>OGZV01000001.1_pt1 | contig 396140 bp, 378 predicted proteins | sample 1576861 | NCBI WGS metagenome assembly OGZV01 (sample SAMEA3541501, study PRJEB24748) | human gut metagenome | biome: human gut; feature: human-associated habitat; material: faeces | place: China | collected 2012
TGCTGGAGGTATCAGAAGTGCGAATGCTGACATAAGTAACGATAAAGCGGGTGAAAAGCCCGCTCGCCGGAAGACCAAGGGTTCCTGTCCAACGTTAATCGGGGCAGGGTGAGTCGACCCCTAAGGCGAGGCCGAAAGGCGTAGTCGATGGGAAACAGGTTAATATTCCTGTACTTGGTGTTACTGCGAAGGGGGGACGGAGAAGGCTATGTTAGCCGGGCGACGGTTGTCCCGGTTTAAGCATGTAGGCGGAACGATTAGGTAAATCCGGTCGTTTATTAACGCTGAGGTGTGATGACGAGGCACTACGGTGCTGAAGTAACAAATGCCCTGCTTCCAGGAAAAGCCTCTAAGCATCAGGTAACATCAAATCGTACCCCAAACCGACACAGGTGGTCAGGTAGAGAATACCAAGGCGCTTGAGAGAACTCGGGTGAAGGAACTAGGCAAAATGGTGCCGTAACTTCGGGAGAAGGCACGCTGATATGTAGGTGAAGCCCCTGCGGGTGGAGCTGAAATCAGTCGAAGATACCAGCTGGCTGCAACTGTTTATTAAAAACACAGCACTGTGCAAACACGAAAGTGGACGTATACGGTGTGACGCCTGCCCGGTGCCGGAAGGTTAATTGATGGGGTTAGCGGCAACGCGAAGCTCTTGATCGAAGCCCCGGTAAACGGCGGCCGTAACTATAACGGTCCTAAGGTAGCGAAATTCCTTGTCGGGTAAGTTCCGACCTGCACGAATGGCGTAATGATGGCCAGGCTGTCTCCACCCGAGACTCAGTGAAATTGAACTCGCTGTGAAGATGCAGTGTACCCGCGGCAAGACGGAAAGACCCCGTGAACCTTTACTATAGCTTGACACTGAACACTGGTCCTTGATGTGTAGGATAGGTGGGAGGCTTTGAAGCGTGGACGCCAGTCTGCGTGGAGCCGTCCTTGAAATACCACCCTTTAATGGCTGGTGTTCTAACGTAGACCCGTAATCCGGGTTGCGGACAGTGTCTGGTGGGTAGTTTGACTGGGGCGGTCTCCTCCCAAAGAGTAACGGAGGAGCACGAAGGTTAGCTAATCCTGGTCGGACATCAGGAGGTTAGTGCAATGGCATAAGCTAGCTTGACTGCGAGAGTGACGGCTCGAGCAGGTGCGAAAGCAGGTCATAGTGATCCGGTGGTTCTGAATGGAAGGGCCATCGCTCAACGGATAAAAGGTACTCCGGGGATAACAGGCTGATACCGCCCAAGAGTTCATATCGACGGCGGTGTTTGGCACCTCGATGTCGGCTCATCACATCCTGGGGCTGAAGTAGGTCCCAAGGGTATGGCTGTTCGCCATTTAAAGTGGTACGCGAGCTGGGTTTAGAACGTCGTGAGACAGTTCGGTCCCTATCTGCCGTGGGCGTTGGAGAATTGATTGGGGCTGCTCCTAGTACGAGAGGACCGGAGTGGACGCACCACTGGTGTTCCGGTTGTGTCGCCAGACGCATTGCCGGGTAGCTAAGTGCGGAAGAGATAAGTGCTGAAAGCATCTAAGCACGAAACTTGCCAAGAGATGAGTTCTCCCAGATTACAAATCTGTAAGGGTTGTTTAAGACTAAGACGTAGATAGGCATGGTGTGTAAGCGGTGCGAGCCGTTGAGCTAACATGTACTAATTGCCCGAGAGGCTTAACTATACAACGCTCAAGGGTTTTGGGTGTTGTAATGATACAAAGATGAAACTCAGAGAAGAAAGAGAAAGTATTGAAGTTGAATCAGCTTGTTTGGTTGTGAGCGCTAGAGATAGTGAGAGCAGAGAGAAATAGAAAAGTTATGAAAGGAATAATCCTGGCGGCGATAGAGCGGTGGTCCCACCTGACCCCATACCGAACTCAGAAGTGAAACGCCGATGCGCCGATGGTAGTGTGGGGCTTCCCCATGTGAGAGTAGGACACCGCCAGGTACTGAATGTAGAACCCCGAGCTGAATGGCTTGGGGTTTTTATTTATGGAGTTTTGTTAAAGATTACTTTGACAATAAAAGTGCGGTCAAAATCAGAATAGTTTTATTAAAAGATGTTTAAATCTTTTAATGAGAAAATATAGGTGGAATGGTACAATCACCAAAATTTTTTATAGGATAAATAATACAAATGGCTCGTAAAAAGAAAACTCGTAAAATTAGCGATATCATGCCAATTCGTAAATCAGATAAGAAACCTGAAGCGCCGAAGCTATCAGGTAAGAAATTAACACGTTATGAATTAGATGCTAAGGCAAGAGAAGATAAGAAAAAACGTAAACATAAAGGTTTAGCATCGGGTTCTCGTCATAGTAATGCTGAGCAAAATAAGCATAACCAAGTCGTTGAACAAAAAGATCCGCGTATTGGCAGTCGTAAAAAGGTTCCACTGATTGTTGAATTTGTGAATAAACCTGAGAAAGGGATGACAATTCCAGTAGTCAAAGAACCGAAAAAACTTGCGCCTGAAGTTGAGTTAGAACGTTTAGAAAATAATGAAATTCTAAATGAATTGTTGGATGCCTTAGATGAAGGCAAAACGATTAGTAAAGCTGATCAACAATTTGTGGATGAATGCTTAGATCGTATTGCTCAGTTAATGGAAGAATTAGGTATTCAAGATGAAGAAGAGACAGAGGATGACCTCTATCGAACCTTTGAGAAAATTGATATCAACCAATTCAGATAATTATCATGTGGCCGATCATTTTAAGTATTATTGCTTTGGGAATTATTGCTGGCGTATCATTTTATGCTTTCAAATTACTGAGGAAGTTACGCGAGCAAAACACTCTCATCAAACAGGCTAAAATAGCACGTACAAAACGCCTAAAAGAGAGTATGGTAATTATCGCTAAAGCGATGCAAAATGGAGATTGTAACCATTCAGAAGGGGTGATTCGTTTATCAATGCTTTTGCTCCCTTTTGGACAATCTTTGCAGCCATATCAAGCGATGTATGCACTTTATAATATTGTAAAAGAAATGCCTACGCATGAAGCTCGGAAAGCATTGTTAAAAAAAGAAAGAATGAAACTCGATCTTGAGCGAGAAAGTGCAGAAGCAAAATTTGAAGAAGAAATTATGTTGGAGTTACGTCAGTTTTTAAATGACGTAGAGAAATTTGGGGAAGCTTAATGTCTGAAATTATTTGGGATCTTGCGTTAATTCAAAAATATAACCAATCAGGACCTCGTTATACATCTTATCCAACTGCATTAGAATTTAATGAAAGTTACACAAACGAAGATTTTATTGCAGCGGCTAATCGTTATCCGGAAAGACCACTTTCCCTTTACGTACACATTCCGTTTTGTCACAAACTTTGCTATTTCTGTGGCTGTAATAAGGTGATTACTCGTCATCAACATAAGGCGGATATTTATCTTGATTACCTTGAAAAAGAAATCAAAGCGCGTTCAGAATTATTCAAAAATCGTGTTGCGACTCAAGTGCATTGGGGCGGCGGTACACCGACTTATTTGACAGAAGAACAATCTGCTCGTTTGATGAAGATGCTTAAAGATCATTTTACGATTGCGGATAATGCAGAAGTCAGTATTGAAATGGACCCACGCGAAATTGAACTCGATATGCTTGATCATTTACGTAATATTGGTTTTAACCGAATCAGTATGGGCGTACAAGATTTCAATAAAGCGGTTCAAAAAGCGGTAAACCGTGAACAAGATGAAGAGTTTGTGAATGCATTACTTGTTCGTGCGCGTGAGTTAGGTTTCCAATCGACGAATCTTGATTTAATTTATGGATTACCACTTCAAAATGTGGAAAGTTTTATGTTTACATTACATAAAGTGATTGAATTGAATCCAGATCGTTTAAGTATCTTTAACTATGCTCATTTACCAAGTCGATTTGCGGGACAAGCAAAAATTAAGGAAGATCAATTACCGCCACCGGAAACAAAATTAGAAATCTTACAGAAAACGATCGAAACCTTAGGCAATGCAGGCTATAAATTTATCGGTATGGATCACTTTGCGAAACCAGATGATGAATTAGCAATTGCTCAAGAGAAAGGTGTCTTACACCGAAATTTCCAAGGCTATACTACTCAGGAAGAATGTGATTTGCTCGGTTTAGGTGTATCAGCTATTAGTTTATTAGGTGATACATATGCTCAAAACCAAAAAGAATTAAAACATTATTATCATGATGTAGAAAATTCAGGTATTGCACTGCATAAAGGGTTAGCGATGACAGAAGAAGATTGCTTACGCCGTGATGTGATTAAGCAATTGATTTGTAACTTTAAGCTTGATTTTGCACCAATTGAAAAACAATATAATATTGATTTCAAAAAGCACTTTGCTGAAGATTTACAGTTATTACAGCCATTACTTGAAGATGGATTAATTTCTGAAACAGAAACAGGCTTACAAGTTTCGCCTAAAGGGCGCTTATTAATCCGTAATATTTGCTTATGCTTTGATACCTATTCAAGAGCTGCAGCAAAACGACAACAATTCTCTCGAATTATTTAGTCATACAAAAAAGGTCAAGACTTATATCTTGACCGTTTTTCTTTTTATTTATTTCGCAATACTTTCTAGTGCCCATAATTCGCTGAGACTTTCTCTGCGACGAATTAAATGAGCTTTGTCCCCATTCACTAACACTTCTGCCGTACGTGGACGAGAATTATAGTTTGAAGACATGCTTGCACCATAAGCTCCAGCTGAGCGTTGAGCAATATAATCACCTTCAGCAATGGCGAGCTCGCGCTGTTTACCTAAGAAATCAGAGGTTTCGCATACCGGGCCAACAACATCATAAATGGCTTTTTCACGCCCTAAAGTGCGGTCAATTTCAATGATGTTCATATAAGCTTCATAGAGTGCCGGGCGAATCATATCGTTCATGCCCGTATCGGTAATCGCGAAGTTACGGCTTTCATTACTTTTTAAGTATTGCACTTTAGCCACTAAAATCCCTGCATTCGCCGCGATCGCTCGACCTGGTTCTAGAATAATTTCGAGATCTTCGTAATCTTTTAATTTATTCAGTAGTGCAGTCGCATAATCACTTGGATGAGGTGGCGTTTCATCAGTATAAGTTACGCCTAAACCACCACCGAGATCTAAGTGTTTTAACGTGATGCCATCTTCTTTTAATTGTTCCATTAAACGAATGAGTCGATCAGTCGCATCTAAGAAGGGCTGTAATTCAGTCAGCTGAGAGCCAATATGGCAATCCATACCCGTAATTTTTACATGAGGTAAGGTTGCTGCTAATTTATAGACCTCACGCGCTTCATCTACACTCACACCAAATTTATTTTCTTTTAATCCAGTGGAAATGTAAGGGTGTGTATGGGCATCAACATCGGGGTTTACACGTAAAGAAATAGGCGCAATTTTTCCCATTTCGCCAGCAATCTGATTGATGTGATGTAGTTCCGCAATAGATTCCACATTAAAACAACGAATGCCAACTTCTAACGCACGCATAATTTCGGCACGAGATTTTGCCACGCCGGAAAAGACCACTTTTGAAGCCTCTCCGCCAGCCGCTAAGACGCGTTCTAATTCGCCCTGTGAAACGATATCAAAGCCTGAGCCTAATTTTGCCATTACATTTAATATGCCGATATTAGAATTGGCTTTTACGGCATAGCAAATTAAGTGTGGATGCTCTCCTAAGGCTGAATCAAAGGCATGCCAATGGCGCTCAAGCGTGGCACGAGAATAAATATAAAGCGGTGTGCCAAATTCTTCAGCGAGTTGTTTGACTGGCAAATCTTCAACATAAATTTGCTCGTTTTTATATTGGAAAAAATCCATGACGAATCCTTTAAGTGCGGTCAGTTTTTATTGTGTTTTTTGTGTTTTTTGCGGTTGTTCTTTTTCAGGAAAATATAATGGCCCTTTTACACCGCAACCTGTAGCTAAAGTGCAGAATGCACCTAATAACAAAATAGAAAGTAATTTTTTCATTTTTCAATCTCTCTAATAAGTAAAATCTGCCTTTGCCAACGAGGCGAAAGGCTTTATAATTCACGGCATTCTATCAGATTTAATCGGAAAATTTTATGAATGTTGCAGAATTTCACCAAAATATTGAACAGGTTTGGCAAAAAATTGAAGAAGCGTTAGAGAATCAAGATTGCGATGTGGATTGCGAAACACAAGGTTCAGTATTCACGATCACATTTGATGATCGCTCACAAATCGTCATTAATAAGCAAGAACCGCTTCTTGAGCTTTGGCTTGCGAGCCGCTTGGGTGGATTTCATTTTGCCTATAAAAACAATGATTGGGTGGCAAATGATGGCAAACGTTTTTGGGATTCTTTAACCGAGGCGGTTGCCGCTCACGGAGAAACGGTAACATTCTAATGGCCGAACTCGCGGAGCATGCCCCGCAAAAAACAGACTTAAAGAAGACCGCACTTCATACGTTGCGGTCTGTTTTTGGTTACCAATCTTTCCGCAAAGGGCAGGAAGAAGTGATTCATGCTGCGTTAAGTGGTCAGGATGCCTTAGTGGTGATGGCTACAGGAAATGGCAAATCCCTGTGTTATCAAATTCCAGCACTTTGTTTTCCAGGTCTCACATTAGTGATTTCGCCTTTGATTTCTTTAATGAAAGATCAGGTGGATCAACTCCAAGCAAACGGCATTGAAGCCGATTTTCTAAACTCTAGTCAGACGCCAGAACAACAACAGCAAGTTGAAAATAAGCTGATTTCAGGTCAATTAAAATTATTATATGTTTCGCCTGAAAAAGTGATGACAAACAGCTTTTTTCAGCTGATTTCTTATGCTCAAATTTCCTTTATCGCCATTGATGAAGCACATTGTATTTCACAGTGGGGCCATGATTTTCGCCCTGAATATACCCAACTTGGTGGCTTAAAAGCGGCGTTTCCAAATGCGCCAATTATGGCATTAACGGCGACAGCGGATTACGCGACGAGACAGGATATTCTTACTCATCTTAAATTAGATAATCCTCATAAATACATAGGCAGTTTTGACCGTCCGAATATTCGTTATACGTTGGAAGAAAAGTTTAAGCCAATGGAACAGCTTACGCGTTTTGTTTTAGCTCAAAAAGGCAAAAGCGGCATTGTATATTGTAATAGTCGTTCGAAGGTGGAACGTATAGCCGAAACTTTACGAAATAAAGGCGTATCGGCTGCAGCGTATCACGCAGGGATGGAAACCGCACTACGCGAACGCGTCCAACAAGATTTTCAACGAGATAATGTTCAAGTTGTGGTTGCGACGATTGCGTTTGGCATGGGCATTAATAAATCTAATGTGCGTTTTGTCGCCCATTTTGATTTGCCGAGAAGCATTGAATCATATTATCAGGAAACTGGTCGTGCAGGACGAGATGATTTACCTGCGGAAGCGGTACTTTTCTACGAACCGGCTGATTATGCTTGGTTGCAGAAAATTTTGCTGGAGAAACCAGAGACGCCACAGCGTCAAATTGAGCAACATAAATTGGAAGCCATTGGTGAATTTGCCGAAAGTCAAACTTGTCGCCGCTTGGTATTACTCAATTATTTTGGTGAATATCGTCAAACCCCTTGCCAAAACTGTGATATTTGTCTTGACCCGCCAAAGAAATATGATGGTTTAATTGATGCGCAAAAAGTGATGTCGACGATTTATCGTGTGGGGCAGTGTTTTGGCGTGCAATATGTCATTGCCGTATTGCGAGGAATGCATAACCAAAAAATTGTAGAGCGCCAACATGATAAGTTAAGTGTTTATGGCATTGGCAAAGATAAAAGCAAAGAACATTGGCAATCTGTCATTCGCCAACTTATTCATCTTGGTTTTATTCAACAAGTGATCGGTGAGTTTAATAGTGCAACACTTCAGCTCACAGAAAGCGCTCGCCCCGTTTTAAAAGGTGAAGTGCCACTTGAATTAGCGATGCCGCGCATTTCCTCTATTAATAAAATTGTGCATACGTCTCATAAAAATACGGTGGCAAATTACGATAAAGATCTGTTTGCTCGTTTACGTTTCTTACGAAAGCAGCTAGCAGATAAAGAAAATATTCCACCTTATATTGTCTTTAATGATGCAACGTTACAGGAAATGGCACAATATATGCCAACAAGTAATATTGAAATGTTACAAATTAATGGCGTAGGGGCGATCAAATTAGAACGCTTTGGGCAGCCGTTTATGGCATTGATTCGAGAACACAAAGCGATTTTAGAAAAGGCAGAAAAAGAATAAGTGCGGTCAAAAAAACAAAGAATTTTTCGACCGCACTTTTTTTCTAGCTTGCACTTACATCTTGTTCATCGCGTAATTGACGGTCAAAGACTTGTGCACAATCATCAGTGCCCGAACCATACCAAGTGGTATCACGCAATGCTACTTCACCTTTACGGTATTTTTCCACTTCGCTTTTCTTCACCAAATAACCCGTTACACGAATCAAATCGGTATTTTTAAGGTAAGTGGTGATATAGCGGTAACCTTGTGCAAATGAACCATCGATAATATCAACGACAGCATCTAAATGATCCACATAGGTTTGGTCAAAGGCAAACAAATCTCCCGTACCTGATGGGAAGTACTTATGGAATGGCGCTGATTGTTTTAAATGAGCTAATAATGTTGGTTCTTCACCCACACGAATGCGATGTGCAGGCGCATTACGTTTATCTTCTTCATGATTGCTTGCGCCTACTTGCGCATGTAATAAATAACGGTTGCCAGTGCGTTCAGCATACACACCTTCATGGTTATCCGTGACTTCTTTTAATTTATCCATAATCAAGGTCGCAATTTCATCACCGCGTTGGCTTTTACCAAAGGTTTCATTTAATCCTTCTTGTTGTAGTAAATGATTTGTCGCATCTGCAAGCCCAACAATGGCAAACATTCCGGTGAAATTGGTGCGTTTGATAAAGCCTTCTTTTTCGAGGAATGACGAGTTAAAGAAGTTACTTTCTTCCACTACAAATTTATGGCGTTTATCCATAGTGGAGAGCGCACATTTTGCTACGCGAGGTAAAAGTTCATTGACCATTTCATCCACAGTTTTACAGGCGCGTGCGATAGTCCCTAAGCGCAAACGTGTGAGGGTATAAGCCCCACCACATTCAGGGAGTGCGTTATAGCAGCTTGCAATACCATATTGTTCGCCTAAGTCAGAAATGTAGTAAGCATCATTGGCAAAAGACGGTTTAGAAACCAATAAGCAGGCTTTTGCAGCTAATTCTGCAAATTCACGACTTGTTTTACTCTTATCGTAACGAATGGTCATATTTGGCGTTGGCGCTTCCAACTCAATCACCGCTTTTAAAATCAAACGCCCTGCTTTAGTGTCATAAGGCCCAATATTGGCATGGCAGAATGAATCTGGCACGGTTTTATCTACATGATTTAAGAAACGTTTAATTTTGATGTAGTCTTGTTCTTCATCGGTAATAAACGGGTCAAGTAGCATGTCTAAACGCCCAATGTAAACTGGGAATGTGGTAATTGATGGCACGTGGGAATATAAAATCAATAAGCCATCTAATGCTTCATCAAGATCTTTTGGTGCTGGTAATTCAAGGAATTCACAGCCTTTTTTAATATACACATTGTAATCCGGCAAAATATAACGTGGGCGATAAATCGCGTAGCCTTCGTTTAAATCACAGATCATTTGATTTTGAAGAAATTGCCATTCTTCATCCGTGTAACCTAATAATTCGCGAGGATCAAATAATCGTTCGGCGATATTGCCTAAACACATGAGTTTTTGTTGATAGGTGAGCGTGTTGGATTTTACGGTATCCAAAATATCTTGAAGAGATGCAAGCATAATAATGTCCTGATTAAAAAGGGTAGCTTATTTTAAGTCAGTGAATGAGTGATGACAATTTTGACAATGTGATCTGCATCACATTTATGATATTTATCAGTCAATTCGGTTATATCATATGACGTTAAAATGTTTGGGTTTTATCGGGTTTACTATTATGATGTCGGCGTTAAATATAAACGGGAATAATATGAAAAAAGCACGGGTGATTCCCCACACCAGTTGGGCAGCCAAATCGCTATGGTCGGTCGAAGGTAAAACCATGTCGATGCTCTTATTTGCATTGGCAATACTGGGTATTGGAGATGGCTTAATTGTGCTCGCTAATTTGGGTTCTTCACCTTGGACCGTGCTTTCTCAAGGTGTGGCATTACAAGCTAAGGTGAGTATTGGTTGGTCATCATTTTGGATTAGCTGTTTGGTAATGTTAGCCTGGATTCCCCTCAAATTAAGGTTTGGGCTTGGCACTATTCTGAATATTATTGTGATTGCCTTTTTCCTTGGCTTAACCACGAAAATAGTGCCTGAACCGACCGCACTTTTTAGCCGAATTTTATTCGGTGGAATAGGGCTTTTGCTTTATGGATTAGGGACGGCATTATATTTAACTTGTCATCAAGGAGCTGGCCCGCGGGATGGTTTAATGGTAGGGCTTTGTCAACGCCTTCATTTAAAAGTGGGGATTGTGAGAACAAGCCTTGAAGTGTCGGTTTGTGTGTTAGGTTATATTCTCGGCGGCACAGTCGGAATTGGTACCGTTGTTTTTGCCGCCGCGATAGGTTGGATAGTGCAGTTATGCTTAAACTCAATTGCTCGCTTGCCACATCTTCCGCACGAAGGGGATAATCTCCACTAAGGCATCATCAATAGAAATTAAGCCTAGGTTCATTTCCTCTCTCCCTTTTGGCGGGCAGAAAGCAAGGTGTTTGTCTGCATCGTTAATCGGTTTCCAGCGACGAGGCTGAGATGAGCGACTGTTTGGATAGAATCCGATTGTTGGCACATTGAATGCACTGCTTAAATGCAATGGTCCAGTAGAGCCCGCAATGAATAAATCAGCACAAGCTAGAGAGTGTGCAAAATCAACCAATCCTTTATTCTTATCGTAAACAACTACATTTGGGCTGTCGATTTTTGCCGCTAACTCATGGGCTTTTTCACTTTCACCCGGTCCTGCAGTTAAGATAATCTGGCAATCAAATTCGCTTAATAAACCTTGTATCAATTGAGCATATTGTGTCAACGAAAGGCTTGTTGCTGAACCACCTGTTCCGCTATGCACAAATACCCATTTTTTATCTGCCGATAAACCGAATTGTTCTTGAAGAAAAATACGTTGATTTTTAACTGCACTTTCAGGAAGTGAAAGGTAAGGTGGTTTGGGTTCCACAATTGGCATGTTGTGTTTTTTTAAGAACGCCCGAGCCAGATCTTGATTGTATTCTGCTTCAGATTTTTCTGAGCGTGAGCGGCGTTGTGTCAAACGATGGTTATAAAGGATTTGCACCCATTTTGTTGCGGGCGCAAGACGATAAGGAATTCCACTTTTCCATGCTAATTTACCGTTATGGGTATTGGAAAAGAAGCTAATTATGCCATCAAATTGCTGCTCTTTGATTTCTTTAACAAGACGATTGAAATCCGCTTTGTCGTTCTTGGCACTATCAATGATGACATCATCTAAATAGGGACAAATTTGAGCCAATGGGGCTGTATAAGCTGGCACAAGTGCGGTCAGTTTTAGCTCGGGATTTGAGGCTTTCAACATCGCAAAAGCCGGAAACGCCTGAACAAAATCGCCCAGTTTATCGTTACGAATGACTAAAATTTTCATTATTCTGCCTTTTGCCGTGTTCGTATTGCGGTATAAAACACAATCGTTAAGAAAAAGTAAAAAATAGTACCTGAATTATGTACCAAGAAACCTTGGCTTAAGCCATAGATCATCACAGATAAAATATGGGTAACGCCTAATGTTGCAATTAGTTTGATCTCATTATTTGCTGTTTTCAGGTTTTTCATAAAGGTACGTAGAGGGATAAATAAAACAGCAAGCAAGGCTAACAACCCAACAATTCCTCGTTTGGATAGGTCATCTAAATATTGGTTATGAGCATGAGTAAATTGCCCAATGTTACCTGTGGCAATTCGTTCTTTTGTTTCTTGTTTACGTTTTTCTGTTGCCCCTTGAATGCCCCAGCCAAATAGGGGTTTTTCTTTTACCATTTCCAGTGCACTTTTCCACATTTCAAAACGAGCTCCTAGAGAGGTGTTACCATTATTTTTGTCTAGATAAAGTTGGATATCTTTTTGGGCAACGTTAATACGTTCCATAATTCGGTTATTGGGCATTTGGCTAATGCCAACGCTTGCTACGGCAATGATTCCAAAGAAAGTCAGGAAAAAACGTTTTGAAAGGGAATGGCGATAAATCCAAAGGATAACAATAAGTAAGATCGGTAGTGCAACCCATCCTCCACGAGCGGTAGAAAGCAAGCTTCCTACGATGCCACATAAAGAACCAATCACACTAAGAGCGGTCAATTTTACCTCTCTTTTTTGATAAGCATATAGGGCAACAATCAGGCTCAAAATACCTAATGACATAGAAATATCACCACCTTGAATATGCATAATTCGAGGGTTTTGCTCTGGGCGTAGATTCAAGATGAATTTATCATAAAGCGCGATGCAGACAGATACAATACCACCAAGGGGGATAGAGTAACTCAATACACAGGTTTTAATTGGATATTTTAATAATAAAAGTAAAACAGGAATTAAGAAAACAACACGACTTACCGTATCTAGATCACGCATTTTTCCCCCGTTAATGCAGAGGGAAAGTACAAATGTAAGAAAATAAAAAAGGTAGCTATAAATTAACCATTTATCAACTTTCGATAAGTTTAAAAGTGGTTTCTTGATCAAAGCATAAACGCCATAACCTAAACCGATTAACATCAATAGAGTAGGCGCAGCATTATATCCACCTTTGACAATAAATATCGAAAGAAAGAACAGCGTTACAGCAAAATTTATTGTAGTAGGTAACCAATTTTGTTTTGTTATTTGCATAGATAATGGCCGATGTTTAGATTATGTAAAATAAAAAACCGCACTAGAAAGTGCGGTCTTATTTTAGTCTATTTTTATGGATTATAAAACATCAACGCAGTTTAAGTCTTCGAAAGATTGTTCTAAGCGTTTAGACATTGATTCTTCCATTTTACGTAACCAAACACGTGGGTCGTAGTATTTTTTGTTTGGTACATCAGGACCTTCAGGGTTACCTAATTGACCTTGGAGGTATGCTTCGTTTGCTTTATAGAAACTTAAAATACCATTCCATGCAGCCCATTGAGTATCCGTATCGATATTCATTTTGATTGCACCGTAGCTAATTGCTTCGCGGATTTCTTCGCGGCTAGAACCTGAACCACCGTGGAAGACGAAGTTGATTGGTTTAGCAGGAAGATTGCGTTCTTTTGCAACGAACTCTTGTGATGCACCTAAAATAGATGGTTTTAATTTTACGTTACCTGGTTTGTAAACACCGTGTACGTTACCGAATGCAGCAGCAACGGTAAAGTTAGGGCTTACAGGGTTTAATTGGTCGTAAACATAAAGCACATCAGATGGTTGGGTATATAAACGAGATTCATCTACACCAGAGTTATCTACGCCATCTTCTTCACCACCGGTAATACCGATTTCGATTTCAAGGGTCATACCTAACTTGTCCATACGTGCAAGGTATTCACGGCAGATTGCCATGTTTTCTTCCATTGGTTCTTCAGATAAGTCAAGCATGTGAGAAGAGAATAATGGACGGCCAGTTTCTGCGAAGTGTTTTTCACCCGCTTCAAGTAAGCCATCGATCCATGGAAGTAATTTTTTCGCCGCGTGGTCGGTATGAAGAATAACGGGCACACCGTATTCTTTGGCTAAAGTATGAACGTGTTTTGCACCTGCAATCGCACCTAAAACGTCTGGACGAGCACCGCTTGTTGGTTTGATACCTTTACCTGCGTAGAAAGCTGCACCACCGTTTGAGAATTGGATAATTACTGGTGCTTTCACACGTGCAGCGGTTTCCAATACAGCATTTACGGAGTTAGAGCCCACGCAGTTCACCGCAGGGATCGCGAAGTTATTTGCTTTGGCATAAGCAAAGATTTTTTGTACATCTTCACCTGTTACTACGCCAGGTTTTACGATATCTAATAATTTAGCCATTTTTACTTTTTCCTTATATGTTTGGGAGGATTAAATCCATCATTGACGTTTATGAGAAGGTGATCACTTTTTAAACATAGGTCGCTTAAGATAAATACGCTCCATTGTCTTGTCAGAATGCCATTTAGCAGATCTTGGACACTTAGCTAAATAACCTTGAGAGGTGCCTGTATTTTGATCTGCAATATTATGAATACATTCCAACTGAGCTTGTTGCTCCAAACTGGAGCCAGATAAGTGCCTTGTATTGTAGACACTGGAACTTCCATCACTACAAGCAGTTAATAATATAACACTAACTAATAGACAGGGAGCTGAGGCTTTAGGCTCATTTATCATAAACTAGACCTTAGATTAGCAATTTTTTTCCAATTAACCATTCGCACGTTTTTCAAGAATTTCTACTGCTGGTAATACTTTACCTTCAACGAATTCTAAGAATGCACCGCCACCGGTAGAGATGTAAGAGATTTTATCTGCAATACCGAATAAATCGATAGCCGCTAAAGTATCACCGCCACCTGCGATAGAGAATGCATCGCTGTTTGCAATCGCGTGAGAAATGATTTCAGTCCCTTTACGGAAGTTAGGGAATTCAAACACGCCAACTGGGCCATTCCATAAAACGGTTTTTGCATTTTTGATGATTTCTGCTAATTGTTCTGCAGATTTATCACCGATATCGAAGATAGATTCATCATCTTTCACTTCAGTGACTGATTTTTCTGTTGCTGCTGCAGTTTCAGTAAACTCTAAACCAACACGTACATCAACTGGAACAGGAATATCTGTGCTTGCTGCTAACTCTTTTGCCACAGGAATTAAATCTTCTTCATATAAAGATTTACCCACATTGTGACCTGCTGCCGCGATGAAAGTGTTCGCAATACCACCGCCCACGATAATTTGGTCAGCAATTTTTGAAAGAGAGTTTAATACTTCTAATTTAGTGGAAACTTTTGAACCGCCTACGATCGCAACCATCGGACGAGCAGGTTCTTTTAATGCTTTACCTAACGCATCTAATTCTGCTACAAGTAATGGACCTGCACAAGCAACTGGAGCAAACTCCGCTACGCCATAAGTTGATGCTTGCGCACGGTGAGCGGTACCGAATGCATCCATCACGAATACATCACAAAGTGCGGCATATTTTTTACCTAATTCAGGATCATTTTTCTTCTCACCTTTGTTCACGCGTACGTTTTCTAAAACAACGATTTCGCCTTCTTTAACATCTACACCGTTTAAGTAGTCTTGTTCTAAACGCACATTGAAGCCTGCGTTTTTTAAGTAATCAACAACTGGTTGTAAAGAGTCTTCAGGTTTGAATTCCCCTTCAGTTGGACGACCTAAGTGAGAGGTAACCATCACTTTTGCGCCTTTTTCTAAAGCCAGTTTTAACGTCGGGATAGTCGCACGAATACGCGCATCAGATGTCACTTTGCCATCTTTTACTGGCACGTTTAAGTCCGCACGAATAAATACACGTTTACCTTTTAAATCTAAGTCGGTCATTTTGATTACTGACATAAGCTTTCCTCTTGGGTTAGTTAAAATTAAACTCAAACATTATACCTAGTTCTGACTAGGTTGTAACGATGTAGATCAAATAAAAAAGCGAATTATGCTTATTTTGGGCAATCGATTACTTCCCACTGGCGATTGTAACAAATGAATAGTTCATTATGGCTCGCCCCTAAATAAGCGCCTTTTAATTGCGGATTATGTTGTTTCATCCATTGAAATAATTCTTTACGGCTTAATTGTTCGTTTGGCAAGGAAAGCGATTCAAATAATGCTTTCTCTTGTTTGAAATAAGCTTCTGCTGAATCAAAAGCGCAGCTACCGTGCTTTTCCCATTCGCCTTGTAATAATTTTGCGCCTGGCGAGATTGAAAGGTAAGGCTCGAGCGTTTCAATTGGAAGTGGCGCTAAATCACCCTTACAAAAACGTGGATGATCCGTAACAGAGCGTGCATTCGCATTTTGTGGCCATAAGCCGTGCACTACCCAGCCAAATTGATTTTTTGTACTACATTGATATTGCGCTGAATCGGGTAAATTATTGCCATATTGCGCTCGTTGTTTTTCACAGAATGCCGGCGACCAAGATAAGGCCAACATATAATAATCAACAGGGGCATTTTTGTTTTGCCCAATAGCATCATCACGCATGATGACATCATAATTCCCAAAATCTTTGGTATTTTTGACCGCACTTTGACTTTGCTGTTGTGTGGTTGTTGGGGCTGGTTTGGTGTCTTTTTTGTGTTCAGTGAAATATTGCCAAATACTAAATGCGGCAAGGGCAATAAGGGAAAGAGTGGAAACCTGTTTTTTCATAAAAATCCTGTTTAAATTTTGTCAATTTTGCTTTTGTCGGCTATAATTCGCCGCTTTCTCATATAAAGGAATGGTATGGCGTTACTGATCACAAACAAATGCACAAACTGCGATATGTGTCTCCCCGAATGCCCGAACGAAGCAATTTCAATCGGCGAGGAGATCTATGTGATCGATCCTGTACTTTGTACGGAATGTGTTGGTCATTATGACACGCCAACTTGCCAAAAAGTTTGCCCGATTACAAACTGCATCAAGCCAGATCCTGAGCATCAAGAAAGCGAAGAGCAGCTTTGGGAACGTTTTGTGATGATTCACCATTCGGATAAGTTGTAGAATTTACCTGATCTTTTTCTTTTCGTCCAATGACTATGAATAAAACGAAGTTAATTAAAATCGCCATCATTCTGATTTATCTGTTCAGTCCCATTGATATTTTGCCTGAAGCGGTGCTTGGCCCATTAGGTTTAGTAGATGATGCAGCAGCCATTGCCTTATTAATTCGAATTTTATTGAAAAAATAAAAACTTAAATAAAATCAACCGCACTTTGCTTTTCTCATTCTTGCAAAATTCCTTTAATTTCTCTAAACTACGCGTCGGAAAATTTCTTTCCTCATCATTTCACTTTAAACGCTACCCGTGAGTAGCAAAAGGGACCTCAATCATGACAAACGTCAATCAATATGGCTGGAAAGCCTTGGTTGGATCAGCTGTCGGCTACGCGATGGATGGATTCGATCTTCTTATTCTTGGATTTATGCTTAGTGCCATTTCGGCAGATCTTAATTTAACTCCCGCACAATCTGGCTCATTAGTCACCTGGACACTTATTGGTGCCGTGGTGGGCGGTATTGTATTTGGTGCATTAAGCGATCGTTATGGTCGTGTACGCGTACTGACTTGGACAATCGTACTCTTCGCTGTATTCACCGGTTTATGTGCAATCGCACAAGGCTATTGGGATTTATTAATTTATCGTACCATCGCGGGTATCGGTTTGGGCGGTGAATTTGGTATCGGTATGGCATTAGCCATTGAAGCGTGGCCTGCAAAACACCGTGCAAAAGCTGCGTCTTATGTGGCGTTAGGTTGGCAAGTTGGTGTGTTAGCAGCTGCGTTACTTACCCCTGTATTGCTTCCACATATCGGCTGGCGAGGCATGTTCGTTGTTGGTATCTTTCCTGCATTTGTTGCTTGGTATTTACGTGTTCGATTACATGAACCTGAAATTTTTTCGCAAAAACAGACTGAACTTTCAACCCAAAAAATATCTAAACTGGAATCTTTCAAACTCTTAGTGAAAGATAAAGCAACCACAAAAGTGAGCCTTGGTGTGGTGGTGTTAACTTCCGTACAAAACTTCGGTTACTACGGCATTATGATTTGGATGCCAAACTTCTTATCTAAACAACTTGGCTTTAGTTTAACGAAATCAGGTTTATGGACGGCTGTTACCGTATGCGGCATGATGGCGGGGATTTGGATTTTTGGTCGCTTAGCCGATAGAATCGGACGTAAACCTAGTTTCTTATTATTCCAACTTGGTGCCGTGATCAGCATCATCACTTACTCTCAATTAACCGATCCAACCGCGATGTTGGTGGCCGGTGCATTCTTGGGGATGTTTGTGAACGGCATGATGGGCGGTTATGGTGCATTAATGGCAGAAGCTTATCCAACAGAAGCACGTGCAACGGCACAAAATGTGTTGTTTAACTTAGGTCGTGCAGTTGGTGGTTTTGGACCGGTTGTTGTTGGGGCGATTGTTTCTGCGTATTCATTCAGCATTGCGATTGCTTTCTTGGCGGTGATTTATGTCATCGACATGGTAGCGACAGTCTTCTTAGTGCCAGAATTAAAAGGCAAAGAATTGAGCTAAGTGCGGTCAAAAAAATTCAAGTTTTTGAAAACATCGGTGTCAAAGCCGATGTTTTTTATTTGTGAAAAATCAGCCAATTTCAACCGCACTTTGTGCTAAACTATGGCTACTTTTTCCAATTTTGAAGAATTATCGTGTACGCTAAACGTTCAGTTTCTACTCGTATTGCTAAATATTTATTTGTGGTCATTATCTTCATGGGCATTATTAGCTCATTGAGTTTGATCGTGATGGCCAGTAATAAGTCAGATGCGGAAGCCATTAATATTTCAGGTTCTTTGCGTATGCAAAGTTATCGGCTATTAACGGAAATGGAACGTTCGCTGGATACGGTGGAACAGAACTTAGTGCGTTATCAACGCAGTCTCAATGCCGATGCTTTGCTGACAGTGCAAAATCAGCTTTTTGCGCCATCAGGTGTGAGAGAGTCCTATCAAAAAATCCTTAAACGCTGGGCGGTGATGTCCGATTTCGCTCGTAGCCACCAAATCGAAAAATACCACGCCGAATTAAAAAGTTATGTACAAGATGTTGATGATTTCGTGTTGGAATTACAACGCTTTACTGAACTAAAATGGATTATTGCGGTTTCGGTATTGTGTGTTTCTATGCTATTGATTCTTGCGATGGTGTCTTATGTGATTTGGTATATGAAGCGCGAAGTAGTGAAACCGTTAGAGCTTATGACTAAAGCCAGTATGCAAGTACAAATGGGGCAGTTTAACCATATCCAGCTTGATACAGAAAGCAATAATGAGCTTGGTATTTTGGCGAAAGTGTTTACGCAAATGTCCACTGAGTTAGGGCGGCTTTATTCACGTTTAGAAGATGCAGTCAATGAGAAAACACAAAAATTGCGCCAAACTAACCGCTCTTTAACGACACTTTATCAAAGCTCACAGTTACTTACGCCCACGAAGATTAATGATAAAATCCTCAGTCAAGTGCTCAATCATATTCGTGTCAGCGAGCATTTACGCTACATCGAGTTAGAAATTTTCGGCTCAGAACATTGGGAAATTTCCTTTGGACAAAAAGATCCCAAACAAACGATTCAAGTCGAAGAGCTCTCTATTGAAAATGAAAACTTAGCAGTGCTTTCGTGGCAAGCCGGTTTGCCTTGTCCTGATCCGCGTATGATGAAAAACTTAGGGCAAATGGTGGCAAAAGCCTTGTATTCCCATAAAACGCAACGCCAACAAGAGCAACTTTTGCTGATGGAAGAGCGGTCAATTATTGCACGGGAATTACATGACTCGTTGGCACAAGTGCTGTCTTTCTTACAAATTCAATTAACGCTGTTGAAGCATAATTTGAAGAAAGAAGACGAGGAATCAAAAGAGAAAAGCATTGCCATCATTGGTGAATTTGAACAAGCTTTATCAGATGGATATTCTCAATTACGAGAATTATTGGCGACCTTCCGTTTAACGGTGCAAGAAGCCAATTTACAGGTTGCCTTGGAACAAGTTATTGAAAGTTTGCGTTCACAAACGAAGATGCAAATGAGTGTGGAATGTAGTTTGCCATCACAAAGTTTAAATCCACAAGAATTAGTGCACGTTCTGCAAATTGTACGTGAAGCAACGTTAAATGCGATTAAGCACTCTAAAGGTACACGTATAGAAGTAAAAGCCCATATTAATGCCGAGGGTGAATATGAAATCCTCGTACAAGATAATGGCGTAGGGATTCCTACACTAGACGAGCCAGACGGACATTATGGTTTAAATATCATGACAGAGCGCAGTCGACAATTAAATGCTCAGTTCAGTATTTCAAAAGGGGAGCAAGGTGGTACTATCGTGAAAATCACGCTTCCTCACACGTTTTTTTAAGGAAAGTTAATGCAAAGTTTACAGCCGTTTCACACCTTCAATATTCTAGCAAATGCGCGTGAAATTATTGAAGCCACATCGATTGAACAAATCCAACAAGCTTGGCAAAAAGCACAAGCTGAAAATCTACCTGTCTTATTTTTAGGTCAAGGCAGCAATATGCTGTTTTTAGAAGATTTCCAAGGTGTTGTAATTGTTAACCGTTTATCGGGTATCCAACATACAGAAGATAGCGATTACCATTATTTGCATGTTAATGGTGGCGAAAATTGGCATCAGTTGGTGGAATGGTCGCTCTCTCAAGGGATGGGGGGCTTAGAAAACCTCGCACTCATTCCCGGCTGTGCCGGTTCAGCACCGATTCAAAATATTGGTGCGTATGGCGTAGAATTTAAAGATGTGTGTGATTATGTCGATGTATTGAATCTCAACACGGGCGAGCAATTCCGTTTGCAGGCGAGTGAATGTGAATTTGGTTATCGTGAAAGTATTTTCAAACATCGCTATGCGCAAGGTTATGTGATTACAGCGGTTGGATTGAAATTAGCCCAAAATTGGCAACCAATTTTAAAATATGGCTCATTAGTGAATTTTGATCCTCAAACTGTAACGGCAAAACAAGTGTTTGATGAAGTGTGCTATATTCGCCGCAGTAAATTGCCCGATCCTAAAGAGTTTGGCAACGCGGGCAGTTTCTTCAAAAACCCTGTGGTGAGTGCAGAGCAATTTGCGAAAATTCAAAAACAGGTCGAAAATCTACCGCACTTTCCACAACCGGATGGTTCAGTGAAACTGGCAGCGGGTTGGTTAATCGATCAATGCCATTTAAAAGGATTTCAAATCGGTGGTGCAGCCGTTCATCAACAACAAGCATTAGTGCTGATTAATAAAGGCAATGCCACAGGGCAGGATGTGGTTAAGCTTGCGCATCATATTCGTCAAACCGTGGCAGATAAATTTGGTGTGTATTTACAGCCAGAAGTACGCTTTATGGGCGCAAAGGGCGAAGTGAATTCAGAACAAGCCATTAGTTAATTTATAGAGGAAAGCAATCATGAACTTTAAAGACATTTTAGAGACTTTACCAAGCATTGAGCATCTAACAGGTTTGGATGTATTAAACGGTGAAACCGTGATTCATCATATTCCTGCTGCACCAGGCAAGCTTGGCTCGCTTCGTCTTTATAATGCGTTAGCAGAAAAATTTAACGGAAAATTGGACCGCACTTCCGCACAACAAGGCATTGAATGGTTTGCAGAACATGTTGAGGATGCGAAACAAAATCCTGGAAAACACCCGAATATTGATTTATTGTTTAAAGTGGTGGCAGAGAATGTCGTTTATTCACTTATGCCATTAAACTAATTTGGAAAATTTTTATTGATTAATTTGAACTTTTAATCGTTAAAAACTGTCAAATAAAACAAATTGAGGTATAATGACAATAGTTGTTATACAATAACAAATAAGTAATGAGTCGGGGCGTCGCTCCGCATGCTGTGAGGAGAAGAATGAATAAAGAAACTCAAATGATGTTAGTACCTCAAGGTAGCATCGAAGGTTATATTCGAGCAGCAAATGAATATCCGATGCTGACTGCAGAGGAAGAAAAAAGCTTAGCAGAACGTTTGTATTATGAAGGTGATATTGAAGCAGCGAAAAAGTTAGTTTTATCACACTTACGTTTTGTTATTCATGTTGCGCGTGGTTATTCAGGTTATGGATTACCGCAAGCAGATTTAATTCAAGAAGGTAATATCGGATTAATGAAAGCGGTAAAACGTTTTAATCCGGAAGTGGGTGTTCGCCTTGTGTCCTTTGCGGTACATTGGATCAAAGCTGAAATCCATGAATATGTCCTTCGCAACTGGCGTATTGTGAAAGTCGCTACCACGAAAGCACAACGTAAATTGTTCTTTAACCTACGTAAAACTAAACAACGTTTAGGTTGGTTCAATGAAAACGAAGTGGATATGGTGGCGAATGAGCTTGGCGTGTCAAAAGAAGATGTCATCGAAATGGAATCCCGTATGACAGGGGCTGATGTCGGCTTTGATTTGCCAACAGACGATGATGATGAGGCTTATGTACCTTCTTTATATTTAGAAGACAAAAGCTCAAACTTTGCGGCAGAACTTGAAAGCGAAAACTTTGAAGAACAAGCAACAGAAAAGTTAGGTACAGCTTTAGCAAATCTTGATGAACGTAGTCAAGAGATTATCAAAGCACGTTGGTTAGATGATGAGAAAGCCACCCTTCACGATCTTGCAGCAAAATATAATGTGTCTGCAGAACGTATTCGTCAGCTTGAAGCAAACGCACTGAAAAAACTTAAAAGTGCGGTTGATTTTTAAGCCGTTTTGATAAAAAGAAAACCTGTCGATTATCGACAGGTTTTTTTATTTACTTCTTCTTGGATTTTCCCCACATTTTATCTTCTTGGCCTCGCCATAAGCGCTGAATATTGTCGTGGTGGCGATAAATCAGCAAGCAGCAAACTAAGGCAACGGGGAAGGTAAATTCCGGTTTAAGCCACCAAACATAGAATGGTACAAGAAGCGCCGTAATGACCGCACTTAATGAAGAATAGCGACTAATTAAGAAAACCAACAACCAAGTGCCAAGCGTTGAACCGGCTACGCCCCAAGAGATGGGCGCAATGGCACCGAATGCAGTCGCTACCCCTTTCCCGCCTTTAAACTGAAAGAAAATAGGGAAGATGTGCCCTAAGCAAGCCCCTAATGCAACCATGCCTAATTCAAATTGTGTGAGCCCTAAATAATAACCCGCCCAAACAGGTAACATCCCTTTTAAAATATCGCAAATTAATACTGCAAGCGCCGCCCAACGTCCGCCAATACGCAATACATTGGTCGCACCAGGATTATGAGAACCATTTTTTCGCGGGTCAGGCAAGCCAGCTACCTTACAAATCAAAATTGCACTGGAAATCGACCCCAGTAAATAAGCAAAAATCATATAAAAAAGGGCAAATAGGCTCATTTTGTGCTCCACAATCTTGATTGTATTTGAAAAACTTGTTCGTTATTTTAACCAAACTTGATAGCATAAGCCCACTATATTTTTACAGGAATGAGAGATGGATCGTATTTTTATTGAAGAATTAGTGGTCTTCGCACAAATTGGCGTGTATGACTGGGAACAACAAATTAAACAAAAGCTCGTTTTTGATTTGGAAATGGCGTGGGATTGTCAAAAAGCCGCAGAAACGGATGATGTGCAATACTGCCTTAATTATGCAGAAGTAAGCCAATTTATTTTAGATTATGTCCAAGCTAAGCCATTTTTATTGATTGAACGAGTGGCTTATGAAGTAGCAGCACAATTACAACAACGTTTTGGGATTTCATGGTTACGTCTCAAATTAAGCAAACCTAAAGCCGTCGCTCAAGCCAGTAATGTGGGGATTATTGTAGAAAGAGGCGAGTTGAAATAATCGCTGAAAATTGACCGCACTTTGGAAATATCAAAACAAAGTGCGGTTAATTTTTTAAGTGTTTTTTAATGCCAAGCGAAATGCTCCAATTCCGCTTTTTAGCACAAGAATACTCAATATCATACTGGCTAAGGGATCCACCCATAACCATCCCAGAAAATAGGTACTGAGACCCGAAAGTATAGCAATAATGGAACCAAATAAATCGGTGAGTACATGTAGATACGCTGCTTTAATATTGAGATTATCATGATCGCTGTTCAACATTATCTTTGCAACGAAAAGATTCACCAATAATCCTAGAGATGCCACGCCAAGCATTGGTAATGCCATCATCTCGATGGGATTTTGCCAGCGTTGAATGGCTTCAACTAAAATCATCAATGCCACAACAATCAATGAGCCGCTATTAAGTAGGGCAATGTATCGTTGTTTTTGAGCGGATAGAAACAACGCTAACAAGGCTAAAAATAACGATAAGCTATCATTTGCCATGTGACCCGCATCAGCCATGAGAGCCAAACTGTTGAACCAATAGCCGCCAACAAATTCGACAACCATAAAGCCGGTAATGATGGCAAAACTGAGCGCTAAGATTTTTTTATCTTGCGGAATATGCTCATGAGATGAATGGTCATGATGTTCATGGGAATGGTGGTCGGACATAATACTCCTCATTGTGTCTTTAATTAACTTGAGATAAAGTATAAAGTCCGTAGCAACTACAAGGTCAAGGCTTAATTTTAAAAAAATGAAGATTCACGAACTCAGCAAACAAAGCGGTATTCATTTAGAAACCATTCGTTATTATGAAAAAATGGGTTTAATGCCGGCGCCTAAACGGCTGGCAAATGGTTATCGAGATTATGATGAAGCCAGTTTGAAGCAATTAAAATTTATTAAAACCTGCCGAGCATTGGGTTTCACTCTTGCCGAAATTAAATTTTTTAATGAGATGAAAACGCAGCAATCTCAACATTGTGAAGTGGATAGTATGTTGGCAAAACATTTGGTTTCAGTCGAAGAAAAAATTGCCGAACTGACTGAAATTAAACATTTCCTACAAAGTTTAATTACCGAAGATGATCATCAAGCTGCAGATTGTAAAGCGATGGCTCAATTAAAGGCATATTAGTATCAGCTGAAAAATACACAAAAAATCATCCGCACTTTTGATGTGCGGATGATTTTTATTCTGGGTCATCGGTAAACGCGTTGTTTCGGAATATCGGGACAAAGGTTGCGAGATAAAGCACAAACACAATGGCAATTAAAATAGCCGGAATCGTGATAAAAAACAGCTCGTCCACATACATTAAACAAGCCCGTGAAAGCGCTGCGGTGAAAAGACAAAGCACGGCAAGGCGACAGAGTTTTGGATAATCCAGTTTCGTAAAGCCGCTATGCCATAATCCCGCAGTGAGCCAAATCATCATCATACTGCCGAGAATGCCGCCAAGTGTCACCATGTGTAATGGTTCGGCAGTAGGCTCATCAATTAATTTATTTATGCCAATCCACAAATAACCAATCGCGGCGAACAGTTGAAGGAAATAATAAGTGCGTATGTAATGTTTACGTAGCAGTTCGTGATGATGTAATTCGCGCAACTTGGCAAGCAAGATAAAGCCAACGGCAAAGGCTGTAAACGCGGCTGTTTGCGCAGGCAACCAGAGCTCTGCTGCGGTATGAAGTAATAAAAATGTAATCGCGATATTTTTATATACGACATTCGGGATAAATACGGGATCTTTCAATGTACTTTCTTTCAGTGCCTCTGCACCTAATAGAACGCTGACCCGAATCGATACAAACATCACTGCTGCCATATTCAAATGCACCTGTGCCCGCAATAATTTCAGACTATCCGTCATGGCATAAGCAGTCTGACAAACCATAAATGCTGCAAGTAACATCAGTAAAGTAAAATTGTCGGTATTGCGATCCAACCAAAACAGCCAAGCACAAAAGAGTAACAACGCGAGCCAATAAGCCGCCACTAAAAATGAGGCGGTTTGCGGTGAAAATGGCAATAACACCAATCCTGCAAGCAAGAGCACCGCTAAAATCGTCGCAATAGGTTTTAAATTACCTTTGTAATTTGTCCATTCGAGCATGGAAGCTGTCAGAAAGCCGCCGTATGCGGCTGGTAGCATAAATTCTAAGAAAATTTTACGGTGTAGGATGAGATCATCGGGGCTGATGAAAAAGCTCAAGGCACCAACAATCGCAAGAATGGCTGCACCAACAAAGAAGGGTCGCATCGGATGGGTAAAGAAATTATTCATAATAATGGATTCCTTGAAATTCGCGTGCGACTACGGTTTCTTCAAAGGCTGAATTACGTTCGGATAATGGCGTTGGCAAGGTAATCACATTTTGCACATCCATCCCTTTTGGAGAAAGCTGCATAATCTCTCGGCTTAATCGAGCGGCTTCAAAACGATCGTGCGTCACTAAAATGCAAGCCATGCCTTGTTGCTCAATTTTTTCCACTAACATAGCGGCTAAAATATCACGTAAATCGCGATCCAAACCGACAAAAGGTTCGTCCAATAAGGCTAAATCACAGCCACATAGCAATAGACGCAAAAATGCCACGCGTTTTGCCATACCGCCCGATAATTCGGTTGGATATTTATTCAAATCACCCGAAGAAAGCCCGATCTCTTCTGCCAGCGCAATGATTTCATTTTCATTAGGATTATCCATAAAAATGGCGATATTCTGCATAGCAGTGAGATTTTCTAATAGACGATTTTCTTGAAACAGAAAGCCCGTTTTACGGAATGTATTCTTGATTTCGCCCGATTTTGGCGTTTCCAAACCTGAAATCAAACGTAAAACTGTGGTTTTGCCACAACCGCTTGGGCCGAATAAGGTTTTCACTTCGCCTGGTTGTAAAGCCATACTGAAATCGCGCACGATGGGATCGCGGAGAATTTCAAAACGCACATTTTTTAAACTCAGCATTATCTTCTCCACGGCATAAACAGGATTTCCAATGGTTTGGTAATCAAATATTCAAAGAGGGAAACAAATACAATCACCAACAGCACATAAGCCATGACCGTTGACGTATCTAACATGGCTCTGGCATCGGCAATCTGTGCTCCCACACCCTCATTGGCACCCAAAAGCTCTGCCATAATTACGACTTTTACGCCCATCGCAACCGCGACGCCAATACTGGAAATCACATAGCCTGTGAGATGGGGAACATACAAATAGCGGATTTTTTTCCACAATCCGAGTTTGTACGCATCAAACAATTCTTCATGTTGTTTGTTTACACTTGCCATCCCCATAGCAGCACTGGCAAAGGTCAGCGGAGCAACTAATACGATAATGGTAAATAGCACACTTGGATTACCAAAGCCAAACCAGAATAATGCCATCACGACCCAAATAATTGGTGGCATGGCTAACAAAATCGTAATCACGGGTTTGAGTAATGCCATAGCGGTTTTAAAGCTACCTGCAATCAGCCCTGCCGCTAAGCCTGCGACTAATGCAATGGTAATGCCCACCACAGAACGCCATAGTGAAATACCTATTTCGTTTTGTTGGAAATGATCGAGCAGCTCAAGGGCTTTTTGAAAAACATCCGCAGGCGCAGGCAGCATAAATTCACCAAATATCGCGCTGCCCCAAGCCCACAATGCAACCACCATCATCGCCACGCTCAAGCCAGCAAAGCCGCTCCAGAGATAGTCGATGATGTACAACAGGACAGGTTGTGGTTTACGGATTTTATCAGTTTTAATCATGTTATGTGATTCAGTTTCAAATTAAGCCAAGAAGAATTTGTCATCTGGCAATTTACCACCTAAAAGTTTTGGATTGAACGCCATCAAGGTTTCATAGAATTGCATGATTTCATTTTTCAGTTCACTGGCTTTGGTCACCGTTAAGCGCGCACCGTCTAAGCCCATTTCAATCGCGGCTTCTGGAGCAGGAAGATAATTAGCGCCAATTTCAGCCGCACTTTTTCGGTTAGTCATAATCCAGTTTAACGCATCACTTAAATCTTGGTGAAGTAGATCAAACTCTGCCTTGTGTGCGTGGAAGTATTCTTCGTTAGCAATAATACCCGCCATTGGAATAAGCGGTTTGGTATTAAATGCTTGTCCCCATTCTTTCACTAAATCAAAGCCACGTACAATCTCCGTACCGACAATTTTAGCTTTCTGCACAACAGCACTTGCCATTGGTTCTGGCAAGATAGCCGCATGGAAATCTTTAATCAAGAACAAACCAATTGCTTCAGTTGGTGTTGCCGCATAGGTGATATCCACTTTATTAATATCAATATTCAGTTTTTTCAGTAAAGCTTGCAATACGATGTCTGGCATATCGTTTTTAAATGGCACAAGGATTTTTTTACCCACCAATTCTTGCGGTGAAGTGATAGCACCACCTTTACACATCAACTGCGTAATCCCATTGGTGAGAATATTCACCATGCCAACTTGTTGCCCTTGATTACGTAAATTCACGCCCACATTACTCGGGCTCATCATCACTTTAAATTGACCACTTGCTACACCCGCGCGCAACTGATCAGGCGAACGCCAAATCTCTAATGCGACATCCGCTTGTTTTGCTAATTTACCTTGTGCTGCCGCCACCGCAATGGTCACACTTGGCATCGCGGGTGCGCCATAAATGGTAAATTGCTCTTTTGTCGCCGCAAAGAGAGAAGGCGACATGCCTGCTGCTGTAAGTGCTGCGCTCATTCTTAAAAAATCACGTCTATTCATTGTCATGGTTATCTCCTTATAATGAAACAGGCCCAATGCCTGTATTTTGATAATGATTTTCATTAATTATCTTACTAGCCGTGACTAAAGTAAAGAAAGACAAAAGTGCGGTTAAATTTTTAGGCGTTTTTAAATTCTTCTACTTTGTTAAGTCGTAACTCCAATCCAACAACTTGAAAATTTCTTCCGTTTCTACGCCATAATCTAACACAATCGTTAGCCAGTGAGTTTTGTTCATGTGGTAGGCAGGAAAGAAATTAGGTGATTGTCGCAAAATACTCACCATATCGGGTGGACATTTGAGATTGATAAAATCAGTCTCTCCTTCTTCTTTTAAACCAAGTTTAGTTTTACTGATTTTGCCAATAAGCGCATACCATTTCCCTTTGGCATTACCATGGCGCAAGATGGCATATTCGGGGTATTTTTCCCAAAGATATTCTGGCTGTGTCGCATATTGATTAGCTACATAATCAAAGATTTGTTGTGCTTGGCGCATAGTAGTATTTCTTTATATTATAGTTACATTTATTATTTTCCTTGACTAGGGAAAGAACGTTTGTATGAGAATTGGATTTTTTTATTTAAAGATAATTATTAGGGGAAATAACATTTTCTAGAGATTTAAATAAATACACAATTGGTCTAGATGGAGCAAGTTAATCAAAATAATATTCATGATAATTTTTTTCAAATTCTTCAGCTTTAATATTTTTTCCTGATTCTACTAATTTTTCAATTTTTTCTGAAATGGTATCTAAAAATTTCAGGTGTTCTTTATGAGCTTCAGAATATAGCGATAAATCTGGTTTTTCTTGATTTTTTAAGTGGAATTCTAGATGCCAGTTTAAGACTAGACAATTAAAATATCCTGATTTAGATAGTTCTCCGATTGTTTTCCCTTTAACTTTGATAGCTTTATTTGCTCCACTAGTTTTATATATATCTTGTGCAACTTCTAATTCAATAGTTAATTTTTTCAAGTTTTCATTCTGAGCATGAACTAAATTGTGTATCATTTGGAAAGAAATTCTTTGATTTTGATTTAATTTCAATAAAGCATCCTTATAGTAATTCGTATATATTGGGTTAGATATGCCAGTCATTGTATATTGGCCAATTTTATTTCCACCATATAGTTGTAAATTTCTAGCATAATAAGATAGGATTCTCTCGACTTCTTTTTTTATATCCGATAATTCTTCATTCAAAAGTTTAATGATTTTCTTTCTTTCATTAGAAACTTTTAAGATATTAGTTAATTGTGCTATTAACCAGCCAAGAGAAGTGGAAAATATAATTAGAATTACTTTTTGATATAAGTCTTCAGTCATATTGATTTTTAAGTCTTTAAAAAATTAATTAGCTATAAAAAAGAGATTAAATCTCTAAAATTCTATTTATGAACACGATTGTCAACGCAGACATTCATAGAATATAGAAATTTTAATACACAAGAAGTAATTAATAACAAAAAACGACCACTAAAAAGTGCTCGTTTTGTGTATTTTTAACTACTCAGTCACATGGAAAACTTGTTTTTCAAATTCGTGTTTACCGATTTTGACAGTTAGCACATATTTGCCAATTGGATCTCTGCGGTCGAATGTCCAGCAGTTCATCATATATTTACCATTTTCTAATGTTGGTCTGGTATAAGTGATGGTATGGATTTTTTTATTTGGTGATGAAACCACTTTTGCATTCTCAATCGAGCTACTGAACTCACTTGGTGCTTGTGCTTTAAATGTTTCACTTACCGTTGCTTTTTTACCAAAATCACCAGCTGCTACCCAACATACTTTTTCGGCTTTATTGGAACGAGAGGTTTCTTTTTTATTTAAATCAGGTGATGGCTCTTGAGTTCTATCAAACACTGAAAGATAAATTGCTGATTCATTTTTTTGCTCTTTAGAGGCATCTTTGGATTCTGGAGCAGCAAATGTACAAGTTGAAAATAAGGTCGCAATTAAAGCGAATGTTGAGATTTTTTTCATGTTATATTCCTTTTTATATCATTATTTTATTGAACGATCATTATACCAAGGCAGCCCATATCTGCGAGCATTAAATTGGATGAGCCAAATAAGAATGGATGAGTATTTGACGAAGGTTGTTCAAATTTTACTAAAATTTGTACTTTCTTTTTCACCCAAACCGTGTCTTTCCATGCAAGTTCCGACGCATCGACATTAGCATCATCTTGGCTTTCAATAACAAATTTAGCCCCTTGAATGGTGAAACCCACAGGTAGAGAGCTGTTGATGATCCAACGTTCGACAGTACCTACTTTAGCCGAAACATCAACTCTGCGCGGATCGAAGCGTTGTTTGTTGATTAAGCCATTCGTGACATCCAATTCAAAGGTGCGTTCTTGGGCGATTTTACTTTCGAGTATCGCCGTGGCATCAGTATTAAATTGCTCATTCATTTTTTTACTGAATGCGGAGATATCACCTTGTGGACGAAGTTCTAAAACGGTGTTATCCGCAAAATCGTTGCCTGAACTGAATACGTTTTTAATTTTATCGAGGAAACCACGTTTGGCGCCGGAGATAAGTGATACGCCCTCGCCTTCGCTCACATTGACTAACACTTCGGCACGTTCACCCGGTGCAAGAATGAGAGAATTAATTGCTTTACCTTGCGGTAGAAAACCTAAATCTCTGGAAATGAGCAACATGTCTTGTTCGTTATCTAAACGGAGATCATAGGCTCTTGCTAATGAAGCATTGAGCAAACGCAAACGCACCCAGCCGCGAGGGACGTCAAAATAAGGCGCTTCTTGTCCATTAACGAGAAGACGATTACCGACAAAGTGCGGTTGATTTTGCTTAAATAATTGTAATCCGTCGCCGTTAAATTCCATGTCTTGTAAGATTAATGGAATATCGTCCACGCCATATTTATGAGGAAGTTGTGATTTTAGGCTTTGCTCATCTTCAATCAACCACATTCCCACAATGCCGCGATAGGTTTGATAGGCCGAGTTAGCCAAGGTAGCAGATCGATACCAGCAAGTCGCGGCAGGTTGGTCTATTGGGATAATGGGTGCCCAAGATTCCCCTTTTTTGAGGACTTTTGCCGCGCCACCAAATAATTCGCCACTGGCTTGTAATCCCTGAATAGAGAGAGCAATACTTTGTGGCAAATTGTTGTGATAATTGAGTTTTGCAAAAGAACCCGATTTGATGCGAATAGTGGGGCCAAGATAATTGCCGTTAAAGCCCCATACACTGACACTATGGGAGCCATCTAACTTGTAGCCGGTTTCTTCCATATTAAGAATAATGGGGCGTCCACGTTTCGCTTCCATCAATGGCGGAATGGTTAATTTTTCACGAGATGCTGCCAATACCGATTGCGGTGTCGCAGCGAGTGCGGTTGAAATTGCGGTAGTTTTTAATAATTGGCGACGAGAAAGACGCAACATATTATTTTCCTTGTGCAATTTCAGCATCGAGTTCAGCGATGCGTTTTTCCATCAAATCGTGGCAGTAAGTAGCAAGTTCGCGAACATTGTCTTTTGTGTAGGATGACACATCAATCGGCTCCATCATTTCACAAATCACTTTACCGTTATCCCAACGATTTAAATCAATTTTGTTATGGGTCGTTGAACACACAACGGGTACGATTGGTACACCTGCCGCAATTGCTGCATGGAATGCGCCTGTTTTGAATGGCAATAAGCCGCGACCACGGCTACGAGTGCCCTCAGGAAACATCCAAATTGACAGGTTATCTTCATTGATACGACGAGCGAGTTCCGTCATAGTGCTGTGTGCTTTAGAGCGATTTTCACGATCTAAGAAAATATTGCCGGTTACCCAATATAAAATACCGAAGAAAGGAATCCAAATCAGGCTTTTTTTACCTACACTCACCGTGCGAGGGAGTACCATGTAAGAGATGGTCACCATATCGAAATTATTTTGGTGGTTACCGATATAAATACAACGCGGCATATTCTCTTTATTTTGTGGAAAACGGTGTTCTACTTCTAAGCCAAATAAAGGGTATAAGCGGCCAAACCAGCGAGCCATAACGCCCACATTGCTTGGGTTTTTGAAACGAATAAAGGAATAGATCGTACCGAGCACACAAATTAAAATACAACAAAGTGCAACGATGAGAATTCTGGCGATTTTTAACATAGAAAATACCTAATTAAAATTTTTGGAAAGTATAGCAAATTACACAAAAATGTGTGCTAATCTAATGAAAAAAATGACGGAATAGTTATGAAACCCATTTATTTTATTGCAGATCTTCATTTAAGCGAAACCCATCCAGAATTAACCGCACTTTTTAACGATTTTATGCAAAACAAAGCCCAAGAGGCCCAAGCGGTTTATATTTTGGGGGATCTTTTTGATTTTTGGATTGGTGATGATGAGACTTCACCTTTAATTTCACAAGTAAAACAGCAGATTAAAAACCTGACAGAACAGGGGATAGCTTGTTATTTTATTCATGGCAATCGAGATTTTCTTGTAGGAAAAAAATTTGCACAAGATTGTGGTTTAACGTTATTGCCTGACTATCATTGTGTTGATCTTTATGGTGTGAAAACCTTAATTTGTCATGGCGATACCTTATGTGTTGATGATGTGAAATATCAGCAATTTCGTCGAAAAGTGCATCAAAATTGGCGACAAAGGCTGTTTTTATGTTTGCCACTAAAAGTGCGGTTAAAAATTGCAGAGAAAATTCGCGCGAAGAGTAAACAGGACAAGCAATATAAGTCGCTGGATATCATGGATGTGAATTTAGCGTTTACGGCACAAACCGTAAAAGAATTTGGCGTTAATCGGTTAATTCACGGTCATACGCATCGAGAGGCCATTCATCAGGAAGAAACATACACGCGAATTGTGTTAGGCGATTGGCGAAAGGATTATGCCTCAATTTTGGAAGTGACTGAAAACGGTTATCGGTTTATTTAAACAAAAAGCACAGGATTAAACCTGTGCTTTTTTGTATTAAAACGTGCTGATTTTCAACCGCACTTTATTCTACGGTTACCGATTTCGCTAAGTTACGAGGTTGGTCTACGTCGGTTCCTTTAATTAATGCCACATGGTATGACAATAATTGCATTGGAACGGTGTAGAAAATTGGCGCAATAATTTCATTCACTTTTGGCATGGTGATGATTTTCATGCCTTCACTAGGTGTGAAGCCCGCTTCTTTATCTGCGAAAACATAAAGTTGGCCGCCACGCGCACGCACTTCTTCAATGTTTGATTTTACTTTTTCAAGTAATTCATTGTTCGGAGCAACTACGATAACCGGCATGTCCGCATCAATTAAGGCAAGTGGACCGTGTTTTAATTCACCCGCCGCATAAGCTTCAGCATGAATATAAGAAATTTCTTTTAATTTCAATGAAGCTTCCATTGCGATAGGGTAGAACTCACCACGACCTAAGAAAAGTGCATGGTTTTTCTCTGCGAAGTCTTCTGCTAACGCTTCGATGTATTTATCAAATGCAAGGGCTTTTTCAACTTCAGCAGGAAGTGATTGTAACGCTTTTACAATTTCCACTTCTTGTTCGTTTGAGATATTGCCTTTTACTTTGCCAATTGCAGTGACTAACATTAACAACGCAGCCAACTGAGTGGTAAATGCTTTGGTTGATGCCACACCGACTTCTACGCCTGCACGGGTCATGAATGCAAGATCCGATTCACGTACTAAAGATGAACTTGATACGTTACAGATTGTTAAGGCAGCCATGTAACCTTTTTCTTTTGCCAAACGAAGTGCTGCAAGGGTGTCTGCTGTTTCACCTGATTGAGAGATGGTCACTAACAAGCTATTCGGGCGAGTCACGAATTTGCGATAGCGGAATTCAGACGCGATTTCAACATCACAGCTCACGCCAGCAAGTGCTTCAAACCAGTAACGAGCCGTCATCCCTGCATTATAAGAGGTACCACAAGCGACAATTTGAATGTGTTCAACTTTTTCTAAGATTTCTGACGCACCATTACCAATAGCATCTACAATCACGTTATTATGAAGAATACGACCTTCCATTGTATTGATTAATGCATTTGGTTGCTCATAGATTTCTTTTTGCATGAAATGGCGGAATTTACCTTTTTCTGCTGCATCATTTTCAAGGTTAGATTCGTGTACTTCACGTTCTACTTTTTGACCATTCGCATCGTAAATATCCACAGTACGACGTGTAATTTCTGCAATATCGCCCTCTTCTAAATAAATGAAACGACGAGTCACGCTTAATAACGCGAGTTGGTCAGATGCCAAGAAGTTCTCACCAATCCCTAAACCAATCACTAATGGGCTGCCTGAACGAGCAGCCACTAAATGTTCTGGATGCTCACGATCTAATACCACCATGCCGTACGCACCAGTAAGTTGTTTTACAGTTTTTTGGACAGCTTCAAGTAGAGTAGCGGCTGTGCGCATTTCCCATTCAACAAGGTGAGCAATTACTTCGGTATCGGTTTGAGAATTGAACACATAACCGCGTGATTTCAGTAATTCACGTAATTCTTCGTGATTTTCGATAATACCGTTATGGACGACAGCGAAGTTACCTGAAGTATGCGGGTGAGCATTGGCTTCAGAAGGTTCACCATGGGTTGCCCAACGCGTGTGTGCAATCCCTGTACCACCGATTAATGGCTTGATTGCAACCGCTTCATCAAGGGCCTTTACTTTACCTAAGCAGCGCACGCGGTGTAATTCATGGTTTGGATCCACGACAGCAACACCCGCAGAGTCATAACCACGATACTCCAAGCGGTGTAAACCATTAATTAAAATTTCTGCTACATCACGTTGCGCTACCGCACCAACAATACCACACATAGTTTTTCCTTATTTACTAAAATTAAAAGTCTTATTTTTCTGACCGCACTTTATGCTACATCTACACAAATTACTTCTACGCCTTGCGCCATTATGGCTTCTTTGTCGGCCTGAGATAATTTGTTATCGGTAATCAGTACATCAATTTGCTGCCAGGTTAATTCCACATTTGGCATTTTTCTGCCAATTTTTTGTGATTCCACCATTACAATCACTTCGCGAGATACTTCAGCCATCACTTGGCTTAAGCGAACCAACTCATTAAATGTTGTTGTACCACGTTCTAAATCAATCCCATCGGCACCAATAAATAATTGGTCAAAATCATAAGAACGTAGTACTTGCTCGGCAATATTGCCTTGGAAGGATTCAGAACGTGTGTCCCAAGTGCCTCCCGTCATTAAGAGTGTCGGTTCATTTTCCAGTGAACGTAATGCGGTGGCCACAGAAAGCGAATTCGTCATCACAATCAAGCCTTGCTTGCGATTAAGTTGTTTAATCAAGGCGGCGGTTGTGCTGCCACTATCCACAATAATGCGATTGTGATCACGAATACGTTCTGCAGCTGCCTTTGCTAAGACTAACTTTCGTTGCGAAAGTTCATCATCTTGTTCTTCTTCGATAATTTCTTGTGGCATTAAAATAGCACCACCATATTTACGAAGAAGAAAACCATTACTTTCCAATGCAGTGAGATCTTTTCGAATCGTCACTTCAGAGGTATCAAATAACTGTACAAGCTGTTCTACACTGACTTCACCTTGTTCTTGCAGTAGCTGCATAATGGCATGTCTGCGCTGTTGGGTATTTCGGTGTTGAATGTTTCGTTTCATTATTTATATTCCGCAATAAGTTTCGGTTCGGAATTATATCGACAAAATGATGAATGTAAAGTTAAAATTTAGGCAACAAAAAACCCTGACAAAGCAGGGTTCAATTAAAATTCGTTTTAAGACCAATTATTTGATTGCGTCTTTTAATGCTTTACCAGATACGAACGCTGGTACTTTAGATGCTGCGATTTTGATTTCTGCACCAGTTTGTGGGTTACGGCCAGTACGTGCTGCACGTTTGTTCACTTTGAATGTACCGAAACCAATTAATTGTACAGGTTCACCTTTTTTAAGGCTGCCAGTGATCGCTGCTAGAGTAGCTTCTAATGCAGCTTTAGCTTGTTTTTTGTTTAATTCAGCTGCACTTGCAATTGCATCGATTAAATCTGTTTTGTTCATAAATTTGTACCTTCTGTTAAATTAAAATTTGACTCTATTCAAATAAGCGTAGCTTTTAACTGCCACGGCTTGGGCAAGTCTAATCTAACTTAGCTAGAAATAAAAGCGCGATTTGTAAAATTTGTGACAAATCTCACGTTATTGCTCAATTTTTATACCAATATTGGAGATTCCCTCCTGTTTGATCTCGTTTCGGAGGGATAAAATCAGGTCTACATCGCGTTTTTCACAGTCTTTGAGTAAGCGATAGATTTGCCATTGAAGGTCAAGTTCTTCTTCAATTTCTTCGCGGCTTTTTAGTTCGCTTTCAGAAAGATCACGATTTTCTTGTGTTTCTAACAAAGAACAAACCGTACCTAACGAAATTTGGCTAATTTGAATCGCTTTTTCGAGCGTCTCGCCTGCGATAATGGCATGCAATAATTCACCTAACGCTTCACAAGCATCAAGAGCGGGTACCACGCCAAAGAAGTCATAATCATTCACATCAGGAATAATTTCTTCGAGCTTCTCTAATTGGTTTTCGAAATTGATTTTCGCCCCTTTAACGGTTAGAAATTCCCACACTAAATTTAAAATGTTGTGATAGGTCTTTTCTGCTTGCTCCTGTTCTGTCATTTGACAAAACAGGGCAAAGTTCGGTGCCATGCGTTCGCATAAGCAAGCCATAAAGGTCAGATGTTGCCAGCTTTCAACATTTTCCAAGCGCTTGTGAATTGGATTTCGCATTTTTTTCTCGCTTATTTATGATAGGCTTTTGAGTATTCATGAATGGCATCAACGAAGATTTTTGGTGCACTTTCCGGCACATCTTGGTGGATTCCATGGCCTAAGTTAAATACATGGCCGCTGCCTTGTCCAAAATCAGCTAAAATTGACCGCACTTCTTGCTCAATACGCTCTGCAGGTGCATATAACACACTTGGATCCATATTGCCTTGTAGCGCCACTTTATGACCCACACGCGCTTTCGCATCAGCCAAATTAACTGTCCAGTCTAATCCTAGTGCGTCACAGCCTGTATTTGCCATGGCTTCTAGCCATAAACCGCCGCCTTTAGTAAATAAGGTTACCGGCACTTTACGACCCTCGTGTTCACGAATTAAACCATCGACAATTTTGTGCATATATTGCAAAGAGAAATCTAAATATTCACGATGACCTAAAACGCCGCCCCAAGTATCAAATACCATGACAGCTTGTGCGCCCGCTTTGATTTGAGCGTTTAAGTATAAAATCACGGAATCCGCCACTTTATCTAATAAAAGATGCAAAGTTTGCGGTTCGGCATACATCATTTTTTTGATTTTATTGAAGGTTTTGCTACTACCACCTTCAACCATATAAGTTGCCAGTGTCCACGGGCTACCAGAGAAACCAATCAGTGGCACTTCGCCTTTTAGTTCGCGACGAATGGTGCGAACAGCATTCATCACATATTGAAGTTCGCCTTCAGGGTCAGGAATCGGTAAATTTTCGACCGCATTTTTATTTTCAATTGGATGAGCAAATTTCGGGCCTTCACCTGCACCAAAACTTAAACCTAATCCCATCGCATCAGGAATAGTCAGAATATCTGAGAACAAAATAGCCGCATCTAAAGCATAGCGACGAAGTGGCTGTAAGGTCACTTCACAAGCTAAATCCGCATTGCGGCAAAGAGACATAAAATCGCCTGCTTCTGCACGTGTTGCTTTATATTCAGGCAAATAGCGCCCCGCTTGGCGCATCATCCATACGGGGGTCATATCCACGGGTTCACGTAATAAGGCTTTTAAATAACGATCATTTTTTAATTCAGACATGGACTTTCCTTTATTTATTTTGTTCCGCTTTGCAAAGTTCAAGCGTAGCATTAATTAATTTGAGTGCGATAGTACCTGTTGGCGGTAATTCTGGCAAGGGGGCTGCGCTAGAAAACCATTGTGCATCATGCAGTTCTGTTTCTTGCAGTTGAATTTCCCCGCTGTCGTAATCAGCTAAAAAGCCCACCATTTGTGAATTCGGGAATGGCCAAGGTTGACTACCGAAATAGCGAATGTTTTTAATATGAATACCAGTTTCTTCAAAGACTTCGCGGCGAACGGCATCTTCAAAGGTTTCACCCACTTCCACAAAACCGGCTAGCGTGGTGTAAATACCGGCTTTGCCAGGCGTGTAATGGCGTTTATGGTTGGCTAATAAAATCTCTGTGCCACGGCGAATGGCGACAATAATCGAAGGGCAAATAACGGGGTAAGTACGATAACCGCAACTTGTGCATTGAACCGCAAGCTCATCGTGGGTTTGTTCCGCTTTTTGACCGCACTTTCCGCAGAATTGGTGGGTTTTCAAAAAATGATTGATTTCCACGCCTCGGCTTAATAAATGAAAATCTTCAGTCGGTAAAGACAACAAACTTCGCAAGGAAAGGTATTCTCGTTCATCTTGATCATTTTCTGCCAAAAGCCATAAAGGTTGTGATTTCCATTTCCCGAGCAATATTGCTTTTGGTGTTGTGAGGCCGAGTTCCTTTGCTGATCCGAAAGGCAGATCATTTTTCTGCCAATAAAGCGTTGATCCTTTGGTGAACAGCCAATATCCCTGATCTTCGGGCTGAATTGCTTTCATATTTTTCTCTTTTTGTTTCAAAAGTGCGGTCATTATAAAAGGGATTTTTCGGAAAAACGAATTTAATTTATGCGATAAAAATAGCTAGTCAGTTTTCCTTGTGCTACATTGGCAACCTGTTTTTCTCTTTAAAATTAGGAATGCAAAATGTCTTTTTTCTCTTTTGCTTTTTTAGAAAATGCGATGTCTTTTCAAGGCTATCTTAAATATATCGCCATTTTTGTCTCGTTAGGTGCATTGTTTGTGGTGACAAGCTTATATTTGCGTCATCGGTTACAAACCAAATATCGTGATCTCAGTATCATTTTTCTTTTATTAATCATTTTCTTGCTCGGGGTGCAATATAACCAATATGAGCGAAGTGAAGTCTATGCAGCTGATACTTCTCGCGTGGTGACATTTTTAAATTCGGTGAAAGATAGTCAAAATTTACAGAAAGAAGATATTCGTACCAATAGCCGTACATTAAGTAACGGCATGATTTTAAATATTCGGGATCAGTATTTCGAAGTCCATTTTAATAATGATTTTACCGCATATACCTTATCCCCAATTAACTTAGTAAACCCTAATGTTACTGTGATTGATAAGGAGGATAAATAATGGATGGCTACACATTATTAGGTTTGAAATTGGCCATGGGTATTATTGGACTTGTACTTCAAATCAATTTAATGGGCAAAGGCAACCTCGCGCCGACCTCCGCGATGGATCAGGTACAAAACTATGTGCTGGGTGGCATCATTGGTGGTGTGATTTATAGTGATAGTATTGGGGTGCTCCAATTCTCTCTCGTGCTCGTACTTTGGACATTATTGATTTTTACCCTTCGTTTTATCAAAAACCATAACCAATTAGTTAAATCGTTGATTGATGGTAAACCAGTTTGGGTGATTTCAAATGGTAAGGTAAAAACCGCTGAATGTATGAAAAATGGTATTACTGCTCATGACCTCATGTTTAAGTTACGTGCTGCCGGTATTTATGAAATCAAAACGGTTAAACGTGCGGTATTTGAACAAAATGGACAACTTTCGATTATTCAATACGGTGATGAAAACTTACTTTATCCATTAATTGTTGATGGACAATTAGATGATGATATTTTAGAAATTATTGATCGTGATGAAGAATGGGTTAAAGCTGAGTTAGAAAAACAGAACCTGACGGTTGAGCAAGTGTATATTGGCGAATACTTGAATGGCCAGTTAGTCACACATTTATATGAAAACAAATAAAAAAAGATCGCACCTTAAAAGTGCGGTCTTTTTTTCGCTCATTTTAACCGACAACAAAAGGTAAATAACCCGCTCGGATGGCAAAAGGAATCGAAGTAATAATCACACCGAGTACCAATACAAGCACTAACAATGCTTTACCGCCCCATACTCGGTATGGCAAGTTTGGATGGATTGAGCGTGCTTTCCAAACTAATGCTACCGGTAAAACCACGGCGTAGAACGCGAACATTTGACCAGCATAACCCAGAGCGAGAATAAAACCTTCCGGATAGAAAAGGGAGAAAAGCACAGGGGGAATAAAGGTCATTAAACCTAATGAAAAGCGTCCTGCGTGGATATCAAAAGATTGTTTGAGCAAGTCTTCAATACATTCTAACAAGCCTAATGCCACACCTAAGAATGAAGTGACTAATGCTAAAGTGGAGAAGATTTTTACCGCATTCGCAATAATTGGGCTTTGGGTGATTTCCAAGGTTGCTTTCACCAAGCCATTTAATGTGGCGTCTTCACGTAAAATTTGTAAAAACTCAGTTTGGCTGAGTAAGCCGTGTGTAGAAAGCTGCCATAAAAAGTAAGCAAATAATGTGATGCCAGAACCCACTAAAATCGCAATGCGTAAGGATTTCACATTACCGTCTAAGTATTTATTTAAACTTGGAATGGAACCGTGGAAACCAAATGCGGTGAAAAATACAGGGCTTGCAGAAATAATTAAAGCGTTATCAATTGGCATCGCCATTAAGTTATCAAATTTGATGTTCGGTAGCATTAACGCGAGCACTAAGATAAAAGTGGCAATCATCACAAAGAATAGGACACGGTTAATTTTATCCACACTGTGCGTACCGATAACAATAAAGCTACCGAAAAAAATGGTGAATATAAGAACGGCGATTTTATTCATGGTGTCTTTATCGCCCATGGCTGGGAGTAAATCCATTAATAAAGAACCACCACCACTCACGTAAGCGGCAATTAAGGCATATAAGAAGACAATTAAAACAGCGGTGGAAATAATTCGCCCTGCTTTACCAAAATATTGTGCAGCAAGTGTGCCGATCCCAGCATCGCTGTCAGCGGTTTGATACAGTTCCACGAATAAAAGTGCGGTGAAAGTAAGAACTGCCCACAAGCCAAGTAATAAGAAAACAGTCGCAGTTAAGCCAATCCCTGCAGAGGTGAGTGGCATTGCCAACATCCCCGCCCCAATCATGGTTCCAGCAACAAGTAAGGTGCTTCCCACAGTCTTGTTCATTTTACTTTCCTTCGGTTGTAATAATTAGTTTACGATGATTGTATTTTAATCTTTACAGTGTGTAAAGTAGGGAAAACAAAATTCTTCTACAAAATGTACGGTAGAAATGACCGCACTTTCCCGATAAAATAGCCGGCAAATCAATTAAGACAAGAGACAATAGTAGGAGAGCGCTTATGATTTATAGTATGACAGCCTTTGCACGCCTTGAAATCAAGAAGGATTGGGGCGATGCAGTTTGGGAGATTCGTTCGGTTAACCAACGCTATTTGGAAAACTTTTTCCGTTTGCCAGAGCAATTCCGTGGCTTGGAAAATGCGTTGCGTGAGAAACTTCGTCAAAATCTCACTCGCGGTAAAATTGAATGTTCATTGCGTATTGATAGTAAAAAACAAGCGGCGGCTGAGCTCAATTTAAATAAAGAATTAGCGAATCAAGTTATCCAATCTTTACAATGGATTAAGTCGCAAGCTGGCGAGGGGGAAATCAATTTAACGGATGTATTGCGTTATCCCGGCGTGGTGGAAGCGGCTGAGCAAGATTTAGATGCCATCAGTCAAGATTTGTTGACAGCTTTTGATGAATTGTTAGTGGAATTTATTGCAATGCGTGGACGTGAAGGCGAAAAATTGCAAGCTATTATTCAACAACGTCTTGATGGCATCACGGTAGAAGCTGAAAAAGTGCGGTCACAAATGCCGGCTGTTTTACAATGGCAGCGTGAACGTCTATTGCAACGTTTTGAAGAAGCGAAGATTCAACTTGATCCACAACGAGTCGAACAAGAAATGATTTTATTGGCGCAACGAGTGGATGTGGCGGAAGAATTAGATCGTCTGCAAATGCACGTGAAAGAAACCAATAATATCTTGAAAAAAGGTGGGGCAGTTGGACGTAAACTGGATTTTATGATGCAAGAGCTCAATCGTGAATCTAACACTTTAGCATCAAAATCCATTAATGCAGACATTACCGCTTCTGCCGTGGAATTAAAAGTATTAATCGAACAAATGCGTGAGCAAATTCAAAACCTTGAATAGGAAAAATCATGGCAACATTTATTTCATTGAACCACTATGATTTGGTGGAAGTGGCGGGCGTGGATGCGGAGAAATATCTGCAAGGGCAATTAACTTGTGATGTGGTGAATTTAGCAGCTGGCGCTTCAACGCTTACAGCGCATTGCGATCCTAAAGGCAAAATGAATTCGTTATTCCGCTTAATTAAGCTTTCAGCAGAGCAGTTTTTGATTTTAATGCCGAAAACTTTATTGGCTCCACTCGATCATTTAAAAAAATACGCGGTGTTTTCAAAAGTGACCTTTCAAGTATTAGATTGGCAAATTGTCGGCTTGATTGGTGAAAAGTGCGGGCGAATTGAAGCGCAGATTGAATTAGATATTGATGAAAACCGTACAATTTTGCTCAATCCTACACCGTTAGACGTCACCTTTAATGGCGATGAAAAACAATGGCTTTGTGCGGATATTCAAGCGGGCTTGCCAAGCTTGAATGCGGAAACACAAAATGAATTTATCCCACAAGCATTAAATCTACAAGCGATTGAACAAGCGATTTCTTTTACTAAAGGCTGTTATATCGGGCAAGAAACTGTCGCGAGAGCCAAATATCGTGGTGCCAATAAACGTGCGATGTATGTGCTTTCAGGGGAAACCACGGTTACACCGAAAATCGGTAGCGAAATAGAAATGCAGTTAGAAACGGCTTGGCGTAAAACGGGGACAATCGTAAGTGCGGTCAATTTTGACGGCGTTTTATGGTTGCAAGTGGTGATGAATAACGATTTAGAAGAAGGGACGCATTTCCGTTTACCTGAAGATGGAAGTGTTCTGAAAATTGAACCATTACCTTATTCCATCAATAGCTAAAAAACGATTTAGTCATTGATGCTTTATAAGTATCATTACGATGAGAAGAGAGAGCCGCAATGTTCTCTCTTTTTTTATTTTTTTAAAATCCGCTATAATTCTGAAAAACTCACGAATTGAACACTATGACTTATTATCTTGGCATTATGTCTGGCACCAGCCTTGACGGGGTGGACATTGCCCTTACTGACATCCAATCTAATCAAACCAAATTAATTGCAGCAGATTTTACGCCGATGCCCGTAAATTTACGCGAAAAAGTGACCGCACTTATTCAATCGGGCGAAACGTCGTTACAAGCATTGGGTGAACTTGATCATCAATTTGGCTTGCTTTATGCCGATTGCGTCAATGCCTTTTTATGTAAACATCAGTTAAAGCCAGAACAGATCGAAGCCATCGGCTGCCATGGCCAAACTGTATGGCATTCCCCAAAAGGTCAATTTCCGTTTACCATGCAAATCGGCGATATGAATTTATTAGCCGCTAAAACAGGCATTACGGTTGTAGGTGATTTGCGACGTAAAGATATGGCGTTTGGTGGACAAGGGGCGCCTTTGGTACCCGCTTTTCATCAAGCGGTATTTTTTGATCCTCATTGGGCTACAGTCGTGCTGAATATTGGCGGTATTAGTAATGTATCCTTATTGATACCCAAACAGCCTGTCATTGGCTTTGATACGGGAACGGGTAATACCTTGCTTGACCAATGGATCGAAAAACATCAAGGCAAAGTTTACGACAAAAATGGTGAATGGGCAGCTTCAGGTCAAGTGAATCCAGATTTGTTAGCGGCATTATTAGATGAAGATTTCTTTCAGCTGCCCCCACCGAAAAGCACGGGGCGTGAATTATTTAATTTGGCTTGGCTAGAGAATAAAATTCAAAAAATAGCAGGCAAAACGACCACACTTTTACCACAAGATGTGCAAGCCACCTTGGCTGAATTTACCGTGCAAAGTATTGTTTTAGCCCTTAATAATATTCAGACGACATTACCATGCAGATTACTTGTGTGCGGTGGTGGCGCTAAAAATCTGGCGATCATGAACGGCTTAAAACAGGCATTACCAAATTGGCGTATTCAACTGACGACTGAATTAGAACTTGATATCGATTATGTGGAAGCGGCAGCTTTTGCTTGGTTGGCCTATCGTCGTATGCATAATTTACCCGCTAATTTGCCGAGTGTGACGGGCGCCACAAGTGCGGTCAGTTTAGGGGTGATTTTTCCAAAGGAATAAACCATGGCAGAAAATTTATTACAAACCCTTTCAACCTTAATTACTGAACAGCGGAATCCCAATTCCATGCATGTAGATAGCTTGTCTGCATTAGAAATTGTGCAGTTAATGAATGAGGAAGATAAGCAAGTGCCTTTGGCAATTGAAAAATGTTTACCTCAAATTGCCCAAGCGGTCGAATGTATTGTCGCTGCATTTCAACAAGGCGGTCGATTAGTCTATATTGGTGCGGGAACCAGTGGTCGATTAGGCGTACTCGATGCTTCTGAATGCCCGCCAACATTTGGCGTGTCACCTGAAATGGTGAAAGGCATTATTGCAGGTGGCGAGCGCGCATTGCGTCATCCAATTGAAGGGGCAGAAGACAGTAAAGCACAAGCTGTGGTTGACTTACAAACCATTCAATTTTCTTCAAAAGATGTGTTAGTGGGGATTGCAGCCAGTGGACGAACACCTTATGTGATCGGTGCATTGGAATATGCGAAAAGTTTAGGTTCAGTGACGGTTTCGATTGCAAGTAATCCAAATTCAGCGATGGCGAATATTGTGGATATTGCTATTGATACGGTAGTGGGGCCAGAAGTACTAACTGGTTCGAGCCGTTTAAAATCAGGTACGGCACAAAAATTAGTACTGAATATGCTTACTACAGCTTCCATGATCTTAATGGGTAAATGCTATCAAAACTTAATGGTGGATGTGCAGGCAAGTAATGAAAAACTGAAAGCTCGTGCCATTCGTATCGTCATGCAAGCCACGGATTGCGATAAAACTGTTGCTGAAGACACATTAAAGCAGGCTGAACAAAATGCGAAATTAGCGATTATGATGATTCTGAGTGGATTAGATCGTACTCAAGCAGAGGCTTTATTGGAAAAACATCAGGGCAAGTTACAACTTGCGTTGAAATAAGTAAAAATAAAACGCTAGGCATCAAACCTAGCGTTTTTTATTATTTAATAGTTTGCTTAATTAGCAATCTTGTTTGCCGTAAGCATCTTGACGAAGGATTTGACGAACGCCTTCATCAAATTGTGCTAAAACGTGATCCGCATCTTTTGGATCTTTACCGCGAGCATCAAGATAGAACTTGATTTTCGGCTCAGTACCAGATGGACGAACGATTAAGCGGCTACCGTTTTCTAATACGAATACAAGGATGTCGCTTTGACGATCAGTTTTAGTGTGGTCGATGAATTGTGCCACTTTAACACCACCTACTTCAGCTGGAGGGGAGTTACGAAGTGCGGTCATTAATTTACCAATTTCAGATAAATCGCTTACACGGATAGAAATTTGCCCACTTACATAAGCACCGAATTCTTGTGTGAAGTCATTGGCATAATCCGCTAAGGTTTTGCCTTGTGCTTTTAAGTGACGCACTAAATCTAAGAACACGATCGCCGCTGAAATGCCATCTTTATCGCGTACTTTATCTGGGTCTACTAAGTAACCTAGTGCTTCTTCGAAACCGAATAATAAACCTTGAACTTTACCGATGTATTTGAAACCGGTTAAAGTTTCTTCTGATTGGAAACCGTATTTTTTCGCAATTTCAGCAAGCGCTGGAGAAGATACTAAAGAACACGCTAATACACCTTTCTCACCTTTTGCATGATATTGTTTTGCTAAATACCAACCTAAGAAACAACCAACTACGTTACCGTGTAAAGGTTTCCAGTTACCTTGTGCATCTGGAACAGCCACTGCTAAACGGTCTGCATCAGGGTCATTGGCAATAATGAATTCTGCATTGTGTTCTTTTGCTACTTTAATGGCTAAATCTAATGCACCTTTTTCTTCCGGGTTAGGGAAGTTTACCGTTGGGAATGTGCCATCTGGCCATACTTGTTCTGCCACAATGTGAGGTTGTGGAAGACCTGCTTTGGTTAAGGTTTTGCTTAATACTTCATAGCCTACACCGTGCATTGCGGTATAAACGTAGTTAATATCTGATTTAGGCTCTTTAGCAAGAGAAGCAGTTTTTTCGATATAAGCGTTAACCACTTCATCATCTAACACCACATAATCTTGGCTACGAGGTAAATATTTTACATTGCCCGCTGCTACTTTATCGATTAATGCGGCGATATCTTTATCTGCCGGAGAAACGATTTGGCCACCGCCGTTCGCTTTACCTAAATAAACTTTATAACCGTTATCTTCCGGAGGGTTGTGACTCGCAGTCACCATGACACCAGCTGTGGTATCAAAATATTGGATTGCGTAAGCTAATACTGGAGTGGGTAATTTACGTGGAAGTAAATAAGCTTTCACGCCTGCCCCCGCCATGATTTCAGCAGTATCACGTGCGAAAACATCAGAGTTTTTACGACCATCGTAACCAATCACGATAGATGGCTGTTTGTCGTAATCTTTTAAATAATCCGCTAAACCACCTGCTGCCTGTGCCACTAAAACACGGTTCATTCCCATAGAACCTGCTTGTAAAGGTCCACGAAGCCCTGCAGTACCAAATTGTAAACGGTCACTAAAGCGAGCTTGTAGATCAGCGTGTGCTTTTTCATCACCATTTTTTGCCGCTGTTAAAAGTGCGGTTAATTCTGCGTGAGTTTCAGCATCAGGATCTTGGTTTAACCAGTTTTGTGCAATATCAAAAAGCGTTGTCATGATGTTTTCTCCTTGTAAAAAATATTTCCAGTTAGACTAGCTGAAAATGACTTTAATTTAAATGGCTATTTTGCTTTTTTACTTAAAATCTAAGCTTTTTTTGATCGTAATCGTTTTCCCTGAATACAAAAACGGCGTAAAAAATAGTTACGCCGTTGTTTTTATAGAAAATAATGAAAAATTAGAGAAGAAGAGCAGAACCCCATTTAATAATATCAAAGAAGAATTTGTTCTGATTGGTGGCAATGCCATCACCCGTTTTCTTCAGTGTGCCGTCGTCATTCTTCGTTTCATCCACCATACCATTTACATATTGACCTTTCACGACATCCAAATCTTCTTTTGCCTGAGTACGCAAGATTTGACAGGCTTTAGGTTCTAATGGCTCGACATCACCAACTTCTGTACGGAATTTCTTAAATTGATAAGTCGCGTAATTCATCGATTTTTCATCTTTTTGAATCATTTTCACATAGTCTTCCCCGATGATTTTTTCTAATGGATAGAAAAAGACATATTGGGAATGAATATAGCTATCTTCTTTGGCAAAATGTTGTTGCTGAATACGGGTTAAATTCGGGTAGATACATTGTTCCGCCTGTTTGCTTGTGATTGCCCATTTTTTCGCATTGACATCAGAAAGTTGATAATCTGCCTGTGCGAATTCTGCTGGAATTGATGATTGCGATGTGCCGAATAAACTACAAGCATTCAATAAAATGATGCTGCTTAAAAAAATAATTTTTTTCACTTAAATTTCCTTACTAAAGTTGGAATGGCGGAATTTTAACAACAACGACATAATTGTAAAGTATTCAATAATTGATTTTCTTTCCCGAACTAAAAAACTTCCGATATAATGACCGCACTTTTTACACTTATAAAGGAAAGAACAATGCAAAATCCAAAAGATGATGTTTTATATGCACCAGTTGAGTGGGTTGATCATAGCGAAGGCTATACCGATATTCGTTTCCACAAATCGACTGACGGTATTGCAAAAATCACTATTAATCGCCCAGAAGTACGCAATGCATTTCGCCCGCAAACAGTCAAAGAAATGATCCATGCTTTTTCTAATGCTCGTTTCGATGAAAAAATTGGCGTGATTGTGTTAACCGGTGAAGGTGAAAAAGCATTCTGTTCTGGTGGTGACCAAAAAATTCGTGGTGACTACGGCGGTTACAAAGATGAAAGCGGTGTACATCACTTAAATGTATTGGATTTCCAACGTGATATTCGTACTTGTCCAAAACCAGTTGTAGCAATGGTGGCAGGTTACGCAATTGGTGGTGGTCACGTATTACATATGTTATGTGATTTAACGATTGCTGCAGACAATGCAATCTTTGGTCAAACTGGTCCTAAAGTAGGTTCATTTGACGGTGGCTGGGGTGCAAGCTATATGGCGCGTTTAGTGGGTCAGAAAAAAGCACGTGAAATTTGGTTCTTATGCCGTCAATATAATGCGCAAGAAGCATTAGATATGGGCTTAGTGAATACTGTCGTGCCTTATGCTGATTTAGAAAAAGAGACCGTGCGTTGGTGCCGTGAAATGTTACGTAACAGCCCAATTGCGTTACGTTGCTTGAAAGCTGCATTGAATGCAGACTGTGATGGTCAATCTGGTTTACAAGAACTCGCGGGTAATGCAACCATGTTATTCTATATGACTGAAGAAGGTCAAGAAGGTCGTAACGCGTTTAACGAAAAACGTGCGCCAGACTTCAGCAAATTCAGACGTAATCCATAATTTGATAAATAAAAGTGCGGTTAAAAATCAGTGTGTTTTTAACCGCACTTTTGCCATCAAGGAGAATAAGATGGAAACCAAATCATTTAATCTTTATCGTTATTCTATTCCCGTCGACAGCCAATTAATTTTACGTGGACGCTTTTTGAAACGTCGAGAAGGTTTGATTGTACGTGTTGCTTGCAGCCGTGATGGTTGGGGAGAGATTGCACCTTTACCAGGGTTTAGCGAAGAAACCATCGAACAAGCGCAAGAGCAAGCCATTGAATGGCTGACGAATTGGTGTCATGCAAGCTGCGAAGCGCCAAGAGTCCCTCTTGACGGTTGTTATCCTTCCGTTGCCTTCGGTATTAGCACGGCGATGGATGAGATGAAACGTTATTTAAATAAGGAAGGTAACTATCACACTGCACCTTTGTGCTATGGTGATCCTGATGAGTTATATGCAGAACTTAATCAAATGCCAGGCGACAAAGTCGCTAAAATCAAAGTCGGCATGTATGAAGCGAACCGTGATGGCTTGATTACGGATATGTTTCTTGAAGCCATTCCTGATTTGCAATTACGTCTAGATGCGAATCGTCAATGGACATTAGAAAAAGCCTTAAAATTTGCGGAGAAAGTGAAACCGCAACATCGTTCACGTATTCAATTTCTGGAAGAGCCTTGTAAAACCCGTGAAGAAAGCCGCCAGTTTGCAGCTCAAACAGGTATTAATATTGCTTGGGATGAAAGTGTGCGTGAGCCTGACTTCCTTTTAGAAAAAGAACCGCACTTAAGTGCTATTGTGATTAAACCAACACTGGTTGGTTCGCTACAAGATTGTCAAAAGCTGATTGCACAAGCACATAGTTTAGGCATAAAAGCAGTGATTAGCTCGAGCATTGAAAGTAGCCTAGGGTTGACGCAACTTGCTCGTATTGCGGCACAATATACACCCAATGTGACGCCAGGATTGGATACATTGAATTTAATGCAACATCAAGTATTACGTGCGTGGCCAGGCTCAGATTTACCGCTCATTGATTTAAATTCAGAATTTATTACCAAAATTGTATAGAGATACGACCACCATTACACAAAAAATCGCTATAATTCGCACAAGTTAAAGGATGTGAAAATGTCAAAAAAATTCAATATTTTGCTGTTAAATGGCCCGAACTTAAATATGTTGGGTGCAAGAGAGCCGAAACATTATGGTTCGATTTCGTTATCTGCCATTGAAGAAAATGTGGCAAAACTTGCGGCGCAGCATGATGTGAATTTGGCGTGCTTTCAAGCAAATAGCGAAGAAAAGTTAATCGATAAGATTCATCAAAGTTTTCAGAAAGTGGATTTTATTTTAATTAACCCAGCAGCTTATACGCATACCAGTGTTGCATTGCGTGATGCGTTGCTTGCTGTGTCAATTCCTTTTGTTGAAATCCATTTGTCTAATGTACATAAGCGCGAGCCATTCCGTCACCATTCTTACTTTAGTGATGTGGCTGAAGGGGTGATTTGTGGCTTAGGTGCGAAAGGCTATGAGTTTGCTCTCCAATTTGCGTTAGATTTTTTAAATAAAAAAGCATAAAATTTCACAAAATTTGCAGATTTTCGCAGAAATTTATCGCAAAGTGCGTGATTTTGCGGTAATCTTGCCGACACAAAAAAACAGGTTTCAAAATGACCGCACTTTGGAGTGAATTTTGAAAGTGCGGTTGAAAATTCATTAATATTTTTAGGAAGAGCGTATGGACATTCGTAAAATCAAAAAACTGATTGAATTAGTAGAAGAATCGGGTATCACTGAATTAGAAGTGCAAGAAGAAGAAGGTACAGTACGTATTAGTCGTGCGGCACCAGCTGTTGCACCAGCTGCAATTCAATATGCAGCGGCGCCTGTAGCACCTGCTGCGGCTCCTGCAGCTGCTCCAGCGGCAGCTGCGCCTGCTGAAGCACCAGCGGCTGAAATTTCTGGCCACCAAGTGCGTTCACCTATGGTAGGTACATTCTACCGTAGCCCAAGCCCAGAAGCGAAAGCTTTCGTAGAAGTGGGACAAACAGTCAAAGTAGGCGATGCACTTTGTATCGTTGAAGCAATGAAAATGATGAACCGTATCGAAGCAGATAAAGCTGGTGTGGTAAAAGCAATCTTAGTAAATGATGGCGAAGCGGTTGAATTTGATCAACCATTGATCGTTATCGAATAATCCCTATCAATCTGAAATGGCGAGCTTTCTCGCCATTTTTTCACACAAGTGGAAATTGTTATGTTAGAAAAAGTTGTGATTGCTAACCGTGGTGAAATTGCACTGCGTATTTTGCGTGCCTGTAAAGAATTAGGCATTAAAACTGTGGCGGTTCACTCTACCGCTGACCGTGATTTAAAACACGTATTACTTGCAGATGAAACAGTTTGTATCGGACCTGCGCCATCTGTAAAAAGTTATTTAAATATTCCTGCTATTATTGCTGCTGCAGAAGTAACCGGTGCGGATGCAATTCACCCTGGTTATGGTTTCCTTTCTGAAAACGCGGATTTTGCAGAGCAAGTTGAGCGTTCTGGTTTTATCTTTATTGGTCCAACTGCAGACGTCATTCGTTTGATGGGGGATAAAGTTTCTGCGATTAAAGCAATGAAAAAAGCGGGCGTACCTTGTGTACCGGGTTCAGATGGTCCAGTGGGCAGCGATATTGCGAAAAATAAAGAAATTGCAAAACGCATTGGCTATCCGATTATTATCAAGGCATCTGGCGGCGGCGGCGGTCGTGGTATGCGCGTGGTACGTAGTGAGGATGCACTTGAAGAATCCATTGCGATGACAAAAGCAGAGGCAAAAGCCGCGTTTAACAATGATATGGTTTACATGGAAAAATATTTAGAAAATCCACGCCATATTGAAATTCAAGTTTTAGCGGATACACACGGTAATGCAATTTATCTTGCAGAGCGTGATTGTTCTATGCAGCGTCGCCACCAAAAAGTCGTGGAAGAAGCGCCAGCGCCAGGTATTACAGAAGAAGTTCGTCGTGACATCGGCACTCGCTGTGCGAATGCTTGTATCGAAATTGGTTATCGCGGTGCAGGTACATTTGAATTCTTATATGAAAATGGTGAGTTCTATTTCATCGAAATGAATACCCGTATTCAAGTAGAGCATCCAGTAACAGAAATGATTACCGGTGTAGATTTGGTGAAAGAACAATTGCGCATTGCAGCTGGTTTACCACTTTCTTATAAACAAGAAGATATCAAAGTGAAAGGTCATGCAATTGAATGTCGTATCAATGCAGAAGATCCAAAAACATTCTTACCATCTCCAGGTAAAGTTGCTCACTTGCACTCACCAGGTGGTTTAGGGGTTCGTTGGGATTCTCATGTATATGCTGGTTATACCGTTCCACCACACTACGATTCTATGATCGCAAAATTAATCACATACGGTGATACTCGTGATGTCGCAATCCGTCGTATGCAAAATGCGTTATCAGAGACGATCATTGACGGTATCAAAACAAATATCCCTCTTCATGAACTCATTCTTGAAGATGAAAACTTCCAAAAAGGTGGTGCAAATATCCACTATTTAGAGAAGAAATTAGGGATGTATGATTAATTTATAAGTTATTAAGGTAAAGGCAGAATATTTCTGCCTTTTTGTTTGTCGTTTAATATAATTATTGACAGTAAAATATTCTAACAGGAGTTAATAATGGATTTATCACAACGATATAAACAAGCTACCAAGGAGGCGCGCTGGGCATTAGGGTTAGCTATTCTTTATATGATTGGATGGTGTGTTTGTGCTTATTTACCCAAAGGCTCGCCTGGACCGATAGGTTTTCCGTTGTGGTTTGAATTATCCTGCATTTATTTACCTATTTTGTTTGTAGTCATTGGGTATTGGATTGTTAAAATTGTCTTTTTAGATATCCCGCTAGATGTTGAGTCAAAGGAGAATAAATAATGAATTTAGGTATTATTCTCCCATTAGCTATCTATTTAGTCTTCATCTTTGGCGCGGCATTATTTGCTTATGTAAAACGCAGTAAAGGTGATTTCCTTACGGAATATTATGTAGGAAATCGCTCCATGACGGGCTTTGTCCTGGCGATGACAACGGCTTCCACTTATGCCAGTGCCAGTTCTTTTGTTGGTGGACCAGGGGCAGCCTATAAATATGGGCTAGGTTGGGTATTACTCGCCATGATCCAAGTGCCGGCTGTGTGGTTAGCCTTAGGTGCATTGGGCAAAAAGTTTGCATTACTTTCTCGCGAGACCAACGCGCTTACTATCAATGATTTATTTCTCTATCGTTATAAAAATAAATATCTTGTTTGGATTTCCAGTCTAGCATTGTTGCTTGCCTTTTTTGCCGCCATGGTTGTGCAATTTATTGGTGGCGCAAGATTGCTCGAAACCACGATAGGGATTCCTTATACTCATGCCTTACTTATTTTTGCCTTAACAGTTGGAATTTACACGTTTATTGGTGGTTTTCGAGCCGTCGTGTTAACCGATACAATTCAAGGTACGGTAATGATTTTGGGTACAATCGTGCTATTATTCGGGGTTGTTTACCATCTCGGCGGTGTAGAAAGTGCGGTCAATAAATTAACTGAAATTGATTCGAGTTTAGTGAGTCCTTACGGCCCGAATGAGATGCTAGATTTTCAATTTATGGCATCATTTTGGATCCTAGTCTGTTTCGGTGTGGTTGGTTTACCACATACAGCAGTGCGTTGTATGGCTTTCAAAGACAGTAAAGCATTACATCGAGGCATGCTCATTGGTACGATTGTCCTTTCAGTCATTATGTTTGGTATGCATTTGGCGGGTGCTTTAGGACGTGCCGTTGTGCCAGATTTAACGGTGTCAGATAAAGTCATTCCAACCTTAATGTTGGAAGTGCTTCCTCCTATTGTTGCAGGGATTTTCTTAGCCGCACCAATGTCGGCGATTATGTCCACAGTTGATGCGCAACTTATTCAATCCTCCTCAATTTTTGTGAAAGATTTATATCTTGCAAGCAAACCTGAAGCCGCGAAGAATGAAAAACGAATTAGCCGTATTTCATCGGTCATCACACTGATTTTATCGGTGTTGTTAATTCTTGCCGCACTCAATCCACCGGATATGATTATTTGGTTGAATCTATTTGCTTTCGGGGGATTAGAAGCAGCATTCCTTTGGGTGATTGTATTAGGCATTTATTGGGATAAAGCAAATGCAGCAGGTGCAATAAGCTCGATGGTGGTGGGATTGAGCAGTTTTGTGTTGCTGACTCAATTTGGTATCAAACTATTTGGTTTTAATGCGATTGTGCCTGCACTTGTATTTGGTTTGATAGCTTTCATCTTGGGTAACCAATTCGGCACAAAAAAATAGTAAAAATGGACCGCATTTTATGGTTTATCAAATTCTAGCATTGTTTATTTGGAGTAGTGCCTTTGTAGCCGCTAAATACACCTTTACAATGATGGATACCATTTTGATGATCCAAGCCCGTTTATTGATGGCGGCGATTATTGTGATGCCACTCTTTTTTCGTCGTTGGAAAGGCGTGTCTAAACCGATGCGAAAGCAGCTTTGGTGGCTAGGTTTTTTCAACTATACTGCGACCTTTTTGCTGCAATTTATTGGTCTAAAATATACGAGCGCGGCGAGCGCAACAACCATGATTGGATTAGAGCCGTTATGTGTGATTTTTATAGGGCATTTTTTCTTTCAAGATCGTGCGAAATGGTATCATTGGATGTGTGGGGCTTTTGCCTTTTTAGGCGTGGCCATTTTAATTCTAGGTGGGCAGGGCAATGAAGGCTCAAGTGAAATTAGCTTATTGGGATGCTCATTAGTGGTGGCGGCAAGTATTGTGTTTGCTTGTTGCTTGCGTTGGACGAAAAAAGTGGTGGCAACGGTTTCAGCACAAGCCTATACATCAATTTCGATAGTGTTAGCAACCATCACCATGCTACCATTTACTTTATTGCTGACTGAAAACTGGGATATCCATTTTAACTGGCTTGGTTTCTTCGGTTTGATTTATCTCGGCGTAGCGTGCAGTTGGTTTGCTTTTTGGTTATGGAATAAAGGCTTAAATTCAGTGGATGCAAAAATCTCGGGAATTTTGACCGCACTTGAGCCGATTTTCGGTGTCTTTTTGGCGGTATTATTGCTTAACGAAGAGGTTTCACTTGTTTCAGCGCTTGGGATTATCATTATCGTGGTTTCAACCCTAGGCGTAAGTTTATTACCCAGATGGTTACATAAAGAAATTAATTAAAAGGAAAATAAGATGGCGTGGATTCAAATTCGCTTAAATAGTACAAATGAAAAAGCCGAAAAAATTAGCGACTTTTTAGAAGAAATTGGCTCAGTTTCGGTCACTTTTATGGATAGTCAAGATACGCCGATTTTTGAACCACTTCCAGGCGAAACGCGTCTGTGGGGAAATACCGATGTGATTGCATTGTTTGATGCAGAAACCGATATGAATGAAATTGTGAGTTTGCTTAAACAAGCACATCATTTAGATGAAAACACCGCTTACAAAATCGAGCAAATCGAGGATAAAGATTGGGAACGTGAATGGATGGATAACTTCCACCCAATGCAATTTGGTCAACGTTTATGGATTTGTCCAAGTTGGCGTGAAGTGCCGGATCAAAATGCGGTTAATGTGATGCTTGATCCAGGTTTAGCTTTCGGGACAGGTACCCACCCGACAACCGCACTTTGTTTAGAGTGGTTAGATGGTTTGGATTTAACCGGCAAAACCGTCATCGATTTTGGCTGTGGCTCTGGAATTCTTGCCATTGCTGCTCTTAAATTAGGTGCAAAAAATGCAATCGGTATTGATATCGATCCACAAGCAATTCTCGCCAGTCGAAATAATGCAGAACAAAATGGTGTAGCGGACCGTCTGCAACTTTTCTTATCTGATGATAAACCAGTAGATTTAAAAGCAGATGTCGTTGTGGCGAATATTCTTGCAGCTCCATTAAAAGAACTTTACCCGATTATCTCCCAATTAGTGAAAGAGGGGGGCGATCTTGGATTATCGGGCATTTTAGAAACCCAAGCGCAATCGGTATGCGATGCGTATGTGCAATCCTTTGATTTAGATCCTGTGGCGGTGAAAGAGGAATGGTGCCGTATTACAGGTAAATTAAAATCGGCTTAATTTCTTTTTGTCAATTAAAAAAGTGCATTTTTTGAACAAATTTCCCTTTGCAAAAAAAAAGAAAAATGCGTAATATAGCACCCCTTGTCGGTGACTGCTGTTGCCTGACTTACTAGAGATTAGGACTTGTAATTGGGGATAACATAAAATGCGAATTGGTTCTTATGAATTAAAAAATCGTATTTTATTGGCACCCATGGCAGGTATCACGGATCAACCTTTTCGACGTTTATGTGCTCATTACGGTGCGGGATTAACGTTTTCAGAGATGATGTCCACTAATCCACAAGTTTGGCATACAGAGAAATCGAAACTTCGTTTAGCACATAGTGAAGAGCTAGGATTAAATGCGGTGCAAATCGCAGGTTCTGATCCTTTAGAAATGGCCCAAGCTGCAGCAATTAATGTAGCCTATGGCGCTGAAATTATCGACATCAATATGGGCTGTCCCGCAAAGAAAGTAAATCGAAAGCTGGCGGGCTCTGCACTTCTTCAATTTCCCGATTTAGTGGAAAAAATTTTGAAAGAGGTCGTGAATGCTGTTGATGTGCCTGTGACGTTAAAAATTCGCACAGGTTGGGATAAGGCAAACCGAAACTGTGTGCAAATCGGCAAAATTGCAGAACAATCTGGTATTCAGGCTTTAACCATTCACGGGCGGACGAAAGAATGCTTATTTGAAGGTGAAGCGGAATACGACAATATTCGAGCAGTGAAACAATCAATTTCAATTCCAGTCATTGCGAATGGTGATATTGATTCTGCCTCGAAAGCGAAAAAGGTACTTGAGTATACAGGTGCTGATGCAATAATGATCGGTCGTGCCGCACTAGGCAATCCATGGCTTTTTCAAGCCATCGAGGCTTTAGTGGAACATGATTCGATAATTCAAACACCAAGTTTGCGTGAAAAGTGCGGTCATATTTTGCGTCATATTCAAGAACTCCATCAGTTCTATGGCGAGCAAAAAGGCTATCGAATAGCCCGCAAACACGTGGCTTGGTATTTACAGGGAATTCAACCCGATTCCGTTTTTAGACAGACTTTTAACGCAATTAATGAACCGAAAGAGCAGTTAATTGTGCTGGAAGATTTTTTAAATTCAATTTTGGATAAAGAAAAATGTTAGAACAACAACGTAGTCCGTCTGAAGCGTTAACCGTTTCAGTTTTAAACTCTCAATCACAAGTAACAAACAAACCATTACGTGATTCTGTAAAACAAGCTTTACGCAATTACTTATCACAATTAGATGGTCAAGATGTGAATGATCTTTACGAATTAGTATTAGCGGAAGTTGAACACCCGATGTTAGATATGATTATGCAATATACCCGCGGTAACCAAACCCGCGCAGCTAATATGCTCGGTATCAACCGTGGTACATTGCGTAAGAAATTGAAAAAATACGGTATGGGCTAATTAAAATTAGCAAAAAGAAAGGCGAACATCATGTTCGCCTTTTTATTTATTGAATGGTGAAACTAATTGGTACGCTTACTGAAGACGCAAATCCAGCAGGTTTTGGACCGACAGGTCTCGCACTTCTTACAGCTTCAAGTGCCGCATTATCTAAGCTTTCATCACCAGAGGATTTAGTGACACGCTCTCCAGACAGAGAACCATCTGCTCCAACACTAAAACTGACGTTAACAATACCTTGTTTACGCATCATTTTTGCGCGTGCTGGATAGCGTTTATGCCGTTCAATTTCACGTCGAATAGCCGCACGATAGGCATTATGTTCATCTGTATTGGCACCAGAGCCACCTTGGATACCATTTGTGCCAGGTTGACCCGTAGTTGTCGCTTTAGAATTTGCCGTAGCCGTCGAATTAACATTCTTATCGCCAATCGGTAAATTCTTCGGCATTTCTACCGCTTTCTCTGCTTTTACCTCATTTTTAGGTTTTTCTTTTGGCTTCTCTTTCGGTTTTGGTTTCGGTTTTTCTATTGGTTTTTCTGGCTTTTTCTCAGGTTCTTTTTTCTTCTCAGGCTCTGGTTTCTTCGTTGGATCCGCGACGACTTCCTGTTTTTCAGGTTCCGGTTCTGCCTGTTGAGGCTCGGGTTCCGGCTCAGGAGCGGGTTCTTCCACACGCATTCCTTGAATCATTTCCATTGAAATCGTCGTGGATATTTCACCTGGAGCGTTACTCGCCGCTTCACTTGGCGTATGCCAGTTCCAAAATAACGCTCCAAGGATGCTACCATGAACCAATAAAGAAATAAGCAAACCTAATAATGATCGTTTGGTTTGTTGGCTGTTCATTGACTACGTCCTACTCCAACGCCTCCGCTTGCAACTCCACCTACTTCAGGCGTATTTTTTGTTTCATTCCCTTGAGTTGTTTTACTTGGGGCGCCTTTATCTTTCATGGAAACAATGGCGACATTTTTGATTTCATTTTTCGATAACATGTCAGTAATCGTCACAAAATCTTGGAAAGAGGCTTCTGCATCAATTTTTAATGTAACTTTCTGATCTTTATTCCAACCAGCGATCTCTTTTTCAAGCGCTTCTTGCGAGATAGGTTTGTCATTAAAATAAAGTTGTTTATCTGCCGTCACGGTCAATAATTTGGCTAATTCATCCGATTTGAATGCGACCGTTGAACTGGCTTTTGGCACATTGACTTGAATTTTCCCTTGAGAAATAAAGGATGCAGTGATCAACACTATCGCTAATAACACCAACATAATGTCGATGAAAGGAATAATGTTGATTTCATCAAATTTTTTCACGATTATTCCTTATCTTTTTGAGCGTTTAATACTTTCCATTTCAAGCGATTTACTTCTACTTTACGACCTAGGCCGTTATAGAACATCATAGATGGAATAGCGACTAAAATACCTAGTGCGGTTGCTTTTAATGCAAGAGAGAGGTGCATCATGATTGCGCCAGCATCGACATCACCGCCAGCTTGACCAATTTGATAGAAGGTTAACAAAATACCGATTACTGTTCCTAACAAACCCACATAAGGTGCGTTTGCACCAACTGTTGAAATGATCGTCATATTGCGATTTAACTCAATTTCAAGTGAATGGATATTGGAATATTTAGCGACATTGATACGGCTTAAAAAGATAAAACGTTCAATCACGGTAGCAAGCATGATTACGCTCATAAGAAGTAAAAGCCCGATAATCACGTAATCGCTATATTGTTCTAAAAACTCAAAAAGTTTTGGCATCTGATAGTCCTTGTATGGGTAATAAAAAAATACAAATTGAATTGAGAATGAATTTCAATTAGATGTAAATTCTATCAAATGGAAAATTAAGCGTAAATATAAATTAAAAAAATGAGTATTTTTTTAACCGCACTTTGAGATAAATCAGAAAAGTGCGGTTGTTTTGAGAGGTGTTTTAAAGGGATTGTAGGTAATCTAAGACGACTTGATGATGTTCACCCGTTTTGAATTTATCAAAAACATGCTGAATTTTGCCATGTTCATCAATGAGAAAGGTAATACGGTGAATACCATCATAAACACGGCCCATAAATTTCTTTTCTCCCCATACGCCAAATTGCTCGGCAACCTGATGATCTTCATCGGAAAGTAAGGTGAAATTGAGCGACTTTTTCTCAACAAATTGAGCCAATTTTTTTGGCGAATCTGTACTGATACCTAAAATAACTACACCTAATTTTTCTAACTCACGTTTAGCATCACGCAAACCACAGGCTTGAGTTGTACAACCTGGCGTTAAGGCTTTTGGATAAAAATATACAAGTACTTTTTTACCTTTAAAGTCACTTAATGAAATAAGTTGATTGTCTTGGTTTAAAAGTGAGAATTGGGGTGCTAAGTCACCTGCTTTTAATGTTTTCATAAAAAATCCTTAAAAATGTAAAAAATAATTTGTAAATTCAAGCTATTTTAGCGATTATAACCAGATATTTTCAAATGTTATTGTTAAAACGCAAAATAGATGTAAATGGAGTGCCTATGACTACGCAAACCCCCTTATTTTCAGGCAGTATTGTTGCTTTAGTAACCCCGATGGATAACCACGGAAACATTGATTTTGAAACATTAGAAAAACTTATCGAGTTTCATATCAATGCGGGTACAGATTCAATTGTATCTGTGGGTACAACGGGAGAATCTGCTACATTAAGCATTGAAGAAAATGTGAAGGTGGTTGAAAAGACAGTTGAGTTAGCAAAAGGACGTATTCCAATTATTGCTGGCACAGGTGCAAATGCAACGAGCGAAGCCATTGTGATGACAAAATTGCTACGTGATAGCGGAGTCGCGGGTTGTTTATCTGTTGTACCTTACTACAATAAACCTACTCAAGAAGGCATGTTCCAACATTTTAAAGCGATTGCAGAATGTACGGACCTACCACAACTTCTTTATAATGTACCTGGTCGTACTGGTAGTGATATGAAACCTGAAACCGTGGCACGTTTGGCTCAAATTGATAACATTGTGGGCATTAAAGAAGCAACAGGCGATTTAACTCGTATCACTGCGATTAAAAAATTAGCAGGTAAAGATTTCATTGTATTAAGTGGAGATGATGCCACAGGATTAGAAGCGATGAAATTAGGCGCAGAGGGTATTATTTCTGTAACAAATAACCTTGCTGCAAAAGATATGGCCGCGATGTGTCGCTATGCTTTAGTGGGCGATTTTGCGAAAGCGGAAGAAATTAATGCCCGCTTAATGCCTTTACACCAAGATTTATTTATTGAATCAAACCCAATCCCAGTTAAATGGGCTGCATATCGTTTAGGTTTGATTAAGACTCCACACTTACGTTTACCACTTACCGTGTTAAGCGAAGGTGCGCAAGTCAAAGTAGAAGAAGCATTAAAAGTTGCAGGATTAATTTAATGAATTAAAGGGTTGTTTTTACAGCCCTTTAAACTTTCAGCTCTTTTATTTGTCAAAGAGCGGTCATTATTCTAATTATTTTTTATTGAAAGGATTTAAGGAATGAAAAAAATCGTACTGAGCTTAGTCGCAGCAGCATTGTTATCGGCGTGTTCAAACAGCGTGGAAAAAATGCAGACGGCTAATGATACTTATCAAAATTCTGATCGTGAAATACCGAGCTTTTCTCCTTTAGCAAGTGGTGGTGTAACATTACCGCAAGCTGATCCGACTTATGAACTTCCTCAGCTTAATGCGAAAAAAGAACGCGTGGATATTCGTCCGCCTTCAACACCATTAGCGATTATCAAAAACTCTTTAACACAATTTGATGGTGAACGTGCATTAATTGTTTATACGGATGCACAAGCAGAGCTCTATAATTTAAAACAAATTGAGCGTTTATTAAAAGAAGAAGGCACGAATTCGACTTTAAATGGTGCTGTATTAATTAGTGATTGGGCGCCAACGGGTCGTGCAGATGATAAAGCCAATACAGAGATCCGTTATAAAGTTGAACAAGTTACGGCGCAAGATGCGAGTGCGTTAGCGGTTTCTGTCGAGCAAATGCGTCGTGATGGCGTAATTTACACCCCAAATCAAGCAGATAAACAGCGCTATGCATCTGATCGTTTAAATCGTTTTGTTTCTGCGCTCACTAGCGCTTATAACAAGCAACAACAAGATTTAAGCAGTGCTTCTGCAGGACCTTTCCAATCAGGTTTAATTACTGATACGAACGGTAGAATGGCATTAGGTATGGATGCAAGTTTTGGTCAAGCATGGCAACGTTTAGGTTTAGCTTTACCGAAATTAGGCTTTAAAGCCACATCGGAATCTGCTGGCCGTGGCTATCGCGAGTTAAAATATAAACCATTGGATAAACAAGAGTGGTTACGGTTAGGTGTGAATCCGCCTAATCTAGAAAAAGGCGTTTACCAAATGCAAATCTCCGCAGTGGGTAAACAAAGTGCGGTCGTCATCACTGATGAAGACGGCAAAGCGTTATCAAATGAAGCAGCTCAATCCTTGTATTCAGCATTAAGTGTATTACTTGCACAATAACATGAGTTGAGAAATAAAAAGTGCGGTTCAATTTGACCGCACTTTTTTATTAGAAAAAATTTATTCAGCTTTCACGCCTAAGTTACCGATTTTTACGCCGAGGTTACCGAGAGAAACTGGGTCCAAATAATCTCCTAAGAATTTGAATAACTCACCTAATTCCGTAAATGAGCGTTTGATTTTTACTTGATCTTCTACTTTACGCACAAATTCATAACGCACATTTTCGCCTTCAAAATAAGCCGTGAGCGTGAGATAAATGGTTTCAAAAAAGTGGCTTTGAGCACCTTCTTCACCTGGATCACTAATACGGACATTCCAAGTATTGTTAAATAAAACTTCTGTTTTGATTGACATATAGACTTCCTCTGTTTGTTATTTTTTATACTGAAATTGAAACGAAAAACCCGATGATAAAATTTCTGAAATCAAAAACTTTATCATCGGGCTTTTCAAACCAATTGCTCGCATATTTTGCTTTGCGTTGGTAACTGCCTTTGCCTTTACGTTTTTTCTCAACGCGTTGGCGGAATAATTTGTCGTGTAATAGTGCCATCACAGCATTATCTTTCACGACTCCTTTGGAGTGTTGATAAATGGGCTGATTTTCAACCGCACTTTTTGTTTTTTTTGTCATATTTACCTCTAAAAAATTGCCGTGAAGTGTTTCACGGCAAGTTATTATAGCGAAAATGAATAGAATTACAAAATGGCGAGTATGCTTTCAGGCGGTCGTCCAATTTTAGCTTTTTCACCTTTTACCACAATCGGGCGTTCTAATAGGGCGGAGTTTTCACTGATGGCTTTTAATAAATCATCATTAGTTAATGCTGGATTATCTAACCCTAATGATTGATAAAGATCATCTTTGGTACGCATCATTTTTCTGACATCATCTAATCCTAATTTATTAGCCAGTTGCTGTAATGCTTCAACAGAGTAGTGTTGTTGTAAATAAAGTTCAATCGTCGGTTGAATGCCTTTTTCTTCTAATAAAGCTAAGGTTTCACGGCTTTTTGAACAGCGCGGATTATGATAAATCGTAACAGACATAACGTTTCCTTCTATTTTATGTTGAATGAGTGGATATAGGATTGATTTAAATTTTAACTTATAATGACAAAAAATACTTGTTTAGGAAGACTTTATGTTTGAAATGCTAAAAAATTGGTATAGTCGCCGCTTAAGCGATCCGCAGGCGATGGGGCTACTTGCCATTTTGTTATTTGGCTTTATTGCGATTTATTTCTTTAGTGATTTAATCGCCCCGTTGCTGATTGCCATTGTATTAGCATATTTATTGGAAATGCCGATTAATTTTCTGACGAAAAAATTAAAATTTCCCCGAATGCTCGCCACGTTAATTATTTTTGGTGGCTTTCTAACCTTGGCGTTATTAATTTTCTTCGGGCTTGTACCAACATTATGGAATCAAACGATTTCCTTATTAAGCGATTTGCCAGCCATGTTTAATAAGTTACATGAATGGTTATTAGCCCTTCCTGAGCATTATCCTGAACTCATTGATTACACCATGATTGACACCTTTTTTAGTGCGGCTCGAGCGAAGATTTTGGGTTTTGGTGAATCTGCGGTGAAATTGTCGATTACTTCATTAATGAACCTTGTATCACTGGGTATCTATGCATTTTTAGTGCCATTAATGATGTTCTTTATGCTAAAAGATAAAAGCGAACTTCTTGCGGGTGTGAGTCGCTTTTTACCTAAAAACCGTCTTTTAGCATCTAAAGTATGGAATGAAATGCAGCAACAAATTGCGAATTATATTCATGGCAAATTGTTGGAGATTTTGATTGTTGGCGTGGTGACTTATATCATTTTTTTAAGCTTTGGTTTAAATTATCCGCTGTTGCTTTCTGTTGCCGTTGGGTTGTCTGTATTAGTGCCTTATATCGGCGCGGTATTGGTGACGATTCCTGTTGCTTTAGTCGCCATGTTCCAGTTTGGCATTTCTCCAACGTTTTGGTATTTGATTGTGGCCTTTGCGGTGAGTCAGCTTCTAGATGGAAACCTGTTGGTGCCATATTTATTCTCTGAGGTCGTTAATTTACACCCTTTGGTGATTATTATTTCAGTGCTGATTTTCGGTGGATTATGGGGGTTCTGGGGCGTATTTTTCGCTATTCCATTGGCAACGCTCGTCAAAGCTGTGCTGAATGCATTGCCAGATTAGACAGAATTAAAACGATAAAAGAAAGCTGACGAAAGTCAGCTTTTTTGTTCTTTTAATTTCTGGATATCCAGAATTTCGACACAGTCTGTTGTCCCCGCTTTAATACGCCATTTAATATTAAATTCGTACAGACTAATACCGTAAACACGATCGGTTTCTTTACCTTGTTGATAGGCTGGGCGGGGATCTTGTGCGATCACTTCCGTAATGAATCTTGCTAAGTGCGGTCGATTTTTGTGATATTTTTCAACCGCACTTTGGGCGATTTCTGTAAATTCTACGTTTAATTTTGCAGGTGGTTTTTCTTGTGCAAAACTTGACTTTGCCTCAGGTTCACTATCAGCATAGGCAATATAAGGCTTAATATCAAAAATAGGTGTGCCATCTACAAGATCCACGGAACCCAAATGTAGAAAAACACGTCCATGAATACATTCCACTTGGCGTAATTCAACTTTGGATAAGCCTAGCGGATTAGGGCGATGCGTAGCGCGTGAAGCAAATACACCGACACGTTGATTGCCGCCTAAACGAGGGGGGCGAACAGTGGATTGCCATTTCCCATGGGGTATTTTGTCGAATTGGAAAATAAGCCAAAGATGGCTAAATTGCTCTAATCCTCGCACAGCCTCTGGTGAATTATAGGGAGGTAGCAGTTCCACAATACCAATGCCATCTTGTACTAAATTAGGCTGGCGTGGCACCGAGAATTTTTCTTTGTAAGGCGTGTGAATCACCGCAATTGGGTGAAGAGTCAGTGTTAAATCATTCATAAAAAGGCAATTTCCGTGTAGAATACGCCCTTTATTGTAATCAAAAGTGCGGTCAAAAAAAATGACAAATCATAAATTGAAAATGTGGTGGGAAACCGCTCGCCCAAAAACCTTGCCTTTGGCATTAGCTTCTATTTTTACAGGCTCGGCATTGGCATATTGGGCGGATAAAGAAAGTTTTAATCTTACCGTGATGTTACTTTGCTTGCTTACCACGATTTTATTGCAAGTGCTTTCCAATTTTGCCAATGATTACGGCGATCATCAAAAAGGGTCAGATACCGAAGAACGTATTGGGCCTTTACGTGGTATTCAACAAGGTGCAATTTCTGCGAATGAGCTTAAATGGGGCTTAATTTTAATGGCAGTGGGTTCATTTTTCTCAGGCGCATTCTTAATTGGTATCGCATATCAAAGTCTTACTGATTTATTGGCCTTTGCTGGGTTGGGTATTCTTGCCATTATTGCTGCCATTACTTATACCGTAGGGGCTAAACCTTATGGTTATTTAGGTTTAGGTGATCTGTCAGTATTGCTCTTTTTTGGTTTATTAGGTGTAGGTGGAACTTATTATCTACAAACTCACAGCATTGATAGCTTAATTACGTTACCAGCTCTTGGTTCCGGTTTATTGGCGACAGCAGTTTTAAATATCAATAATTTACGTGATATTGAGCAAGATGCGAAAGTAGGGAAAAATACCCTAGTTGTGCGTATTGGTCCGAAGAAAGGACGCATTTATCACTGTGTTTTATTAAGCGCTGCCGCTTTATGTTATGTGCTATTTGCGGCATCAACAGCGTTTAGTCCTTGGCATTTCTTATTTTTATTATCATTTCCATTGTTATTAAAACATGCATTATTTGTTTATCGCAGCAAAGAGCCTACGGTGTTGCGTCCTATGCTAGCACAGATGTCAATGATTTCTTTATTTATCAATATCTTGTTTAGTTTAGGCTTGCTTATCGGCTAAATCGGCTTATACTAGAGAAAAAATTTTACCGACAAGGGGAACATTATGTATATCGATACTTCAGAACTTTGTGATATTTATGCAGATCAAGTGGATGTGGTTGAGCCAATTTTTTCTAGCTTTGGTGGTGTCAGCAATTTCTACGGCAAAGTGACGACAGTAAAATGTTTTGAAAATAATGGATTAATTGCCGAAATTCTCGAAGAAAATGGTAACGGCAGAGTACTTGTCGTTGACGGTGGTGGCGCAGTACGCCGTGCTTTAATTGATGCAGAGCTTGCACAACTTGCGGCAGATAATCACTGGGCGGGTATTATTGTTTATGGTGCCGTGCGTCAAATTCAACAACTTGAAAATATTGATATTGGTATTCATGCGCTTGCACCTATTCCAGTTGGCGCAGATGAAAATAATCATGGTGAAAGTGATCTTCCAGTCAATTTTGGTGGCGTGACGTTCTTCCCTGAAGATTACATTTATGCCGATTTAACAGGTATTATTCTGTCACAAGAAGCATTAGATTTAGAAGATTTCGAAGAAGAATAATTTTGAAATTATAGATCTTTTTAAAGTGCGGTTAGAAATAACCGCACTTTTTTTGTTAAAATTTTTTTGAACAAGATCACATTTTAAACATTTGTTGGTTGAAAGTTTGTAACATTCATTTAACATCGCAAATAGTTCATCTGTAATCAGTTTGGAGGGACTCATGAACGAAACAAACACAACAAAAAATTATAAAAGTGGGATTATCTTTCTTCTGGCGATAGCCTGTTTTTTTATTTTGTTAAAAGCCTTACCTTTCGCGCCTAAGGAAAATGCTGGTTTAGCATTATTAGCCTTTGTAGCGATCCTTTGGTTAACTGAAGCATTACATGTAACGGTTACTGCACTATTAGTGCCTTTACTTGCGATTGCACTTGATTTGGTGACAACCAAACAAGCTTTGGTCGCCTTTGCGGATCCAACCATTTTCTTATTCTTTGGTGGATTTGCTTTAGCGACTGCTTTGCATATGCAAAAGCTTGATAAGATGATTGCTAATAAAATCATGGCAATGGCTCGTGGTAATTTATTGGTTGCTGTGATGTACCTTTTCTCTATTACTGCTTTCCTTTCTATGTGGATGAGTAACACTGCGACAGCTGCAATGATGTTACCTTTAGCCATGGGGATCTTAAGCCAACTTGATAAAGAAAAAGAACACAATACTTATGTTTTCGTATTATTGGGTATTGCATATAGTGCGAGTATTGGTGGTATGGGAACATTAGTGGGTAGTCCACCAAATGCTATCGTCGCAAGTAACTTACATTTAACCTTCTCTGATTGGTTATGGTATGGCTTGCCAATTATGATTATTTTGATGCCATTAATGGTTGGTACGCTTTTCATTGTATTTAAACCAAAACTTAACTTACGTTTTGAGCAAAACTTTGAACGTATTGAAATGAATGGCCAACGCGTTTTAACCCTTGTAATTTTTGCTGTAATTGCGCTTTGCTGGGTATTTAGTAGCTATATTAATCCAATGATTTCAGGTGTATTTGGTCTTGCCAAAAATATCGGTAGTTTTGATAGCGTGGTTGCATTACTTGCCGCTGTCATTATTTGTTCAACGGGTGTGGCAAATTGGAAACAAATTCAAGAAAGTACTGACTGGGGCGTGTTAATGCTTTTTGGTGGTGGTTTAACCTTGAGTGCAGTGTTAAAAGATTCTGGTGCAAGTAAAGTTTTGGCTGACGGAATTGTATTCTTAGTTCAAGGGCAACATTACTACCTCATTGGTTTATTGGTCGCAACCTTCATTATTTTCTTAACTGAATTCACTTCCAATACTGCGAGTGCAGCGTTATTAGTACCAATCTTTATTTCTATCGCACAATCTCTCGGTATGCCGGAAATTGGTCTTGCGTTAATCATCGGTTTAGGTGCATCTTGTGCATTTATGTTGCCGGTAGCAACACCGCCAAATGCTATCGTATTTGGTACAGGTGAGGTCCGCCAAAGTGATATGATTAAAGCTGGGTTTATCTTAAATATTGTGTGTATATTGGTTATCGCGACAATAGGATATTATTTCTGGCTGAATTAATCATATAAAGAAAAAGGGCGTGTTGGATATATTCAACACGCCCTTTTATTATTTCAGTAAAGATTATTCATCTTTATTTGATTTATCCTCTTCTTCTACTTCAATCTCAACTTCATCTGCTTTATCTGCAGCACCGTTGATCGTTAAGCAAATCTCGCTAGAAATCAAATGCTCTAAGATTGTTGCTAGCTCGTGTAATTTTTCTTTGTCATCATCGAAGTAACCTTCTTCTTTCAAGTGAGCAATGAAGGCAGAGAATACCGCTTTATCAAAGAATTCTGGTGCATTAATACCATGTAATACTGAAAGACGCTGAGCCACCAATTGGCTTTCTTTTTCTAGTAAACCACGGGCAATTTCAGGATCTCTACGTAAAATGCTTACTGTAATATAGTAGCGTTGTAAGATTTCACGCATACCCGCAGACCAAAGTTGTAAAATACGAACTTTAGAGCGGTGGATCGATAAGAAATTATCATTGGATTGGATAACTTCTTGACGTGCAAATTCATCAATAATGGCTTTAATTTGTGTATCCAATTCTTCTTCAGTGAAATGAAGGAAGAGTTCGCCTTTCAAGAATGGATAAATTTTACGTACCGCATCCAATAATAAATCTTTTTGGATAGCTTCATAATGTAAAACGATACTCGCAACAAGAGAAGGCAACACAAATAAGTGTTGAATATTATTGCGGTAATACGTCATGAGAACAGCAGAATTACGTTCTAAACGAATAATTTCCCCAAAGTTATCTTTTTCAACTAACACGCCAACACGATCTAAGCTTAATACATGATCAAGCATCGCTTTTGGTGTATCAGTTGGCAGTACCACATCAGTAGAATACGGTACATTCTTTAACATTTCTTGATAACTAGAGAGTTGTTCTAATAGCTGCTCATGAGAAAGCGCACGTTGACGAGAAGAGAGTAGAGCGGTCCCCACTAAATTCATCGCATTGACGGCTGCAGCTTTATTAATATTCACCATCACTTGATTAGAAATAGATCCAACTGCATGGTTAAACCAGTGTGGTTTATCTTCATGATGTTGTTCTTTCCATTCTGGATAATGGTGATTGAGGTAATTAGAAAGCGTGATTGGCTCACCGAAATTCACAAAGCCTTGACCTAAATTACGTAATTTTTTAATCACACGTAAAACTAAGCCCGCATTTTCTTTTTCTTTTGCGGCACCACGTAATTCTTTTGCGTAAGTATCTACTTCTAATACGTGCTCATAACCGATATACACAGGCACCACAGAAATAGGACGAGTCTGGTTATGTTGAAGTGCTTGTAGTGTCATCGACATCATACCGGTTTTCGGCGCAAGCAAGCGACCTGTACGAGAACGACCACCTTCAATGAAGTATTCGACGGAATAACCGCGGTGGAATAATTCCCCTAAATACTCACGGAAAATTGCAGAGTAAAGGCGGTTACCTTTAAACGTACGGCGAATAAAGAATGCCCCCCAGCTACGGAATAAAGGTCCCGCTGGCCAGAAGTTTAAGTTGATCCCCGCTGCAATATGTGGTGGTACAAGACCTTGGTGATAGAGCACATAAGAAAGTAATAAATAGTCAATGTGACTACGGTGACAAGGCACATAAACAATCTCATGACCTTCTAACGCAAGTTTACGCACACGGTCCGCATTTTGTACATCAATCCCTGAATACAGTTTGTTCCATAACCAACGTAAGAAACGATCCGCCGCACGAAGGCTAGAATGGCTTACATTCGCCGCAATTTCATGAAGAATTTTTTCGGCTTCAGCGTAGGCCTTCTCGCGGCTGATATTTTTTGATTTTGCCTCATCTTCAATCGCATTTTGAATTGCTTGGGAATTTAATAGTTTATTAAACATCGCTTCGCGGTTTGGCAAACGAGGCCCGGTCGCGGAAATACGTTGTTTAGCAAAGTGCATTTTAGCCACGCGAGCCAGTTTTTGCGCAATTTTTTCATCTGAACCGTGCTCATTTACCATGTAACGCAAGGAAAGCGCTTGAGAAAAACGCACAAAAGTATCACGTCCAAACCAAATTGCCGCAAAGGTTTTTTGAAGACCGTTTAATAGGCGAAGATTTGGTAAGCTTGCTTTATCTTCTTTACCTGGTGAACGTCCCCAAAGCACAGAAACAGGAATGAGTTGTACATCTAAATCGGCTGCATCACGGTGCAGCTCTAAGTATTTATTGAAGACTTTGGCGGTTTCATCTTTTGCGCCTTTTGATTTAAAAAAGCGGCGACCTTCGTCTAAATAGACATAACGTGGTAATGCTACGCCATCAATCACATTCTTTTCAGCCGGATCAGGCAAACCTACACTCAAACAGTTACGACGGAAAATCACGAAGTCAGTTTGAGAGGTATAAGGTAAAACATAAAGAATAGGTTGATTGATATTGAGTTGAAGCTCTTCGATGGGTTGAGCGGGAATAGGATTATTTTTTACTAAAACCGAAAGCGGTAATTCTAATAATTTACGATAAGTACTTACGATGCCAGACATAATTAATATTCTCTTTTTGTTAGACATTTCTAGGTATTGTCAGGCATTTTAACACATTCGACCAGTCAAATTCTAAAAATTTACATTTGAAATTTATGATGAACACTCAAAAATATGAAAAAAATTGACCGCACTTTTATGGCTAGAAAATAGTTGTTGCAATCGTCATCTTTCTGTATATACTAACAGTTATTCTGTATAAAGTAACAGGAGTGTATATGAGACCATTAACTGCCAGACAACAAGAAGTGCTGGAACTCTTAAAGCGCCATTTAGAAACCACGGGTATGCCGCCAACTCGTGCAGAAATTTCTCGTGAATTAGGCTTTAAATCCCCTAATGCGGCGGAAGAACACTTAAAAGCACTTGCCCGTAAAGGTGCAATTGAAATTGTCGCGGGAGCTTCTCGCGGTATTCGCATTATTGATGATAGTGCAAATGATGAGGAAGAAGAAGGCTTACCGCTCATCGGTCGCGTAGCAGCAGGGGAACCTATTTTAGCGGAGCAACACATTGAAGGTACCTATCGTGTTGATGCTAATATGTTTAAACCACAAGCTGACTTTTTATTAAAAGTATATGGCCAATCCATGAAAGATATCGGCATTTTAGATGGCGATCTTCTTGCCGTACATAGCACAAAAGATGTGCGAAATGGACAGATTGTTGTTGCCCGAATTGAAGATGAAGTGACAGTAAAACGCTTAGAACGCAAAGGTTCAGTGATTTATCTGCATGCAGAAAATGAAGAGTTTCAGCCGATAGTCGTTAACCTTGAAGAACAACCTCATTTTGAAATTGAAGGGATTGCAGTAGGGATCATTCGTAATAACGCTTGGATGTAATGATGAAAGTGCGGTGAGAAAATAAAGTGTTTTTTGACCGCACTTTGTCTATTCTGGCTATTTGCCATTCGGCTTATTGCTCTCTATAATGCCAAAAAATTTTCAAATCAAGGAAGGAAACATGCAGTTTTCCAAAATGCATGGCCTTGGCAATGACTTTGTCGTTGTTGATGCTGTGACACAAAATGCCTATTTTACCCCTGAAACCATTAAACGCTTAGCCGATCGTCATCGTGGAATTGGTTTTGATCAGCTTTTAATTGTTGAGCCACCTTATGATCCAGATTTAGATTTCCATTATCGTATTTTCAATGCGGATGGCAGTGAAGTGTCGCAATGTGGAAATGGGGCAAGATGTTTTGCGCGTTTTGTCACCTTAAAAGGGCTGACTAATAAAAAGGATATTGCTGTAAGCACGCAAAAAGGAAAAATGGTTTTAACGGTAAAAGAAGATGGGCAAATTCGCGTCAATATGGGCGAGCCGATTTGGGAACCCAATAAAATTCCTTTTACTGCCAACAAATTTGAAAAAAACTATATTTTACGTACCGATGTTCAAACGGTGCTTTGTGGTGCAGTATCAATGGGCAATCCACATTGTGTTGTTCAAGTGGATGATATTGAAACGGCCAATGTAGCAGAGTTAGGTCCATTATTAGAAAATCACGAACGTTTTCCGGAAAGGGTAAACGCTGGATTTATGCAAGTCGTCAATCGTAACCACATTAAATTGCGTGTATATGAACGTGGTGCAGGTGAAACACAAGCTTGTGGCAGTGGCGCTTGTGCTGCAGCGGCGGTAGGAATTATGCAAGGTCTACTTGATAACAAAGTGCAAGTTGATCTACCAGGTGGTAGCTTGCTTATTGAGTGGGAAGGCGTAGGCTCACCACTTTATATGACGGGTGATGCGACTCATATCTATGATGGAAACATTCACCTTTAATCTCGTCTAATCGAATAAAAAAATGCGTGGAGAGTATCCACGCATTTTTATTTACTTTTCAATCTTCACTTCACGCTGATTTAATGGCTGCGTTGGGCGGTTGTTTTTCCCTTCCATTTCTTCTATCGCGGCAATTTGTGCTTTGCTTGCTTGAATTGGGGCTTTAAAAATGGTCCAAGCCACGTTTTCACTACAAGGTGGTGTAGTTAATGAGCCATTTAGGCGGAAGCGTGCCATCTCTTTTGGCATTAGTGCTTGAATATCAATCGGTTGAGCCAATTTTTCTTTTTGTCCAACGATGAGTTTTTTCTCAACTACTGGCGCTAACGCTGGATTAGCTTCACCTTCATTCACCATTACTGCAATTACGGCTAACGATTTATCTTCACTTTGATGCACAAAATGAATCTCTAAAGGATAATGTTTGCGTTTAAAAGTATGTTCACTTGGTGTGTGAAAGTGAAATTGTTTCAAATAAAACTGCTTATTATCAAGCGTAATAGATGGCGCATTTTCTTGTGCAACGCTGGCTTGCACGGTATGTCCATTGTTTTCTACTTGATATTCTGCAGGGAAGTAATTCATCTTAAGTGGTTTATTTGCCACTTTCATGCCATTATCTGCTTCAAGATTAACTGGCGATTGCACTTTCCCTAGCTTACAGGTTTGATATTCGGTGAGCAAATCACCCCAATGTTCAGGGCTTTCCTTACCATCATAGGACCAATGCACTTTATGCGTTTGGGTACATGATGTTACGCTTAATGCGATAAGTAAGCTAGAAAGCAATAGACGAGTCTTCATAAGGCACCTCTCCTTTTTTGTGGTATATGCCTCATCGATTCTACTGATTCTGTATGATAACTTTTTGATTTTGGTCAAGTTTTGTTTGAGTGTTTAACTCATCGTACGAGTGGGGATAATGCTAAAAAAAGCCGTCTATTTTGACCGCACTTTTTAGCACTGACAGAGTCGTTCTCTTAGATCTTCTGCAGTTTTGCTGGTTTTAATTCGCTCAAAAACGATGTCTGCTTCAGGATATTCTTTATTGAGATAGCGTAGCCATTGTTTGATGCGAGCAACATGATAAAAACCAGAATCATGGAAATTTTCCATTTCTGCGTATTTTTGTAAGATTTTTTGAATATCCACCCAAGGCATTTTTTCGCAATTTTGTTTGAGTACAAGGCTTAAGTTTGGAATATTTAATGCCCCACGCCCGACCATCAAATCCTCGCAACCTGTCGCTTTCAAACATGCTTGACCATCTTCCCAACGCCAAATTTCACCATTAGCAATTACAGGGATCGTTAAGCGAGATCTCACTTCACCAATTTTTTCCCAATTAATGCGATCGGCACGATAGCCATCGGCTTTGGTTCTGCCGTGAATGGTGATTTCAGTGGCGCCACCTTGTTGTACTGCGTCGGCAATTTCAAACGCTTGTGAAGTACAATCCCAACCTAATCGCACTTTCACACTGACAGGTAAATGACTAGGTATGGTTTTTCGTAAGGCTAGAGTCGCTTGATAAATTAGTTCAGGTTGCTTGAGAAGTGCTGCACCTCCGTTACTGCCATTAACGGTTTTGGATGGGCAGCCACAATTTAAATCAATACCATGTGATCCAAGCTCAATGGCGCGATGGGCATTTTCAGCAAGACAGTTCGGATGTTGACCTAAAAGTTGGACACGAACAGGTGTTTTAGAAGGGGTAAAACCCTGATTCTTGAGTTCAGGGCAAAGACGATAAAAGACCTTTTCAGGTAAGAGTTGATCTACCACGCGGACAAATTCGGTGATGCAGAGATCGTATTCATTCACTTCGGTTAAAAGCTGGCGAACGAAAGGATCGAGCACCCCTTGCATGGGGGCGAGGATAACACGCACTATTTCCAGCCTTTCACTTTACAAATTAAATCGTAAGCAGCTTGGATTTGTTGCGCTTTTTCTTTGGCCATTTCCATCATTTCTGGCGGTAAGCCTTTAGCGACTAATTTATCCGGATGATGTTCATTCATTAAACGACGATATGCACGTTTTACAGCATTACGGTCATCACTTTCACTCACGCCCAATACTTTATAAGCATCACTTAATGTTGGACCTGAAGATTGTTGGTAACCACCTTGTTGTTGGTATTGATAGCCACCTTGCTGCTGATAACCGCCCTGTTGGTATTGGCGATAGAATCCACCTTGGGTAAATTGACGAGCCGCAATTTCCATTGCCAGCATTTGCTCAAATTGCATACGGGAAAGACCGAGCTCTTCAGCCACCACATAAAGGACTTCTTTTTCTGAGTCATGTAATTGAGAATCAGCAAAGGCAGCTTGCACTTGCACGTGCAAGAACATTCTCAGTAAATCAGCGCGTTGTCCACATCCAATGCGAAATTCGCGAATCACCTGACGTAGTGGAAAATCTGTTGCTTTACCTCGACTAAATGCCTCTTGAGCAAGTTTGCGATGATTCTCATCTAATTGCATTTGGTTCATCAACTGATTCGCCAGTTGAATATCTTCTTCTGTCACTCGACCTTTGGATTTACTCAAATGTCCCAGTACCGCAAAAGTCGTTTGCATAAAAAGTGCTTGTCGGGTTGTTTTTTTCTTAAAAAAGCTGGAGTTAACAGAACCCATCTCATAAAGCTTTTTATCTGCGATTGAGCCTAAAATGAGTCCAGCGATGGCACCGAAAATGCCACCCCATTTAAAGCCTAAAATAACACCGATAATCTTTCCAAAAAAATACATTCTCTTCCCCTAAAGTGCGGTCAAAAAGGTCTTTTGACAATAATGGGCAGACGCAAATGTCAGCCCTTACATTAATATGGCTTTATTCTTATTTTTCAAGTGATGAATTACACACCATAACTTTCACGATAAGCACGCATCGCTGGCAAATATTGCTGATAATCGGCTTCGTTTTCAATGAATTGCATTAAATCATTAAAATCAATAATGGAAAGCACTTTGCACTGGTAGTCGCGTTCCACTTCTTGAATGGCGGAAAGCTCGCTTTTACCTTTTTCCTGACGATTTAATGCAATAAATACAGCGGCTAATTTGGCGTTATTGGCCTCAAGAAGCGCCATGGATTCACGAATGGCTGTGCCTGCGGTAATCACATCATCGACTAACAACACATTGCCAGTTAATGAACTACCAATCAAATTACCACCTTCACCATGATCTTTCGCTTCTTTGCGGTTAAAGCAAACAGGTGTATCACGATTAAATTGATTGAATAGTGCAATGGAAACGCTCGTCGCAATCGGAATGCCTTTATAGGCAGGTCCAAAAATGACATCAAAATCGACCGCACTTGATTGGATAGCCTTCGCATAGTATTCACCTAAGCGAGCAAGATCTGCGCCCGTGCTAAACAATCCAGCATTGAAAAAATAAGGGCTTTTTCGACCTGATTTTAGGGTGAATTCACCAAATTTGAGTACTTGGCGACTCAACGCGAATTTAATAAATTCGATTTTGTAGCTTTCCATTTTTTGTTCCTATAAACCTAATGCTTCACGTTGTGCAGCGAAGATTTGTTCGCAGCCTTGTTTTGCTAAGCCTAATAAGGTGAGTAATTCTTCGTGGCTGAATGGTTCACCTTCTGCAGTACCTTGCACTTCGATCATGCGGCCATCTTCCATCATCACAACATTCATATCTGTTTTGGCGGCTGAATCTTCTACATATTCCAAATCACATACGGCTTCACCTTCAACAATTCCAACCGAAATTGCAGCAACCAGACCTTTGATTGGATTGGTTTTTAGTGTGCCGTTAGCGATTAAACCGTTGATAGCATCACATAAAGCCACTGCTGCACCAGTGATAGAAGCAGTTCTTGTACCACCATCCGCTTGAATCACATCGCAGTCTAAGGTAATAGAACGTTCGCCAAGAGCTTCTAAGTCAACCATGGCACGTAATGAGCGAGCGATTAAGCGTTGAATTTCCATGGTACGTCCACCTTGTTTGCCTTTTGCGGCCTCACGTTGCATACGGCTGTGTGTAGAGCGTGGCAACATGCCATATTCTGCTGTCACCCAACCTTGATTTTGTCCTTTTAAGAAACGCGGTACACTTTCATCAACACTCGCCGTACATAAAACTTTAGTATCACCAAATTCCACTAATACTGAGCCTTCAGCATGTTTCGTGTAATTACGGGTGATTTTAATTGGACGAGATTGATGATTTTCACGATTATTTGGACGCATTCTGAATTCCTTTATTTTTATTGATAAAAAAGCGTGCCTATTTTAGCACGCTTTTCACTGTTTTATGGATTTGCTTGTTCAAACTCACGAATTTTATTAAAGACATCTTGTAAATCGGAGCCGTAGTTGATTTTTTGCAATTCAGGAACAGAGTTTGATTTCACTAACATTCTGAGTGGTTGGAACTGCATATTGCATAAGTAGATTTGTTGATGTGGCAACATATGTTGTACAAAGTGGGTGAGTGCATGAATCCCCCCAGTATCGAGCACGGTCACAGCATCGCATTGCAATACGATATGTTTAATCTCGTGATCCGTATGTACGGTTTTATCATGCAAATCCGCAAAGAGTTTATCTGCCGCCGCAAAGAACAATGGGCCACTGATACGATAGGCTAACACATCATTCAGATCTTCTGGTGCAGGTTGCTCAATGGCTTTTGTCATTTCTGCAATGGTGCGGATAAATAAGAGGCTCGCCAATAATACGCCGACTGAGATGGCAATCACCATATCGAATAACACCGTGAGAATTAGGCAAGTGAACAACACCGCAATTTCATTTTGTGTAGAACGACGCGCCAAACGAATAATTTCAGGCACGTTTGCCATATGCCAAGCCACCATTAACAACAATGCGGCCATGGAAGAAAGTGGCAGGTAAGACAGGGCATTCGCAAAGAATAACAGTGAGAATAAGACTAAGAGTGCATGAACGACACTAGATATTGGTGATACCGCACCTGATTTCACATTAGCGGCTGATCGCGCAATAGCTGCAGTTGCGGTAATCCCGCCTAAGAATGGCGAAACAATATTCCCTAAGCCTTGCGCGAGTAATTCATTATTGGAGCGATGTTTAGTGTCAGTCATGTTATCTAAAATGACCGCACAAAGTAGCGACTCAATAGCCCCTAATACTGCCATTGAAAAGGCTACAGGTAAGAGATCTTGTATTTTATCAAAATTCCAATTAATGATTTCACCCTGCGCATTTGGAATATTCCAAGGTAAGGTAAATTCAGGCAAGACATTAGGAATGCCATTTCCCGTTGTGCCATCCGCTAAGGTGTAGTGGAACGCCGTACCAATGGTTTCAACTGAGAAACCAAATTGCCCTAAAGCTAATGCCATGAGTGTACCAATAATCACAGCAGGTAAATGACCTGGCACAGGTAAACGAAGTTTGTGCCATTGCGTGAGTACAAATAAGGTGACAACACCAACAGCGGTATCAGCCCAGCTAATCGTCGGAAGTGCGGTCAAAATAGTCTGTACTTTTTCAATATAGTGAGGTGGCATTTGGGCAATATCTAAACCTAAGAAATCTTTGATTTGCAATGTACCGATAGTAATGCCAATCCCGCAGGTAAAGCCCAATGTAACGGGGAGAGGTATATACTCAATTAGTCGTCCTAATCGAGACAAGGCCATGATGACTAAAATAATCCCCGAAAGTAGCGTTGCCATGAGCAAACCACTGAGTCCAAATTGTTGGGTAACGGGATATAAAATCACGACAAATGCTGCGGTTGGTCCAGAAATATTGAAACGCGATCCACCAGTTAATGCAATCACAATCCCCGCTACGATAGCCGTATAAAGACCATGTTGTGGTGGAACACCGCTGGCGATCGCTAAGGCCATGGAGAGGGGAATCGCAATGACTCCAACAGTGAGCCCCGCAATAATATCTTTAATCAATTTTTGTTTTCCGTAACCTTCACGGAAAGATTCTTTCAATGCGCTAAATGGTTTTACGGCCAAAAACACATTTTTAGAAAAGAGTAATTTGATTTGCATAAAAATACGACGATAGAAAAGAGATAAGTTTATATTTTAGCTAAAAGGAATAGGATTTTTTATGTTCTAGCTCAAAAAACTTGACTAATCTTAGATAAATCTTTATATTTCACGCACTTCAAAACGGTGAGATGTCCGAGTGGTTGAAGGAGCACGCCTGGAAAGCGTGTATGTGCGAAAGTGCATCGGGGGTTCGAATCCCCCTCTCACCGCCATTTAAGCTTGTCTATATTGTCTAATAACGTCTTTTTTGTCTTCTAAATGATTGAAAATAAATAACTATATTTATAGTTATTTGTCGTTTTCGTTCATTTTTGTTTGTCATTGTTCGCGCTTTTTGTTCCCTGTTTTGTTCCTTACTCAAAGTATTTAAGAAAACGTGGAACAAAAGCTATCTAAAACCTAACTTATAAGGGATTTTACAATGGCTAGAAACTATCTTACTGACACAAAAATAAATAAGTTCAAACCGAAAGCGAAAGAATATTCGAAGGCAGATGGCGATCATCTTTATATACTTATTAAACCAAATGGAAAGAAAAAGTGGTTGTTTATCTATAAGCACCCAGTCACAAAAACACGGCCCAAAAGATGCTTAGGGGATTACCCTGCAATTTCTTTAAGTAGAATAAGAGATATTATTCGCCCATATAACTCACTTTTAGCTGAGGGCATTGATCCTTTTGAACGCATTGAACAAGAGGAAGCCGCCGCACAGAAATTGAAAGTAACAGTGAGAGAAATGTTAGAGCACTGGAAAGAATGGAAGGCAAGAGAAGTTAAACCATCAACATTAAAAGACGCATTAAACCGAATTAACCGCTGGATTATGCCGACATTTGGCGATGTAACTTTAGCAGATATTAAGGCACGGAATGTATCAGAATTAATTTCTTTAATTTATGAGACAAAAAAAGATACGGCTCGAAAGGTAGCAGGCTATTTTGTTGAGATAATGGAGCGAGCGGTTAAGTTGGAGTTTATCGAATATAACCCACTTTTAGGCATCCGTTCAGATTTTAAAAAGCAACCGGCAACACACCGGAAAAGTATAGATTACAAAGAATTGCCTGATTTCTTTTATAAAATGCGTCTTTCTGGGATTTTACCACTAACTAAACTATTGATAGAGTGGCAGATTTTAACGATGGTTAGACCAGCGGAAGCTGTTATGGCTGAATGGTCAGAGATTGATTTAAAAAATAAGTTATGGACAATCCCCGCGTATAAGATGAAGGGCGGAAAGCGTTCTCATTGCGTACCTCTTTCTTCTCAATCTTTGAGATTATTAGAAGAGATTAAAAAGCATAGTTTTAATTCACCATTTTTGTTTCCTAGTCGCTGTTCTTCATCTAAGCATTTGAGCAAGGAGACGGCGAATAAAGGAATTAATAATAAAGATCTATATGTAGGTAAGGCTACAGCGCACGGTATGAGAGCTACAGCAAGAACTTATTTTGCAGATAAACTTATAGATTATTTTGTATCTGAAGCTTGTTTATCGCATAGAGTTGGGAGTCGCGTTAGTCTTGCCTATAATAGAACTGATTACTTGGAGGAGCGTAAAAAGGTTATGCAGCATTGGGGGGATTATATTGAAGAATGTAAACGCGATAGTATTTGATATTTGTGGCGTATGTATTGCGCCCTTTTTTTTTTTGAATTTATTTCATTTAAAAAAGAACTCCATAAATCGCTCCATTTTGTATAAAAACAAGTGATTTTTGGAGTTTTTTTTGACATGATTAACGTAAATTTACCTTTTAAACAATCTAGAATATATAATGAACTGCTCCGAATGGAGTGTTTTATTTTATTTATATAATTCCAAAATTTTTTTATATTCAAAAATACCCAATAAAACGCAATCAGAGGCGCGCTGTTGCGGTATTTTATTTTTAATAAATAAAATAAGTTTAAAAAAAAAGTTCGCCAGCGGTTTATTTACCTTAGTTCCTGCTTTGTCTTAAGGTCGCTTCCAAATGCGAAAGCTCGTTGCTTAACCCTCGCCCCGCCCGCACTCTAAACGGAGTGATTTCAACGCAAAAAACAATCACCGATAAACCCGCTTCAGTACTGGCGCGGCTCATCATTTTTCACTCCATATTTTTAACGCAAATCAACGCAAACAAACGCAAAATTTGTGTTAAAAATCCTGCTTCTTAGTAATTTTTGACTAATGAAAATCGGACAGTTTAGAAAACGTTGCACAAAGTACTGCTAAATATGCCACTGTATCTCTCCTGATTATGTGAATCCATTCCCCACAACCCCCACAGAATGCATATCAAACGCATATTTTCTATTATAAAAATCGTTCCACAGCGTACCGCACGGACACCACAATGACTACATTTTATAGGTAAGAAAAAAATGCAAGAAACCAAAACGAAAGAACGTTTTTTACGGATTGATGCCGTAATTGAATTAACTGGGCTTGCGCGTTCTACTATTTACGACAAAACACGATTAAACCAATTTCCACAGCCCGTAGATTTAGGCGGAAATAAGAAAGCATGGCTAGAAAGTGAAGTAAATAAATGGATGCAAGAGCGCATTGAACAAAGAAATCAAAAAACAGCAGGAAAATAAAATGAAACTACAAAACCCACAAACTCAAGAAAAAATGACCGCACTTTTAGAGCAGTTCAATAATCAGAAAGAGACGCTAATCATGATTGATCGTGAATTAGCCGCCTTATGCATGCAACAAGCTAAAAACAACGCCACGATTGCCGCAGTTAAATCTGAGTATGAACAAGAAGCCGCAACAATTAAGGCTAAATTTGAGCAAGGCCATGAGTTAGCACTTGATGACTATACTTTAATTCAAAAAGCCAAAGCTGAATTAAAAGCTCGTCTTGATTTCTTCACTGCAACCGGAGAAGAGTTGGAAGAAAAAATCTATCAAAAATCTGAGCAAGTTTTTACAGCTAAAGCGCAGTTATTGGCAACGCGAAAACATTTAATTTTTAGTTATGGTGAAGCATTGGCAAATGAATTTATTAAGCAACATATCGAACAAATCACCTTGTTTAGAAGCTTGATCGTGAATGGTATTGAATATGATCCAATAACAGAAAAAGATGGCAAAGATGTGTTTAATGAAATGCTCATTAAGAAATTATCTGGTTTTGATAATTCATTACCCGATGAATTTAAATTGCCAATGCTTAATCTACAACAAGATTGGAAACCTAAAACCCCAACCCAAAAACATGCTGATAGCTTTAAACCTCAATCCGATAAAGGATTTAAACGTTTATTAAATAGTTTCTAGGAGAATAAATATGGAACGCATTACAAGTCAAAAATTTGCAGAATATAAAAATAAACTAGGCGGTAATAAAACTGGTGAAAGTGAATATATGCACGATTTTTCCAAGATTGAAGCTATTCTGAATGAGGGAATTCAAAATAATGCATTTTTACGTATGATTGACGTTAAATTCACCCCGCTTACCTTGAATCAGGCGCATGAATTATCCTTACCAATGGTTAGTCGAACCAATACAGATAATTCTGCTCGAGTGCCTAAAAATTATGTTCAAGCTGGCGTAGATTTTAATTGTCGGCAAGTCAATTTTGATACCAAAGTCTCTTATCGAGATTTAGATAAGTTTGCGGATGTAGATTTTGAAAAATCAATTAATGACAGCATGATCAGCGAATTCATGCAAAATATTATTATGATTGGTTTTAATGGGGAACGTTGGGCAGATGATAGCGATCCTGTACAAAATCCATTAGGGCAAGATGTGGCGAAGGGCTGGATAGCTCAACTTAAAGAAAAAGGGCAGATGATCAATGCTGCAACAGAACAAGGCGCAAGTATGAATCAATTAATTGCTAAAGCGCTTGATAAATTGCCGGTTAAGCTTCGACATAGTGGCGAATTAATCGCTATTTGTGGGAATAATTTGCTAGGTGGCGACTTTGTTAATGTGGCTTATTCTGATTTACAGAGCGCCAAAACAAACAACGTGATCATTCCTCAAAAGCTTATAGGCGGATTAAAGGCAATCAATGTAAGCTATTTTCCGAAAAATGCGATTTTAGTTACCGCACTTTCTAATCTAGCCATTTATTTTAAAAAGGATAGTTCACGTCTTTTCTTCCAAGATAAACCACGTGAAAATGCGCTTGAAGTGTATTTTTCTACAAACCTTGATTTTCTACTGGAAAATCATTTACATGCAGTTTTAATTGATGGTGTTGATGGGGCAAATCATGAATAAGAAAAAATGGATTGGGTTTGATTTAGATGGAACCATTGCCGAAACAATTAATGGGGACGGTATAGGTTTACCAATTAAACCTATGATAGATCTCTTACTAAAAATTCATCAAGAGAAAAAGTATGAAGTAAAAATATTTACAGCCAGAGCAGAAAGCCCCGAGAAAGTAGTTAAAATCAGAGATTGGCTAGATTTTTATGGCTTACCTAAACTTGATATTACAAATGTAAAAGATAGTTTTTGCGCATTAATAATCGATAATATTGCCATGCGAGTTTATAAAGATCGTGGGGTTATTTGTCAATCTTGCCTATCTAATGTAATGAGTGAAATTAGCTTTGGATTTGTAAACAATCAAAAAAAATCAACTATGGAGTTACTATAATGGAACGTAAAAGCCCAGATGAATGCGCTAGTAAACTGCTTGAAGCCGTACACTTATTCATCAATCATAGCGTTCAAAATTATATTGAAACTGGAATGATTAGAGCATATGAAAAGCCCGCATTAATGCGAGAATTTATGCAAGCAGTAGAGCAAAAATTACAAGAATACACCCGCTTATCTCAAACAGAACAAGCCCAAGTTAGTTCATTTACTTTTGAATAAGCGATTATGTGATGTTAAACATTCTAACTTAATACAAACGCCCCAAAAGGGGCGTTATTTATTAGCATAAATCGCCTTTAAAAGAGTGGTTTACCCTGTTATTATTTTTAAAGAAAACATAATAAAACACATAAAAATATGTGATGCTTATCTAAGGATGCTGAGAGTGATGAAAAAAAATCAAATAAAACTTCCGTCAAGAAAATGGTATAGCCTACAACAAGCCGCAGATAAATTAACAAGAGAATTTGGCGTTCCAATAACTATAGATGATTTATTGCATTATTATCAGATAGATTTACTACCTTTTTCTATTTATATAGAGCACTATCCGTCACAAACACTTATTGGTGACTTAGTGTTTAGTGACTCACCGAAACAGGTAAATTCAATGCCGACGAATATGCTTAAATTCTATATGTTAAGTAAATTAGATAAGTTAATTATAGGGAATATTTTATATATAGAACCACCTCAAAAAGAACAAGAAATAGAGAGTGTTATTTCAAATGATCAGATTTTAAAAACAAGAATTATTACAGAAGGAGAAAATAACACTTTCACTATAAACGGGTTTATGAATATTTATTCAGCCGTTGGTTTTTCACCTTTAGATATAGAAAACCTGAAAAAAGATGGGATCAACCTGAGTAAATTAAATTATTTAATATCACCATCTCACGATGATGGCCCGAGAGCAGTCATTAATGTAAGCGTATTAAGTGATGAGCATATTTATTTATCAATAAATAACCTTTATATATTAGATCATGATTTAAATGAATTTATAGATGGGAAAAGCATAGGATCGGTTAATAAAGTTATAGAAGCGCAAAGAAATATCTCACCTCGCAAAGAAGCCAATAAAACCGAGTTTATCCGCGCTTTACTCAAAACCCACTACGGCACAGATGACCCGAACGAATGCCGGAAACTGCTTTATAATGGCAAATTATCGAGAGACTTTACTCGTGCAAAAATAGATCCAGACATTATCACTCCAGAAACCCTTAGAAACTGGCTTAAAGCAGAAAAATAATCTTTTCAATATTTGGAAATTTCCAAACTATTTTTGGAAATTTCCACCTTTCCTAAATTCTACTCCTTACCATAGCTCCCAGACAAACAAAGACAACAAAGTACGTTATTTAACAACAACCACACAACAAAGGGGAGCGTATGGAAAAAAATTCCGACATTACACCACGTTATTATTCAACAGCTACAGTTTGCAAGATGCTTGATGTATCAAGAAGTTGGCTATGGGAACAAGTCAATAAAGGCAAATTTCCAAAGCCAACAAAATTTGGTCGTTTAGCTCGTTATCCCGCGCAAGAAATTGAAAATTTTCTAGTGCAACAAACGCAAGCAAATTAAATCTTCTTTGAGTTTGTTTAGGGTAAAAAAAAAAGCCCAGTCTTCAACACTGGGCTATCCCTAAACCAACCTAAGATATTGGATAAACAAAGGAATTAATTCATCTAAGGAATCGTATGAATTATACAATTAAATCAATGCACTACAAAGAAAAGTGCGAAAAAATAAACAAATTTACAATTTTACTATTGACAGATGAAACGAGATTAAACTATATTGAATGTGCCTCGACAAATTCTGAGGTACGGTCGTCGAAAGCCGTTTTATTATTACAGGCGAACAGCGCGCCAATTCGCGCTTTTTTTGTTCGTAGCGTTTACGCACCTATTCAATATAGCCTATTTTCTGATAGTCTATTCTCAATGGTAGCGCATAGCGGGAAAGGTTTCGCCCTTTGCCGTTTTCCTGTAATAACGGTTTTCGACCCCGTTATGTGTTACCGCCAAATCGTCGAAAGTTTTGCGGTAGCCTTCCAAAAATTATTACAGGACACCGCAGAAATGATCTATAAATTTCTATGCGTTAATCGCACATACCCGCACTTTAATTTGTGCATTCAATCTATTCACGCCAACAATGAAGAAAGCGCCAGATTAAGCCTTAACGCTGATTTTCGCTATCTTGCCACCGTTGCAAAAATTAACCCTAAATTTGACCGCACTTTAGCGATGAAAGGGGGAATTTATGCGTAATTTTTTCTTTCTTACAGCATTCGATCACTTTCACCAAAAATACTATTCAAGTAGGTTTTTCTTTTACGAAGAAGCCGAGAGGGTAGCGCGCCATTTAATGGAAAATGATCCTAACGTATGGGCCGTAAAAATTCAAAAAATGGGAGGTGAAAAATGAGCAGAGAATTAATAACAACGACAGATGGGATCTTAATTTATCGAGATTCTGAAAAAGATAAAAAGGTTAATCCTTCAATTTTATTGATTAATGATTTGGCCAAACATTTCCTTATTCCTAAGTATGATGAACACAAAAATGTAACAGATGCATTGGCTTTTTATAGTGTGTGCTATTTAGCTTTAATGAAAGAGTTAAAAGGCACGGAAGTTTTAGAGTGGATTAATAGAAATTTATGCGATGTGTATTCGCATAATGGCGGTTTTCCACTTGAACAAACACTTGAAAAATATGCAGAAACAAAATCACAAAAAGGAGAATAGAAATGAGTAAAGCAAAATTAGAAGCATTAATTGATAGCGCAATGCAACAAATCAAAACAGCCTTATTGAATGAGTTTGATGAAGTGATGAAGTCCATGAAAAAAGATGAATTAGAAAAGTTAAAACAGAAGGAACAAGATGTGCTTCAACGACAAATTCAAGAGACAAAGATCAGTGCTGCTATTGAACAGTCAAGAATGCCACGCGGTGATAGATACTTTTCAATTAAAGAGATCGCAGAAACTGGATTATGTTCAGAACCTACCATTAAACGTTGGATAGCGAGCGGAAAATTAAAATCTTATAAGTTTGGCAGAAGTCGTAAAGTTGCTGAAAGTGATTTGAACGCCTATTTAGCTATTTGCAAACAATAAGATATGACCGAGAAGACCAAGATTAAAACAAAGGATAGAACATGATGCAACAACAAGAACAACCACTAACCGTAGAGAGCCTAAAGCGTATTCTTGCGAACCATGACGAACGCCTAAGCCGTTTGGAGAATGATAAGAAAGCTTATGGATTAGATGAAATCTGGACAGCGAAAGAAGTAGCTCAATACGCAAAGATTTCTTATGGCTATTTTATGCAAAAGTTAGCTATAGACCCAGCTTTCCCCGCAAGTGTTGGAACACAAAAGAAAAATGCTCCGAAGAAGTATCGTGCGGAAGATGTAATTGCGTTTTTTAAAAATAGAAATAAGGGGAAAAAATAATGAAACTAAAAAAAGCTCCTAATTTAAAAAATGTTTTAAAAGAGAATGTGCCGCCAGAACAAGAAATTTATATTTTGATTGGCAACCCATGGGAATTTTATCGGCTAAATCCGAAAGATGAGAAAACAAATGGGCAAGGCTTAAATTGGCAATTATTGGCGGATTTACGGGATCATGATAATCCAAACCGATATAATGAAAGTCCTGTTATTCTTGATGATAACGCACTGGATAATTTATTTAATCTTGCTATTTTGCCTGATGCTCATGAAGTGGCTAGTATTATCGATACAAGCGATTTTTTCAAAGTAAAAAGCAGTGAAAATGGAATAACGATTCGCGAAAATCAACAGGTTTTAACTGATTTATGTAATCACTTAGCTAAAACAAGCAAAGTAAAATTTTTCGCATTAAAAAATAGCACAGGTGAGCTATTAGAGGACTTAAGTGGCTATGTAGAAAGAATTCGCCAGGATGTGGAATTTGCTAATTTAACTATTTCGCCTGAAATGATAGAGCTTGATGCGGAAACCTTAAAAAAACTTTCCGCCGCAGAAGTGGCTGAATATTTCTATAAGTGGCAAAAAAAACCATTATCTTATCATTCAGAGCAAGGCGTTATTTATGGTTACAATGGCATTATTTGGGAAGTAATTGGTGAAAACGAGTTACAGCGTAAAGTAAAAGCCTTTTACGAAGAGTACAACACAAAATATAAGAATGTTGATATGCTCAATAATGTAATTAAGTGTTTAAATGTAGACTTGCCTTTATTTAAGCAAACAGATGCGAAGTTACTTGCGTTTAAAAATGGTGTCCTAAATAAGAATACATTGGAATTTATGCCGCACCGTAAAGAATACTATTTGACTGGTTTTAATCCTTGTGACTATTTAGAGACACAGACCCCTACACCAAATTTTGATAAATGGATTAATTTCATTAGCAACGATAGTGAAGAAAGAAAAAAATCACTTCTGGCCGCACTTTATATGATTTTGAACAACCGATATGACTGGCAATTAACCTTAGAATTAATTGGTGAACCGGGTGGCGGTAAAAGTACTTTTTTACAAGTGGCTAAAATGATTAGCGGTGAAGGAAATTATACTGCTATTGATTTGGAATTATTAAAAGATGAAAAGGCGAGAGATATTATCTTGAATAAAACTTTTTTATTTTCACCAGATCAAGCTAGATTTATAGGTGATTCTTCCATTTTAAAAAGAATTTCTGGAGGTGATGAAATTACATTCAACCCGAAGAATAAAAAATCATTTAGTTCAAAAGTAAATGCCATTATTGCGATTTGTTCAAACACTTTACCTATTTATAAAAATGATGGGGGCGGAATGGAGAGACGCCGCGTACTTTTCCCATTTACACGAGCAGTAGAAGATAAAGACGAACATTTAGTGGAAAAAATTCAAGGTGAATTAGGGGGAATTATCCGCAAGCTTTACGATGAGTTTAGCAATCCTAATGATGCAAAAGAAGCATTAAACCGACAACGAAAAAGTAAAGAGGCATTAGAAATGAAAGTGAAAAATGACCATGTTTTAGAGTTTATTGAAGAGTTAACATTGTTAGAACAGGTCAGTAATAAAGGGCTTATTTTCGGTAGTTCGCGCGGCATGCCAGCAAATGATAGCCCACAAATTTACACAAGGCTTTACTGGGCATACTTACTTTTTTGTGATATTCATGGGAGACCAGAAAAATCACGTCTAAAACCAAATGATTTAAAACAGGAATTAGACATTGCATTTAAAACGGCAGGATACAAAATCCGATTTCAAAATCGAACGTTACAAGGCGGTTATAGTTATACCAACGTACAATTTAAAGATAAAGATAGCACAATGATGAAGTGGGGAAATTCATAAAATCTCAAAAAGCGCATTTTTAACCGGAATGCGCTTTTTTCTAAGTTTTAAAAATTTCCTGAAAGGAATTTTTTCTATTCACTTTTTCACTTTTTCACTCAAAAAGAGTGTAAGTTATTAATATATAATAATTAAATTTTGTGATTTCTATAGTGAAAAAGTGATAAAGTGAATAAAATAGTGAAAAAATGATAAAAATATTCTATGAGTGAATAATTTGATTTGCCTTGCTTTGTGTTTTTTATCTTATAAATCAGCTATTTAATATTCTAATGAGTGAGAAAGTGAAAAAGTGAATAAAAAAGTAAAAATTAGTTACTCATTAGTTTCTAAATAGCAGGATGTATCGAAAGGAACCGCTCATCGTTTTTTGACATTTGTCATTATAGAGCCAAATTAAATAAAATTTAAAGATTGCTTATTTTTCCTACTTATCAAATAATGCCGTCGCAATGACAGCATTAAGACTATTTTATAGATGTTCCTTGTTTTGTTCCCTTTGTATCTATAATTTTTAATTAAATTGAATAAAATCAATGTGTTGCTTAAGTCTGGCGAATCCCCCTCTCACCGCCATTCAAATATTTTCTTTTCTGAATTTAAAATCATCTTTTAAATCAATTATTTTTGAGATCTATAATTGACGCTATTTTTTTGTACAAAATATGCGTTGAATTATTACTTTCGCTGAAAAAGCAAATTAGAAAAACAATAATAGATTGAGATGAGTTATGGCACGCCCTAAAGGATTCGAACCTTTGACCCACGCCTTAGAAGGGCGTTGCTCTATCCAGCTGAGCTAAGGGCGCATTTCAAGGGTTACATCTTTTGTATGGAATTTCGAGGGAAATATAAAAGAAGTGGTCGGCGAGATAGGATTTGAACCTACGACCCACTGGTCCCAAACCAGTTGCGCTACCAAGCTGCGCTACTCGCCGACGATTGAGCACAATTATAGTGAGCTTTTCTTTTCAGTCAATTAATTTTTTAGATTCCTCTTTCAACTGCTCAAAATTATTCCAGTTTTTTTAACCGCTCTTTTGTTGTCTTTGTAAAATAAGGCGTTGTCAGTTAAAATAGCAAACGTTTACTTAATTCCACCTTGAGGAAAAACGCATGACCGCCCAAATTATTTCAGGTACTGAACTATCAAAAAAAATCAAATCTGATGTTGCCAGTAAAATTGAACATTATCGTGCTCAAGGTAAACGAGCACCAGGGCTTGCGGTAATTTTGGTGGGGGCCGATCCAGCTTCTCAAGTCTATGTGGGCAGTAAACGTAAAAGTTGCGAAGAGATTGGAATGCTCTCGAAATCCTATGATTTACCTGAAACCACGACAGAGGCGGAACTACTACAACTGATTGACCAATTAAATGCCGATGAAAGCATTGATGGTATTCTAGTCCAGCTTCCATTGCCTGAACAAATTAATAGCACATCAGTGATTGAGCGCATTAGCCCTGAAAAAGATGTGGATGGTTTCCACCCTTATAATGTGGGGCGTTTATGCCAACGTATTCCAACCTTACGTGCGTGCACCCCTTATGGTGTGATGAAATTATTAGAAACCACAAACATTGATTTACATGGTAAACATGCCGTGATCGTTGGGGCTTCAAATATCGTGGGGCGTCCAATGTCACTTGAATTATTATTGGCAGGCGCTACTGTCACGGTAACACACCGTTTTACCAAAAATTTAGAGCATCATATTCGTCAGGCTGATGTTTTAGTGGTAGCCGTCGGCAAGCCTCGTTTTATTCCAGGTGATTGGATTAAAGAAGGGGCAACAGTCATTGATGTAGGCATTAACCGTATCAATGGTAAATTAGTGGGTGATGTGGAATATGATGTGGCGATACAAAAAGCAGCTTATATTACGCCAGTGCCGGGTGGAGTAGGGCCAATGACAGTTGCCATGCTGATGTTTAATACGCTTTATGCTTATGAGCATAACAACCAACTATTTTAAGAAATAAAAAAGTGCGGCTAAATTTGACCGCACTTTTTGTATTAATGTAATTTCAATCTTGGTTTTAAATAGTGGTTAAGTTTATCCACTAAAATAATCAAGCCAATCTTAATACATCCATGCAAAGCATGTTGGTGCATACGATATAAAGACACATACGCAAACTGTGCAAATTTACCTTGAACAGTTAATGGATTTTTCCCAAATTTATTTGAAATGCTACCCAATGCGGTAAAGCTTGAAAGAGAAACCAAGGTTCCTTTATCGTTGTATTTGAATGCTTTTAATGGTTTTTGCTCAAAAAGTGCAAAGATATTTTTTGCACAGGCTTTTGCCATTTGATGTGCCGCTTGCGCTCTTGGCGGGACTAATTTACCGTTTGGTTGCATTAATGCCGCACAGTCACCAATCGCGAAAATACTGTCATCCACCGTAGTTTGAAGGGTATCTTTTATCACTAATTGATTGATGCGGTTAAGCTCTAATCCATCGAATTGCTGTGTCACCGTTGAGGTGCGAACACCCGCCGCCCAAACAATCAGGTCAGCTTTGATTTCTTCGCCATCTTTGGTGATAAGTGTATTTGGTTGGGCTTCTGTGATCATGGTATTCAATTTCACGTTAGCGCCCATTTCTTGCAATTCATCTAATACCGCAGCAGATAAATTTTCAGGTAGAGCCGGTAATAAGCGAGGACCGGCTTCAACTAAGGTAACTTGTAAGCAAGAGTTATCAATTTTACCGTAACCGTAAGAAGATAAGTCTTCAGTCGCATGATAAAGCTCTGCGGTTAATTCCACGCCAGTTGCCCCACCGCCAACAATGGCAATATTGACTTTGCTCTCATCCACTAATTTCTGTTTAAATTCTTCTTCACCAATATCGTCTAATGCACGGTTTTCAGAGAATTTAAGGAATAATTCCAACATTCTTTGTTGGAAGCGAAGTGCTTGATCAGAGCTGTCTAAGAAAATACAGTTATCAGCCACGCCTTTTGTATTAAAATCGTTCGATTTACTACCAATCGCAATCACTAAGTAATCATAAGGAATACGACGCGCAACCACGAGCATATCGCCTTCTTGCCCATAAACAGGGGCAAGTTCAACATATTTCTGTTCACGATTAATTCGCGTGATCGAACCTTGTTCAAAGCTGAAGTGATGGTTTTTACCGTGTGCACGATAGCTCAAAGAATCCGCACCATCATCCATCACACCCGTAGCAATTTCATGTAATAAGGGTTTCCACAAATGGGTTGCGTTGCGATCCACAAGCGTCACTTTAGCTTGTTTTTTGCGACCTAATTTGTCGCCTAAAAATGTCGCTAACTCTATGCCGCCGGCGCCACCGCCAACGATCACGACGTTTTTCATAAAGTACTCCTAAAAGCAAAATTGTTAAAAATGTTAAACTAATGTAATAATAGCATAACAAATAAAAAGGCGAAAAAATTTAATGGAAATAACCGTACTTTATTGATGGCAGCGATCGTAAAGCGGTTGCAATTGTTGAATGGTTTGTGTGATAAATGAAACGGGATCAATTTGATGAAGTTCAGCTTTTTCAATGCTTTTCCCAATACACCAAAAATCCTCATCTGAACGCAAGAGAAGATCTTTTTCAGAAATACTCTTCACTTGGCGAAAATCATCATATTCGCTTTCATCTTCTCGCCAAATATCAAAATCGGCAAATTGTTTAAAATCAAATTGATCAAGCCACTGATTATATTGTTGCACATTAATTTGTGAGCGATCTGCACGATAGCAATGCCAATCTAAACACACTCTTAGTCGGCGACGATTTAATAGCACAGAAAAGATTGCTGCAGAATTTTGGTTAAACTCGTATTTAAAATAAGCGAAGAAATGTGCTCGAACCTGCCAGCCATTGGTCCAACTTTCGATATGCGGTTTTGCAAAAGGCATGCCAAGTTGCTTCGCTACTTCTTGAATAATCGCTTTCCAGTTATCCCAATGTAATTTGTAATTGGCTTTAATTGCCGGAATATCTTCCGGACAGAATTTTTTCATTTGGGCAAATTGGTAGAAAGGGATATTGAACAGTTCGCAAGATTCAGCCGTAAGCGAGAGCATAGCGTTTCCTTAAAAATCACTGTAATTTTTGACCGCACTTTGTGTGAAGAACTGTTTGTCTTCCCAACGTAGCAGGGTCATTCGATTATTCCATACACAACCGGTATCCAAGGCATAGATACCTGGCGGAGTAGGCTCGTCTACTAAACTTGCCCAATGTCCAAAGACAATGGGAATTTGTTTATAAAGTGGATTATCTAAATTAAACCAAGGCGTGAGCTCAGCTGGTGCATCTTTTAAAGGGGATTTACAGGCAAAATCAAATCGATGATCTAAATAGCAAAAACGCATTCGAGTGAAAGCATTAATAATGTAACGATGACGCGCTAAGCCCTGTAAATCTGGCGACCAGCGATCAGGCTGTTCGGAATACATATTTTCAATGAGATAATGAAAATCGCCGTGCTGTAAAATCTGTTCAACTTCAGCCGCACAAGATTTCGCAGTTTCCAAATCCCAATCAGGCGAAATACCTGCGTGTGCCATCAGGAAGTTTAATTCTTCATTATGCACAAGTAATGGCTGATGACGTAACCAGTAAATGAGATCATCAAAATCCGGTGCATTAAAAATGGCATCAATACGATCACGAGGTTTCACTTTTTTAATACCCAGTGCAGTCGCAATTAAATGTAAATCATGATTACCCAGCACTGTCTGTGCTGCCTTGCCAAGGGATTTTACAAAACGAAGACATTCAAGTGATTTATCCCCACGTGCCACAAGATCCCCCACAAGATAAAGCTTATCTTGCGTAGGATTGAAATCTACATGCTCTAATAAAAGCTGTAATTCATCATAACAGCCTTGCAAATCACCGACGAAATAGGTTGCCATTTTTTCTATAATGCTCCCGTTATGGTTATTAGGTTCTAGCAGTCTTTATGCTAAAGATTTGTCATAAATTCTAGCATAGATTTTTTGTGAAGATACTATTCATTTCATGATTTTAAAATAGTAAGATAGCCTGCAATTTAAGGCAGATATGATGTTTTTCTATGTATTCTATTGAACATAAAAATGCAGTGATTAGTATTTCAACGGCGGATAAACGCCGAAATCACATTATCGATCAATTCGGTCAGAAACAAATTCCCTTTGAATTTTTTGATGCATTCACACCTTCTGATCGACTTGACGCTCATTTACAGCGTTATCTTCCAAATCTTGAAGCTACATCAAAGCTCACGGCAGGTGAGAAGGGATGTTTTATGAGTCACTTCATGCTATGGAAAAAGTGTGTTGACGATAATTTAGATTATATTTCTATTTTTGAGGATGATATTCTGCTTGGTGAGCATGCCGAACAATTTCTTGCGAATGATGAATGGCTAAAAGTGCGGTTCAATTTTCAAGAGATTTTTGTTTTGCGTTTAGAAACCTTTTTAATGCCTGTTCAGTTAGAACATCAGCAACAAATTTTACCTTTCCAAAAAAGAACCATTGATATTTTAAAATCAAAGCATTTTGGTACAGCAGGTTATATTATTTCCAATGGCGCGGCGAAATACCTCATTAATCTATTTGAAAAACTCGCCATAGAGGAAATCAAAGCAATTGATGAGATCATGTTTAATGAACAGATTAATGTCGGTGTCTATCAAGTCTATCAACTTAACCCAGCCATTTGCGTGCAAGAATTGCAGTTAAATCAAGAGAATAGCTTATTGGTAAGTGACTTGCAGCAAGATCGTAAAAAAAATACGGCAGTGCACACCAAGAAAACATTGAAACAGCGTTTGACTCGGATAAAAGAAAATATTATACGAGCGCTAAATAAAGACAAATGGAAAGAACAACAACGCCTGAAAGAAATGCAAGGTAAAGAAATTGTTCGTTTTATGTAGATAAGCTGATGAAATACTTTATATAGGCTTAATCTCTTAAGCCTATTAGTAAAAAGTGATTTACACGTAAAATCAAAGTGATGAGACGCTAAACATCAATGAAGTAGGTTGTTATTTTAGAAAATTAAAAGATGTGATAGACAAATTTATATTTTATTTCTCTAATGAATCTTTTTACCTTTGTTCTAAAGTCAACAACATCAAAATCAGCATTAAAAGCGGGATAACTATTGCAGATTTCCTTAAATAGTGAATACCCTAAATTAGCTTTTAAGTGAGAACTTCGGCTAGACCAAAACTTATCTGGTCCAGGATAATGGTAAATAACTGCAGGAAATTGAATTTCTCGTTCTTTTCGATATTTTATATAGCCAGATTCAGATGGCGTGAAGTTAAATCTTGTATTTATAAACTTAATATCGTCTTTGAAAATACCATTTAAGATATCTTGATCTTGATACTTTATAATATCCTTATATTTATTTAACCAAGCCAGACTCATCTCTAGAACATTCAATTCTCGCCATCTTCGCATATTGATAAGAAGCACTCCGGCGTTAAAATAATGATGATTTTCTAAGCCAATTTTAGTCTTGTAATCTGCTTGCTCAATTTCAATAAAGAAATCCTTACATGCAGCAAGTGAATACTGTTCGATATCAGTATTCCATAAATCATCTAATGAGCCATTTGTTAGAGTATCAACATCAATATAAAGTAACTTATCTACATCAGGGATATATTGAGTTATATTTAATCTGGCATAGGTTGCTAAAGAAATATAATTTATTGTAATAGGAAAGTTAGCAAATTCATCTTTATCCACGCTTATAAACCTGATACTTTTGCCATGATTGCAAACAATATTAGCTATAATTTCTTTGTTGCTATTATTAATACCAAAATCCAAAATATAGAAACAAATTTCAGATTTAGAATTATTTCTTAATACACTTAATATGCTAACGGCTAAATATGGTGCATAGTTATTATCAGATGAAAACGCGATATTCATATTAGTCTTCACTTAACTCTAAAAATTTATCTCCATCTAAATCAGCTGGTGGATTATCCGCTAGCCAGTTCGCTAAATGCGCATAATCTGCGATAGCCAAATTTTCTGCACGTACATTTAAATCAATACCAAGTGCGGTCAGATTTTCGGCTGAAAATAATGTTGAAAGCGCATTACGCAGCGTTTTACGGCGTTGATTGAATGCTTGGGAGCAAACACGGTTCAGCCAATATAAATCTTTTACAGGGTGCGGCAATTCTTTATGAGGAATTAAACGCACAACAGCTGAATCCACTTTCGGTGCAGGTTTGAAGGCAGAAGGTGGTACTTCAAGTACAGGCATCACTTGGCAGAAATATTGTGCCATAATGGTTAAACGACCATAAGCTTTGCTATTAGGCCCTGCGCATAAGCGTTTGACCACTTCTTTTTGCAGCATAAAGTGCATATCTTGAATCACATCATGATACTTAAATAAGTGGAACATCAATGGGGTAGAAATGTTGTAAGGCAAGTTACCAAATACACGTAATTTTTGCCCTTTTTCCTCTAAATTTTCTTTTGTATAAAGCTCACTAAAATCAAATTGCATCGCATCCGTTTCAATAACGGTTAGCTTTTGATGTAAAAATGGATGGTGACGTAAACGTTCAGCAAGGTCTCGGTCAAGCTCGACTACAGTAAGATGATCGACAAGCTCTCCAACAGGTTCCGTTAATGCACCAAGCCCAGGACCAATTTCTACTAAGAATTGATTCGGTTGCGGATGAATCGCTGCCACAATCCCTTGAATGACAGAGGTATCATGTAAAAAGTTTTGCCCAAAGCGTTTACGGGCTGTATGACCTAAGTGTTTTTTTGAGTTCATAAAAATAGTCTAGTAAATGATAAAGTTTGTGGTTTATATCTTTAAATATCTAGCCACTCTGGTTTTATTTCTCTCGGGGAGATCTCATTAACATTATCACGGTAATGAAGAATATGGCATGTATTCTTTGAATTAGGATGCCAATGCGTAAAATTTTCTTTGTCTTGCGAGTAAAAACAAATCATAGGTTTATTTAACCCAGAAGCAATATGAATAGTTGATGTATCAACTGAAATAAGTAGAGCGCAATTTCTAATTAACTCAATTGTATGATAGATCGTTGTGTGAGGATTTGGATAAACAAATACATCATTAAATTGGTTAGCGATTCTACTTAAATGCTCATGAGTATCAGGCGTTGAAAGTAAGACTAACTGATGTTTATGAGAGTCTCTAATATATGTTAAATAATCTACAATGTGAGTCTCATCAAACTTTCTATTTTTGCCATTTCCATAGAAGTTAATGGCAATAAAGTTATTTAACTTGTTGTCCGTAATAAACTGAAGAATTTCTTCTTTAATTAAGTCATCTTGCGGAACGTCATAGTGATCATCACTTAGACTGATGTTTGACTGAGCTAAAGCCTCTTTGTAAATTTCTGAAAAATGGCCGTCTTTAGTAATATTTATATTAAAAATATTATAATCTGCTTTTCTATAGCCGATATAATTTCGGGCATTGATTATTCTCAATAGCAATAAGTCTCGGTTTCTAAGCACGATGGTAGGGTCAATGACAACATCGTATCTCTCTTTTCTAATAAATAGCGCCGTCTTGATGTAATCGAGAATGTTTCTTTTCTTTACAAGATAAATCTCATCAATGTTATGGTTTCTTTGAAACAGATAAGCGTTCTGTTTCGTGCAGATGACACCAATTTTTATCAAGGGATTAAATTTCTTTATCTCCCGAAAAACAAAAGAACTCACGATATAATCGCCAATTTTCCCATCTTGTCGCAAAAATAAGAAACTCTTAGGATGTTCTACACTTTGGGGATTGTTGGATCTTGATGATTTATCGAGTATCCATTTTCCCATTTTTAACCTTAGGGCTTTTAGCTTATTCATATCGATGTTCAATTTTGTCTATCTCTGAGTCACTATTTAATCCTCTAAATACACATGGTGGTTCAATACCATAGGTGTTAACACGTGTTTTTTGGATTAATCCCGTCAGATAATCAGCAGGCAGTCTTATTGGATAAGCGTAGTTAAGTAATTTTTTAGCACCCGATAGTGTAATTAAATAAGCGGTTGCATAGATAATACATCTTCTTGAGTTTTTTGAAGGCGCCTTATAATGTGAAAGTCTATATCCTTCCACAATCCGTTTCTTAAAGAAATGTGATTTCACTTTTCCGTGATCAAAAAAGATCAACTCATGATTTTTATTAATTTTATTGAGCGTATCTTCAACAATTTCTTTAAAGTGCTGAGAAACGATCGCATCATCTTCAAGAATAATGGCACTTTCAATATTGTTTTCTACCATGTGCTCATAAACTTTAATATGGCTTATTGCACAGCCAATTTCGCCAAGTGTTAAGGGCTTAGGTGATAAATAGTATTTCGGATAGAAATCATAATCAACAGATTCTAATACGGAAGCGGGCAGTTTTTTCCCATCTGTCGCATCAAAAAAAGTAAAATCCAACCCCAAACCAGAAAGGCGTTTAGCAATATTTTCTCTTCTTGTTGAATTTTTTAAACTAATTACAATTATTTTAGGTATAGCCATAAATAACCCTTGGGTTGAAGTCATTGGTTTACATACAAATTGACGAAAATCTGAGTAAAGTTTGCTTTAGCCTTTTTCGACAGAACAGTCCTCTTGGAAAGTGGATGCCATATAAGGCCTAGATCTTACTGGTTTCGAATGCTAAATTAAATTTTCTGCTAGATCTACTTTCTAAAATATTATAATCGAATTATTGAAAAAATAATGGGGATTTCAACAAAATACTATTTTAATCTTTCGTCTAACATTAAAAACGGCTATAATTCGCCCGTTTTTCATTTATAACCCGCAAAAAGTGCGGTCAAAAAAATCATAATTTTAGAGGATAAAATGGCAAAAGAAGATTGCATTGAAATGCAAGGCACAATTTTGGAAACCTTACCAAATACCATGTTCCGCGTTGAGTTAGAAAATGGTCACGTGGTGACTGCACATATTTCTGGCAAAATGCGTAAAAACTACATTCGTATCTTAACGGGCGATAAAGTAACCGTAGAAATGACACCTTATGACTTGAGCAAAGGTCGTATCATTTTCCGTAGCCGTTAATTTAGAAATAAAAGAAAAGCCGATATGTTGATATCGGCTTTTTTTGTTTGAAAAGCGTACAAATTATTTGAAGTCTGGAAAAAAATCTGTATAATCAGCGCCCTTAGCCACGTTCATTTTTTCGTTCCTTGCCTTTGCAGATTGGTGGCTAATCTACGTCAAAGGCTGATTAACCCGTAAGGAGCAGTAATGCGTCACTACGAAATCGTGTTTATGGTTCATCCGGACCAAAGCGAGCAAGTACCAGGTATGATCGAACGTTACACAGGTTCTGTTAAAGAAGCTGGTGGTCAAGTTCATCGCCTAGAAGATTGGGGTCGTCGTCAATTAGCGTACCCAATTAACAAATTACACAAAGCACACTATGTGCTTATGAATGTAGAAGCGCCTCAACAAGTCATCGACGAGCTAGAAACGACTTTCCGTTATAACGATGCTGTATTACGCAGTCTTGTTATCCATACTAAGCACGCCGTAACCGAAGCGTCCCCAATGAAAGCGGCTAAAGAAGAACGTAAACCTTTAGCTGAAGTTGAAAACAACGATTTTGAGGATGCTGAAGAGTAATTCAAAACTTGATAATCGCTTCTCGTTAATCGGCACAGTGTGTCAATTACCCAAGCGAAGTAAAAGCCCTAACGGGATTGCGCATTGCCAATTTTGGCTGGAACATCGTTCCGAACAAGTCGAAAGTGGTCTATCACGCCAAGCGTGGTTAAAGATGCCAGTTCAAGTCAGTGGCAATCAGTTAATAGAAAAAACTCAAAGCATTACGGTCGGCAGTAAACTTCTTGTGGTGGGGTTTATTACTTCACATAAAACCTCAAATGGTTTAACACAGTTAGTATTGCATGCCGAGCAAATCGAATTTATAGATTAGGAGACAGCCAAATGGCACGTTATTTCCGTCGTCGTAAGTTCTGCCGTTTCACAGCGGAAAATGTTGTTGAAATCGATTACAAAGATATCGCTACATTAAAGAACTACATTTCTGAAAGCGGCAAAATTGTACCAAGCCGCATTACCGGTACTTGTGCGAAGTACCAACGCCAATTAGCACGCGCAATCAAACGCGCTCGTTATTTAGCGTTATTACCTTACTCTGATTCTCATCACAATTAAGAAGGAGTTAGGAAATGCAAGTAATTCTTTTAGATAAAATCGCTCACCTCGGTAATGTAGGTGATCAAGTTAATGTTAAATCTGGTTTCGCTCGTAACTTCTTAATCCCACAAGGTAAAGCAGTTATGGCAACTAAAGCTAACATTGAACACTTTGAAGCACGTCGTGCAGAGTTAGAAGCAGCGGCAGCAGCAAGTCTTGCAGCAGCTCAAGCTCGTGCAGCACAAGTGACTGCATTAGGTTCTGTAACTATCGCATCTAAAGCAGGTGATGAAGGTCGTTTATTCGGCGCAATCACTACTCGTGATGTAGCAGAAGCAGTAACTGCAGCTGGTGTTGAAATTGCGAAAAGCGAAGTTCGTTTACCAAACGGTCCAATCCGTACTCTTGGTGACCACGATGTTCGTTTCCAACTTCACGGCGAAGTATTTGCAACATTAGATGTTATCGTTGTTGCAGAATAATTATCAAAGTTTTTGATAAAAGAAAACCCGACGTTATGTCGGGTTTTTTGTTTTTCAGGATTAAGAAAATATTTTAGTGATTCTTTGAGAATAAAAAAGTGCGGTCATTTTTGACCGCACTTTTACTTATCACTTTAGTATTTTTAAATTACAAACCTAATACGGCAAATAATACCCAAACAGTGTAAATGGTTGCTAGGCCGTAGAAGATAAATCCGCCTGCGGGCACGTGGATTTTAAGATCGTGCATCGCGTGATGGATACGGTGTAAACCACACCACATTGGGAAAATCGTTAAAACTAAGATAACTAATTTTCCGATCCAAGAATAAGCGAATGTAATTAAGTTATGCGGATCAATTAATCCGAATGGTAGCAATAAACCAAGGATTAAGATCACAACAGGGAAGAAAATCGCACTGACAGTCCCGCCAGCACCAAACATCAACCATACTGGTGGTTCACCAGAGCGTTTTGGATTTTGTTCGACCATTTTTTCTCTCCCTACATATAAACTAAAATCAATGCGATAACACTAATCACAGCGGTAACTGCCCAAAGTGCATTTCTTAACACGTGATGTGGTAAACGCTCATTTTTAACAATGATGTTCATCACTTTTGGTGTCATCACGAAATAAGTTGCAGTGTGATATAAAGTCGCAATTAATGTGATGATATTTAAGAACACCACAATTGGATTTCTTAAGAAGCCAATGAAATCAATAATGCCTAGACCTGGAACAGGATTGCTTGCAAGGCAAAGTACGCCATAAAGCAATACGATACAGAACCATACGGCAAAGATAGAGGTCGCTTCACGCACCATATAAGCTTTGTAGAAATCCAATTTTTGCCACCAAGTAGCCGTCATTGGGCGAACATATTTTTTACGTTTACTTATTGTTACTGACATATTCTTCCCCTTAGCCTTTTGGTTTTAGCATTGAGATAACATAATCTTTGGCACTTTCCAGTTTGCCTTGGTTGATTGCAGAAGCAGGATCCACGTGTTTTGGACACACTTCAGAACAATAACCCACGAAAGTACAGCTCCAAACACCGTTTTTACCATTTAATAATGGCATACGTTGTGTTTTACCATGGTCACGGTTATCAAGGTTGTAACGGTGTGCCATTGTAATCGCTGCAGGGCCTAAGAATTCAGGATTTAAACCAAATTGTGGACAAGCCGCATAGCATAAACCACAGTTGATACACATTGAGAATTGACGATATTTTTCAAGCTGTGCCGGCGTTTGTTTAGTACGGCTGACTTGCAATTCTTTTGATGGATGTGGTTTACCATCTAATGCTGGCGCTTCGTTACCAATAATATAAGGTTTAATTGCCTCTAAACTTTCGATAAAGTGGCTTAAATCCACCACTAAGTCGCGTTCAATAGGGAAGTTTGCTAATGGTTCAATACGCATATGGCCGCTGTAATCACGTAGGAACGTTTTACAAGCCAATTTGGGTTTGTTATTGACCATCATCCCACAAGAACCACAGATCGCCATACGACAAGACCAGCGATAAGAAAGAGACGGTTCAAGTTTATCTTTAATGTAACCTAACGCATCTAAAAGAGAGGTTTGGTTATCATAAGGTACTTGATAAGAGCTTAAATGTGGCTCTTGATCGTTTTCTGGGTTGTAGCGTAATACTTCTACAGTCATTACCGGTGAATTAGCCATTTGCTTGCTCCTTAGCTTTCGCAGCCGCTTCTGCCGCTTCTGCTTCAGCACCATAAACACGTTTTGCTGGTTGAGATTTAGTGATTTTCACCGGACTGTATTCAATACGCGGTGCATCATCGCCATTGTAGTAAGCAAGGGTGTGTTTTAAATAATTCACATCATCACGTTCGGTGTAGTCTAAGCGTTGGTGTGCACCACGAGACTCTTTACGTTCAATTGCAGAGTTTGCAATAGATTGTGCCACATCAAGGATGTAACCTAATTCTACAGTGTAAAGCACATCGGTATTGAATACGCTTGAACGGTCTGTTACACGGATACGTTTATAACGTTCTTTAAGCTCAGCAATTTTATCTACTGCTTTTTGCATGCTTTCTTGGTCACGGTAGATACCACAACCTTCTTCCATGACGGTACCCATTTCGTCACGGATTTCAGACCAAGATTCATTACCTTCTTGGTTATAAAGTGCTTCAAGGCGAGCTACAACATCTTGAGCTTGAGCATCAACTGCTGCACGGTTTGCAGGTCGTGCTTCTGCTGCACGTTGTGCGGCATATTCACCTGCAACACGGCCTAAAACCACTAATTCTGCAAGCGAGTTAGAACCTAAACGGTTCGCGCCATGTAAACCAGAAGACGCACATTCACCCACAGCAAATAAACCTTTAATGCGAGTTTCGCTGTTGTAATCCACTTCAATACCACCCATGGTGTAGTGAACAACCGGGCGAACTGGGATTGGTTCATTAACTGGGTTTACACCTTCATAAGCACTTGCTAATTCACAAATGAATGGAAGACGTTCATGTAAATATTTTTCACCTAAGTGACGTAAGTCAAGATGAACTACATCGACGCCTTTTGCAGTTTTTAAGGTGTTGCCTTTTTTCCATTCTTGCCAGAATGCTTGTGAAACTTTATCACGTGGACCAAGTTCCATATATTTGTTTTCAGGTTTACCGATTGGCGTTTCAGGGCCTAGACCATAATCTTGTAAATAACGGTAGCCGTTTTTATTCACTAAGATACCGCCTTCACCACGACAACCTTCAGTCATTAAGATACCGGTATTCGGTAAGCCGGTTGGGTGATATTGGACGAATTCCATATCACGAAGAGGAACACCGTGACGATATGCCATTGATAAACCATCACCAGTTACGATACCGCCGTTGGTGTTGAATTTAAATGCACGACAACCACCGCCAGTTGCAATTACAACCGCATTTGCATTGATTTGAATAAGTGAACCTTCCATCATATTCATCGCAACCATACCGCGAGCATGGCCATCATCAACCAAGATGTCTAAAACGAAGTGCTCATCAAAACGCTGAATTTGTGGATATTGAATGGATGTTTGGAAAAGAGTATGTAATAAGTGGAAACCGGTTTTGTCTGCTGCGAACCAAGTACGTTCGATTTTCATTCCACCGAAACGACGCACGTTCACATCGCCATCTGCTTTACGGCTCCAAGGGCAACCCCAACGTTCAAGTTGAGTCATTTCCACTGGAGAATGTTCAACGAAGTATTCCACCACATCTTGTTCACATAACCAGTCACCACCTGCAACGGTATCGTGGAAGTGTTTATCGTAGGAATCTTCCTCTTTAATTACTGCGGCCGCACCACCTTCTGCTGCAACCGTATGGCTACGCATAGGATAAACCTTAGAAACTAATGCGATCTTTAAGTTAGGGTTTGCTTCTGCTGCTGCAATTGCTGCACGTAAACCGCCGCCACCGGCACCAACAATAGCAATATCGACATTAACCGTTTGCACGATATCCTCCAATCATATAGAAAGTAAAAAAATAAAACGCCCTAAATTAATAGGGGCTTGTGGTAATTCTGCCACTTTTGTTTACAAATTAGTAACTTTTTTTCCCGAATAAACAGATAAAATATCAAAAGTGTGATCTAACTCAAAAAAGTTAATTTTTTATATATTTATAGATGATAACCGTTTGCGTTTAAGAATGATTTAGTCGGATTATTGAGTTAAAAATCACTCTTGTTTACAATAGCCTAATTCATTTTAAAGGTGAAAACGGAGAAAAAAATGACCGCACTTAGCGATAAAAAAGCAGAATGGCAACCTTCCGCCTCAATTAAAAACTTATTGGCGCGTGCCAAAATCATTGCGGATATTCGTCAGTTCTTTACTGAACGTGGATTATTAGAAGTGGAAACGCCTGTTTTAAGTGAATTTAGCGTAACGGATCTTCACCTTTCCACCTTTAATACCGAATTTGTTGCGCCTTTTGATGAACTCTCGAAAACGCTCTGGCTTTCGACAAGTCCGGAATATCATATGAAACGTTTACTGGCGGCAGGCAGTGGACCGATCTTTCAAATTGGCAAAGTGTTTCGTAATGAAGAAGCAGGCAATCGCCATAATCCGGAATTTACCATGCTTGAATGGTATCGACCGCACTTTGATATGTATCGTCTGATGAATGAAGTGGATGATTTATTACAACAGATCCTCGATTGTAAACCCGCAGAAACCTTAAGTTATCAATTTGTCTTCCAAGAATATGTAGGATTAGATCCATTATCAGCGACTCGTCAAGAATTAGTAGAGGCAGCGCGTAAGCACAACTTTATGGCAGATGAAGATGAAGATCGTGATACCTTATTACAATTTTTATTCAGCGAAGTGGTAGAGCCCAAAATCGGACAAGAAGCGCCTGTTGCCGTTTATCATTTCCCTTCTTCCCAAGCTGCGCTCGCTCAACTAAGCCCAGAAGATAGCCGTGTGGCAGAACGTTTTGAGTTTTATTATAAAGGCTTAGAGTTAGCCAATGGTTTCCATGAACTCACCGATGCACGTGAACAGCAACACCGCTTTGAGCAAGATAACCGCCTACGCGAAAAAGCAGGCTTACCACAACGTGAAATTGATCATCGTTTACTGGCCGCATTACAAGCAGGAATTCCGAATACATCAGGCGTGGCTTTAGGTGTCGATCGTCTAATTATGATTGCATTAGGCGCTGAAAGTATTAAAGAAGTGATTTCATTTTCTGTGGAATGTGCTTAGTTTGCTCAAAAAATATTCATTATTTCTTCTGAAATGAATAAAAAAGAAGAATAAATTGCTCAAAATAGAGAGAGTAATGTATAGACAAAATTCTGAAAAGTTCGATGTGAAAGGATGTTTTTGGTTAAAAAACATCCTTTTTTGTGCAAAAAATGTGATCTTGATCCGATTTTAGAAAATTGGAACAGATCCTCCCATTGACACTATAGGTTTATTTTGTAATATTTGCGACGTCTATTTCGGAGATTGAACTTTTTATGAAAAATTGCTTCAATCAAAAATCATAGGTAACAACCAAAAGGAATAACAATTATGAAAAAGACACTAGCAGCATTAATCGTTTCTGCAGTTGCAGCTTCAGCAGCAAACGCAGCAGTAGTTTATGATAACGAAGGTACAAAAGTTGAATTAAACGGTTCTCTTCGTTTAATCTTAGAAAAAGCGGATGCTAAAAAGTATGACAAAGCAGGTAAGTCAACTAAAACTGCAAATTCCGCTTTACGTAACGCAGGTTCACGTTTCGGTATCACAGTAAAACACAACTTAGATAACGATTTCTATGCGTTAGGTCGTTTAGAATTCCGTTTCGATGATACAGATTCTCGTGACCAATTCGGTAGCCTTTATGCTAAACGTGCTTACGTAGGTTTAGGTAGCAAAGCGACTGGTGATATCACATTCGGTCGTCAACTAACTATCGCGGATGATTTAAGCCAAGCTAATGACTATGAATATGGTTTCATTCCAAAAGGTGCTTATATCCCAACTTCAGGTACAGGTGTAGTTCGTTACGACTATAAAGGTATTGAAGGCTTACAATTAAGTGCAAACTACAACTTCGGTCAACGTCATAACGATAAAGGTAACTTACTTAAAGTTGGTCTTAAAAATGCATATGGTTTAGGTGCATTATACACAGCAGGTGATTTAGATGCTCGTTTCGCTTATGGTCACACTAACCTTGAAACTAATGCAACATATAAACACCGTGTAGATGGTTTCTTAGCATCATTAGGCTATAAATTTGGTGAGTTCAAATTAACTGGTGATTTTGGTTATGCACATGTTAAGAAAGATAGTGACAAAACAAATAAATTCTATGTATCTCCAGGTTTTGCATATCAAGTAACTCCAGCATCTCAAGTATATGGTAACTACCTATATGAACGCGTGAAAGGCGAAGCTGATAAAGAGAAAACTCACGCTTTCTTACTTGGTGCAGATTACAAACTTCATAAACAAGTTGTATTATTTGTAGAAGGCAAATATGCGACTACTAAAGAGTACGTTAACGATTCTTACGATGGTAAAGTTAAAGACAGAGCTATCGGTGTAGGTATGCGTGTATTCTTCTAATCTTTGATTAGAAAAAATCTGAAAAGGCGAATCGAAAGGTTCGCCTTTTTGTTTGGATTTCATAAACTATTTTAAATCTCCCCAAACCCCTCTTTACGAAAGAGGGGCTTTTTTATGGGTTACTTTCAATATTTTAGGGAGTATTTGAGATAGCTAAGAGCAGAGAGTATTTATTTGCCATTAAAATACCCCCCTCTTTCGTAAAGAGGGGGCTAGGGGGAGATTTAACTATTCCAATTTATCCCAAATCAATTCCCCTAATCCTTCTTTGCAAAAGAACTTTTTATATGTTGATTTTATTAGGAATATATTTAAGGCGAGCTAAGAACGGAAAGCATTTATTTGCCATTAAAATCCCCCCTCTTTCGTAAAGAGGGGGCAGGGGGATATTTAACTACAGCAACTTATTTAAAATTAATCTCCCCAACCCCTCTTTACAAAAGAGGGGCTTTTTTATGGGTTACTTTTAATATTTTAGGGAGTATTTGAGAGAGCTAAGAACGGAGAGTATTTATTTGCCATTACTTCCCCCCTCTTTTGTAAAGAGGGGGCTAGGGGGAGATTTAACTACTTCAACTTATCCAAAACCAATTTCCCCATCATTTCAATATGGGCTTTTTCAGCATTCAATGCGGGGATATAGTGATAAGACACACCACCATGATTTAAGAATGTTTCTTTATTTTCAACCTCAATTTCTTCTAAGGTTTCTAAACAATCCACTGAAAAACCAGGGCAAATTACCGCTATTTTTTGAATACCTTGAGAAGCGGCTCCTTCTAAAAAGTGATCTGTATAAGGTTGTAACCATTCTTCACGGCCGAAACGAGATTGGAACGTCATATTCCATTGGTTTTCCGTTAAACCAAGTTTATCCACAATGGCAATCGTGGTTTGTTTGCAGTGCTGACGATAATAATCGCCCATATTCTCATAACGTAATGGAATGCCATGATAAGAAAAGAGTAAAAACTCATCTGGTTTTAACCGCACTTTGATGGAATCCACCAACGCATTAATGTAGTTTTCATCAAGGTGATAAGAATGAATAAACTCAAAAGGCACAATATTGCGTTCTTGCGCAATCGCACGATTAAAAGCATCGATCAATGCACCTGTTGTGGTGCTGGAATATTGTGGATAAAGCGGCAATACAATCATGCGTTCCACATCATTTTTGAGTAAATTTTTGACCGCACTTTGCATCGAAGGATTACCGTAAGTCATGGCAATTTCGACTTGTGCATTGATGCCTTGTTCAGTCAAATAAGCTTGTAAACCCGCTTGTTGTTGCTTTGTAATGGCAAGCAGGGGAGAGCCTTGTTCAGTCCAAATAGATTGATAATTTTGTGCAATGCGTTTAGAACGCATAGGTAAAATAATGGTTTTTAAAAGGGGATACCATTTCCAACGAGGTAAATCTACCACGCGAGGATCCATTAAAAATTCCCACAAATAACGAGAGATCGCCGCGGGTTGAGGGGCATCTGGCGTACCAAGATTTGCTAAAATGATGCCAATTTTTTTTGTTGTATTCATAAATGTTTGATAGAAAGCGTTAATCGAGAAACGCAACAGAGTTTATCTTGTTCATCGCGAATGTCAATTTGCCAAACATGAGTATTTTGACTTAAAGCAATTGGCGTTGCCTTTGCGGTAACAAAACCTTGTTTCACTGGGCGAAGATGATTGGCGTTGATATCTAATCCCAAGGCAATTTGCCCTTCTTCTATGCTGAGAAATCCCGCCAGCGAGCCAATAGTTTCAGCCAACGCGACAGAGACGCCACCATGTAATAAACCGAAAGGCTGAGTGGTGCGATTATCCACAGGCATTTTTGCCTCAATCCAGTTTTCACCATAAGCTGAGATCTCAATGCCTAAATGCCCAACAGCACAGTGTTTCCCCATTTCATTGAGTTGATCAAGGGTGAATGTTTTTTTCCAAATTGCCATGTACTTTTCCTTATCTTATTTGATGGCGTTAGTTTGATCTAATTCAGCACTTTCGTAAAGTAAAAAAGAGGGATGATTTAGAGGTATACATTCAAAAAAATGTTTATTTTATAGCCAATCTTTACACTTCTTTACATTTTAAAGGAGGATTTAGCCTTATTCTTTACATATATTTACATAACTCAAAATTTACCTTAATTGCTTGTAATTTTTAGCAAATCTTTTTTTTGATGCTTCCTTTTTATACAAAGTTCGCTTAAAATAAGCTATTCTGACCAGAAGGGAAAGGGAAACTATTGTCCAAAATTGTTGTCGCCGCCTTTTTGATGCTGAATTTTTTGGTGCTGTTGTCCGCGCAACAGTTTCTCAACAATCCTAATAAAAAGGAAAAAACTATATGAACAAAGTGTTTAAAGTTATTTGGAATCATGCAACACAAACGTGGACAGCAGTTTCTGAACTTGGGCATGCTAAGGGTAAAACCAAGTCTAAAAAGATCGTTAAATTGACCGCACTTGCAGGTGCTGTGATTGGCTCATTGACTGCATCTCAATCAGCAATGGCTGCAACAGATCTTAGAACTAATGACGCAGTGAATATTGCAGCAGATAATGTGGCAAATCCACAAGCTGGTCGTGAAGCGATCGCAGTAGGTCAAAATGCAAATGCGTCCCACCAACATTCTATTGCGATTGGTAGAAATGCAACTGCAAACTGGACTAATACTATTTCTATTGGTAAAGATACTGTAGCAAACAAAGATCACGCACTGGCTATTGCTACAAAAGCAAAAGCATCAGGTGTTCAATCTATTGCTATTGGTACAGATACTAACTCTAGTGCAGATGCGACAGTTGCTATTGGTAAAACTGCACAAGCTACTGGAAATGCAGCTGTTGCAGTGGGTTCAGATGCTAAAGCACTGGCTCAAAATACTGTCGCAGTTGGTATTCACGCTAAATCGACCAATCAGCGTGGTGTTGCAGTTGGTACATATTCAGAAGCAACAGCAGATAACACAGTCGCTGTGGGTGGTTTTTCTAAGGCTACTAGTGAAAGAGCAACAGCTGTTGGTTTATTAGCAAAAGCATCTGGCGAATCTTCGTTCGCAGGTGGCGCAGCGGCTAATGCTTCAGGTGCTAACTCTATTGCTATCGGTGGTGCAACAGATGGTTCTTCTGCTGATAGTAAATCTGCTGCGAAAGCAGTTGGTGCACAAGCTATTGCTGTAGGTTACAAGTCTAAAGCTGAAGGTGTTAGCACTATTGCGCAAGGTAATAATGCAACATCAAAACAACAATCTGATATTGCAATCGGTACAAATGCAGCTGCAAACGGTACAGATACCCCAGCAGGTTCTTCTGATGCTCAAAATGCAGGTACAGCGATCTCAATCGGTGCAAACTCAGTGGCAACTGGTGTTGCAACCACTTCATTAGGTCAAGCAGCGAAAGCAACACAAAATGGCGCAGTAGCGGTTGGTAGCCTAGCAAATGCAACCAATAAAGCAGCAGCTGCATTTGGTCGTGATTCAAACGCAAGCGGTGAATCTTCAACTGCTTTAGGTTCTGGTGCGAAAGCGAAAGGTACATATAGCTTCGCAGGTTCTGTAAATGCAACCGCTTCAGGTATTCAATCTATCGCGGTTGGTCGTAATGCAACTGCACATTCTGAGAATTCTATTTCTCAGGGTTCAGCTTCAAACGCTCATAAAGAATCAGATATTGCAATCGGTACAAGTTCAGTTGCAAATGGTACAAGAAAATCTCAAACATCTTGTGAAAATACTGGAAAAACAAACCCTTCATTACCTGGTGGTGCTACAGGAGCTGCATGTGAAGAGGGTACTGCGATTGCCGTAGGTAAAAATTCAAATGCAACTGGTTATTCTGCGATTTCAGTAGGTAAAGACTCAAGTGCAAGTTTTGATCATGCTGTTGCAATCGGTGATAGTGCTAATGCAACTCACATTCATTCTGTAGCGATTGGCTCAGCGGCAAAAGGACTAAATGATGGTGCGTTCGCAGGTGGTTATAATGCAACTGCATTAGGTAAAAATTCTCTTGCTCTAGGTTTTAATTCACAATCGAATCAGGAAGGTGATGTTGCTTTAGGTGCTCACTCTATTACTGAGGCAGCAGTTCCAACGCCAAATATCACTATTGCAGGTAAGACGATTGAGTTCGCAGGCAAAAAACCAACAAGTGTGGTTAGTGTTGGTAGAAAAGATGCAGAGCGTCAAATTCAAAATGTTGCGGCAGGACGTATTTCTAATACTTCAACTGATGCAATCAACGGTTCTCAGTTATACGCTGTTGCAGAGAAATTAGGTAAAGGCTGGAATTTAAAAACTAAACCAAATAATAGTGCTGAAAAAACTGAAAATGGTGAATCAACCACGGCTGAGGAAAATATTGCACCAGATGAAAATGTAACATTAATTGCTGGTAAGAATATTAAGTTAAAACAAACTGGTGGTGATGTTCTTATCGCAACGAAAGATGATGTGATCTTTAATACAGCAAATATTGGTGGTATTAACATTAATACCGGCGGTATTCAAATGAATAATCAAAAAATCACTGATTTAGCGAAAGGTGAGGTAACAGCAGACTCTACTGATGCAGTGAATGGTTCTCAACTTTATACCAATCCATTTATTTTCCAAGGATTCAATGGAAATACAGGAAAAGGTGACCAAGTAAAAACTGATTATATTTATAGACCAGGTATGGCGGGCAATCCAGCTTTACAATTAGTCGCACTTAACGGTCTAAAAATGACCGCTGACAGCAATAATACCTATAAACTTCAGATTGATACCGAAAGTCAAATCTATAAAGATTTAAAAGGTAAAGATGGTAAGGATGGCAAGAGCGTTACAGCAACCGTGACCAATAACAATGATGGCACCCACACTCTTACTGTTACCAACAGCGATGGTAGCACTACAACAACTATCCTTAAAGATGGTGCGAAAGGCGAAAAAGGTGACCCAGGTGTAGCTGGCGCTAAAGGCGAAAAAGGCGACACAGGCGATGCAGGCCCCACAGGTGAGCGTGGCAGCACCATCGAGGTTACCGTTGACGATGATGATAAAAACGGTACCCATACAATCAAATTTACCGACACGACTACAGGTTCAGTTACTACTACCATCGTAAAAGACGGTAAAAACGGTAAAGACGGTAAAGACGGTGCAACTGGTGCGAAAGGTGACACAGGTGCAACTGGTGCTAAAGGTGACACAGGTGCAGCTGGTGCTAAAGGCGACAAAGGTGACACTGGTGCAGCTGGTGCTAAAGGCGAAAAAGGCGACAAAGGTGACACTGGCGCAGCTGGTGCTAAAGGCGACAAAGGCGACAAAGGTGACACTGGCGCAGCCGGCGCTAAAGGCGATAAAGGCGACAAAGGTGATAAAGGTGACACTGGTGAAAAAGGCGGTAGTATCACAGGTGAAGTTGTAGATAATGGCGACGGTACCCACACAATCACTATTACCGATTTAGAGACTGGCTCAGTTACTACAACTATCGTTAAAGATGGTAAAGACGGTGTGGACGGTAAGAATGCTAAAGCTGAAGTTAAAGACAACGGCAACGGTACTCATACAGTAACTATCACAGATGGTGAAGGTAACACTACTACAACTATCATTAAAGATGGTGCTACTGGTGCTAAAGGCGACAAAGGCGATAAAGGTGACACAGGTGCAGCTGGTGCTAAAGGCGAAAAAGGCGACAAAGGTGACACTGGCGCAGCCGGCGCTAAAGGCGAGAAAGGCGACCAAGGTGTAGCTGGCGCTAAAGGTGACAAAGGCGACAAAGGTGACACTGGCGAAGCCGGCGCTAAAGGCGACAAAGGCGACCAAGGTGTAGCTGGTGCTAAAGGCGAAAAAGGCGACAAAGGTGACACAGGTGCAGCCGGCGCTAAAGGCGACAAAGGCGATAAAGGTGACACTGGTGCAGCTGGTGCTAAAGGCGAAAAAGGCGACCAAGGTGACACTGGTGCAGCTGGTGCTAAAGGCGAAAAAGGCGACAAAGGCGACAAAGGCGACACTGGTCCTCAAGGCGAGAAAGGTGACACTGGTCCTCAAGGCCCTCAAGGCGAGAAAGGTGACACTGGTCCTCAAGGTGAGAAAGGTGAAGCTGGTACTCCAGGCGCAAAAGGCGATACAACTTGGAATATCAAGTCTACTGGTAAGAAACCTGATGGTACCGATGAAAACACTAAACAAACTATTAAGGACACCAACACTGTTGAGATGTCTGCAGGCAAAAATTTAACTATTGAACAAACCAATAATACTGACGGTGCAACAGTTAAATTTGCCTTAAACAGCACAGTAACCAACTTAGATAAAGTTGTTGTTAATGGTAAAGATGGTGTTAACGGTAAAGATGGTGTAACCATTACAGCACCTGTTGAAGGTAAAGATGGTTCAGACGGCAAAGTTGGAATCAGCGGTAAAGATGGCAAAGATGCAGTTTCTATCTCTGGTAAAGACGGCGTTGGTCAAATCGGCTTAACCGGACCGAAAGGTAAAGACGGTAAAGACGGTGCATCTATTAACATCACAACAGATAACGGTAAACAAACACTTGTTAATTTAGAGAAAGGTGCTAAAGGTGAAAAAGGCGAAACTACACAGCGTATCGTTTACAAACCTGTAGATAAAGATGGCAACCCTATCAAAAATAACGAGGGTAAGGATATCGTTCGTGAAGTTGCAACCATGGATGATGGTTTAATCTTCGGTGGTAATACTGAGGATACACACAAAGCAGCACTTGGTACTCAAGTGAATGTTAAAGGTGCGACTACCAATACAGATTGGAACAAGTTTGATGCTGGTAAAAACATTATGACTAAAGTCGATGGCAATACCATTACTGTGGGATTAGCGAAAGACTTAGAAGTTAATAGTGTAAATGTAACTACTAACGTAACTGCTGGTAATGTAACTGCTAAAGGTACAATCTCAGCACCAACCATTAAAGCTGGTGATACAACCATCCAAAATGGTGTAGTGACTAACTTAACACATCATATTGACAACCCAACAACAGTTGTGGATGACAAAGTGTTAAATATCACTGATGAGAAGAAAAAAGAAGCAGCAACAGTTCGTGATGTATTGAACTCAGGCTGGAACTTACAAGCAAATGGTAAAGCAGTTGATGCGGTAACTCACGGTAATACTGTGAACTTTGCAAATGGTAAAGGTATCACTGTTACAGCAGAGCCAAATAAAGATGGTACAACATCTAAAGTTAGCTTTGATGTGAATGTTGATAACGATACCATCACAGTGAATGAGAAAGGCCAATTAGTATCAAATGGTTCAACCAACTTTAATGTTGCAACTAAAGATGGTGGAAACAAAGTTGCTAAGAAAGGCGGTAGCTCAACAGCGAAAATTACTAGCGGTAAAACAATTACTTATACTGCAGGTAAAAACATCGCGATTGAGCAAAATGGTGGCGACATCCTTGTTTCAACAACAGATGATGTAAACCATAACAGTGTAACCACTAAAGACTTAACAGTTAACAAAGGTGGTAATGTTGATATGGGTGGCAACCAAGTTCACAACGTGAAAGCGGGTACCAAAGATACTGATGCGGTTAACGTATCTCAATTGAAACAATCAATTGGTGATGTACATAAACGCATCAATAAAGTGGGCAAAGAAGCTCGTGGCGGTATCGCAGGTGCTAACGCAGCAGCAGGTTTACCACAAGTTTATATTCCAGGTAAATCAATGGTTGCGGCTTCTGCAGGTACTTTCAAAGGTGAAAGCGCTGTAGCAGTAGGTTACTCACGCTCAAGCGATAATGGTAAAGTTATCTTCAAACTTCAAGGTAACGCAAATACCCAAGGCGACGTAGGTGGCTCTGTGGGTGTAGGTTACCAATGGTAATTTAGCTTTCCATTAAGATAGATAAAAACCCAGCTTCGGCTGGGTTTTTTATTTTTAGAGGAAGATTGTAGAAGAAATGTAAGTATATAAATTGTATTTGCTGATTGAATAGAGATTACTTCAATTTATATCTTAGGATTTCTACATATGCTCTTTAGCAAATCTCAAGTTTTCTTGGAAACGTTGTTTATCTCGTTCTGGAATAGTTGGATTGGCTAATAATTCTAAGCAGAGATCATGGCAAAGTTGATAGTTACCAACCCAATACGCACTAACAGCAAGTTCGTCTTTTGCCTTCCATTCATAAACAGAGTGATTAACAAAAAGAATATCTTTAGTGGGAGGAATACTCACTGCTGCATTCGCATAGATATAGGCGAGCTTGATTTTATCGTGAAGGCGTAATTGACGCGCCAAATGATAAAGGCTTTCAGCGCGTTGTGGGCGATATTCATAAGCGGCAAGTAAAAGATTTTGCACTTCATCTAATGGGGCATTTAATTCAATTTTTAATAGGGCAATTTGGAGAAGCGAATAATAAACTTCTTCATACCAGCCCCCTAAATTTGCACGTTTGGCATACCACTCAATAGCCTTTTCAGGCATATCTGCATCGCGATAAGATTGTGCGGTATAAAACGCATAGCGATCTTTGAGATCTTCATCTTCAGGTGAATAGAATGCTTTTTCTAACACTTGAGCATCTTGGAAATATTTTTGTGGATTTTTGCTACGCGCCCCAAATCGACCACTAATCACATAATAATCACCAAAGATTTTTTGCTCCACAACGGTTTTTTTACGTTGTTCGACAAATTCATGCAATACGCCACGCCAGTAGAATGAGCCATCATTACGAAACATAAGCGTACGGAAATAAACATTTGCACCCGTTACACTATTTGCCATGCGGAAATAATAGCGATCGCTCGTTAGTTCTTCTGGCAATACAAAGTTTCCTTCAAAACGATCATCGGCATCGAAGATTAATACATAATCTGTTTTTCCTTGTGCATGTTGTAGAGCACAATTTCGATTATGGGCAAAATTCACCCATTCATCGTGATAAATTTCGCCTTGAATACCCTTTTCATCAAAGAATTGTTTGATAATGTCTGCGGTATTGTCATCGGATCCTGTATCACTAATGACATAATAATCTAATGGAACATGCACAATAATGTTCTCTAATGTATCTCGGATGATAGCAGATTCATTTTTGACAATCATATTCAAACAGATTGTTTTTTTATCAGTTCTTTGAGGCATTTTTCTATCTCTTATGTTTATTATTCAGTCAAATTGGTTTCTCTTTAGAGTTGAAGGGAATTATAGCGAAAATATACCTTGCTTGCTGAGAATTATGCTAAAAATGACCGCACTTTTCCTTTCGGATAGACAATTCCAATCACATCAATTTATAGCTTTCTTCTTTAATTTGGCGCAAAATAGGGAAAAGATTTTAATGAGTAAAAAAGGATCATTACAATGACTAAACATTACGATTATATTGCGATTGGTGGTGGTTCCGGCGGGATTGCTTCCATTAACCGTGCGGCAAGCTATGGCAAAAAATGTGCGATTATCGAAGCAAAACATCTCGGTGGCACTTGTGTGAACGTAGGTTGTGTACCGAAAAAAGTCATGTTCTATGGCGCACAAATTGCAGAAGCCATTAATAGCTATGCACCCGCTTATGGTTTTGATGTGGAAGTGAAAAAGTTTGATTACGCGAAATTAGTCGAAAGTCGTCAAGCTTACATCGGTCGTATTCATACCTCTTACAATAATGTATTAGCAAAAAATAACGTGGATGTATTTAATGGTTTTGCACGTTTTAAAGATGCGAAAACCATTGAAGTGAGCTATGCAGATGGTTCAACAGAATTAGTGACTGCCGATCATATCTTAATTGCAACTGGTGGTCGCCCAAGTATTCCAGCAGTAAAAGGCGCAGAATACGGGATTGATTCAAATGGTGTATTTGCTTTAAATGAATTACCAAAACGTGTTGCAGTCGTAGGTGCGGGTTATATTGCGGTTGAATTAGCGGGTGTTTTAAATAGCTTAGGTAGCGAAACCCATTTATTTGTTCGCCAACATGCCCCATTGCGTAATCAAGATCCATTGATTGTCGAAACCTTGGTTGAAGTGTTAGCACAAGATGGTATCCAATTACATACAAAAGCGTTGCCTGAAGAAGTCGTGAAAAATGCGGATGGTTCGCTTACCTTGAAATTACAAGATGGTCGTGAAACCACAGTGGATACGTTAATTTGGGCGATTGGTCGCGAACCGGCAACGGATGTGATTAATCTTGAAGTAACCGGTGTGAAAACCAACTCTCGCGGACAAATTATTGTCGATAAATATCAAAATACAAACGTACCTGGCATTTATGCGGTAGGTGATATTATCGAAGGTGGTATTGAATTAACACCAGTTGCCGTGGCGGCAGGTCGTCGTTTGTCTGAGCGTTTATTCAATAACAAACCAAATGAGCATTTAGATTATAATCTTGTGCCAACTGTCGTATTCAGCCATCCGCCAATTGGTACGGTGGGTTTAACTGAACCGCAAGCGATTGAGCAATATGGCGAAGAAAATGTGAAAGTGTATAAATCCTCTTTCACGGCAATGTACACCGCTGTCACTGAACATCGCCAACCTTGCCGCATGAAATTAGTGTGTGTCGGCAAAGAAGAGAAAATCGTGGGCTTACACGGCATTGGTTTCGGTGTAGATGAAATGATTCAAGGTTTTGCTGTGGCAATCAAAATGGGTGCAACTAAAGCAGACTTTGATAATACGGTGGCAATTCACCCGACAGGTTCAGAAGAATTTGTCACAATGCGTTAATTGCAGATAAAGAAAGTGCGGTCAAAATCTCTGATGTTTTTGACCGCACTTTTTATTGTGATTTGTTATTAGGCTGCAGCACGATTGCCTAATGTACCATCATCTTCCATTTCTTTAGCCACGCCGACGACCTCAGCAATTTTGTCCCCTTCTTTGAAGAAGACGAAACCACCATGTTCCATTTTGACCCAAGGTTCATCTTTGGTGAGAGGGAAAGTCGTAATGATCGTGACTTTGTCGCCATCTTTCGCATAATCATTAAAATCGATGACGCCATCATCATCAATTCGGTGCGCTTTACCAAAAGGCGCTTTACGCGTTAAGTAATGCAAATTGGTTGAGCAGTGGGCAATCATCCATTCTCCGTTTGAAAGAATGAAGTTAAAGGTGCCTTTTTGTGAGAGCTCTTTAGTAATGTCTTGAATAGCTTCAAAAATTTCCATTTCAGACGGTTTACGACGGAAGCGATTTTTCAAATATTCCGCCATGTAACAAAATGCCGTTTCTGAATCAGTTGAGCCAATAGGCTGGCAGAAACTTTCAGACATATCCGGTAGGTCTTTTAAATTACCGTTGTGAGCAAATACCCAGTTTTGTCCCCAAATTTCACGAATAAAGGGATGGGTATTTTCAATGGTGACACCACCTTGCGTTGCTTTGCGAATGTGAGCAATCACATTGAGCGATTTAATTTTGTATTGTTTTACACAATCCGCAATAGGGGATTGTGATGCCGCGTGGTTATCGCGAAAGATACGCACACCACGACCTTCAAAAAAAGCAATACCGAAGCCATCTGAATGGCAGTCGGTAAGACCAGCACGACGACGGAAACCTTCAAAAGAAAAGACAATATCCGTCGGCGTATTGCAGTTCATTCCGAGTAATTGGCACATAAATTCCTACAGCTTATTTTTATATTTTTTATAACCTTATAATGTGTGCAGATTTAACACCATAATGCGTTGAAATTCAAGATGGATCACAAAGGATTTTTAGAAGAAAATGTTACATAAAATAACCTGAAAATCTTTCTGATCTGAAGGTGAGGGATGAGCACTTTATTAAGTCAATAAAAAAGGCGTGTTTATCACGCCTTTTGTTATATTTTTTAAGATTACGCTTTAATTTCTGAGCGGCTTTTTAAGAAAAAGAGTGCGATTGTTGAGATCAACATCACAAAGCCAACGCCAACATATAAACTCTGCTTGTCCCAGCCCATATCTAATAATTGACCCGCAATCGTAGGGGCAAGAATCGCACCAATACGACCGATACCAATCGACCAGCCCACACCGGTGCTACGAATATCGGCATCATAAGTAAGTGGGTTTAAGGTATAAAGCCCACTGATACAGCCATTCATGAGCGCACCAACTAAAATACCGAATACCATCGCAATCCATAAAACGGATGAAGATAGGATAAAGGTAATGATCGCGGCGGAAGATAATATGGTGAATAAAATCAATACGCTGCGTGCTGTCCAACGGCTAGCCAGTAAGCCATAGATTAGGGCGCCACAAGTGCCACCTAATGAAATCATCATCCCTACGCTCACACTTTGCTCTGTCGTCATGCCTGCTTCTTTTAATAAGGCAGGCGTCCACGAGCTAATAAAATAGAAACTGAACATGATCGCAAAGAAAGCTGTCCAGATTAGCAAAGTGGAATGTAAGTATTTTTCGCTAAATAATTGGCTAATAGGCAATTTAGTCTTAATTTTTTCCATTTTTTCTGGAAGTTTCCAATCACCGTCTAAACCGATTCTTTTTGCGATTAAATTTAAGCGCACTTCTGCATTTTTAGGTTGTTTGGAGGTGAGGAAGTCAATGGATTCCGGTAACCAAATAAATAAAACCACTAAAAGTAAACCGGTCAAGATAGCACCCGCTAAAAACACAGAACGCCAGCCATATTCACCTTGCAACATTACCGCGAACATACCGCCTAATACCGCTCCGATACCAAAACCTGCCGCATAGACACTGATCGCAAAGCTACGCCATTTACGAGAGGAGTATTCGCTGGTGATCACGTTTGTGCCCACTAAAATACCGCCGACACCAAGACCGGTGATAACTCGCCAGAAACCGAGCCATTGATATTGTGAGATAAACGCTGAGCCTAACATCCCGATAGCGGAGAGTGATACTGCCATTAATAACAATGGGCGGCGACCGATTTTATCGGCGAGTGGCGCGAGGAAAAGTGAGCCGGCAGTCATCCCAAACAAGCCGGCACTTAATAAATAACCTAACTCAACCCCCGTGAGGCCAAATTCGCCACGAATGGCTGTTGCGGTGAAGGCGAGGGCTAATACATCGAAGCCGTCAAGTAAATTCATGATGGCAGCCATGACCACTATCATCCATTGATAAGCCCCCATTGGGCTTTGTTCTATTTTGGCTCTAAGAGAAAGCGTTTCGGTCATTTTATTTCCTTAGGTTAAGCAAACTGGCGAGAGCTTGCGAGAGATTGAAGTTTACGTAAAATCATGTTGAGTACCACACCATAAGCGGGAACAAACAAGACAATACCGACAAATAATTTAAATAAGTAATCGACGAATCCAAGGCTAAACCAATGTTCTGCCATAAATGGATCACTACTTTTATAAAACGCGACACAAAAGAACATAAAGGTATCCGCAAGGGAACCAAATGTCATCGAGCTGCTCGGGGCAATCCACCAAGTTTTTAATTGGCGTAAGCGGTTGAATACTAACACATCTAATAATTGACCGAAAACATAAGCACAGAAACTCGCAAATGCAATACGGAAAACAAACATATTGAATTCACTTAATGCACCTAAGCCTTGATATTGTCCATCAGAGAAAACCACTGAAACAATATAACTCACGATAAGAGCGGGGAGCATCACGATAAAGATGATCCAACGTGCTTCTTTCGCCCCAAATACACGCACCGTTAAATCAGTGGCTAAGAAAATGAATGGGAAGGTAAGAGTGCCCCATGTACTGTGGAATGAAAAATCATCAGCAAAGCCAAGTGCGGTCAATTTTAAATTGATTTCAAACGGGATTTGAACGAAATAGTTACTGGCAGTGATGATGAAGATGTGAAATAAGCTTAATAAAATTAAAGCAAAACGTTTTTGTTGATCATTGAAGATCGGGGTATTAATTTTCATTTTAAGACCTTTTTAGTTAGTTAATCGGGGGTAGGGAACCCGATATGAGAAATAAACTCGCCAAATTAGCGAGCCGTGAATGATACTAGAATCTGTTTGGATTGCAAGAAAGAGCGGTCAAAAAATGAGGTATTTTATTTAAATTCAGTAAAAATGATAAGAATTGTTATTTACACTAAAATTATATTGTACTAGAATTCTCGGGCATTATTTATTCCACATATGCCGGGAGAGCATTTCAATGTATAAATCCAATCATTTAAAAACAACATCATTCTTCGCATTAAGTGCGTTAACCATCGCTCTTTTTTCAAACTATTCTCATGCAGAAGAGAAACTTGAGGAAATTAAAGTTACTGCGGAAGATCAGGTAAAACAATCACTTGGTTCTTCTCTTGTGACAGCAAAAGATTTAGAGAAACGTCCAGCGACAAATGATGTTTCTGAAGTATTACGTACCATGCCAGGTGTGAATTTGACGGGTAACTCATCTACAGGACAACGCGGAAATAAACGTCAAATTGATATTCGTGGTATGGGACCAGAAAATACTTTGATTTTAGTGGATGGTAAACCAGTCACCTCTCGTAATGCAGAACGTTATGGGGTGCGTGGTGAACGTAACTCTCGTGGTGACAGCAACTGGGTGCCAGTTGAAGCGATTGAAAAAATTGAAGTATTACGTGGCCCTTCAGCTGCACGTTATGGCTCTGGTGCAATGGGTGGTGTTGTGAATATTATCACTAAACCTGTTACCAATGATTTACACGGTAGCTTAAGCTATTATACAAACCAACCAGAAGACAGCAAAGAAGGCGCAACGAACCGTGTCGGTTTTAATCTAAGCGGTGCGTTAATTAAAGATGTATTGCAATTCCGTTTATATGGTAACTGGAACAAAACTCAAGCGGATGAAGTCGGTATTAATGGTGATCCTGCGATTGCTGGCCGTGAGGGTGTGCGTAATAAAGATATTAATGGCCGTTTAGTGTGGAATATCAATGAGAAAAATAAAGTAACCTTGGATTCTGGTTTCAGTCGCCAAGGTAATATTTATAACGGTGATACACAAAATAGCTCAGCAGGGCTTTACAATAATAAAAACTATCCTGAAACCAAAACGTTGGCAGGAAGCAAAGCTGAAACCGCTCGTTTATATCGTCAGAACTATGCTTTAACCTATGAAGGTAAATTCGATCATTTCGACAATAAAACCTATATTACTTTTGATAAAACTAAAAACAGCCGTTTACCAGAATATTTAGCGGGTGGTCCAGAGGGCAGTTATTCTAGTACATCAGCTTTTAGCGATTCTATTCTTAAAAATACGCGTTTTAGTTCTGAATTCTATATCCCATTTACCTTGGGTGTAGATCATATGCTGACAGTTGGTTTTGAAGGTGCACATAGCAGTTTAGATGATGACGCGTCTATGACACAGTTACTTGGTGGACGACGAGATAAAAAGACAGGGCAGGTGCTTTATGATCTGAAAGAACGCCTACCAAGCGGTATCTCAAATGTACGAGGAGGTCATAGTAGTCAAACTGAATGGGCTGTATTTATTGAAGATAATATTTCAGCAACCCAATCTACCATCCTAACGCCATCTTTACGTTATGATTACAACAGTTATTCTGGCTCTAATGTAAGCGGCGGATTAAACTTCTTACAAAGCCTCAACGATGATTGGAGAATTAAAGGTGGGATTGCAAGAGCTTATAAAGCACCGAACCTTTATCAAACTAACCCAAATTACCTGCTATTTACCTTAGGTCAAGGTTGTCCAACAAATGTACCAAATAATAAAACTTGTTATTTCCAAGGTAATAGTGACATTAAACCGGAAACCAGCTGGAATAAAGAAATTGGAATTGAATATGATAAAAACGGACTTCTTGCTTCTGTGGCTTACTTCCGTAATGATTATCGTAATAAAATCGTATCTGATGGTGAATTTATCGGTTTAAGCAACTTAGGTAACTATGTGTATAAATGGGGTAATGCAAACCGTGCAGTGATTGAAGGTTTTGAAGGCAATCTGACATTACCATTAATCCAAGATAAATTAAACTGGGTGAATAACTTTACCTATATGCATAAAACCAAAAATAAAGATACGGGTAACCCGCTTTCTATCGTACCGAAATATACCTTGAATTCAAGCTTAAGTTATCAAATTACAGATAGTTTGGATGCAATGTTAACTTATACGCAATACGGTAAACAAAAATCCCGTAAAAATCCGGAAAACCGTATGGAAAATGGTAACGACAAGTACGTTAATCAGCTTGCTGGCTCAGAAGATATTGGTGGCTATGCAGTTTGGGGATTAAGTGCAGGTTACAATTGGAAAGATACAATCAGCATTCGTGTTGGTGTAAGTAACCTATTTGATAAACGCATTTATCGTTCATCAAGCAGTACAAATTACAATGCCCATACTTACAACGAACCTGGTCGTGCTTATTACGCAACAGTTAAATATTCATTTTAATTGAGTGTTTAGAAATGATAGAAAAAAGTGCGGTCGATTTTGACCGCACTTTTTTATTGATTGAATTTAGATAATAGTGAATTTCAGATAATAAAAAACCCCGCATAGGCAGGGTTCTTCACACAGATTCAAATTATTTTGTACCTGGGATTTTGAAACGGCTGTTAAAGCGTTCAACACGACCACCAGTATCAACAACACGTTGTTTACCGGTGTAGAATGGGTGGCAGCTACCGCACACATCAAGGTTGATGTCTTTGCCTAAAGTTGAACGAGTTTTGATCACGTTACCGCAAGAACAAGTTACAGTGATCTCTTTATATTCTGGGTGAATACCTTGTTTCATAGAAAACCTCAAATTGAAGCCACGCCGCTATAAATGCTTTCCACTTACACCGCGTGAGTTAATAATCGCCGACAATCCGGCACCAAATAGACTGCGAATTATACTGAAAAAATCAAATTGATCAAGTGGTGTGCTTTAGTGATAAAATCATCGCAAAATTTTTGCTTATTTTTGACCGCACTTTAGGAAAGTTATGTTAGCCCAATCCTCTGTTGATGCTCCTTTTGCCCATTCTGTTTTACAATGGTATGAAAAGTTTGGGCGGAAAAATTTGCCTTGGCAACAAAATAAAACCCTTTATGGTGTTTGGCTTTCCGAAGTCATGCTACAACAAACCCAAGTTTCTACCGTTATTCCTTATTTTGAGCGATTTATCAAAACCTTTCCCAATGTGACCGCACTTGCTAATGCATCACAAGATGAAGTGTTACATCTGTGGACGGGATTAGGTTATTACGCCCGTGCGAGAAATTTACATCAAGCCGCTCAAACCATTAGAGATGAATATCAAGGTGAATTTCCTACGAAATTTGAGCAAGTTTGGGCATTAACGGGCGTGGGGCGATCTACAGCAGGTGCAATTTTATCTTCTGTGCAAAATCAACCTTATCCGATTTTAGATGGCAATGTGAAACGCGTCCTTTCTCGTTATTTTGCCGTAGAAGGTTGGCCTGGCGAGAAGAAAGTCGAAAATAAATTATGGCAGTTGAGTGAACAGGTTACACCAACAACGAGAGTCGCTGAATTTAATCAAGCGATGATGGATATCGGTTCGGCTATTTGTACTCGAACAAAACCTAAATGCGATCTTTGTCCTCTAAGTAATGATTGTTTAGCTAATAAATTCGAAAAGTGGACGGAATTCCCTGGAAAGAAACCCCAAAAATCGTTGCCAGAAAAGCAGAGTTATTTTTTGATTTTATCTCATCAAGGAAAAGTCTGGTTGGAACAGCGCGAAAGCAAAGGCTTGTGGGGAGGCTTGTATTGCTTCCCTCAGTTTGATGATAAAGAAACATTGCTGAATTTTCTGAACGAACAAGGGATTACCGAATATCAAGAATGGGTGACTTTCCGTCATACGTTTAGTCATTTTCATTTAGATATCCATCCTATTTATGTTGAAGTCGATCGAAAATTTGAAGATAGCGATCGTTCAGATTGGAAAAAATTGTCAGAAAAAGGAAAAGAATCTCAATCTGGTCTATTAAGTGCGGTCAAATATTGGTATGATCCAACGTCACCTGAACAGATCGGGTTAGCTCAGCCTGTGAAAAATTTATTAACGCAATTTGTAAGGAATTATTATGGCTAGAACCGTTTTTTGCGAATATTTGAAACAAGATGCGGAAGGGTTGGATTTTCAACTGTATCCCGGTGAATTAGGTAAACGTATTTTTAATTCAATTAGTAAACAAGCATGGGGCGAATGGATCAAAAAGCAAACCATGTTAGTGAACGAGAAAAAACTTAATATGATGAATGCCGAACATCGAAAATTATTAGAAGAAGAAATGGTGAATTTCTTATTTGAAGGCAAAGAAGTGCATATTGAAGGTTACGTTCCCCCATCTAAATAACAAAAGATTATGAAAAAGTATTTATTATTGGCGCTACTTCCGCTTTTATATGCTTGTAGCGACTCGCCAAGCCATCGACGTGGCGTTAATTATGACGAAGTGTTTGCAAAAGACACGCAAGGTTTAGATATTTTAACAGGTCAATTCTCTCATAATATCGATCGTATTTGGGGGGTGAATGAGCTATTAGTCGCGAGCCGCAAAGACTATGTGAAATATACAGACTCTTTCTATACGCGTAGCCACGTAAGCTTTGATGAAGGTTCGATCATCATTGAAACACAAAAAGATCTTAATCGCTTACATAATGCGATTGTTCATACCTTATTGATGGGTTCAGATGCAAAAGGAATCGACTTATTTGCTTCTGGTGATGTGCCGATCAGTACACGTCCTTTCTTATTAGGACAGGTGGTGGACAATAATGGCCAACAAATTGCTAACCAAGTTATTGCAAGCAACTTTGCCACCTATTTAATCCAAAATAAATTGCAAACTCGCCGTTTACAAAATGGTAATACCGTGCAGTTTGTCGTGATCTCGATGATTGCGAACCACGTTGAAGTGCGTGCACAAAAATATCTTCCATTGGTACGTAAAGCTGCAGAGCGTTATGGTATTGATGAAAGCTTGATTTTAGGTATTATGCAAACAGAATCTAGCTTCAACCCTTATGCAATCAGTTATGCAAATGCAATCGGCTTAATGCAAGTCGTGCCAAGTACGGCAGGTCGTGATATTTTTGCCATGAAAGGTAAAGGCGGACAGCCGTCAGCACGTTACTTATATGATCCTGCAAATAACATTGATGCGGGGGTTTCTTACTTATGGATTCTGCAAAATCAATATTTAGATGGTATTACGAACCCTACCTCTAAACGCTTTGCGATGATTTCTGCTTATAACAGTGGAGCTGGTGCGGTATTGCGTGTGTTTGATAGCGATAAAGATGAAGCAATTTATAAAATCAACCAGATGTATCCTGAACAGGTATATCGCATCTTAACCACAGCGCATCCATCGTCACAAGCAAGAAACTACTTGTTGAAAGTGGATGCTGCTCAGAAGAAATTCCGTGTGAGACGATAATTTCAGCGATTAAATACAATGCCCGAAAGACTTTTCTCTCGGGCATTATTTTTTCTATAAAGTGCGGTTATTTTTAATTGAGTTTTTCAAAATACGTTCTTTTTATAGACGTTTTGGTTATTAACCATTCAAACACACTAAATTTTTCACTTTTTTTGAATTTAGTTGTTGACCGATACCCGAAAAAATAGTTTAATACGCTCCGTTGTCAGGCAGTAGCCAATAACGATAACGCCTCGATAGCTCAGTCGGTAGAGCAGGGGATTGAAAATCCCCGTGTCGGTGGTTCGATTCCGCCTCGAGGCACCATTTCCTCCTTAGTTCAGTCGGTAGAACGGTGGACTGTTAATCCATATGTCGCAGGTTCGAGTCCCGCAGGAGGAGCCAAATTCTAAGAAGCCGCTAAAGAAATTTAGCGGCTTTTTGCTTTTCAGAATTCAATCACTATTTTGTTATTTTTTCTCTCTAAAATTGGCTCAAATTTTGCACCGCACTTTTTTGATCTAGATAAATATTTATTTAAAAAACGTATATAAAACTGTTAGCCCGATCACATTTTCTTATGTTGTACTTTGCACCCAATTTAAAACCTTCTCATAATGCAGCCACTAATTTAATGAATGAATAGTCATTAAATAAACGATTTTATAATTTTAACTTTAGAGGGTAATTTATGAGCACTACAACTAATAAAAAATGGAATAAATTTGATACAGCTTGGGTATTAAATTTATTTGGTACTGCGGTGGGCGCGGGGGTATTATTTTTACCAATCAATGCAGGGATGGGCGGTTTTTGGCCTTTGGTCGTGATGGCAGTTTTAGTCGGGCCAATGACATACTTTGCACACAGAGGTTTGGCTTATTTCGTTTTATCTTCTTCTAAACCAGGCAGTGATATTACGGAAGTGGTAGAAGAGCATTTCGGTCCAACTGCAGGGAAATTGATTACCTTATTATATTTCTTTGCGATCTTCCCAATTTTATTGATTTATGGAAATGGGATCACCAATACCGTTGATTCCTTCATTGTTAATCAATTAGGCATGGCTTCACCAAATCGTGTAATCCTTTCTTTTGTATTGATTGCGATCTTGATTTCGGTCATGTTATTCAGTGAAAAAGTAATGTTAAAAATCACTGAATTATTAGTTTATCCATTGGTATTGATTCTCTTTGCATTATCAATCTATCTCATTCCTCAATGGAATGCATCAATGCTTTATGAGCTTCCTACAGCTAGTGGTTTTGTGACTACATTGTGGTTAACTATTCCAGTATTAGTCTTCTCTTTTAACCATTCTCCGGCAATTTCTTCTTTCACACTTTCTCAACAACGTGAATATAAAGATTTTGATACAACGGAATATCACATTGGTCGTACAGAAAAAGGGACTTCAACTGTATTACTTTTCTTCGTGATGTTCTTTGTGTTTAGCTGTGTATTAACCTTAACACCAGCAGAGTTATTAGAGGCAAAAGCGCAAAATATCAGTATCTTGTCGTATCTTGCGAACAAATTTGATAATCCATACATTTCTTATTTTGCACCATTAGTGGCTTTCTTCGCGATTACGAGTTCATTCTTTGGCCATTATTTAGGGGCGCGTGAAGGTTTAGAAGGTTTATACCTCAAAATGAAAGGTGAAAGTGTAAATCGTAAAAAATTAAATTACGGTACTGCAGTATTCTTCTTACTCACTTTATGGGGCGTAGCAATCATTAACCCAAGTATTTTAGGCTTAATCGAATCGCTTGGCGGTCCAATTATTGCGATGATCCTTTTCATTATGCCAATGTATGCCATCCGCAATGTGCCAGCGATGAAACGCTATCAAGGTCGTTTTAGTAATGTATTCGTAACAGTAATGGGATTAATTGCTATCTCTGCAGTCGTATATGGATTATTATAAGCGGCTTTTTAGTTTAGCTTAGGATTGAAATAATATGATTAGTGTATTTGATATGTTTAAAGTGGGGGTTGGGCCATCCAGCTCCCATACTGTCGGCCCAATGAAAGCAGGTAAACAGTTTATTGATGATTTAATCGAGCAAGGCAAATTTGATTCGGTCGCGACCTTGCATGTGGATGTATATGGCTCTCTCTCTATGACGGGGCATGGCCATAATACAGATATCGCGATCATCATGGGATTAGCCGGTTATCTACCGCACGATGTAGACATTGATTTAATCCCAACATTTATCGAACAGGTTAAACAAACCAAAAAACTGTCGATTGCACAAGGCAAAAAAACGGTTAATTTCGATTGGGATACCAATATGGTATTCCATAATTCTTTTTTATCGTTGCATGAAAATGGCATGACAATTACAGCATTAGATACTGAGCGTAATGTGCTTTACCGTCAAACCTATTATTCTATCGGTGGTGGTTTTATCGTAGATGAAGCGCATTTTGGTCAAGAGGAAGAGAATTCTGTGGCCGTACCGTATCCTTATCAGCATGCTGAAGATATTTTGAAACATTGTCAGGAAAATGGCTTAATGCTTTCTACGGTGATGATGAGAAATGAATTAGCATTACGTGATAAAAAAGAGGTTGAAGCGCATTTACATAATGTTTGGAAAACCATGAAGGATTGTATTGAGCATGGTGTCAATACAGAAGGCGTGTTACCTGGCCCATTAAAAGTGGTGCGTCGAGCACCGTCACTTTATCGTCTCTTGCAAGCTAATAGTAATCGTCTTGCAAATGATCCAATGCACGTCATCGACTGGGTGAATATGTTTGCCCTCGCGGTAAACGAAGAGAATGCTGCAGGTGGACGTGTTGTGACTGCACCAACTAACGGTGCTTGTGGTATTGTTCCAGCTGTGCTTTCTTATTATGAAAAATTCGTAGGACCTTTAACACAGGATGTGATTGAGCGCTACTTATTGACTGCAGGTATGATTGGTTCACTTTATAAGATGAATGCGTCTATTTCTGGTGCTGAAGTCGGCTGCCAAGGTGAAGTGGGTGTAGCATGTTCAATGGCCGCAGCAGGTTTAACTGAAATCCTAGGTGGTACGCCAGTACAAGTGTGCATTGCAGCTGAAATTGCGATGGAACATAATCTTGGCTTAACTTGCGACCCTGTTGGTGGACAAGTACAGGTGCCTTGTATTGAACGTAACGCGATTGCTTCGGTGAAAGCGATTAATGCTAGCCGTATGGCATTACGTCGAACCACAAACCCTCGCGTAACCTTGGATAAAGTGATCGAAACCATGTATGAAACAGGTAAAGACATGAATGCTAAATACCGTGAAACATCAAAAGGTGGCTTAGCGGTGAAAGTAGTGTGTTCTTAAGATTTCATTGATAATAAAAGAGCGGTCATTTTTGACCGCTCTTTTTTATTTCCCTTTCACATCAATAATCACCACTTCTGATTGTGATCCTAAGCGCATTGGAATGCCCCAAAAACCGTAACCAGAAGTAACAAATACATGTGGATTACCAATCTTTTCATGGCCATAATCCAAACGATACATCATTTTCGTGATTAAACTGGCGGGGAATATTTGCCCTTTATGCGCATGCCCTGAAACTTGAATATCAAGCGGGAGTGAAGCATGTTTTTCAATATCTGTTGGGCGGTGATCCAATAAAATAGTTGGTAAGTCAGTATTCACTTGTTTTAATAATGTTTCAGTACTCGGTCTATCGTGAGCCAAGTTATCATTTCGCCCAATAAGTACCAATTCATTATTTAACGTTAATGTTTCATCTCTTAATACGGTAATACCCGCTTTGCGGATTTCTTGATCAATTCGATCTTGGTCTCCAAATAAATCATGATTACCTAGTGTGGCATAAACGCCCATTGGAGCCTTGAGTTTCGCTAAATGGGGTTGCATTTTTTCAGCTAAATAGGCATTGACGTTATCGTCCATAATATCGCCAGGCAGTAAAATGATATCCACCTTTTCTTGCTGCATAATATTAGCCAGTTTATCCAATTCTTTCCCGCCAAATAATTTACCTAAATGGAGGTCGCTAGCCATGCCAATTCGCAGCGGTTTAATGGGCTTATCTAGCGTGATTTCATAATGAATAACACGAGTGACATAGGCGTTATACACACTTAAGGCAGTGATACCAATAAATAAAACGGGGTAAGCAATGCGTAAAGTGCGGTCGATTTTTGTGATGGATTTAGATTTTCGGAAAAGAAAATGAATACATCCCACAGCAATGCTCGCAAAGGCTGAAAAAAGAAGCAGCGCGAGCATTAAAGCAATAAGTCGAAATGCCGTAAAAGTTTTAAAAAATGACAAATAACTAAGACATTAGGAAGCAAAAAACTGGTAAAAGTGATAGTTCGTCTTGCCTTTGGGGAGAGTGGTTTGTTCAGCCACCAAATCAGCGTTTTATTAAAAATATAAATCAGCAGTTGTAACAAAATAATAGCTGCCGTAAATATAAAGTAATAACGAGTTTCCATTAGCGATTCCTAAATAAAAGTGCGGTCATTTTTAACCAAGTTTTGAAGTGTGGAATAATAAATTTCTCTGTTCCCAAAGGCAAATTTTTTCGCTAAAATGCGGCTCGTTTTAGTTAATTTAAGAAGGAAAATCCAATGTTTGGAAAAGGCGGTTTAGGCGGCTTGATGAAACAAGCCCAACAAATGCAAGAAAAAATGCAAAAAATGCAGGAAGAAATTGCCCAATTAGAAGTAACAGGCGAAAGCGGTGCGGGTTTAGTAAAAATCACGATTAATGGTGCGCACAACTGCCGTCGTATTGAGATCGATCCTTCTTTAATGGAAGACGACAAAGAAATGTTGGAAGATTTAATCGCTGCAGCATTCAACGATGCAGTTCGTCGTGCAGAAGAATTGCAAAAAGAAAAAATGGCTTCTGTAACCGCAGGCATGCCATTACCTCCAGGAATGAAACTTCCATTTTAATTCATTGGGTGTGTGAATTGACACGTTCACACACCATCCATTTTCTCCCATCATAAATATTATGCAAAGTAGTCCACTTTTAGAACATCTTATTGAAAACCTTCGTTGCTTGCCGGGTGTTGGCCCGAAATCAGCGCAGCGCATGGCTTATCATCTTTTACAGCGCAATCGTAGCGGTGGGATGAATTTAGCACGTGCATTAACGGAAGCGATGTCTAAAATTGGGCATTGTTCACAGTGTCGTGATTTTACCGAAGAGGAAACGTGCAATATTTGTAACAATCCTCGTCGCCAAAATTCAGGCTTGCTTTGCGTGGTGGAAATGCCAGCGGATATTCAGGCTATTGAGCAAACAGGCCAATTTTCTGGGCGTTATTTTGTCTTAATGGGGCACTTATCGCCTTTAGATGGTATTGGTCCAAAAGAGATTGGTTTAGATTTATTGCAAAAACGTCTGGTTGAAGAATCTTTCCACGAAGTGATTTTAGCCACGAACCCAACAGTGGAAGGCGATGCCACGGCTAATTATATTGCGGAAATTTGCCATCAACATAATATTAAAGTAAGCCGTATTGCCCACGGAATCCCTGTCGGTGGGGAATTAGAAACCGTGGACGGCACCACCTTAACCCATTCTTTCTTAGGTCGTCGTCAGATCGACTAATCTTATGCGCCTGTTTATTGCCGAGAAACCCAGTCTTGGGCGAGCTATTGCCGATGTATTGCCAAAACCTCATCAACGGGGTGATGGTTTTATTAAATGCGGCAATGATGATGTTGTGACTTGGTGCGTGGGGCATTTGCTCGAACAGGCTGAACCGGATGCCTACGATCCGAAATTCAAACAATGGCGTTTAGAACATTTACCCATCATTCCTGAAAAGTGGATTCTGTTACCGCGAAAGGAAGTCAAAAAACAACTTTCTGTGGTGGAAAAACTCATTCATCAAGCCGATGTTTTAGTTAACGCAGGTGACCCGGATAGAGAAGGGCAGTTGCTGGTAGATGAAGTGTTTAGTTATGCTAATTTATCAGCAGAAAAACGTGATGGCATTTTACGTTGTTTGATTAGCGATCTTAACCCAAGCGCAGTGGAAAAAGCCGTACAAAAGCTCCAACCTAACCGTAATTTTATTCCATTAGCCACCTCTGCACTGGCACGCGCCCGTGCCGATTGGCTTTATGGCATTAATATGACCCGCGCTTATACCATTCGCGGTCGCCAAGCCGGTTATGATGGTGTGCTTTCCGTTGGGCGAGTACAGACCCCCGTATTAGGCTTGATTGTTCGCCGTGATTTGGAAATTGAAAATTTCCAACCCAAAGATTTCTATGAAGTGTTGGCGTGGGTAAAAGAAGAAAAAACGTCTGAAAATCCGACCGCACTTTTTTCTGCACTTTGGCAACCGAGTAAGGCTTGTGAAGATTATCAAGATGAAGATGGTCGCGTGCTGTCTTTAGGCTTAGCCGAAAATGTGGTGAAACGCATTACCGATCAACCTGCCGAAGTGACCGAATATGTGGATAAGCGCGAGAAAGAAACGGCGCCTTTGCCTTATTCGTTGTCAGCATTGCAGATTGATGCGGCAAAACGTTTTGGGATGTCGGCACAGAGCGTGTTGGATACCTGTCAGCGGTTATATGAAACGCATCGTTTGATTACCTATCCACGTTCTGATTGTCGCTATTTGCCGGAAGAGCATTTTGCTGAACGACATAAAGTGATGAATGCCATTTCACTGCATTGCCAGAGTTATCAAACTTTGCCATCGGTGGTAGACACTGAGCAACGTAATCGTTGTTGGAACGATAAAAAGGTCGAGGCGCACCATGCCATTATTCCGACGGCTAACACACGCTCGATAAATTTAAATATTGATGAGCAACGTATTTATGAATTGATTGCGCGTCAGTATTTATTGCAGTTCTGTCCTGATGCGGAATATCGTAAAAGCAAAATTACCTTAAGTATTGCAGGCGGTACGTTTGTGGCGCAAGCGCGCAACTTGCAAACCGCAGGGTGGAAAGAGTTGCTTGGTAAAGAAGACGAAGATGAAAATCAAGAGCCGTTATTGCCGATCGTGAAAAAAGGGCAGATCCTGTATTGTGAACGAGGCGAAGTGGTAAGCAAAAAAACACAACCGCCAAAACCTTTTACCGATGCAACATTGCTTTCCGCCATGACGGGGATTGCACGTTTTGTGCAAGATAAAGAATTGAAAAAAATTCTGCGTGAAACAGATGGACTTGGCACAGAAGCCACCCGTGCGGGCATTATTGAATTGCTGTTTAAACGCGGTTTTTTAACGAAAAAAGGACGCAATATTCACAGCACAGAAACGGGGCGGATCCTGATTTCAGCTTTGCCGGATATTGCTACACAACCTGATATGACGGCACATTGGGAAGCGCAGTTAACGGATATTAGTCAAAAACAGGCGAGTTATCAGCAATTTATGTTTACACTCAATCAAATGTTGCCGGATTTAGTGCGTTTTGTTGATTTCACTGCATTACGTCGTTTAAGTCAGATTTCAAAAGGTTTAAGCACACCAGCAACGAAACGAAAAAGAGCGGTCAAAAAATCGGAAGATTTAAACGCTGAAAATTGATTAAACTTAATACAATTAAGTAAAAAAAATAGGAAAGCGCTTGCGAAAAGCGTGAATTTTATATAACATTTGCTCCCAGTTTTCTTGCGAAATCGCAATTTAGAGAAGAAAGAATAATGTACAATATTTTATTATTTGTTTATGTATTAATTTGTATCGCCTTAATCGGCTTTATCCTTATTCAACAAGGTAAAGGCGCGAACGCAGGTGCGTCATTTGGTGGCGGTGCATCAGGTACTATGTTTGGTTCTGCAGGTGCAGGTAACTTTTTAACTCGTACCAGCGCAATCTTAGCAACTGGCTTTTTTGTGATTGCTTTAGTGTTAGGTAACATTAACTCTCACCGTGGCAACGTACAAAAAGGTTCGTTTGACGATTTATCTCAAACTGCTGAACAAGTTCAACAACAGCAACAACAAGTTGCTCCAGCAGTTGAAAACAAAAATAATGACATTCCGCAATAAGGAATAAAAACAGAATAAACGCTCTGGTGGTGGAATTGGTAGACACGCTATCTTGAGGGGGTAGTGGCCGCAGGCCGTGCGAGTTCAAGTCTCGCTCAGAGCACCAACTATAAACCGACTTAATCAAGTCGGTTTTTTTTTCGCCTAAAATTTGATTTGATCGCTAGTTATTATCCCCTGTTTTAGTTACAATCGGTCAATTTCTCTTTTTTAGAAACCCATTAGGAGAGCACTATGAACTTCCCTCAAATTGCCCAACAAGTGATTGATAAACTTGGCGGAAAAGAAAACATCGCCACAGCAGCACATTGCGCAACGCGTTTACGTATTGTGTTAAACGATGAAAGCAAAGTGGACAAAGAAGGCATTGATAATATTGAAGGCGTGAAAGGGCAGTTTGCTGTCGCGGGTCAATATCAAATAATCTTCGGTTCAGGTACGGTGAATAAAGTCCATGCTGAACTTACCAAATTACTTGGTATCGGCGATGTGAGCAAAGCCGAAGTGGCAGAAGCGGCATTAGGCAACCAAAACTTATTGCAACGTTTGGTGAAAGGCTTAGCCGATATTTTCGTGCCAATCATTCCGGCAATCGTAGCAGGCGGTTTGTTAATGGGTATTCACTCCATGCTTACAGCGAAAGGTTTCTTCGTTGATGAATTAAGCGTGATTGATATGCACCCAGGTCTTGCGGATTTGGTGGACTTCATTAATACCATCGCGAACGCACCATTTGTGTTCTTGCCAGTATTGCTTGGTTTCTCTGCAACCCGTAAATTCGGTGGTAACCCATTCTTAGGGGCAGCACTTGGGATGTTATTAGTTCACCCTGCATTAGCAGACGGTTGGAACTATGCATTAACTCTTGCTCAAGGCAAAATCCAATACTGGAACGTATTCGGTCTTGAAATTGAAAAAGTCGGCTATCAAGGCACGGTTATCCCAACATTAGTTTCTGCTTGGGTGTTAGCAACCTTAGAAAAAACCTTCCGTAAGTTTGTCCCTTCTTACTTAGATAACCTCATTACTCCATTATTCTCGCTCTTTATTGCAGGCTTCTTAGCGTTTACCGTAATTGGTCCAATCGGTCGTGAAGCGGGTTCATTAATTGCATCAGGTTTAACTTGGTTATATGACACCTTAGGTTTCGTGGGCGGCGCAATCTTCGGGGCATTCTATGCACCTATCGTTATCACGGGTATGCACCAAACCTTCATTGCAGTTGAAACACAATTATTGGCTGAAATGGCAAATACAGGCGGTACCTTCATTTTCCCAATCGCAGCAATGTCAAATATCGCACAAGGTGCAGCCTGTTTAGGTGTAGCTGTGGCATTAAAAGATCCAAAAGTACGTGGTTTAGCGGTGCCATCAGGTATCTCTGCATTATTAGGGATTACTGAACCGGCGATGTTTGGGGTGAACTTACGTTATCGTCAAGCTTTCTTTGCCGCGATGATTGGTTCAGGTTTAGCAAGTGCCTTTATCGCATTCTTCAATGTAAAAGCCATTGCATTAGGCGCAGCCGGTTTCTTAGGTATTCCATCTATTAAACCAGATAGCCTTGCGATGTACAGCATCGGTATGGTGATTTCATTTGTGGTGGCATTCACGCTTTCAGTCATTTTCGTGAAACGCGCACAAGCAAAAGCATAATTGAGATAAAAAAGAAAAAGCACGAGTTTAATCTCGTGCTTTTTTGTTTCGAAAAACGCGTCTAAAAACGACCGCACTTTCAGTGATAATTAGCCTTCTCGACAATTTAACCAAGCCGTTCTCATGCCTTGATTATTTTTGTAATACACCGAATTATGCTCACGCGCAATCAAATCTACATGGCTTCCATCAATCGGCTCATAAGAGCGATAAATCACTTCAAAGCGATTTCCACGTGCATTTAAGGTACGATTTTCCACATGATCAAACGGCACCGCTTTTCCACCATCTAATTGGAAATAAATTCCAAAGTTATCTTTCATGCGGCTTTCTCTTGAAAGCGGGAAGTAAGTGGTTAAATAAGAATTCGAGCCCGTTTCTGAATTACGGCAAGAATAGTAATAACGCTTGTAATCTTTCGGATTGTTTAATTCCGCTTGGCTAATGTTATTTTTAAGGTATCGTGTTTTAACGGTTTTCTTTGGTTGTTGTGTTGTGGTACAAGCAAACAACCCTACGAATGCAGCCGTGAGTAATGCTATTTTAAATTTATTCATTGATAAAGTTCCGAGAGTAGAGTGAATGAGAAAGGGAGTATAATAGCGGAAATTGGGGATAGTGCAATATACAAAGGGGAAAGTGCGGTGAGTTTTTGAAGTGTTTTTTAGTAAAATTTGGCACACGCTGCGAGCGTGCGCCATTATAAAGAAAATGAAATATGATAAGTAACTACTTGCGCCCAGAAGGACCCCTACCAGGCTCCCACCCGATCGCCATAGGTAACCAGATTGGTGCAGTAATAATGATTAGTGCTGTTTCTGCTCCCTGTTTGGTTGATTCTCTAATTTCACGTTTAATTTCATGCCATTTCGCTGATCGAATCTCTTCGTCTGTTTTTAGACGATAATTACTAAGAGATGTAGGTATTGGCATAGGAAGTGAGGATTTTTTCAAAATTTCATCACGATTATTTAATTTCACTATACGCCCATCAATGATTGACTTATTATCTTTCCCTTTCATACGAAGAATAATTTGAGTTTTAGGCTTATTATCTTTGCATTCAGAAGGTTCTTGGTGGAAGAAATCATTTGCCACACAATAACTAGAAGCAGGCTCATAGCGTACCTCCCAGCGTTGCTCTAACCCCTTCAGGCTCTGACGAAGCGTATTAAGGTATTTAATCGGTACGATCATTATATAATCTACTTTAACTTTGTTATTAGTACGGTCAGCATCAACACCAAGCGCTAAATAAAATTCACCATCCCTTCTATTGGATTTTAAAAGCTTTGTCATGTATTCAGGCTGGAATAAAGGTTGTAAATAAAGCGCATCAATGCCTGAAAGCTCATAATCTTCGGTATCACTCAGTAAATAAGTTTTATTATCCGGTGTTTTCACAATACTTCGAATCAATATTTTTTCATCTCCCAAGTGAGTCATATATAGGTGAAAGGGCTTTGTCTTGTCGTGAGCCGGTGGCGTATTGTTACTAGAACAAGCTGCTAATACTAAGCAAAGCAAAGAGATAAATTTTTTCATAATATTCCTTATAAGTATTTGTATTTTAAAATGAGTTTACCGAATAGAAAATTATTTTTCTATTTATTTTTATAGGAATTGCTAAATGTCGAGAAGGTATGAGATGAAAGAAAAAATAGCACCAACACTTGGGGTGGTGCTATTGATAATAGTATTCTTTGAATTAGCCAATTCTGTTTTTGAAACCAAAGTAGATAACAGGCAGCCATATTGGTGCGGTAATAATCATTAGCGTATCTTTAACCCCGTCTTTAGCAGCTTCTTTTGTATCCTTCCATTTTTCTGATCGAATTTCTTCATCTGTTTTTAGACGATAATTACTAAGATATGCAGGTATTGGTATAGGGAGTGAGGATTTTTTCAAAATTTCATCACGGTTATTTAATTTCACGATACGCCCATTGATTATTTGCTTATTTCCCTTTTCCATATAAAGGGTAATTTGGGTTTTAGGCTTATTATCTTTGCATTCAGAAGGTTCTTGATGGAAGAAATCGCTTACTTCACAATTACCATCATTATAAATTATTCGCCAACGTTGCTCTAATCCTTTCAAACTTTGACGAAGTGTATCAAGGTATTTCATCGGTAATTTTAGGTCATAGTTTACTTTAACAAGGTTATTACTACGGTCAGCATCAAAGCCAAGCATTAAATAAAATTTATCATTACTTCTATTGGATTTTAAAAGTTTTGTCATGTATTCAGGTTGGAACAACGGTTGTAGGTAATGAGCATCAATACCTGAAAACTCATAATCTTCGGTATCACTCAGTAAATAAGTTTTATTATCCGGTGTTTTCACAATACTTCGAATCAATATTTTTTCACCTTCCAAGAGAGTCATATATTCGTAAAAGGGCGTTGTACTGTCGTGAGCAGGTGGCGTATTGTTACTAGAACAAGCTGCTAATAATAAGCAAAGCAAAGAGATAATTTTTTTCATAGGGTTCCTTACAAGCGGTCAGATTTTGTAATGAGTTTACTTAATCTAAAATTGTTTTGCTATTTGTTTTTAGGATACGCTTTCCTCATATTAGTGTTAGAGATTAAAAAATGAGGGAAAATTATTCACTAAACTTATATGCCGGCGCGCATTTCCTAACGCGAGCTCTAGAAAGTAAATAAAGTGCGGTGAGTTTTTGAGGTGTTTTTTAGTGAAATTAGGCACACGCTGGGAAACGTGCGCCAACAGATAGGTGCAAATAAAGCAAGATAGCGCCAGCGTCCTCGCTGGTGCTGTTTAATAAAAACATTGCAAATTTTATTCATAACCGTTGGCAGAATCAATGTTCAAAATCCTTTGGATTTTTTGACCGCACTTTCAGTTGATAGGTACAAGCGAGGATATTTGCACCATAGGAGGGGACTAAGTATGAAAATGAGTAACAATATCTTCTATCTTATCAAAAATATTTTTAAATTCGCTGAAGTCAAATTTTTCTAAATTACTTGAGACTTCTTTGGCAAAACAACTCTTAGAAGTACGAGTCCCTTCATAATCAACTTCATCATTAATAACGTTAATTTTATTACCATTAAGTAAGATCAGGTTTTCAATACAAACTTTGTTAGGTTCATTAGTATAATCCATTTTTCCACTACTATTTAAAGTTATTTTTTTTAATAATAATATATAAATATTTTCTTTAATTTGAGCAAATTGTGTGCCAACTTTGAATTTTTCTTTTATTATATGGCTTACCTTGTCAAGACCATCATCATAATCAAGAATGAATATTACAGGGTATTTTGGTCGAACTTTAAGCTTTGAAAAATTAACAAATTTTTCATCATGATATACATTTTTAATAAATTTATTTATAGGGTCTGTTCCTCCAGAAAGTCCAAGTTTTTCTAAGCTTCTATTATTTTGTCTTATAAATTTAAAGTTATTATTCATCGATAAACTTTTCATTGCGGCTTTAAAGTAAAAAAAATCAGTTTTCCCTTCTGTTATAATGACAGGTCCATTCATAGCGAATGAAATAAAATATTTATAGAACAAAACATTTCTAAGCTGTTTAATAGAGTCATCAGGAATAATTAATTTGTCATTCTTATTTTTGTTAAACGATAGAAGTTTTTTTGCCTCTTCAATTTCTATAAATATAGATTCTTCTAACTTATTTATCCCGACATCCTTTGGTAAAAGATTACTTTCACCTCGATACTGGATTATATTTATAAGATTATCTCTTAATTTATTTTTAACTTCACTTCTAACGTTATTTAATAAAAAAGGATTAAGAATTCTATCTTTATATTTTATAGATATGGAATGATTTAATCTTCCTATAAGTTGATCTATGCTTCCAGTTATGGTGTCTTTATTTTTTCCTGACAACTTAAACTCTCCAATTTTAAATAGTTGATAGACCATTGCCCTAGTTTTCTTTTTGTAATTCTTATCGGTGTTTACAAATTTATTGACAACAAGTCCAGTTACTATTTGCTTATGGTACTTATCAGTATACCTTGTTTTTTTATTATTTATTTTGAACCCAAGGCTTTCTACTGCAGATATTAAATTTTTATTAGGAACCCATATATTATTTTCTTTCTCTAGTAAAAAACTAGAAAAATCTAGATTAGATGAGAATGTTATATCATCTGCATATCTTGTATATGTTAATTTGTATTTCTTTGCCAATTTTAGTAGTCTAGCATCAATAATATTTCCGATTAGCGATGCTAGAATAGGGGATAATGGAGAACCTTGAGGGAGTGTTCCATTATAAGTCGCTAGCTTTGCTATTATTTTTGCGGTTTTTTCAGATAATTTTAAATATCTATCTTTTTGTAGAAACCCAATAATCCTTCCATAGTGAATAGATGAAAAAAAATCTTTTATATCTATATTAAGAATATATTTTTTATTCTTGTGTTTATATGCATTGGATGCAATTGATTTATATTTCTCAAAGGCATGATTGCTGATTAAGTATGATGGATTTATTTGTTTTATCTCGTCAATACAAGAAATAAATATTTTATTAAATTCTTTTTGTAGATATTTTAATGTTGGCTCAGGGCATGAAATAGTGCGAATTCCACCACCTGATTTAGGTATTGTAAAATCCTTATATTTTTGATTGTCTTGTAAAACATAAAGAATATAAGAGAATTTTTTTGGGGTGATATTTAAAGAGAATGAAGAAATTAATTCATCTATAGAGTTACATTTTTGTAATTTGGATAGAGTATTCATGTTAAAGATATTAGGAGGTGAATATAAGCACTCTTACGTTATAGCCATGCTATCTAGATATAAATCTACTGCATTTCTTAGTGGTTAAAATATGAGATAACAGTGGTAGCAACACCAATATTATTAATACTTGCTCCGAAACAAAGCAAAAAATCTGCTTATATCCACTAGTTAATATGGTAGCATTTTAATTTGTATTTTACAATTTTTCATTAAATAATATTCTATCTCATAGAATAACTTATTTTACTTCATCGCCACACCCAACCATTTCATCATCTCTCTCTCATTCCAACCTTTACGTTTGGCATAATCTTGAGCTTGGTCTTCATCAATGCGACCTAGGGTGAAATAGTTGCTTGCCGGGTGGGTGAAGTACCAACCGCAGACGGAAGCTGCCGGCCACATGGCGTAGCTTTCAGTGAGTTTCATACCGATGCGTTGTTCGACTTCCAATAAATCCCAAATCAAGGCTTTTTCCGTGTGTTCCGGGCAGCTTGGATAACCCGGTGCAGGGCGGATGCCGACATAGTTTTCATTGATTAAACCTTGATTGTCGAATTCTTCTTGCGTGTAGCCCCAAATGCGGGTGCGAAGCTCAAAGTGAAGGTATTCTGCCATGGCTTCGGCTAAGCGATCACCCACGGCTTGTAGCAAGATAGCATTGTAGTCATCACCTGCCGCTTTATAGCCTTCTACAAGCTCCATTTCTTCAATACCCGCACAGACGGCGAACATCCCCATCCAGTCTTTTTTGCCACTTTCGCGATCGGCAATAAAGTCGCTTAAGGCAAAGTTAAACGGACTTTTGCTGTTTTTGCCACGTTCCGTTTGTTGGCGTAAGCCGTAAGCCGTACCGATGGGTTGTGTGCGCTCTTCATCAGCGAAAAGCACCACATCATCGCCCACACGTTCAGCAGGGAAAATACCTAAAATACCGCTTGGGTTTAGTTTATGGTTTTGCTCTAATTCATCTAATACCACTTGTGCATCATTCCACGCTTTGCGAGCTTCTTCGCCGCCTTCTGGATAATCAAAGGCATCAGGATAGCCACCCATCAAGCCCCAAATACGGAAGAATGGCGACCAGTCGATAAATTTACGTAATGTGGCAATCGGTACATTTTTGAATTCCACGATGCCGGTTTGGTTTGGTTTTGGTGGCACGTAATCGGCCCATTCACCGCTAAAGCCATCAAAGCGGTTTGCGCGAGCTTCTTCAATGCTCAGTTGCTTACGAAGTGGTTTACGGTTTGAGAAAGATTGCTGGATTTTCTCGTAATCTTTCTTGAATTGTTCCCACAATGCCGCACGGCTTTCTGGGTTCATCAATGTCGCACACACTGTAACTGCACGCGATGCATTCGAGGTATAGAATACGCCGTGTTCTTTATATTTTGGATAAAGTTTAATTGCCGTATGTTCTTTCGAGGTGGTTGCCCCGCCGATCATCACAGGCAGATTTAAGCCTAAGCGAGTCATTTCACCTAAGAAGTATTCCATCTCATCTAGAGAAGGGGTAATTAAACCACTTAGCGCGATGATATCCGCTTTTTCATCAATAGCGGTTTGAATGATTTTATCTGCCGGCACCATGACGCCCAAGTCAATCACTTCAAAGTTATTACATTGCATTACTACGCTTACGATGTTTTTACCGATGTCGTGCACGTCGCCTTTTACAGTCGCAATCACCACTTTACCGTTGCTTGAACCTTTTTGTTTGGTGGCGTTGATAAACGGTTCTAAATAGGCTACGGATTGTTTCATCACGCGTGCAGATTTCACCACTTGTGGCAGGAACATTTTACCGTCACCGAATAAATCGCCGACTACGTCCATGCCCGCCATTAACGGGCCTTCAATCACATCTAATGGGCTTGGCAATGTTTGGCGAGCTTCTTCAGTATCTTCCACAATGTAAGTGGTAATCCCTTTCACAAGCGCGTGTTTTAAACGCTCTTCCACCGGCCAAGTGCGCCATTCAGCCACAGAATCAGCCGCACTTTCATCGTTGCCTTGATTGCGATATTTTTCTGCAATATCGAGTAGTTTTTCGGTGGCATCAGGGCTGCGGTTTAATACCGCATCTTCCACAATTTCACGCAATTCAGGATCGAGATCGTCATAAATCGCAAGTTGTCCTGCATTCACAATCCCCATATCCATGCCTTGTTTGATGGCGTGATAGAGGAAGACGGCGTGAATGGCTTCACGCATCACGTTGTTACCACGGAATGAGAAAGAGACATTCGACACCCCACCTGAGATTTTCGCGTGCGGTAGCGCACGTTTAATGCGGCCGGTAGCGTTAATAAAATCCACACCGTAGTTGTTGTGTTCTTCAATCCCCGTACCGATGGCAAAAATATTCGGGTCAAAAATAATGTCTTCTGGTGGGAAGCCGACTTGATTTACCAAAATGTCATAAGCTCGGCTACAAATTTCGACTTTGCGATCTTCGGTATCGGCTTGACCGACTTCGTCAAATGCCATGACTACCACAGCTGCGCCGTATTTACGCACCAGTTTAGCGTGTTCGATAAAGATTTCTTCGCCCTCTTTAAGCGAAATAGAGTTCACAATCGGCTTACCTTGTACCGACTGCAAACCAGCTTCAATTACTTCCCATTTAGACGAGTCGATCATGACTGGCACTTTGGCGGCATCAGGCTCGGTTGCCATAATATTAAGGAAACGGGTCATGCATTTTTTGCTGTCTAATAAGGCTTCGTCCATATTGATGTCGATCACTTGTGCACCATTTTCCACTTGGTCGATAGCAATTTCAATGGCTTCGGCAAATTTGTCCTCTTTAATTAAGCGTTTGAATTTCGCTGAACCCGTCACGTTATTACGTTCACCCACGTTCACGAATAGGCTTTCATCATCAATATTGAGTGGTTCTAAGCCTGATAAACGCATTGCGGTTTTAATTTCTGGCAATTTACGCGGCGCAATACCTTGCATGGCATCCGCAAAGGCTTTGATATGTTCTGGTGTCGTACCACAACAACCACCAACAATGTTCACAAAGCCACTTTCAGCCCATTCTTTAAGGTGTGCAGCCATCTCTTCTGCACCTAAATCATAGCCACCAAAGGCATTTGGTAAGCCTGCATTTGGGTGAACGGACACATAGGTTTCGCTGATTTTAGACAGTTGTTCTACATATTGGCGGAGTTCTTTCGGGCCTAACGCACAGTTTAAGCCGAAAGTCAGCGGTTTAGCGTGACGAAGTGAGTTATAGAACGCTTCTGTAGTTTGCCCTGAAAGGGTACGGCCAGACGCATCGGTAATGGTGCCGGAAATCATAATCGGCAATTCCACGCCTAATTCTTCAAACACGGTTTCAATGGCGAAAATGGCGGCTTTTGCGTTTAATGTATCGAAAATGGTTTCGATCATGATCAAATCAGCACCACCTTCAATTAAGCCTTTGGTCGCTTCAGCATAGGCATCGACCAATTCCATAAACGTCACATTACGAAAACCTGGATCGTTTACATCAGGGGAAATAGAGGCGGTACGGTTGGTTGGCCCTAACACGCCCGCAACAAAGCGAGGTTTTTCTGGTGTGCTGTATTTATCTGCGGCTAAACGCGCTAATTTTGCCCCTGCAAAATTCAGTTCATAGGCAATAGACTGTAAATCATAATCCGCTTGCGCAATGGTGGTAGAACTGAAGGTATTGGTTTCAATAATATCGGCACCCGCTTGTAAATATTTTTCATGAATGGCAGAAATTAACAGGGGTTGGGTCAAGGTGAGCAAGTCATTATTGCCACGTAAATCAACCGCACTTTCTTTAAAACGCTCGCCTCTAAAATCAGCCTCGGTGAGTTTATATTTTTGGATCATCGTTCCCATCGCCCCATCTAAAATGAGGATACGTTCAGCGAGGGATTTTTTCAGTAATTCGGTTTGATTATGTGACATAGACAGCTCTTTTTAAAATCAATCAATATTGGTCGGAATAATAGGGATAAGCATGGATACTGTCAAATAAAAGGGGAGAAAGTGCGGTAAAAAAATGGAATGTTTTCAAAAAGAAAGGCGGACAAAGTGTCCGCCGAATGGTTAGCAATATTTGCTGTCCGAGTAAAAAAACTGATTAACGTAAAAATGCCGGAATATTTTTTTCGTATTCACTGATGGCATCTTCGTGTTGTAACGTCAAACCGATGTTATCCAAGCCGTTTAACAAACAATGACGGCGGAATTCATCCAGTTCAAAGTGATAGACTTTGTCACCTACAGTGACCGTCATCGCTTCCAAATCCACATGGATTTGTTTGCCTTCATTTGCCCACACCCATTGGAAGATTTCTTCTACTTCTTCTTCGCTTAAACGAATCGGTAACATGTGGTTATTTAAGCTGTTATTGTAGAAAATATCCGCAAAACTTGGTGCAATCATCACTTTGAAGCCATAATCGGCTAATGCCCAAGGTGCATGTTCACGAGACGAACCACAGCCAAGATTTTTACGTGCTAATAAAATGGTTGCGCCTTGATATTGTGGATAATTCAATACGAAATCTGGATTTGGTTTAGTGCCTTCTACATCCAAATAACGCCATTCATGGAATAAGTGTTTGCCGAAACCTACGCGCGTAATCGCTTGTAAAAATTGTTTTGGAATAATTGCATCCGTGTCCACGTTTGCCGCATCCAATGGCACTACTAAGCCTGAAAGTTGTTTAAATCCTGCCATTTTCTGCTCCTTAGTTTAATGTTACGTCACGAATATCAACGAATTTACCGAACATTCCCGCTGCGGCAGCCATGGCAGGGCTCACTAAGTGAGTGCGTCCATTACGGCCTTGACGACCTTCAAAGTTACGGTTTGAAGTAGATGCACAACGTTCCCATTCACCTAAACGGTCATCGTTCATCCCTAAGCACATGGAACAGCCCGGATTACGCCATTCAGCACCCGCTTCGATAAAGATTTTATCCAAGCCTTCTTTTTCTGCTTGTTCTTTCACTAAACCGGAACCGGGTACCACTAAAATACGTTTTACGTTATCGGCTTTTTTGCGACCTTTCATGACAGCCGCTGCCGCACGTAAATCTTCGATACGAGCATTAGTACAAGAACCGATAAAGACTTGATCCACAGGAATGTCTTTTAAATCGGTATTCGGTTCTAAACCGATATAATTCAATGCTTTTTCTGCTGAAGCACGAGTCACAGGATCGGTCATTTCTGCCGGGTTTGGCACAGGCTGATCGATGCCGATTACTTGGCCTGGGTTTGTTCCCCAAGTTACCTGTGGCGCAATATCTTTCGCTTCTAATGTGATGACTGTGTCAAATTTTGCATCATCATCGGATTTTAAGGTTTTCCAATAAGCTACGGCATCATCCCAATCTTTACCTTTTGGTGCATGTGGGCGGCCTTTTAAGTATTCAAAAGTTGTTTCATCTGGTGCGATTAAGCCCGCTTTCGCGCCCATTTCAATCGCCATATTACAAACAGTCATACGACCTTCCATGGAAAGGTCACGAATGGCTTCACCACAGAATTCCACCACATGGCCTGTACCGCCTGCCATGGTGGTTTTACCGATAATGGCAAGAATAATATCTTTTGCGGTAATGCCAGGTGCTACCTTGCCACGCACTTCAATTTTCATATTTTTTGCGCGAGCTTGTTTTAAGGTTTGTGTGGCTAATACGTGTTCTACTTCTGATGTACCAATACCAAATGCCAAAGCACCGAATGCACCATGAGTGGCGGTATGGGAGTCACCACAAACGATAGTCATGCCCGGTAAGGTTAAGCCTTGCTCAGGCCCCATGACATGCACGATACCTTGTTCTTTGGTGGTCATGTCGAATAATTGAATACCGGTCGCTTTTGTGTTTTTTGCGAGCTCCAACACTTGAATTTTCGCTTGGCCTTCAAGTTTGTTCACATCGCGTACTTGAGTAGAAATACTGTGATCCATGGTGCCGAAAGTTTTACTGACTTGGCGCACTTGACGACCTGCAACACGCAAACCGTCAAAGGCTTGTGGACTGGTCACTTCATGGATTAAATGACGGTTAATATACAAAATCGGCGTTTCGCCTTCAGCTTCGTACACCACGTGGGCATCGAATAATTTTTCGTAAAGAGTTTTTGCCATAATTTTTCTCAATTCGTTAGAGTAGTAAGTGCGGTTAAATTTCAGGATGTTTTTAAACCGCACTTTAATTGTTTTTTATTAGATTGCGTTAGCAATTAACGTACCCATTTCCGCAGTTGAAACAGGTGCAGAATCATCGGCTAAATCTCCCGTACGGTGACCACTTGCTAAGACTTTTTGCACAGCATTTTCAATCGCATCCGCCGCTTCGTTTAAGTTGAAGCTGTAACGCAACATCATCGCCGCAGAAAGAATTTGTGCGATCGGGTTGGCAATGCCTTTGCCTGCGATATCTGGTGCAGAACCGCCAGCAGGCTCATATAAGCCGAAACCTTCTTCATTTAAGCTAGCAGATGGCAACATCCCCATAGAACCGGTGATCATCGCCGCTTCATCAGAAATAATATCGCCGAAAATGTTAGAGCAGAGGAGTACATCGAAAGATTCGGGCGCTTTGATTAACTGCATGGTTGCGTTGTCGATATAAATATGATCTAAGGTGACTTCAGGGTAGTCTTTCGCCACTTCAGTCACGGTTTCACGCCATAAGATTGAAGCTTGTAATACGTTCGCCTTATCCACAGAAGTCACATGTCTACGACGTTTCATTGCCGCATCAAAAGCCGCACGTGCAATGCGTTCGATTTCATATTTGTAATAAACTTCGGTATCGAATGCTTTGGTTTGTGCACCTTCACCTTCACGGCCTTTAGGCTGACCGAAATAAATCCCACCCGTTAATTCGCGTACAACCACCATATCAAATCCTTTGGCTGCAATGTCTGCACGTAATGGGCAGAATTTTTCGAGTCCTTTATAAAGGGTTGCAGGACGAAGATTGCAGAATAATTTGAAATGTTTACGCAATGGTAATAATGCACCACGTTCTGGTTGTTGATCTGGTGGTAAGTTTGTCCATTTTGGGCCACCTACAGAACCAAACAAAATTGCATCCGCATCATCACAACCTTTTAAGGTTTCTGCCGGTAATGGGCAACCGCAGTGATCAATTGCAGCACCACCCACATAAAATTCATTGAAGTTAAGTTTAAAACCAAATTTTTCTTGGACTTTGTTTAATACTTTGATGGCTTCAGCCATGACTTCCGGACCGATACCGTCTCCCGGTAAAACAGCGATGTTGTATGATTGCATATAATTTTTCCTATTTCTTCACACCAAAGTGCGGTTAATTTTCTCCCCCTCTTTTGTAAAGAGGGGCTGGGGGAGATTTTAACGATATAAAATTCACTGCTGAGGTTGATATTACTTCTGCCAAATCTCCTTTAACCCCTCTTAGCTCTCTTTGCTAAAGAGGGGAACTCGATAGATTAATGATGTTTATGATTCTTAATATCTGCGACTTTATGTGAACGGTAAATCGCATTGATCGCATGGACTAAAGCAAGCGCGGAAGATTCAACAATATCAGTAGCCAAACCAACACCGTGGAATTTACGACCATCGTGTTCAACAACGATATCTACCTGACCTAAGGCTTCAGCGCCTTCACCTTTAGCGGTTAAGTTATAGTGAGACATTTTGATCTCTAAGCCTGTCAAGTTCAAGATAGCATTGTAAACCGCATCGACTGGGCCGTTACCACCAATTGACGAAGTGCTTAATTTATTGCCATCCAATTCCACTTGAACAAAAGCGGTTGCTGGATATTCTTTAGTGGAGTGTGCCGAAAGTTTATCTAACACTAAGCGATCTTCATCACCTTGTTGCATGTCGATAAACGCCAATGCTTCCAAGTCATAATCGAACACTTGGCCTTTTTTATCTGCTAATTTTAAGAAAGATTCGTACAATTTATCTAAATCGTAATCTTGCTCGGTGTAACCCATATCCGCCATATGACCTTTCACAGCTGCGCGACCAGAACGTGCGGTTAAGTTTAATTTCTCTTTCTTCAAGCCGATAGTTTCTGGTGACATGATTTCGTAGGTATTTTGGTTTTTTAACATACCATCTTGGTGAATACCGGATGAATGTGCGAAAGCATTCGAACCTACAATCGCTTTATTCGGTTGGATTGGCATATTACAAAGTTGGCTCACCATTTGGCTGACACGATGGATTTCTTGTGTGTTGATACGTGTATCCACGCCCATAAATTCTTGGCGAACTTTCATTGCCATAACCACTTCTTCAAGTGAAGTGTTACCCGCACGTTCACCGATACCGTTTACGGTACATTCAATTTGGCGAGCGCCATTTTGTACTGCGGTTAAGGAGTTAGCCGTTGCCATACCCAAGTCATTGTGGCAATGTACGGAAATCACAGCTTTATCGATATTTGGTACGCGGTTACGTACTTCAGCAATAATATTGCCGAATTGATTAGGTAAGCAGAAACCAACGGTATCTGGAATGTTTACGGTGGTTGCCCCCGCATTAATTGCAGCTTCAACAATGCGACAGATATTATCGATGCCCGTACGACCAGCATCTTCGCAAGAAAATTCCACATCATCCGTGTAGTTACGCGCACGTTTTACCGCTGCCACAGCCATTTCAACGACATCGTCAAAGGTACGTTTTAATTTGGCTTCAACGTGTAATGCTGAAACTGCAATAAATGTATGGATACGAAACGCTTCTGCCACTTTTAAGGCTTCAGCTGCAGCATCAATATCTTTAATTACTGCACGGGAAAGTGCCGCAACACGACTATTTTTGATATGGCGTGCAATGGTTTGAACAGATTCAAAATCACCTTGAGAAGAAACCGGAAAACCGACTTCCATCACATCCACGCCTAGACGTTCAAGTGCTAAAGCAATTTGTAATTTCTCTTTAACGGTTAAGCTTGCTTTTAACGCTTGTTCGCCATCACGCAAGGTGGTATCAAAAATAATAACGCGATCTGTCATAGTATTTTCCTTCTTTGTATCACTCAAAGTGCGGTCATTTTTACCGTGATTTTAAAACGAAAAAACCCGCAATCTTAAAAGTGCGGGTTGATAATAGATTTTTTACATAAAGGTGTTTTTTTATCCACAACTTAGCCGCACAAAGAATGTGAGAGCAGGAGGTTGAGAGATAAAGAAACAGCTTGGTACATAAAAAGATAATCCTGTAAAAAATTCTGTAAAACGCTGACCATATTACGGATAAAAATTTTGCTGTCAAATCATTTATCAGTGATTTATATCTAAAATGAATATCTCAACATAATCTTAAAAGTGTATTTCTCTAAATATAAATCATTGTTTGGAATTAATCTCTAAAAATGGCTTTTAAGAAGCTATTTTTGTCCTGTTTTATTCCTTGTTTCTGGTATGCCGATTTTTTCTAAAATTTTTTCTCTTTTTGCGATCTGAATCGCAGAATTAAGACAAACTTTTCATTTTTTGAGATAAATCTCACCATAATTCTCTTTTTAAAGGAGAGAGAGATGAGAGATTTTGCATCGATTTTATTGCGGTTGTCGCAAGTGCCCAAATTGGGCGGTGTGCGAATTCAACAAATTCTGGCCCACGTAGGTATAGAAGAGTTATTAAATTATGATGAAGTTGCATTTCAACAAATGGGTTGGAATGCTTTGCAGATTCGTCGTTGGTTTCAGCCTGAAATGAAATTTATTGAACCCGCTTTGAGCTGGGCAGAAAAAGAAGGCCATCATTTAATTCACTGTTTTTCAGATGAGTATCCTTTTTTACTCAAACAAATTAGTGGCTTTCCGCCTTTATTATTTGTGAAAGGCAATTTGACCGCACTTTCTGCACAGCAAATCGCTATGGTTGGGAGCCGCTATTGTTCGGCTTACGGTGAATATTGGGCAAAATATTTTGCGACAGAGCTTTCTCTCGCAGGATTGACGGTGACGAGTGGGCTTGCATTAGGTATTGATGGATTTAGTCATCAAGCTGTGGTGGATATTCAAGGACAGACCATTGCCGTATTGGGCAGTGGATTAGAGCATATTTATCCTGCTAAACACCGACGATTAGCGGATCAAATTATCGAGAATAACGGCGCGTTAGTTTCTGAATTTATCCCTACGCAAGCACCGATAGCCGAAAATTTTCCTCGCCGTAATCGCATTATCAGCGGGCTTTCATTGGGGACTTTGGTCATTGAAGCCACAGAGAAAAGCGGTTCATTGATTACGGCGCGTTATGCCTTGGAACAAAATCGCGATATTTTTGCGCTGCCGGGGAATATTCAAAGTGAATACAGTCAAGGCTGCCATAAATTGATTAAGCAAGGGGCGATGTTGGTGGAAAATGTCAAAGATATTTTAGATAGCCTCAACCATAGTGTTGTTTTTCAGCCACCAGTGCATAATACGCAAATTAATAAGCCGATAGCTCAACCGCTCACAGCAAAAACACCAGCTGTGGAGCCGAGTCATCCTGAACTTTATCAACATATCACTTATACACCAATAAGCCTTGATGATTTATCTGCAGCATTGAATTTGCCGGTGGATTCGCTTTTAGTACAGTTATTGGATTTGGAATTACAAGACTTAATTGTCAATGAGAATGGACTCTATAAGCGGATAGCATAAACGGGGTAGAGTAAGGAGACTATCCTGTGCTAAGATACGGTTCAGTTTTAGAAAGGAGAACCTATGTTAGCCATTATTTCCCCAGCAAAAACCTTAGATTTTGAAAGTGCGGTCAGAAATCTGCCTGTTTCTCAACCGCACTTGACGGATTATAGTGAGCAACTGATTGAAATCTGTCGTCAATTATCTCCCCAAGATCTTTCTTCCTTAATGTCTATCAGCGATAAACTTGCGGGCTTAAATGCCGCTCGTTTTGCTGAATGGACAAAATCTCACAACGAAAAAAATTCACGCGCAGCCATTTGGGCATTTAAAGGTGATGTTTACACTGGCTTAGATGCTGATAGTTTATCTGATGAAGATGTACAATTCGCTCAACGCCATTTACGTGTGCTTTCCGGCTTATATGGCTTATTAAAACCCCTTGATTTAATGCAACCTTACCGCTTGGAAATGGGCACAAAGTTAGCGAATCCAAAAGGGAAAGATCTTTATGCTTTTTGGGGAGATATCATCACTCAATCAGTACAACAAGCACTTGATGAGCAAGGCGATCGTGTTTTGATCAATTTGGCTTCAGACGAGTATTATAAATCGGTGAAAGAGAGCCAATTAGAGGCACAAATTGTTAAGCCAGTTTTCTTAGATAATAAGAATGGTAAATACAAAGTGGTCAGCTTTTATGCAAAAAAAGCCCGTGGTTTAATGTGTCGTTTTATCATTCAAAATCGTTTGGAACGTGTTGAACAACTGAAAGAGTTTGATCTTGGCGGTTATTGGTTTGATTCAGCATCCTCAACTGAAAAAGAATTTGTATTTAAGCGAGATATCAATGAATAAATTCCTGGTTATATTGACCGCACTTTTACTATCAGGTTGTGCGGCAAAAGTGAGTCAGCTTCAAACACCTGAAAAAATTGAGTACAACGGCAAAACCTATAAACTTACTGCAAGCCAAGATTTGGATACGATTGCGCGTTACGTTTATATCGCTGAGCCAGAAACCTTGGAAAATTGGAAATCTCAAATTGAAGTATTGCTTGATCGGGATGTAACCCGTTCTATTGAACAACGTGTAGCATTACGTGAAAAAGTGTATCGTAATTTGGGTGTGCAAGATTTCAAAATTCGTGCAAACTCAACGAATCCGAAAAAGCTCGCGACAGAATTAAACGGTTATGTCATTTATGCTCCGACAGAACAAAATCCGTCTTGGCAGGTGGATATTGCGAAAGGAAAAAATATTTCCCATTGTGGTTTTGTGCAATACCAATATTCCCAAAAAGTGGAAATGAAAAAGTTTCAGCGCTTAAGCAAAGTAAAAATTGTGAAAAATTTACAAAAGTATCTGGTAGCGAAAGAAAGCAAAGCATTACAAAAAGCTGATCTTTCTTGGAAATGTGAAAGTTATTTCAATCATAAAATGCATAACTAGATCAAATCTCAAGTAAATTTTAAAAATTTTGCTAGAGCAGAAATAATGGATGGTGTAATCTTAGCACCAATTGTTTTTAAGAATTCAAAGTAGGTAAATATGATTAAAAAAATTGCTGTATTAACCAGTGGTGGTGATGCCCCAGGTATGAATGCTGCTATTCGTGGTGTCGTACGTGCAGCACTTGCAGAAGGGCTTGAGGTATTCGGCATTTATGATGGTTATCAAGGCTTATACAACAATAAAATCAAACAGTTAAGCCGTTATAGTGTATCAGATATTATTAACCGTGGTGGGACATTATTAGGTTCTGCTCGTTTCCCTGAATTTAAGGATCCAGCGGTACGTGAGAAATGTGCGGAAATTTTACGTTCTCACGGTATTGATGCCTTAGTCGTTATCGGTGGTGACGGTTCTTATATGGGGGCAAAATTGCTCACAGAAGAACATGGTTTCCCTTGCGTGGGTATTCCAGGCACGATTGATAATGATGTGGCTGGTACGGATTACACAATCGGTTACGAAACAGCGTTACAAACAGCCGTTGATGCGATTGACCGTTTGCGTGACACCTCAAGTTCTCACCAACGTATTTCTATCGTAGAAATCATGGGCCGCCACTGTAGTGACTTAACTATTTCGGCAGGCATCGCAGGTGGTTGTGAATATATCGTGGCATCTGAAATGGAATTTAATCGTGAAGAATTAATTCGCCAAATTGAACGCAGTATTATTCGTGGAAAACGCCATGCCATCATTGCGATTACTGAATTAATCACAGACGTACATTCTCTTGCTCGTGAGATTGAAGCTCGCGTAGGTCATGAAACTCGTGCTACCGTATTAGGCCATATTCAACGTGGTGGTTCACCTTGTGCCTTTGACCGTATTTTAGGCTCACGTATGGGCGTATATGCGGTAGATATATTGCTACAAGGCAAAGGTGGCTACTGTGTGGGTATTCAAAACGAAAAATTAGTTCACCACGATATTATTGATGCAATCAACAATATGCGTCGTGAATTTAAAGCCGATTGGTTAGAAATGGCTAAACGCTTAGAATAATATTTTCAACTTTATTAAAAAAGAAATCGGGCTAAAACAATCATTGTTTTAGCCCGATTTTTATCTGTTTAGATTAAGCTTTTAGTTTATTTTTCTTACGCTGCAAAATTAAAAAACGACAATCATAGGGATTATCTGCATCCGATTGGCGATATTCTTCAAACTCGATGTTCCATTCAGACCAATTAATTTCAGGGAAGAAGGTATCGCCGTCAATGTCTGCTTGAATTTGCGTGAGATATAGTTTATCTGCTTTAGGTAAATACTGTTTAAATAACTCGCCGCCGCCAATTAACATAATTTCATCAAATTCTTTGACAAAATCAACCGCACTTTCAAAATTCTCTTTCCAGATGACACCTTCATGTTCGTAGGGCGTACGTGAAAGGACTATATTAGTACGTTTCGGCAGTGGACGACCAATGCTTTCAAAGGTTTTACGTCCCATAATCACCGGTTTGCCCGTGGTATTTTTACGAAACCAGGCTAAATCGGCAGGTAAGTGCCAAGGCATTTGATTATCTTTTCCGATGACGTTATTTTTTGTTGTCGCAACGATCAAACTTAATGTCATATTTTCTATCCTATTTTTCTTTTTTTGCACTATATCATAGCTATTCACAAAATCTGTATATGAGGTTGGATTTTTCGTGATTTTTATTAATTTTAGTGCTAATTTAACCGCACTTTTCTATTTTTTCACTGAGGATAAACTATGTCGGCAAATCGCAAAACAATCGTCGTAAAATTTGGTACTAGCACATTAACACATGGTTCCCCAAAATTGAATGCACCTCACATGGTCGATATTGTTCGCCAGATTGCCCAACTTCATCAAGCGGGTTTTCGTGTCGTGATAGTGACATCAGGTGCGATTGCCGCTGGACGACATTATTTAAATCATCCTCAACTTCCTCCAACCATTGCCTCAAAACAGCTTCTAGCCGCAGTAGGGCAGAGTCAGCTTATCCAAGCATGGGAAAAATTATTTGCGATTTATGATATTCATATTGGACAAATTTTATTAACTCGTGCCGATATTGAAGATCGTGAACGTTTTTTAAATGCGCGCGATACATTACATGCGCTGTTGGACAATCAAATTATTCCAGTGATTAACGAGAATGATGCGGTGGCAACGGCTGAGATTAAAGTAGGGGATAACGATAACTTATCGGCGCTAGTCGCGATTTTAGTGCAAGCGGAACAACTTTACTTATTAACGGATCAACAAGGCTTATATGAAAGCGATCCTCGTAAAAATCCAGATGCGAAATTGATTCCAGTGGTTGAGCAAATTACCGACCATATTCGTTCTATTGCAGGGGGTAGTGGTACAAACCTTGGTACTGGCGGGATGAGTACAAAAATTATTGCAGCAGATGTGGCAACACGTTCAGGTATTGAAACCATTATTGCGCCAGGCAGCCGACCAGATGTCATTGTGGATTTGGCTTACGATAAACCAATTGGCACTAAATTTATTGCTCATCACTCAGATCGTCTAGAAAGTCGTAAACAGTGGTTATTTGCCGCACCATCAGCAGGAATGCTGACGATTGATGAAGGTGCTGAAAATGCCATGTTAGTACAGAATAAATCGTTGCTACCTGCAGGGATTACGGCTGTGGAAGGGCGCTTCTCTCGCGGTGAAGTCGTCAAAATTAAGAATCTCTCTGGTAAAGTGATTGCACTTGGTATGCCGCGTTATAACAGTGATGCGTTGGAATTAATCAAAGGGAAAAAATCCCAAGACATTGAGCAAATTCTTGGTTATGAATACGGTGCAGTTGCGTTACATCGTGATGACATGATTGTGCTATAGCTTAAAATAGAAATCGGATCTCTTATATTTTCTGAACCTTCCTTTTATTTTGCTGGTCTATAAAACCATAAAAAGGGCAATAGCCCGATATTAAGTAGTAAAAGGAGACAACATGAGATTAATAGCGACCGTTTTAGCTGTTGGGCTATTAAGTGCTTGTACGCAGGGCTATTATGTAAAACATCGTAGCCCAATTTCAGTGAGCAAACACGTAAAACGTTTAAATACGACGGTCTGTCATGATAAAGATGACTGGTATTTAGATGGTTATCGTGTCGGGAAAGATTTCCAAGCACAAAGCCAATCTCAATTGAATAAACGTATTAATTATTGTGGTCGACGAGTATCTGAAGAACTAAGAACTGCATGGTTTAATGGTTTTGATGCAGGCTCAAATGGCGTTCAGATTGATATAGAGGGTTATAATGAGGATGCTCTCTTAACCTATGATTATGACGATGATGATCGTTATAGTGAAGATGAAGAAGAATAAAAAAGTGCGGTTAATTTTAACCGCACTTTTTCTTTTTAAAGAATATCGAGTAATTCAACTTCAAATACTAAGGTTGAGAACGGAGGGATAGATGCGCCTGCGCCATGTTCACCGTAAGCCAGTTCGTGTGGAATAGTGAGTTTCCATTTAGAACCAACAGGCATCATTTGTAATGCTTCAACCCAACCACGAATTACGCCATTTACTGGGAATTCAGCTGGTGCACCACGAGCAACCGAACTGTCGAATACGGTACCATCTGGTAATGTACCTGTATAGTGAACACGTACTTTATCAGTTGCAGACGGTTTGTTACCGTTACCTTCAGTTAAAATTTCGTATTGTAAACCGCTATCAGTCACGTTTACGCCTGCTTTTTTCGCGTTTTCTTCTAAGAATTTTTTACCTTCTTCTTCAATCGCTTTGAATTGCGCTTGTTGTGCTTCAGCCGCTTGTTGTTGAAGTGCTTGAACAGAATGCATTAAATCATTAATTTCTAATGCAGGTTGATTACGGTTTAACGCATCAAAAATGCCTTTTGCTAGTGCTTCTACAGAAATATCCATTTGGCTATCTGCTAATTGTTGACCGATTTGTAAACCGATACCGTAGCTGCCTTTTTCAGAAATACTTTCTAATTTTACTTGTTCAAAAATTTGAGCTGTCATGTTTTTTCCTTTGTTGTAAAACTATTTTTTCAATGCCAAGATTTCACCCATGCGAACAGGTTCATCAACACTTAAATGATCGGCAATTTGTACTTGGCCGGCTTGGAATAAATTAATTACGGTAGAACCAAGTTGGAACCAACCCATTTCTTGACCTTTACTTAATTTAACCGCACTTTCACCTTCATAAGTCCATACTTTCACTTCGTTATGACGTGGCGGATTAATCACGCCAGCCCAAACAGTGCCGATACTCGCAGTGATTGTTGCGCCCACTAAGATTTGTACCATGGTGCCGAATTCAGTATCAAAGACACAAATCACACGCTCATTACGTGCAAAGAGGTTCGGCACATGTTTCGCTAAAAATGGATTGACGGAGAATAAATCACCCGGCACGTAAATCATTTTGCGAAGTGTACCATCACATGGCATATGCACGCGGTGATAATCACGTGGTGATAAATAAGTGGTGACGAATTCCCCATTTTTAAAGGTCTCAGTTAAATCTTTATCTTCCGCTAATAAATCATTTAAGCTGAAGAAGTGACCTTTCGCTTGTAATAGGCGGTCATCTTCAATGTGTCCACATTCGCTTACACGGCCATCCGCAGGGCAACAAAGTGCGGTTGGATTTTGGTTAATTGGTCGTGCATTTTCTTTTAATGAACGGATAAAGAATTCATTAAAACTGGCGTAATCACTGAATTTTTCTTTTTCAGCAATGCTCATATCAATGTTGTATTTTTTTGCAAACGCTTTAATCACAAAATGTGTCACTGCGCCCCATTTTTGTTTAGCTAACCAACCTGCTGCTTGTGTCATATAGATTTGTGGCATCACATATTGAAATGCAACTTTTAGGCGTTGCCAATAAGAAATTGGGTTCATTGATTTCTCCGATAAGATTAAAAAGTTGGGCGATTATAACAACTTATTTCACTTGTGCAATGTTAGTCGATGTTTTTGCGCAAGATGAAAGCAAGAAGCCGACATTTGCCGGCTTCTTTTTGTATTTATAAAATCATTTTGACCAATTTGTCTGCTTTAATCCGAGCAAACTTCTTCAACAGTTTTTGCACCGGTTCAGGATATTGCGTCAATTCTTCTAATTCAGAATAATCTTGCAATACCTTGGTATGTTGGCGGATGTGCGATAATTCTTTTTCCGCTTGTGACAGAAGTTCTTGTTTTGGATCGTGGATTAATAATCCATTTTCCGCATCTAAACGCCATGCACGAGGATTCAGGTTGTTCCCTGTTAAAAGAATATACTGATTGTCCACCCAAACACCTTTGAGGTGATAGGTGTTATCGCCATCTTTCCATAAACGCACCGTTAAATGGCCATTTTTAATGTAAGCATCAAATTTCTCGCAGAAACGACGAAGATTGCTTTCATATAAATAAGGCAATGCACCTGCCATTTTAAATGGTTGCTCTGGTGGAATATAGAAATCGTTCGCGACTTTATCTCCCACGATAATTTCGACACGTTTTCCTTGTTCTAATAAGCGGGCAAGTTTACTTCTTAGCGTGCGAGGGAAGTTGAAATAAGGCGTACAAATCACCAGTTTTTCCTGCACTTGTAAGAATAAATCTTCGATAACTTGATTTAATTCATTGCCTGATGCACCTAAACCAAAAAGTGGCGAAATGGTTAAATCATCTGAAAAACCAACCGCACTTTTCAACTGATATTCCGCATGGGCAGATAAGTTTTTACGATAAGCTTTTATTGCACTACGAATTTCTTTGGTGCGAGGGCGATTAGCCACATCTAATGGATGTACCGCACTGAAATCCAATAAATAATCATTGATGAAATTAACCATCGAGTCTGCCAGTGCAGCATTATGGATTTTTTGATAACGGTCGTAACGGTATTTATCTTGTTGTTGTAAATACACGTTATTGATACTTGCGCCGCTATAAAGAACGGTATCATCAAAGATAAAGCCTTTAATATGTAATACACCGAAGACTTCGCGGGTATTAATTGGCACACCGAAGAACATATTAGGTTCATCGGGAAGTTGATAGGTTTGGCGTTGTTCACAATACCAATCAGCATTAGTGGCAGATTTTTCTGCACCGAGTAAATTGCGCTGTCCGCGATGCCAATCGACTAAAATTTTCACATCCAATTCTGGATGATCTTGTTTTACGCGATAAATTTCATTGAGAATTTCTTGTCCCGCTTCATCTTTTTGCCAGTAAAGTGCGGTCACGTAAATGCGTTTTTTAGCTTGGCGAATTAATTCTATAATTTGTGCTTTGAATTCAAGCGGACTAAACAGAAACTCAACCTGCTCTGCCTGTAAAGGAAGAAAAGGTAAATTTTTTAAATTTTGTTCTGCTCGTTTAGCTTTATTGATTAACATAATCTATCTCTACACTAAAAATTAATGCTCTAGTTTACAATATTTCCTTTGTGGATTGATAGAAAAAAGGTTTTTTTTCGTTATAATGCTCACAAATTTTCGTATTTTTTGGCGAATTATTATCCAATTTTTCCTTCGAGAAGCAAATTATGAGCAATTCACGCAAACCATCATTCCAAATAAATTCCACCAAATCTTTTCAAGAGCGTAGCCCAAAACGTGCATTTAATGACAAAGAACGTCGCTTTGATGAGCGTCGTAATAATGAAAAACGTGAGGGAAATCGACCGCACTTTGATAAAAAACGGGATGATCGTAAACCTTCTCGTGGCTTCCAACAGCAAGAAGTGAGAGAACCGAAAATTGCTGAACTTTCATTAAATAAAGCGAATGGAGAAAGTGGCTCGGTAAAAGTAACGGTGAAAAGTACGGGCGTGAGTTATAAACCGAAAGAAAAGAAAACGGGCGCATTATCGCCACGTGCACCGGAGAAAATTAAAAAGAATCGCGCTGAAGAAATGAAAGTATATGGTGAAAATGCGTGCTTAGAATTGTTTGCAGTGCGTCCGGAGAGCATTGTTCGAGTATGGGCAACGGTACAAATGGCGCATCGAATTGGCGAGATTTTCAGTTATTTAGCCGCAAATAAAAAAGTGTATCACGTGGTGGATAGCGATGAGTTAAGCTTAGTAAGTGGCACGGAGCATCATGGCGGCATTTGTATGTTAGTGAAAAAACAACGTACTTTTTCTTTGCAAGGTTATTTAGATGTACCGCGTCAAGAAGACTGTTTAGTTGTGCTTGACCAAGTCAATAATGCGCAAAACTTAGGTGGCGTTGTGCGTACTTGTGCCTTCTATGGCATTAAAAATGTGGTAACAAATCAAGTTGAACAGCTTTATGCGCCCGCTGCGATGCGCGTGGCGGAAGGCGGAATGGAGCATATTCGTATTTTAGAAACAGAAAGTACTGAAATCGCTTTAGAGGCCTTACGCAAAGCTGGCTATCAGATTATTCATGTCTCAACCAATAAACAAGGCGTTGCGTTGGAACAACTCAAATTTGCAAAGAAAGTTGCATTAGTATTGAGCGAGGGCAGCACAGATGATATTCGTGATAAACAAGATGTAAATGTGCGTCTTTCTTTAAGTAATCCATTAAAAACCGGATTAAATATTGCGGTAAATACAGGGATTTTATTAGCACATTGGTATGTGAAATAACCTCAAGTGCGGTCATTTTTACACTTGTTTTCAAGGCTGGCAGATGTCAGCCTTTTTCTTTTTTGAATGATGACTCAATCAATTTTTCATCTTTCTTTCATAAAGTTTTTGGGGGAAGTTGGACAAAAGATCTATACTATTTCGAGTAGTTATTTAACAGGGAGTTTTTATGCCTGAACGTTCAGCCAATATTAGTACACATGATCCTTTCGGAAGTTTATTAGGTTATGCACCGGGTGGGATTGCGATTTATTCATCAGATTATCATACAGCAGATGAGAAAGAGTATCCGGATGATGCCGCCTTTCGCAGTTATTTAGGAAGAGAGTACATGGGCTACAAATGGCAGTGTGTGGAATTTGCGCGCCGTTATTTATATCTCAATCATGGCATGGTGTTTACTGATGTAGGAATGGCTTACGAGATCTTTTCTCTACGATTTTTACGTCAAGTAGTGAATGATGCCTTATTACCTTTACAAGCCTTTGCAAATGGTTGCAAACGTAAGCCTGAAGCAGGAGCCCTATTAATTTGGCAAGAGGGTGGCGAATTTAAACATACGGGGCATGTGGCGATTATTACCGAAGTCTTAGAGGATAAAATCCGCATTGCTGAGCAAAACGTGATTCACTCTCGCTTACCAAGCGGGCAGCAATGGACACGTGAATTACCAATGACGGTTTCTGAAACAGGCTATTTTTTGCATGATACCTTTGATGATACCGAAATTTTAGGTTGGATGATCCAAACGGAAGACACTGAATACAGCCTGCCTCAGCCAACGCCAGAAAAAGAGAAACTTGAAATTCATGCAGAACATATTGAAAACAAGGGACAGTTTGAACACAAATGGCTGAATGAAAATAATGAATTTGAAGCCGCCTATGTGAAAGCCATAGGAGGACATAAAGTTAGCCATTCTGATCAATATCGTTATTTTACGATATCTGAAACGGCTCAACATGAGTTGATTCGTGCAACTAATGAATTACATTTAATGTATTTGCATGCCACAGATAAAGTTTTAAAAGACGATAAGCTATTAGAATATTTTAATATTCCAAAATTATTATGGCCTCGCTTACGGTTGTCTTGGCAAAATCGCCGTTATCAAACCATTACGGGGCGCTTAGATTTCTGCATGGATAGCCGAGGGTTAAAAGTGTATGAATATAATGCAGATTCAGCCTCTTGTCATGCGGAAGCCGGCGAGTTTATGAATCGATGGGCAATCCAAGGCGGATTAAATATTGGTGAAAATCCTGCTGATGGTTTACGTAATGCATTAGCGGATTGTTGGAAACACAGTGAAGCCACGCCGCTTGTTCATATTATGCAAGATCATGATGATGAAGAAGATTACCACTCATTGTTTATGCGTAACGCACTGGTTCAAGCCGGATTTCAAGCCAAAATTATTCATGGCACAGAGGGATTACATTGGGATAGTCGTGGCCGTTTAATTGATGATGAAGACAACCAGATAAAAACGGTGTGGAAAACATGGGCTTGGGAAACTATGTTAGAGCAACTTCGTGAAGATGCGACAGGTATGGAAGTAGCGCCACCGATTCGCACTGGCTATCCGGAAGATAAAGTGCGGTTAATTGACGTGTTACTTCGTCCAGAAGTTTTAGTTTACGAACCACTGTGGACGGCGATTCCAAGTAATAAAGCGATCTTACCAGTGTTGTGGTCATTATTCCCGAATCATCGTTATCTACTCGAAGCAGGATTTGAATTGACACCTGAACTGATTAAGAATGGTTATGCACAAAAACCAATTGCAGGTCGTCGAGGTGATAATGTGAAACTAATTGGCGAGTGTAAATCTGTACTCGATAGCACAGATGGTCGTTTTGATAAGCAGGAAAGTATTTATCAACAACTTTGGTGTTTACCAAAAGTAGAAGACCAATATGTTCAGATCTGTACTTTTACTGTAGGCGGGCATTATGGTGGTAGCTGTTTACGCTCAGACCCGAGTTTGGTCATTATGGGAAACAGTGATATGCAACCACTAAGGGTATTATCTGATAAAGATTTCCTTAAAAAATAAAAATAAAATCAGCACTCAATATGAGTGCCGATTTATTATCATCAATTTATTAGATTATTTCGTATCTTTGTTATCTGCCGGTTTTTCATTTGCTTTTAACATATCCGCAGGAATAAAGCTTTGTTGTACTTTTTCCATGTGTGGAAGGTTATGCGCAATACCTTTGTGACAATCAATACAGGTTTTGTTTTGTTCCTGTGCAAGTGCGTGCATTTGTTGTGCCACAGTTTTTTGTTGAGTAAAGTCCATATCATTGAAGTTATGGCAGTTACGGCACTCTTGTGAGTTATTCGCTTTCATACGCGCCCATTCGCGTTCTGCCATTTCTAAGCGATGTTTTTCAAATTTTTCTTTAGTATCCACCTTACCTGTAAAATATGCATAAACTTCTGTTGATGCCTGCATTTTACGAATCATTTTTGGTACAAATTCATGTGGAACGTGACAGTCAGAACAAATCGCTTTTACACCTGAACGGTTACTAAAGTGGATTGAAGCTTGATACTCAGGTACAACGTCGTTAGTATGACAATCTGAACAGAATTGTTCAGTATTGGTTGTCGCCATTCCTGCATTAAATAGGTTAGTTCCAACGATAGTACCAATGATAGTTAATAAAATAACCCCACCAATTGCCATTTTGCTCGGAGAGCGTAACCAACGGCAAACTTTCTGAATGCTTGATTTAATCATGGTTTAGCTCCTTATTTACCTTGCATTTTTCGAATGGTTTCGAATTTATTTTGAACAATTGGATTCACGTCAGTTTGCTGAACGTGGCATTGTAAACAGAAATAACGACGTGGCGAAGTGCCTTCTGTTTTTTGTCCGTCACGTGTTAAGAAATGGCTTTCAGGTACGCGCGGTGCACCCGTTGTTGGGGCAACATCCGGAGAGTGACAGCCTAAACATTGGTTCACATTTTTAGTCACTTGTAAACCGCGAATGCTATGTGGCACAAGTGGGGGCTGATTTGGAAAAGTTACTGGAATATTGCCTACATCTTTATAAGGGTTAGTAAATGCAGGTGCAATACTTTCTGTTGCTTTGTCGATGCTATTCGCAACTTGTGGCGCATCAGCAAATGCTAATCCGCTACATAAAGCTAGCATGAAAATAAATGATTTTTTCATGAAATCCACTCCATTAAATAATTAAATATTTTTAATTTTTATTTGTTTCTCAAAGCGAGAACCAAATGTAAATACATTTTCTGCGCAGACGTCAATACAGCGTCCACAAGTAATACAATCTTTTGCCAAGATAATTTGACTATCTTCAGCTCCCCCGTGTAAAGGAAGTCTTAATACTTGCGGTTCAGGGCAAACATTATAACAGTCCATACAACGGTCACAGCGATCGCGATCGATTACGTTAATTTTTATTAGGCTTTTAGCTCCAATGACACCATAGATTGCGCCAATTGGACAAAGGTGACCACACCAACCATGTTCAGCAACGAGTAAGTCAAATAAGAAAATCACTGCGACTAACCAAAGCGTTGCACCTGTTCCAAAGACAAAGATACGTCCAAGTGCTGCGACTGGGTTTATCCACTCCCATAAGAGCGTCCCCGTTATTGCACTACCAACTAAAATCACGGCTAAAATCACATAGCGAAGTTGGCGTGAAATTTTTAATGATTGTCGAATACCTAATTTTCTACGTAACCAAGCTGCAGCATCCGTTACCATATTCATTGGGCAAACCCAACTACAAAAGGATTTGCTCGCCACGGCTGCGTAGAATATTACAATAATCAAGGCGCCAATAATCGTTGTGATTTCTGGTAGGTAACCTGTCGCTAAACTTTCAGAGGTAATCAATGGATCCGTCAATGGCACAGTATCTAAAAGCATACTTGAGCTGTAGTTGCCTTTTAAAATCCAAATCTGCCAAATTGGGCCACTTAAGAACATCAAAATTATGCTTAATTGACTGATTCGACGTAGAATTAAAAAGCGATAAGCATGCCACCAACCAAGTTTTTGACGTGCTTCTAAGCCAGCATCTTTTGGCTTATTCGGGGTATATTTTTCAGCCATTATTTAACCCCCTTAATGTTTAAATCCAAATTCGGGAACTGTTCAGCTTCCGGTACCGTAGTTGGACTTGGTACATAATCCATTGTCGCGCGACTCGGTGTTGCCACTTTTTGATTCGGTACGACCTGCATTGGTTGATAAACAGGTTCATGTTGTCCTTCTGGCATACGAACGTCTAATGATGGACGTAAACCATCTGGATGTTGCTCCTCAATTAAGGATTTTCCAGCATTTTGTTTTTCTTTCCAACCTAAGCGATAGTGACGACCGAGTAGTCCTTTGGCAATATCTATCGGTAAGACTTTAATTGCAGCTTCTTCTAATACACAAGCTTGTTCGCATTTGCCGCATCCGGTGCAAGCATCAGAGTGAACAGTTGGAATAAGCTTTGCATGAATCCCAGTACGATCATTGTGGATACGTTCAAGCGTAATCGCTTTATCCACTAATGGGCAAACGCGATAACAAACATCACAACGCAAACCTTGCCAGTTAAGACAAGTTTCATGGTCTAGCAATACGGCTAACCCCATTCTTGCATCATTGATATCTTTCAGTTCTTCACTTAATGCGCCACTTGGACAAGCATTCATACAAGGAATGTCAGGACACATTTCGCAAGGTTTATCCCTTGCGATAAAATAAGGTGTGCCCGCTTCCATTGGAGAAATGAGCGAAGCTAGATACAACATATCATATGGACATGCTTGGACACACTGTCCGCAACGGGTACAAGCTGCCAAGAAATCCTTTTCCGGTAAAGCACCAGGTGGACGCAAGGCGATTCCTTCTTTAGCTTTAGCTTGTTGTTGCTGTAAGCCAAGAATAATACCAACCCCACATACTCCGGCAGCCGTTCTTGTCACATTTTTTAAAAACTGACGACGGTTAGGATCAAGTCTCATCTGCGTTTCCTTTTATAAGCGGTCTAATTTTGTTAAAACGTTGCAAAATTTGACCGCTCTTATTTTAAATTCCCTTCTCTTTAAAGAGAGGAGCGACTAGAAACGAAAGGAAAATCCTACGCTTTTTCCACTTTAACCGCACATTTTTTGAAGTCGGTTTCGCCTGAAATTGGATCAGTTGCATCCAATGTTAATTTGTTCGCAAGCTGACCCGCATCAAAGAAGGTGGTGTAAATTAAGCCCTGAGGACATTTGTTACGACCACGGGTATCTAAGTAAGAAATCATTTCACCACGGCGTGTAATTAATTTCACTTTATCCCCATGACGTAAGCCATATTTTTTCGCATCTGCTGGGTGCATCCAAACTAAGTTGTTCGGGAATGCGCGGTGTAATTCAGGTACGCGACGTGTCATGGTACCGGTATGCCAGTGTTCAAGTACACGACCAGTACATAACCATAATGGATATTCTTCATCTGGTGATTCAGCTGGATCCTCATAAGGTACACCTAGAATAATCGCTTTTTTATCTGGATAGCCATAGAATGCGATATCTTCACCTGGTTTGACATACGGGTCAAAGCCTTCACGGTAACGCCATAAGGTTTCTTTACCATCAACAACTGGCCAACGTAAACCACGTACTTGGTGATAAGTATCGAATGGCGCTAAGTCATGACCATGACCACGACCGAAGTCAGCGTATTCTTCGAATAAACCTTTTTGTAAGTAGTAACCAAAGTGATCTGCCTCATCATTGATGTATCCAGGAACATCTGTTGGTACTTTAAATTTGTTTACTTCACCATTTTCGTAAAGCACTTCATATAAAGTTTTGCCACGATATTCAGGCATTTGAGCTAATAATTCTTCTCCCCATACTTCATCAGTTTTGAAGTATTTAGCGAATTCAACAATTTGCCATAAGTCAGAACGAGACTCACCTGGGCCTTTTACTTGTTGACGCCATAATTGAGTACGACGCTCAGCATTACCGTAGCCCCCTTCTTTTTCTACCCACATACAAGTTGGAAGAATTAAGTCAGCTGCAACTGCAGAAACTGATGGGTAAGGGTCTGAAACAACGATAAAGTTTTCAGGGTTACGCCAACCAGGGAAAATTTCGTCGTTGATATTCGGACCGCCTTGCATGTTGTTGGTGCTCATTTGCCATAAGAAATTCAGTTTACCGTCTTTTAAGGCACGACTTTGTTGTACTGCTGGATAGCCTGGTACGGTTGGAATAGTGCCTTTTGGTAATTTCCATTTTTTCTCTGTGATTTCAACGTGTTTTGGATTGGTTACTACCATGTCCGCAGGTAAACGGTGAACGAAAGTACCTACTTCACGCGCTGTACCACAAGCTGAAGGTTGACCAGTTAATGAGAACGGACCACAACCTGGTTTAGAAATTTTACCGGTTAATAAGTGTACGTTATAGATCATGTGGTTAACCCATACACCACGAGTATGTTGGTTAAAGCCCATTGTCCAGTAAGACACTAAGTTCTGTTCTGGATCGGCGTACATCTTCGCTAAAGTTTCAAGTTGATCTTTTGGTACACCAGAAATACGGTGTGCTTCATCTAATGTATAAGGTGCAACGATTTTCTTGAATTCTTCGAAGTCAGAGTCATGCATTTTACCTGCAGTTTTACGATTTTTCGCTGCAACTTCAAGTGGATGTTCTGGACGTAAACCGTAACCGATATCGGTTTCACCACGTTTGAATTTGGTGTGTTTGTTAACGAAATCCCAGTTTACTTTATCATTTTGGATAATGTAGTTTGCAATGTAGTTAAGAATTGCAAGATCTGAATGTGGATTAAATACGATAGGCACATCAGCTAATTCAAACGAACGGTGTTCGAATGTTGACATAACCACAACTTTCACATTATCAGAAGAAAGACGACGGTCAGAAATACGAGACCACAAAATTGGGTGCATTTCCGCCATGTTTGAACCCCAAAGCACAAACGCATCAGTTTTTTCGATGTCGTTATAGCAGCCCATAGGTTCATCCATACCAAATGTACGCATAAATGCAACTGCTGCAGACGCCATACAGTGACGAGCATTCGGGTCAATAGTATTAGAACGGAAACCAGCTTTCCAAAGTTTTACTTTTGCGTAACCTTCGTAGATGGTTGTTTGACCTGAAGAGAACATACCGACAGCATTCGGTTCTTTTTTCTTCAAGATGTCTTTAATTTTTTCCGCCATGATAGTGAAAGCTTGATCCCAAGAAACTGGTGTAAAGTCACCTTCTTTATGGAATTTACCATCTTTCATACGTAATAACGGAGTTTGTACACGGTCTGCACCGTACATGATTTTAGAAAGGAAGTAACCTTTGATACAGTTTAAACCGCGGTTTACCTCTGCATCTGGGTCACCTTGAGTTGCGACAACTCGACCATCTTTGGTTCCTACCAATACGCTACATCCTGTACCACAGAAACGGCATGGGGCTTTATCCCATTTGATGCCCATATCTTCGGTCGCATTAACCTGTTTAACAGGGATGGTCATACCGGCAGCCGCTGCCGCTGCAAGTGCAGCATTGGCTTTCATAAAATCTCTACGATTAAGTTCCATAGTTTTCCCCACTCGTTGTTGAATTTTTTTAGAATATACAAAAGAGTATGTATTCCTAAATTATTTATTTTTCATCTAAGTAATTAGAAATTAAAGAAACGACAATTACTCCTGGGATATCTTTAATTTCATCCATAAGATCCGCTAATGCTAATTGACGGTTACTTTCAAGGGTGACCACCAATTTGCCTTCATCAGATTTTTCGCCATGAATTTCAGCTGTTGGAATCGCTAAAATGGCTTCTTTGACTTGGTTAAGTTTTTCTGGTCTGGCTTGCACAACAATGCTACATACATACCAGTTCTCATTTTCGCTAAATTGACTCATCGATATTTGTTTCAATATTAAAAATTTTTATTGCTTTTGTTGGGCAAACACTTAGGCAAGCACCACAACCATTACAGCTTTCTAAATCTAAAATGGGTTTTGCCACACCACCAAGCTGTAATCGAAAACGGATGGCATTCATCGGACAGCTATCTTGGCAACTTCGACATTCCACTCGACTTTCTGTTAGGCACTGCGTTGTAATCTCAACTTTATGTGACCAAGGCTCTTCTTCTAATGAGCGAAAAATCGGTTGTTCGCAGACTAAAACACATTTTTGACAGAAAGTGCATTCGCCTTTATCAAATTGTATTTCAGGAAAGCCGCCATCGCCTTTTACGATAATTTGGGTTTCACATACCAGTATGCAATCACCGCATCGAGTACATTTATCTGTAAAGTCTTCTTCGTTTACCGACCAAGGTGGACGGATAGCATTTATACCTTGAATTTTAGCGTTTTCAGAATGTAACGATTGTAAAAATTGCCCACGTAATAATTGTCTGCGAGAAGGATTTTCAATCGCCATATTTTTCTTTAAAGTTCGGTATTTTCAAGGGGAGCATTATCTAGCTCCGATAACAAAATAGTAACTACCTAAAAGGAGTAGTTTTTAAGAAATATACACTTTTCTTGAGGTAGATCAAGGATATTTTGAAAAGAAATTAGAAGTGTAAATAAATTGTTAAAAAATAAGTGAAAATGATTATTAAATAGGGCGGATGATCCGCCCTGAAGTGTGCTTAAAATATTATGCGTTTTTTGTTGGGTAATCCCACCAAATATCGAATAATTCGCTGATTTCGATTTGTTGCAATTTATTCTCTTCTAACCATTTTTGTACTAATTGGCGATGGCTTTCATCACATTTACCGATTTTCTCTAAGCAAACTAAGCCTTCCCAATGTAAATAGCCGCTACCTTCATAAGCTAAGCCGTTTGGTTGAATCACTTCAGCAATAAAACGATCAACGGTTTCATCGATAGTTTCGATGCTGGTTCCTTCAGCAAATTGCCAATTCACTAAAAAGCCTAATTCTTGGAATTCAGCTAAGTGAAGTTTTTTACGTTGACGTTGATTACGAGTTTTCATTTTCGATTTTCTCCTATGTTAAGGTAATGGGTATAGTCATCATCTCGATGATTATTTTTTCTTAAAGTATAAATCCCATATACCGTGACCTAATCGATGACCGCGGGCCTCAAATTTCGTGAGAGGTCGGAAATCAGGACGTGGGATATAATCTTGTTCGGCAGTATTGACTAAATTTTCATTGGCTGAAAGCACTTCGAGCATTTGTTCTGCATAGTTTTCCCAGTCCGTTGCCATATGAATAAAGCCATTTGGTTGTAATTTTTGGACGACTTGCTCGACAAAGTGCGGTTGAACAATACGGCGTTTATGATGTTTTGCTTTATGCCAAGGGTCTGGGAAGAAAAGCTGTAAACCGCCTAATTCGCCGTCTTTCACACAATCACGTAAAATCTCAGTGGCATCATGGCAAATCACGCGAAGGTTTTTCACGCCTTTTTCTACCGCATAAGCAATACAGGCACCCACACCAGGCGTGTGCACTTCAATACCGAGATAATTTTTATCAGGATTTGCTTCTGCCATATCCACTAAAGATTTCCCCATTCCGAAGCCAATTTCTAATATAACGGGATTTGTATTGCCATAAATCGCGGCAAAATCAAAAGGGGCGTTTTGATAATCTAATCCAAGATCAGCCCAGTGATCGTTCATCATGTTTTTTTGAAAATCACTTAAGCGACCTGTCCGCAACACAAAGCTACGAACTTTACGTTTATAACGACCATCTTCTGTAAATTCAGCCGTTTCAACGGTTTTACGTTTTTGATCAGCAAAGGTTTTTTGCTCTTCTGTCATGGTTTTTATTCGCTTAATTAAAATTGGCGGCGATTATACACTAAAAGGCAAGGTTGTGGGATTTTTCCACCTAATTCCCGTATAATAGCGAAAATTTTTAATTGTTTTTTGTTATGAATATTGTCCGAGTTGCATTAGCCGTACCGCTTCCCCGATTTTTTGATTATCTCTATCCACCCGACTTGACGCCAATCGTTGGTGGACGAGTGTTGGTGCCTTTTGGTTCGCAAAAACGAGTCGGGATCGTGGTGGATTTGCCAGCTTCTTCGGATGTAGCAAAAGAAAAGTTAAAACCGATTATTGATGTGCTTGATGCTGAATCACTTTTTAATTCGACAACGTGGGATTGGTTGGCTTGGTCGGCTAATTATTATCGTGCAGCATTAGGCGATGTGTTGTTTCAAGCGTTGCCAGTAAAACTTCGTAATGGAGAAAGTGCGGTTAAAAATGACCGCACTTTTTGGCGTATTACGGACCTTGGAAAACAAGCGTTAGAGTCGGGTGAATTAAAACGCGCTAAAAAACAAATTGAAGCCTTAAATTTGTTGCTAACGCAAGATCTAGAAAAAGGTAACAATGAGATCAGCTCCGCAATTTGGTCAGCCCTTAAAGGCAAAGATTATGTGGAAGAGATTATTGTACCTACTGAACAAAAAAGTTGGCAGCAAGCTTTAGGGGATAATCCTTTAGTTAATCTTGATAACCGATTGACCTTAAACAAGCAACAAGCCCTTGCATTTAGCCAGTTGATTTTCCAAGAAGGCTTTAATGTGTGGTTATTAGAGGGCGTAACCGGTTCAGGTAAAACTGAAATTTACCTGCAATATATTGAAGAAGTTTTAAAGAAAGGCAAACAGGTTTTAGTCCTTGTTCCTGAAATTGGGCTTACTCCTCAGACGGTGAGACGTTTCCAAGCTCGCTTTAATGTGGAAATTGATGTATTGCATTCCAACTTGAATGATACACAGCGTTTAAATGTTTGGGAGCGAGCAAGAACAGGGCAAAGTGCGATCGTAATTGGTACGAGATCGGCACTTTTCACCCAGTTTTCAGATCTCGGCTTAATCATTTTAGATGAGGAACATGACGGCTCGTTTAAACAGCAAGATGGTTGGCGTTATCATGCGAGAGATTTAGGCATTGTTTTAGCGCAAAAACTCAATATTCCTATCTTATTAGGTTCTGCGACGCCAAGTTTGGAAAGTGTGAATAACGTACAAAATGGTAAATATCATCATTTGGTCTTATCAAAAAGAGCCGGAAATGCGACCGCACTTCGCCAGTTTGTGATTGATTTAAAACATCAACGAATTCAAAACGGCTTATCCGAACCGCTATTGAAACGTATGCAAGAACACTTAGAAAAAGGCAACCAAGTGTTGTTATTCCTTAATCGACGTGGATTTGCGCCTGTATTGTTATGTCATGAATGTGGCTGGATTGATGAATGTCATCATTGTGAAAAACCTTATACCTATCACCAACATCAGCGCGTTTTACGCTGCCATCATTGTGGCGCACAAAAAACAGTGCCGATGCAATGTGGTCATTGTGGTTCAACGCATTTAGTCACAACGGGGTTAGGCACAGAACAGTTAGAAGAAACCCTAAAAGCACGTTTTCCACAATACAATATTGCACGTATCGATCGTGATAGTACAGCGAGAAAGGGCAAGCTTGAAGGTTATTTAGAGGATATTCAGCAAGGTAAAAGCCAGATTTTAATTGGCACTCAAATGTTAGCCAAAGGACATCATTTCCCGAATGTTACTTTGGTTGCTTTAGTGAATGTGGATAATGCCTTGTTTTCCCTTGATTTCAGAGCCGAAGAACGTTTAGCGCAGCTTTATGTGCAAGTGGCAGGGCGCTCAGGCAGAGCCGAAAAACAGGGTGAAGTGGTTTTGCAGACTCATTATCCGGATCATCCGTTATTAACTACCTTGCTTGAAAAGGGTTATCAAGCCTTTGCAGAAGAAACCTTGAAGCTACGCCATAATATGGGCTTGCCTCCGTTTAGTTTCCAGGCATTGTTTAAAGCACAAAGTCGTCATTCTGAAGAGGCGGAAAATGCATTGTCGCAATTAGCCTCTTTCTTCTATGAACAAAAAATTGAAGGCTTGCAAGTGTTGGGGCCGATTCCCGCACCGTTCAGCAAAAAAGCGGGGCAGTATCGTTGGCAGTTGCTATTACAACACGCTTCTCGGAAACAATTACAGGCGGCATTAAGTCGATATTCTCCAGAGCTGATAAAGTCTTCTCAAGTGCGGTTGATTTTAGACGTAGATCCATTGGATTTGAGTTAGCAAAAATTCCCTAGAAAAATGCACTGTTTTTCAGTAGAATTAAGCGTTTTTTATACTCTAAGTTTAATTTATCGAATATTTTAGGATTTTATCGTGGCTCATCGAGATTTTGCCGGTCGAAGCGGCTCAAAAAATAATAAAAAGAAAGCAAAGAAAAGTTTTAATCGCAATACCTTAATTGTTCTTGCGTTGGTGGCGGTATTAGGTTTTGGTTTAGGGCTTTACTTCTTAAAAAGTAAAACACCAGCACCTGTAGTGACGACAAATGTTCAGCCGGAAAAACCGCAACCGAAAAGTGTGTTACCAAATCGCCCAGAAGAAGTGTGGCACTACATTAAAGAATTAGAAACCCGTACGGTGCCGGTGGATAATAATCCTTCTTCTGTTGAAAAAAATATGCGTTTGACGGAAGAGCAGCGTCAAGTGCTTATTCAAATGGAAAAAGAACAAAAAGCGGCAGAGGAAGCGAAAAAATTAGAAGCTCAACGTAAAGAGCAAGAAGCAGTGAATGCGGAAAAAGCCGCGGCTCAAGCACAGCAAGCTCAACCAGCACAGACAGATCAAGCTCAGTCAACACAGCCACAGCAAACAGCAAAAACAGAAGTGAAAAAGCCTGAGCCAGTTAAAAAAACAGAGCCAGTTAAAAAGCCTGAACCTCCGAAAAAAGTAGAAGTAGTGAAGGCGGAACCAGCAAAAACGGAACCTGCTAAAACAGAGCAACCGAAAAAAGCAGAACCGAAACCAGCTGAACAACAAGTACAGGCTGGCGGCAAAAAATTTGGTTTACAATGTGGTGCATTTAAAAATCGTGCGCAAGCAGAAAGCTTACAAGGTCGTCTCGCAATGGCTGGCGTGAATGCACAAATTGCGACAAGTGAAGAATGGAACCGCGTACGTGTAGGACCATTTGGTAGCCGAGATGCCGCAACAGCAGCACAAGATAAAGCAAAATCAGTGGCGAGTTGCGTTGTGATTGGAATGTAATTCAGAATTTAAAAGTGCGGTTAAAAATAACCGCACTTTTTTTATATTTTCACTTGCCAAAAAATGAAAAATCAATAAAATGAACGTTCATTCATTTTTGATATTCATCTTAAATGACCTTTCTCATATATAACCCTAAGAATTTAATTTTTTATTATGCGACAAGTAAAAGCCTCTAAAACGAAGCTTGATGTCAGCGAGCAGATCTTTGATGCAACAGATCGTCTTATGGCAAAAGAAGGATTACATTATCTTTCTATGCATAAGTTAGCCAAGGAAGCTGGCATCGCAGCGGGTACGATTTATCTTTATTTTAAGAGTAAAGACGAGTTATTAGCACAATTTGCTCGTCGAGTGTTCAATAAGTTTGCTGTGGCGATTGAAGAAGGTTTTGATGAAAGCCAATCTTTTTTCGAGCAATACAGAAAAATGTGGTGGAATATTTGGCATTTTCTTCAAGAAAATCCAACGATTCTGTTAAACATGAACCAATATCGATCTTTACCAGAGTTTATTGAAACCTGCAAAGAAATGGAGCATTCGTGTTGGGATCAGTTTTGTCTCAAGGGACAAGCCGCAAATGTGTTAGCTGATTTAGATCCTCACATGTTATTTTTGCTGAGTCTTAAAACGGCAATAGTTTTAGCCTCAGATATCAAGTTTCTCGGTACGGCAGTAACCGATGCGATGTTAGAATCTGTCATTGAACGCTCTTGGCGTGCAATTCAGAAATAGTAATTTTATTGTCTTAATGGAGTTTTCCAAATGAGTATAACTCAAACTAATAGACCAAAGCGTTCACACGTTTTCTTTTTGAAATTAGCGTTAGGCGTATTTGTGTTAATTTTTGCAGCAATGATTTTTCTTAATCAAATGAAAGCAAAAGGCATTGCTGATTTCTTAGCAAATAAACCAGAAACAGCCTCTCCTGTGACTGCAATGACAGTTAAGGCTTCAGAATGGACGCCAATCATTGAAACGACAGGTCTTGTTCGTCCGAATCAAGGGGCGATGTTAAGCGCTCAAAGTGCAGGAACGGTGTCTAAAGTGCTCGTGCAAAATGGACAGAGCGTGAAAAAAGGTGATTTGTTAGTTGAGTTAGATAGCTCAGTTGAGCGTGCAAGCTTACAAGCCGCACAAGCTCAGGTGGTGTCATTACGTCAAACTTATCAACGTTATGCAAATCTTGCGGGCAGCGGGGCTGTTTCTCGTCAAGAATTAGATAATGCAAAAGCAGCTTATGAAGCACAAGCGGCAAATATTGAGTCATTAAAAGCGGCGATTGAACGTCGCCAAATCGTGGCACCATTTGATGGTAAAGCCGGTATCGTGAAAGTGAATGCTGGTCAGTACGTTTCAAACGGTACTGAAATTGTGCGTGTGGAAGATCGTTCTTCTATGAAAGTGGATTTTGCGATTGCGCAAAACCTATTAGATAAATTGCATATTGGTCAAAAAGTAACAGCTACGGCAGATGCGCGTAAAGGTGAAACCTTTGCTGCTAAGGTGACTGCAATTGAGCCAGCAATTAATTCTTCAACGGGTTTAGTCGATGTTCAAGCAACGTTTGAACCAGAAGATGGAGCAAAATTATTATCCGGTATGTTTACTCGCTTAAATGTTGCTTTACCAACTGAGCATAATCAAATCGTTGTGCCACAAGTGGCAGTGAGCTACAACATGTATGGCGAATCGCTTTATATTTTGACCGCACTTTCCGATGAAGATATTGAGAAATTAGGCGGCGCAGAAAAAGCAGCAAATATGTACCGTGCAAAATCAATCACGGTATTTACGAAAGATCGTCAAGGTATTTATGCACAATTAAAAGGCGATGAAGTTAAAGTCGGCGATAAAATTGTGACCGGCGGTCAGCAAAACTTAAGTAACGGTGCATTAGTCTCTGTTGCAGATAAAGCGGGCGTAGGTACTGAACAACCTGCGAATAAAACGAATCTTTAATTAGGAAAAGCGAATGAAATTTACCGATATATTTATTCGTCGTCCTGTTTTGGCGGTTTCGATTAGCTTGTTAATCATTATTTTAGGATTACAAGCGATCTCGAAATTGGCTGTGCGCGAATATCCGAAAATGACCACGACGGTGATTACGGTGACCACTGCATATCCAGGGGCGGATGCGAACTTAATTCAAGCGTTTGTTACTTCCAAAATTGAAGAGGCGGTAGCGCAAGCAGATAATGTGGACTATATGTCTTCAAGCTCTAGCCCAAGCACTTCAACAGTCACCGTAAAAATGAAATTAAATACCGATCCGAATGCAGCCTTGGCAGATGTGTTAGCCAAAGTTAACTCGGTTCGTTCTGAATTGCCAAGTGGTATTGAAGATCCAACGGTTTCTTCCTCTACAGGTGGTTCGGGAATTATGTATATTAGTTTCCGTTCTAACAAACTTGATGCAAGCCAAGTGACTGACTATATTCAACGCGTAGTGAAACCACAATTCTTTACCGTAGAAGGTGTGGCGAGTGTACAGATCTTTGGTGCTTCGGAGTACGCACTTCGTGTTTGGTTAGACCCAGAAAAAATGGCGGCTCAAAACCTTTCGGCGACACAGGTGATGTCAGCATTATCGGCGAATAACGTTCAAACAGCAGCAGGTAATGATAATGGCTATTTTGTGACCTATAAAAACAAAGTAGAAACTACGACAAAATCGGTTGAAGAATTAAGCAACTTAATTGTGACATCAAACGGTGATAAGTTAGTACGTTTACGCGATATCGCTGATATTGAATTAAATAAATCAAGCGATAGCTCACGTGCGGTAGCGAATGGCGCAGATTCCGTTGTATTAGCGATTAACCCAACTTCATCAGCTAACCCATTAACCGTTGCAGAAAAAGTGCGTCCACTTTATGAGAGTATCAAAAATAATCTACCGGATGCTATTGAATCTGACATCTTATATGACCGTACAATTGCGATTAATAACTCAATTAATGAAGTAATCAAAACGATTGTTGAGGCAACGCTGATCGTATTGGTGGTGATTACCATGTTTATTGGTTCATTCCGTGCGATTTTAATCCCGGTTATCACCATTCCGATTTCATTAATCGGGGTAATTATGTTGCTTCAATCATTTGATTTCTCTATTAACTTGATGACTTTGCTGGCATTGGTTCTAGCCATTGGTTTGGTGGTGGATGATGCGATTGTGGTATTGGAAAACGTAGACCGCCACATTAAGTTAGGTGAAACACCATTCCGTGCGGCGATTATTGGTACGCGTGAAATTGCCGTTCCGGTTATTTCCATGACTATAGCCTTGATTGCGGTATATTCTCCAATGGCGTTAATGGGCGGTATTACGGGTACGTTGTTTAAAGAGTTTGCTTTAACCCTTGCTGGAGCAGTATTTATTTCCGGTATCGTAGCATTAACGCTTTCACCAATGATGACCAGTAAATTGCTAAAATCCAATGAGGCTCCAAGTAAATTGGAACAACGAGTAGAGCATACCCTTAGTAAAGTGAATGCAGCTTATGCGTATGTACTTGATTTGGTGATGGTAAACCGTAAATGTATGTTGATGTTTGCAGCAATTATCTTTGCAACCTTACCAGTGTTGTTTAAATCACTTTCAAGTGAATTAACACCTACAGAAGATAAGGGCGCATTTATAGCGGTCGGTTCTGCACCTTCTAACGTAAACATAGATTACGTGCAAAATGCGATGACACCTTATCAAGAGATTTTAACCAATACGCCAGAAGTACAGTTTGCGATGACGATTTCAGGGGCACCAAGCTCTAACCAATCTTTAAACGTTGTAACTTTAAAAGATTGGAAAGAACGCTCAAAAAGCCAAACAGCTATCATGAATGAGCTGAATGAAAAAGCGAAATCTATTCCTGAAGTGTCTGTACAAGGCTTTGCGTTCCCAGAAATTAATACAGGGGAGCAAGGTCCTCCAATTGGTTTTGTGATCAGCACATCACAAGACTACGGTGATTTAGCAAATGTGGCGGGTAAATTCTTAGAGGATATGCAAAAATCCAGTAAGTTTGTTTATACCGATCTTGATCTTAAATTTGATACGGCTCAAATGCGTATTAAGATCGACCGTGAAAAAGCGGGGACTTACGGTATTACAATGCAACAAATCAGCCGTACGTTAGGCAGCTTCTTATCTGCCGCAACCATTGAACGTGTGGATATTGATGGTCGAGCTTACAAAATTATTTCCCAAGTAAAACGTGACAATCGTTTATCTCCGGAAAGTTTTAATAAGTATTACATCACCGCAGCAAATGGTACCTCTGTTCCATTAAGCAGCTTGGTGACGGCTACATTGGAACCACAACCAAGTACATTGCCTCGTTTCAGCCAGTTAAACTCTGCGGTGATTAGTGCTGTACCGATGCCAGGTACTTCAATTGGTGATGCGATCCAATGGTTACAGGACAATGCGAAAAATACTTTACCACAGGGTTATAACTATGACTTTAAAAGTGAAGCGCGTCAGTTAGTACAAGAAGGTAATGCGCTTGCTGTAACGTTCTTACTTGCGGTAGTGATTATTTTCTTAGTCTTGGCAATTCAGTTTGAATCAATTCGCGATCCAATCGTGATTATGATTTCTGTGCCGTTAGCTGTAAGTGGTGCGTTATTAGCCTTAAATGCCTTTGGATTTTTGGGTATTGCAGGCTCAACGCTAAATATCTACTCACAGGTTGGTTTGATTACCTTAGTCGGACTTATCACAAAACACGGTATTTTGATGTGTGAAGTAGCGAAAGAAGAGCAGTTAAATCATGGTAAAACGCGTATTGAAGCGATTACCGAAGCGGCTAAAGTACGTTTACGTCCAATTCTGATGACAACGGCCGCGATGATCGCTGGTCTTGTACCGTTGCTTTATGCAACAGGTGCGGGTGCGGTGTCTCGTTTCAGTATGGGTATCGTTATCGTAGCTGGTTTGGCAATCGGTACATTGTTTACCTTATTCGTGTTGCCAGTGATTTATTCTTACATTGCAAGCGAACACAAGCCGTTGCCAGTATTTGATGAAAATGTGAAACCAATTGAAGGTCACATTAACGAACAACATTAATTGAAAATACGATAAAAACAAACCGCACTTTGATTTTTAAAGTGCGGTTTTCTTTTAGATATTAAAAAAGCGAACATAATGTTCGCTTTTTATTTATGAAAGTGCGGTCAATTTTAGACCGTTTTATTTAGCCATTTTTATTTTTAGCGGCTTTGTAAAGTTCCATCGCTTCTGGTAATAAGCGTTGTAAGTTTTCTTGGCGGGATTCATCACTCGGGTGAGTAGAAGCTAACACATCAAGCGCCCCTTTAGAACCACCAGAGGCTTTAGCCATTTTTTGCCATAAGCCAGGCGCGACTTGAGGATTGTAACCTGAGCGAGCCATTAGCATTAATCCAACTTCATCCGCTTCAGTTTCTGCACTACGAGAGTAAGGTTTATCTAAAGCAAAGTCTTTGGTTAAACCTACTGCTAATTCACTTGCGCTTGAGCCAATAACAGTAGAAAGGGCGGCATGACCTAAACTTGCTGCAATATTAGTAGCCATACCAAAATTCACTTTCGCTTTACCGTGTTCTTTTAAAGCGTGTGCCATTTCGTGACCCATTACAACAGCAATTTCATTATCGTTTAACTGTAAGGTATCCACTAAACCTGTGTAGAATGCCATTTTACCGCCTGGCATTGCCCAAGCATTCAATTCTTTTGATTTAATGACATTGATTTGCCAGTTAAATTGTTGTCCAGTTTCATTCGCTTGGTCTGCATAAGGGACCATTTTATTAAACACTGCATGAACACGTTTTGCAGTTTTTGATGAAGTATCAATTACACCATGTGCACGCATATTACCCATTTCTTGGGTATAGCTACTTGCAGCCTGTTGATTGATAGATGCTGAATCAGCACAGGAAGTTAATACAACACCCGCTAACGCAGCAAAAGCAAAGCTTTTAAGTTGTTTTTTCATAATTAAGTCCCTTTTGGTTAAAGCATCAATATTATATAAGTTTCTTTATTGTTGTCGATATAAAAAGATTGCCTTTTAATTTTGTACTATTATAATAGTGCAAAATTATATTCTAGGACTTTACTATGACAATAAAAAAATCTCCTTCTTTATTAGGCGGCGCCATGATTATTGCAGGTACCGCGATTGGTGCTGGCATGCTTGCAAACCCAACCTCAACGGCTGGCGTATGGTTTATCGGCTCTATTCTTGCTTTGGTTTACACTTGGTTTTGTATGACTACATCAGGTTTGATGATCTTAGAAGCCAACTTACATTATCCTACCGGCTCAAGCTTTGACACCATCGTAAAAGATTTGTTGGGAAAAGGTTGGAATATTATCAACGGTCTTTCTGTAGCTTTTGTGTTGTATATTTTGACTTATGCTTATATCACTTCTGGTGGTGGTATTACACAAAACTTGCTCAACCAAGCCTTTGGTTCAGCTGAAAGTGCGGTCGATATTGGACGTACTTCAGGATCCTTAATTTTCTGTTTTATTCTTGCGGCTTTCGTGTGGCTTTCCACTAAAGCTGTAGACCGTTTCACAACAATATTGATTGTTGGGATGGTAGTCGCTTTCTTCCTTTCTACTGCAGGTTTATTGAGCTCTGTAAAAACAGAAGTGTTATTCAATAGTATTGCAGAAGGCGAGCAAACCTATTTACCTTATTTATTGACCGCACTTCCTGTTTGCTTAGTGTCTTTCGGTTTCCATGGAAATGTACCGAGTCTCGTAAAATATTACGATCGTGATGGTAGCCGTGTAATGAAATCGATCTTTATTGGTACAGGCTTAGCTTTAGTGATTTACATCTTATGGCAGCTTGCGGTGCAAGGTAATTTACCACGTACAGAATTTGCACCCGTAATTGAAAAAGGCGGCGATGTATCGGCATTATTAGAAGCATTACACAAATATATTGAAGTGGAATACATTGCAGTTGTGTTGAATTTCTTTGCTTATATGGCTATTGCAACCTCATTCTTAGGGGTAACGTTAGGTTTATTTGACTATATTGCCGACTTGTTGAAATTTGATGACAGCCTATTAGGCAGAACAAAAACCACATTGGTGACATTCTTACCGCCGCTATTGTTAAGTTTACAATTCCCTTATGGCTTCGTGATTGCCATTGGTTATGCAGGATTAGCCGCAACCATTTGGGCAGCAATCGTGCCAGCACTACTTGCTAAAGCAAGTCGCCAAAAATTCCCAAATGCGACTTATAAAGTGTATGGCGGTAATTTTATGATTGGTTTTGTGATCTTATTCGGTGTGTTAAATATTGTGGCACAAGTAGGCGCAAACTTAGGATGGTTTGCAAGTTTCGCAGGATAAGTTTTCGCGTTAATATTGTAGGGGCGTATCGAATACGCCCTTTTTAATTTTACATAGGAAACGAGATGAGTAACAAAACGAGCGTTTATGATAAAGAAAACTTCTTTGAGCTTTATCAAAAACTTCGATCTAACCCAATCAGTCTCAATGAAATAGTGGAAAAGCCGACTATGCTTTCCCTATTACCTGATTTACAAGGAAAAAAATTGCTCGATCTAGGTTGTGGAACGGGCGGACATTTGCAACTCTATTTAGAACGCAATGCGGAGAGCGTAGTGGGAACAGATCTTTCAGCTAAAATGCTAGAGCAAGCTGAACAAGATCTGCAAAAGTGCGGTCAATTTTCTGGACGTTTTTCGTTATATCAGTTACCGATGGAAAAATTAACGGAATTGCCAGAAAGTGATTTTGATGTCATTACCAGCTCTTTTGCTTTTCATTATATTGAAGATTTTCCCGCTTTATTAGCTTCTATTGCCAACAAACTTAAGCCTAACGGTACATTAGTTTTTTCCCAAGAGCATCCGATTACAACTTGCCATAAAGAAGGGGAACGCTGGGAAAAAAATGAGAAAAAACAGCAACTCGCTTATCGTTTAAATCATTATCGTGATGAAGGACTGAGAGAGAGAAATTGGTTTCAACAACCTTTCAAAACGTATCACCGTACGACGGCAACGATTATTAATGATTTAATTGCTGCGGGTTTTCAAATTGAACAAATGGCTGAGCCAATGTTAGCCGAACAGCCACAATGGCATGATGAATTTAAAGATTTGCGGCATCGTCCCCCTTTATTGTTTATTAAATCAAGAAAAGTGATGAATTTAACAAAATAAACTGGTTTTTGACCGCACTTTATGGTATAAATCGCACCGCTGTTTTTGGGTTTCAAAAGCAGCGTTTTTAATTATTAACAACACACACATATCATTAAGGCTTAATCGGGGTGCCAAACGGTCGATTAGCTGATATGTGGAGGCTCAACCCCAACAAAAGGAAAATATTATGGCACAAGTTTCAATGCGCGACATGATCAACGCAGGCGTACACTTCGGACACCAAACTCGTTACTGGAACCCACAAATGAAACCTTTCATTTTTGGTGCTCGTAACGGTGTTCACATCATCAACTTAGAAAAAACTTTACCTTTATTCAACGAAGCTTTAGCGGAATTAACTCGCATTGCTAGCAACAACGGTAAAGTATTATTCGTTGGTACAAAACGTGCAGCGTCTGAAGCAGTTCAAGCAGCAGCATTAGATTGTCAGCAATATTACGTAAACCACCGTTGGTTAGGTGGTATGTTGACTAACTGGAAAACCGTTCGTCAATCAATTAAACGTTTAAAAGATTTAGAAACTCAATCTCAAGACGGTACTTTTGAAAAATTAACCAAAAAAGAAGCGTTAATGCGTACCCGTGAGATGGAAAAACTTGAATTAAGCCTTGGCGGTATCAAAGATATGGGCGGCTTACCAGATGCGTTATTCGTTATCGGTGCAGACCACGAACATATCGCTGTTAAAGAAGCAAACAACCTAGGTATTCCTGTATTTGCTATCGTTGATACTAACTCAACTCCAGCTGGCGTAGATTTCGTTATCCCTGGTAACGATGATGCGACTCGTGCTATCCAACTTTACGTTTCTGCAGCTGCAGCAGCGGTTAAAGAAGGTCGTGGTAACGAAGCTCAAGTTGCTGAAGAATTAGTAGCTGACGCAGAATAATTTAAGTTTTGCAATAAGGCGAAGCCCTTAATAATCAAACGATTAATTGGCATAGGGGCTAAAATTTAGCCCCTATATTTTTATCTAAAAGTGCGGTCAAAATGAATCGTACTTTCGACAGAGGATTTTTAAAATGGCTGAAATCACAGCATCATTAGTAAAAGAACTTCGTGAACGTACCGGTGCCGGTATGATGGAATGTAAAAAAGCATTAGTTGAAGCAAACGGTGATATCGAGTTAGCAATCGACAACATGCGTAAATCTGGTCAAGCTAAAGCTGCTAAAAAAGCAGGCCGTGTTGCAGCTGAAGGTGTTATCCTTGCTCGTGTACAAAATGGTTTCGGTGTATTAGTTGAAATGAACTGTGAAACTGACTTCGTAGCAAAAGATGCTGGCTTCTTAGGTTTAGCAAACGAAGTGGCTGATTTCGCAGCAGCACACAAAGGCACCACTATCGAAGCATTACAAGCACAATTTGAAGAAAAACGTGCGGCACTAGTGGCTAAAATCGGTGAGAACATGAACATCCGTCGTGTTGCTTACTTAGAAGGTCAAGTTATTGCTCAATACTTACACGGTGCAAAAATCGGTGTATTAGTGGCAGGTGAAGGTTCAGAAGATGAACTTAAAAAAGTGGCAATGCACGTAGCGGCATCTAAACCAGAATTCGTGAACCCAGAAGATGTACCTGCAGATGTTGTTGAACACGAGCGTCAAATTCAAATTGATATCGCAGTTAACTCTGGTAAACCAAAAGAAATCGCAGAAAAAATGGTTGAAGGCCGTATGAAGAAATTCACTGGTGAAGTTTCATTAACAGGTCAACCATTCGTCATGGATCCTTCTGTATCTGTAGGTGACTTCTTAAAATCAGTAAACACTTCAGTATCTAACTTCATCCGTTTAGAAGTGGGTGAAGGTATCGAGAAAAAAGAAGAAGATTTCGCAGCTGAAGTTGCAAAAATCACTGGCGGTAACGCTTAATTTTCTCCATTGAGATATAAAAAAAGCCGATATTGAATATCGGCTTTTTTGTTGTCTGAAATTTGAGATTTTCTATTTCTTTGGACGAATATCGATAGCAGGATCTGCATCTTTACGATATTTTTCTTCAATCAGTTTTTTCAGACCATAGTCATCTTTGTCTGATTGCTCAGAGAATAAATTTTCTTCTAAAGTGAGCTTCGGATTTTTAATTCCAATCCAATTAGCAATACCTTCTAAGAAATTCAAACCAGATTTAAAGGCTTTGTATTCTTTACGTGCCGTATCATCAGATGAAATCTTAAAGAGCGGAATATTATGATGTAATTGGCTGTGACAGTTTTGGTTAAACAAGGTAACGCCATGTTTATCATCTTCCTGATGACATAAACCATGATCGGAGAAATAAATCATTGAGAAAGTGCGGTGTGTTTTTTGCTCGTTTTCTTTGAGCGTTTCATACACTTTCTTAATAAAATCATCGGTTTTCTTAATGGATGTAATATAGCAATTTAAGTATTCGTTCTTTTTCTCAATGTCATTGTCATTGAAAATTTTCGGGTAATCTTCAACGCGATCGCAAGCAAGCGGATGTGAGCCATAAATGTGTAACACAATAAAGCGTTTACCTTGCGTTGGATCTTCTAAAACTTGAGCAAATTTAGGAATTAAATCAAAATCGCTGTAGTTTGTCGAATTAAAGCTCCCACCTTTTTTCAAGAAAATGGTTTCATCAGATTTTGAGGCTAGCGAGGCGACTGGTGTGTCATATTCACCTAAGAAACCTTGATTAGACAGCCAGTAAGTTTTCAGACCTGCAGACTTAATGAGATCCACTAGGCTTAAATCATAGTTTGGTTCCCATTTTTCTTTATCAGGTAACGTTAACATTAAGCGTAATGAGGCGACAGTGTTGGTTCCGGCGGATGTCATGCCATCAATCAGAGTACCATTTGCTGATGACATAAATGGCGTGTCATTAACGGGATATCCATACGCATGCAGGTAATCTTTTCTCGCACTTTCCCCCAAAATAATCACATAATCTTGGTATTGAGAATTTTCTAATGTGGATTGTCCCCAGCTGCTTTCCTGTGACATTTTTTTCAATTTTTGCCATTCATTAACGATCTGTACGCTGGAATCTATCGTTTCTTTTAAGGGCGCAGCAATGGGTAAGTTGTAGCCAATTAATAGGGTAGCCAGCGCAATGAATGTTTTATTGCGATAAAATTTCACCCCAAATTTGACCGCACTTTTGTAATGTAAAAAGACTAAAACTGGAATAGCCAATGCCGCTAAATAGCTGCTCACAGGGATTTGCATGAGAAACTCTTTGGTCTCTAACATATCTGTTGCAAGAACCGATGCAATATATTGGTAGCTTGGTGCACCAAAATTTAAGCCTGTCGGCGTATAAATTGCGTGTAAGCAAACTAAGGGTAATAAAATAAAATAGAAAGATTTTCGGCTACTGCTTAGCAAGATAATGAAAATAGCCGTGAGTAAAATCAGACTAATAGAGGGCTCTGGAAACATCCCTGAGCCTCGTAAAATTAAATAACCGGCAGCAATGGCACAAGACAAAGAAAAAAGTGCGGTTAAAATTTGTGAGGTTTTTGAAATCTTCATAAAGTTTACCTATAAAATCAAAATGGCATTATTTTATCGCACTTTTCTGACCAATTTCCATTTTTAACTTTTTCGCTCTTTTGCTAGAATAAGCCAATTTTTGTAACCGATAAAGGAAAAGACAAATGAGCCAACCAATTTACAAACGTATTTTATTGAAATTAAGTGGTGAAGCATTACAAGGGGATGAGGGCTTCGGTATCGATCCTTCGATTCTTGATCGTATGGCGTTAGAGATTAAAGAATTAATTGAAATGGGCGTGGAAGTTGGTGTTGTGCTCGGCGGTGGTAACTTATTTCGTGGTGCAAAATTAGCTAAAGCAGGGATGAATCGTGTTGTGGGCGACCACATGGGAATGCTTGCAACCGTGATGAATGGTTTGGCAATGCGTGATGCACTTCACCGTGCAGATGTTAATGCGAAATTAATGTCTGCGTTCCAATTAAATGGTATTTGCGATACGTATAACTGGTCTGAAGCAATTAAAATGTTACGTGAAAAACGCGTGGTGATTTTTTCAGCCGGTACGGGTAGCCCATTCTTTACAACCGACTCTGCAGCATGTTTACGAGGTATTGAAATTGAAGCGGATATCGTCTTAAAAGCGACTAAAGTAGATGGTGTATATAACTGCGATCCAGCAAAAAATCCTGATGCTATGTTATATCGTAATTTATCTTATGCTGAAGTGATTGAAAAAGAATTACAAGTAATGGATTTAGCTGCATTCACACTCGCTCGTGACCACGGTATGCCAATTCGTGTATTTAATATGTGCAAACCAGGTGCATTGCGCCAAGTGGTGCTAGGCACAGAAGAAGGCACAACGATTTGTTAATTTGATAAAGTAAAAATGAAAAACGGTAGAAATGATTTCTACCGTTTTTTGTTAATTAAAATAAGTTCTTTTCCCCAGCATTAAAAATGTCATCTTGACCATTTTTGCCTGGTTTGGCTAATTGTGGTTTATCAAAGAAGCATTGTTTATCTTGTTCATAATCGCATGGTGTAGAACATACAGGATAAATATTTGATACTTGGCAATTTGAAGCACCATCTTCTTTGCAATTTGCTAAGGCGTCATCTTTGGAACGCTGACCAAGAATCCCTAATCCAAAATAAGATGTCGGTCCATTTTTTTCTGCATGTGCAACACTTAAACAAGCATTACTAAACCCAAATAGAAATTCGCAACGTTCACCACTTTCTTTTTCACACTGACTAATGGCTTCTTTTTTGGCATTTGCTAAATTTGAAGCAGGAACATCATTCCCCCATATTCCTTGTTTTTTATTTCCTTGTCTTACTGCAACAGCAGACCAAGTACGAGGTTTTAATTCTAGTTTGCTTGTATCGTAATATCCATTACATTTGAATTCTTTATCAATATCACCAAACCCAGTTTCAGCACGATGAGATTTAATTTTGCCATTCATATCGGTAAAGACATAAGTCCATTTATGGTTACCTGTAAAGACTTTTTCTTTTTTGGTATAAATGGTTGTGCCGTAAGCATGATGGCCACGCCCTACTTCATATTCTAAAACATTGTAAAGCGGTCTAGCAAAACCATAAATTAAGAAAGTCTCCTTTTCACTAGAGCATTGCTTAATATCATCTGGATAAAGCCCTTTGCTTTCCATAAATTCATTAACATCTTTTCCTGACCAATAAAGTGTTGTACCAAGATGAACATAAGTGGAACAACTGCTTAAGAATCCGCAAATAGAGGTAAAAAACACGAATTTTAATAATGGTTTTATTGAATATTTCATATGAGACTTTTTATGTCGAATTTTTTATTGAAAATATAACCGCTTACCTTAACGATAAGCGGTTTACTTGATATATATTATGGATTAATCACTTGTGGTTTCGGCAATATACAGCCTTTCTCATTCTCCATATCGCAAGCTGTTGCACAAAGCCCTTCCATTACCGTTTTACAGTTACGTCCACCTTTTGACCGGCATTGCTCAATAGCATCTTTATTTGCCCCTGCTTTATTGGCACCTACACCAAACACATCAAAGTAAGTGCCATTACGCTCACCCATCCCACTTGATAGACAGAGGTTGCTATAAGATACAACTACTTTACAAGCCTTACCGCCATCATCTTTACATTGTTCTAAGGCATCTTCTTCAGCCTCTTTTTGCGAGCGATATGCTTTATCAGAACCCCACATCATTTTGTTATTATCCGCAGAGTTAGCAATACTCCTCCATAAACTTTGTCGTGATAAAGTTTGCGCTAATTTAGCCTTATCATGGGCAACCTCATCCATATCTTGACAATTAAATTCTTTATCAATGTCACCAAAGCCTGTATCAGAACGGTCAGAAGTAATTTTGCCTTCAATATCGGTAAATATATAATTCCATCTATATTTACCTGTAAATTGATGTTCTGTTTGCGTATAAATGGTTGTACCATAAGCATGATGACCTCGCCCCACTTCACGATCATATGTATGGTAAATAGGTCTAGCAAAACCATAAATAAGAAATGGCTTATCTTTATCCTTACAAATCTTTTTAGTATCTGGCTCAACCCCTTTATCTGCTATAAATTCGTTAATATCTTTACCTGACCAATATAATGTTGTACCTAAATGAGCATAAGTTGCACAGCCAGATAACCACATTGAAGCACATAATACAGCAGCGGCATGGACTATATGTTTTATATTGTAATTCATACTAAAATCCTCTGTTATTAATTGAGAGCCAAGATACTATCAAATCATACTTTAAGCAATCGGAATTTATATTCAAAATAAAAGATTCAAAACTCCCTAAAAATCCAGTAAAATCACTGTGTTTTATCTTTATTTATTGAAAAGGACAGATGAATGATTAATGAAATTAAACAAGATGCTGAAGCTCGCATGGAAAAAAGCCTCGAAGCGTTGCGTGGGCATATTGCGAAAATCCGTACAGGTCGTGCACAACCTAGCTTATTAGACGCGATTCAAGTGGAATACTATGGTGCAGCGACGCCACTTCGTCAATTAGCTAACGTTGTTGCAGAAGATGCGCGTACTTTAGCGGTAACGGTATTTGACCGTTCTTTAATCAGTGCAGTAGAAAAGGCGATTTTAACTTCTGATTTAGGTTTAAACCCATCTTCAGCAGGCACAACAATTCGCGTGCCTCTTCCTCCATTAACTGAAGAACGTCGTCGTGATTTAATCAAAATCGTAAAAGGCGAAGGTGAACAAGCTAAAGTCGCGATTCGTAACGTTCGTCGTGATGCAAATGATAAAATCAAAGCATTATTAAAAGACAAAGAAATCAGCGAAAACGATCAACACAAAGCAGAAGAAATCATTCAAAAAGTCACTGATAGCTATATCAAAAAAGTGGATGAGATCTTAGCAGATAAAGAAAAAGAATTAATGGATTTCTAATTGTCGAACCATGTTTTGGGGCAGACCAAGTGTCTGCCCTTGTTCTATTCTGATGAAGAAATAAAAGCACAAAGTGCGGTCGAAATTTTATGCAAAAACAAAATCTTGTTATTTTAGGATCAACGGGGTCTATTGGTCATAGCACCCTTTCTGTTATCGAACATAACCCCGACAAATACCATGCCTTTGCGTTAGTGGGAGGCAAAAATGTTGAGACTATGTTTGAACAATGCGTGAAATTTCAACCGCACTTTGCTGCATTAGATGATGAAAATGCAGCAAAGGTATTGCGAGAAAAATTAGCTTCACACCACATTAAAACGGAAGTCTTAGCTGGACAGAAAGCCATTTGTGAGTTGGCAGCACATCCGGACGCAGATCAAGTTATGGCCGCTATTGTTGGTGCGGCGGGATTGCTACCGACTCTTTCAGCAGTAAAAGCGAGTAAGAAAGTCTTGCTTGCAAATAAAGAATCGTTGGTGACTTGTGGCCAGATCTTTATTGATGCGGTAAAACAGTCAAAAGCAAAATTATTGCCTGTTGATAGCGAACATAACGCGATTTTTCAATCTTTACCGCCTGAAGCACAAGAAAAGGTAGGGTTCTGTTCTTTGAAAGAATTGGGCGTCAGTAAAATTGTCTTAACTGGTTCTGGTGGACCTTTCCGTTATACGCCATTAAACGAGTTTGAACATATTACTCCCGCACAAGCCGTCGCTCACCCAAACTGGTCAATGGGTAAAAAAATCTCCGTGGATTCTGCCACGATGATGAATAAAGGCCTAGAGTACATTGAAGCCCGCTGGCTCTTCAATGCATCGGCTGATGAAATGGAAGTGATTATTCATCCTCAATCTATTATTCACTCAATGGTGCGTTATGTAGATGGTTCGGTCATTGCTCAAATGGGCAATCCGGATATGCGTACGCCAATTGCGGAAACCATGGCTTATCCAAATCGTACAGTCAGTGGTGTGGAACCATTAGACTTCTTTAAAATCAAAGAATTGACATTTATCGAACCTGATTTTAATCGTTATCCAAATTTAAAATTAGCGATCGATGCGTTTGCAGAAGGACAATATGCGACAACCGCAATGAATGCGGCAAATGAAATTGCAGTACAAGCCTTTTTAGATGGATATATTAAATTTACGGATATTGCGAAAATTAACCAAGCATCAGTTGAGCAAATGCCATCTTCTATAATTTCAAGCATTGATGATGTATTAGCCGTAGATAAGCAAGCACGTGAATTAGCCGCTTCACTGATTAAAAAGTTAATGTAGAATACACCAAAGTACGGTCATAAAATCCGAATATTTTAGAATGAAAGAACTTGATAACAATAATATTCCTGAACACGTTGCCATCATAATGGATGGTAATGGGCGCTGGGCGAAGCAACAAAATAAGCTACGTATTTTTGGCCATACAAATGGTGTGGCAGCCGTGCGCCGTGCGGTGAGTTATGCACGACAAACTGGTGTTAAATTTTTGACGTTATATGCGTTTAGCAGCGAAAACTGGAACCGTCCCGAGCAAGAAGTGAGCGCTTTAATGACGCTCTTTATGCAAGCGCTTGATCGAGAAGTCAAAAAATTACATAAAAATAATATTCGTTTAAAGATTATTGGTGATGTTTCTCGTTTTAGTGAAAAATTGCAAGAGAAGATCGCAAAAGCAGAAAATTTAACGGAAAATAATACCGCACTGACTTTAAATATTGCGGCTAATTACGGTGGTTGTTGGGATATTATTCAAGCGACTCAACAATTAGCTGAAAAAGTAAAAAATAATGAGATTTCGGTGAGTGATATTAATGAATCACTTTTCCAGCAACATTTAGTCACACAAGATGAGCCGCCGGTCGATTTATTAATTCGGACGAGCGGTGAACAACGCATTAGTAATTTCTTGCTTTGGCAAATTGCGTATGCGGAATTGTGTTTTTTAGATGTGCTTTGGCCGGATTTTAGTGAAAAAGATTTTAATCAGGCAATTGCCTGCTATCAACAACGTCATCGCCGTTTTGGCGGGACAGAATAAGCGGAGAACTTATGCTTAAAGAACGTGTATTATCAGCCATTGTATTGATTGCTTTGGTATTATGTGCCTTGTTCTTATTTACCCCATTTTATTTTGCCCTAGCCTTGGGCTTTGTGGCGACGCTTGGTATTTGGGAGTGGGCTCAATTTGCTCGTTTTAAAAATCCTTTAGTACGCCTTTGTATCGCGGCATTTTTAGGTGCATTTATTTTCCTTTGGCTTTATAACGAAGGTAATTATTTAGATGCGGGTCGAGTATTTGAAAACTACTTACCGTTGTTATTGCTAAACTCAGTCGGTTGGTGGGCACTTGCATTGGTGTTAGTGGTGACTTATCCAAGCTCAGCGAAGTTTTGGGGTAAAAATATTCCTTTACAACTCCTGTTTGCGTTTTCTACGCTGATTCCTTTTGTTGCCGCCGTCTTACGTTTACGTTTAGATAATTATACTGCTGATCCACATCATGGTTTATTCTTATTACTCTATGTATTTGTATTAGTATGGGCAGCTGATTCAGGTGCCTATTTTGCTGGACGAGCTTTTGGTAAGCACAAACTTGCACCGAAAGTATCACCTGGGAAAACATGGCAAGGGGTATTTGGAGGCATGATCACCGCGGCGGTATTGGCATTTGTATTTATCCATTTCTCAGGTGAAACCTTATTAGGTAGCCGTGCAATGAGTGGTTTTGTTGTGCTTTCTGTGACAACTGTGGCTATTTCTGTATTAGGTGATTTAGCAGAAAGTATGTTTAAACGTGAATCAGGCATTAAAGACAGTAGTCAATTAATTCCAGGCCATGGCGGTATTTTAGATCGTATTGATAGCTTAACAGCCGCAGTACCATTCTTCACATACTTCTATTTCTTTGTGTTATAGGATAGAACATGTCGTTTTTGTGGTCGCTTGGCTCATTTATTGTTGCAATTGCTGTGCTGGTTGCCGTACACGAATACGGCCACTTTTGGGCAGCAAGAAAGTGCGGTATTAAAGTTCATCGTTTTTCGATTGGCTTTGGTAAAGTGATTTGGCGACGCACAGATAAATTGAGCACTGAATTTGCGATTTCAGCTATTCCGCTTGGTGGTTATGTCAAAATGCTTGACGGGCGAAATGAAGAAGTTCCAGCAGAGTTAAAATCGCAGGCATTTGAAAGTAAATCTGTCGCTCAACGTGCTTTTGTGATTGCTGCAGGCCCGCTTGCTAATTTTATTTTTGCGATTTTGGCATATTGGGTGATTTATTCTGTTGGGATTCCGAGTGTTAAACCGGTCATTGAAAACGTCACGCCAAATTCTCCAGCTGCGATGGCTCAAATTGAACCGAATACCCAGATTTTGGCAATTGATGGGAAGAATACACCCGATTGGGAAACCATTAATTTATTGCTCACTGATAAGTTAGGTTCTGATTCTGTTGAGCTAACATTAACGCCTTTTGGTGAAGACCGACCTTATCAACGAACCATTAATCTGCAAAATTGGACATTTGAGCCGGATAAAGAAACAGCGTTTGAAACACTAGGGATCAATCCAGTTTCAAGTAAAGTGGAGATGACTTTATCAAAAGTGATGGAGAACTCACCAGCTGAAAAAGCAGGCTTATTGATTGGCGATAAAATTTTAGCAGAAAATTCGACCGCACTTGATTGGAAAGCTTTTGTCGCACAGGTACAACAAGGTCAACCTTTTACAATCAAGGTTGAACGAAATCAGGAAATTTTTGAAAAAACCTTGCAACCGGAGAAGAATCAAGATGGTAAATGGTTTGTAGGGTTAAGTCCGACGTTCTTAAAAGTTGGTGAACAGTATCGAACTGAATTAAAATATGGTATTCTTGATGCGCTACAAAAAGGTGTGGAAAAGACAGGCCAAATTTCTTGGTTTATTGTGAAGGCAATCGGAAAATTGCTTAGTGGTGAACTTTCATTTTCCAGTTTGGCTGGGCCAATTTCAATTGCTCAGGGGGCAGGCGCATCTTCTAACGCTGGTGTGATTTATTTCTTAAGTTTTCTCGCGTTAATTAGTGTTAATTTAGGCATAATGAATTTATTTCCGTTGCCAGTTTTAGATGGTGGACATCTCGTATTTTTGGCGGCGGAAGCTATCAAAGGAAAACCTGTTTCAGAACGGGTACAAAATTTAAGTTATCGTATAGGGCTAACAATCTTGTTAATTGAAACAATTTTTGTGCTTTTTAATGATTTCTTACGTTTATAACTATTATTTTTTATAGGATAAAGTCGATGAAAAAACTTCTAATCGCAAGTTTATTATTCGGTACTACAACGAGTGTATTTGCGGCACCATTTGTAGCAAAAGACATTCGTGTTGACGGTGCTCAAGGAGACTTAGAACAACAAATTCTAGCGAGCCTTCCTGTTCGTAGCGGTCAGCGCGTAACGGATAAAGACGTAGCCAATATTGTACGTTCATTGTTTGTAAGTGGACAGTTTGATGATGTCAAAGCTTTCCAAGATGGTGATGCGTTAGTTGTGAGCGTTATCGCGAAACCAATCATTTCTGAAGTGAATATTAAGGGCAATTCATCTATTCCAACAGAAGCTTTAAAACAAAATCTTGATGAAAATGGATTCAAAAGTGGTGATGTATTAAATCGTGCGAAATTAGAAGAGTTTGCGAAAACCTTAAGAGAACATTATAAGAGTGTAGGCCGTTATAATGCGAAAGTTGAACCAATTGTGACGACTTTACCAAATAACCGTGCAGAAATTACCCTTCAAATTGATGAAGATGATACGGCAAAACTTCGTTCAGTGACTTTTAATGGAAATGAAGCGATTTCGAGCAGTAAGTTACAAGAACAAATGGAGCTTCAACCAGATTCTTGGTGGAAACTTTGGGGTAATAAGTTTGATGGTTCTCAGTTTGATAAAGATGTTCAAGCTATCCAAGATTACTACCAAAATAATGGTTACGCAAAAGCAAAAGTGACTAAAACAGATGTTCAATTAAATGAAGATCATACAAAAGCAGATGTGACCATTGATGTGAGTGAAGGTGAAAAATACAATTTAAGTTCAGCTCGTATTGTTGGTAACCTAGGTGGTATGGCTAATGAGTTACAACCATTATTAAGCGAGCTTCACTTGAACGAAACATTCAGACGTTCAGATGTGCAATACGTAGAAAGCTTAATTAAAGATAAATTAGGCGAGCGAGGTTATGGTAGCGCAACAGTTAATGCTGTACCAACTTTTGATGATGCAAATAAAACACTGGCGTTAACATTTGTTGTGGATGCGGGTCGTCGTCTATCTGTACGTCAAGTTCGTTTTGAAGGTAATACGGTTTCTGCGGATAGTACATTACGTCAAGAAATGCGTCAGCAAGAAGGGACTTGGTATAACTCACAATTAGTTGAGTTAGGTAAAGTGCGTTTAGATAGAACAGGCTTCTTTGAAAGCGTAGAAAATCGTATTGAACCAATCCAAGGTTCTAATGATGAAGTAGATGTAGTATATAAAGTCAGAGAACGTAATACGGGTAGTATCAACTTTGGTATCGGTTATGGTACAGAAAGCGGTCTTAGCTATCAAGCAAGTGTAAAACAAGATAACTTCTTGGGAACGGGCGCTGCGGTAAGTTTAGCCGGTACACGTAATGACTACGGTACAAGTGTAAACTTAGGTTATACAGAACCATACTTTACTAAAGATGGCGTAAGTTTAGGTGGAAACGTATTCTATGAAACTTACGATAACTCAAAAAGTGATACCTCATCAACCTATAAACGTACCACTTATGGTGGTAACATGACATTAGGTTTCCCAGTCAATGAGAATAACTCATATTATGTGGGATTAGGTTATACTTACAATAAAATTAGCAATTTCGCGTATGAGTACAACCGTGATTTATACATGAAGTCAATGAATTTGACTGGAAACTCAATCAAAACTAATGATTTTGATTTCTCATTTGGTTGGAACTACAACAGCCTAAATCGTGGCTATTTCCCAACTAAAGGGGTAAAAGCAAATCTAGGTGGTCGTGTAACCATTCCAGGATCTGACAATAAATATTATAAATTAAGCGCTGAGCTTCAAGGTTTCTACCCATTAGATCGTGATCACCGTTGGGTGTTATCAGGAAAAGCAACCGCCTCTTATGCTAATGGCTTAGGTGGTAAACGTGTACCGTTCTATCAACTTTATACGGCTGGTGGTATCGGTTCATTACGTGGCTTTGCTTACGGTGCGGTAGGTCCTAATGCGATTTATCAAGACAAATATGGTCAATGGTATCAAAGCACTGATGTCGTTGGTGGTAATGCGATGGCTACAGCAAGCGTGGAACTTATTGTTCCAACTCCATTTGTGGGAGATAAAAGCCAAAATAGTGTAAGAACCTCACTTTTCGTTGATGCAGCGAGCGTTTGGAATACAAAATGGAAATCAGATAAAGAAGGCTTAAAATCATCTCCGATTTATGCAACATTACCTGATTACAGCAAAGCAGGTAGAGTTCGTGCTTCAACTGGTGTTGCTTTCCAATGGCAATCACCAATTGGACCATTGGTATTCTCTTACGCGAAACCAATCAAAAAATATGAGAATGATGATGTAGAACAATTCCAATTTAGTATTGGTGGTTCTTTCTAATAAATTGAACTTTTATATTCTATTTAAGTCAAAATCTTTGTTCTGTGTCAGTGAGTTAGCTGACACAGAAAAATTTACTAAACTAATTTAAGGAAATTCAAATATGAAAAACGTATTAAAAGTTACCGCACTTTCTTTAGGTCTAGCACTTGCATCAGGTTTTGCTGCTGCAGATGAAAATATCGCATTCATCAATGCTGGCTATTTATTCCAAAATCACCCAGATCGTCAAGCGGTGGCAGATAAGTTAGATGCAGAATTCAAACCAATGGCAGATAAACTTGCTGCAAGCAAAAAAGAAATTGATGATAAAATCGTAGCATCTCGTAAAAAAGTAGAAGCAAAAATTGCCGCTTTACAAAAAGATGCACCTCGTTTACGTCAAGCTGAAATTCAAAAACGCCAAGACGAAATCACTAAATTTGGTTCAGATGAAGAAGCAGTATTAAATAAATTAATGGAAGAGCAAGATAAAAAAGTTGCTGAGTTCCAAGAGTTAAATGAAAAACGTCAAACTGAAGAGCGTGGTAAATTATTGGAAAGCATTCAAGTTGCAACTAATAATTTAGCTAAAGCTAAAGGTTATACTTATGTTTTAGATGCAAACTCTGTCGTATTTGCGGTAGATGGTAAAGATATTACTGAAGAAGTATTGAAATCTATTCCAGCAACTGAGAAAGCCGCTCCAGCAAAAACTGAAGAGAAAAAATAATAGGTTCTCATAATGCAAAAATCCTATTCTTTACAGGAATTAGCAACAAAAGTCGGCGGCACCCTTCGCGGTAACGCCGACGTTGTCGTTAATGGTATTGCTGCTCTTTCAAAAGCTGAAGCAAATCAGCTTACGTTCATTTCTAATGCAAAATTTCGCCCTTTATTAGCTGAATCTAAAGCAGGTATTCTTGTGGTGTCAGAAGCGGATGTGGAATTTTGCTCACCTAAAAGTAATTTACTTATCGTTAAAGATCCTTATGTTGCTTATGCAGTATTAGCTCAATATATGGATACTACCCCGAAAGCGGCTCAAAATATCCACCCAAGTGCGGTTATTTCTGAAAAAGTTTCAATTGGTGAAAATGTATCAATTGGTGCAAATGCCGTTATTGAAGAAGGTGTTATATTAGGCGATAACGTGATTATTGGCGCCGGTTGTTTTGTAGGTAAATTCACCAAAATTGGTGCAGGTACACAGCTTTGGGCAAATGTAAGCGTTTATCATGAAGTAGAAATTGGACAAAATTGCTTAATTCAATCAGGTGCTGTGATTGGTAGTGATGGTTTTGGTTATGCAAATGATCGTGGCCGTTGGGTGAAAATTCCACAAGTTGGTCAAGTGATCATTGGTAATAATGTTGAAATCGGTGCTTGTACTTGTATTGACCGTGGTGCTTTAGATGCGACAGTTATTGAAGATAACGTCATCATTGATAACCTTTGTCAAATCGCCCATAACGTTCATATCAGCACAGGTACAGCAGTAGCTGGCGGTGTCATTATGGCTGGTAGCCTAAAAGTGGGGCGTTATTGTTTAATTGGCGGAGCAAGTGTGATCAATGGTCACATGGAAATCTGCGATAAAGTAACCGTGACAGGTATGGGTATGGTGATGCGTCCAATTACTGAGCCAGGTGTTTACTCATCGGGTATCCCATTGCAAACCAATAAAGAGTGGCGAAAAACAGCCGCACTTACCCTGGGGATTGATGGTATGAATAAACGACTGAAAGCCCTTGAGAAAAAACTTGGCTAAGATTTTTAAAACGTACCCTAGGGTGCGTTTTATTTTTATACAGAAATATCGTATAATTCCAATGTTTTATTATTATTTATTTTAAAGGTATTAGACGTGTCAGAGAATCAAGTAAGTAAAGTAATTGAAGCAAAAGAAATTATGACCTTATTGCCACATCGTTATCCATTTTTATTAGTGGATCGTGTGTTAGACTACAAAGAAGGTGAGTGGTTAAAAGCAATTAAAAATATCAGTGTAAACGAACCTTGTTTTACCGGTCATTTCCCTGGAGAGCCAATTTTACCAGGTGTATTAATTCTTGAAGCTTTGGCCCAATCAATGGGGATCCTTGCATTTAAAACCCATGAATTAAAAGGTGGTGAATTATTCTATTTCGCAGGTATTGATGAAGCGCGTTTCAAACGCCCTGTATTACCTGGAGATAAAATGGAATTGAACGTTCAAGTGATTAAGGAACGTCGTGGTATTACAGCATTCACGGGTATTGCAACTGTAAACGGTGAAGTCGCTTGTGAAGCCAAATTAATGTGTGCTCGTCGATAATTAAAGAAAATTAAGGGGTAAGTATGATCCACCCAAGTGCAAAAATTCACCCAACCGCGCTTGTTGCTGATGGCGCAGTTATTGGCGAAGACGTTGTTATCGGTCCTTTCTGTATTATTGAAGGGAGCGTTGAGATTAAAGCGCGTACTGTTTTAAATTCTCACATTGTCGTGAAAGGCGACACCGTGATTGGTGAAGATAACCAGATTTATCAATTTGCCAGCATCGGTGAAGTAAACCAAGATTTAAAATATAAGGGCGAAGCAACTAAAACCATTATTGGTAATGGCAACCTTATTCGTGAACATGTGACAATTCATCGTGGCACTATCCAAGGTGGTGGTGTAACACGTATTGGTAATAACAATTTATTGATGATTAATGTCCACGTTGCTCACGATTGCCAAATTAAAAATAACTGTATTTTGGCAAACAATGCAACCCTTGCAGGTCACGTTGAATTAGATGATTTTGTTATTGTAGGTGGTATGTCTGCGATTCACCAATTTGTGATCGTCGGTGCGCACGTTATGTTAGGTGGTGGATCTATGGTTAGCCAAGATGTGCCGCCTTATGTGATGGCTCAAGGTAACCATGCGCAGCCTTTCGGTGTCAACCTTGAAGGATTAAAACGTAGAGGTTTTGATAAACCAACTATGCATGCTATCCGTAATGTTTATAAAATGATTTACCGTAGCGGTAAAACCCTTGAAGAAGTATTGCCAGAAATTGAACAAATTGCACAAACTGAATCTGCAATTAGTTTCTTTGTGGAATTCTTCAAACGTTCTACCCGTGGCATTATTCGTTAATTAACGTTTCTTTTCTCGTTAAGAGAAAATGATGAATAACAAAGAGACCGCACTATGATTTGTTCAAAGTGCGGTCGTTTTTTAGGATAAATTTAATGATAAAAGAAAATCCGACTATTGCGATTGTTGCCGGTGAAGTATCTGGTGATATTCTTGGTGCTGGTCTCATCCAAGCGCTTAAACGCCACTATCCGCAAGCTAAATTTGTCGGGATTGGCGGAGAGAGAATGATTGCTCAAGGTTTTGAAAGCTTTTTTGATATAGAAGAGCTCTCTGTCATGGGGCTAGTAGAAGTACTTAAACATTTACCTCGATTGCTTAAAATTCGTCGCAGTATCATCGAACAACTTTCTACTATTAAACCGGATGTATTTATCGGTATTGATGCACCGGATTTTAATCTTACCGTTGAACTAAAATTAAAAGAAAAAGGGATTAAAACCATTCATTACGTGAGTCCATCTGTATGGGCTTGGCGTCAAAATCGTATTTATAAAATTGCTAAAGCAACCCATCAAGTATTAGCCTTTCTTCCTTTTGAAAAAGCCTTTTATGATCGTTTTAATGTGCCTTGTCGTTTTATTGGCCATACCATGGCAGATGCGATTCCATTAAAACCAAATAGAACGGAAGCTTGTCAGACCTTAGGTATTGATGAAAAAGGACGCTATCTTGCCATTTTAGTGGGGAGTCGAGGTAGCGAAGTTGGGTTTCTTACTGAACCATTTCTAAAAACCGCTTTGTTATTAAAAGAAAAATATCCAGACTTGCAGTTTTTAGTCCCTTTGGTGAATGAAAAACGTCGCCAGCAATTTGAGGAAATAAAGGCTCAGATTGCACCTGATCTTGATATGCATTTAATTGATGGTAAAGCACGCCAAGTGATGATTGCTGCTGAAGCAACTTTACTAGCTTCAGGTACCGCTGCACTTGAAGCGATGTTGTGTAAATCGCCAATGGTGGTGGGCTATCGAATGAAACCGTTCACGCATTTCTTGGCAAAACGATTGGTCAAAACAAAATATATTTCATTGCCTAATTTGTTAGCGGATGAAATGCTTGTGCCAGAAATGATTCAAGAAGATTGCGAACCGCAAAAATTGGCAGAACAACTTTCTCAGTATTTGGGCGATGACGAAAGTGCGGTCAAATCTCGCAGTGTTTTAATTCAACGTTTTACAGAGTTGCATAAATTAATTCAATGTGATGCGGATAGCCAAGCCGCACAAGCTGTGATTGATTTATTGGAGCAAAAACATGACTGATTTTGTTTATCCTGAAGGTTATCAACTATTTGCCGGGGTGGATGAAGTTGGCCGAGGCCCTTTAGTAGGGGCTGTTGTAACGGCTGCAGTGATCTTAGATCCGAATAAGCCGATTGCTGGTTTGGCGGATTCTAAAAAGCTCAGCGAGAAAAAACGCCTTGCACTCGCAGCAGAAATTAAAGAGAAGGCCCTAGCTTGGGCAATGGGACGAGCAGAGCCTGCTGAAATTGATGAATTGAATATTCTGCATGCCTCTATGCTAGCGATGGAACGGGCCGTAAAAGCCTTAAAAATTCAACCGCACTTTGTGTTAGTGGATGGCAATCGAATCCCACCTAACCTTGGTTTGCCTGCTCAAGCCGTGGTGAAAGGCGATTCACTTGTGGCTGAAATTAGCGCAGCCTCTATTTTGGCAAAAGTCGCTCGCGATCAGGAAATGGAAGCATTAGATAAAAAACATCCTGAATATGCCTTTGCTCAACATAAAGGTTATCCCACCAAATTACATTTAGAAAAGTTAGCGGAACTGGGTCCTTTACCGGAGTATCGTCGAAGTTTTTCACCTGTGAAGAAGGCGATAGGCATTGGAGAGTAGTGACCTTGAAAGATTTTAGGATAGAGTATAATACCATTTTTGAGCATGCACTTTGGGTGAGTCCATTGTTTTGGACATTAATACTGCTTGCTGCGGCCATTATTTTATTTGTGCATAATAAAATTCGTATGGATGTGGTGGCATTATTGGTGATGCTCTCTTTTTATCTAAGCGGTATTCTTAGTATTCAAGAGATCTTAATTGGTTTTAGTGATCCTAATATTATTCTCATTGCTTTGCTTTTTATTGTAGGAGAAAGCTTGGTTCGGACAGGGATTGCTTATCGCGTAAGCGATGGCATCTTGAAAGTTGCGGGAAATAGTGAAGCTAAGGTACTTATCTTATTGATGCTTTCAGTGGCTGGATTAGGCGCATTTATGAGTTCTACTGGCGTAGTTGCTGTGTTTATCCCTGTTGTGATTATGATTTGCCGTCAAATGAATATTTCCCCAAAACGATTAATGATGCCATTAAGTGTGGCAGGATTAATCAGTGGGATGATGACGTTAATCGCGACGGCTCCTAACCTTGTGGTGAATGCGGAATTAGTGAAAGATACGAATCTTCGCCTTGAGTTTTTTGATTTCACCCCGATCGGATTATTGATCTTAGTGTTGGGTATGGGCTATATGCTTATCGCTCGTCGATGGCTTTCGGATAATAGTGATGAAAGCAATCAAGATACCATGCAAAGCTCCATGAATGAGCTAATTAATGAATATGGTTTGAAAGATCGTACCAAACGCTTGGTGGTGAAAAGCACGTCTCCTTTCGTAGGTAAAACCTTAGACCAACTTCATTTGCGTTCTAGCTATCAATTAAATGTGTTGGCGATTGAGCGTTGGAAGCATTTCCGTCCAAGTTACATCATGCCTCTTGGCACATCAGAGATAAAAGCAAAAGATATTCTCATGGTGGATTTGGAACGCTGTGATTTTAATTTCGATATGTTTTGCCAAGAATTTCATCTAGAGCCAGCCGAAATTAAATCACAATCGTTTGATCAGCAGGCACGTTCCATTGGAATGGCCGAGTTAATTATTGTGCCGAACTCTGCCTGTATTGGTAAAACCACTGCAGAGTTACAATTCCGCACAAAATATGGCTTAAATGTGGTTGGGATTAAACGAGATGGTGTAGTGTTGAGTGATGCTTTTAAAGAAAAATATCGCTCAGGTGATTTGCTTTTAGTGATTGGCGATTGGCGACTTATTCAAGCAATGCGTGATCGTCGAAAAGATTTCCTTGTATTGAATTATCCGAAAGAAATGGAACGTGCTGTGCCGGCACAACGTCAAGCGCCGCTTGCCTTACTTTCCATTTTAACTATGGTGGTATTGATGGTTTCGGGTGTAGTACCGAATGTCGTGGCAGCGTTAATTGGCTGTTTAATGCTAGCTTATTTCCGTTGTGTGGATGCTAAAAGTGCTTATGACTCCATTCAATGGCCGAGCCTTATTCTGATTATCGGAATGATGCCATTTTCGACCGCACTTCAAAAAACAGGTGGAGTTGAGTTTGCGGTGAAATGGTTAACACAAATCATTGATGGATGGGGAATGTATCCTGTATTGATTGTGCTCTTTGTTTTTTGTGCATTAGTTGGGTTGTTTATTTCGAATACAGCCACTGCAATTTTAATGGCACCCATTGCGATTTCTCTTGCTCAGCAACTTAATGTGTCTCCCGTGCCATTTGCGATGGTCGTTGCGATTGCGGCTTCTGCTGCATTTATGACACCGGTCTCTTCTCCAGTAAATACCATGGTGGTGGGGCCTGGTGGCTACAAATTTGCTGACTTTATTAAAATTGGTGTACCTTTTACCTTAATTGTTATGTTGGTGACTGTTTTTATTGTGCCAATATTATTTCCATTTTAAATGAAAAGAGCGGTCAAATTGACAGCTCTTTTTATCTCTCAGCAAGATTATTTATTTAATTTCGCTTTGTAAGTTGGGTTCATTAAGTTTTCTACAGAAAGAATATCATCCAATTGTTCTGCGGTTAATAAACCTTTTTCTAATACGACTTCACGTACGCCTTTACCGGTTTGAGCACAGATTTTACCCACTAAGTCGCCATTATGGTGACCGATAAATGGATTTAAGTAAGTCACGATACCGATTGAGTTGAATACGTAGTTTTCACAAATTTCTTTGTTTACAGTAATACCGTCTACACATTTATCGCGTAAGTTCACGCAAGCATTGGTTAAGATGTCGATAGATTCAAACATTGCTTGACCAATCACAGGTTCCATTACGTTTAATTGTAATTGACCTGCTTCAGATGCGAAAGTGACGGTAGTATCGTTACCAATTACTTTAAAGCAAACTTGGTTTACTACTTCTGGAATAACAGGATTTACTTTTGCAGGCATGATAGAAGAACCTGCTTGTAATTCAGGTAAGTTAATTTCTTTAATACCCGCACGTGGACCAGAAGAGAGTAAACGTAAGTCGTTACATACTTTAGATAGTTTTACTGCGGTACGTTTTAATGCACCGTGAACCATTACATAAGCACCACAGTCAGATGTTGCTTCGATTAGGTTTTCAGCTGGTACACAAGGTAATCCGGTTACTTCAGAAAGGTGTTTTACCACTAATTCTGTATAACCTTTTGGTGTATTTAAACCTGTACCGATTGCGGTTGCACCAAGGTTTACTTCAAGGAGTAACTCAGCGATACGTTTTAAGTTACGTACTTCTTCTTCAAGTAATACTGCAAACGCTTTAAACTCTTGACCTACGGTCATAGGTACCGCATCTTGTAATTGGGTACGACCCATTTTTAAAATTTTAGCAAATTCTTTTGCTTTATTATCGAAACCATCATGTAAGTATTGGATTTTGTCGATAAGTTTCAAAATACTGTTATATACCGCAATACGGAAACCGGTAGGATACGCATCGTTGGTAGATTGACTAGCGTTCACGTGGTCCATTGGGTTAATAACATTATATTCACCTTTTTTATGACCAATTTTTTCAAGCGCGAGGTTAGCAACCACTTCGTTGGTATTCATATTGACAGAAGTACCAGCACCACCTTGATATACATCAGATGGGAATTGATCTAAGCATTTCCCCGTGGTAAGAATTTCATCACAAGCTGCCACAATCGCTTTTGCAATATCACTTGGAATTGCACCTAATTCACCATTCGCTAGGGCTGTTGCTTTTTTTACCATTACCATGCCGCGAACAAATTCCGGTACATCAGAAATGGTTACATTAGAAATATTGAAGTTTTCAACCGCTCTTAAGGTATGGATACCCCAGTATGCATCTGCTGGCACATCACGTTCACCTAATAAATCCACTTCTTTTCTGTATTGAGTCATTTTAATCACCTTTTTTGGTTGTTAATTAATTTGAGGTAATTATAGGAATTTACATTGAAAATAAATTTGATATGGATCACATTTCAAATAAAAGGTGTAAGAGATATTTTCATTTCTCGCATAAATTTTTTTAGGGGGAAATCACCTGGCAATATTAATTTTATGCTGATTTTAGTTGCTCATCAATCTTCTCAAACAGTTTCTGAATGAGCTCAGCACGATGGCCAAGCACTCGTACAATAAGTCCACCTTCATTTAATTGAGAAACGCCAATCAGTAGCGTTTTTTCGCTTTCCTGCTGTTGAAGTGTTTGGACGATTTGTTTAACTTCAGTTGGTGTTTTCTGTAAATTGAGATAAACCAATGAGCCTTGATGTGAAAAATCTTCCATTTGGCTTAATGCGGTCAATTTCATTTTTACAGGCTGCCACTGAATACAATCCAAAACAAGCGGTTTAGTTTGCCCATTATTTTGTAGAAATTGAACTTTCAGATGAGAAGAAAATTGACGAAATTCAAAACGTTCATTGTTTGCTACTCGACCAATAGCCACAATCTCTCCGTAAATCAGAACGCTATTAGGTTGCATATTGATTAATGTTTCTTGCTTAAATGCAGAATCCTTATGCAATACCAATGGGTGGGGCAAATAAAATAAACGACTATTCTCTTCAAGCTGAATGAAAGTGTTTTGTTCAGCAAAATAGCCTTCATTCATTGCCTGAACACGGGTAAAAGCCTGTGTATTTAAAGAAAGTGCGGTCGATTCTGCGAGTGTTATTTGAATATCAATACGATCCCCAGATAAGAGTCCTGGCGAAGAAGACATCTGAATGGCATTAAGTCCATTCGTCCAAGCATCCGAATAAGCAGGCAACGTCATCACTTTGAAAGGAGGAGTAGCAAAATACTCCGAAAGCTGAGTTTTACCGCTTGAAGAAAGTTTGGTTGAGAGTTTTAGCGTACTGTTCATAATTGATTAAATTTGTAAAATACCCTCTCAAAAGAAGAGGGAAGGATGATTTATCTCACTAACGCTTTCGGCTCTTCCACATTTTTCAATAAGGCGTATTTTTCAATCCAGCCAATCACACCATCTAAATTTTCTTTCTTCATTAAGTTGGTAAAGATAAACGGTTGGCCGTTACGCATACGACGTGCATCACGTTCCATAACGCTTAAATCAGCACCAACGAATGGTGCTAGGTCAGTTTTGTTAATCACTAATAAATCAGAACGAGTAATACCAGGACCGCCTTTACGCGGGATTTTTTCGCCTTGTGCAACGTCAATCACGAAAATAGTCACATCTGCTAAATCAGGGCTAAAGGTGGCAGATAAGTTATCACCACCGGATTCAATAAAGACGATTTCTACATCGGGAAAACGTGCAATCATTTCATCAACCGCCTCTAAGTTCATAGACGCATCTTCACGAATTGCCGTATGTGGGCAACCACCCGTTTCCACGCCCATAATTCGCTCAGGCGGAAGTAGGCTATTTTTCGTTAAAAATTCCGCATCTTCTTGGGTATAAATATCGTTAGTGATCACCGCCACGCTATAACGGCTTGCCATTTCACGAGTCAGTTTTTCAATTAACGCGGTTTTGCCTGCGCCAACGGGGCCTGCTACGCCAATTTTAATGTAGTTACGCATAATGTTCCTTTTGTTGATTATCATAGAGGCTCATTCTTATAACCTCTGCAATATGTAAAAATTTAATAAAAAATGACCGCTCTTACGACATATAAAGTCGCGTATAAAGCACTTCGTGTTGCATAGCCCGAATATCATTCGCCAGCGTTGCCGCACCAAGCCATTCTTCGTCGGGGTCAAGGCTTAATTCCACCGCTTGTACGAGCGAGCCACGCAAGTCAAACAGAATATCTTGCCCATCCATTTGGCTGAGCGGAATGAGTTTCACACCATTGGTAATGGTGCCAACTGCCGCATTGTAGTAAAAGGCATACAAGGTATCCGCTTTGCTGAGCCCCATCGCTTGCGCTACCATCACAAACACAATCGGGAAATAGCCTTGCACGGTTTTATTTTGAATCGCTTGCTGAAATTGTCTCAACATTGGGTGTTGTTCATAGCGGATAAAAATTTTTAATAACCGCACGCCGAGTTTAAAACTGCCTTCGCGACTTTCTCGCGCAATTTTAGTCGCAGATAGCGAATGGTCTAATTCGCACAAACGGTCAAAATCATTGGTAGCCATAGCTTCAAATGCGAGCGAAAGATAAGCGCCATCGTTATACACCCAGTTTTGCAAAAGCTGGGTTTGCACATACTCTTCAAGAGTTGCTTTAGTCGAAACAACGCCTTGCTGGACGAAAGTTTCTAAACCGTTTGAATGGTTAAAGCCCCCGATTGGTAAAGTGGGGTCAACTAAGTGCAACAATGCACCTAAATCTGACAGGCTTCGGTTTAATGCTGGTGCCAATTTCCATCTCCGTGATGATGATAACCGTGATGATCGTGCGAATGGCTATGTGAATGCCCGTGCCCTTGTGCAGAGTTTGCCCTCAACGCTTGGCTTAAACGGCGTTCTGCTTTTTGAGGATGAAATCCCGCCGCTTGTAACCATTCAAACATCGGCTTATCATAAGGTAATGTTACTTCATCACCATCTAAAAAGAGTGGCGAATGTTTGTTACCGATTTCATAACACGCCCGTGCCATTTCAGGCAAGGTTTTCGGTGATAATACAATCACTTCGCTTGGCAAGATTTCGATCACAATCGCCAACTCATCACTGATAAACACCACATCATCGTGTTTTAAACGTTGCCCTTCCTTTAACAAGCGAAAAGCCACTTCACGCCCCGTATCAGTGGTTTTACGCAAAATATTCCGTTCGCTTTCATACCACTGCAATGCCACGCGTTCAATGGTTTGATGTGTAATTTTGCCTTCAGCTTGGAGGCTAGTTAAATCGCCTAGAATGGTATCCATAATAGGGAGAATTGGAGTGAGGATTTTCATATTTCGTCTTATGCCTGTGGTTTTGTGCTAAACAAAACCTCATATTTTTCATTCATCTCTGCCGCCCAAGCGGTTAAATTTAGAAATTCTTTTGCAAGATCTAATCCAATTTTTTCCGCTCTGAATAAGAACCAATCAATGACTGCGACTGCCGTTAGCGTGCCAATGTTTAATTCCTTGCCAAATGGTTTTAAGTCTTGCTCAAGTCTTACAAAACTTTGACGGTTACGTTCGGTTAGTTGTTGATGGCGAGCTGTCCACCATTCACTTTCAGGGCGAAGCATTTTTTCCGCCATCATCGGCACAGTATTTTCCATAATGCCATCTGCTAAGTTATGTAAGGCGAGCACCGCCCAACGTGACTTGCCACTTTCTGGAATGAGTTTTGGCTCTACCTTTCCTTTTTGATCAAGATATTCACAAATCAGCAAACTGCCATAAAGCCAATTACCACAATTACGTTCTAATGCTGGCACTCTACCCAGCGGATTTGCCTGATTATGCGGAGAGCTTGCATCAAATGATGAACCAATTTTAATTAGTTCAGTTTTGTCTAAGAGTTGTTGATATTTCAACGTCACCAGCACTTTACGCACATACGGGCTGGTGGTGGAGTACCAAAGTTTCATTGTAAATTCTCCTCAAAAGAATTATTTTTACCAGGATAACAAATTATTCTAGGATAAATTATTTTTTTGAAAAACACCTTTGGCTCTAGGTCCATAATTACGTATAAGAAGAGAGTTATGCTTTAACCCAATTAAGTTTTTTTGATAAATTGTTTGCTTCGAGTTTATTTTCTTTATTACGAGTTCGTAATGACGTAACATACTTATTATGAATATTTTCTGGCGGTTTTCTTGTGTATCGTTTAATTTCTTTTTTTATAGGTCTAGATATTCTGCAGCAGTGTGTTAAATCTAAACATTCTTCAACATTAGAAATATTTTGACTAATTCCATATTCCTCTAATGTATATTTAATTTCATCATAATCTATCAGTAATTCATTCTCATCAATTTCTACCTCAAATATAATATAGTCCTGGCAAGAATTATTATTAGAAGCAGTTTGTATATTCCCATAGTATGCAGCAACAGCAATATTATCTGTTAAGTATATATAACCTTGCTCTGTTTTTGAATCTTCAGAAAATTCAGAGTTCTGGTTTAATTTTAATCCATCACTTAATATACTGTCTAAGTTACTTGCAGGTGTGCCGTGATATAGTTTCATTATAAATTTCCTTGTGTATTGAGTATTTTACCTTTATACCAATTCGAAAGTGAATGTGTAATGATATTAGAATATAAAATATCGTTGTCCTAATGGCACCGTATCCACGGGTTCGCAGGTAATTAGCTCGCCATCTACACGAACTTCATAGCGCTCTGGATCCACTGTAATTTCAGGTGTCGCGTTGTTGTGAACGAGATCTTTTTTACCCACACTGCGACAGCCTTTCACAGCAATGGTTTCTTTGTGTAAGCCGAATTTAGCACGAATATCGGCTTTTTCAGCGGCTTGTGAAACAAAGAATACTGCTGTTTGTGCTGTGGCTAAGCCTTGTGCGCCGTACATTGGACGGTAGAATACAGGTTGCGGTGTTGGAATTGAGGCGTTCGGATCACCCATTTTCGCGTAGCTAATAAAGCCTTTTTTAATTACCACTTCTGGTTTTACCCCAAAGAACATTGGTTTCCATAACACGATATCCGCAATTTTGCCCACTTCTAACGAACCAATATGATCTGCAATACCATGTGCAATCGCTGGGTTGATAGTGTATTTCGCAATGTAGCGCTTAATGCGGAAGTTATCGTTTCCTTCATTGCCTAGCTCACCACGTTGCATTTTCATTTTATCTGCCGTTTGCCATGTACGAATAACGACTTCGCCAATACGTCCCATTGCTTGAGAGTCTGAACTCATAATCGAGAATACGCCCATATCATGCAAAATATCTTCTGCTGCAATGGTTTCAGGTCGAATACGGCTATCAGCGAATGCCACGTCTTCTGGCACGCGTTTATCTAAGTGATGGCAAACCATCAACATATCTAAATGTTCATCAATGGTGTTTTTCGTAAATGGACGAGTCGGGTTGGTTGATGCAGGTAATACGTTTGGATACATCGCCGCTTTAATGATATCTGGCGCATGGCCGCCCCCCGCACCTTCAGTGTGGAAGGTGTGAATTACACGTCCATCAATTGCTTTCATCGTATTTTCTAAAAAGCCACTTTCATTTAGTGTATCGGTGTGAATGGCCACTTGAATATCCATTTCATCTGCCACTTTTAATGCCGAATCAATTACTGCAGGCGTTGCGCCCCAGTCTTCGTGGATTTTTAAACCTAATGCGCCCGCTTCAATTTGTTCGCGTAGCGGATCTAAAGTTGAGCAGTTGCCTTTACCGAAAAAGCCCACGTTGACTGGTAAAGCTTCTGCTGCTTGGAACATACGTTCCATATGCCATGCACCAGGTGTACAAGTGGTCGCGTGTGTACCGTCAGCGGGGCCTGTTCCGCCACCAATTAGCGTGGTAATCCCACTTTCAATCGCATGTTGTGCTTGTTGAGGGCAAATAAAATGAATGTGGGTATCAATACCGCCAGCGGTTGCAATTAAATGTGCACCATTATGCACTTCTGTGCTTGCACCGATAATCATATTCGGTGTAACGTTATCCATGGTGTCAGGGTTACCCGCTTGACCGATGCCGACAATACGCCCATCGCGAATACCAATATCGGCTTTGATAATGCCTAATTTCGCATCAATGATCATCACGTTGGTAATCACAAAATCCAATACATTTGGATTGTCACGAGTTGCGGTGCCACTTTGCGCCATGCCATCACGCACACTTTTACCGCCACCAAATTTACATTCATCACCTTTGGTTAATAAATCTTTCTCAATAGTTGCCCATAAATTGGTATCGCCTAAACGGACTTTATCGCCAACGGTTGGGCCATAAGTTGCTACATATTGAGCTCTTGAAATTGTTAATGCCATTTTGCCCTACCTTATAATTTGCCATCAATTTGATTATGGAAGCCGTAAATAGTTTGCGAGCCACCAAAAGCCACTAACTCGACTGATTTCACTTCACCCGGTTCGAAACGTACTGCATTGCCAGACGGGACATTTAAGCGCATTCCGCGCGCTAAAGTGCGGTCAAATTTAAGGGCATTATTGGTTTCAAAGAAATGGTAATGCGAACCGACTTGAATTGGTCGGTCGCCTGAATTGGTTACTTCGATTGTGACGGTTTTTCTGCCAACATTGGCAATAATATCGCCTTCAGCTAATTGATATTCGCCTGGGATCATTTTATTTAAATCCTTCTATCTTAAAATTTTCATGGAAAGCCCCCCTCTTTAAAAAAGAGGGGCTGGGGGAGATTTCTTGCGTTATAACTTTACGCACAAAGCCGAATTTTCTTCTGACAAATCTCCCCTTCCCCATCTTTGCTAAAGATGGGGAATGTTCTTTTATCTAATCGGATTGTGCACAGTAACAAGCTTCGTCCCATCTGGGAAAGTTGCTTCAATTTGTACTTCGTACACCATCTCAGCAACGCCTTCCATCACATCTTCAACAGTGAGCAACGTTGCACCATATTGCATGACTTCGGCCACACTCATGCCATCTCTTGCCGCTTCTTGTAAATGGCTTGCAATGTATGCGATTGCTTCAGGATAGTTTAATTTTACGCCACGCGCTTTGCGTTTTGCGGCTAGCTCACCGGCTAAAAAAAGCATCAATTTCTCTTGTTCTCTTGATGTTAAATGCATATTGTTATTCCTTTTTTTGTTTATTATGCAAGACGGGCAGAATTTTACGTAAAAAACGACAGAATAGGAAAAATATTTTATTAGATTTTTTTAATAATACCCCTTGAAATCATAAAAATCCTCCTTATATAGGGAGTGCGTTAACTAATTTTTAAGAAGGAAATTAATCATGAATATTCGTCCTTTACACGATCGTGTAATCATTAAACGTGAAGAAGTAGAAACCCTTTCAGCTGGCGGTATTGTATTAACCGGTTCAGCAGCGACCAAATCAACTCGTGCGAAAGTATTGGCAGTGGGTAAAGGTCGTATTTTGGAAAATGGTACCGTTCAACCTTTAGATGTAAAAGTTGGGGATACAGTTATTTTCAATGATGGTTATGGTGTGAAAAGTGAAAAAATCGATGGTGAAGAAGTGTTAATCATTTCTGAAAACGATATTTTGGCGATTGTGGAATAATTTAATTAAGGAAAAAAGAAAATGGCAGCAAAAGACGTAAAATTTGGTAACGATGCACGCGTAAAAATGCTTAAAGGCGTGAATGTATTAGCAGATGCGGTAAAAGTGACTCTTGGCCCTAAAGGTCGTAATGTAATTTTAGATAAATCATTTGGTGCACCAACCATCACTAAAGATGGTGTATCTGTTGCACGTGAAATTGAATTAGAAGATAAATTTGAAAACATGGGTGCACAAATGGTGAAAGAGGTTGCCTCTAAAGCCAATGATGCAGCAGGTGACGGTACAACGACTGCAACAGTTCTTGCTCAAGCTATCGTAAATGAAGGCTTAAAAGCTGTAGCGGCAGGCATGAACCCAATGGATTTAAAACGTGGTATCGATAAAGCGGTAAGTGCGGTCGTTTCCGAGCTTAAAAATTTATCTAAACCTTGCGAAACCTCTAAAGAAATTGAGCAAGTAGGAACAATTTCTGCTAACTCAGACAGCATTGTGGGTCAATTAATTGCTCAAGCAATGGAAAAAGTGGGTAAAGAAGGCGTGATTACCGTAGAAGACGGTACAGGCCTTGACGATGAATTAGCAGTTGTGGAAGGGATGCAATTCGATCGTGGTTACTTATCACCTTATTTCATCAACAAACCAGAAACGGCAACTGTTGAATTAGATAATCCATACATTCTTTTAGTGGATAAAAAAGTATCAAACATTCGTGAATTACTTCCAGTATTAGAAGGTGTTGCAAAAGCAGGTAAACCATTATTAATTATCGCTGAAGATATCGAAGGTGAAGCGCTTGCAACTTTAGTGGTGAACACCATGCGTGGTATCGTGAAAGTTGCAGCAGTGAAAGCACCTGGTTTTGGTGATCGTCGTAAAGCAATGTTACAAGATATTGCGATCTTAACTGCAGGTACTGTGATTTCTGAAGAAATCGGTATGGAACTTGAAAAAGCGACATTAGAAGATTTAGGTCAAGCGAAACGTGTAGTCATCAACAAAGACAATACTACGATCATCGATGGTGTGGGTGATGAAGCTCAAATCAAAGGTCGCGTAGCGCAAATTCGTCAACAAATCGAAGAATCAACGTCTGATTATGACAAAGAAAAACTTCAAGAACGCGTGGCTAAACTTGCCGGCGGTGTGGCTGTAATCAAAGTTGGTGCAGCAACTGAAGTTGAAATGAAAGAGAAAAAAGACCGTGTAGATGATGCATTACATGCAACTCGTGCTGCGGTTGAAGAAGGTATTGTTGCCGGTGGTGGTGTTGCCTTAGTTCGTGCAGCAACCAAAGTCGCGGCAACCTTAAAAGGTGATAACGAAGAACAAGATGTAGGTATCAAACTTGCATTACGTGCAATGGAAGCGCCACTTCGTCAAATCGTCACTAACGCAGGTGAAGAAGCATCAGTTGTGGCAAGTGCGGTTAAAAATGGCGAAGGAAACTTCGGTTATAACGCGGGTACTGAACAGTACGGTGATATGATCGAAATGGGTATTTTAGATCCAACTAAAGTAACTCGTTCAGCGTTACAATTCGCCGCTTCTGTAGCGGGCTTAATGATCACCACAGAATGTATGGTTACTGATCTTCCAAAAGATGATAAAGCCGATTTAGGCGTAGCCGGCATGGGCGGTATGGGAGGCATGGGTGGAATGATGTAATTCCCCTTTGCGAAAGAAAGTGCGATCGCTTTTCTTTATAGAAATGCGATCGCATTTTTATTTGTGTGGTGCTACACTTTAATGGTTTTCGATGATTTTATAGGTATAACAATGACAATTTCCCAAACTGAACTTAATCAACAACTCAAATCTGCCGGTATTGGTATTAATGCAACTGAATTACATGGTTTTTTGAGCGGCTTAATTTGTGGTGGACTGAAAGACCAAAGCTGGTTACCACTTTTATATCAATTCAGTAACGACAACCACGCTTATCCAACCGTATTAATTCAGCCGATTACCGAAATCTATGAACAGATAGGTAAAACCTTAGGGGACGCAGAAGGGTTTGATTTTGAATTGGGATTAACAGAAGATGAGAGCGTGTTTGCACGTGCAGACAGTTTATCAGACTGGGCAAACCAATTTTTACTGGGTTTAGGTCTTGTTCAGACAGAATTGGATAAGGAAAAAGGCGAAATTGGCGAAGCGGTAGATGATTTACAAGATATTTGTCAGCTTGGTTATGATGAAGAAGACGACGAAGAAGAGCTTTCTGAAGCATTAGAAGAAATTATTGAATATGTTCGCACCATTGCGATGTTGTTTTACACGCATTTCAACGATGATGCACAAGAAATAAAACCGATATTACATTAAAAGGAGCGAAACATGGATCTCGCATACATGGCGGCATTACCGCAAGAAGAATTTACAGAACGTCGTCAAAAAGTGTTAGCACAAATGCAGCCAAATTCTGCCTTATTGCTATTTTCCGAAATTGAAAAACGTCGTAATAACGACTGCGATTTTCCTTTCCGTCAAGACAGTTACTTTTGGTATTTAACGGGTTTTAATGAGCCAAATGCCGCATTGTTATTAATTAAAACGGAAAATGTGGAAAAGACGGTTGTATTTCTTCGTTCGCGAGATCCTTTGCTTGAAACGTGGAATGGTCGCCGATTAGGCGTTGAGCGCGCACCGCAAAAACTGAATGTCGATGAAGCGTATTCTATTGATGATTTCAAAACAGAATTTCCAAAATTAACGGAAAAATTGACCGCACTTTATCATGTGGCAGATCGTCATCCTTGGGGAGATAAATTATTAGCCGAAAGTGCGGTGAAATTTTACGCTGTTTTTGATTGGCAGCCTATGTTAAGTGAAATGCGTTTAATCAAATCACCAAACGAAATTCGCTTAATGCAGCAAGCGGGACAAATTACAGCATTTGGGCATATTAAAGCGATGCAAGTGACCCGTCCAAATCGTTTTGAATATGAAATTGAAAGTGAAATTTTGCACGAATTTAATCGTCACGGCGCAAGATTTCCGTCTTACAATTCCATTATTGCCGGGGGCGATAATGCCTGTATTTTGCACTACACCGAAAATGATCAACCATTAAAAGATGGCGATCTTGTATTAATTGATGCAGGCTGTGAGTTTGCTATGTATGCAGGCGATATCACGCGTACGTTCCCTGTAAATGGTCAATTTACCCAGCCACAACGTGAGATTTATGAATTAGTGTTAAAAGCACAAAAACGTGCGATTGAGTTATTAGTGCCAGGAAATTCAATTAAACTGGCGAATGACGAAGTGATTCGTATTAAGACTCAAGGCTTGGTGGATTTAGGTATCTTGAAAGGGGATGTAGATAAGCTGATTGAAGAAAAAGCCTATCGCCAATTTTATATGCATGGTTTAGGCCATTGGCTTGGCTTGGATGTGCACGATGTTGGTCGCTATGATAATGATCGTAGCCGTACACTTGAAGTAGGCATGATCATTACCGTTGAGCCGGGCATTTATATTTCTGAAGAAGCGGATGTGCCAGCTCAATATAAAGGCATTGGTGTGCGTATTGAAGATAACTTGTTGATGACTGAATACGGCAACAAAAATCTGACAGCAGCGGCACCAAAAGAAATCGATGACATTGAGAATTTAATGAAAAATTGAGAAAAATTCTCAAATTTGTGATCTAGTGCAAGTTTTTCCTGTAGCCAAAGTGCTACTATGCAGTTAGATAAAAAAAGGCCAATTAAATCAGTAAGGAGTTGATTATGTATAAACACGTTTTAGTTGCGGTAGATCTTTCTGATGAAAGTGAATTTCTACTCAAAAAAGCCGTGGGAATTGCAAAACGCAATGATGCGCAACTTTCCATTATCCATGTAGATGTAAACTTCTCGGATCTCTATACTGGTTTGATTGATGTCAATATGTCATCAATGCAAGATAGAATTTCGAGCGAGACACAAAAAGCGCTAATTAATTTAGCAGAACATGCTGGTTATCCAGTGAAAGAAAAATTGAGCGGTAGCGGTGATTTAGGTCAAGTTTTGACGGACGCTATTGATCAGTATGATGTAGATCTACTAGTGACAGGTCATCACCAAGATTTCTGGAGTAAATTAATGTCTTCAACACGTCAAGTGATGAATACCATTAAAATTGATATGTTGGTTGTGCCACTTCGCGACGAATAGTGATCAAAAATTATTTTAGCCCTATTAAAATAACGTAAATTTTAACCGCACTTCTCAATCAATGCAGTAGAGTGCGGTTTTCTTTTTTAAGATCAGTGAAAAAGCCTTTTTCTCTCTGTCAAAATATGCAAGAATAGTGAGCTTATTTTATAAATCGTGATCGAGATAGAGACACAAGGTTTTATCAATGAAAACAACAGCAGAAATTAGACAGTCATTCCTTGATTTTTTCCATAGCAAGGGGCATCAGGTCGTCGCAAGTAGTTCACTTGTGCCTGAAAACGATCCGACATTGCTTTTTACCAATGCCGGGATGAACCAATTTAAAGACGTGTTCCTTGGTATGGACAAACGTCCTTACTCACGTGCGACAACCGCACAACGTTGTGTGCGCGCAGGTGGTAAGCATAATGACTTAGAAAACGTCGGTTATACGGCGCGTCACCATACTTTCTTTGAAATGCTCGGTAACTTCAGTTTTGGTGACTATTTCAAACATGATGCGATTAATTTTGCGTGGGAGTTCTTAACCTCTCCACAATGGCTCGGTTTACCAAAAGAAAAATTATGGGTAACCGTATATGAAACCGATAATGAAGCTTATGATATTTGGCATAAAGAAGTTGGTGTGCCAGCAGAGCGTATTATTCGTATCGGTGATAACAAAGGTGCGCCTTATGCATCAGATAACTTCTGGGCAATGGGTGACACAGGTCCTTGTGGTCCATGTACTGAAATTTTCTACGATCACGGTGATCACATTTGGGGTGGACCTCCTGGTTCTCCTGAAGAAGATGGTGACCGCTATATCGAAATTTGGAACGTGGTATTCATGCAGTTTAACCGTCTAGCAGACGGTACCATGGAAAAATTACCGCGCCCATCGGTTGATACAGGGATGGGTTTAGAGCGTATTTCTGCCGTGTTACAACACGTAAACTCTAACTATGAGATCGATATTTTCCAAAAATTAATTGCGAAAACAGCTGAAATCGTAGGAACAACAGATTTAACAAACAAATCATTACGCGTAATTGCAGACCACATTCGTTCTTGTGCATATTTGATTGCAGATGGCGTGATTCCATCAAACGAAGGTCGCGGTTATGTATTACGTCGTATTATTCGTCGTGCGGTACGTCATGGCCACTTGTTAGGGGCAAAAGAAGCCTTCTTCTATAAACTTGTGCCGACTTTAATTGAAGTCATGGCGGAAGCAGGCAAAGAAGTTAAAGAAAAACAAGCTAATGTAGAAAAATTACTTCGTTTAGAAGAAGAACAATTTGCTCGTACATTAGAGCGCGGATTAAGCTTATTAGACGATGCGCTAGCTCAAGTGAAAGATGGCGTGTTGTCAGGTGAAGTTGCCTTTAAACTTTATGATACTTATGGCTTCCCACTTGATTTAACTGCTGACGTATGTCGTGAGCGTGATATTGCAATTGATGAGGCAGGTTTTGAGCGTGAAATGGAAGCACAACGTTTACGTGCACAATCTGCAAGCCAATTTGGCATGGATTACAATAATGTTATTCGTGTAGAAGGTGAAACGAAATTTGAAGGTTATACTGAATCAGAATCTTTAGCCAAAGTGACCGCACTTTTCCATGATGGTAAATCAGTAGAGAGTATTACTGCAGGCCAGAGTGCTGTGGTAATTTTAGAAAACACGCCATTCTATGCGGAATCAGGTGGTCAAATTGGTGACAGCGGTTATTTAACCTCTCAAGGCGTTCAGTTTAATGTAAAAGATACTCAAAAATATGGTCAAGTATTCGGTCATATTGGTGAGTTAGAACAAGGCAGTTTAAAAGTCGGACAAACAGTCAATGCGGTTGTGGATGCAGCAAGACGTCATCAAACGTCACTTAACCATTCTGCAACACACTTATTACACGCCGCATTGCGTCAAGTTTTAGGTCACCATGTAGTGCAAAAAGGATCATTAGTATCCGATACAGCATTACGTTTTGACTTTGCTCATCCGGAAGCGATTACCAAAGCACAGCTTAACGAAATTGAAACGTTGGTAAACCAAAAAGTACGTGAGAATTATGTGGTTCAAACGGACATAATGGATATCGAAGCGGCAAAAGCAAAAGGTGCAATGGCGTTATTCGGTGAAAAATATGCTGATGTGGTACGTGTTTTAACAATGGGTGATTTCTCCGTTGAACTTTGTGGTGGCATTCATGCTAAACGTACCGGTGATATCGGTTTATTTAAAATTGTGACGGAAACTGCAGTTGCAGCAGGTGTTCGTCGTATTGAAGCGGTAACGGGTGAAAATGCAATTAATTGGTTACATAACCAACAACGTATTCTTACTCAAAGTGCAGATTTATTTAAATCTGACGTTAATACCCTTGTTGAGAAAATTCAGCAACTTCAAGATAAAGCGAAGAAAGCGGAAAAAGAATTACAAGGATTAAAAGAAAAAGCCGCAATGCAAGCAGGGTCCGATTTAGTGAAAAGTGCGGTTAAAATTAATAATGTTTCTGTAATCGTACATCAACTAGACGGAATTGAAACTAAATCGTTACGTGTGATGGTTGATGATTTAAAAAATCAACTTGGCTCAGGCGTAATTGTATTTGCATCTATTTTAGATGATAAAGTCAACCTTGTCGTTGGCGTAACAAGCGATTTAACTACTAAAGTGAAGGCTGGTGAGCTAGTGAATTTAATGGCTCAGCAAGTTGGTGGGAAAGGCGGTGGTCGCCCTGATATGGCAATGGCAGGAGGCTCCCAACCAGAAAATGTGAATCTAGCATTAACTGTCGCACAAAACTGGTTAAGCAATAATCTGTAGTACAAGCAGGTCGGTGGGATGCCGATCTTTACTTGATTGATAGGGATATCTAATAAATGCAAACTAAGGAGATAAAAGATGTTAATCTTAACTCGAAAAGTTGGCGAAAGTGTTCTCATTGGAGACGATATTTCTATCACGGTTTTGAGTGTACGTGGAAACCAAGTCAAACTCGGTGTGCAAGCGCCTAAAGAAGTATCCGTTCACCGAGAGGAAATTTACCAACGAATTCTGCAGTCAAAAGATGAACATATAGATGGGGCATCTTAGACCAACGAGTTTTATGGATGTTTTACATTCTATTTATAATTTAATTAACGTTTTTCAAAAAATTAAACCCATTGGTTTGCAAGATTTTAAAAATAACGGAATTTGAGTTATAAAGGTAGAGAAGGAACTTTTCCAACTTAAATCTATCAAAATTTAATAAATAATGACCGCACTTTTGTGTTACAGAAGTGTGGTCATTGAATATTTAAACAAAAAGGAAATCTAATGAAAGCAATTATTCCCGTAGCCGGCTTAGGCACCCGTATGTTGCCCGCAACAAAAGCGATTCCAAAAGAAATGTTAACACTTGTTGATAAACCACTGATTCAATATGTTGTGAATGAGTGTGTGGCTGCTGGTATTAAAGAAATCGTATTAGTCACACATTCTTCTAAAAATGCGATTGAAAACCACTTTGATACGTCTTTTGAGTTGGAAACCATGCTTGAGAAACGTGTTAAACGTCAACTTCTGGAAGAGGTTCGTTCTATTTGTCCTAAAGATGTGACCATTATGCACGTTCGCCAAGGTAATGCGAAAGGTTTAGGTCATGCGGTGTTATGCGGTCGCCCTGTCGTTGGAAACGAGCCATTTGCAGTGGTTTTACCTGATGTGCTTTTAGCGGATTTTACGGCAAATCAAAAGAAAGAAAATCTTTCTGCGATGATTAAACGTTTTAAAGAAACACAAGCAAGCCAAATTATGGTAGCGCCTGTTGCTGCGGATGAAGTGAGTAGTTATGGTATTGCAGATTGTGGTGGCATAGAATTGAAAGGTGGCGATAGCGTTAAAATTAACAGCATTGTTGAAAAACCATCTGTTGAAGAGGCTCCATCAAATCTTGCCGTTGTAGGTCGTTATGTGTTCTCTGCTGCGATTTGGGATTTATTAGAAAGAACACCAGTTGGTGTGGGCGATGAAATCCAATTAACGGATGCAATCGAGATGCTTATTGAGAAAGAGACCGTTGAAGCGTTCCATATGACAGGCAGAAGCTTTGACTGTGGTGACAAGATTGGCTATATGGAAGCCTTTGTAGAATATGGTATTAAACACGATAAATTAGGTAAAGAGTTTAAAGCTTTCCTAAAAGATCTTGTAAAAACCTTATAATTGACTGAAACCACCGAAAGGTGGTTTTTATTTATATATTTGGATTACACAATATAAAAGATAAAAAAGAAGGCATCGTGGTGATGCCTTCTTCTTTTTCTATGAAACGAAATCTTAGTTATTTTTCGCTAATAAAGTGCGGTAGATAATACCACCTAAAATACCACCGATAATCGGCGCAACCCAGAATAACCATAATTGGTCGATTGCCCAAGAACCTTGGAATAACGCAACAGCAGTACTACGCGCTGGGTTTACAGAAGTATTTGATACAGGAATGCTGATTAAGTGGATTAAAGTTAAACCTAAACCAATTGCGATTGGCGCAAAACCTGCAGCTGCATTTTTATGAGTTGAACCCATGATTATTAATAAGAAGAATGCAGTCAATAATACTTCTGCTACAAATACCGCTTCTAAAGAATAACCTTCAGGAGAATGTTCACCGTAACCGTTAGATGCGAAACCAGCAGTCACATCAAAGCCCGCTTTACCTGATGCGATAAGATAAAGTGCAGCACCCGCGACTAAACCACCAACTACTTGAGAAACGATGTATGGAAGAGCATCTTTCGCAGAGAAACGACCGCCAGCCACTAAACCAAGTGTTACAGCTGGATTAAAGTGACCACCAGAAATGTGGCCTACAGCGTAAGCCATGGTTAATACGGTTAAACCAAACGCAAATGCAACGCCTACATAACCGATACCTAGGTTGACAGAAGCGGCAAAGATTGCACTACCACAACCACCGAAAACTAACCAAAATGTGCCGAAGAATTCAGCAAAAAGTTTTTTTGACATAATAGACCTCAATATTAAACATGTCGTTATCTTCAAATAACAATAATGTATTGCGAATACAACGGGTATTTAGTCAAAGGTAATGGTTTTTAGTTCTGCAAATTATTGTAAATGTTTGTAAGTAAATGTAAGGGAAATAGCATGCTATACTTTTAGCCGTCTAGATTGTCATTTTGCTTATTTTTCATTAAAATACAGATGAGTTATCAGGTTATTTAAGGTGCATTATGGCAAACTGGGATGGCAAATATATTAGCCCTTATGCAGAACATGGCAAAAAGAGCGAGCAAGTCAAAAAAATTACCGTTTCTATTCCAATTAAAGTATTGGAAATTTTAACGAATGAGCGTACGCGTCGTCAGTTAAAAAGTTTGCGCCATGCAACAAATAGTGAATTGCTTTGTGAGGCATTCTTGCATGCTTTTACTGGGCAGCCATTACCGACTGATGCAGATTTAATGAAAGAACGCCATGATGAGATTCCTGAAAATGCCAAAGAGATCATGCGTGATTTAGGCATTGATCCTGAAAGCTGGGAATATTAATTTTATCCTTTTAATCCTTCCAAAATACTGCATTCAGGGCAATCATTGCCCTGACAAGCATTATGCCATCGTTCCAATTCCTCTACCATTTTTTGCAAGTGATGAATTTGCTCATTCAATGTTTTAATATGCTGAGTAGTGAGTGCTTTAACTTCTCGGCTACTACGATTGGGATTATCCTGTAATTGCAAAAGTTGGTGAATTTGTTGGAGTGAAAACCCTACATCTCGAGAGTGACGAATAAAACGTAGTCGTTCTAAATCCTTTTCTTCATAGTGGCGATAACCAGAAAGGCTTCTCTGCGCTGGTTTTAATAAGCCGGACTTTTCATAATCTCGAATTTGTTTACTTGATAAACCCACTAATTTTGCCACTTCACTAATGTTCATAAAAAATCCTTGACCTTAACCTTATGTTAAGGTTTATAGTAAGCTCAATTTCAATCTATATCAATAATTAAGGAGTAAATATGAAATCAATTACATTACATGTAACGGGAATGACTTGTGGTGGTTGTGTGAAAAGCGTCACTAGAGTGTTGGAAGAGCTTAAAGGCGTAGAAAAAGCCGTTGTAACACTTGATGACGGTAAAGCAGAGATTACCTTTGATGAAAGTGCGGTCAGCATTGCACACTTAATTAAAACAATTGAAGACGCAGGTTTTGATGCAACAGAATAAAAAAATAGCCATTCAAATCGAAGGAATGACCTGTCAATCCTGTGCTAATCGGATTGAAAAGGTGCTGAATCGAAAAGATTTTGTCTCTGAAGCGGGTGTGAATTTTGCTGCTGAGGAAGCGAATGTGGTATTTGATTCATCTCAGGCTTCAGAACAAGATATTTTAACAATTATTCAAAAAGCGGGATTTAATGGCATTCTAAAGCAAAATGTATTGCCTAGCGCAGCTAATGAAACGAAGATTAGTCCACGTTTATGGTTGCTTTTTTTCATTAACATTCCTTTTTTAATCGGAATGTTCGGGATGATGTTTAATCATCATTCTTGGATGATGCCGCCGATGTGGCAATTTGTTCTTGCGAGCATTGTGCAACTCTGGTTAGCCATTCCTTTTTATAAAGGTGCGATTGGTAGTATTCGAGGTGGTTTGGCCAATATGGATGTACTCGTGAGTACTGGTACGTTGGCGATTTATCTCTATTCGGTCTTTATGCTTTTTTATCATCAGCCAATGGAGCATGATGGTGCATCTCATGTTTATTTCGAAGCATCAGTGATGGTCATCGGTTTCGTCAGCCTTGGGAAATTTCTTGAGGAAAGAACGAAGAAACAAAGCTTAAATAGTTTGGGACTATTATTACAACTCACGCCAAAACAAGTGAGTGTTCAACGTGAAAATCGTTGGGAGATGATTCCTCTCGATCAAGTAAAAATAGGCGATATTTTACGAGCTAATCAAGGTGAACGTATTGCAGCTGATGGCGTAGTTGAACAAGGGAGTGGTTGGTGCGATGAGGGTCATTTAACCGGTGAATCTCAACCATTAGAAAAAATGTCTCAAAGTCCTGTGCTTGCGGGGGCAATGGTGACACAAGGTAGCCTTATTTATCGAGCCAATCAACTCGGTCAGCAAACGCTATTGGGCGATATGATGAAAGCGCTCTCTGAAGCGCAAGGTACAAAAGCACCGATTGCTCGTTTTGCTGATGAAGTGGCTTCTGTATTTGTGCCTGCCGTGTTATTGATTTCAGCAATGACATTTGGATTAACCTGGTGGATAAAAGGAGATTGGGTTACCGCTTTAATTAATTCAGTTGCTGTGTTAGTTATCGCTTGTCCTTGTGCGTTAGGACTTGCCACACCTGCTGCCATAATGGTCGGTATGGGCAAGGCAGTAAATGCAGGGGTTTGGTTTAAAGATGCAGCATCTATGGAAGAAGCGGCGCATGTGGATACGGTGGTATTAGATAAAACAGGAACGCTAACTCATGGCGATCTCAAAATAGCTGCTGTTTGGCAACCACAAAGTGCGGTCTATTCTGAGGAAGATTTGTATCGTATTGCGGCTTCCGTTGAGCAAAATGCCAATCATCCTTTAGCTAAAGCGATAGTCCTGGCAGCACAGGAAAAATCACTTGAAATTCCGACCGCACTTTCAGTTCATTCAGAAGTGGGGCAGGGGATATCTGCTCATATTGAAGGAGTTGGTTTGGTTAAAGTGGGGAAGCCGACCCATTGTGACTTAACCTTACCAGATAATATGCCTCAAATTTGGCAAATTGCGAGTATTGTTGCGGTATCTGTAGATAATAGTCCAATCGGTGCCTTTGCATTAGCTGATAGTCTAAAAGAGGATAGTTTACAAGCGATTCAACGCTTACATCAACATAATATTGATGTGGTGATGATGAGTGGCGATCAGCAATCTGTCGTTGATTATGTCGCCCAACAAGTAGGTGTGAAAACTGCACAGGGTAATTGCAGTCCACGTGACAAAGCCGCTTATATTGAGGCATTACGTCAGCAAGGCAAAGTAGTAGCAATGGTTGGTGATGGTGTGAATGATGCACCAGCGTTAGCGATGGCTAATGTAAGCTTTGCGATGAAATCGGGTTCTGATGTTGCAGAGCAAACCGCATCGGCGACACTCATGCAGCATTCGGTGGATCAGTTAGTCGATGGATTAATGATTTCTCGTGCGACATTAAAGAATATTAAGCAAAACTTATTCTTTGCTCTCATTTACAATGTGCTAGGTATTCCACTTGCCGCATTGGGCTATTTAAGTCCTGTATTGGCGGGCGCAGCAATGGCGATGAGTTCGCTTTCTGTACTGTCCAATGCATTGCGATTAAAACGCGTGAAAATAAAATAAGAAAAAGGCGATATGAAAATATCGCCTTTTGTTTGAACTAACTTTGTTTCCATAATGGAAGTTGAATTGTGACGGCAAGTCCACCTAAATTACTGGATTCTGCCCATACTTTCCCATGGTGTTCATTAACTACGTTATAAACAATGGTTAAGCCCAACCCTGTTCCACCAGTGGCCCGTGTTCGGGTTTCATCTACACGATAGAATGGCTTAAAGATTTTATCAAATTCTTCAGGTGGTAACCCTAAGCCATTATCATCCACTCTAATTTGTAGACAGTTCTCATCCTGTTCATTTTTTTGTAAGTTAATAGTTAGGAAAATACGGTCTTTGGTGTATTTCAATGCATTACGAACAATGTTTTCAATTGCACTGGTAAGTAAGCTAAGGTTGCCATAAATCATGTGTTTTTCAGGATGTAAAATAGAGATATTGACATCACAAGTTATTTTGCGTTGTTCTGCTTCAAATAAAGCATCCTTTATAACATCGTCCCAGAGTTGATCAATAGAAAATAAATTGTGCTCCATTTGAGAATGCATTTGTTGACGGGAAATGAGCAGCAATTCACTGATCATTTTATCCATTCGTTGTATTTCTTTTTCAATACGTTTTACCGGTTCAATATCACCCGTTTGATGACGAACCAGTGCAGTAGAAAGTTGTAAACGCGTTAATGGTGTTTTTAATTCATGCGAGATGGACGAAAGTAGATTGTGTTGGTTTGAAATTAGATTATTAATCGCAATCGACATTTTGTTAAAACTTTGACCGACTTCTCGCAATTCTGATGGACCATGATTTGCTAACTCATTATCAACTTTGAAGTTACCTAATGCCACGCTATTCGCGGCTTTTTGCAAATTGGTAATCGGTTTGACGATGGTATGAGTGAACCACCAAAGCAAAGGAGTCGTGATAATTAACGTTAAGAGCAGCAAGATCCAAGGGTGATCAAGCATATAACGTAAGATTTCTTGTTGGCCATTTGCTCGAGACACAAAGAATAATTCGGATGCTTGGTCAGAATCACCAATATAGACTTTAAAAGGTCCTGCAATTTGAATATCTTTAAACGTTTTGCGTTGTGGCTGGGCAAAGTTACTTGATTCTTGGGCGAACTGAGCAATATGTATTCTTTCTTCGCCTAAAGCGCCAAAGATTTCTTTTTCAGGCGTCATGATGACTGGGCGAGCTGAGTCGAATTTATCAGTTGGAAGCACAGGAACGCCTGCGAGGATACCATTGATTCTATTGTTACGAATCGATTCGACGAGTTTCTTTTGATAGCTCGATATTTCATTTTGATTTAAATCTGAGTATAAGCGGCTATCAAAATAAGGGAGGGCAACCAAAAGCGCGGTCATGGCAAAGAATGCCAACCAAAAGACAGTGAATGTGCGTATAGTGAGCTGATTTAAGCTGAATTTCTTAATAAGCATTATTCACAAACCAATAAATAACCACGACCACGTAGCGTTTTCAGCCATGGTAAGCCATTGTCTCTTTCTGGAAGTTTTTTGCGCAAGTTTGACATATGCATATCAATCGAGCGATCGAAAGGAGAAAGGTGTTTGCCAAGCACATTCATACTTAATTCTTCACGAGAAACAATTTGTCCAGGGCGAAGCACAAGTTTATGAAGTAGGGCAAATTCAGAGCCAGTTAGACCGAGATCTTGACCTTTATAAGAGGCTTGTTGAAGACCCAAATGAAGCACTAAACCCGCAAATTCTAACGTATTTTCTTCTGATGAAAGTGCGGTCGACTTTTGAGAACTTTCTGATGGGCTAACACGGCGTAAAATAGCTTTAATGCGGGCAACCAACTCACGATCGTTAAATGGTTTTGGTAAATAGTCATCGGCACCAAGTTCTAAGCCCAGCACACGATCGATTTCTTCACCACGCGCAGTAAGCATCATTACAGGGACGTTTGATGTTTGACGAATTTTCTTGAGTGTTTCAATACCGTTTAATACAGGCATCATAACATCCAATAAGACTAATTGGTGACTTGAATTTAACTTGTCTAATGCTTCTTGACCATTATTCGCGACTTCGACTTCAAAACCAGTCAATCGTAAAACTTCTGCAAGTAAATCTGTTAGTTCAATATCATCATCAACTAATAGAATTTTTGACATTTTTATTCCCTTGTAATACAACGAACCTGCTTGATATGACAAGCAGGTATTGTTTTTTTATGACTACCAGAATTTCCACCAGCTTTTCTTACCTGCATTTTCAGGTGTGCTGATAATGGTATTATTTTCGTCTTGTTTTGCCACTTCAGGTAATGGCTTATCTAATTCTGCACTGCTCACTAAACCGTTTTGATCGAATTTCACTGTAAATGTGTGCTGTTCAGGTTTTTGGTAAGAGTGTTGTTGTAAGAACACGTAATACCAAGTTGAGTTACTATAAGGATCAATTAAAACTGGTGTGCCAAGTAAATATTGTACTTGTTGGGCTGTCATGCCAGGTTTTACTTGTGCCACAGTGGCTGCTTCTAAATAGTTACCTTGTGGTACATCAATACGATAAACGACTTTTTGTACAGTTGAACAAGAAGTTAAGCTTAATGCCAAAACAACTGCACCTAAAAATGTTTTTAATTGCATATTTTTTACCTTTTACTGCAAAGTTATGTCAAATGATACCGAAACTTTATGATCTTGCCAAATTAATTATCGCACTTTAATGCTTTTTGAAGTTGATCTTTCAAATTTGGTGGTATCCCTTTGATTGTTAAAGTATCTGTAAGTGGATCCCATTCAATACGGTTATTCAATAAATCCGCATCAAAACTTAATGTCACCCCTTTACCGGAACCTGAAAATTTCGTTAATGTTTTTAAGGCTGAACGTACTGGTGGAATCGTTTCTTCCAAGCCGTAATCTTGCTCTTCTGTAAAGGTGACAAAAGGGCGCTCGTTTAGAGTCGGCAAATTAGCTGAAAGTTCAGTTAATGCAATCTCGTCGCCGCTTGCTAATTGACCTTTGCAGTATTCAAATACCTGCTTTTTAACCGCCTGAGTTTGTTCTTTGTTTAGTTCACCTTGTTCACAGTAGTCACTTACCGCTTGTAATAAGCATTGGTTTTGAACTTGTGGATTTAATCCTTCTTCTGCCCCCAAGAAATCCATAAAGAAGTCACTAATTTTACGGCCAACACGACCTTTAATGAAGGTAAGGTAGCGGTTTGAGTTTGCGTTCACTTGCAAATCCGTTAAGTTGATACGTGCCGCAATATCAAATTGTGTGATATCTAAGTATTCTGTACGGCGAATTTCAAGATTTTCGTCAACTAACATACTGATACGGCTATCCAACAAAGCAATGAATAGGTAATCCGTCGCTAAAAAATTATATTGGCATAGGATAAGGGTACCGCTGTCTGCAAAATTATATTTGCCTAATTCTTGCGCTAATAATTTTGTGGATTGTTGGCTGAAATTTAAAAAGTTGATTTCATTTTCTAATAAACGATTAAGATCTTGTGCAAAAATGGAATTCTCTTGGAAGACACCAAAAGCTTTGCCTTTATTTTGATAACCTTGATGTAATTGCAACATCATTTGTTCGACTTCTGGCGTAATGGTGAGAAGCTCATCACGCAACACGCTTTCCATGGAAGTAGTTTCATTTTCAGCGTGCTTAACTAGTTGATGTAGCACGATTTGATTAACCGTAATGCTCATAATTTTTTCCTTCGTAAAATTTGCCTTAAATTATAACCGCACTTTTTATGCAAGAAAAAAGAAATTATTCAGATTGAGCAAATTATCGGGTATGATATGAGAAGTTTTTTTGTATTTAGAACAGGCTTAAACATTCCAAATGGCTCAACATTCAAAGTATTCCGATGGGCAAGTTAATGCCATCATTAACGATATGATTAGCGTGCTTGAAACTCACAAAGCACCCGTTGATCTTTCTCTTATCGCTTTAGGTAATATGGCTAGTAATTTATTAACCACTAGCGTGCCAGCTGCACAGCGTGAAGCATTAGCACAAGCCTTTGCCAACTCTCTGATGAATTCGGTGAAAACAAAGTAAAATGTGGTGGTTTAAAAAAAGCAAATTCAACGGACGTGAATACCGTGAAGAAACCTCACGAAAAATTTCGTGGGGGCATTGGTTTGCTTTTTTTAACATTATCATCGCAATTCTTATTGGTAGTCGTTATGCCTTTCTCATTGATTGGCCAGACACCTTACTCGGCAAAATTTATTTCTTTATCAGCTTATTAGGTCATTTCAGTTTTTGTGTTTTTGCCTTGTATTTGCTAGTGATTTTCCCGCTGAGTTTTATCATCAAAAATCACCGCACTTTCCGTGGGTTAACGGTGATTATCGCGACAATTTGCACTACTTTATTGCTGTTTGATACAGAAGTGTTTAACCGTTTTAATATCCACCTTTCTTCTATCGTTTGGAATTTATTAGTTAATCCTGAAAAGGGTGATCTTTCAAGAGATTGGCAAATTTTCTTTGCGCCAATGCCGATTATTTTGCTAATCCAAATGCTTTTCTCCCGTTGGAGTTGGGAAAAATTACGTAGTTTAGAGCGTCAAAAATGGCTGAAAAAAGTGGGATTAGTGCTGACATCTACTTTTGTTGCAACACATTTAATTTACGCTTGGGCGGATGCATTTTTATATCGTCCGATTACCATGCAACGTTCTAATTTTCCGCTTTCTTATCCAATGACTGCTCGAACCTTTTTGGAAAAACAAGGGTTCATTAATGCGGAAGCATATTCTCAGCGCTTAGAGCAAGAAGGGCGTTTAGATGCATTAAAACTGGATTATCCGAAAAAAGACCTTCAGTTTGAGCAAGTTGAGAACAAACCAAACATCCTCGTGATTACCATTTCTGGCTTACGTTATGATGCGCTGACTAGTGAGAAAATGCCTAAATTGTTTGAATTTGCCACAAGTTCTACTCAATTTACGAATCATTACAGTAGCGGCAATACGAACAATGCCGGCTTAGTGGGCTTATTCTACGGACTGAATGCAAATTATACGGACAGTATTTTGAGTAATCATACACCGTCGGTATTAATTAAAAAGCTACAAGATGAGAAATATCAATTTGTCGCTTATTCGTCTACGGCATTTAAAGACAGTTTATTTAAACAAGCCTTGTTCCGTAATGTGAAATTGCCTAAAGTGAAAGCCTCTTCACCAAAAGACGAGAGAAATGGGGTTTTATCACTATTAAAAAATGATAAGCCTTGGTTTGCTTATGTGGATTTAGATATTACGGATAAAACGGAAGAAAATTACACCAAATCGCTTGCTGATATAGATCAACAGATTGATGAAACCTTAGCATCAGTTTCTTTAGAGAATACGATAGTCATTATTACAGCAGAACATGGTACAACCTTTAATAAGCTGGATGAAAAAGAGCAAGAAAACTATTTTGGTCGTGATGAAATCCAAGTGCCATTTATTGTTTACTGGAAAGATTTACCGGTGCAAGAAGTCTCTAAATTAACGAGTCATACTGATTTATTACCAGCATTGATGTCATCGATCTTTAAAGTAAAAAATCCAGTTTCGGATTATGCACAAGGTCGCAATTTATTTGAGCTTAATGGCGATCCTTGGGTGTTGGCATCGAATTTCCGTTGGAATGTCATTATTCAGCCGGATGGCACACAGTATCATATTGATCGCAAAGGAAACTATAAGAAATTTGACCGCACTTATACTGAGCAATCTTCTAGCCGCCCACCGCTCGGCTTATTCTTAGAAGTTTTCAAACAAGAGCGTTCTTTTATCAATAAATAGATAGCTTTTTTGTGCTTAAAATCTTATACTTTGCACCCAGTTGAAAGACTGAAAAGATGTTATTAATTAAAATCTGCGAATTTTTCATAACATTGTAAACAATTCACAATAGACCAGATCCTTATTGGGTTTGCTTTTCAATTAATACGCTTTCTCGTCTCTCTTTCCTTTTATTTTTTGGCGGAGTTATTATGAGAAATCACGTTCGTAGCTTTAAAACGTTTATTCGAGACGAAATCATTAAAAAAGGTGGCTGGGTCAATGCCCACGCTCACGCAGATCGTGCTTTTACAATGACACCCGAAAAAATCGGCATTTATCACAATAGTAATCTTCAACAAAAATGGGATTTGGTAGATGAAGTGAAACGTACATCCAGTGTTGATGATTATTACGCCCGTTTCTGTCAATCGATTGAGCTGATGATTTCCCAAGGGGTGACGGCATTTGGTACTTTTGTGGATATCGACCCGATTTGTGAAGACCGAGCTATCATTGCAGCGCACAAAGCTCGCGAAGTCTATAAACATGACATTATTTTGAAATTTGCAAATCAGACCTTAAAAGGGGTGATTGAGCCAGAAGCACGCAAATGGTTTGATATTGGCTCTGATATGGTGGATATGATTGGTGGTTTACCTTATCGCGATGAGCTTGATTATGGTCGAGGTCTTGAAGCAATGGACATTCTGCTTGATACGGCCAAATCTCGCGGCATTATGTGTCATGTGCATGTGGATCAATTCAACTCTCCGAAAGAAAAAGAAACCGAACAGCTTTGCGATAAAACTATCGAGCATGGTATGGAAGGTCGAGTCGTGGCGATCCATGGTATTTCCATTGGTGCCCACAGCAAAGAATATCGCTATAAACTTTATGAGAAAATGCGTCAGGCCAAAATGATGATGATTGCTTGTCCAATGGCGTGGATTGATAGTAATCGAAAAGAAGATTTAATGCCTTTCCATAACGCGTTGACACCGGCAGATGAAATGATTCCGGAAGGAATTACAGTGGCCTTAGGTACGGATAATATCTGTGATTACATGGTGCCACTTTGCGAAGGGGATTTATGGCAAGAATTAAGTTTGCTTGCTGCAGGCTGTCGTTTCCCACATCTTGATGCAATGGTTGATATTGCCAGTATCAATGGACGCAAAGTGTTAGGTTTAGAGCCAGTTTAATCCTAAAATTAGATAGAAGTGCGGTCATAAAACGAAACATTTTGTGGCCGTTTTTATTTATAAAATAAAACAGAATTAATGCTAATTTGACTGATTTAAAAAAGGACTTTAAGAAAAGTGGTGGGCGATACCGGTCTCGAACCAGTGACCCCCTCCTTGTAAGGGAGGTGCTCTCCCAACTGAGCTAATCGCCCTTAATGTTGTGGATTGGCATTATAAGTATAATGAGATTTCAGTCAATATATTTTTATGAAAAAGCGTCTAGTTGTTGCAAAAATAGGCATAAAATCAGATTTTTTATTTAGAAGTCACGCAAGTCGTAGTAAAATAAAGGTAATTTTTGTAAATGAATAGGTTATTAAGAAAATGAAAATTGATCCTCCTTTTGAATTAGATCCGAATGTCAAAGTTCGTACGCGTTTTGCCCCAAGTCCAACAGGTTATTTGCACGTGGGGGGCGCACGTACAGCTCTTTATTCTTGGTTATTTGCAAAACATAACAACGGTGAATTTGTATTACGTATTGAAGATACCGATTTAGAGCGTTCTACACCGGAAGCAACAGCGGCAATCATTGAAGGGATGGAGTGGTTAAACCTGGCTTGGGAGCATGGTCCTTATTATCAAACCAAACGCTTTGATCGTTACAATCAAGTGATTGATGAAATGATTGAGCAAGGCTTGGCTTACCGTTGCTATTGCTCTAAAGAGCGTCTGGAAGAATTACGTCATACACAAGAGCAAAATAAAGAAAAACCACGTTATGACCGTCATTGTTTACATGATCACAATCATGCAGCTGATGAGCCACATGTTGTACGTTTTAAAAACCCAACAGAAGGTTCAGTCGTGTTTGATGATGCAGTGCGTGGTCGTATTGAAATCAGCAATAGCGAATTAGATGATTTAATTATTCGTCGTACAGACGGTTCACCAACCTACAACTTCTGTGTGGTGGTAGATGACTGGGATATGGGCATTACTCACGTTGTGCGTGGTGAAGACCATATTAACAACACCCCGCGTCAAATTAATATCTTAAAAGCGTTAGGTGCACCAATTCCAGTATATGCGCACGTTTCCATGATTAATGGTGATGATGGTCAAAAACTTTCAAAACGTCATGGTGCGGTAAGTGTAATGCAATATCGTGATGACGGTTATTTACCTGAAGCCTTAATTAACTATCTTGTTCGTTTAGGTTGGGGGCATGGTGACCAAGAGATCTTTACACGTGAAGAAATGATTAAATTCTTCGAATTAGATCATGTGAGTAAGTCTGCGAGTGCATTTAACACTGAAAAATTATTGTGGTTAAATCATCATTACATTCGTGAATTACCACCTGAATATGTGGCAAAACACCTTGCATGGCACTATAAAGATCAAGGTATTGATACTTCAAATGGTCCAGCGTTAACAGAAATCGTGACAATGCTTGCCGAACGTTGCAAAACTTTAAAAGAAATGGCATCAGCAAGCCGTTATTTCTTCGAAGAATTTGAAAGTTTTGATGAAGCAGCGGTGAAGAAACACTTTAAAGCAGCAGCGATTGAACCACTTGAAAAAGTAAAAGAAAAATTGACCGCACTTTCTACCTGGGATTTACATTCTACGCATGAAGCGATTGAACAAACCGCTGCTGAATTGGAAGTGGGTATGGGTAAAGTCGGGATGCCATTACGCGTGGCAGTGACAGGCTCAGGTCAATCACCTTCTATGGATGTGACATTAGTGGGTATCGGTCGTGAACGTGTGTTAGCGCGTATCCAACGTGCCATTGATTTTATTAAATCTCAAAACGCTTAATATTTAGGCTGATAAGCGGGATTTGATTATTTCAATATTGACAGTTTATCAGCCGAAATTTATCATAGCTTGCGTTATTTGGGGATATAGCTCAGTTGGGAGAGCGCTTGAATGGCATTCAAGAGGTCGTCGGTTCGATCCCGATTATCTCCACCAAATTTAAAACCTTGAAACTTAAAGTGAGTTTCAAGGTTTTTTCTTTATGGCAAATCTACATTTCTTTTAGGTAATTCAAGCCTAATCCATTCATTTGTCGCATAATCCAACTTTGTTTTTTACGAACTAATGCACTAGGCTTATTCACTTTATAGATAATGGGATTCGGTAAAACTGCAGCGAGTAATGCCGCTTCTGATTGAGTTAAATTTTTCGCTGATTTTTTGAAGTAATAGCGACTGGCTGCCTCTACACCAAAGATGCCATTACCAAATTCTGCGATATTTAAATATACTTCTAAAATACGTTCTTTGGACCAAAAGATTTCCATTAATGCTGTTGTGGGAACTTCTAATCCTTTGCGAAACCAACTTTGTCCATGCCAAAGAACGAGGTTTTTGGCTGTTTGTTGAGAAATCGTTGAAGCGCCTCGGGTTCGGCAAGATTTTTCATTAAATTTAAAGGCTTTTTGAATTGCCTCAAAATCAAAGCCCCAATGGTGGGGGAATTTTTGATCTTCAGCGGCAATCACAGCAAGTTGCATATTCGGTGAGATTTCATCAAGGCTCACCCAATCATATTTGATTGAATAGCTGAAATCCAGCTGTAATAAGTGCCCGATTTTTTGTTGTGCCATATAGGCAGAGAAGGGAACAGGGATAAAGCGGAAACAAATGAAAAATGCCAGGATTGCGAGAGAAAAATGCCACGCAACCCGTTGCCAATTTTTTTTCCACCAAGATGGGCGAAAAAGATGTAAAAGTGCGCTCAGAATTCGCTTAGTTTTTTGCAGTTTGCTCATCGAGTTGGCTTTTCACCCAGTTTATAAAATCCGGATCCATTGTTTTGAGCATATTAGAACCACGCGTAATGGTTGCCGCACTGGTATTAAGATTTTGTTGAATCTCTCGTTGGGAGAGATTTTTATCCAATAACTGTGCCACGATTTGTAAACGTAATCCTACTGCATCGCGCTCATCTGGCGTGAGCAGAAGCGTTAAGAAATCTTGTGCTTTGCCTTGCTCAAACGCGGTTTGCAAGGTCGCGAGGAAAGCATTCCATTGTTCTAAATTGCGACTAATATACATATCAACAATCCTATACTATTAAACTAGTGCGACTAGTATAGCCGATCGTATTCCTCTTTGCTAAAGGTTTGTAATTTTTCTTTGTCTTGTAGGTTTTGATAGTAAAAATCGTAAGTTAATACGTTTTGAACATAACCTCGAGTTTCAAAGAACGGAATGGATGCAATAAATTCATCCATAGCCAATTTGCCATTGGCTCTCTCAAGCCATTTTTCTACACGGCTTGCTCCTGCATTATAGGCGGAGGCGATCAAAATGCGGTTATTAGGGTATTTAGCATTTAACTCATTTAAGTGAGCCGTACCGAGTAAAATATTATTAAGCGGTTTGAATAAATCTAACTCTCCGTTATAAGGAAGTTGCTGATTTTCTGCCGTTTTTTGCGCGGTACTCGGTAATAACTGCATTAATCCTCGAGCATTTGCGGAAGATTGTGCCATTGGATTCCAAGCGCTTTCTTGACGAGTAATTGCCATTGCAAAGGTTTTGGTTACACGATTATCCACAATGGCTTTCGGTTCAGTTTTGCTGAGATTCACATTACTGAGAGCAATATCAAAATATTGACTATAAGCATTTGGTAAACGTAATCCGATATAATCCCATGCTTTCGCAATAATCGACCCATCCACACCTAATTCAAACCAATTTTGTTCATTCGCATATTGGCTTAAAGCAATCTGTAGTTGTTCTTCTTGCGATAATTTTTCTAACAGAAAACGCCAACGTTGTTTGGCAGCGCCTAATCGATCTAATTGACGTAATTCAGCAATTTCTGCGAGCTCTGGTTGAAATTTTTTATATTCATGTGCCCAGTAGGGATCGGAAATACTCCGCGCGACATATAATTCTGCTTGACCGAAATCATATCCTGCGCCACGATTTTCAGGATATAATTTTGCTGTCGCTAACATTGGGTAGAATCCGCGTTCATTGCTTAATTCAGAGAATATTTCTTTGGCTTTTTGGCCATTCCCTTTTTCGAGTGTTTTCCCCATCCAATAACGCCATTCTTGTTTTTGTTTGCTTTCATTCGAAAGAGCATTTAACCAGGCGAGTAAATCCGTTTGTTGCCAAATAGCCGTACGTAAACGACGTTCAATGAGGTTATCGGCATTCAGTTTTAGGATTTCTTGATCGCGCCATTGCACAAAGTTGGGACTTTCGTTATCAAAGAAACGGCTAATAAAGGCGATTTTCCAATCACGTAATTCAGTTTCGTCTAATTGCCAAGTCTTAGCCCATTGCTCGTAAGGGGTGAACGTTGGCTCATTCATATTTTCTGGAATAGTACGCAGATAACGAGCAAAACCTAGCACTACGACAAATTTATTGGTGATTTTATTCGTATTACCATCGATTAATGGCAATTTCTCAGCTAGCATTTTCAAATTTGCTGGATTTTTTAAGAGATCCTGATAAAGCGCTAAATGAGCGGCTACTTGCTCATCTTCTTTAGCATTCTCAATTTTTTCTAACTCTTTAGCAAGTATTTCGAGACCTTTTGCGTCATTTTTACCAAAGAGCATTTCCGCTTTTTGATAGATCTTCTCTTCAGTGCGTCCACCTTGTGAATACCAAGCAGTCCATAGCTGAGCATCATTAGGAAGTTCAGCATTATTGAGCCAAAGCTGTTCATATTCAGACAAAATAGCCGATTTATTCTTGTCATTTGATTGGTTTTCTGCCGTTTGACTGGTATTGGATGCTTCTATTTGATATTTAGCCGTAAGTACGGCAATTTGTCTTTCCAAATTATTTGGCGTGAGTTTGGCGAGTGCTTGAGTATCTTCAGCATTGATTAACAACGTAAAAATACTTTGTTCTAATTTTCCACGTAGAAAATGAGAGGCATGCTGCTGAATAAATTGTTCGATTTCCGCTTTCAATGCATTCACATCTTCACGAGGTGTATCGTGATTAACGGTTTTTACACGCGCCTCTAAATAAGCTGCCATGGCATCAGCTTGTAATGGATAGCCTTTTAAGGAATCAATCAAACTAAGAAATAATTTAGCGTTATTGGAAATATGATTATTTTTGACCGCACTTTTTAGGAGTGACTCTAATTGCAGAAAAGTCGCGCGTTGTTCAATCAGCTTTAATTCATGAGCGTGCTGTTGCTGTGCCCATTTGGCTTGTTCTTCAGCAAGGTTAATTTGTGGCGCAGTTTCATTTTTGCTTTTATGAGCATGCTGATTAGCCAAAGCTGAGCCTGAAAGTGCGGTTAAAATTAATAACGAAATTGTCGTGTGTTTAAGTGCTCGCATAGGAGATTCCATATAAAGAGAAAGACGGATATTTAGATCCGTCTTTGAGTGTAGAGTTCGTTTTATTTAGAAAACTTTTTTGAAAGGCTTCACAATTACATCACCGTAAACGCCAGCTTCAACGTACGGATCTTGTGCCGCCCAGTCTTTTGCTGCAGACAGGCTTTCGAATTGAGCAATCACAGTCGAGCCAGTAAAGCCTGCTTCACCTGGATTTTCATCGTCAATGGCTGGATTGGGGCCTGCTGTTAATAAGCGATCTTCAGCTTGTAGTTGTTTTAAACGAGCAAGATGTTGCTCACGTACAGCAAGGCGTTTTTCTAAAGTACCAGGAATATCTTGGGCAAAAATCACGTAATACATCATTTTTCCTTTTAACAATTTAATTGTAATTCTTCGATGGCTGCTAACGCACGCTCTAATTCGAGATTGCCTTCGCGTGGAATACTACGAGATTTACCGTCTTTTCCTACGGCTACAAAGGTAAATACGGCATCTGTCACGCAGTAACGTTCCCCAATTGGTTCACTGGCCACTTTTTTCACCCATACTTCAACCTTGATTTTAATAGAAGAGCGGCCCACGCTGAGACATTGACCATAACAACATACCACGTCACCGATAGCGATAGGTTTGATGAAATTCATACTTTCTACGGCAACGGTGACGACGCGACCATGAGCGATTTCTTTCGCTAGAATCGCTCCACCCATATCCATTTGTGACATAATCCAACCACCGAAAATATCACCGTTCGCGTTGGTATCCGAAGGCATTGCTAAGGTGCGTAATAATAATACGCCTTTAGATTGACGACCGTCTTTATCGATAAGATTTGAAACCATTATTTTTCCTCGTCATTTTTTTGATCATCTTTAGGTAAGTAACGGTAAATATAAGCACCGCTGACGATTGTTGCAACAAAGGTCATACCAAGTAAACCAAAAGATTTGAAATCAACCCAAGCATCTTCAGACATATTTTGGCTGATATAAATATTTACAAGCATACACAGAATGAAAAATCCCGCCCAGCCTAAATTCAATTTGTTCCACACATTATCCGGTAATTGGATTTCTTTGCCTAATAACTTTTTCACCAGTGGCGTATTAAATTGGAATTGTGCAACCAATAAAACAATGGCGAATAGGGCATTAATAATCGTGACTTTCCATTGTAGGTATTTGATTTCATTGAAATAGGCAGTGAGTAAACCAAAAAAGACGACAGCAATCGCCATGATTTTTTGTTGTTTCTCAATCACACCATATTTCAGTTTTAGCACAATCATTTGAACAATAGTTGCAATCACTAATACGATGGCTGCATCACGCACACCAAACATTTTGTAGGTGATGAAAAAGAGAACAAGCGGAATAAATTCAAGAAGTTGTTTCATATTATGCCTTCATAAATAAGCTGTAAAAACGGTAAGTAAATACCAAAATAAACATTTGAAATAATGCTACCAAAATGCCAAAAATCACACTTAAAAATGATGTGCCTAATGTTGTGCCAATGCTATTCGCTAATAGAGGTAAAAATAAATAAGTGATCAAGGCATAAGTAATGAGTACGGCATTTCGTTTAATACCCGCACGCCACACTTGTAAAGCACTTTGCCCGATAGATTGATTAGAGGCAATATAATGCACAGGTGATAAGCATAAACGAACAAAGAAAAATAAGCCCAATACCATTGAAACAAAGGCTAGAGGAGAGAGTGCATTTTTGCTTAAAAATGAGCTTATGACATCTGCTGTGCCAAATAGCAGTGGTAGGCTCATAAAAATATCTAAAACTACCACACCTAAAAAACGACGTAATGTCAGCATGAGACCTTGATTAATTGGATTTTGATTTTGCTGGCTAATATGATGAATAGTTGCAATACCGAAGGTTGCAATAAAAGACATCAACAATTGTTGGAATACAAAAGATCCAATCAGCGCAGTTGGCTCCACTTTGCTCAACGCATTAATAATATCTTGTTGCGATGGATCAGGATTATTACCCAAACTCGGCATTGGGACACTGACTAATGCATTGATAAATTGTGATGCAATAAAAATCCCAACGAAAAGCAGTACGGTTTTTCGCTGATTACGCATAAAGTTGAGGCTATCTTGAAAAATCTGAGTAAAGTTAATTTGCATACCATATCCCACAATAATAAAACCCCGATTATACAGAGTTTATTGTTTTTTTCATAAAATCAGGTTGTTTAATGGTGATTTAAATTACCATTTTCAAGAGAGTATATCGTTTTATTCGTAAGCATAGCCATTAGGCGGTAGCAGCTTACCATCTAAATAGGCTTGATTTTCAATCAGTTTTAATCGATCTTCAATAAACCATTTAATCACTAAAGGATAAATATTATATTCCTGTTCACGTGTACGAAGTTCAATCTCCTCGACGGTATCTCCAGGGAAAATAGGCACTTTAGCTTGTAATACAATCGCACCGCCATCGATCTCTTCATTGACAAAATGCACGGTTGTACCATGTTCGCTGTCGCCATTCTCAAGTGCTCTTTGATAAGTATGTAACCCAGGATATTTTGGCAGAAGGGAAGGGTGAATATTTAAAATTTTTCCCGCAAAACGTTGTGTGAATGGCTTGGTTAAGATTTTCATGTAACCGGCTAACACAATGAGATCAACATTGAGATCTTCTAAATAATCACCGATAGCCTTATCCATATCGAGATTAGAGGCAAAATCTTGGCGCAAAAAAACTCGGCTAGGAATGCCCGCACTTTTAGCGCGTTCTAAACCAAATGAATCGATTTTATTACTGATGACAGTTACAATCTTTCCTGGAATAAAGCGGGTTTGACAAGCCTCAATTATCGCTTGAAGATTTGATCCTTGTCCTGAAATCAGGACGGCAATTTTTTTCATATTATTCTACATAAAAGAAGGGCGAACCTTTCATTCTGAAATTTTCGCCCTGAGATGGAAAAGAGATATCATTTAATGATAACTTGTGGTTCGTCATCTGTCGCACTTTCGATATGACCGATTAACCAGGCATTTTCACCCGATTGTTTTAAAATCGCTAAAGCGGTTTCCACTTGCGATTGTGGTAATGCAATCACCATGCCAACGCCGCAGTTGAATGTACGGTACATTTCATAGGTTTCAATATTGCCTTTTTCTTGTAACCATTTGAACACTGGTTGCCATTCCCAACTGCTTTCATCAATAACAGCTTTGGTATTTTTCGGTAATACACGAGGGATATTCTCCCAGAAACCGCCACCCGTTAAGTGTGCGATAGCATGGACTTCCGTTTGTTTGATTAAAGCGAGAACAGATTTTACATAGATTTTTGTCGGTGCAAGCACTTGTTCACTTAATGGACGACCATCTAATTGTTCAGTGGCTGGGTTGACGCCAGCAACATCAATGACTTTACGAATTAAAGAATAACCATTTGAATGCGGACCACTTGAACCTAGTGCGATTAAAGCATCACCTACTTTAACTTGGCTACCATCAATGATTTCTGATTTTTCAACCACACCCACACAGAAACCTGCAAGGTCATAATCACCTGCGTGATACATACCCGGCATTTCGGCAGTTTCGCCACCGACTAATGCACAACCAGATTGCACACAGCCTTCAGCAATGCCTTTCACTACATCGGAGGCAACATCTACTTCAAGTTTTCCAGTTGCATAGTAATCTAAGAAGAATAATGGTTCCGCACCTTGCACCACTAAATCGTTAACACACATAGCAACCAAATCAATACCGATAGTATCGTGTTTTTTTAAGTCAATGGCTAAACGTAATTTGGTGCCCACACCGTCTGTACCGGAAACAAGGATGGGTTCTTTATATTTTCCTGGAATGGCACATAATGCACCAAACCCACCTAATCCCCCGATGACTTCAGGGCGAGTTGTCCGTTTTACGTGCGGTTTAATACGTTCAACTAATTCATTACCGGCATTAATATCCACGCCTGCATCTTTATAACTTAATGATGGTTTGCTCACAATGTTATCCTATATTTTTAGGTTAAATGATAAAACGGCGTGATTGTATCAGATTAAGCAAACGTTTGCGATAATGATTTAATTGCGTTTTAACTAAAAAATAACCGCACTTTATTTTAAAGTATAAAGTGCGGTTATTTTTTAATATGTTTTTAGCGATTCGCTAATTCAAAAATCATTGCTTCAGCTTGGCAACTAAATGTGAAGCGAGCCGTTAAATTTGCGCCATTTTCAGTTTCAGTGATTTCACTTTTAATGTCGCAAGGATCGCTTTCTGTTTTGCGAGCTTTTTCAATGAAACGATTAAGTGCCGCTTCAGCTTCAGCTTTATTCGCATAGGTTTGATGAATATCAACAGAACAATCTGAACCGTCAATAATCGTCCCCACATCAACACAACTACAAGTGAGAGATTCTTCTGCTTTGCATGTTACTGTCATAGGATTTCCTTATTTAAAATTAAGATTGGTTCTATTCTAGCATTTTTGAAACGGTCTGCCAAAGTAGCCGTATTTTTTTAATTTAAATATCATTTATTTATCACTGGTCGGAACACTTAAAAATAAATCTAAAATAATTTGCACTCCATTTATTGGAGTTTTAGAATCTCGCGGATTTTTTCATTATTATTAATAACAAAGGTTCCAAATGACAAAATTTAATAAAACGCTATTAGCAACAGCGACATTACTCGCAGCGGGTGGTGCGAATGCAGCAGCATTCCAATTAGCAGAAGTTTCTACATCAGGCCTTGGCCGTGCTTATGCCGGTGAAGCAGCAATTGCTGATAACGCTTCAGTGGTAGCAACCAACCCAGCATTAATGAGTTTATTCAAAAACAACCAATTTTCTGTGGGTGGCGTTTATGTGGATTCTAAAATTCGCATGAGTGGTCCAGTTACCGTTAATGCATTAGGTCGTACTGTTGCTGCAGGCTCTGCAAATCATGATAGTGTTGTACCGGGTTCATTGATTCCGAATATGTATTTTGTGGCACCAATTAATGACAAGTTTGCCATTGGTACTGGAATGAATGTGAATTTCGGTTTAAAAAGTGAATATGAATCCACTTACAATGCAGGTGTATTTGGTGGCACAACAGATTTAAGTGCAATTAACTTAAACTTAAGTGGTTCATATCGTGTGACTCAAGGTTTAAGCGCTGGTGTAGGTTTAAATGCAGTTTATGCCAAAGCAGAAGTTGAACGTCACGCGGGTATTTTAAGTGATGCAGTGAAAAATGTTGCACCATTAGTTCCTGGACTAGTTAAAGCAGGAAAAATTCCTCAAAGTGCTGCCGCATCTTTAGCTCGCTTACAAGGTGTGAATAAAGATACTACATTAACGCATTTACAAGGCTCTGCTTGGGGATTTGGTTGGAACGCTGGTTTAGTGTATGAATTTAATGAACGTAATCGAGTTGGTTTAGCGTATCACTCAAAAGTCGATATCGATTTTGAAGATGATAATGCGGTGAGTGCGAGCCGTACACTTCGTGGTCAAGGCCCTGCAAAAGGTGGATTAACACTACATTTACCAGATTATTTAGAATTATCTGGTTTCCACCAAGTAACAGACAATTTGGCATTACACTACAGCTACAAATTTACACACTGGAGCCGTTTCAAAGAGTTACACGCAACATTTGATGATGGTGAAGTGGCCTTCCATAAAGATGAAAAATACCGTAGCAACTCTCGTTATGCATTAGGTGCAACCTATAACGTTAATGATAAATTAGCTGTTCGTGCCGGTATTGCTTATGATGAAGCTGCTGCGCCAACAGAACATGCAAGTGCATCTATTCCAGATACCGATCGTATGTGGTATAGCGTAGGGGCTACTTATAAATTTACCCCGAATCTTTCTATTGATGCGGGCTTTGCTCACTTACGTGGTAAAAAACTTAACTTTACCGAGCAACAATCAATTGGCAACTTAGCGACTGTTACAGCAAACTATACGTCTAAAGCAAGTGCTAACCTTTATGGTTTAAACTTAAACTACAGTTTCTAATTTGTTAAAAATTTAGCATAATACGTAGCACATCGAATGAATGTTCGGTGTGCTTTTTTCTTATATGGTCCCATAAAAAACGGGAGAAAAATGACCGCACTTTTTTATGCTTATATGGATTCACCAATTGGTCGCTTATTAATGCTTTCTGATGGTGAACATTTAACAAATTTAGATTGTGAATTAGAACAAACCACGCCAAATCCAAATTGGATTTTACGAGAAGATTTACCGCTTTTTGAAAAAGTGCGGTACGCTTTAATGCGTTATTTTAATGGCGAGTCAGAAAGTTTCTCCGATATTCCTTTATCGCCTAAAGGTACCGCATTTCAACAAGCGATTTGGAAAGCATTGCGTCAAATTCCTTATGGTAAAACGGCGAGTTATGGTGGGTTAGCTGAAAGCATTAATAACCCTAAGGCGGTGCGAGCAGTTGGCGGTGCGGTAGGGAGTAACCCCATTAGTATTATCATTCCATGTCATCGTGTATTAGGGAAAAAATGTGAAATCACGGGGTTTGGTGGTGGATTGCCAGCAAAACGTTTTTTATTGAAATTAGAGAATATTCCTTACATCGATAAAGGCGTAGAATACGTTAAACCGAAATTATTGAAGAAATACCACGAATGATCCCACAAACCGAGCAAGCCTTATTAGAAAAAGCGCAATCTATTGCGGGGTTAACCTTTGGCGAACTTGCAGATGAATTAAATATTCCCGTTCCGCCTGATTTAAAACGCGATAAAGGTTGGGTTGGAATGTTGCTTGAAACCGCATTAGGAGCGACTGCCGGCAGTAAAGCAGAGCAGGACTTTTCCCATTTAGGCATTGAGTTAAAAACGTTACCTATTAATGCAGAAGGTTTTCCGTTGGAAACCACTTTTGTGAGTCTTGCCCCCTTGGTTCAAAACTCAGGGGTGAATTGGGAAAATTCGCACGTTCGCCATAAATTATCGAAAGTCTTGTGGATTCCTATTGAAGGCAGTCGAGATATCCCTTTGCGTGAGCGACATATTGGTCAGCCTATCTTATGGCAACCTTCGGCTGAACAAGAACATCAATTACGCCAAGATTGGGAAGAGTTGATGGATTATATTGTGCTCGGAAAGTTAGATCAGATTACGGCACGTATTGGTGAAGTCATGCAGCTGCGTCCAAAAGGTGCAAACAGTAAAGCTATTACGAAAGGCATTGGTAAAAATGGGGAAGTGATTGATACCTTGCCACTGGGCTTTTATTTACGGAAAGAGTTTACAGCAGGCATTTTAAACGCTTTTCTTAATCATAAAAATGGGTAAATCATCACCCATTTTTTTATTTCTCTAAGTGCTGAAAAACACGGAAAAAACCCACCGCACTTTGTAAAGTCTCACCATAAAAAATGAGTGGAATACGATTTCGTTGCCAAGGCGGAATGTCGAGCTCTTGCCAAATTTTTTTCATGGTTTCGGCAGGGCGATTATGCTGTCGTTTTACTTTGCCAGTATAAGCAAATCGTATTTGAATCGATTCTTGTGTATCGGCAAGTTGAACTTGTTTGTCATTCCAATGCACTAAAATGCCTGTCGCATTGCGGACAGCATAAATTGTTCCAAGATTATCGGGCAAGGTAATCTGTTGATTTAATGGCATATCAAGACAAGTTTGCGATAAATCAGCAAATTTTCTCGTTAAATAAAGACATTGTTGATAACGGCGAATAATATGCTCCCCAAGTTGAAATTGGGGGGTTGCATCCGCTTTGGCTTTAATCACGTCATCAATAATATGCGTTAATTGAATCTGCGTTGGCATAGCAATCTGATTTTTAGCCAGCCACATTCGCAAAAGTGCGGTTTGTTTTTGTGATGAATAGTCTAGAAAGTTTAGGAGCGAAAACTGTTTTTGATCCTCAAGAAGATGCAGCTCAAAACAACCTTGTAATAATTCATTAATCAGTTGCTGTTGCTCAAAACAATGTTGTGCGGCACGCTGAACAGCATGATCAAAATGTCCCCAGCGTTGGCGTAATTCAGGCAAAATTTGGTTACGTAAGAAATTGCGATCGTAATGATTATCTTGATTACTTTCGTCTTCGACCCAAGACAGATTTTCTTGCTGAATGTAATCTTCTAATTCATTACGGGTAAAAGAAAGAAGAGGCCGTAAAATAGGCATCCCGAACAATTGACTTTCTTTCTGCATGGCACCTAAACCTTGTAATCCTGCTCCACGTTTTAGCGCCAGCAAAAAAGTCTCAGTTTGATCATTCAAATGATGTGCAGTGACCAGATATTCATCTGGCTGAATATGTTTGAAAATCGTCTGATAACGGGCTTCTCTAGCGCCAGCTTCAATGCCATCATGCATTTCCACTTTGACTTTTTCAATAATAAGTGGAATATCAAATTGTTTACAGAGTTGTTGGCAATGAGCCGTCCAAGCATCCGCATTCGGGCTTAATCCGTGATGGATATGAATAGCTCGCAGACTTAAGTGCGGTCGTTTTTCACTGAGTTTTTTAACTAAAGAAAGCAGTACAGTTGAATCCAAACCACCGCTAAAAGCGATGAGAAGCTTATTGGCGGTGGTTGGGATTTGTGCTTGGAATAACGAAAAAAGATCCATTAGGCAACTTTAACAGCTTTGTAGTTTGTGCTTGGATTTAAGATCTCAAAACGTGCCGCAATAGGTTGGAGTTCGTAAGATTTCAAATCAAAGGTAGTTTTCATTACACCCGCCACGGCATTATTCATTTTTTCAAAAGCTTCAACATCATTGCCACAGTTTAAGTAATGCGCTAAGAATGTACCTGCAATTAAATCACCCACACCAACAGGTTCAAAGTTGAATTTGTAAAGTGGACGATTTAAATGCCATACACCTTCAGGTGTCGCCATAATAATTTCAAAGGTATCAGGATCATTTAATTTACCTGCTTTACCTAAGTGTTTAACCAACACTTTCTTCACACCTTTTGCTACTAATGCATTAGCGGCTTTCAGCACATCATCAAACGTGTTGATAGGGAAGTCAGAAAGCGTACGAAGTTCGGAAAGATTTGGGGTCATGATGTCTGCACGTGGAATAGCTTTTTCAATTAAGCGTTCGCGTACACCATCCGCCACCACGCAGACTTTTTCTGCATTTGGCATTACAGGATCGCACAAGTAAAGTGCATTTGGATTACGTGCTTTGATTTTTTCTAAAGCATAGATAATTTGGTCAACTTGCTCAGCTGAACCTAAATAGCCAGAAAGCAACGCATCACATTCTTGCAGTTTTCCAATGGCATCTAAACCGTTAGCAATTTCACCAATTTGTTCTTGTGGAATCACCATGCCTGTCCATTTGCCATATTGAGTATGGTTAGAGAATTGCACGGTATTGAGTGCCCATACGTCTACACCTAATAGCTGCATTGGAAAGGTGGCGGATTTATTGCCAGCGAAGCCATAAACCACGTGAGATTGGATAGCTAATACGTTTTTCATTTTAAACTCCTTTTACGTTATTTTTATTTTAGCATTGATGCATTTTCTAGCATCCATGTATTATTCTTTAAACACAAAAAAGAGCGGTTAAATTAACCGCTCTTTTTATATATTATTAACAATAGCCATAAGACATTAAACGTTCATAACGTCTTTCTAATAGGCCATCTTTGTCGAAGGTATCTAATTCGTTTAATTCTTCAATAAGACATTGTTTTAAATTACGTGCCATTTCATGATAATTACGATGTGCACCACCTAATGGCTCTGGAACGATATTATCAATTAAACCTAGCTCTTTTAAACGATCGGCTGTTAAGCCCATGACTTCTGCTGCGGTAGAGGCTTTTTCTGCGCTCTTCCATAAGATAGACGCACAACCTTCTGGTGAAATAACGGAATAAGTTGAATATTGCAACATATTCACTTTGTCACCGACACCAATGGCTAATGCACCACCAGAACCACCTTCACCGATTACCGTACAGATAACAGGTACTTTTAAGGTAGACATTTCACGTAAGTTACGAGCAATGGCTTCAGATTGACCACGTTCTTCCGCACCGATGCCCGGGTAAGCCCCAGGTGTGTCGATAAAGGTAATAATAGGTAAGTTAAAACGCTCAGCCATTTGCATTAAACGTAATGCTTTACGATAGCCTTCAGGTGCTGGCATACCAAAGTTACGTGTTACTTTATCTTTTACTGTACGACCTTTTTGGTGACCGATAATCATTACTGCGCGACCATCTAAACGAGCAAGACCACCTACGATTGCTTTATCATCTGCAAAGGCACGATCGCCTGCAAGTTCTTGGAAATCAGTGAAAATATGTTCGATATAATCAAGCGTGTATGGACGATTTGGGTGACGCGCCATACGAGAAACCTGCCATGCATCAAGATTTGCAAAGGTTTTTTTGGTTAATTCATCGCTTTTCTTTTGTAAGCGTTTAATTTCATCGTGTAAATCAATTTTGTCATCAGATGCTGAACGTAGCGCTTCAATTTTGGCTTCAAGTTCAGCAATAGGTAATTCAAAATCTAAATATTCTTGGCTCATTTCTTATCCTAAAATATCGTCAAAAGTTGCCCGCACTTTATCAAGATTTAAGGTGCGGTGCAAATGGTTTTCACTGGTTGGAGCGGATTATAAATATTCCTTTTTTAGTAATGATAACAAAAACAAAAATGCGGAACAAATCACGACAGAAGGACCTGCCGCTGTATCATAAAAGGCAGAAAGGAATAACCCGCCAATGACGGAAAGCATACTGATTAAAATCGCAATAAATACCATTTGTTCAGGCGTTTTAGCAAAACGTCTTGCTGTTGCGGCGGGAATAATTAAGAGCGATGTAATAATTAGGGCTCCTACAAACTTCATACTTAATGCAATGGTAAGTGCGGTCAAAATCATTAAGATAAATCGCATTTTTTTAATGTTAATGCCTTCTACTTGAGCCAGTTCAGGTGAAACTGTGGTGGAGAGTAAGGCTTGCCAGAAGTAAAGCAGTGTGCCTAATACAATAACAACACCCGCGCCAATATAAGGTAAATCGTTAAAATTAATGGCAAGCAAATCCCCAAAAAGATAACTCATTAAATCTACGCGAACATTTTTAAGCAAGCCAACCGTAACCACACCAAGGGAAAGACAACTGTGTGCGATAATGCCTAAAAGGGTATCCACTGAAAATTGCGTGTTACTTTCGAGCCAAACCATTAATACGGCGAGAATAATCGTCAAAATTACAATGGCAACATAAGGGTTAATTTGTAAGAAAATCCCTAACGCCACACCAAGCAAGGCTGAGTGGGAAAGGGTATCACCAAAATAAGCCATTTTACGCCACACCACAAAAGCACCCAGTGGTGCGGTAATTAAGGAAAGCAGTAAGCCTGTAAGCAAGGCGGGAAATAAAATCTCAAACATGATTTTTCCTTATTGTTGGCATTCAGATGGATTGGCACTGCAACTACAAACATCACCGTGCATATTATGATGATTATGATGGTGCGTATAAAAGCCCACATTTTGTGAGATTTGGTTGCCCCAAAGGCGTATAAATGTTGGATCATTCGATAAACTTTCGGGTGTGCCGGCACAGCGAATATGTTGATTGATGCACAACACTTCTTTACTGTCCGCCATCACGATATGCAAATCATGGGAAACCATTAAAACCGCACAATTTAAGGCTTGTTGAGTACGGTGAATCAGCTGATAAAGTTCAGCTTGACCATTAATATCGACCCCTTGAGTTGGTTCATCTAGCACCAGTAAATTGGGTTTGTTCAAAATCGCACGAGCCAATAACACGCGTTGCATTTCCCCACCTGAGAGTTTTTGCATATTATTTTTTCTCAAATGAGTGATAGAGAGTTGCTCAAGTGCGGTTGATATTTCTTGCGTTTTAACCCCTTTTTTGAGTGCCAGAAAACGCTCAACCGTCATTGGTAAGCTGTGATCGAGGTGAATTTTTTGTGGGACATAGCCAATTCTGACATTGGTGCTATAAATCACCTCACCGGATGTCGGCGGTTGTAATTTTAATAAGGTTTTCAAGAGGGTCGATTTCCCCCCACCATTTGGGCCTACAATGGTGATAATTGAATTAGGATAAATGCTGAAATTAATATCCCGTAATGCTGTCTTTTGTTCAAAGACCACATTGATATTTTTCAGCGTAATTAATGGTGTTGGTTGGGCTGGTTGAATGGCGTGAATCTGCATAATCCCCCCTTTAAAAATGGCTCACTAAAATAGCTCATTTCCTTGTTTTTCTCAAGAAATTCTGACTATGCCTAATATTTAGGCATAAGATTTGACATTTTTAGGGTAAAATGAATTTTTTTTAGAGTTTGTAGTCTGAAAAACGAAAATCTTTTTTATTCATTTTAAAGGTATCAAATGGTCCAACACGTTAAATTAGCCAGAGATAGACGGAAACGAAAATCCCGCATAAAAGCGGCGATTTTTTTTGCCGCACTTTTGCTTATTTTAACGGGTATTTTCCTCGCCTTTAAAGATACTGCTGATTATGATCCTTCTCTGCAAAGTAATCTTGAACCAGAGATGGTGGATAACGTTCAATATCAATCTCTTACACCTGAAAAAACAGAATCGGGCAATCCTCAATCTCAAGAAGGTGAACATCCTGAAGCAAAACAACAGGCTAACACGGAAGATGCAACTTCTTATGATGATGAACTTCAAGCCAAAGATGATGAAGTGGATGAAATCAAACCACAGTTTGACGATCTTAATGATTTACCAAAAGACGCTCAAGATGCGCTCAGTGGTATTTTAGATGTCGCCGATCAGGCATTACGTATTACCGATCAATTTAGTCATACCGTGGTGCGTGGCGATTCATTAAAAGACGTGTTAGAGCTTTCAGGTTTAGAAGATGATACGGCGAAGAATTTAATTGCCGAATATCCTGAGTTAAAAACCTTGCGTGCAGGCCAGCAGTTCTATTGGATTTTAGATAAAGAAGATCAACTGGAATATTTAAACTGGTTGGTGTCTGAAAAAGAAGAACGCATTTATGAACGCACGGAAGACGGTAAGTTTAAACGCCAAATTCTAGAGAAGAAAAGTATCTGGAAGAAAGAGGTGATAAAAGGCACGATTAACGGATCTTTTGCATCAAGTTTGCGTGATTTAGGTTTGGATGGTCGTCAAATCAGCCAGTTAAGCTCTGCGTTACAGTGGCAGGTAAGTCTTCAAAAACTCAGTAAAGGCACCAAATTTGCGATTTTGGTATCACGTGAATATTTAGGTGATAAATTAACGGGTCAAGGTAACGTTGAAGCGATTCACATCATGGCAGATGGTAAGAGTTATTACGGTATTCAAGCCGCCAATGGTCGTTACTACGATAAGCAAGGGGAAACCCTTGGCAAAGGTTTCGCGCGTTATCCATTGCAACGTCAAGCGCGTATTTCGTCACCATTTAACCCAAATCGTCGCCATCCGGTAACAGGGCGTGTTCGTCCGCATAAAGGGGTGGACTTTGCTGTTTCACCGGGTACGCCAGTTATTGCGCCAGCAGAAGGTGTGGTAGAAAAAGTGGCTTATCAAGCCGGTGGTGCAGGACGTTATGTGGTAATACGCCATGGTCGTGAATATCAAACGGTGTATATGCATTTAAGTCGTGCTTTAGTACGTGCAGGTCAAACTGTGAAGAAAGGGGAGCGCATTGCATTAACCGGTAATACAGGGATTTCAACCGGCCCACACTTGCACTACGAGTTTCATATTAATGAACGTGCGGTGAACCCGCTTACGGTGAAATTGCCGGGTACCAGCAGCGGAATGGCAACAGCAGAACGTAAGCAATTCTTAGTCCGAGCGAAAGAAGTTGAAAGAACATTAAAATTATAGCGAATGAAGTGCGGTCAAATTTGACCGCATTTTTTATAGGCCTAAAAAATTAGCTGAAAACTGACCACACTTATCTTTTCTCTTTTTCCTCAATATGCTATCCTTTTTGCATTTTAGAATTATTCTCATTTATTATGATTAAGCGACGTTATCTGATTTTTCTGTTGATCGTGCTTTCCTTTGTTTCACTTTTTCTCGGGGTAAGTACCGTTAATTTGCAAGGGTTACTGAATTTTGAAGGTAATCAATGGCAGATCTTTTTAATTAGTCGCGTGCCTCGCTTAATCAGTATCTTGATTGCGGGTGCATCCTTGAGTATTTGTGGTTTAGTGATGCAGCAACTCAGTCGAAACCGATTTGTTTCTCCCACCACGGCGGGCACAATGGACAGCGCACGATTAGGCATTTTAATGGCCATGCTGTTTTTCCCAACAGCTTCAATGTTGTTAAAAACCGCCATTGCGGTCATCGTGTCTTTCCTTGGCACATTATTATTTATGACGATTCTGTCCCGTTTGAAATTCAAGGACACGATTTTTGTGCCCTTAGTGGGGATTATGTTTGGTAATATCATCAGTTCAATTACTGCCTTTATCGCTTATAAAGAAGATCTATTGCAAAACTTATCCGGGTGGCTACAAGGGGATTTTTCGCTTGTGATGTCAGGCCGTTATGAATTGTTGTATTTCAGTATTCCTACACTCATCGTGGCTTATTTATTTGCCCATCGTTTTTCTATTGTCGGGATGGGGAAAGATTTTGCGGTTAATCTAGGTCTAAATTACAACCAGGTACTTTATCTCGGTCTGCTCATTGTGGCGGTGGTGTCTTCGATTATTATCGTGTCTGTTGGCGTGATCCCTTTCTTGGGGCTAATTATTCCAAATATCGTCACGCTTTATTTAGGGGATAACTTGAAGAAAGTGTTATCTCATACCGCTTTGTTAGGTGCGGTATTTGTTTTATTCTGCGATATTTTAGGTCGAAGTGTGATTTATCCTTATGAGATTTCCATTAATGCCGTGGTTGGCGTATTTGGCAGTGGGATCTTCTTATTTTTATTATTAAAGCGGTATAGAAATGGCTAAGAAATCTTCTTCTCAACTGATTGTATTGTCGTTGTTAGCCATTGTTTCTCTTGCACTCTATTTAGGCTACAACTTACCGAACCGTTGGCAATATGCCTTGGAAAATCGTGCCTTATCCTTAATTGCGATTGTGATTACAGGCGCGGCAATTGCACTCGCTACGATGATTTTCCAAACCGTCGTGAATAACCGGATTCTCACCCCGAGTATTTTAGGGTTAGATTCGCTGTATTTACTGATTCAAACGACGATTATTTTTCTTTTCGGTTCAAGCACATTGCTTTCCATGAATTCTATTGCATTGTTTGTCTTGTGTACGGGATTAATGATGGCGTTTTCATTAGTGCTTTATCACTTCCTGTTTAAGAAAGAAAATCAAAATATTTTCTTCTTGTTGCTTGTTGGGATTATTTTCGGCACCTTCTTTGGTAGCTTGACGACGTTTATGGAAGTGTTGATTGATCCAAATGAATTCCAGATCGCACAAGATATTGGCTTCGCAAGTTTCAACCGAATCAATACACAAATCTTGTGGGTTGCATTAGCCATTTTAGTGGCGACGATTGTTTTCAGTCTGAAATATTGGCATTGCTTTGATGTGTTGGCGTTAGGGCGAGAAAATGCGATTAACTTAGGGATCGATTACCAAAAGACCTTAAAAGTCCTCTTAATTCTGGTGGCAATTTTAACGTCAGTGTCGACCGCACTTGTTGGCCCACTTACGTTCCTCGGGTTATTAGTGATGAACGTGACCTTTGAATTTGTTCGTGATTATCGTCACAAAGTCCTCATTCCTGCCGCGATGTTAATTTCCATTATTACCTTGGTTTTAGGGCAATTATTGGTGACGCATATTTTTACGTTCCGCACGACATTAAGCATCATCGTTAATTTTGTCGGAGGCGTGTACTTTATTTATTTGTTATTAAGAGCAAACAAAAAATGGCAATAGAAATTCGCAATATTACTAAAAGTTACGGAAGCAAAAAGGTGGTGGATAATGTGTCACTCACCATTCCTACGGGGAAAATTACGTCTTTTATCGGGCCGAATGGCGCAGGGAAGAGTACGGTGCTGTCTATTATGAGCCGTTTGTTGAATGCTGATAGTGGCGAGATCTATCTCAACGGTGAATTGCTCAATCGCAAGAAAAGTAGCGATATTGCAAAACAACTTGCGATTTTAAAGCAAACGAACAACATTAATTTGCGTCTAACCATTGAAGATTTAGTCGCTTTTGGGCGTTTTCCTTATAGCAAAGGAAACTTAACCCAAACTGACCGCACTTTTATTGATAATGCCATTGCCTATATGAATTTAGATGATATTCGTCATCAATATATCGATAACTTAAGTGGTGGGCAGCGACAACGCGCTTATATTGCGATGACACTTGCACAAGATACGGATTATATTTTATTGGATGAACCATTAAATAACCTGGATATGAAACATTCTGTGCAGATTATGCAAGTTTTGCGTAAATTAGCGACAGAACTCAACAAAACCGTGGTGATTGTGATTCACGATATTAATTTTGCCTCTTGTTATTCAGACAACATTGTCGCCATGAAAAATGGAAAATTAGTGCACCAAGGGGAAGTTAATCACATTATGCAATCGCCCGTGCTACAAGATATTTACGATATGGTGATACCTATTCAGGATATCGACAACCATAAAATTGCCGTTTATTTTAGATAAATAAGGAAATCTTCATGAAAAAAACATTATCAACTTTAGCACTTTCACTCTTTGCATTTGCTGGTATTGCACAAGCTGCGGATATTACAGTGGAAAATGCCGCTGGAAAGCAGGTTGTGCCACAAAATCCACAGCGTGTCATTGTGCTTGATTTTGGTGCGGCAGATACGCTTCGTGCATTAGGTGTGCAAGATAAAATTGTGGGCTTTCCACAAAGTGGAAAAATTCCAAACTATCTTTCAGAATTTGCAGACAAAAAATATAAAAATGTCGGCGATTTGAAAGAACAATCATTGGAGCAAATTAACGAACTCAATCCGGATTTGATCATTGCGTCTAAACGTCAAGAAAAAATGATCGACAAATTTAAAGAAATTGCGCCAGTATTTAATGTTGAAAATGACTACAACAATTACTACCCGAGTTTTCAACAAAATGTGACCGCACTTGGTCAGATCTTTGGTAAAGAAAATGTTGCGAAAGAAAAACTTTCAGCATTAGAAAGTAAGATTGACCAAGTCGCCAAAGATGCAAAAGGCAAAACCGCTTTATTGATACTCGTCAATGAAAGTAAAATCAGTGCCTTTGGTGATGGTTCTCGTTATGGTATGGTGTATCAAAAATTTGGTTTTAAACCGATTGATGAAAGCATCAAATCGTCTACACATGGACAAAGCGTTGGTTTTGAATATATCTTAGAAAAAAATCCAGACTTTTTACTTGTCGTGGATCGTACCGCGGCGATTACAGAAAAAGCCAACAATGCACAAAAAGTGTTGGATAACGATATCATCAAACAAACCAAAGCGTATAAAGATGGACACATTGTGTATCTTGATGCTGCCAATTGGTATCTTGCGTTTGGTGGTTTAGAAAGCATGGAAATCATCGCACAAGAACTTGATCGTGCAGTGAAAAAATAATACGAAAAATTATTTAAAAGGGCAGTCAAGGATTGCCCTTTTTATATGTAAATTAATCTTTACACATATCAATAAACTCCCTATCATATCGGCATCATTCAATAAAATTGAGCTTATTTTATGCTGACATTTAATCCACAAGATCCGTTCTCTTGCTTTGTCACTCAAAGCCTTTCCATGAAAAGTGCGGTTGAAAATGCGCAACGTTTTGCGATGTTTGATGTGCCGCTTTTAATTCAGGGTGAAACGGGCACGGGTAAAGATTTATTAGCAAAAGCTTGCCATTTTGCGAGCTTGCGTCGTGAGAAAAAATTCATTGCAGTAAACTGTGCAGGCCTGCCGGATGAAGATGCGGAAAGCGAAATGTTTGGGCGTAAAGTGGGTGACAGTGAAACCATCGGTTTTTTTGAATATGCTAACGAAGGCTCGGTGTTGTTAGATGGCATTGCCGAGCTTTCATTAAGTTTACAGGCAAAATTATTGCGTTTTTTAACGGATGGTTCTTTCCGTCGAGTGGGTGAAGAAAAAGAACATCATGCAAATGTTCGGGTGATTTGCACTTCACAAGAACCGATGGAAAAGCTGTTAGAACAAGGGAAATTGCGCAGTGATTTATTCCATCGCTTAAATGTCTTAGCACTAAATGTACCGCCATTGTGTGAGCGAGTTGAAGATATTCAGCCTTTAACGGACGGTTTTTTACAAGAAATTAGCACACAGCTTAAGATTCCCATGCCGAAATATGATGCTGATTTTTTGAATTATTTGAGAGGGCAGCCTTGGCAAGGTAATGTGCGAGAGCTTTACAATGTATTGTATCGTGCCTGCTCCTTAGCGAAAAATAACCAGCTTGATATTGAAAGTTTAAATTTAAAACCCGTACAAAGTGCGGTCATTTCTGCGGATGATTTTGGTGAGCAAACCTTGGATGAGATCATGGGACAATATGAGGCGAGTGTATTGCGTGCTTTTTATGCTCAATATCCAAGTACTCGAAAATTAGCACAACGATTAGGCGTATCGCACACGGCAATCGCCAATAAATTAAAACAATACGGTATTAGTAAATAATTTCTGACAGTTTAGGGAATTGTTTACAAAGTTTGAGCCATTCGACTTTACCAATTTGTACATTGAGGATAAATTCGCCTTCATCTGAAATTTGTTCGTGACGAATACAATCCAATTGATAGAGTGAATGGCGAATTTTGCCTTCTTGCGGAAGTAACGTGAGCGTGAAAGAAAGTATCTCATTTTTCAACCGCACTTTAATGGCTTCAAGTAGCAGCTCTAATCCTTCACCTGAATGTGCTGAAAGGTAAACGGCAACTGGCTTATTCTCATCATCATATTCAATATGGGGCGCCACATTTTCCAATAAATCAATTTTGTTATATACCAATAATACCGGTACTTTGTCGGCCTTAATTTCTTCCAATACTAAATTCACGGCTTCAATATTTTCGATCTTTCGAGCGTCTGCAGCATCAATGACATGCAATAACAAACTGGCTTCTACCGTTTCTTGCAAGGTAGATTTAAAAGCGGACACTAAATCATGGGGGAGTTTGCGAACAAAACCAACGGTATCGGCGAGAATCGCCGTACCAACATCTTGAATTTGTAAACGTCTTAATGTGGGATCAAGGGTGGCGAAAAGCTGATCTGCCGCATAGACATTCGCTTGTGTGATGAAATTGAATAGTGTCGATTTTCCCGCATTGGTATAACCCACTAAGGAAATGGTCGGAATATCCGCTTTTTGTCGAGTTTGACGATTTTGGTTGCGTTGTTTTTCGACTTTTGCCAAACGATTTTGCAACTGCGCAATACGCACCTTGATTAAACGGCGATCCGTTTCTAATTGCGTTTCGCCTGGACCACGTAATCCAACCGCACCTTTTTGCTGATCTAAGCCTGTTTTTCGGCGGACTAATCGAGTCGATAAATGCTTAAGCTGAGCTAATTCAACTTGTAATTTTCCTTCGTGCGATCGGGCTCGTTGAGCAAAGATATCTAAAATCACCCCAGTGCGATCCACAACGCGGCATTGGCAGATGCTTTCTAAATTACGGGTTTGAGCGGGGGTTAATTGATGATTCACCAACACCACATCGGCATCTAAGGCTTTCACTGCATCTGCAATTTCTTGTGCTTTTCCTTCACCGATAAAATATTTCGCTTGTGGCGTCGCTCGGCTCGTGGTGATGATTTGTAAAATCTCAACATTGGCAGATTCCGCTAAAAGTTGGAACTCTTGCAGATCTTCAATGTTTTTATTTTGAGAAAAGAAAACATGCACGACGACAGCTTTATCTTTTGCCGATGGGCTATTGTCGCCTGTTTTAGATGACGAAAGTGCGGTTGAAATTTCAGGTGAATTTTCAACCGCACTTAAATTGATGAAATCATTCATTGAACAGAATTATTCTGCTTGTGTTTCTACTTCCGCTGCAGCGTCAGAAGTTTGTGCGGCATGATGACCGCCGTTATTATTGTGATGAGAAACAGAACGTGCTGGAACCACAGTTGAAATAGCGTGTTTGTACACCATTTGATTAACCGTGTTTTTTAATAAAATCACGAATTGGTCGAATGATTCGATTTGACCTTGTAATTTAATCCCATTAACGAGATAAATCGAAACAGGAATACGTTCACGGCGTAACGCATTCAAATAAGGATCTTGTAATGATTGTCCTTTTGCCATTTTGCTATCCTTTGTTGTTATATGTTAATTAATGATAGAAACGAGTTGTCTCCATCGCCAAATATAGCAATAAACATTTTTCTTGTCTATGGGTTTATCTCTTTGCTTTCACGCAGTTTTTTCAGAATTGTTTTCATTTTTTCATCTAGTTGTGCATTAAAACGTAATGTTTCGCCCGTTTTAGGGTGTTCAAATCGAATAGAAAATGCATGTAAAAACAAACGATTGAGCCCGAGTTCTTGCATATATTTATCGAATTCTTTATCACCGTATTTATCATCTAGCGCGATTGGGTGACCTGCATATTGAGTATGAACTCGGATCTGATGGGTTCGTCCCGTTACAGGCGACGCTTTTACTAAGGTCGCATTTTGATAGCGTTCTTCAATGGCAAATCGCGTTTCAGAAGGTTTGCCTTGTTCACTGACTTTAACGATGCGTTCACCACTGGCCAGCTCATTTTTTAATAGAGGCGCTTGTACGACTTTTACATGAGACTGCCATTGTCCACGCACGAGTGCGAGATAATCTTTTTGTACGGTTTTAACACGAAGTTGTTCGTGTAAGTTGCGTAAGGCAGAGCGTTTCTTCGCCACCAATAAAATGCCGGATGTATCTCTGTCTAAGCGATGAACCAATTCTAAAAAACGGGCTTCAGGACGTAATGCACGCAAGGCTTCAATCACGCCAAAATTCAAGCCGCTCCCGCCATGAACCGCAATGCCAGAAGGTTTGTTCAATACTAATAAACAGTCATCTTCAAAAATAATATGGCTTTCAAGGGAGGCGACTTTATTCAAGTTTTTAGAAACTGGTGCAGTATTTTTTTCAGAAACACGAACTGGTGGTACACGCACCACATCGCCATTTTGCAATTTATATTCAGGTTTGATTCGTCCTTTGTTCACACGTACTTCGCCTTTACGCAGAATGCGATAAATCAAACTTTTTGGTACGCCTTTTAATTTTGCCAATAAATAATTATCAATGCGTTGTCCTGCTTCATCCTCAGAAATCGTGAGCATTTTGACGGAGTGATTGATGATTTTTTCTTGTTTTTCAGTCATTGAATCTGTCCTTTAAAAATTGGGCTGAATCATATCACAATATCCCTGGTGATAATAGCAAGAATGCCTTGCTAATTTAGCCTTGAATGTGGATAATAGAGCGTCTTTCTGCGCCTAAAATTTGGCATTTAGAAAGCGATTTTGTATGTTGGTCAAAACTCAATGCAGCGAATGGCATAAGACATTGATAATCAACATATTTTTCTTGAGGGTTAACGCTTCCTTGCAATGCGTAATTAACACACCGCATTGTTTTACGAAAATTGTCTTAGATAACAATTGAGTATGCTATCAATGCACCCAGCAACACACAGTCGTGAGATTGACTGTTCGCGAGAAACACGAGGTCGATGGCTAAGGTCAGTAAATCTGTAAAGTGCGGTTAATTTTCAAGGTATTTTAGATAATTCAAACGAGAAATTGACAATGAAAAGAATGTTAATCAATGCGACTCAAAAAGAAGAGTTGCGCGTTGCGTTGGTCGATGGCCAACGTTTATTCGACTTGGATATTGAAAGTCCAGGTCATGAACAGAAAAAAGCCAATATTTACAAAGGGAAAATCACTCGCGTAGAGCCGAGTTTAGAAGCTGCCTTTGTGGATTATGGTGCAGAGCGCCATGGCTTCCTTCCTTTAAAAGAAATTGCCCGCGAGTATTTCCCTGCTGATTATGTGTTCCAAGGTCGTCCAAATATCCGTGATATTTTGACTGAAGGCCAAGAAGTGATCGTTCAGGTGAACAAGGAAGAACGCGGCAATAAAGGCGCGGCCTTAACCACTTTTGTTTCCCTTGCCGGTAGTTATTTGGTGATTATGCCAAACAATCCACGTGCAGGTGGTATCTCTCGCCGTATTGAAGGCGATGAACGTATCGAATTAAAAGAAGCATTGAGTTCTTTAGATGTACCGGAAGGCGTAGGCCTTATCGTGCGTACAGCGGGTGTGGGTAAATCACCAGAAGAATTACAATGGGACTTAAAAGTACTTTTACATCATTGGGAAGCGATTAAACAAGCTTCACAAAGCCGTCCGGCACCGTTCTTAATTCACCAAGAAAGTGATGTGATCGTTCGTGCGATCCGTGATTACTTGCGTCGTGATATCGGTGAGATCTTAATTGATAGCCCGAAAGTATTTGAAAAAGCGAAAGCACACATCAAACTTGTACGCCCAGATTTCATCAATCGTGTGAAACTGTATCAAGGCGAAGTGCCGCTATTTAGCCACTACCAAATTGAGTCACAAATTGAATCCGCCTTCCAGCGTGAAGTGCGTTTACCTTCAGGTGGTTCGATTGTCATTGATGTGACAGAAGCGTTAACGGCGATCGATATCAACTCGGCGCGTTCAACTCGTGGTGGTGATATTGAAGAAACCGCATTAAATACCAACCTTGAAGCGGCGGATGAAATTGCTCGTCAATTACGTTTACGTGACTTAGGTGGCTTAGTGGTTATCGACTTCATTGATATGACACCTGTTCGTCACCAGCGTGAAGTAGAAAACCGTATTCGTGATGCCGTACGTCAAGACCGTGCACGTATTCAAATTAGCCGTATTTCTCGCTTCGGCTTATTGGAAATGTCGCGTCAGCGTTTAAGTCCATCATTAGGTGAGTCTTCTCACCATGTTTGCCCACGCTGTCAAGGTACAGGTAAAGTGCGTGATAACGAAAGTTTATCACTTTCTATCTTACGTTTAATTGAAGAAGAAGCGTTAAAAGAAAATACCAAACAAGTACACACTATCGTGCCTGTACAAATCGCGTCTTACTTACTTAACGAAAAACGTAAAGCTGTTCATAGCATTGAAAAACGTCATGATGTAGATATTATCGTTGTACCAAATGAAGCGATGGAAACGCCACATTTCAGCGTATTCCGTGTTCGTGAGGGCGAAGAGCTTAACGAATTAAGCTATAACTTAGCGAAATTCCATGATGCACAAGACGATACATTTGTACCAGAAGAGTCTCTTGTTTCTCGCAATATCGAAACTGCAGCAGTGACCTCTGAGCAAGTGATGGAAAGTGCAGCAGTATCTTTATCGATTCCAACAGCTGCACCAGCACCGGTTGAGCGTAAATCGGAAGAACCGTCATTGTTTGCAAAAATTGTTGCCGCAATTAAAGGTTTATTTGCTTCTGAACCAAAAGAAGAAGAGAAAAACCAAAATAACCGCAACAATCGTAACAGCAATCGTAATAATCGTCGCAATCAAGATCGCCGTAATAATCGTCGTTCTCGCAATAACGAAAACAACGATAATGCGAAAAATACAGATGAAGAAAATGCGCGTCCAACTCGTGAGCGTGTAAATAATCGTCGCAATCGTCGTAACGCAAATGAAGAAGTGACATCTGAAAGTGCGATTAATTTTGCTAATGTTTCTGATGATAATCGTCAAGAAGAAAAAGCAGAGAAACCGGTAGCAGAGCGTCGTCAACGTCGTGATTTACGTAAACGTGTTCGTATTGATGACAATGCAACTGATATAAACGAGAATGTTATTGAAGCGGTTGAAGTACCTGTTGTTGAGACTATTCAAAATGAAGTGGTTGAAAACAATGTTACTGATAATGCTGAAGATAAACCACGTCAAGAACGTCAGCGTCGTACTCCACGTCATTTACGTACATCGAATAATCAACGCCGCCGCCGTAATGAAGTGAAGTCACCAATGCCATTATTTGCGGCAGTTGCTTCACCTGAATTAGCAAGCGGTAAAGTTTGTGTCGATTATTCTGCTGTGAATGCAGCGAAAGAAAGCAATTTCTTATCGGTGGATGAATTACTTGAGCAAGAAAAAACGAAAAAAGGTGTGATTACGCCTGCAACAGGTATTGTCGTGGAAGAAAAATCAGTTGAAGCACAACCAGCGTTAGATTTCATTACTCAACCGGCAAATGAAGCGGTTCAACAGAAAGTGCAAGAATCCTTAGAACGCTTGCATCATAAATCAGAACCTGTTGCTCAAGTTGCAACGACAGAAGTTGAACCACAAGAGAAAACAGAGTTTGTTCGCTCTTATGTGTTCACTGGTCGTGCAGGCACCATTTCAGCAGTACAGCACACAAAAGCAGCGATGACATTAGCTAAAGCACCAGATGAAGAGTCTAAACCATTCCCAATTGTAGAATGGACGGAGTCTCGCTATTACTTTAACGGTAAAGGCGCCGCAGGCCATCATAGTGCAATTAGTCATATTTATTCTGAAGCGACACAAGCAAAAGCAGAGTAATATCTCAATAATAAAAGCGGAACCAGTAGGTTCCGTTTTTTATTTTGTGTATTTTTAAAACATAGTGATTTAAAAGTAGTCAGTCAGATAATTTTTTTATTTTCTTGCTTGACGGGGTGGGGGAAAAAACGTATTATTCACCTCGCTTAAATCACGGAGGAATGGTCGAGTGGTTGAAGGCACCGGTCTTGAAAACCGGCGAGGGTTTACGCCCTCCGTGAGTTCGAATCTCACTTCCTCCGCCATCAAATTCAAAAAATCCCTAAGTCAAAAGATTTAGGGATTTTTGCTTTTCAGTCTATTAAAAAATATCTTATTTTTTGACCGCACTTTCTTGGGCCTCTTTAAAGGCAAGGTATTCTTCTAAGGTCTCAATCGCTTCTAAACATTTTTGACGGCGCGTTAAATAAATTGCCGCAGTTTGCGTATGCATATCTCGTTGAATATCTGTTTGTGCCGTATTAGCTTGTGCTTTGGCTTCTTCATATTTTTCCGTGAGTTGCTGCAAGGCTTCATAATACTTTTCTAGACGCTCTCTAGGAGGGAGACGATGAATGCTATGTTGTGATTTACTAGTTGCAACTTGGGGCTCTGTTATTTTCGGCTGAATGGGCTTTTTATGCTTGCGATTCATGGCTTCAGTCAAGGCGGTACATTGCCCTAAAAGATGTTCTGCCATAAATACAATTTGTTCTTCATTTTGATGAGGAATTTTACATAGCTTAGTTAAGCTCTGCTGGATTTCTTTGAGATAAAAACCGACGGTTTCAAAATCTTCGGTAAATAAAGTGCGGTTAAATTTCGCGTTGATTTTTTTATCAGAGTCAGTTTGATAGGCTTGAGTCAGTTGCTGTACTTTTTGCTCGAGCGTATTGAGTAATGATTGAATAGACATAAAAAATCCCCGCATAATGTATGCAGGGATTATAACGATTAAAGGGTCATGGCTGCAATCCAACCGAACGCTAATAATGGGATATTGTAGTGAATAAAGGTTGGCACAACAGAATCCCAAATGTGGTCGTGTTTACCATCTATATTCAAACCGGATGTCGGCCCAAGCGTTGAGTCAGAAGCCGGTGAACCCGCATCCCCTAATGCCGCCGCTACACCTACGATAGCGACTGTCGCAAGTGGTGAGAAGCCAAAAGAGAGACAAAGTGGTACATAAATTGAGGTGATAATTGGTACAGTTGAGAAAGAAGAACCAATACCCATGGTAATCAATAACCCAACGAGTAACATTAAGAATGCCGCAACGCCTTTACTTTGAATCGCACCAGTTGAAAGTGCATCAACTAACTCTTTCACACCGCTTGTGGTATTAATCACATTAGCGAAACCAGAAGCAGCAATCATAACAAAGCCGATCATCGCCATTAAACGTAAGCCTTGTTGGAAAATGTCATTACTTTCTTTGAGTTTGAAGATACCGAATACACCGAAAATGATTAAACCAACTAAACCACCAATAATTGTAGAGCTTGTGAAAAGCTGTGTGGCAAAAGTCGCGACAATAGCAACCGCACTTGCGGTAATTTGAATAGGTTTAATGTTCGCAATGTGTTGTTCAATTTCAGTTGTAGTTGGTTCTGCCGTTGTCACAACATACTCGCGCGGTTTGCGATAGGTAACAAATACGGCGGTGAGTAAACCAAGAATCATACCAATAACAGGGATAAGCATAGCAAAAGAAACTTCACCAACACTAGTTTGTAAACCGAGTGGTGCACCAGCGAGATTGATATTTTTTACTAAAACGCTTTCGATAAAGATTTTCCCGAAACCGACAGGTAAGATCATATAGGTTGCCGTTAAACCAAAGGTAATAATACAAGCCACTGCACGACGATCGATTTTTAAACGGTTAAAAATAGAAAGTAAAGGCGGCACTACAATCGGAATAAACGCAATGTGCACGGGGAGTAAGTTTTGGGATGAAATAGCGAATAAAAGTAAAATACTAAGTAGCGTATATTTAAACCAAGCTAAATTTTTGCCGGTTGGTGTTTTATTCATTCGGGTAATGATTTTGTAGGCAAGCAAATCAGTGATGCCAGATTTTGAAATTGCAATGGCAAATGCGCCTAACATGGCGTAGTTCATCGCTACTTCAGCACCACCACCTAAACCACCAGTAAAGGCTTCAATGGTTTTTCCTAAACCTAAGTCACCACATAAGCCTGCAGTCAGAGCGGAAATCACCAGTGCGATAACCACGTTTACGCGCAGCAAGCTTAATGCCAGTAGCACGACAATTGAAATAACAACGGGATTCGATAACATATTGTTGTTCCTTATTGATTAATTAAAAGAAAAAGGTCGCATAAAAGAAAATTGATTTAAGGTTAAATGTCGCATAGTAATAAACTCCTGTAAATTAATAATAAAACAAAACCCCTCGAAAGTTGCCTTCCGAGGGGTAAGATTTTTTTGATCTTTATCTTGTCAGCTCGGAAGAAATCTTCCAAGCACGCCAACAGCCTGAAAGATTATTCAGTTGAATGGCGATGATGGTGACGAAGGATAAAGTTCATTTGAAACTCTCTTATTTAGATAACTAAATTGAATTGCTTTTTAAAATACGGTAAAGCGAAAACGATTGCAAGTTTTTTTTCTAAAAAATTTTAAAAATTAAAGTGCGGTCTGATTTTTATCTGTTTTTTCCGCTTCATCTGTTTGAGCAATATGCGGAAATCCCCCGAGATCTTTTAAGTGATTCACCATATAGCAAAATAATTCTGCTGTGCGTTCGGTATCATATAGCGCAGAGTGTGCTTGTTTGCCATCAAAAGGAATTTTTGCCGCTTGGCATGCTTTGACGAGTACCGTTTGCCCAAACATAAAACCGGCAAGCGTTGCCGTATCAAACATCCCAAAAGGGTGGAATGGATTGCGTTTTACACCAGTACGTTCTGCCGCAGCCATGACAAAGCTTTGGTCAAAAGCCGCATTATGTGCCACGATGATAGAACGCTGACATTCCGCATCTTTTTGTCCACGACGCACCATTTGGAACAATCCCGTGATCGCATCTAATTCAGATACGGCACCACGCAATGGATTGTGAATATCAATCCCATTAAATTTGAGTGATTCCGGATTAATATTCGCCCCCTCAAATGGTTCAATATGAAAATGGCATTTTTGATCAGGTTGTAAATTGCCATTATCATCCATTTTTAAGGTGATTGCTGCAAGCTCTAAAAGCGCATCTTTTTTTGCATCGAATCCCGCTGTTTCCACATCAATAATGACAGGAAAGTAGCCGCGAAAACGATTTTTTAATTGGTGGTGATAAGGAATTTCTTGAGAGTTGGACATATTGTATCCTTTAAAATAAATAACGCAGGTAACCCTGCGTTATAAAAGATCGAAAAAATCAACCGCACTTTTAATTAATTGCCTAGACCAGATTTTGAACTTTTATTTTCGATAAATTCAATTTTATAGCCATCTGGATCTTCAACGAAGGCAATAACGGTTGTACCACCTTTAACTGGGCCTGGTTCGCGAGTCACTTTACCACCACTTGCACGAACTGCTTCACAAATAGCATAAATATCATCAACGCCGATAGCAATATGTCCATACGCAGTACCCTGTTCATATTTATCTACGCCCCAGTTGTATGTTAATTCAATTTCTGCAGCGCTTTCGCCATCTTCGTAACCTAAAAATGCAAGTGTATATTTATATTCTGGGTTTTCACTCGTACGCAATAAACGCATACCTAAAACATCTTGATAAAATTTAATAGAACGGTCTAAATCACCTACTCGAAGCATTGTGTGTAAAATTTGCATTTTGTTATCCCCTATATATCTTCAGGCTAAAAATTTTACCATAAAATGCGATGTGGCGCGAATTAATCTTCGAAACTCGGGTAAATCACATTACATTTTTTAAGTTATTTATTTACCTTACTATTATGCTAAGATAATACGGATCTTTTTATAAAAAGGAAAAAATGAATGAATACAACAGGCCTTTTTAATCTTTCTTGGCAACGTTATTTAAATTTACTGTTTTTATTATTAACCGTGGGATTTTTGACGAGTGGAGTAGTCACGTTAATTGCAGCTAATTTAGATTATTTTTCTGATTTAGCCAAAATTTATGGCTTACAGACATTGCTTGTGGTGACAGTAGTATTAGGTATTTATTGCTTTATTCGAGAGAGTCGTCGACAAGCCACAGAAAAATTAAAGTGGAAGACATATAGCCTCTTTTTTGTTGTTTCTGTCTTGATTGGTGGTTTATTTGCCTTAGTCGGTCAAACCTATCAAACAGGGGCCGATGTATGGCAGTTATTTGCTGTTTGGACACTTTGCCAACTTCCATTTTTATTATTATTTCCGAATGTGGCCTCTGCATTATTATTTGCCGCCACCGCCAATGTTGCGTTTTATTTATTTAATGAACAAAACTCGCATAACTCAATGTGTTATGCCGTGTTGATTAATGCTGGATTACTTGTAATATCGGAATTATTCAGCAAAACTTTTCATGATCAACATTGGCGCATTTTACCCAAAGTATTTCTAGTACTGACTTTTGCCAGTTTATTCGGTTTAATAGTAATTTATGATGTGTACTTTTATGCTTATGCTTGGGGTGAGCTTGGTCGTTCATCACTCAGTTCTTTGCTAATTGCTATTCCTGCCTTAATCGCACTTTATGTATATCACAAATATCGCTTTGATTTTATTAATTTAATTATTTCAGTCATAGCCTTACTTGGCGCTTATTGCTTTTTGGCATCTCTTTTGATTCGTGGTGCATCTCTTTTGATTCGTGGTGTAGAAGAGGGGGTGGTTTTAGGATTGATTGGCTTTATTTTCACAGTCATGGCAATCAAGTGGTTAGTGAAACGCTATAAACAAGAATATCCAAATAATAAGAAATCCCATTGGGCGATTTCAATACTATGGATGATAGCTTTATTGATAGCTTTCGTGACTATAGGTGTTTGGCTATTTTTATTTTTAGGTTTAGATGAGTCTAGTGCATTCATCGTTGGTATTCTTTTATTTAGTATAGCTTGGTTGATTACTTTAAATAAAAATGAATACACTACAATTTTAGCAGGTTTATTTTTTCTAATCGCAAACAGTTTTTTAGGATTCTATTTGCTTGTTAAATTTGATGATTTTTTTCTTTTATTAGGATCTGAATTTAGCGAGGATTCAAATTTCGGTATCTTTATTTCCACACTGATTTTTTCAGTCATTATTATTGTTAGCTACAAATTGATGCCGAATTCTTTAGTGAGGATTCTACTGGTTACCCAGCTTCTCGTTTTTTGGCAAATTTCCTATAATCTATATTTCCATAATTACAGCTTGAATAACGCATGGTTTAACACATGGTTTAATAACAGATGGTTTAATAAAATCCAGCTCTTGAGTTCGATTGTACTCTTTTATTGGGTCATGAGACCTCATCAATCAGCGCGAATTCATTTAAAGCCTATTGCCTGGGGAACAGTATTATTCTCTCTATGGATCTCTGTGCCGTCGTATATGACGATTCCTTGGGTAGATTATGGCCTTATTGATACAGATGTTTCAAGTGATGTCATGCCAGCAGACGCGATGAGTCTTGATAATGTGTTGCAAGTTTTAAGTGGACAATTTTGGTCACACTTCCAGTTTGATGTTAGCCATATCTTATATCTGCTTATCTGTGCATTACCATTAATTGTCTATGTACTAATGAATAAGCATAGTGAATCCAAACACACAGAAGCAGTGTTAATTTTATTAGTATTAACCTTGTTTGCATTAGGCTTTGTTGGGATACCCGTCATTTTATATTTAACAGCGTTATTATTGCTTGTTTATTGGACGGACAGCCGTGCGTTCTTCGGTCTTTTGGTATTTGCCTTTGTTGTTTATTTAGGTGGGTTCTATTACCAATTGAGCATCCCATTACTCTATAAAGGGGTATTGCTAGTAAGCTTTGCCGTTATTTTTGCGATTGTTACTTTATTCTTGCATGCACGTTATAAAGCGCCTTCACAAAGTGCGGTCGAAAACCATTCTGTTTTTAAAGCACCGATTTGGCTTGTTGGCGTCTTTGTGATTGCATTATTGGGGGCGGTGAACTATAAAGTGCAGCAATTTGAAGATGTGCTGGCTACCGGTAAGCCTATTGTTTTAAAAATCGCCCCTGTGGATCCTCGTTCATTGATGCAAGGCGATTATATGATATTGAATTACGCTATTTTATCTGAGTTTCAGCAAAGTCAGGTTTTACCAGAATCAAATGAATCCCTTGAAAGCAATGAATCTATTGATACTCTTGAATCTAATGAAACCACTGAAACCACAGGTATAGATGAATCAAGTCCTTCGGGAAACAAAGCTTATATCCTTGTTCATCTTGATAAAAATCATGTTGCGACATTTTGTGAGGCGCAATCAGAAATACCAACAGATTTTAAACATTGCACACCAAATGTTTATTTGCCAATTCGTTATAATGGTAGTTGGCTTCCTAAATTACCAAGCCAAGATTATTTCTTTGCGGAAGGGAAAGGTGAATATTATGCACAAGCGGAATATGCAGAATATCGCTTTAAAGACGGTATTTTGTTGCTAGCTCGTTTATTGGATAAGGATTTAAAAGGGCTATAAAGCATTGGTGACAAATAAGGGCGTATTTGATACGCCCTTATTTTTTATATTATTGATTAGGTTATGATTATTTCACTGCAATCATTGAGCCAAAGTTAAAACACTGGAACCATAATTCAACGTGAGAAAATCCGATGTTTTTTAACCGCTCTTTGTGGATGTTAATGGAGTCAGTACGCATTACATTTTCAAGTGCGGTGCGTTTTTGGCTCACTTCAAGTTCACTGTAACCGTTAGCACGTTTGAATTGGTGGTGGAGGTCAATAAGCAATTCATTCACTTTTTCATCTTCAAAACGGAATTTTTCAGAGAGCACCAATACACCATTTGGGTTTAAACCTTGGTAGATTTTTGTGAGCAAGGCTACGCGATCTTCTGGTGGTAAAAATTGCAATGTGAAGTTGAGTACTACCATTGAGGCGTTCTTAATTTCAATTTGACGAATATCATCGCAAAGAATTTCTACGGGCACATCACTATGATAAGCCGCAACATGCTGACGGCAGCGTTCCACCATTGGCAGAGAATTATCGACACCGATAATTTTCACATTCGGTTGTTTAATATTACGTCGCATAGAAAGAGCTGCCGCACCGCGTGAACAGCCTAAATCATAGACTTGGCTGTCAGCAGTCACAAAACGCTCAGCCAACATACCAATCGCCGTGATAATGTTGGAGTAGCCCGGAATCGAGCGTTGAATCATATCGGGGAAAACTTCCGCCACGCTTTCATCAAAAGTAAAATCGCCCAGTTTTTCGATCGGGGCTGCAAAAATTGTATCTTTCATCATGATTGAATTCTGTTGTTGTATTGAGAGGGCATTTATTTAGATAAAATGCAAAAAACTGCGGTCATTTTAGTGAAAGTTTTTAAAGGATCAAATAAATTTCGCTTTTCAATTTAAAAGGCATGTCTTTTTCCGTATAATCAACGCGTTAATTATCCATTTTTAGAAAAATGAAAGGAATATAGAAATGATGCGTACACATTATTGCGGTGCATTAAGCCGCAACCATATTGGACAAGAAGTAACATTAAGCGGTTGGGTTCACCGTCGTCGCGATTTAGGCGGTTTAATTTTTATTGATATGCGTGATCGTGATGGTGTCGTGCAAGTTTGTTTTGACCCGAAATATCAAGAAGCGTTAACTGCAGCTTCAGGCTTACGTAATGAATTTTGTATTCAAATTAAAGGTGAAGTGATCGCGCGTCCAGACAATCAAATTAATAAAAATATGGCGACAGGCGAAGTGGAAGTGTTAGCGAAAGAATTACGCATCTACAACGCTTCTGACGTTTTACCACTAGACTTCAACCAAAATAACACCGAAGAACAACGTTTAAAATATCGTTATTTAGATTTACGTCGCCCAGAAATGGCACAACGTTTGAAAACCCGTGCGAAAATCACCAGCTTTGTGCGTCGTTTTATGGATGACAATGGTTTCCTTGATATTGAGACTCCAATGCTTACCAAAGCAACGCCAGAAGGTGCGCGTGACTATTTAGTGCCAAGCCGTGTACATAAAGGCAAATTCTATGCATTGCCGCAATCACCTCAGCTTTTCAAACAGCTTCTAATGATGTCTGGTTTTGATCGTTATTATCAAATCGTGAAATGTTTCCGTGATGAAGATTTACGTGCAGATCGTCAACCTGAGTTTACCCAAATCGATGTGGAAACTTCTTTCTTAACTGCGCCAGAAGTACGTGAGATTATGGAACGCATGGTACACGGTTTATGGCAAAACATCATTGGTGTGGATTTAGGTAAATTCCCACAAATGACCTGGCAAGAAGCGATGACTCGTTTTGGTTCAGATAAACCGGATTTGCGTAACCCGCTTGAATTAGTCGATGTGGCAGATATCGTTAAAGATGTTGAATTTAAAGTATTTAATGAGCCTGCAAACAATCCAAACGGTCGTGTGGCAGTCATTCGCGTACCAAATGGTACTGAAATCACTCGTAAACAAATTGATGAATATACACAATTTGTTGGTATTTACGGTGCAAAAGGTTTAGCTTGGGCGAAAGTAAATGATATCAATGCTGGCCTTGAAGGCGTACAAAGCCCGATTGCGAAATTCTTAAATGAAGAGGTATGGAAAGCATTAGCTGAACGAGTGAAAGCCCAAACTGGCGATATCTTATTCTTCGGTGCAGACAAATGGCAAACTACCACTGATGCAATGGGCGCATTACGTTTGAAATTAGGTCGTGATCTTGGCTTAACTCGTTTAGACGAATGGCAACCACTTTGGGTAATTGATTTCCCAATGTTTGAACGTGACGATGAAGGTAATCTTGCAGCAATGCATCACCCATTCACTTCACCAAAAGATTTTACGCCGGAACAATTAGAAGCAGATCCAACAAGTGCGGTAGCAAATGCTTACGATATGGTGATCAACGGCTATGAAGTAGGTGGTGGTTCCGTGCGTATTTTCGATCCGAAAATGCAGCAAACCGTATTCCGCATTCTGGGTATCAATGAACAAGAACAACGTGAAAAATTTGGTTTCTTATTGGATGCATTAAAATTTGGTACACCACCACATGCAGGTTTAGCATTTGGTTTAGACCGTTTAACCATGCTTTTAACAGGCACTGAAAATATCCGTGATGTGATTGCATTCCCGAAAACAACGGCAGCAGCTTGTTTAATGACAGAAGCACCAAGTTTTGCGAATCCGCAAGCGCTAGCTGAGTTGAGTATTGCAGTGATTAAAGCTGAGTAGTTTCTGTTTTTAAAATCGACCGTAGTTTTACGGTCGATTTTTTGGTTTATTAAGTTATAGGTGTTATTACAAGGTATAAAATGGAACGTCCAATATCTGTAAGTGTGATTGCTTGGTTATCCATACTGGGGAGTGCTAGTGGTTGCTTTTCCCTACTTTATTCATTATTTGAAGAAACATTTAGTTTAAGTTTCGATCAGATTTTGAGACTATACCTAATAAATTTTGTTCTGGGTGTATTAATTTTTCTTACCGGTATTAAATTGCTTGAAGGGCAAAATAGTGGTCGGATCTTATTTATAATATCAGCTCTTTTATATATTGTGTGGAGCTGGATTAGCTACGGTCTTGACTCAACTTTATTTATTGGCTCAGTCGTTCGCTTAATTGTATTTGGATTAATTCTCTATCGACCAAGTGTAAATAAATATTTTACTCAAACTCCAAAAGTACCAGAGTAGAAGGGACTTGTTTCTCATAACTGTTCTAGGTTTTAGTATCTAGTATGAGCTAATGTGATTAAGTGCGGTCAAAAATTCAACTGATTTTGACCGCACTTTCTTTTTATTGAAAAAATTTTATTCACTTAAAGACATCCGTTTTTTGGTATGAATACTGGGGAAATTTATTTGTTTTAGAGTTATATTCTGAAATATTAAAATAATTAGATTTTTATTTTTCACCTGCGCTTTTAAGTGGATTTTATTTACTTTACTCAAGGATAAAATTCTATTATAAATAAGGCCTTTTTCAGTTTATGGTCAATTTATAAGAGAACATTTTATGAGTGAAGTTTCAACTCCAGTAGAAAAATCAACGTGGGCGAGTAAATTCTCTGCCTTAGGTCCGGGCATCGTGATGGCATCAGCAGCTGTTGGCGGTTCACATATTATTGCATCTACCCAAGCGGGGGCGATCTATGGTTGGGAATTAGTGAGTATTGTTATTCTTGCTAACTTATTTAAATATCCTTTCTTCCGTTTCGGTGTTCAATATACCCTAGATACGGGTAATACGTTGTTAGAAGGCTACCGTCAAAAAGGGAAATTCTATCTTTGGTTGTTCCTTGCTTTAAACGTTTTTGCCACAGTAATTAATACTGCTGCAGTGGGATTATTAACGGCAGCAATTTTAACGTTTATTACGCCAATTCCACTTCCAATGCCTGTATTAAGCTCATTAGTGATTCTTGTGACAACTGGCATTTTATTGTTGGGTAAATACCGTTTATTAGATAGTTTATCGAAAATCATCATGATTGCTTTAACGGTAACAACCGTGAGTGCTGTCGTGATTGCTTTTATGCGTAATGGTATCAATGGCGTAGCCGCACCTGATTTTGTAGCGCCTTCTCCATGGGAATTAAGTAAATTAGCGTTTTTAGTTGCCTTAATGGGCTGGATGCCTGCACCAATTGAAATTTCTGCTGTTAACTCTATGTGGGTGGTAGCAAAACGTCGTCTAACGAAAGTATCTTATGAAGATGGTTTATTTGACTTCAACGTGGGTTATATCGGTACAGCAATTTTAGCTGTCGTATTCTTAGCGCTTGGCGCATTGGTACAATATGGTTCTCCTGAAACCGTAGAGATGGTTGGCGGAAAATATATCGCTCAACTTATCAATATGTATGCAAGTACTATCGGTGAATGGTCTCGCTTATTAATTGCCGTAATTGCATTTATGTGTATGTTTGGTACAACAATTACAGTAATTGATGGTTATTCTCGTACCAATGTTGAATCTTTGCGTATCTTATTCGGTAAACAAGAAAGCTCTGTGAGAATTCTTAATATCGGTATGATTTTTGCGGCGTTATCTGGTTTAGCGATTATTTTCTACTTTAATAATGCAGTAGGCCCAATGCTGAAATTCGCGATGATTGCTTCATTTGTTTCAGCACCAATCTTTGCTTGGTTGAATTTATCTCTGACTAAGCACGCGAAACATAGTGTAAAAGGCGGATTATTGTGGTTATCTCTTATCGGTTTATTCTACTTAACAGCCTTTGCAGGCTTGTTTATCGCCCAACAAGCTGGCTGGTTAAACTAAAATAATTGAGATAATTACCGCACTTTAGTTTTAAAGTGCGGTAATTTTTTTGAAAGTTTTTAGCAGAAAAGGTATGATGCTGCCCATTCTCAATTATGTAGATGACGAGCTTGAAATATAAAAATAATCAATCGGTTCTCGTGGTAATTTATGCGGAAAGCACGCATCGTGTTCTTATGCTTCAGCGCCAAGATGATCCCAGCTTTTGGCAATCCGTTACGGGGACATTGGAAACCAATGAAACACCAAGAGAAACAGCTATTCGAGAAGTTTGGGAAGAAGTAGGATTAAAAATAGAAGAAAATTCGACCGCACTTTTTGATTGTAAAGAGAGCATAGAATTTGAAATTTTCCCGCATTTCCGCTATAAATACGCACCGAATGTGACTCACTGTCATGAACATTGGTTTTTATTGGCAGTTGAGCAGGAATTTAAACCGATATTAAGTGAGCATTTGGCGTATCAATGGGTTTCTCCAGAACATGCGATCCAAATGACGAAATCGCCGAATAATGCCGAGGCCATCAAAAAATATTTGATGAACGGCTTTCCTCTATAGAAAAGAGGATTTAATTTAAAAACGTTTTTAAGATAAGAAGGAAAACAACATGGCAGGCCATAGTAAGTGGGCAAATATTAAACACCGTAAAGCAGCACAAGATGCGCAACGCGGTAAAATTTTTACAAAATTAATTCGTGAATTAGTCACTGCTGCAAAAATTGGTGGCGGTGATGTCAGTGCGAACCCGCGTTTACGTGCGGCAGTAGATAAAGCCTTATCGAGCAACATGACTCGCGACACCATTAACCGTGCGATTGAACGCGGTGTGGGTGGTGGTGATGACACCAATATGGAAACAAGAATTTACGAAGGTTATGGTCCGGGTGGAACTGCTGTGATGGTTGAGTGTCTAAGTGACAACGCAAACCGAACCATCTCACAGGTTCGCCCAAGTTTTACTAAATGTGGTGGTAACTTAGGGACAGAAGGTTCTGTGGGCTACTTATTCAGCAAAAAAGGCTTGATTTTAATTAGCCAAGGTGAAGAAGATGCGTTAATGGAGGCGGCAATTGAAGCCGGTGCAGATGATGTTCAACCACAAGATGATGGTTCATTTGAAATTTATACTGCGTGGGAAGATTTAGGTTCTGTACGCGATGCAATCGAAGCAGCAGGATTTAAAATTGATAACGCAGAAGTGACAATGATTCCATCAACAACAGTTGATCTTGATCTTGAAACTGCGCCTAAATTGTTGCGTTTAATTGACATGTTAGAAGACTGTGACGATGTACAAAACGTATATCATAACGGTGAAATTAGTGATGAAGTTGCAGCTCAGCTGTAATTTTAAGGAGATTTATAATGAAATTAGCTAAAGTATTACCAGCAATGGCCGCTCTTGTTGTTTTATCTGCGTGTGCAAGCGATGCACCAAAAATGGAAAACAAAGCGGAACAAATGGCAACCCCTACTGTAACGGATAAAACAGTAGTTTATACTTGTAACAAGAAAACTGTAACTGCAGTTTATCAATTCGAAAACCAAGAGCCGACAGCGGCAATGGTGATGGTGGGTAACAAAGTTATCGCGAAAGATTTTGCTCGTGATGCTGCTCAAAAGGACTTCACTTCATTTACTTCAGGCAAATATGTTTGGAACGTAGATAGTGGTTTAACTTTAGATAAATTTGATTCTGTTGTGCCAGTAAATCTTTTAATTAAAGGCAAAAAAGCAGACAAAATTGTTGTGAAAAACTGTGATGTAGATGCAAAAGCAACTGCAAAAGCAAACCAATAATTAACGCTAAAAACGGCCGGCATTGACCGGCCGTTTATTTTTGAGAATTTATGAGTATTATTTTAGGCATTGACCCAGGTTCTCGTGTAACGGGTTATGGTGTGATTAGACAAAATGGTCGCCATTTAGAATATCTCGGCAGTGGAGCAATCCGCACACAAGTAGAAGATTTACCTACACGCTTAAAACGAATTTATGCTGGCGTGACAGAAATCATCACACAATTTCAGCCTGATATGTTTGCCATTGAACAAGTGTTTATGGCTAAAAATGCGGATTCAGCTTTAAAACTGGGGCAAGCACGTGGTACGGCGATTGTGGCAGCCGTGAACCATGATTTACCTGTGTTTGAATATGCCGCTCGTTTGGTGAAACAGACTGTCGTTGGGATTGGTTCTGCAGATAAAGTTCAAGTACAAGATATGGTGACACGAATTTTGAAGCTCTCAGATAAACCTCAGGCAGATGCGGCAGATGCTTTGGCCATTGCGATTACCCATGCCCATACCATTCAACATTCCTTGCATATTGCTAGCTCGGTCAAAACCACAGAAACACACGAAAAAATGACCGCACTTTTAAAAACAAGATACAGCCGAGGTCGATTTAGATTAAAAATTTAACTGGATTAATATCCAGTTTTATTTTATTCTATGCAAAATTTTTTACATGGAAATCTTATGATCGGTCGTTTAAAAGGCATCTTATTAGAAAAACAACCTCCTGAAATTTTGCTTGATGTACAAGGCGTTGGCTACGAATTATTGTTACCGATGACCAGTTTTTATGACTTACCTGAAATCGGGCAAGAAACTACTTTATTTACCCATCTTGTTGTGCGTGAAGATGCTCATCTTCTTTTTGGATTTGCCCAAAAAACTGACCGCACTTTATTCCGTGAATTAATTAAAACCAATGGTGTTGGCCCTAAATTGGCACTCGCGATTTTATCAGCTATGTCAGTAGAGCAGTTTGCTTACGCTATTGAGCGAGAAGAACTGTCGAAATTAGTTAAAATTCCTGGTGTGGGCAAGAAAACGGCTGAACGCTTATTAGTTGAGTTAAAAGGGAAGTTTAAAGATGTTCGCCAAAGTGATTTCTTTGTGGAGAGCAAACATATTCCTTCAACTTCAGAATTGCGCCAAGCTGAGAGCTCAGCAGATGAAGCGGTTGCTGCATTGGTTGCGCTAGGTTATAAACCAACCGACGCTGAAAAAATGGTGAAAAAAGTGGCCAAAGCAGATTTAAGCAGTGAGCAATTAATTCGCGAAGCCTTAAAAGCCGCATTATAAAGATTAAACAGATATGATCGAAGCAGATAGAATTATTAGCAGCCAGGCAAAGATGGATGAAGATGTCATCGATCGTGCGATTCGTCCAAAGCTTTTAGCGGACTATGTGGGACAGCCACAAGTGCGAGAGCAAATGGATATTTTCATTAAGGCGGCAAAATTGCGTCAAGATGCCTTAGATCATCTTTTGATCTTCGGCCCTCCAGGTTTAGGAAAAACGACGCTAGCTAATATTGTGGCAAATGAAATGGGTGTGAATATTCGCACAACATCAGGACCTGTACTTGAAAAAGCCGGCGATTTGGCAGCAATGCTAACAAATCTTGAACCCCATGATGTGTTGTTTATTGATGAAATTCACCGTCTTTCCCCTGCGATTGAAGAAGTACTTTATCCAGCAATGGAAGATTATCAGCTGGATATTATGATCGGTGAAGGCCCTGCTGCACGCTCAATTAAATTAGATTTGCCACCTTTCACATTAATTGGTGCAACAACTCGAGCGGGTTCTTTAACTTCACCATTACGAGATCGTTTTGGTATTGTTCAGCGTTTAGAATTTTATTCCGTTGAAGATTTAACTTCTATTGTGACAAGAAGTGCCTCTTGCTTAAATCTGGAATTAGAAGATAAAGCGGCTTTTGAAGTGGCTCGTCGTTCACGTGGTACGCCTCGCATTGCAAATCGTTTATTGCGTCGCGTTCGAGATTTTGCGGATGTACGTAATGATGGCATTATATCGGCAGACATTGCGAAACAAGCGCTTTCAATGTTAGATGTAGATGATGCGGGCTTTGATTACTTAGATAGAAAATTGCTTACCGCAGTGATTGAACGTTTTGATGGTGGACCAGTTGGGCTAGATAACTTGGCAGCGGCAATAGGTGAAGAACGAGACACTATTGAGGATGTTTTAGAGCCTTACTTGATTCAACAAGGATTTTTACAGCGAACCCCTCGAGGCCGAATTGCGACTTCGTTAACTTATCGACACTTCAGATTTCAGAAGCCGTCAGAATAAGAGATAGAAAAAAGGACATATTGATATCAATATGTCCTTTCTTTTTGAAACCTGCTTAGTTAGTTCCTTCAGTATAGCTCTTCATGCTATTTAATCTTGCTAAACCCACATCACAGCTTTTTTGTTGAGTCGCTAATTCCATTTCAAGAATTTGCTGTTTGCTTTGATTAAGTTTACTTTTGATTTTACCTACTTGAGTGTGAGTGCCGGGCTGTTTTTCTGCTTGAGCAATCAAATTTTCTGTTTCTTTAAATAACTGTGTACATTGTTGTGGAAGAGCAGCTTTATTTTCTGTAAGAGGTGCTGCGGTAGCAGATAATGCCATAGAACCGAAAAGTGCGGTCAAAATTACGCAAATTTTTTTCATTGTAAATCCCTACAAATCTCTCCAAATATTATTAGGCTAAAAAATAGCAAAATCTTGCAGCCCTGTCTAGTGATTATTTTGTCCATTTTTTTTAAATAAAGTTTCCTTGTGATAGATAAATTTTTCCATTTTGAGCAAAAAATACAGAATTTGATGTGGATCAATTTTGTCATTGTTATGCAAAATAGGGTATTTTGTAACTTATATCAAAAAATGTGATCAAGATAACGGTTTTTTCTGTTTTTTATCCTCATAAATAGTAGTAGAATATGGCAAATTTTTGAATATTTATATTGTAATCGGTTACTGTATTCTGTTTTGAGAATAGAAAAGGCAATTATTACGTAAATAATTCAATATTTCTTAACAATTTCTGTTGAGTAGTTTGGGGTGGTTATTTGGGGTTATCCTTGGTAATCATAAAGTGAAAATCTTGTAGATTTATACAAGGAGTTGAGATGTTAGACGTTGTTGATCTCTCACGCTTGCAGTTTGCATTAACTGCGTTATATCACTTCATTTTTGTACCATTAACATTAGGTTTATCTTTCGTTCTTGTGATCATGGAAACCATTTATGTTAAAACGGGCAAAGAAGTATATAAAGATATGACAAAATTCTGGGGTAAGTTATTTGGTATTAACTTTGCTCTAGGGGTGACGACCGGTATTATCATGGAGTTCCAATTCGGGACAAACTGGTCTTATTATTCTCACTATGTAGGTGATATTTTCGGTGCGCCATTAGCGATCGAAGCATTACTTGCGTTCTTCTTAGAATCCACTTTCGTGGGTCTATTCTTCTTCGGTTGGGATCGTTTAACTAAAGGTAAACACCTACTCGCAACTTACTGCGTAGCCTTTGGTTCAAACCTTTCTGCAATGTGGATTTTAGTGGCAAATGGTTGGATGCAACATCCGGTAGCAGCAGAATTTAACTTTGAAACCGTTCGTATGGAAATGACCAGCTTCTTAGATCTTTGGTTAAATCCAGTTGCTCAAAGTAAATTCTTACACACATTAACAGCGGGTTATTCAACCGGTGCAATGTTTGTATTAGGTATCAGCGCATTCTATTTATTAAAAGGCCGCGATATCGGTTTTGCTAAACGTTCATTCTCTGTCGCGGCAACCTTTGGTTTTATCGCTGCATCAGCGGTATTAATTATGGGTGATGAATCAGGTTATGATATTGGTAAAGCACAACCTGTGAAATTAGCAGCAATGGAAGCTGAGTTTGATACTCATCCTGCTCCAGCGCCATTCCATCCAATTGCGATTCCAAATACTGCTGAAATGAAAAATGATTTTGCGATTGATATCCCTTATTTAGGTGGTTTAATTGCAACGCGTTCTTTAGATACTGAAATTATTGGCTTGAAAGATATTCAAGCGAAAAATGAAGGTCGTGTTCGTAACGGTATGGTTGCTTATGATTTATTCACACAATTAAAAGCAGAGAAAAAATCAGCAGGCCAAGTAAATCCTGAAACTAAAGCAAAATTTGATGAAGTTAAAGGTGATTTAGGTTTCGGTTTATTATTAAAACGTTACACAGATAAAGTTGTTGATGCAACAGAAGAACAAATTAAACAAGCAGCACGTGACACTATTCCAAACGTAGGCCCTAACTTCTGGGCATTCCGTGGTATGTTAGCTGCAGGTGGTTTAATTATTTTACTGACCTTTGGTGCATTTGTTCAAAATTTACGTAACAAAGTGACTTCTTCTCGCTTATTACTTAAAGCATTGCTTTGGGGTATCCCATTGCCAATTTTAGCGATTGAATTTGGTTGGTTCTTAGCTGAATTTGGTCGTCAACCATGGGCGATTTATGAAGTATTACCGGTAGGTGTGTCTGCCTCTAACTTGAGTGTAGGTGACTTATGGTTCTCTATCGGTTTAATTTGTGTACTTTACTTCTTCTTCATTATTGCGGAAATGTATTTGATGTTTAAATATGCACGTTTAGGTCCAAGTGCATTGAAAACCGGCAAATACTATTTTGAGCAATCATCTAAATAAGCAGGAGATGGATTATGCTTGATTATGAAATTCTACGTATTATTTGGTGGGTGCTAGTTGTTGTATTGCTTATCGGTTTCTCTGTCACAGATGGATTCGATATGGGCGTGACCGCACTTTTACCCGTAGCAGGTAAGAAAGAAGTAGAAAAACGAATTATGATTAACTCTATTGCTCCACACTGGGATGGTAACCAAGTTTGGTTATTAACTGCTGGTGGTGCAATCTTTGCGGCATGGCCGATTGTTTACTCTGTAGCGTTTTCAGGCTTCTATATTGCCTTATTCCTCGTGTTAGCTGCGTTATTCTTCCGTCCAATTGGTTTTGAATATCGTGCGAAAATTGATAATCCAACATGGCGTGCTGTGTGGGATTGGGGCTTGTTTGCGGGTGGTTTTGTACCTGCATTAGTATTCGGTGTGGCATTTGGTAATTTATTACAAGGTGTACCATTTGAATTAAATGAGCTTTCACAAGCAACTTACACAGGTTCTTTCTTTGCATTATTAAACCCATTTGCATTACTTTGCGGTGTGTTAAGCCTTGCAATGTTAGTAACTCACGGTGCAAACTGGTTACAAATGAAAACCACTGCAGCATTGCGTGATCGCGCAAGAGCGATTACACAAGTCGGTGCATTGGTAACATTAATTACTTTTGTACTTGCAGGTGTATGGCTTTCTTTCAAAGACGGTTATGTGGTGACTAGCGCGATTGATCACTTTGCAGCATCAGCGCCAGCTTCAGGTAAACAAGTGGCAGTTGAAGCAGGTGCATGGTTCAAAAACTTCAATGAAAATCCAGCTTTATGGGCATTCCCAGCATTAGCTGTAGTTGGTGCATTATTAAACGTGATTGCATCTAAAGCAAATCGTTGTGGTTTTGCATTCTTCTTCTCTGTATTAACAATGGCTGGTGTGATTATTACTGCGGCAGTATCAATGTTCCCATTTGTAATGCCTTCAAGTACACATCCAGAACAAAGTTTGTTAATGTGGGATGCAACGTCAAGTGAATTAACATTAACCTTAATGTTCTACTTGGCATTAGTATTTGTTAGCATCTCATTGCTTTACACCATTTGGTCATACTACAAAATGTTTGGTCGCTTGGATGAAAGCTTTGTTGAAGACAACAAAAACTCATTATACTAAGGAGAAACAATATGTTATACGTAATTTGGGTAGTGGGTGTGTTGGCTGCAGTTATGGTGAGTGCTAAATTAACCATTGGTAAAGAAAAGTCAGGTAAATTTGACGAGTAATGATGATTAATTCACTCTATCAATTAAGTAATAAGGGTTCCTTGCGAACCCTTTCGTTTATTTTAGCGTTATTTTTAACTGCGGCTTTCTTTTTAAATTTGAGTCAATTTTCGACCGCACTTCGAACTGCTCATCCTGCTTGGATTCTCGCAATCTTTTGGGGATTGATTAATTTATGGATCCACGGCATTGGATTTGATATTCGTCGGGCAATATGGCAGCTTGTTTTCTTGCCATTTATTGGTTATTTCACCACAATAATCGCCATTGTTCAGCATTGGTTATTATAAGAACGATAGACAAATATTATTATTTGGATCTTGCACATCTTATGAACAGGTTCTAAAATAAGCGGCTTGTTATGGCTGATAATTTGAGCATTATTTTGAATAACCAATGTTTTACCTTTCCGGTTCGTGTGTATTATGAGGACACGGATGCAGGCGGAGTAGTGTATCACGCACGTTACTTACATTTCTTTGAACGTGCGAGAACAGAATATTTAAGAACGCTTAATTTTTCCCAACAATCATTATTGCAGGAACAACAAGTCGCTTTTGTAGTCAAAACCATGTCTATTGACTATTGTATTCCGGCAAAATTGGATGATTATCTTATTGTCGAAACTGAAATAACGGCAGTGAAAGGGGCGACAATCCTCTTTGAGCAGCGGTTAGTTCGTGAGATGGTGGTGTTATCAAAGGCTACTGTTAAGGTAGCCTGTGTTGATCTAGGCAAAATGAAACCTGTCGCAATTCCTGAAGAATTAAAAGCGGCATTTTTAAAGTAAATAACTTTTCGGAGTATGCAATGACTGCAGAATTGAACTTTTTAGATCTTTTTCTAAAAGCGAGTATCGTTGTTCAACTTGTAATTGTGATCTTAATTTCGTTCTCAATTATTTCTTGGGCAATCATCATTCAACGTAGCCGTATTTTGACGAGCGCGTTAAAAGAAGCGAACACTTTTGAAGATCGTTTCTGGTCTGGTGAAGATTTAAATAAACTTTATGATGGTTTATCTAATCGTCGTGAAGTATTAACAGGTAGCGAACAAATTTTCTTTGTCGGCTTTAAAGAATTCTCTCGCTTAAAACAAGTGAATGCGAATGCACCAGAAGCAATCATCAAAGGTACGACTCGTGCGATGAACCTTGCGATGAATCGTGAAGTAGAAGCGCTTGAAAGTCGTGTGCCTTTCTTAGCAACAGTTGCTTCTGTAAGTCCATATATCGGTTTATTTGGTACCGTTTGGGGGATCATGCACGCATTTATGGCATTAAGTGGTGCGAAACAAGCAACATTACAAATGGTTGCTCCAGGTATCGCAGAAGCCTTGATCGCAACAGCAATCGGTTTGTTTGCGGCGATTCCAGCTGTAATGGCGTATAACCGTTTAAGCTTACGTGTAAATGCGATTGAACAAAATTATGGTAACTTCATTGATGAATTCACCACAATTTTACATCGTCAAGCTTTTGGTAAAGCGCCCCATTAAAAATAAATGAGAAATTGACCGCACTTAATAAATAAAACGAAAAGTGCGGTGGCTTTTAGCGAAGTTTTAGAGGAAATTATGGCTCGTCGTCAGCGTAAAGACATTAAATCTGAAATTAACATCGTGCCATTTCTCGATGTTCTTTTAGTTTTAGTGTTAATTTTTATGGCAACCGCGCCGATTATCAGTCAGAGCGTTCAAGTGGAGCTCCCTGATTCGGTGCAAAGTCAAAATGTATCAAATGAAGATAAAACACCGGTTATTTTAGAAGTAGCAGGTGTTGGGCAGTATTCGATTTCGATTGGTGGTCAACGCCAAGAAGGCCTTAACGAAGAAATGGTAACCCAATTATCAAAACAAGAATTTGATAAAGACAATAACACAATGTTCTTAGTGGGCGGAGCAAAAGATGTACCTTATGAAGAAGTGATTAAAGCACTGAATTTACTACATCTTGCCGGCATTAAGTCTGTGGGTTTAATGACCAACCCAATTTAAGAATAAGTAGGTAAAACCGTGCAGAATAATCGACGAAAAAAACGTGCAAATGAGTTTGTCATCTCTATTGCGATGCACCTTGCATTGTTTGGTTTGTTGATTTGGAGCTCTCTTTATCAAACCGTTGAAATAATGGGTGGTGGAGAAGGTGAAGGTGATGCCATGGGAGCTGTGATGGTCGATACTGGCAGCGCAGCACAGGAATGGGGACGTATTCAACAACAGAAAAAAGGTCAAACTGATAAACAGAAGAAACCTGAGCCTGTAGTTGAAGATAAAAAACCAGAGCCTGAACCTGAACCAAATCAGCAAGAAATTGCGAAACAAGAAGAGATTAAGCGTCAGCAGGAAATTCAACGTCAAAAAGAACTTGAAAAACAAAAGCAGCAAGAAATTGAAAAGCAAAAGCAAAAACAGCAGCAAGAGCTTGCTCGTCAAGAGGCGTTAGAAAAACAGAAACAAGCTGAAGAAGCAAAAGCAAAACAAGCTGCAGAGGCAGCGAAATTGAAAGCTGAAGCTGAGGCAAAACGTTTAGCGGCAGCCGCTAAACAGGCTGAAGAAGAGGCAAAAGCGAAGGCGCAAGCAGAAGCTCAAAAAGCGAAAGAAAAGGCAGAAGCAGATGCTAAAGCTAAGGCTGAGGCGAAAGCTAAAGCAGAGGCTGAAGCAAAAGCGAAGGCAAAAGCTGAGGCAGACGCCAAAGCGAAAGCAGAAGCAGATGCTAAGGCAAAAGCTAAAGCTGAGGCTGATGCAAAAGCGAAAGCAGAGGCTGAAGCAAAAGCGAAGGCCGAGGCAAAAGCTAAAGCGGATGCAGAAGCTAAAGCGAAGGCTGATACAGCAAAACGTAAAGCAGATCAAGCAGCTTTAGATGATTTCATGAACGGTGGTGACATCGGTGGTGGTAGCGCATCTAAAGGTGGCAATGCGAATAAAGGTGGTACACAAGGTAGTGGTGCAGGACTTGGTGCTGGAGATGGTGGCAAAGTAGGAGATCAATACGCAGGCGTAATTAAGCGCGAAATTACACGTCGTTTCTTAAAAGATCCAAGTTATATTGGAAAAGTTTGCGTGGTTAGAATTCAACTTGCTCGTGATGGTACTATTTTAGGTTATCAACGAGTTTCTGGACCAGATGATATCTGTACTGCGGCAATGAGTGCAGTAGCAAGAACGAAAAAAGTTCCAGCTGCACCATCTGATGCTGTTTATGATAGATTTAAAGCGCCAGAAATTGCTTTTGATCCTAAACGGTTTTAGAAAAATCATAACGTTAAAATAAGGTAATTAAATGAAATTGATCAAACGTGTTATGGGGCTATTTGTGGTGATGTTTGCATTTGCAGGCACAGCAATGGCAGAAGATGAAGTACGAATTGTGATCGATGAAGGTGTTGATGGGGCTCGTCCTATCGCAGTTGTTCCTTTCGCAGGTTCTGCACCTGAAAATATTGGTCAAATTGTTGCAGATGACTTACGTAATAGTGGTAAATTTAACCCAATTCCAGTAAGCCAAATGCCACAGCAACCAACAACTGCAGCAGAAGTGAAACCAGAGGCTTGGACTGCTTTAGGTATTGATGCTGTTGTTGTAGGTCAAGTGACATCAACCGGTAGTGGTTATAACATTTCTTATCAGTTAGTTGATACTGTGGGCGCATCAGGTACGCCTGGTGCCGTACTCGCGCAAAATAGCTATACCGTGACAAACAAATGGTTACGTTACGGTGCGCACACTGTGAGTGATGAAGTATTTGAAAAATTAACTGGTATTCGTGGTGCATTCAGAACGCGTATTGCTTATGTAGTACAAAAAAATGGTGGATCACAACCTTATGAAGTTCGTGTAGCAGATTATGATGGTTATAATCAATTCATCGTAAATCGTAGCTCACAACCAATTATGTCTCCAGCATGGTCTCCAGATGGTAAACGTTTAGCTTACGTATCTTTTGAGAACAAAAAATCTCAACTTGTTGTACAAGACTTAGGTTCAGGTTCTCGTAAAGTAGTTGCTTCTTTCCCTGGACATAATGGTGCGCCAGCATTCTCTCCAGACGGTTCTAAACTTGCGTTTGCTTCTTCACAAGATGGTTTATTAAACATCTATGTAATGAGCTCAAATGGAGGAAAACCTACTCAATTAACTAGCGGTGCGGGTAATAATACAGAACCATCATGGTCTCCAGATGGTAGCTCAATTCTCTTTACTTCAGATAGAAGCGGTTCACCACAAGTTTATCGTATGAGCGCAAGCGGTGGTGGTGCGTCACCAGTAGGTGGCCGCGGTAGTGCGCAAATCAGTAGCGATGGTAAAACACTTGTGATGATCAACGGTAATAACAACGTGGTGAAACAAGATCTCACAACTGGTAGCTCTGAAGTATTAAGTACATCTTTCTTAGGTGAAAGCCCAAGCATTTCTCCTAACGGTATTATGATTATTTACAGCTCTACACAAGGGTTAGGAAAGGTGTTACAATTAGTTTCTGCAGATGGTCGCTTTAAGGCGAGCCTTCCAGGAAGTAATGGCCAAGTGAAATTTCCTGCTTGGTCGCCATATTTGACTAAATAAAAGAACTCATTGAGGAGAAATCTAATGAACAAATTTGTTAAATCATTATTAGTTGCTGGTTCAGTAGCTGCATTAGCAGCATGTAGCTCATCAAACAACGATGCAGCAGGCAACGGTGCTAACAACAACGGCCAAACTTTCGGTGGTTACTCTGTTGAAGATCTTCAACAACGTTACAACACCGTTTACTTTGGTTTCGACAAATTCAACATCGAAGGTGAATACGTTCAAATCTTAGATGCTCACGCAGCATACTTAAATGCAACTCCAGCTTCTAAAGTTGTTGTTGAAGGTAACACTGACGAACGTGGTACTCCAGAGTACAACATCGCTTTAGGTCAACGTCGTGCTGACGCAGTTAAAGGTTTCTTAGCTGGTAAAGGTGTTGACGCTGGTAAAGTATCAACTGTTTCTTACGGTGAAGAAAAACCCGCAGTGTTAGGTCACGATGAAGCAGCATACTCTAAAAACCGTCGTGCAGTGTTAGCATACTAATTTTTAGAGAATCTTGATTCTTATAAAACGGAGAGCAATATGCTCTCCGTTTTTCTTTACCTAAAATTTTCTTAAAAATTGACGAGTATTCACGCAATTAGCACAATTTCTTCAGATTTTTCTTGCGTCAGAAAATAAAATCGGTATTATACGCACCTGTTACGAAATAACGTGGGTCGTTAGCTCAGTCGGTAGAGCAGCGGACTTTTAATCCGTTGGTCGAAGGTTCGAATCCTTCACGACCCACCACTTAAAATCAGCACCTTAATTGGTGTTTTTTTATATCTAAAATTTAGGATAAAGACTTTCCTACTCTCTTTTCTAAAAAACACATAAAAAAATAACCGCACTTGCGTACGGTTACTTATCTATAGTTATTTTAAATGATTAGCCGTGATAACGTCCTACGCCTAATTCATCTTCTTTACGAGTACGGTTCATCACTTCTTGTGGTGATTGTGCAATACGTAATCCCATTTGATCTTCAGTACGCACTACCTCTCCACGTAGAGAGTTAGTATAAACATCGGTAATCTTGATATCGACAAACTTACCAATCATATCTGGTGAGCCTTGGAAATTCACAATACGGTTATTTTCCGTACGTCCTGTTAATTCCATAATATCTTTCTTAGACGGCCCTTCTACCAAGACACGTTGCTCTGTGCCGAGCATACGACGGCTATATTGTGCCGCTTGTTGGTTGATACGCTCTTGTAAAAGATAAAGGCGTTGTTTTTTCTCTTCTTCGGTTACATCATCTGGCATATCTGCTGCAGGTGTACCTGGGCGCGCGGAATAGATAAAGCTAAAGCTCATATCAAAATTCACTTGCGCAATTAGATTCATTGTTTGTTCAAACTCTTCATTAGTTTCACCTGGGAAGCCCACAATGAAATCTGAGCTGATTTGAATATTTGGGCGAACCGCACGTAATTTACGAATGATCGATTTATATTCTAACGCGGTATGGCCACGTTTCATCATGGTTAAAATACGGTCTGACCCAGCTTGTACCGGTAAGTGTACGAAATCTACTAATTCTGGCGTGTCGCGATACACGTCAATAATATCATCCGTAAATTCGATTGGGTGACTGGTGGTAAAACGTAAACGGTCGATACCGTCAATAGATGCGACTAAACGCAATAATTCCGCAAATGTACAGATTCCGCCATCAAATGTCGAGCCACGATATGCGTTTACGTTTTGGCCTAATAAATTGATCTCACGAACACCTTGATCGGCCAACTGTGCAATTTCAAATAATACATCATCAACAGGACGGCTGACTTCTTCACCACGGGTATAAGGCACCACGCAGTAAGTGCAATATTTATTACAGCCTTCCATAATAGACACAAACGCTGTTGGACCTTCTGCGCGAGGTTCCGGTAAGCGGTCAAATTTCTCAATTTCAGGGAAACTCACATCCACCACCGAACTTTTACCGCCACGAATTTGGTTAATCATTTCTGGCAAACGATGTAAAGTTTGCGGACCAAATACGATATCCACATAAGGTGCACGATGACGAATATGCTCACCTTCTTGTGAAGCCACACAACCGCCCACACCAATCACTAAGTTTGGATTTTGTTTTTTTAATTCTTTCCAACGCCCTAATTGGTGGAACACTTTTTCTTGTGCTTTTTCACGGATAGAACAGGTGTTAAGAAGTAACACATCTGCTTCTTCTGGAATATCAGTTAATTCTAAACCATGTGTATTTAAGAGAAGATCGGCCATTTTTGATGAATCGTATTCATTCATCTGACAGCCCCATGTTTTAATATGTAATTTTTGCGTCATATTGCTTAAAAATAAAGATTAGTAAAAAGATAAAATCGGTCGGCTATTGTACAGATTTGTGGGAATTCTGGCTAGTGTAAAATGGACTTTTACCCATTTTGGTATAGAAAAAGTGCGGTTAAAATCACCTGAATTTTAACCGCACTTTGTTTAGTATCCTTCTTCCTCCATATTTGGCAGGAATGTTTTTTGTTTGATTCTCTTCACCCTTGTTTCAATTCGCCCATCTGGATGTAACTCAATTTCACGCCAACCTGGTTGTAAGGTATCTAAAGCAAAATGGTTGCTGTCTGGCTTAAATTGAATACAAGTCGCTGGTGTTGCCATGGTTTGATAACCTTTCCAATAGCCGTCGACTTCTTGATGAATATGACCGTATAAAATCCCTTTTACATTGTTGAATTGAGCAAGAACCTCTGAGAATTCATGAGCATTACGTAAGTTATGCTGATCAAGCCATGCTGAATTTGTTGGCAATAAATGGTGATGTAAGACAACTAAGCTATGACGTGCTGGATTTTCGGCTAATTTTGTTTTTAACCAATCTAGCTGATAAGCACTCAACTCACCATGAGGTACACCAGATACTTGGCTATCTAACAAAATCACTTGCCAAAGTTTCCCAAAAAGTAAATGTTTTGATGCGTTAATTGGCGATTGGCTTAAATGCTCGACCATTTTAGGTTGAAAATCATGGTTACCCGGAAGCCAAAATACTGACTTATTTAACGGTTTAACCATTTCAACAAATCGTAGATAGCCTTCGTCGCTACTATCTTGTACCAAATCCCCAGTCGCAAGCACGACATCATAATTAAAAGGCTCTGCCTGAATTTCTTTTAACACCTGAGAAAAACTTTCGTGTGTGTTGATACCTAATAACTCTTTGCTTGTATCCTTAAACAAATGAGGATCGGTGATTTGTAATAATTTGACGATATCATTCGCGGGTTCGCATTCAAATGTATTGCTCATGTGACTCCTATTGCCAGCGTTGCTGCAATTGGGCGTAATTTAATTGAAGCCATTGCAAGCCCATTACTGCAATGCCATTATCAATTTTGCCATCACACATCCATTGATAAGCTTGCTCACGTTTCACCACATGAACACGGATGTCTTCATTTTCTTCAGCTAAACCATGAAGTCCCTTCGCTTGTGAGCTATCTACTCGACCGACAAACAAATGAATACGTTCTACGACACCACCTGGACTATCCCACACACTTAAACAATGAGTAAGATTTTGAACGGACACGCCTGCTTCCTCTTCACTTTCACGCAAAGCGACTTCTTCAGGTTGTTCCCCCTCTTCTACCATGCCGGCGATCAATTCTAATAACCAAGGGGAACGAGCTGATTCAGGTTGATATGCACCAATACGTACTTGCTCAACTAAAACCACCGCATCTTCTTCCGGATCGTAAGCAATCACGGCAGAAGCGGCACCTTTGACTAATAATTCACGTGTCACAACGCCACTTTCGCCACCGGCAAAAAGCTTATGTTTAAACTGTACTTTCTTAAGTGTAAAAAAACCTTTATAAACAGTTTCTTCATTAAGAACTTCTATATCATGCTGACTAAACTGTTGAATTTCTGACATCATTACTCTCCTAGTATCGAGGTCGCATAATACTCCCATAAAAAAATAAAAAAAACTGAACCCTCTGTTTTTTTGTTGAAACTTTGAAGCCGGTCACAAAAAAAAGAAAACCTATGATGATTTCTTATTCATCATAGGTTTACATTAAGAATCTATTTGAATTAACAAACGCGGCTGGTTATTTCCCCGTCAGCTACCTTCGTTTTAATCGTATCGCCTGTTTTGACTTGTTTCACACTCACAATAGCATGTCCTTTGACATCTTCTGCGATGGAATACCCTCGCGCTAACACTTTCAATGGGCTTAATCCATCTAACTTGCCACACAATGTCGCCAATTTATTTTGACGTTCCGTAACTTGACGATTCGCCCCTAAATTTAACCGCACTTGTAACTGAGCTAAATACTGCGATTGTTTTTGCAATCGATAAGGCAACGGATTTTGTTTTAAGCGTACTGAAAGTGTGGTCAATTTTTGTTGCGTTTTATCCATTTGACGCTGTATCGCCAAAACTAAACGATGATGTAATTGCGCCGTTTTGGCTTTTTGCATCAACAATTGATTTTGCGGATGTTGATTTTGCAGGCGCAAACGTAACTGTTGCAAACGTTGTTGTTGATGACTAAAAATACGATCTAACGCCATCTCTAAGCGCTGTTGTTTATAGGCTAACTGTTGAAGTAATTCCTGCTGATTGCGACTCACTAACTCCGCCGCTGCAGAGGGGGTCGGCGCTCGTAAATCAGCCACAAAATCCGCGATAGTGACATCGGTTTCGTGACCGACCGCACTAATAATGGGTAAATTTGAACGGAAAATCGCACGTGCGACTTCTTCTTCATTAAAGCACCAAAGATCTTCTAAGGAACCACCACCTCGACCGACGATCAATACATCCACTTCTTGACGCGCATTAGCGAGCTCAATCATTTGGACAATTTCAGCCGTTGCTTCTTTGCCTTGCACTGCCGTTGGATAAATCACTACTTTTAAACTGGGATCTCGGCGAGCCAAAATATGCAGAATATCTTGCAACGCTGCACCAGTCGAAGAGGTCACAATACCTACAGCTTTAGTAAAATCCGGCAAGCTTTTCTTCAAGTTTTGTGCAAACAACCCTTCTGCCGCCAATTTCATTTTGAGCGCTTCAAATTGCTGTTGCAACAATCCCTCACCAGCAGGGTGCATGGATTCAATAATCAGCTGATAATCACCACGAGGTTCATATAAACTGACATTCGCCCGTACCAAGACTTGCATGCCGTTTTGCGGACGAAACCCCACCCGCAAATTTTTCATGCGGAACATCGCACCGCGAACTTGGGCATTTTCATCTTTCAACGTTAAATACCAATGCCCCGACACAGGTTGAGTGAAATTAGAAATCTCCCCTGTAAGCCAAATCTGTGAAAAATTCCCTTCCAACATTTGGCGAGCTGCGCTGTTCAGTTGGGAAACGGAGTAAATGTTTTCAGACATTATTCAATCAACACCCAACCGTCATCCAGCCAGTTACAAATCGAATCGAGCAATAATTCCATTGTGCTTTCAGGATCTTCTGTATCATTCACTAAATTATTTAAGAATGCCCAATCTAGCGATTCTCCATCAGAAAGACGTTTCAACACTTCCGCTTCAATAACATTCACTTCATCTAACCATTCGCCATTAGCATAAATGCGGAGCGGATTTTCGGTGTAAAGCAATTTACAGTTATTGTCCTGCATTAATACACCTTGTTCCTCTTCTAAAATTGACCGCACCTCGTCAGGATCAGACATTTCATCCGATACCAACATTTCATAACGACGTGAGCTCACTGTACTGGCTACTGCTTGTTTAAACAAGGCATCAAAGGCTTCAGACTCTGCCAATTTTGCTAAGAATTGTTTTTTCATTGCCTGAATATTTTCATCTGCCAATTTGCCCGTACGCTGCTCTGCTTGCGTTAAACGTAACGGTAATTGGAATTCGCTTAAATTCAATTCAGGATCTTGATGACAAAACGCTTTATTCACGTTATCGAAAATATCCGCTAAATTCGGGTAACGCAAACCAAAAGAAAAGGTCAAACAATCATCTTCAGCCACACCATAATGCGACATGCGAGCTGGAATATAAAGAATATCGCCTGGATTCATGACTTCATCAATGACCAATTCGCCCATGTCATCAAAAATACGAATCGGCTGATTCGGTTTAAATTCTGTAGAAGAATCACACCATTTGCCTAACTGCCAACGACGGTGACCATAACCTTGCACCAAGAATACATCATATTCGTCATAATGCTTACCAACGGAACCGCCTTTAGGTGCATAAGACACCATAATATCATCGCGTTGCCACTGTGGGATAAAGCCAAACTTATTCCAAAGCTGACCGAGTTCAGTGCTCCATTGTTCTAAATTTTGGACGAGCACCGACCATTTCTCGGGTACATCTGCAAAATCTTCTTCGGATAACGGACTGAAAAACACTTTCCAATTATCATCTGAAAAGGTTTTTACTAAACGCGCCGTCACATCTTCGCCTTGTGCTAATTCGATGATATCATCAGGCTCAAATTGACCAACAATTTCAGGCAAACCATTACGAATAATTAATGGTTTTTTCTGCCAATAATCACGCAGGAAAATTTCAGGGGTAATGCCATCAGGCAGACAATATTGGTTGGAAAGTGCGGTCATTTTTTTACTCCTTTTCCTGTTTTTCTTGTTGAGCTTTTTCTTGTGCGGCTTTGGCTTGCTCTGCTGCACGTTTACGACGAATTTCTTTAGGATCTGCTAATAATGGGCGGTAAATTTCAATTCGATCGCCGTTTTTTAATTGATCGTTTAGTTTTGCTGGACGGGAATAAATCCCCACTTTATTTTCACGCAAATCGATCTCGGTAAACTGTTGTAAAATGCCTGATTGTAAAATAGCCGTTTGGATCATCGTGCCTTCATCCACTTTGAAGGACTTCAAATAATAACGATCCGGCAAGGCATAGGCGATTTCAATATTAATTTGGTTCATGTCTTATTCTGTCTTGATGAGTTTTCCGTTATTATAGCGGAAAAGTGCGGTCAATATTAACGATAAAATCAGGAGTTCATCATGAATTGGGTATTTTTTGCCATTGGTTCAGCCTTTTTTGCTGGACTTACCGCTATTTTAGGCAAATTAGGGGTTGAAGGCATTAACAGCAATCTTGCGACATTTATCCGTACGATTGTGGTTTTACTCGTTACAGCGGGTATCATTAGCGCACGTAACGAATGGCAACTGCCACAACATATTACCGCAAAACCGTTTACCTTTTTAATTCTTTCTGGTGTGGCTACGGGCCTATCTTGGCTTTGTTATTATCGCGCGTTGCAAATGGCGCCCTCCTCTTGGGTTGCGCCCATTGATAAACTCAGTGTGGTGATAGCCATTATTTTAGGCGTAGTTTTATTAGGCGAACCTTTAAGTATGAAATTAGTCATAGGAAGTCTATTAATTCTCTCAGGTGTTTTAGTCTTAGCCTTATAGATTGAGAAATTAGCCCTTTTTCGCTACAATACGCCACTATTTTTATTCAAGCAGAAAACTATGTCTGAAATTAAACTCATCGTGGGGCTGGGAAACCCTGGCGATAAATATGCGGAAACCCGCCACAATGCAGGTGAATGGCTGATTGAGCGTTTAGCTCGTCGCTTTAATGTTTCCCTTAATGCAGAAAATAAATTCTTTGGTTATGTAGGAAAAACGCTAATTAATGGCAAAGAAGTCCGTTTTTTAGTGCCAACGACGTTTATGAATTTAAGCGGAAAAGCCGTAGGCGCACTTGCCAATTTTTATCGCATCAAACCAGAAGAGATTTTAGTGCTACACGATGAATTAGACTTACCGCCGGGCACCGTAAAATTAAAACAAGGTGGCGGACATGGCGGACATAATGGTTTAAAAGATATCGTAGCTCAGCTTGGTAACAGCAATAATTTCTATCGTTTACGCATTGGCATTGGCCATCCTGGACACCGTGATTTAGTTTCAGGTTTTGTGCTGAACAAACCCTCGCCTGCAGAAAGGGAAGCGCTCGATAAAGCGTTAGATGAAGCCACCGATTGCATTGAATTGCTTTTCAAAGAAGGCATGGTGAAAGCCACCAATCGCTTAAACAGTTTTAAAATTTAACTCAAAAGTGCGGTGAAAAAACACCATAAATTTTAACCGCACTTACGCTTACAATAAGGAAAACATCATGGGATTTAAATGTGGTATCGTTGGTTTGCCAAACGTTGGTAAATCTACCCTTTTTAATGCATTAACCAAAGCCGGTATCGAAGCGGCAAACTATCCGTTCTGTACAATCGAACCGAATACTGGCGTGGTACCAATGCCGGATCCGCGTTTAGATGCGTTAGCGGAAATTGTTAAACCTGAGCGTGTATTACCCACCACCATGGAATTTGTGGATATCGCTGGTTTGGTTGCGGGTGCAAGTAAAGGTGAAGGCTTAGGTAATAAATTCTTAGCTAACATCCGTGAAACTGATGCAATTGGCCATGTTGTTCGTTGTTTTGAAAATGATGACATCGTGCACGTTGCAGGTAAGATCGATCCATTAAGCGATATCGAAACCATCAATACTGAATTAGCCCTTGCTGACTTAGACAGCTGTGAACGTGCAATCCAACGTTTACAAAAACGTGCAAAAGGCGGTGATAAAGACGCAAAATTTGAGCTATCTGTAATGGAAAAAATTCTTCCTGTACTTTCTGAAGCGGGCATGATTCGTTCTATTGAGTTAGATAAAGATGAATTATTAGCAATTAAAAGCTATAACTTCCTCACATTAAAACCGACCATGTACATCGCGAACGTAAATGAAGACGGTTTTGAAAATAACCCATATTTAGACAAAGTACGTGAGTTTGCAGAAAAAGAAGGCTCTGTCGTAGTGCCTGTATGTGCGGCGATCGAAGCAGAAATTGCTGAGCTTGATGATGATGAAAAAATCGAATTTTTACAAGATCTTGGTATTGAAGAGCCAGGCTTAAACCGTGTAATTCGTGCAGGTTATGCCTTATTAAATCTTCAAACCTACTTCACTGCGGGTGTGAAAGAAGTGCGAGCATGGACAGTTTCTGTTGGTGCAACCGCCCCTAAAGCTGCAGCTGTAATCCATACTGACTTTGAAAAAGGCTTCATCCGTGCAGAAGTAATTGCTTACGATGACTTCATCCAATTCAAAGGTGAGAACGGTGCAAAAGAAGCAGGTAAATGGCGCTTAGAAGGTAAAGACTACATCGTCCAAGATGGTGATGTCATGCATTTCCGCTTTAACGTATAAAAACACCTCAGACCGCATAACTATGCGGTCTTTTTGTATTTATAAAAGGAAAAAACAATGTCAGATAAATTAAATCAACTCATCGAATTGTTAAAATTAGAAAAAATTGATGATCTTATCTTTCGTGGTGCGAGTGAAGACTTAGGTTTTCGTCAAGTATTTGGTGGCCAAGTCGTGGCACAATCTCTTTCTGCTGCGATGCAAGTTGCCCCAGCGGATCGTGTACTCCATTCTTGCCATGCTTACTTTTTAGCACCTGGCGACAGTCAATACCCGATTATTTATGATGTGGAAACCTTACGTGAAGGACGCAACTTCTCTGCATTACGAGTAAAAGCGATTCAACATAAAAATGTGATTTGTCATGTCACTGCTTCATTTCAAGTACCCGAAGAAGGCTTTGACCATCAATCTGCTATGCCACAAGTGCCAGGCCCTGAACAATGCATTGATGAACATGAAATCATGTTAAAAGTGGCGCAGACTTTGCCTGAAAGCTTGAGTGAAAAATTTGCTCAAGAGCGACCATTTCAGATTCATAGCCGATATTTAAACAATCCATTTGATGGTCGAGAACTGCCACCAGAACAATATGCTTGGTTTAAAACCAATGGAGAGGCACCACTGGATTTGCAGACTCAACAATGTCTCTTAGCGTATTTTTCTGATTTTCACTGTATTTTGACCGCACTTCACCCACATGGGAAAGGCTTTTTACAGAAAGGGATGAAAGTGGCTACAATCGACCACAGTATTTGGTTCCATCGCCCTTTCAATTTAAATAATTGGCACTTACATGCCATTGAAAGTAACAATGCTTTTGCAGGACGAGGTTTAGCAAGAGGACAAATTTTTGCTGCAGATGGCACATTAATTGCCACCACACAGCAGGAAGGTTTAATTCGTTATCAAGAATAACCGCACTTTAAAATAAGGTGCAGACTAGCCTTCGTAACCGATATCTTCGAAGGTCGGATTTTCTGCGCCTTGTTTGGCTAATTCATCACAAATTTCATTTTCTGGATGGCCTGAATGCCCTTTCACCCACTGCCAATCAATGTTATGAGTTTGAATCGCCTGATCTAAGGCAATCCATAAATCTTGGTTTTTTACCGCTTTGCCCGTGCTCGCTTTCCAATTGTTTTTCTTCCAATTGTAAATCCATTGCGTGATGCCATTTTTCATATATTGGCTATCGCTATAAAGCGTTACATGGCAAGGCTCTTTTAAGCTATTTAAAGCCTCAATCACTGCTCGTAATTCCATGCGATTATTGGTGGTTTTAAAATACCCTTTTGAAATATGTTTTTCATGCTGTTTATAGCGCAAGACAATCCCTATGCCACCGGCTCCCGGATTGCCGAGGCAAGATCCATCCGTAAAAATTTCAATCTGTTTTTGCATAACTAATTCGAGCTTGTGTAAAATAGGCAGTATTTTAAAGGAAACAGATAGGTAGAACAATGATAAATCCGGATCGCCAAATTGTACTGGATACTGAAACCACCGGTATGAACCAAATTGGTGCGCATTACGAAGGACATTGCATTATTGAAATTGGCGCGGTGGAAATGATCAACCGTAAATACACAGGCAACAATTTTCATATTTATATTAAGCCGGATCGTTTGGTTGATCCTGATGCCATTAAAGTTCACGGTATTACGGATGAAATGCTGGCGGATAAACCGGATTTCAAAACGATTGCACAAGACTTTATTGAATACATTCGTGGTGCCGAACTGCTTATTCACAACGCGCCCTTCGACGTGGGCTTTATGGACTATGAATTCCGTAAACTTGGCTTAGATATCAAAACGACCGACATTTGCCTGGTTACCGATACGTTGCAAATGGCGCGACAAATGTATCCCGGCAAACGTAATAGTTTAGATGCATTGTGTGATCGTTTAGGCATTGATAACAGCAAACGAACGCTCCACGGCGCATTACTGGATGCGGAGATTTTAGCCGACGTTTATTTATCCATGACGGGTGGGCAAACCAGTCTATTTGATGAGGATCATGCGGATAGTTCAATTATCCAAGCTGGTGCCAATATTCAAGATCTTCAAAGTGCGGTCAATTTTTCGCAGAATTTAAAAGTGTTACAACCCACTGATGATGAACTCCAAGCCCATTTAGATTTCCTTAAATTGGTCAATAAAAAAAGCGATGGCAAATGTTTTTGGTCTATTCGTACGGGTGACGAAACCTCACATTAATCGGTTATCTATTAATCAGATAAACATAAAAAAGAAAAAAAAGATTGACGGTTTTAACGTTCATCATTATTATACCCAGCACTTAGCGGAGTGGTAGTTCAGCTGGTTAGAATACCTGCCTGTCACGCAGGGGGTCGCGGGTTCGAGTCCCGTCCATTCCGCCAATTCTTAATACCAATAGGGGCGTAGTTCAATTGGTAGAGCACCGGTCTCCAAAACCGGGTGTTGGGAGTTCGAGCCTCTCCGCCCCTGCCATTATTCCATATCAAATTATCTTTAATTTTTTTAATAATATTGTCTATTTTGCTATTCGTTTTATACTAATCGCATTTTTAGTATTTCAGAGATATTCTTATGCATTATTCCATTCAAGATTTTATCCAATTAATTGCGCAATTACGTAATCCTAATGGCGGTTGTCCTTGGGATCTTAAACAAAATTATGAATCAATGATTCCTTGTTTAACCGAAGAAACTTATGAAGTCATTGATGCCATCCAAAAGAAAGATATTGTTAATTTAAGAGAAGAGCTTGGTGATCTTTTATTACAGGTTGTATTTTTCAGTCAGCTTGCTTCTGAAGATGGTTATTTCACATTTGATGATGTCCTTAATGATATTTCTAAAAAGATTGTACGTCGTCATCCTCATGTGTTTGGAGATGCCACAGCTGGAAATGAAGAAGAAGCATTAGCTCGTTGGAATAGTATCAAAGCACAAGAGAAATCAGTTCAAGAAAAACGTTCTATTTTAGATGATATTCCGAATGCTTTTCCTGCATTGTTAAGAGCACAGAAAATGCAAAAACAATGTTCAAAGATTGGATTTGATTGGAATGATGTTGAACCTGTATTAGCAAAAGTTGAAGAAGAATTGCAAGAAGTAAGGGATGAAATCAATCAAACATCTCGTGATCAAGAAAAAATAGAAGAGGAAATCGGGGATTTATTTTTTGCAACGGTTAATTTGTCTCGACATCTCAAATGTAATGCAGAAGAGGCTTTACGTAAAGCGAATAATAAATTTGAACAACGTTTTCGTAAAGTAGAAGAAAAAGCATTGGAACGAGGTTCATCAGTTAAAGATCTTTCTTTAATTGAAATGGATATCTTGTGGGATGAAGTGAAAAGAGAAGAAAAATAATTGAAATGGCATAGGGCGTTTTCCTCTGCCATTTTTTATTTTATAGCATGGATAAGTAACATATAGGCACTGATCACCAATAAAATAATGCCTAATAGTTTTTTGACTAAGTGCGGTGATAATTTACCTCGGATTTTCATCGAGAAAAATCCGGTCACAAAAGCGCTGAGTACGACAATAAGGACGATCGATAAATTGACATAACCGATTTGCCAACCAAAATGATGGGGGGAGTTTTTTGAAAGATAGCCATAAAGACTGCCTAACCCACCAATAAACATCATTGCATTGGTATAAGGGGCAATTTGATGGGCTTTAACGGATTTTAGCTGTCCAATTAAAGGTGCCATGATTGATCCTCCTCCAATACCCGTCATACCCGCAATAAATCCTCCAAAAGTTGAAAGGCCCATTCCTTTTATTGTTTCATCTGTTGTCGTTTGCTGTCTCGTTGCACTTTCTTTACTAAAAATAGTACGAATTGCTAATAGAGTAAGGGTGATAACAAACACGCTGATAATGGCAATATCTGGCGCGTAAAAACTTAATTCGAATCCTAGCTGCACACCAATAATCATGCCAACAGACCAAACGAGCATTGCTTTGTAATTAATTGATACTTTTTGTTTATAGAAATAAATCAAGTTAATAAAGGATGATCCCATGACAATCGTCAATGATGTCGCTGCAATCATTTGTAAAGGAAATTGTGGGAATAAGGTATAGAGAATAGGTACCATCAATACACCGCCACCAATACCAAAAATGGCCGACATGATATTCGTCATGACACCACATAAAATCAAAATAAGAATTAACTGTAAGCTCATTTCAAACTCCTTTTGTGTGGGAGTACGGCGTTATTATTCTTATAGAGCGATAAATAATTTATGATCTTGCTCATAATTGTTGATAAAAACAGACTTTATTTCGATTTTGTGATCCCTCTCACACAATCACTATGACAATTATCATATGCTCTTTACAAACTGAGCAGTAGTCTATAAATGGAATTTAATATTGGCTTCTACAAGGAGGAGCGTATGCTATTAACGGTTTCGAGTTTCCTCATCGTAACGGCTTTAGTGGCCTATGTTTCATGGCTACGTACTAAAAACGATGATTTGACCACCTCGAAAGGTTATTTCTTAGCGGGACGAGGATTGAGTGGTATTGTGATTGGTTGCTCAATGGTGTTGACCTCTCTTTCAACAGAGCAATTGATTGGCGTGAATGCCGTTTCTTATCAAAACAACTTTTCTGTTATTGCGTGGACAGTGCCAACTGTGATTCCGCTTTGTTTCTTAGCGATTTATATGTTGCCGAAATATTTGCGTAACGGTTATACCACCATTCCAGAATTCTTTGAAAATCGTTTTGACCGACAAACTCGTTTGATTATGTCAGGGTTATTTTTAGTCTTCTATCTTTTAATCGTTATTCCGACCGCACTTTATACTGGGGCGATCGCCTTTAATAAAATCTTCAATCTAGAAACGATCTTTGGATTAAGCGAGGCTCAAGCGATTGTTTATACTGTCATTGCTATCGGTGTGGTTGGGGCAATTTATGCGATTTTTGGTGGGTTAAAAGCGGTAGCAGTTTCCGATACCATCAATGCGGTAATCTTAGTGATTGGAGCATTACTTGTACCTGTATTTGCATTGCTTTATTTAGGTAATGGTAGCATTTCAGAAGGCTTGAATATTATCACCACCACTCACGTTGAAAAATGGAACGCAATAGGTAGTTCAACAGACTCCACCCCTTGGCCGACAATCTTTACTGGTATTATGGTTGTTCACTTCTTCTATTGGACCACTAACCAAGCTATCGTACAACGTTGTTTAGGGGCGAAGGATTTAGCATCGGGTCAAAAAGGGATTTTAATTGCAGCGCTTTTCCTACTCACATTACCGATTATTCTTAATTTACCGGGTTTATTGAGTTTCCATATTTTAGGTGAAGGCTTAAATCCAATTGATACATCTTATCCATTATTGGTCAATAAAGTGATGCCGAGTGCATTACAAGGCTTCTTTATTGCGGCTCTTTTCGGCGCAATTTTAAGTACCTTTAACTCATTCTTAAACTCTGCCGCGACGATTTATTGTAAAGACTTACTACCATCTATCAGTAAAAAACAACGTACAGATCAAGAATTGATCGTTTATGCGAAAAAAGTCTCTACTATTATGGCGATTGTGACCATGATTATTGGCCCACTTTTGATGTTCGGTACAGATGGTATTTTCTTAATCACTAAACGCTTTGCTGGTTTTGTGAATATTCCAATCGTGGCGTTATTTGCTGTTGGTTTATTCAATAAAACGGTTTCAGGTTTAGCGGCGCGTATTGCTTTACTTGTACACGTAGTACTTTATTTCAGTATTGTGTGGGTGTTCAAGGTGAAAATCAATTTCGTGTATGTCATGGGCGGATTATTCGTATTTGATGTTGTCTTCATGTTGATTCTAGGTCAATTCTTAAAACGTGAGCCTTATGTGGAAAATACCGTCAATAAAGGCGACGTAGATTTAACCAATTGGAAATACATTAAAGTGACGTCTGTTTCATTGATTCTTGGTTTAATTGCGCTTTATGCTTTCTTATCACCAGTGGGTATTGCTTCACCAGAGGGTAATCCTATGTTAGTGTTGGAAGTGTATGCGGTATTACAACTCATCGTGTTGATTGTCTTTAGACCAAAAAATGAAAAAACAGAACATCAATTACATCTTTCTAACTAACATTAAGCAGTAGGGCGTACATCACGTACGCCCTTAAAATAGATAAGGATTGTGTATGAACATTATCTATATTTTACTCGACCAAGTGCGTAAAGATATGCTGGGTGCTTATGGTCACCAGATCGTCAAAACCCCGAATATCGACCGTCTAGCTAAAGATGGTGTGCGTTTTAATAACGCATTTACGCCTGCTTCAGTTTGTGGACCCGCACGAACTTCGCTCTTTACTGGTTTAATGCCGTCTACACATGGCATCATTCGTAATGGTGAAAAAGGCGGTACCGGTGAAGTGAGCGAAACCGCACCAAATATCGGTAAACTAGACGGCTATAACACCTATGTTGTGGGGAAATGGCACGTTGGGACAAAATCCGTACCAGAAGATTACGGCATTAAAGGGCATAACTTTGACGGCTATGGTTATCCAGGCAGTGGTGTGTATAAAAATTTAGTGTTCAACCAACCTCCGACACATTCCAATCGTTATAAAGAATGGTTAGATGAAAAAGGTTATGAAATTCCAGAAGTGAGTCGTGCTTATTTCGGTGATAACCCTCATTTACGCGTGCAAGAGCTTTGTGGTTTGCTTTCAGGTACAAAAGAACAAACCATCCCGTATTTCATTATTGATGAAGCGAAAAGCTATATCAGCCAATCGCTCGGTGAAAATAAACCGTTCTTTACATGGATTAATTTCTGGGGGCCGCATACGCCTTGTATCGTGCCGGAACCTTATTATTCCATGTATCGAAAAGAAGATGTAGTGCTAGATGAAAGCTTCTTCAAGCCACTAGCGGGCAAACCAGGACACTATCGTACCATATCTAAAATGTGGGGGATGTGGGAAGCGAGTGAAGATCATTGGAAAGAGGTTATCACCAAATTCTGGGGGTATATTACCCTGATTGATGATGCGATTGGTGAGCTGTTTACTTTCTTAGAAAACAAAGGTATTTATGACCGCACTTTTATTGTGGCAACCGCTGATCATGGGGATGCAATGGGCGCTCATCGAATGATTGAGAAAGGGGAGTTCATGTTTGATACCACCTATAACATTCCGATGATTATCAAAGACCCGAATTCAAATCGTATTAATCAACAAGATGATAATCTTGTCTATCTCCATGATTTAACCTCGACCGTTTATGATCTTGCTAATCAACCTATTCCTCAAGCCTTTGAAGGGGAAAGTATTTTACCGATTGTTCGTCAACATCAAGATAATCAACGCAAAGGGATCTTGGCACAGTTGGCGGGGCATTTCGTTTATTTTGAACAACGCATGTGGCACCGTAAAGACTATAAATTAGTGTTTAATGCATCGGACATTTGTGAGCTTTATGATGTGAAAAATGATCCGGCTGAAATGCATAATTTGTTCTACAAACCAGGATATGAAGCAGTCAAAAAAGAGATGCTAGAAGAAATGCGTCAAGAAATGAAACGCTTAAATGACCCGTTAGAAAACTGGGTATATCGGATTATAAACGAAGTATAAAAACAAAGAAAAAACTGACCGCACTTTTAGGGGCGTTTATGGAAAATTGTTCAATCAAGCCTACTGAGTTATCACATTGTCAGCTCACTGAGTTACATCACTTGCCGAAAGGCTCTTTCTTGTATCAACAAGGTGAGGCAGCACATGAGTTTTATTATGTGCAAGCAGGCTTGATTGGCTTATTTCATACCCTTGAAAATGGCAAGGAAAGCTTGGTGCGGTTATATTCCAAAGGGGATTATTTTGGTTTCCGAACCTTATTCTCCATGACGGATAAACACTATCATTGCAATGCGAAAGTCTTAATTGATGCAGAGATTACTCGCATCAAACCCAATGTAGTGAGCGAGTTTTTTACGCATAATACGGTGATGAGCCAATGTTTACTGCAGATCTTGGCAGATGAACTACGCGAAGCCGAAGAGCGTTTAGCAAAAAGTGCCTATTTGCGCACCTTAGATCGTGTGATGGATAGTTTATATTTCCTCAAACAAAACTTTCCTGATTATAATTGGACGTATCGTGAAATTGCGGAATATGCTGGCTGTGAAACCGAAACCGCCATTCGTATTGCGAAAGAACTCAAACAAAACGGGGCATTTGATCGAATATCAGGTCATAAATAATGTTGTAACAAAGGATGGCTGATGTCTGTTTTTCCACCACAAGCTCATTTTCACTTAATGGCGAAACCAAGCAGTTTTCACTGTAACATTCAGTGTGAATATTGCTTCTATTTGGAAAAATCAGAACAGTTTGGGCAACATGCGCCTTTTATGTCAAAAGACACCTTAAAACATTATGTCAAAAACTATATCCAATCTCACGCCGGCAATGTGGTTGAATTTGCTTGGCAAGGTGGTGAACCCACTCTTTTAGGCTTAGATTTTTATCGAAAAGCCGTTGAATATCAGCAGGAATTTGCTCAAGGTAAACAGATCACAAACGCCTTTCAAACCAATGGTATCGCACTTAATCAGCAATGGGCTGCATTTTTCAAACAGCATCATTTTCTCATTGGACTTTCTATTGATGGTTTAAGTGCTGTGCATAATCGTTATCGAATTTCAGGTAACGGTAATCCCACCTTTGAAAAAGTCGTGAAAGCATTAAATCTGCTGCAAGAATATGGCGTGGAATTTAATACGCTTACCGTCATTAATGATCAAAACTGGCAAAAAGGAAGAGAAACTTATTTAGCACTCAAACAGCTTGGCTCGACTTATATGCAGTTTATTCCTATTGTCGAACGTCATGCACAAACACAATCTGTCACTGATTTTTCAGTACCATCAGAAGGTTATGGACAATTTCTCGTGGATGTCTTTCATGAATGGTATGAGCATGATGTAGGAAAAATTTATGTGTCGCAGTTTGATAATCTGCTTGGGCAGTGGCTTGGTTATCCTTCCACAACTTGCGTTCACCAACCCACTTGTGGGCAATCGCTTGTCACGGAAGCCAATGGCGATGTGTATGCTTGCGATCATTTTGTGTATCCCGAATACAAGGTGGGAAATTTAACTCAACAACCTTTAACCGAGATTATGTTTTCCAGTAAACAACAGCAATTCGGTTTAGAAAAATCACAAAAATTGACCGCACTTTGCCGTCATTGTGAGTTTCGTAAATTCTGTTATGGCGGCTGCCCGAAACATCGTTTTGTTTCTCTCGAAAATGAACCCAATCCACATAATTATTTATGTGCCTCTTACCGTTATTTCTTTGAACAAACGGCACCTTATATGCAAGCCATGGCTCGTCAAATTCGGTTACATCCATCAGCCGCTTAAGGTAGAATAGCGTTTTCTACTTTACGTTTTGATTGATATGAATCCTTGGACATTACTCGCTATTTCGATTTGCCTTGAAATTGTGGCAACGAATTTATTAAAAGTCAGCGATGGCTTTACCAAACTTTTACCTACAATTGGCTCATTAACCTTATATGCCATTTCGTTTTATTTTGTCTCTCTTGTGTTCCGCACCCTTTCCGTGGGCTTGGTTTACGCCATTTGGTCGGGTGTCGGCATTGTTTTGACGGCCATTGTGGCGTATTTCGCTTTTGGTCAGAAAATCGATACCGCTGGGCTGATTGGTATGGCGTTGATTATCAGTGGTGTTTTAGTGATTAACTTGTTTTCTCAAACAGGACATTAATCCTCCAAATGAAATGTGATCAAGCTCACAAATTTTATTTTTTTCAAAATAAAATTATGTTGGCAATCAATTCATCGCTATAATTCTCCGGCATTTTTAACCGCACTTTGTGCAACTTTAAAGGAAATTCTATGAAAAAATTACTTTGCTCATTATTTGCGCTTTCTGCTGTTAGCACAGCAATGGCACAAGAAGTGAATATTAAATTATTAGGTACTTCAGACATTCACGGTCGCGTTGTACCTTGGAGCTATGGCGCAGACGTAGAAGATAAATCTGGTTCTTATGCGCAAATCGCAACTTATGTGAAAGATGTGCGTAAAAACAACAAAAACGTGGTGTTAGTGGATGTGGGCGATGCGATCCAAGATAACCAAGTTGATGTGTTCGCAAAAGATAAAAAATATTACAAAGATCACCCAATTCCAAAAGTATTAAACGAAATGAAATACGATGTTTTCGTACTTGGTAACCACGAGTTTAACTTTGGGATGAAAGCATTAGATGAAATCTTAAAAGACATCAAAGCGAAAAAATTAACCGCAAACTTCTATTATAAGAAAAACGATAAACGTTATATTGATGCGACAACTATCATTGAAAAAGATGGCGTTAAATTAGGTATTATCGGTTTAAGTACCCCAATGTCAGCAAAATTTGAGGAAGACACGGGCAACTTAAAAGACATGAAATTTACTTCACCAACGGAAGAAGCACGTACACAAGTTGAGAAGTTAAAAGCGAAAGGTGTCGATGCAATTATTGTGATCGCTCACATGGGTATTGAGAATGAAAACAAGATTCCTGATACCGGTATGCGTGATGTGATCAATGCAGTAGACGGCATTGATGTGGTCATCGCAGGTCACATGCACAAAGATGTGCCAAGTGAAACCATTAAAAATACCCTTATCACTGAACCACACCGTTACGGTACCGTGGTATCTGAAGTGGATCTCACTTTTGATATCAACGATAAAAAAGAAGTGAAATTGGTGAAGAAAGAATCCAAAACTGTTCCAGTTAAAGAACTTGAAGCAGATAAGAAAATTGCGGAAATCTATAAACCTTATCACGAGAAATTACGTGAATTAAACAACGTGGTGATTGGTCAAACCGAAAACGAAATGGTGCCACAAGAAACCAAACACGGTGTATCTGCTGCATTCTCAAAAGATACTGGTTTATCTTCATTCATTAATGATGTTGAACAACATTACAGTGGTGCAGATGTGGTAACTTTCTCTTTCGATCACCAAAAAGCACGCATGAATAAAGGCGATATCAAGAAAAAAGACATCATCTTTAACTATCGTTATGCTGGCGGTGATGTCACCGTTTATGAAATGACAGGTAAACAATTGAAAGAATATATGGAATGGTCTGCGAACTACTTCGATACTATTCAACCAGGTGACACCGAATATCGTTACAATGCGGAACGTAAAAAATCAAAATATGTGACTTACGACATTTTCGGTGGTGTAAATTACAAAATTGACTTACGTAATCCACAAGGCAGCAAAATCGTTGATTTAACCCTTGCTGACGGCAAACCGGTAACGGATGATATGAAATTAAAAGTGGGTATGAACTCATATCGTTTCGCTCAGTTAAACGGTAAAGGCGGTATTTGGGAAGGCCAACAAATTCCGGTACTTTGGGAATCTAAAGTCGCAATGGGCCGTGAAAAAGGCACAATCCAAAATATGATGATCGATTACATCACCAACGTGAAAAAAGGCAAAATCGATGGTCAATCTCACAACCGTTGGGAAATCATTGGATTAAACTAATCTGTCCTTTTAAAATACGATAAAAACCAACCGCACTTTGAGGCAATTGAATCAAGTGCGGTTATTTTTTTCTTTGTTTTCAGCTAAAACTTGTAAATAATCAAGGTAAAATTGAGCTCAACGTAGTAAACTACAAGCACTTTTATCCTTTAGGAGATGACAAATGAAACCTTATTTAATCGCCCCTTCTATCCTTTCTGCAGATCTTGCTCGTCTTGGTGATGATGTGCAAAACGTGTTGAATGCCGGTGCGGATGTGATTCATTTTGATGTAATGGATAATCACTATGTGCCAAATTTAACCTTTGGCCCAGCCGTGTGTAAAGCTTTGCGTGATTATGGCATTAAAGCACCCATTGACGTGCATTTGATGGTCAAACCGGTCGATCGTATTATTCCTGATTTTGCCAAAGCCGGTGCGGATTACATTACCTTTCATCCTGAAGCCAGTGAACATATTGACCGCTCTTTACAGCTCATTCGCGATCACGGTTGCAAATCAGGTTTAGTGTTTAATCCTGCCACGCCATTAAGTTATTTGGATTATGTATTAGATAAAGTGGATGTGATCTTGTTAATGTCCGTGAATCCAGGATTTGGTGGACAATCTTTTTTACCTTCAACATTGAAAAAATTACAACAAGCACGTCGTTTGATTGATGAAAGTGGTTTAGATATTCGTTTAGAAATCGATGGTGGCGTCAAAGTGGATAATATTGCAGAAATCGCCTCAGCGGGTGCAGATATGTTCGTGGCAGGCTCAGCGATTTTTGGTAAACCAGATTATAAACAAATCATTGATCAAATGCGCATGCAGTTAGCTTCAGTTAAATAGATGGTAGTGAGAATGAAGACTCAATTTAAAGTTATCGGTTTTGATTTAGACGGTACGCTCGTGAATAGCTTGCCGGATTTAGCATTGTCTGTGAATTCTGCTTTAGCAGACTTTGGTTTACCTCAAGCACCAGAAGAGTTAGTGTTAACTTGGATTGGTAATGGGGCACCTGTATTGATTGCTCGTGCTTTAGAATGGGCAAAAGTACAAACAGGTAAAGACTTTTCAGATGCTGAAATGGAGCAAGTGAAAGAGCGTTTTAACGTGTATTACGCGGAGAACCTTTGTAATGTGAGCCGTTTATATCCAAATGTAAAAGAAACATTGGAAACTTTGAAAGCTCGTGGTTATACCTTAGCTGTGGTAACGAATAAACCAACTCGCCATGTTCAGCCGGTATTAGCCGCATTTGGTATCGATCATCTATTCAGTGAAATGCTTGGCGGACAGTCACTACCCGCGATTAAACCACATCCAGGTCCATTGTATTATTTATGCGGTAAATTTGGCGTAGAACCTCGCCAAGTATTGTTTGTAGGTGACTCTCGAAATGACATTCTCGCTGCGCACTCAGCAGGTTGCCCGGTTGTGGGATTAACTTACGGATACAACTACAACATCCCAATTGCTGAATCAAACCCAGATTGGGTGTTTGACGACTTTGCGAAGTTATTAGAAATTCTTTAACCTATCTTAAAGCGTAAAGTGCGGTCAAAAATGACCGCACTTTTTCTTAAACCTCCCACCAAATCAACGCCCATTTGCGTTGTCCGTGCTTTATCGGTTCATTATTTATTTGTTTTTGTTGATAGAATTGAGCCAAATTTTGTTTTTCTTTTTCAGTGAGATTACCGAGAGAAAACTCCACAGAATTTAATAAATCCTCAAAGGTTTCACCTTGGAAATGGCCTGATTCGGTTTCAATAAAACTCACATTCGCGTGAATGCCTTTTTGGTAAAGGCGATTAACTAAATAAATATAAGTTGGGAAACCTACATCATCACGGCCAATAGCTTCAAATACGCCTTCATCGAGAAAATGGCGTTGGGTCACTGAGGTTAAAAAAACGCGTTTTTTCGCTTTGCTTTGTAGCTTTTCAATCATGTCATCCAAATCATCCACAAGCGTAGAACGAGAGGCGAGTATTACATCAGCTTGAGGCACATCATCCCAGTTATCTGACCATGATTTATGTAGAAGGGTAATATTATTCAGTTGATGCTTTTCTTTGTATTGCTGCACCATATCCAACATACCTTGGCTGTAATCGAGAGCATACACGGCTTGGCATTGTTGGGCTAAAGGAATCACAAAGGTGCCGGGGCCACAGCCAATATCTAGCACCGTTTCATTTGGTTGCACATTCATGGCTTTAAGCAACGTCTCGTTATAACGGCTTGGTTTACCCACTAAATTCTCGGCCATTTTAGGGGCTTTTTTATCCCACTTTGTGGGTGGAAGATTATAGTGATTACAGGCTTTTAAATGTTGTTGATAGAGATCGTTGAAATTGATGTCATTGATGATCATAGTGGCGCCCCAAAGTGCGGTTAGTTTTCGGATTGTTTTTAAATTGCTTGATGATTATATGCTTTCTCCCACTGAAAATCATTTGAAAATGATTGACGCAAACGTTTTCGTTTTGGCGTATTTTCCTTTATAATAGCCCGCGATTTTCATCTCAAACACAACTCAAAGGTACCCGTATGTTTCAAACTTTTCGTGGCTCACCCGCCCTTTCTGAATTCCGTATTCAAGGTTTAATGCAAAAATTCCAACAAAATCAATTACCGGTAAAATCGGTTTATGCGGAATATTTGCATTTTGTGGAATTAAATCGACCGCTTGTTAGCGAGCAGGAAGCTAAATTAAAAGCATTGTTACATTACGGTCCAACTCTGGCTGAACATGAAGCCAAAGGCGAAACTTTTATCGTGATTCCTCGCGTTGGCACGATTTCTTCTTGGTCTTCTAAAGCGACGGATATTGCGCATAACTGTGGTTTAAATGAAGTGGAGCGCATTGAGCGTGGTTTGGCATATTATTTTGAGTTAAGCCAACCGCTTGATGAAAAAACAACTGAAAAATTGACCGCACTTTTACATGACCGAATGATGGAAACCGTGGTTCGTCGTCCTGAAGATGCTGAGATCTTATTCCGTCATCAAGATCCGAAACCGTTCAAAACCGTGGATATTTTAAAAGGTGGGCGTGAAGCCTTAGTTACTGCCAACGTAGAATTAGGTTTGGCACTGGCAGAAGATGAAATTGATTATTTGGTGGAAAACTTCACCCAATTAGGACGCAATCCGCACGATATTGAACTTTATATGTTTGCGCAAGCCAACTCTGAGCACTGCCGTCATAAAATCTTTAATGCAGATTGGATTATTGACGGCAAAAAACAGGATAAATCTCTGTTTAAGATGATTAAAAATACCTTTGAGAAAACCCCTGATTTTGTGCTTTCAGCCTATAAAGATAATGCTGCAGTAATGGAAGGCTCAAAAGTCGGCCGTTTCTTTGCGGATCAAGATGGGCAATATCGTTACCATAATGAAGATGCACATATCTTAATGAAAGTGGAAACCCACAACCATCCAACCGCAATTTCGCCATTCCCAGGTGCCGCAACGGGTTCAGGTGGTGAAATTCGTGATGAAGGTGCAACGGGTCGTGGTGCAAAACCAAAAGCAGGTTTAACCGGTTTCTCTGTATCAAACCTTGTCATTCCAAACTTTGAACAACCTTGGGAAAATCCACTTTCTAAACCAAATCGTATTGCTTCAGCCTTAGATATTATGATTGAAGGCCCATTAGGTGGCGCAGCATTTAACAATGAATTTGGTCGTCCGGCATTATTGGGTTATTTCCGTACCTATGAAGAGAAAGTCAACAGCTTCAACGGTGAGGAAGTGCGAGGTTATCATAAACCGATTATGTTAGCCGGCGGTATTGGTAATATTCGCGGCGAACACGTTCAAAAAGGTGAAATTCCAGTCGGTGCGAAATTGATCGTATTAGGCGGCCCAGCCATGAACATCGGCTTAGGCGGTGGGGCAGCGTCTTCGATGGACAGCGGGAAATCAAAAGAAGATTTGGATTTTGCCTCTGTTCAACGTGAAAACCCAGAAATGGAACGCCGCTGCCAAGAGGTGATTGACCGTTGCTGGCAATTAGGCGAAGAAAACCCAATTCTCTTTATTCACGATGTGGGCGCAGGCGGTTTATCCAACGCGATGCCTGAATTGGTGCACGATGGCGAACGTGGTGGTAAATTTGATTTGCGTTCCATCCTTTGTGATGAGAAAGGCATGTCGCCATTAGAAATTTGGTGTAACGAATCGCAAGAACGTTATGTCTTAGCGGTTGCGCCAGAAAAACTCGAATTATTTACCGCACTTTGTGAACGTGAGCGCGCGCCATTTGCGGTCATTGGTGAGGCAACAGAAGAGAAACATTTAACCTTGCACGATAGTCATTTCAACAATAACCCAATTGATTTGCCAATGAATGTGTTATTAGGCAAAACCCCGAAAATGACACGTGAGGTTTCGTCAAAAACTGTCGAAAATCGACCGCTTGCAACGGAAAATATTCAATTAAAAGAAGCGTTTCATCGCGTATTACGTTTACCGGTGGTGGCAGAAAAAACCTTCTTAATCACTATTGGTGACCGTTCGGTAACAGGTATGGTGGCGCGTGATCAAATGGTCGGCCCATGGCAAATTCCAGTGTCTGACGTAGCCGTCACAACTGCATCATTAGACAGCTATCACGGCGAAGCCATGGCAATGGGCGAACGTGCACCAGTAGCATTATTAGACTTTGGGGCATCTGCACGTTTAGCGGTGGCTGAATCCATTACCAACATTGCGGGTACCAACATTGGTGATATTAAACGCATCAAACTTTCTGCAAACTGGATGTCTGCAGCGGGTCATGGTGGTGAAGATGCCGGCTTATATGAAGCGGTGAAAGCCGTCGGTGAAGAGCTTTGTCCTGCATTAGGCATTACCATTCCAGTGGGTAAAGACTCTATGTCGATGAAAACCACTTGGGAAGAAAACGGTGAGAAAAAATCTGTCACCGCTCCGCTTTCTTTAGTGATTTCATCTTTTGCGCGCGTGGAAGATGTCCGCAAAACTGTGACACCTCAATTACGCACCGACAAAGGCGCAAGCCGTCTATTGTTAATTGATTTAGGCGAAAGAAAAAACCGCTTAGGTGCGACCGCACTTGCGCAAGTGTATAAACAATTAGGCGATAAACCTGCCGATGTGGTGAACGTAGCTAAACTGAAAAACTTCTTCGATGCAATGCAAGCATTAGTGGCAGAGCGTAAATTATTGGCTTACCACGACCGTTCAGACGGTGGTTTAATTACTACGCTTGCAGAAATGGCATTTGCGGGTAACTGTGGCGTAGATGTGGATATTTCAGCCTTAGGCGACAATGATTTAGCCGTGTTATTCAATGAAGAATTAGGTGCGGTAATCCAAGTATCAGAAAGTGAATTAAGCGCCGTACGTGAGGTATTAAAAGCCCATGATTTGCTTGGCTTAACTTATGAACTCGGTTCTGTAAGTACAGAAGATCGTTTTGAAATCACGCGTGGTAGCAAAAAACTATTAAGCGAAAAACGCTCTGAATTACGCGGCATTTGGGCGGAACTCACTCACCAAATGCAACGCTTACGCGATAATCCAGAATGTGCCGACCAAGAATTTGAAGCGAAAAAAGCAACAGACAACAAAGGTTTATCTGCTCACTTAACTTATGATGTGAATGAGGATATTGCTGCACCTTACATCAGCAAAGGCGTGAAACCAAAAGTAGCCGTATTGCGTGAACAAGGCGTAAACAGCCACGTTGAAATGGCAGCGGCTTTTGACCGTGCAGGCTTTGCGGCGATAGATGTCCATATGAGTGATTTAATGACGGGCCGTTACAACTTAAACGACTTCAATGCGATGGTGGCCTGTGGTGGTTTCTCTTACGGTGACGTATTAGGTGCAGGTGGTGGCTGGGCGAAATCCATTTTGTTTAACCCACAATTACGCGATCAATTCAGCCAATTCTTCGCCAATGAAAACACCCTTTCATTAGGCGTATGTAACGGCTGTCAATTTATCTCCACCCTGGCGGAAATTATCCCTGGTGCAGAAAACTGGCCACGTTTCGTGCGTAATAAATCAGAGCGTTTTGAAGCGCGTGCCGCGATGGTGAAAATCAATGACACCAACTCATTGTGGTTTAAAGGCATGGCAGGTTCACATATGCCGATTGCGGTTTCTCATGGTGAAGGTCGCGTAGAATTCAAAACACCTGAAAATTTGACCGCACTTCAAGCGCAAAACTTGATTGTAGCACAATATATCGACAGCCATTTGAATGTAACAGAAACCTATCCTGCCAACCCGAATGGTTCGGCATTAGGGATTACTGCAATTTCTAACGTGGATGGCCGTATCGCTGCGATGATGCCACACCCAGAGCGTGTATTCCGTGCCGTGAGCAACTCATGGTATCCAGAAGATTGGTCTGAAGATGGTGCTTTGATGCGAATTTTTAGAAATGCGAGAGTGAATTTCAAATAATGTGAGATTGCTCACAGAAAATTAATCAAAAATAAGAGATACTACTAAATTGGTATCTCTTTTTTATTGCGTAAACCTGAGTAATAAAAAAATGCCAACAATATTAGAGAGTAATATTGTAAATAATTTATATAAAAATTCTTGGACATTATGTCCGTAATATCAATTGAACTATATGAGGAGTTCTACATGAGTGCATTAGTTACATTGCTAGCTAATATCGTTGCGCCATTGCAACGTCAATTTATTAACTTTATCCGTATTGCGATTTGTGTGGTGATGGTTTGGATTGGAGGTTTAAAAGTTTGCCAATATGAGGCAGATGGTATTGCACACTTTGTGTCAAATAGTCCTTTCTTAAGTTTCCTTTACAAAAACGGTGCAAATGAAGTGACAAATGATAAGGGTGTTTTAGTAAAAGAATATACCTTATATAAAAACCCTGAAGGCAAAATGGTCGCAAAAAATATCGAATGGCATAAAGCCAACGGCACCTACACAGCTTCTTATATTATTGGCGCAATCATTGTGACAATTGGTATTTTAGTATTAGCGGGCATTTGGTCTCCAACATTAGGTTTATTCGGAGGCTTACTCACCTTTGGTATGTCGATAGTCACGCTGTCGTTCCTGATATTTACGCCAGAAACCTGGGTGCCGAATTTAGGTGGAGACTTCCCAACACCTAATTATGGCTTCCCATATCTCTCAGGTGCTGGCCGACTCGTGATTAAAGATATTATTATGATGGCGGGCGGCTTAGTTGCTGCAGCAGAATGTGCGAAACGCTATTTAGAGAATAAAAAGCAGTTTGCTTAATTGCGTTATTTTAGAAGGCTTGCTGGGATAAATGGCAAGCTTTTTTATATTAAATATTAATACTATAAATTTTAATAATATGAAGAAAATCACAATTTAATTAATTACAATAGATAAAGATTCTAAAAGTATAACGTTATCTAAATAAAGCAAGGTTATTTTCATTCTATCAATACAAAAAAATAATAAAGGAAAAAATATGAAAGCTAAGGAATTATTATGTGAGGGCGGACAGCTTAACCATAAAACTAGAACCGTTAAAGATCTAATTCGTTTTATTTCCACACGAGAGAATAAAGACACATCTAATTATTCTCTTTTTCTTGGTGCAGGAGCCTCAAAGAGCTCTGGAATCAGTACTGCATCAGAATTAATTGATATATGGAAAAAAGAATTATATGAGCGTTTTGAAGAAAAACAATTTGAGCAAACTGATGAATATAAAAATATTGAACAGTATTTTGAGTATAAACACTCCAGTTGGTTTAACTCAGTTAATCCTTATTCATCATTATTTGAAAAAAAATTTGATTTACCTGCTCAGCGTAGGAAGTTTGTAGAGCAACAAGTTGGTAATAAATTACCTTCTATAGGGTATGCATATTTAGTTTCTCTTGTTGAAAAAGGGTTTTTTAATACTATTTTTACAACAAATTTTGATGATTTATTAAATGAATCTTTTTATCAGTTATCTAGTACTAGACCAATAGTATGCGCACATGACTCTTCTGTTCATTCTATTTCAATTACTTCAAAAAGACCAAAAATACTAAAGTTACATGGGGATTATTTGTTTGAAAATATTAAAAGTACATTAAGAGAAACTGAATCTTTAGAGCAGAATATAAAAGACAAGTTAATTGAATTTTGTAAGGAATTTGGTCTGATAATATTAGGATATTCAGGAAGTGATAGATCTATTATGGATGTTTTAGAATACCTGGTAAAAACAGATAATTATGTAAAGAATGGGGTGTATTGGTGTTTTAGGAAAGAGGATGAGATTAATCAAAGTGTAATGAATCTTTTATGGAAAGATAGAGTTTATCCAATAATTATAGATGGATTTGATGAGTTTTTTGCATTGTTATACGGTGAGCTAGCTGGTGGTGAGTACGGAAAATTATTTAATTCTAATAAAGAGTCTCAGCGAGATAAAATAATATCTAAAATTATAGATAATTTTTCAATATCAGATAATGAGATCATAAAAAGAGAGCTTGAAGAATTACACAAGAGTAGAGATAAAGTTGATATATCTAATTTTTTAAATATTAAAAGCAGTGATAAATCTAAGGAAAAAATTAGTCTTAAAAATTTTAGAAATCTATTAGAAGTATCTGAGATAGCAAAATCAGATCCTAGTGAAGCTTATTTATTATGCGAAAGATATTTTAATGAACTAAATGTTAAGGATGATCAAGATATATATATAAAGAGACTAATTGATCTTGCATTAATCTCAAATAAGAAGAGCCAGGCTATGCATTGGGCTAATGAATTAATTAATTTAGATCAATTTTGTGACGAATACTATTTAATAAAGTTAAGTTTAATCAGTGATTCAAGTGAGAGAGAGCAGTTCCTTAGTGATTCTATAATAAAATTAAGTAATTCTTATTCTTTATTAAATAAGCAAAGTGATTTGTATTTCTCAATGATGAGTAGTGATTCGTCTTTAAATTACTATTCTGATATAGATAAGAATATTAAGTTAAGCTTGAAACTAAATCCTTCTCTTTATAATAAGGCTTATTTGCAAAAACATAAATTACTTACGGATAGATTGAGTAAAGAAACTAAAGATATAGATAAATATAAGTCAGAAATCGATGAATTAATTAAATTTATGGAATCATCAAATAAGAGTAACATGAATTATATTCTAGTTAGATCTTTAGATGCAGAGAGAATATCAAAGGAAAATCATACTATCGAAACTGTTAATGATATTATTTCAATACGAGATAAAAAAGAAAGAGCCGCGAAAGAAAGAATTAATGAAATTATATCAAATTTACTTGAGAGAAGTCTATCATTTGAAGATTCTAATGGATATGGGGACACCCATAAGAATTTTTATGATTCTATTAAAGAAGATAACTTAGAAGAATATACAGCAAGGACTTTTATTCATAAATCTTTTTATGATTTCTTTTATAATAAAAATATTGATTTAGCTAAGAAGTATTTAAGGCTTGCAATGAAAAAAGAGGATATCAATGATGAATTAGAATTAATTTTAGATGCATCATCAATTATTGACATTGAGTTCTTAAAAGAAATAGAGTCCTATATAGAGGATATTAAATATGGATTAAAACAAAAATATTATTTTGGGTTAAAAGAAAAAATTTTTTCTATAAAAAATGATTTTAATAACGCTTTATCATCTGTTGAGTTGCAAAGACAGCATGATGGAGATTTTATAGAGTATTTAATATCGAAAACATATTATTTGTTAAAGTTAGGAAGGTATCAAGAGGTTATAAATGTTTTTAATGAAAATAAAAAAGAATTCAAATCAAGTGAGTGTGATGTCATTGAAATAAATTATCTTATTGCTAAAAGACATTTGGAAGGTGGTTTAGATGAGAATAAATTTAACGATATTAATTCTAGAACGAAGGATAAACAATTAAAGATAGCAACATCTATTTTACTTAGAAATAAACAAGAACAAGGTTATTGCGAATTAAGAAAATTAATTGAGAAAAATCCAAGAGCATATTATAGTATTAAGAACTGGGTGTTTATTGATGATAAGAGAATATCAAGTTTTAATCCTCAATTAGATATTAAAGTCACTTCATAATAAGTAAGCTTTATAGGGTCTACCTAGTTAGGTGATAAAGATTGATGGTAATCAATAATAGTTCAAAATAACGCTATCTCTGAAAGAGTAACATACATCGACTACTATCTAAAAAGTCACTCTGATTTATTTTAAATACTTAAACTAATAAAAAGCGGTCAAAAATCACAACGAATTTTGACCGCTCTTTTTATTACTTTTACTTACGTATTATTTTTGTTTTTTCAAAAACTCAACGCCAGTATCTGGGAAGTCGGTGAATACACCGGTTGCGCCAGATTTATTTAATAACGCATCGTACATTTGATTTACGTCAGTGAAGAATTCAGGTAATGCATCTTTACGCACGGTGTATGGGTGTAATTCCACTTTGTATTGTGCAAGTTCTTTCACTAATGGAGTGTACACGATGTTACCTGGTTTAGATTTTTCTTTATCCACTAACATGTACCAGCCTGGGCCTACACCATCAGCATATTTTACCACTTCTGCCATTGCGCCTGGTTTGAACATCCAATCGTAATCGTAGTTCACCCATTTTCCTTTCGCATCTTTTTCTTCAGTTTCATGCCAGTCGGTGTATGCCACTAATTGAACAAGTTTTAAATCCATGCCCATTTTTGGTAGCAATTCGTTTTTGATACGTTTTAACTCATTGAAGTCGAAGGTTTGTAAGTAAACCATGTCAGATTTCTTGTCGTAACCGTATTTTTTCAACACTTTAAGGGTCTCAACTGCAATGTCTTTGCCATTTTGGTGGTGGAACCAAGGTGCTTTGATTTCAGGATAGATACCCACTTTTTTACCAGTCGATTTTTCTAAACCTTGGATGAATTCTAACTCATCTTCAAAAGTATGGATTTTGAAGTGGGATTTCCAAAGTGGGAAACGGCCTGGATATACTGCAACTTGTTTGCCATCTTTGGTTTCAAAGTTTTCAGTCATATTTAAACTTTGAATTTCTTTTAAGGTGAAGTCGATTACATAGTAACGACCATCTTTACGATGACGATTTGGGAATTTTTTCGCCACGTCAGTTAAGCCATCTAAGAAGTGGTCATGGATAACCACTAAACGACCATCTTTTGTCATCGCTAAGTCTTGTTCTAAGTAGTCTGCATGTTGTGCAAATGCAAGCGCTTTAGACTCAAGTGTATGCTCTGGTAAGTAACCACTTGCACCGCGGTGAGCAATGATAATTTTGTCTGATTTCATAGTGTCCACAGAAGAGTGTGCGCTACATCCTGCAAGTACGCCTGCAGCTAATAAAGAAAGCGCTAAAGTTTTGAGTTTCATTGTGTGTTCTCCTTGATTTACTTATTACATCTTGGTTTCATGTCGTAAAAATAGATTTCACTAATTTCACGGTCATATCCTGGATAAAATCCTTTTGGCATCCCTAACACAATTTGTTTGCCTCGGTTTGCATGGATAAGTAGTTGTTTCGTTTTTGGATTCACATTCAATCCTTCGACTTCGCCGACATCTCGAATATCATCCAATGTTTTTTCTAAAACAACTCGAGCTTCATTATTTTTATCTGAGATTTCTACACGATAAATATGATCGGGTTCTTTTTCATCTGCCGTACCGTCATCAGCGGTGACATAGAGATCGCCGTTGTAGGCATAAACCCCTTGAATCCATTGTGGAACAGGTTGTAAATGCACTTTACGTTTATATTTACCTGTTGAAAGATCATATTCATATAAATAACGGCCACTTTCCTCACCAACCCAAGATGCCATCCAAACTGAATTGTGAACGGTATCTACGGTGATGCCGGAAACTTCGACTTGACCTGACTCAGGATTAAAATCAACTGATCTTTTTAATGCGAGGGTTTCGGGATCATGAATCGCAATTTGAATATTTTTACCTACGCCAGCATCAAACCATTCGGAGGAAACATAAAGTTCATTGTTGTAGATATCAATGTCGCCAATGTGATTGGCTTCCTTTTGGTAGCCGACAAAAGGATCTTTATTTTCTTTAATCAGTTTTCCATCCATATCGTATTTGGCGAGTGTTTTACTGCCCGATACATATAAATATTTACCATCAGTGGTAATGCCTTGACGTCCGTTGACTTCGAGCACCTTGTCTAATTTATAAGTATAAGCGGGGAGTGCTGAACGATAGGGAGCCTCACAAGTTTGATCGGCTAACGCTACATTTGCCATAACTGCCGCGCCTAACATAATGGTTAATTTATTCAATTTCATCACATTATCTCCTTTTAAAGTGCGGTTAAAAATTCAGTTGTTTTTTGTAATAAAAAAGGCGGCAAGCCTTCGCCTGTCGCCTTTAATTTATAGATTATTTAGTACCGTAGGTATCGCCTAATTTAGCTTTATGTTTACCTTCTTCAACCATTACGATGAAGAGTAATAACACCGCTAAGATACCACCGCCGATCATGACGTAGAAACCGCCGTCCCAGCCGTAGTGTTGTGCTGCCCAACCGATAACAGCTGAAGCTGACACAGTACCACCTAAGTAACCGAATAAACCGGTGAAACCTGCTGCTGTACCTGCTGCTTTTTTCGGTGCAAGCTCAAGCGCGTGTAAGCCGATTAACATTACAGGGCCGTAGATTAAGAAACCGATTAAGGTCATTAATACGAAGTCAGTTAATTGATATGGGTTTTCATACCAAGCTGCGTAGTTTGCAAGCTCTGCTTCAGGTGTAGCTGGGTTCATCCAGTATGCTACTACTGCTAAAGTAGTTAAGATCATGAAGATGAAACCGGTTAAACCACGTTTACCTTTGAATACATGGTCAGATACCCAACCACAAAGTAATGTACCTGGAACCGCTGCTAATTCATAAATGGTGTATGCCCATGCGGTACCTTTGATGTTGAAGTGTTTTACTTCACTTAAGTAAACCGGAGACCATTTTAATACGCCGTAGCGGATTAAGTATACGAATACGTTAGCAATCGCGATGTACCATAACAATTTGTTTTTCAATACATAGGTTACGAAGATTTCTTTTGTACTTAAATCGTTTTCGTAAGTTTTTTCGTTATAGTCATCTGGGTAGTCATTACGCCATTTTTCGATTGATGGTAAACCACAAGATTGCGGAGTATCACGCATGACGAAGTAAACTGGAATTGCACAGATCATTGCTGCAATACCCGGATAGTAGAGGGATTGTTGCCAAATGTCTTTTGCTTGTGCTTCGATACCATGAGTGCTGAAGAACACTGCACTTGCCAATAGCACCATTGCACCCGGCATCATACCACCGATGTTGTGCGCGGTATTCCAGATAGATACGATAGTACCGCGTTCTGATTTAGACCACCAGTGTACCATTGTACGACCACATGGAGGCCAACCCATACCTTGGAACCAACCATTTAAGAAGATCATTACCCACATGATGCCAATGCCTGAGGTTGCCCATGGGAATAAACCCATCATGGTCATACAAAGACCAGAAAGCAATAAACCAAATGGTAAGAATACGCGAGGGTTCGAACGGTCAGACATACCTGCCATTACGAACTTAGATAAACCGTAGGCAAGACCAGCTGCTGAGCCGATAACACCTAGTTCCGCTTTTGAGTACAAGCCAGCTTGAATTAAACCGGGTTGTGCTAAGTCAAAGTTTGCACGTACAAAATAGTAAGCGGCATAACCAAAGAAGATCCCTGCAAACACTTGCCAACGTAAGCGTTTATACGTGGAATCAATTTTCTCCGCAGGAAGTTCCGCAATATGCGGTGCGGGTTTAAATGGTCCAAACATAATTTTTCTCCAAAATCATTTTAATTATGAGTCCACCCCGATAATGGGGATAGCGTGCATGATAAAATAAAAATAGAAATTAAAAAGAGAAATAATTCAAAAATGTGATGTATTTCACAAAAAAAATTTTAACAAATGAGCGAATACGAAAATTATGTGATCTACTTCACAAAATGACTTTCTTTTTCGCTCAAAATGTTGTGAATTTAACCGCTCTCCCATACAATAGCCGAAGACTTCGTAACAGTTTTTACGTTTCTTTTTATTAATATTTTGGCTTTGGGGGTAACAATGGGATTATCGCCTAATATGTATCGTGATGCGGGTGATTTTTCACCTATCTCGACGGATGTGATTATCATTGGTGGTGGTGCAACAGGTGCGGGTATTGCTCGTGACTGCGCATTACGCGGAATTAACTGTATTTTATTAGAGCGTCGTGATATCGCGACAGGTGCAACAGGTCGTAACCACGGTTTGTTACATAGTGGTGCGCGTTATGCCGTAAACGATCAGGAATCAGCAGAAGAATGTATTAAAGAAAATAAAATTCTGCGCAATATCGCTCGTCACTGTGTGGATGAAACAGAAGGTTTATTTATCACCTTACCTGAAGATTCCCTTGATTATCAAAAAACGTTCATCGAAAGTTGTACCAAATCCGGCATTGAGGCAGTCGCCATTGATCCTAAACTAGCCAAAATTATGGAACCATCGGTAAACCCTGATTTAGTCGGTGCTGTTGTTGTGCCAGATGGTTCAATCGATCCTTTCCGTTTAACAGCCTCCAATGTGATGGACGCCACCGAAAATGGCGCGAAAATGTTCACTTATTGCGAGGTGAAAAACTTAATTCGTGAAGGTGGCAAAGTAATCGGTGTAGATGTTTACGATCACAAAAATCGCGTAAATCGCAAATTCTTTGCGCCATTAGTCGTCAATGCAGGTGGTATTTGGGGACAAGGCATCGCAGAATATGCGGATCTTAAAATCAAAATGTTCCCAGCGAAAGGCGCGTTACTTGTAATGGGGCACCGCATCAATAAAATGGTCATTAACCGTTGTCGTAAACCAGCGGATGCGGACATTCTTGTACCAGGTGATACCATTTGTGTTATTGGCACAACTTCTAGCCGTATTCCTTACGATCAAATCGACAATATGGAAGTGACCCCTGAAGAAGTGGATATCCTTTTCCGTGAAGGGGAAAAACTGGCTCCAAGTTTGCGTCATACTCGCGTATTACGTGCTTATGCTGGCGTACGTCCGTTAGTCGCGTCTGATGATGACCCATCTGGTCGTAACGTGAGTCGTGGTATCGTGTTACTTGACCACGCAGAGCGTGATGGCTTAGACGGCTTTATCACTATCACTGGCGGTAAATTAATGACTTATCGCTTAATGGCTGAATGGGCAACGGATCTTGTTTGTAAAAAACTCAACAAAACAGCACGTTGTACGACTGCAGAGCGTCCATTACCAGGTTCAAGTGAAAGCCGTGCAGAAACCAATCAGAAAGTCATTTCTCTTCCAAGTACGATTCGTTATTCAGCCGTATATCGTCATGGTTCTCGTGCTACTCGCTTATTAGATAAAGAACGTCTCGATCGTTCAATGGTGTGCGAATGTGAAGCAGTAACAGCAGGTGAAGTACGTTATGCTGTTGATGAATTAAATGTGAACAACTTAGTGGATTTACGTCGTCGTACTCGTGTGGGGATGGGGACTTGCCAAGCTGAGCTTTGCGCATGCCGTGCGGCGGGCTTAATGAACCGTTTTGAAGTGGCAACACCTCGTCAATCAACCACACAATTAACCTCCTTTATGGAAGAGCGTTGGCGCGGTATTGAACCTATTGCATGGGGCGAAGCGATTCGTGAAGCGGAATTTACTTCATGGATGTATGGCAGTGTGTTGGGCTTAAATGATGTTCAACCGCTTGAAGCAGACAAACAGCAAGGGACGGATAACAATGAATTTTGATGTAGTGATTATTGGTGGTGGCCTTGCAGGTTTAACTTGCGGCATCACCCTACAAGAACAAGGCAAACGTTGTGTCATTATTAATAACGGCCAAGCGGCGATTGATTTTGCATCTGGCTCATTGGATTTATTAAGCCGTTTACCAAATGGTGCGTTTGTTAAAAATATTCCTGAAAATTTGACCGCGCTTTCCGCTCAATTACCACAACACCCTTATAGCATTATGGGAGCTGAACGTGTATTAGCGAAAGCGCAAGATTTTGAAAAATTAGCGGAATCGTTAAATTTAGATTTAATTGGCTCAAGTGCAGAAAATCATCTTCGCGTAACGGGTTTAGGTAGCTTACGTGGTGCATGGCTTTCACCAAATAGTGTGCCAACTGTACAAGGCGAAACCCCATTTCCGTATAAAAAAATTGCGGTTTTAGGCATTGAAGGCTATCACGATTTCCAACCAGAATTATTGGCGGATAACCTTACACTTAATCCACAATTTGCACATTGTGAAGTGAAAACGGGCTTTTTAAATATTCCAGAATTAGATCAGTTACGTGCCAATTCCCGTGAATTCCGCAGTGTAAATATTGCACAAGTTTTAGAATATAAACTGAAATTTGATGATCTGGTGGCTGAAATGAAAGAAGTCGCGAAAGGTACAGAAGCGATTTTCTTACCAGCTTGTTTCGGTCTAGAAAATCAAGAGTTTATGGAGTCACTTCGCAAAGCAACAGGCTTACCATTATTTGAATTACCAACCTTACCGCCTTCTTTATTAGGTATGCGTCAACGTATTCAATTACGTCATCGTTTTGAGAAATTAGGTGGACTCATGATGAATGGTGACAGTGCATTAAAAGCGCATTTTCATGGTAACAAAGTTCGCGCCATTCAAACGCGTTTGCACGAAGAGGAAGAAATCACGGCAGAGTATTTTGTCTTAGCGTCAGGCAGCTTCTTCAGTAAAGGTTTAGTTTCGGAATTCGATAAAATCTACGAGCCCGTATTTCATTCTGACATCATCGGTGTGGAAGGCTTTAAAGATACCGATCGTTTTACTTGGACAGATCATCGTTTCTCTAATCCACAACCGTACCAATCTGCAGGTGTGGTGATTAATGCACAATGCCAAGTCCAAAAGGGCGGTCAATTTTTAACGAATTTATATGCAGTAGGTAATGTGATTGGTGGTTTTAATGCATTAGAACTCGGTTGTGGCTCAGGCGTGGCAGTGGTAACAGCGCTTGCTGTTGCTGATGAAATTCTTCACAACACACATTAAGGAGGCGTTATGAACATTCAACAATTAATTGAAAATGCAAAACAATCCCTTAATGCGCCACAACACCATCATGTATTTGATGAAAGTTTTGAGAGCTGTATTAAATGTACGGCGTGTACAGCAGTATGCCCGGTTTCGCGTCAAAATCCAAACTATCCAGGTCCAAAACAATCAGGTCCGGATGGTGAGCGTTTACGCTTAAAATCAGCTGAGCTTTATGATGAAGCATTGAAATACTGCACTAACTGTAAACGTTGTGAAATTGCATGTCCGTCTGATGTGAAAATCGGTGACATTATCGTTCGTGCAAGAAACAAATACCTTGCTCAACAACACAAGCCAGCAGTGCAAAAATTACGTGATGCGATTTTAAGTAACACCGATATTATGGGTTCACTGAATACACCGCTAGCCCCAATTGTGAATACGATTACGGGCTTGAAAGCGACAAAATTTGTGTTGGAAAAAGCGTTAAAAATCAGCCGTCATCGCACCTTACCAAAATATTCCTTTGGTACGTTCCGTAGCTGGTATATGAAAAAAATGGTGGAAAGCCAACAAAAATTCGAACGCAAAGTGGCGTATTATCACGGTTGTTATGTGAACTACAATAATCCGCAATTGGGTAAAGAATTTATCCAAGTGTTCAATGCTATGGATATTGGCGTGGTGTTATTGGAAAAAGAAAAATGCTGTGGCTTACCATTAAGTGTGAACCAATTCCCAGAACGCGCGAAAAAAATCGCACAATTTAACACTGATTACATTAGCAAAATGGTGGATGAAAATGGCTTAGATGTGATCAGTGAAGCATCAAGTTGTTCCCTAAATTTACGTGATGAATATCATCATATTTTAGGTATCGACAATGCGAAAGTTCGTCCGCATATTCACATGGTGACACCATTCTTATATCAACTCTTTAAAGAAGGTAAAACCTTACCACTTAAACCGTTGAAATTGCGTGTGGCTTATCACACTGCATGTCACGTGGATAAAGCAGGCTGGGCACCATACACCTTGGAAGTGTTAAAACAAATTCCAGGGTTAGAAGTGGTGATGTTACCATCACAATGTTGCGGTATCGCAGGGACATACGGTTTCAAAGAAGAAAACTACGAGGTTTCCCAATCTATCGGTAAAAACTTATTCGATAACATCAATGCAGGCGGATTTGATTACGTGATCTCTGAATGCCAAACTTGTAAATGGCAGATCGATATGTCATCTAACGTGACTTGTATCCATCCATTAACGTTATTGTGTATGTCGATGAATCAAGCTTAGTGAAAAGAGCGGAAACTGATAAAAAAGTGACCGCTCTTTTTGTTATTCAATCCAATATGGAGAATTAATTATGCAAAAAATCTTCAAGGTTTCCTTACTTGCTGTACTTTCATCTCTTGCAGCAAACAGCTTTGCCAGCACGGCAGAAGTGAAAGTGCTTGAGCCGCAATTAAATTATCAACAACTTCTTACTCAAAGACAGGTTGTGGATGAGTTGCTTGAACAAGCAGTGAAAATCCAAAACTCACCGGCTCGTGTTTCAAATGCAGGTTTTACCGCGAAACTTCCTTCCAATATGGAGCGTATTGCGGATCTTTTATTAGAAGCGTATAAGCTTGAGCCTTATCGTGTAGATTTTTTGTTTGGTGCAGCGAATGCCAATATTTATAACGGCAATACAGATAAAGCCATTGAGCTTTACCAAAAAGTGCTTGATGTAGCCCCAGATGATGTGAAAGCTCATACTTACTTGGCTGCATGGAATCGTTTTAAAGGCAATCAAGCGGAAGCGACAAAACATTTAGATCGCTTAAAACAACTTTCCCCAGAAAGCGCAAGTAAATTAGAAAAAGTCTTTGCAGTGATTGATAAAGCGGCTAATCAGCCAATTACCGATAAACTCGAAACCAAGTTACCAGAGCAATCGGCGATTATTACGTTGGGATACGCCTTAAATCCAGATGGCAGCATGCATGACATTTTGGTGCAACGTTTAGAGAAAACCTTAGAAATTGCGAATCAAAATCCAGATGCGTTAATTATTGTGACGGGCGGGGTGCCACAAAACAATAAAACCGAAGGGGATTTAATGAAGCAATGGTTAATTGAGAAAGGCGTGGATGCAAGCCGTATTTATTCGGATAACTATGCGCGTTCAACAGTCGAAAATGCACTTTTCTCTCGTTACTCTTTAGCGAAACACAAAATCAAACATGCCGTGTTGATTAGCTCAGGTAGTCATGTTCGTCGCGGACAAGCGTTATTTGAAATTGCGACGCAAGAATCCGGTCCACAAGGTCTTGTGATTGAAACAGTTGCTGCGTTAGATAAACCGTTAGATCAATTACAAAAAATTACGGAGAAAGACTTACTGGGTATTTATCGCGACAGCTTAAAAACAATGGGATTGCCAATGTTTAACAGTGGTGCATTACAAGATTAATTAATTTCATAAAAACAAAAGTGCGGTGAAATTTCACCGCACTTTTTATTTTCTCTTTCGATTAAAGAATATGTTGATATTGTTCTAACATTTCTTTTGGCCATACGCTTGATTGCACTTCACCAATGTGTTTTTTGTGAAGTAAAAGCATTGCCATACGAGATTGACCGATACCACCACCGATGGTGAGAGGTAATTTGCCGTTTAATAAATCTTGGTGCCAATCCATTTTTAAGCGATCTTCATCACCGGTTAAACCAACTTGTAAACGTAATGCAGATTCATCTACACGAATACCCATTGAAGAAAGCTCAAACGCTTTACCTAACTCAGCGTTCCACACCAAAATATCACCGTTTAAGCCTTTGTAGCCGTTTTCTGATTCAGTTGTCCAGTCATCGTAGTCAGGTGCACGACCATCATGAGGTTTGCCGTCTGATAATTTGCCACCGATACCGATTAAGAACACGGCGCCATATTCTTTACAAATCGCATTTTCACGCTCTTTGCTTGAAAGATCTGGGTAGCGTTTCACTAAGTCTTCACTGTGAATGAAGGTGATTTCTTTTGGTAAGCTTGATGGGATATCAAAGCGCGCTTCTACTGCTAATTCAGTTAAACGGATTGCACGATAAATAGAACGTACCGTTTCTTTTAGATAAGCATAGTTACGACGACCTTCAGGAATCACTTTTTCCCAGTCCCATTGGTCCACATAAACAGAGTGAGTTTGATCCAATGAATCTTCGTCTGGACGTAATGCTTTCATGTGAACAAATAAGCCTTCCCCTTCTTTGAAGTGGAAACGTGCAAGAGTATGACGTTTCCATTTAGCCAATGAGTGAACCACTTCATAAACCGCATTTGGGATACATTTCACGTTTACTTGAACTGCTTTCTCAATACCCGATAAGTTATCTTGCATACCATTGCCAACTTCACTCAGGATTGGACCTTGCACTTCGATGATTCCAAGTTGTTCAATTAAGTTTTGAGTAAAGGTGTTCTTCACAAAGCTGATTTCTTGTTGTTGTAAAATAAACGTCTTTTTCATATTTATCCTTCTTTTTATAATAACTGGTAAGATTTGTTGTGCATTATTCAATAAAATTGCAATTTGCTTCAAGTAATTTCTTTACATTGTTTTAAATGTTGAATATTATCAAAAATAAAGAAAATATTTTAAAAAAGATCTAACAGGGGGTGTTTTATGCACAATATCGATACGCTTGATCGACAAATTCTCCGAGTACTGACAAAAGATGCCCGTACACCTTATGCGGAAATGGCAAAAAGCTTTGGTGTGAGCCCGGGTACGATTCATGTTCGTGTAGAGAAAATGCGTCAGTCTGGTTTGATTGAAGGCACAAAAGCGATTATTGATGAGCGTAAGTTGGGCTATGATGTGTGTTGCTTTATTGGCATTATTTTGAAAAGCGCAAAAGATTACGAAAAAGTGATTAAAAAGCTCGAAACTTTTGATGAAGTGGTGGAAGCCTATTACACCACAGGTAACTATTCCATTTTTATTAAAGTGATGACGCACACCATTGCTGAATTACATTCTGTGTTGGCGACTAAGATTCAGCTGATTGATGAAATTCAATCGACGGAAACCCTGATTTCCATGCAAAATCCTATTTTACGAGACATTAAACCTTAATATTATCGAAACAATAAAGGCGTGTTTGATACACGCCTTTTGATTTTTTAATTAACGATAACGATCGAGGAATTTGTAATAGAGTACGCCGATCTTGGTGGCTAAGTTTTTGAGGCGTTTGCCACCGTAAAACGATGGGACTTTCAGTTCTTCAAAAATTCTCAAACGTTCGTCATTGCCTAAAATCGCTTCTGCAATAATGCGTCCAGCGAGCCCTGTTAGTGCGACGCCATGACCTGAATAACCTTGCGCAAAGTAAATATGCGGTGAGATACGACCAAAATGCGGGCTTGAATTCAATGTCATATCAATCGGTCCCGCCCAGCCATAGTCAATTTTGACATTTTCTAATTGTGGGAAGACACGCAACATATTGCCACGCATAATTTGCACCATATCTTTTTCTGAGCTCGAATCACTGCCAAATAACAAACGGTTATCCGCGCTCAAACGATAGTAATCGAGCAAAATATTGTTATCACAAACAGACATGCCATTATTGATCACTGAATCCGCGGTAGCTTGATCTAAGGGCTCGGTCGCAATAATAAAGCTCTCGACTGGCAAAATTTTACGATTAATACCGCGATGAATAGATTTCGGTAGTGCATCAATATAAGCGTTGGTGGCTAAAATAACATCTTGAGAAATGACCGCACTTTTATCGGTTTTGACTTCAATGCAACCTGATTTTTCCACTAAATCCACAACTGGGGATTGTTCGTAAATTTGCACGCCTAAATCTAAGCAAGCTTTTGCTAAGCCTAAGCAATAGTTAAGTGGGTGTAAGTGGCCTGAATTGCTATCGTATAAACCGCCCACATAAATATCACTGCCTAAATGTTGTTTCAGTTTGGCTTTATCCCAAAGTTGCATCTTGTCATAGCCAAAAGTTGCGTGGCTGGCTTTTTCCATTTCAATGAGATCGTCCATACGACGTTCATTTAGCGCCAATGTGGCATAGCCTTTTTTCCAATCACATTGAATACCATATTTCGCAATGCGTTCATCAATAATATCAATGGCTTCTAGCGACATATCCCAAAGTTTTTTCGCTTTATCAAAGCCCATTTGAGCAATATATTCATCAATGCCTTCTTCAAAACCATTGATAGCTTGACCGCCACTTCTGCCTGATGCGCCAAATCCCACTCTAGCACCTTCTAACACAATGACTTTCTTGCCTTTTTCTGCTAATTCAAGGGCAGCCGATAAACCGAAGAAACCCGCTCCAATAACACAAACATCCGCTTCTTCTTGCTGAGTGAGAGGCGGCAATTCGAAGGTTTGGTTTCGACTGTCGAAATAATAAGATTTGATATGTTCTTGATGAGCGAATTCGAGCATGATTGATGCCTAATTAATTAACATAAAATTGAAATTGAGGGAATCTTACCCTGATGGGAAAATATGTCAAACCTTTTGCTAAAAAGGTGCTATACTCCCCCAAGTTGATACAAGTAAACGATTACTTAAGGTTTATTTTGATTGTCCTGAGGAGGTCAATAAATTGAAAAAAAATGCTGTTCAATACATCAAATCACTTTGTCTTTCTGCCGTTGCATTTGCTGCAACTTCTGCTGCACTTGCTGCTGAAAAACTTTATGTTTACAACTGGACTGACTATGTGCCATCAAATTTGGTTGCAGAATTTACCAAAGAAACGGGCATTGAAGTGATTTATTCTACGTTTGAAAGTAATGAAGAAATGTATGCTAAATTGAAACTGACCTCTAGTACAGGCAGTGGTTATGATTTAGTTTTCCCATCAAGCTATTACGTCAATAAAATGGCGAAAGAAAATATGTTACAAGAGCTTGAACACAGCAAATTAAGTAATTTTAAACAAATTCCGGCAAACTTATTAAACAAGGAATTTGACCCAAATAACAAATATTCTCTGCCTTATGTTTATGGCTTAACCGGTATCGGTGTGAATGCGGATGATATTGACCCAAGCAAAATTACGAGTTGGGCTGATTTATGGAATCCAGAATTTAAAGGTAAGGTATTATTAACCAGTGATGCGCGTGAAGTGTTCCACATTGCATTACTTTTAGATGGCAAATCACCAAACACCACGAATGAAGAAGACATTAAAGCGGCTTATGAGCGCTTAGTGAAATTGTTACCAAATGTAGTGACCTTTAACTCTGACTCGCCAGAAGTACCATTTGTACAAGGTGAGGCATCTATAGGGATGTTATGGAATGGTTCGGCTTATTTAGCACACAAAGAAAATCCAAGTATCCAATTTGTGTATCCAAAAGAAGGCGCGATTTTCTGGATGGATAACTACGCGATTCCAAAAGGTGCGAAAAATACAGAGGGCGCTTATAAATTTATCGACTTCTTACTTCGTCCTGAAAATGCGAAATTAGTCGTTGAGAAAATGGGCTTCTCGATGCCAAATGAAGGCGTGAAAGCGTTACTTTCACCTGAAATGGCGAATAACCCAACCTTGTTCCCATCGGCTGAAAACATTGAAAAAGGTATTATGCAAGGTGATGTGGGTGAAGCAGTGGATATTTACGAAAAATATTGGAATAAATTAAAAACCAATTAATAAAATATTGATGAAAAGTGCGGTGAATTTGACCGCACTTTTTCTTTGTAAAGGATGACAAATGAGCTTTCTTGAGCGACTTTTTCACGCAACCTTGTTTGAAGCCACGGTTGTGTTGCTTTCCGTTTTCGCTTTGTATTTCTTTACAGAAGAAAGTGTTTCTATTCTCTTTGGTTCCATGGTGCTGGTTTCCCTAACTGCGATGCTCTGGAATCTCATCTTTAATTATTTCCTTGATAAAGTGTTTACTGGGCCACGAGAAAAGCGAGGTGTCATATTCCGTACTTTACATGCCATTTCATTTGAGGGCGGTTTGCTTATTTTCACCGTGCCGATCATTGCTTACTTTTTAAAAGTGGATTGGATCACGGCTTTTATGATGGATTTCAGTTTAACGGTGATGATCACCATTTATACCTTTATTTTTAATTGGGTGTATGACCATGCACGATTATTGTTCATTAAGCGTGAATAATGAACAAACAACAGAAGAAATAAAAAAGTGCGGTCAAAATCTCTGGTGTTTTTGACCGCACTTTAATTTGGAAGAGCGTGATAAAACGCCCTTTTATTTCTTAAAGTTTTTCTACTAACTCAACAGCTGCGCCGATGTAGGTGGCAGGTGTGAGTTGTTGTAAACGCGCTTTTTCATCAGCAGGGATATCCAGTTTCTCGATGAATTCACGCATCGCTTTTTCATCAACACGTTTACCGCGGGTGAGTTCTTTTAATTTTTCGTATGGTTTTTCAATACCATAGCGACGCATCACGGTTTGAATTGGCTCTGCTAAAACTTCCCAGTTTTGGTTGAGTTCATCACGGAGATGTTGTTCGTTCACTTCTAATTTGCTGATACCTTTACGCGTTGCAGCATAGGCAATTAAGCAATAACCTAAACCCACACCTAAGTTACGTAATACGGTAGAGTCGGTTAAGTCACGTTGCCAGCGAGAGATTGGTAATTTTTGACCTAGGTGAGCCATCACGGCATTGGCTAAACCTAAGTTACCTTCTGAGTTTTCGAAGTCGATAGGATTTACTTTATGCGGCATGGTTGATGAACCAATTTCACCCGCAATAGTTCGCTGTTTAAAGTGATTTAACGCGATGTAACCCCATAAGTCACGATCGAAGTCGATGATGATGGTATTAAAACGAACCACGGCATCAAAGTATTCCGCAATGTAATCATGTGGTTCAATTTGAGTGGTGTATGGGTTCCAATCTAAACCTAAAGAGGTGACAAATTCTTCACTGAATTTGTGCCAGTTAATATTTGGATAAGCCGATAAATGCGCATTGTAGTTACCTACTGCACCGTTGATTTTACCCAAGATTTCATTTTGTTGGAGTTGTTTGAATTGGCGTTTTAAACGGTAAACCACGTTCGCCATTTCTTTACCCACAGTACTTGGTGAGGCAGGTTGGCCGTGTGTGCGAGAAAGTAATGGAATGGTTTTGTATTCGTTTGCTAAACGGGTGATTTCATCAATCAGTTTTTGCCATTCAGGTAAGATTACTTCTTCACGTGCTGTTTTTAACATTAAAGCGTGAGAAAGATTGTTAATATCTTCCGAGGTACAAGCAAAGTGAATAAATTCAGAGACTTTGGCTAATTCTGGCAAGGCTTCACTTTTTTCTTTTAAGAAATACTCAACCGCTTTTACATCATGATTCGTGGTGCGCTCAATTTCTTTGATACGTTCAGCATCTTGAAGACTGAATTCTCCCACAATTTTATTAAGGTAATCGTTTGCTTCTTTAGACAAAGAAGAAACCTCTTGGATTTCAGCGGTCGCCGCCAATTTTTGTAACCAACGTACTTCCACGGTGACACGGAATTTGAGCAAGCCAAATTCACTGAAAATATCACGCAATGCAGTGGCTTTATCTTGATAACGACCGTCAATCGGGGAAAGAGCGGTTAATGCGGAAAGTTGCATAAGAGTTCTCCAAGGATTAATTTAAAGTTGAGTAGAGTTGTCGTGCCGCTTGCACTAATTTTTTACGATGAAACAACAGTTGCCATTTGCTGCCGCCGACTTGACGCCACAAGACGGCAGAACGAATGCCAGCAAGCAAACACGCACGAATTTTGTCTTGCACATTTTGTTGCTGTAAATGATATGCCGAACCAATAATGTGGATGCGCTTGCCTAAAGGGCTAATTGTATCGACATAAATATTTGCCATGATTGAAAACATCTCATCATCAAATTGATTGTCATGATAAGCAAGTTGCTCTGGTAAACGGGCAATACGGCGGGCAAGTTCTTGTTTGATTTCAGGTTGCTTGTTTAATTTGCTCTCTAACGCTAACAGGCTGCCCCAATAATTCAACAAATTTTTGTCATTTAATTGGGTCAGTTGCTCGATAAGTGTGTTTAATCCCACTTTAAGATGTTTAACATCACCGCCAAATACGGCTAATGTATCTTCAGGTTGAGTGATGAGAAGAGAATGAATGGTGGTTTGGAATGCATCTTGATGATCAACTTCGCCTTTTTGTGCTAATTGACTGATTAATAAGACAGATTGACAAACACCGGCAAGTGCCAAAGCCATATCATTATAATTTTTCATTGGGATTATAGATTGTAAGCTGTAGAAATTTTGGGCGTAATATAGCATTTTTACACATTGTTTTGAACTGAATCATTAAAAAACGCCCTATCTTTTGTTATCATAGCGCCAATTCAATTTACAGAATGAAAGGATAACCAATGACAAAACCAATTGTATTCAGTGGCGTGCAGCCTTCCGGCGAATTAACTATCGGGAATTATTTAGGTGCACTTCGCAACTGGGTGAAAATGCAAGAAGATTATGAGTGTATTTTCTGTGTGGTGGATTTACATGCCATCACTGTACGCCAAGATCCTGTGGCACTTCGCAAAGCCACCCTTGATGTGCTCGCCCTTTACTTGGCTTGTGGCATTAATCCGAATAAAAGTACGATCTTCGTACAATCTCATGTACCAGAACATACTCAACTAAGCTGGGTATTAAACTGCTACACCTATTTTGGTGAAATGAGCCGTATGACTCAATTTAAAGATAAATCAGCACGTTATGCCGAAAATATTAACGTGGGTTTATTTGATTATCCGGTTTTAATGGCGGCAGATATTTTGCTTTATCAAGCGAAAAGTGTACCGGTAGGGGATGACCAAAAACAACATTTAGAAATCACTCGTGATATTGCGGCTCGTTTTAATGCTCTTTACGGTGATATTTTCACGATCCCTGAAATCTTCTTAGGCAAAGCCGGCGCGCGTATTATGTCTCTGCAAGATCCTGACAAAAAAATGTCAAAATCAGATGATAACCGTAATAACGTGGTGACCTTGCTTGAAGATCCAAAATCGGTGGCGAAAAAAATTAAACGTGCGGTAACAGACTCTGATGAACCACCTGTTGTACGTTATGATGTGCAAAATAAAGCGGGTGTATCTAACTTATTAGATATTCTTTCTGCGGTAACCGATAAATCCGTGGCAGAGCTTGAAAAAGAATTTGAAGGCAAAATGTACGGCCACTTAAAAACAGCGGTGGCTGACGAAGTGTCAAACTTGCTTGCTGGTTTACAAGAACGTTTCTATCAATATCGTAACGATGAAGCACTTTTAGACGAAATTTTACGTCAAGGTGCGGAAAAAGCCCGTGCAAGAGCAAAAGCAACCCTTGATAAAGTGTACGAAGCCGTAGGCTTTGTTGCAGCAAAATAATTTTAAACTTAATAAGCCGTGTTATGTCACGGCTTTTTTAGATAAGGAGAAAATATGGCCATTCAAACTGAAAAACCAATTGAATGTGTAGGTTGTAATACTTTCGATATGAAATCATTGTTTGATAACAGCGATTGTAGTTTATCTATCGAACAGTTTTACGCCACTCGTCAAGATGCAGAAGGTGCATTGGAATATTTCACGTTAAAAGCACGTGATATCGAAAGTGAACCTTGTCAAATTCAGTCTGAAATTCAACAGGTTGAAGATGGATACTTGCTTAAAGCGGTTTTCACATTTTGCTGCCAAGCGGAATTAGTGATTTTCCAAATGAAACTTTCGTAAGTGATGACTTACTCTAGAAAACAGCGTTTTTTGTGACCGCACTTTCTGATATTTATGTTCCCCTGCATCGTATTATTCCTTTTTCTAATGTGGAAGGACAGGGGAATCGCACCAGTATTTTCTTACAAGGCTGTAAGCTAAACTGCCTTTATTGCCATAATCCAGAAACCATTCCTCGTTATGCTGAAGGGGCTCATCAAGTCAGTCTACAACATTTGTATGAGCAAGTGATGGATGCAGTACCTTTCATTCGTGGTGTGACGGTTTCTGGCGGGGAACCCACCATTCATCATAAAAAGCTCGTTCCATTGTTTCAAAAACTACGTAAGGAAGGACTAACTTGCTATTTAGATAGCAGTGGTTTCTTTGAATTTGAAGCAATTCGTCCTTTAATTGAGGTCACAGATAAATTTCTCTTTGATTTGAAAGGAGAAGGACTTGGCTTACAAAGTTTGTGCTTTGATAGACAAAATCGCCAAGGCATCGTCCCTAAAAACATCATTCCTACTCATCAACATATCAAGCAAGAAAATTTAGATCGCAATTTGAAGAATTTAGCGCAATTATTACCATTAAATAAAGTGGAAGAAGTGCGGTTAGTTTATGTGGCAAATTTTTTTGATGCAGAACAGTTGGTGGAAAAAGTCGCTTCCTTATTGAAAGATTATCCGGATGTTTTGTTCAAAATTATCCGAATGCACACAAAAGGTGCGCGCGATGCCGAAGGGCTGACACCTTATGTCCCAACCGTTGAACAAACGCAAGCGCTTGAAAACTATGCGAAATCTTGTGGTCTGACCAAAATTGTGACCATTTTATAAGCAAATATATCGAAAAGTAGCAAAAATATTCCGACTTTTTACCGAAAAACAAGTAGAATAGGACAATTTTATTCACTTACTTATCTAACCAACCTAGGGGAAAAAAATGGGTATTTTAGGTAGCGTTTTAGGCATTGTCGTATTACTGATCATTGCCGTATTATTTTCAAATAATCGTAAGGCGATTAATTTACGTACTGTATTAGGGGCTTTGGCGATCCAAATCGGATTTGCGGCCCTTATTTTGTATGTGCCGTATGGCCGTGATGCATTACAAGCGACAGCAAATGGAGTGTCAAATGTTATTGCGTATGGTAACGAAGGGATTAATTTCGTCTTTGGTGGATTAGCAGATCCTTCAAATGTCGGCTTTATCTTTGCGGTGAAAGTTTTACCAATCATCGTCTTTTTCTCTGGTTTAATTTCTGTGCTTTATTACTTAGGTATCATGCAAGTAGTTATCAAAGTGATTGGTGGTGCATTACAAGTTGCATTAGGTACATCAAAAGCAGAATCTATGTCTGCTGCAGCGAACATCTTCGTTGGTCAAACAGAAGCACCGTTAGTGGTTCGTCCTTACATTAAAAACATGACCCAATCTGAATTGTTCGCCATCATGGCGGGTGGTACAGCCTCTATCGCGGGTTCTGTAATGGCAGGTTATGCAGGAATGGGCGTGCCGTTGACTTACTTAATTGCGGCATCTTTCATGGCTGCACCTGCAGGTTTGTTATTTGCGAAAATTTTATTCCCACAAACTGAACAATTTACTGATAAACAACCTGATACAGACGATAGCGAAAAACCGACTAACGTGCTTGAAGCCATGGCTGGTGGTGCGAGTGCAGGTATGCAATTAGCGTTAAACGTTGGTGCAATGTTACTCGCTTTCGTCGGTTTAATTGCTTTAATTAACGGTATTTTAGGCGGCGTAGGTGGCAAGTTAGGTTACGACGACTTAACTTTACAATCAATCTTCGGTTGGGTATTCAAACCATTAGCATACTTAATCGGTGTATCTTGGGAGGAATCTGCTGTTGCAGGTCAAATGATCGGGCTTAAATTGGCAGTAAATGAATTCGTGGGTTACTTAGAATTTGCGAAATACTTACAACCAGATGCAGCAGTTGTATTAAGTGAAAAAACCAAAGCCATCATTACTTTCGCATTATGTGGTTTCGCTAACTTCAGCTCTATCGCAATCTTAATCGGCGGTATTGGTGGTATGGCACCAAATCGTCGTGGTGATGTGGCTCGCTTAGGGTTAAAAGCAGTTGTCGCAGGTACATTAGCTAACTTAATGAGTGCGACTATCGCAGGTTTATTCATCGAGTTAAGCGGCGTAGCAATGTAATTAAAATGTGGTGAATTTTGACCGCACTTTATCTCTCAACACCACGAATCGTTCGTGGTGTTGTACTTTAAAGCAGGCGAAAACGTTTGCTTAAATGATTTTTTATTTATCAACAAGAGGAAAAAACAATGACTCCACATATTAACGCTCCTGAAGGTGCATTTGCAGATGTTGTATTAATGCCAGGCGATCCGCTTCGTGCAAAATATATTGCTGAAACATTCTTAGAAGATGCGAAAGAAGTGACTAACGTTCGCAATATGTTGGGTTATACCGGTACTTATAAAGGTCGTCGTATCTCTGTTATGGGTCACGGTATGGGTATCCCATCTTGCTCAATTTATGCGAAAGAATTAATTACTGAATACGGTGTGAAGAAAATCATCCGTGTTGGTTCTTGTGGTGCCGTACGTATGGACGTTAAAGTACGTGATGTTATCATCGGCCTTGGTGCATGTACCGATTCAAAAGTAAACCGTATTCGTTTCAAAGATAACGATTTTGCTGCAATTGCTGATTTTGATATGGCACAAGCCGCTGTTCAAGCAGCAAAAGAAAAGGGTAAACACGTTCGCGTAGGGAATCTCTTCTCGGCAGACTTATTCTACACGCCAGATTTCGAAATGTTTGATGTAATGGAAAAATACGGCATCTTAGGCGTAGAAATGGAAGCAGCGGGTATCTATGGCGTGGCAGCAGAGTATGGTGCAAAAGCACTTTGTATTTGTACCGTTTCAGACCATATTCGTACACACGAACAAACCACTGCAGAAGAACGTCAATTAACTTTCAATGATATGATTGAGATTGCGTTAGAGTCTGTATTAATTGGTGATAAAGCATAATTGCTCCGATTAATAGAATAAAAAAGAGCGGTCAATTTGACCGCTCTTTTGTTTTTGAGAGTAACTATTTCTCATACCAAATTCGGTTCACATAGAGCACAACTTTACCAGAGGGTGTTTCCACATGGATTTCATCATCAACGCCTTTCCCGATTAAAGCGCGCGCGACGGGAGAATCAATGGAGATCCAGTTTTTAGCGGGATCGAATTCATCGCAGCCAACAAGTCGGTATTGCTTTACCTCGCCTTCTTCATCTTCTAGCTCAACCCATGCACCAAAAAACACTTTGCCTTCTTGTTTCGGATGATAATCCACGATTTGTAGCACTTCTAAGCGTTTGGAAAGAAAACGTACACGGCGATCAATTTCACGTAAGCGACGTTTGCCGTAAATATATTCCGCGTTTTCACTGCGGTCACCAAGCGCGGCAGCATCTGAAACAGCTTGAGTGACTTTGGGGCGTTCTTCTTTCCACAAAAATTTAAGTTCTTGGTCAAGCGCAAGCCAGCCTTGACGGGTAATGTAATTTGATTTTGCCATAATAAAAATAAAAGAAATTTTTTTGAATTATATTTGAGCCTGTTGTCTAAAACCAGTATTCTATTCCCGTTTTTATCGAATCCTTTAATAACAAAGAAGTATGACAATGTTAAATCAACAAATTAGCCAAATTATTGCAGCAGAATTAACCGTTCAACCCCAACAAATCCTCGCCGCTATTCAATTATTAGATGATGGCAACACCATTCCATTTATCGCCCGTTATCGTAAAGAAGCCACTGGTGGCTTGGATGACACCCAACTTCGTCATTTTGAAACCCGTTTAATTTATTTACGTGAATTAGAAGATCGTCGTCAAACCATTTTGAAATCTATTGAAGAGCAAGGGAAATTGACTGATGAATTGCGTGACAAAATCCATGCGACACAAAGCAAAACCGAATTAGAAGATTTGTATTTGCCATACAAACCGAAACGCCGTACGAAAGGGCAAATTGCGATTGAAGCCGGTCTTGAGCCATTGGCTGATTTACTTTGGAACGAACCGAAAAATGATCCGGAAACAGCAGCCGCGGAATTTGTGAACGCTGATAAAGGCGTAACCGATACTAAGGTAGCGCTTGACGGTGCACGCTATATTTTAATGGAGCGTTTTGCTGAAGATGCGGGCTTATTAGCGAAAGTCCGCGATTATTTAGCGAAAAATGCGGTTATTGTATCGAAAGTGATCGAAGGCAAAGAAACGGAAGGGGCAAAATTCCAAGATTATTTCGATCATCAAGAATTATTGAAAAATGTGCCTTCTCACCGTGCATTAGCCATGTTCCGTGGACGTAATGAGGGCATTTTACAATTAAGCTTAAATGCGGATCCTGATGCGGAAGAGGGAAGTCGCCAAAGTTATTGTGAAGAAATTATTCGTGATTATTTAGATGTACGTTTTACGGGGCAGCCTGCGGATAAATGGCGTGAGCAAGTGATTGCGTGGACATGGAAAATCAAAGTGTCGTTGCATTTAGAAACGGAATTAATGGCAAGTTTACGTGAAAAAGCGGAAGAAGAGGCCATTGATGTTTTCGCTCGAAATTTGACCGCACTTTTAATGGCAGCACCGGCTGGCGCGAAATGCACCATGGGCTTGGACCCAGGCTTGCGTACGGGGGTTAAAGTCGCGGTGGTGGATAACACAGGTAAATTATTAGATACCACCACCATTTATCCACACACGGGCCGTGAAGCTGAAGCGCAAGTGGCGATTTTCAGCTTAATCCGCAAACATAACGTAGAGTTAATTGCCATTGGTAACGGTACGGCCTCTCGTGAAACAGAACGTTTTGTGAAAGAAGTGATTAAAGAAATTAAAGAAAATAAACCGCAAACCGTTGTGGTGAGCGAAGCGGGCGCGTCCGTTTATTCAGCTTCTGAATTTGCGGCAAATGAATTCCCGAATTTAGATGTATCTTTACGTGGTGCGGTATCAATTGCACGTCGTTTACAAGATCCATTGGCAGAATTAGTGAAAATCGAACCGAAAGCCATTGGTGTAGGGCAATATCAGCACGATGTCAACCAAACCCAACTTGCGCGTAAACTCGATGCGGTGGTGGAAGACTGTGTAAACGCAGTGGGTGTGGATTTGAATACAGCATCTGCGCCATTGCTTGCTCGCGTGGCGGGGATGACAAAAACCTTAGCACAAAACATTGTGGAATACCGTGATGAAAATGGGCGTTTTGAAAGCCGCAGCGAATTGAAAAAAGTGCCACGTTTAGGGCCAAAAGCCTTTGAGCAATGTGCAGGCTTTATGCGTATTGCAGACGGGAAAAATCCACTTGATGCTTCAGGTGTTCACCCAGAAGCTTACCCCGTGGTCGAAAAAATCTTGCAAGCTACCGCGCAATCTATTCAAGATTTAATGGGCAATGCCGGTGTGGTACGTCAGCTTGATGCAAAACAATTTATTGATGAGCAATTTGGTTTACCGACTGTCCAAGATATCTTCAAAGAATTAGAAAAACCAGGGCGCGATCCGCGTGGTGAGTTTAAAACTGCTGTATTCGCAGAAGGCGTGGAAGAAATCACCGATTTAAAACCAGGTATGATTTTAGAGGGTACCGTCACCAATGTGACTAACTTCGGCGCATTTGTGGATATCGGTGTTCATCAAGATGGTTTAGTACATATTTCATCATTAAGCGATAAATTCGTAGAAGATCCACATCAAGTAGTGAAAACTGGCGATATCGTAAAAGTGAAAGTGTTGGAAGTGGATGTGCCGCGTAAACGTATCGCGCTGACGATGCGATTAGATGAAAGTGCGGTTAAAAATGACGGCAAATCTGACCGCACTTTAAGTGCAAAACCAAGAAGCAATGCGCCTCGCCAAGATCGCAATCCAAGAGGAAATAGTGCGATGGGCAATGCCTTTGCCGATGCGTTGAAAAATTGGAAAAAATAATTTCGTCATTTAGATGAAAATTGTGGCCAAATAGGCGTACAATGAAGGGGATCTGGTCAATCATCCAATCCCCTTTTTTATTTCAACGAAAGGAATATTCTTATGGAAAAAGGTATTCTTGGGCCGCATGAAGGCAAGGAGCTGGAATTAATGTTAAGGGGCGAAAAGCAAGTGGCATTATTCAATCAGGAGCTTGGTATTCCTGACGCCTTTCTCCCTTATCTTGAGCAAGGAATGTTTCATTCAAAAACGGTGCAGCGTCATATTAATGATGTTTGCTTAACTGATTTTATTGTCTATTTACCTCAATCTATTGCACTCGCTGAACAAATGGAAGTGCTACTTCCTGCCAGCACTGTGAATGGTTTTGATCCAAAAGTAGAACGTGAAATCGGCCGAATTCTTGGCTATCGAGAAAAAGATATCGAATACTATATTCAGCATTTTCAAGATAATTTAGAGAAGTATCGGCAGCAATATAGTTAATTGATGAAGTAATTTAAAAGCCTCTTAACTTTATCATTTATTATGTTAGAAGATGAAATTGTGATTATGAATGTTGAGAGATATATTGAAGTATATAGTAATGAAACAGATTAGTTGCTTTATTCTTATAAAATAACAATTCCTGATCATTTAGTTATTGAGATAGTTTCTCCTGATGAGGATGATGAATTTGCACTTTTTTCATATGTCCTGACTCAGGAAAAAGTTATTTCTCTAGGCGGTAGACATATTGTAGATGAATATCATAACAAAGATGTTGGATATTATGTTGCCTGCTATCAAGCATAGAATATATAGATACCAAATAAAAGTGCGGTCAAAAACACAAGCGATTTTGACTGCGCTTTTGTTTCCAAAGATGATTATTTTAAGTAAACCTTATAATTTCATATTCACTTTTTCTGTAGAAATATCACTATAGGTAGCATAACAAGTCAAAGTGGTAAATTAGGTAATTGTTTAATGTATACTAGATCGAAAGGAACTAATATTATTGTTAATAAGGTAAATTGATATGAATAAACCCAAAACTGTTTCAGTTATAGTAAATAATGAATTCTTATTAGTGACCTCTATTATTAGAGGGATGATTGGAATGACAGATCCAGATCAAGATTTTATTTTTAATCAAGTTGATATTTCTGATTTAGATCTAGGAAGGTTAATTAAAGAAAAGCTTAATGAAAGTAAAGAAGTTTCGTTCGAAGAGTTTCAGGCTATCTTTAATTCTGAAAAAATGAAAGGGTTGCAAAAAAGACTTGAGGAAGAGATGAAAAAACGCTATGGATACAAAAATAAAAAATCTATCTATAAGGATATGTCTTCTTTATCTTTAGAGCAGGATGATTTATATATAACTATTTCGCCTCTTCATCAAGATTCTTTAGATGGAAGTACAGGAATTTCACTTCCTGACAATTCACCATTAGAATTTAAATATGACAAGAATATTTCAGATGAAGAATTAGGAAAAGCCATAAGACAAGCCCTGACGTATTGTACGAGTATTTATCGGTAAGATATTTCCTCAAAATATAAAGTGTGGTCAATTTTAAAGAGTTTTAAACCCCCTCAAAAACTGACCGCACTTTTATTATGTTTTAATCCTTGATTAAATACAATAATCTTCGAATTCCATTGGCATTTTAGCTTGCAATAGGAATTGTTTGGTGCGATCTTGCTGTGGACGACTGAAGAATTCAACCGCGGTATTTTGCTCAACAACCTGACCATTTTCCATGAGAATCACACGATCTGCCACATCTTTGGCAAAATTCAATTCATGGGTGACGATAATCATTGTCCAACCTTCTTGCGCGAGCATTTTGAGTGCTTGTAACACTTCACCGACGAGTTCTGGATCGAGGGCTGAAGTGGGCTCATCTAACAAGATAATATCGGGTTTAACGGCTAAAGCTCGGGCAATTCCTACTCGTTGCTGTTGACCACCAGAAAGTTGAGAGGGATATAAATCCGCTTTTGCTTTTAAACCAACTTTTTCCAATAATGCCAAGGCTTTTTCATGTGCAACCTCTTTCGGTTGTTTTTGCACAACTACCATGCCCTCCATCACATTTTCGAGTGCTGTGCGATGGGGAAAGAGATTGTATTGTTGGAACACCATTGAGGAGCGTCGACGCAATTTTAGTTCATCGGCTTTGCTGATCTTTTTGCTGAAATCAATAGTTAAGCTTCCATCGGTAAATGCTAATACCCCTTTTTCAGGACGTTCGAGCAAATTTAAACAGCGTAAAAAGGTCGTTTTGCCTGAACCTGACGGACCCAGAATAGCAACCACTTCACCTTTATTAATTTCAAAATCGATGCCTTTTAATACATGGTGGCCATTAAAACTTTTCTGAATATTCGTGACTTTTAACATAACCAGTCCTTATAAATGGCGAGAAAGGCGTCTTTCTAAACGGGTTTGCCCCATCGACAGCACAAAACAGAATACCCAATAAATGAGAGCTGCTTCACTATAAATTAAAATAAATTCATAGTTTTCAGCCGTGATGTTTTGCGCCACACGGAATAATTCAGCGATCCAAACGAGTGAAGCAAGAGACGTATCTTTCACTGTGCTAATGAATGTGTTTGATAGCGAAGGGACGGAAATACGTAAAGCTTGCGGCATAATGGTACGCACGAAAGCTTGTGTGTAATTCATGCCTATCGCATAAGAGGCTTCCCATTGACCTTTAGGAATCGCAAGAATAGAGGCCCTCACTGTTTCAGCTGCATAAGCACCAATATTAATGGAGAATGCAATAATCGCGGTTGGGAAAGGCTCAAGTTTGATACCGACTTCAGGTAAACCGTAGAAAATAATGAAGATCTGCACCAACATTGGCGTGCCGCGAATAATTGAAATATAAGTGCGACAAATGCCCTGCAGAATTTTGGTCATTAAATTGGGATGCGGTAATGTGCAAATCACAGCCACTATGACTGCAATGAATAAACCGCAAAAGAAGGAAATGACAGCAAGAGGAATCGTATATAAAATTGCCCCTTCCATCATAGGCCAAAACGAGCTGATTACATAATCAGCTCGTTCTGTGGTCATAAATGGAAGGCTGGCTAACCAATTATTGAGTAATGTCATCGCCAAACCATTTGATTGAAAGTTGTTTTAACGTTCCGTCTTTGCGTAGTTCTTCAAGCGCTTGGTTCACTTTCGCAATAAGCGGTTCTTCACCTTTCAAGAAAGCAAAACCCGTTGGGATTTTTTTATCACTTTCTACAGCAATTTTTAAGCCTGCATTAGGTTGTTTTTTGAAGTAATCTAACACCGCGAGTTTATCATTTACTGTGGCATCAACACGACCTTGTTTTACTGCTTCAAGGTTTTGTGCCAAGCTATCAACGGTCACAATAATTGCACCATTATCACGTGCGTCTTTGCTCCAGTTACTGGTCGCAGATTGGGCAGATTTTTTACCTTTTAAATCAGGGAATGATTTAATGCTATCGTTATCGGCTTTCGTCACGATTACGCCAGCAGAGTAGTTATAAGGTGCACTGTAATCATATTTTTTTAAACGTTCTGGGCTAGGATTGGTTTGGTTCGCAATAACATCAAAGCGTTTTGCGTTCAAACCTGCATACATGCCATCCCAAGCAGTTTCTTTAAATTCAACTTTCCAACCTAATTTTTGTGCAACTTTTTCGATAATTTCCACATCGAAACCTGTTAACTTGCCATCTTTGTCGTGGAAAGTGAATGGTGCGTAAGTGCCCTCAGTACCGACTAATAAAGTTTTAGTTTTTTCAACGCGATCAGCAATTTCACCTGCGTTAGCAAAAGTAGAAAGGGCTAATCCTGCCGCTAAAAGTGCGGTGCTAAAAAATGATTTTTTCATAAGTGTTCCTTTATTTACATCTAAAAGTGAAATAGTGAGGCTTAATCACTAAGCCTCAATCCCTTCAAACAACGCGGTACTTAAATAACGTTCTGAAGCTGAAGGTAAGATCGCGACGATTAATTTATCTTGGAATTCTGGTAGTTTTGCTAAGCGGTCGGCAGCTGCCACTGTGGCACCTGAAGAAATACCCGCAAGAATACCTTCTTCAGCCATTAAGCGACGAGCGGTAGCAATTGCGGTATCGCTATCTACAGTTTCCACGCGATCAATTAATGATAAATCTAAGTTTTTCGGAATGAAGCCCGCACCGATACCTTGAATTTTGTGTGGACCCGGTTTCACTTCTTGACCAGCAAGGGTTTGGGTGATAACAGGTGATTCTGTTGGCTCAACCGCTACAGAAGTAATTTTTTTACCGTGATCGAGTTTGATTGCACGAGAAATACCGGTAATTGTACCACCGGTACCCACACCGGCAACCACGACATCGACTTTACCTTCAGTATCTTTCCAGATTTCTTCACCAGTCGTTTGACGGTGAATGTCCGGGTTAGCCGGGTTTTCAAATTGTTTTAGCATCACATAATGATTTGGATTAGACGCCACAATTTCTTCTGCTTTAGCGATCGCACCTTTCATCCCTTTTGAGCCTTCAGTGAGCACAAGATTGACGCCTAAACCACGTAATAAACGTTTACGTTCAAGACTCATGGTTTCAGGCATGGTTAAGGTGATTTTATAACCACGTGCGGCAGCCACATAGGCTAAAGCAATACCGGTGTTGCCGCTGGTTGCATCTACAATTTCTTTTCCTGCTGTTAAAATGCCATCTTTTTCCGCTTGCCAAATCATATTGGCACCAATACGGCATTTCACGCTAAAGCTTGGGTTACGACCTTCAATTTTTACAACAACGTTACCATTGTGTCCGAAATGTTTTAAACGAACTAATGGCGTATTACCGATTGAGTATGAGTTATCTGCATAAATTGTCATCTTACTGTCCTTTTATATTTTGGAATAATTTGATGCAATAGTTATAACACCAGCTTTTAAATTCAAAAAATAGTTAATAGCTATATTTTATAACTAAATGCTATTTATTCACGATGCTGTTTCCTGAAGGCTTAATTTCCGTACTCGTGGAGCGTGTCACAATTTGTGTTGAACTTGAAGTGCGGTCAAAATTCATATCAAATTTTAATTGTGAGCGATAATTTTCCACCCACATTATGGTCGCACCACAGACTGCAACGGGAATAACGACTAAATTCACAATCGGTAATGCGGTACAAAGGGTGATTAATGCTCCGAATGTGAGGCTTTGTGTGCGTCTTTCGCCTAATGCATTTTTCATAATGCCAAAAGAAATTTTATGGTTATCAAATGGGTAGTCACAATACTGAATTGCCATCATCCAACAGGTAAATAAGAACGTCAGCACAGGAATAATGGTTTGTCCGATAACTGGGATAAAACTCAATAAGAACAAGCCCACAAATTTCGGTAAGCTGTACCACAATTTTTGCCATTCACGATTTAGCATACGTGGCACATCTTTCATAATTTCGGCAAAACCATCATCATTAACAGCTTCACCCGTCAGCATTTTTTCGACTTTTTCTGCCAATAATCCATTAAACGGCGCGGCTATAAAGCCTGAAAGGGTCGTAAAGGCAAAATAGAAAAATAAGAGAATTGAGCCAATAGACAGCACAAGCAAAATCACACTTAAAAAGCTTAGCCAATCTGGAATAAAGCTCATCACCCAGTCAATCATCGTGGAGATTTGTGAGACAAATAGCCAGAATAAGCCGGTAAGCAGAACGACGTTAAGTAAAATAGGCATAATCACAAAACGGCGTAGGCCTTTTTGCGTAATAAAATGCCAACCCATTACGAAATGATTGAAAGCAGATTTTATTTCATTTTGATCGATCATTATTGTTCCTTTAAATTGAAAAGTAAAAAATACAAAATGTCACAGAAAGACAATATTTTTTGAGAAAAATTCCATCTCATCCCTTTTAATATCTTGTTTGCTTTCCTATTTTTTCACCTGTGGAAATGTGATAGGATTAGCAAAAATCATTGCGTTAAGGAGCAACAAGAATGGACTTAAATACCATTTTGATTATTTTAGGGGTAATTGCTTTAATTGCCTTAGTGGTACACGGATTATGGTCAAATCGCCGTGAGAAATCAAAATATTTTAAAAGCGCGAATACATTTAACCGCACTTCTAAAAACGGTGAGGTCAATCCTTTTTCGCAAGCTGCTGATCCTAATGCGGATATTCGTTTAACACATCGTGCTCAAGCGGCGCAGCCAGTACAACAACATGTTCAACCTAAAGTGGCACCGCAGGCGGTGAGCCAACAGCAATTTAATTTTGATGAGCAGCGCGCTCAAGTGGATGCGCGTCAAATAGAAAAAAGCGTGGATGATATTAAAATCTCTCTACCAAATCAGCCGGTTTATGAAATGAATACGGCACAACCTGCTCCTGCGCCAAAAACTGAGCCAGTGGTTTATCCTGAAACGAATGTACAGCCGAAACCAAGTGTAGCAGAAATGACAATCGAAGAATTAGAAGCACAAAGCAATGATTTTGACGGTGTAAATTCTTCTTCGCCTGAACTGCGTGAGCAATTAGCTGAGATGTCATTAAATCCAACTCCTGAGCCTACTCACGAGAACGTGCATTTTAACTATCACGAACCAGTAGAAGTGGAAAAACCAAAACAAACCACGGGTTTTGTTCAACTTTATGTGATTTCGAATCAAAATCGTGAATTCTATGGTCCACAATTATCTCAATCTTTAGAAAACCTCGGTTTTATTTTTGGTGAGCGTCAAATGTATCACCGCCACTTTGATTTAAGTGTGGCAAGCCCTGTGTTATTTAGCGTAGCCAATATTGAACAACCAGGTACGTTTGATTATTACAATATGGCAGAGTTTTCAACCATGGGTGTGGTCCTCTTTATGCAGTTGCCATCACCAGGTAATAATTTGGCGAACTTACGTATGATGATTCGCGCAGCGAAAACCATCGCAGAAGATTTAGGTGGCGTGGTATTGACTGATCAGCAAGAGATTTTTGACGACATGGCTGAGCAGGATTACTTATCTCGCATCGCATAAAACGCACGAAAAAATAACCGCACTTTGGGCGAGCCGATGGTTCGCCCATTTTAATTCAATGAGCAAATTGTTAGAGAACATTATGAGCCTTCAGCAACAAATTGATAAATTACGTCAGGATCTTCGTCGTTATGAATATGAATATCATGTATTGGATAACCCAACCATTCCTGACGCGGAATATGACCGTTTATTTCATCAACTTAAAGCCTTAGAAGCCGCCCATCCGGAACTCATTACGGCAGATTCCCCTACTCAACGTGTGGGCGCCAAACCGCTTTCAGGTTTTGCACAAATTCGTCATGAAATTCCAATGCTGTCTTTGGATAATGCCTTTTCAGACGAAGAGTTTTATGCATTCGTAAAACGTATTGAAGATCGTCTTATTCGTTTACCTGAACCGCTCACTTTCTGTTGTGAGCCGAAATTAGATGGTTTAGCGGTAAGTATTTTGTATGTGAATGGTGTACTGACTCAAGCCGCAACCCGTGGTGATGGAACGACAGGGGAAGATATTACCGCGAATATCCGTACAATTCGAAATATTCCGTTGCAACTTTTAATGGACAATCCGCCTGCACGTTTAGAAGTGCGTGGCGAAGTATTTATGCCACATGAAGGCTTTGAGCGTTTAAATCAACAGGCGTTAGAGAAAGGTGAGAAAACCTTTGCTAACCCACGTAATGCAGCAGCAGGCTCGTTACGCCAGCTCGATCCAAAAATTACGAGTAAGCGTCCATTGGTATTGAATGCTTATGGTATTGGTATTGCAGAAGGGGTGGATTTACCGAATACGCATTATGATCGTTTGCAATGGTTGAAGTCTATTGGGATTCCGGTAAACCCAGAAATCCGTTTATGTAACGGCACAGATGAAGTGTTGGATTTTTATCGTGATATTCAAAATAAACGCAGTGCTCTTGGCTACGATATTGATGGCACTGTGCTGAAAATCAATGATATTGCGTTGCAAGAGAAATTAGGTTTTATTTCCAAAGCGCCACGTTGGGCTATTGCTTATAAATTCCCTGCACAAGAAGAATTAACTCGCTTAAATGATGTGGAATTCCAAGTAGGCAGAACGGGGGCAATTACACCAGTGGCCAAATTAGAACCGGTATTTGTGGCAGGTGTCACGGTAAGTAATGCCACATTACATAACGGCGATGAAATTGAACGCTTGGATATTGCGATTGGCGATACGGTAGTGATTCGCCGTGCGGGAGATGTGATCCCACAAATTATCGGCGTATTACACGACCGTCGCCCAGCAGATGCGAGACCGATCATTTTCCCTAAAACTTGTCCTGTGTGTGATTCGGCCATTGTTCGTATTGAAGGCGAAGCAGTAGCACGTTGTACGGGCGGTTTGTTCTGTGCCGCACAGCGTAAAGAAGCGCTTAAACATTTCGTTTCTCGCAAGGCCATGGATATTGATGGCGTAGGGGGTAAATTAATCGAGCAGTTGGTGGATCGTGAATTAGTTCATACACCCGCCGATTTATTCAAGTTAGATTTAACCACACTGACTCGTTTAGAGAGAATGGGCGCAAAATCTGCTGAAAATGCATTAGCTAGCCTTGAAAAAGCGAAAAATACGACGTTAGCACGTTTTATTTTTGCTTTAGGAATCCGTGAAGTGGGTGAAGCAACGGCATTGAATTTAGCCAATCATTTCAAAACCCTCGAAGCGTTACAAAATGCAGATTTAGAAGCCTTACAGCAAGTGCCTGATGTGGGCGAAGTGGTGGCAAATCGTATTTTAGCATTTTGGCATGAACCACATAATGTGGCAGTAGTGAATGATTTAATCGCTCAAGGCGTACATTGGGATGATGTAGAAGTAAAAGAAGTAGGTGAGAATCTATTTAAAGGTAAAACGGTCGTGCTAACTGGTACGCTTACTCAAATGGGCCGTAATGAAGCTAAAGCGTTATTACAAGACATGGGCGCAAAAGTAAGTGGCTCGGTTTCAGCAAAAACAGATTTTGTGATTGCCGGTGATACGGCGGGTTCTAAACTGACCAAAGCGCAAGAATTAGGCGTTACTGTTTTAACGGAAGAAGAGTTCCTTGCAGAAATTCAGTCATAATTAAACGGTTAGAAAACAAAATGGGGCGTAGATGAATACGCCCCATTTTTTATCTCAAAAATACGCTCAAAATTGACCGCACTTTAGCCAGCCACAGCCGGTAGGTAACCCGCTTGAATTAAGAATGGCACGATCATAATCGCTACACCAATAACTAATGCAATCACTAAAGTCACATTACCACCGATTACACGATAAGGCAGATTTGGATTTACTTGACGTGTTTTCCATGCTAGTCCGATAGGTAAAATCAAGCAGTAGAACGCACAGAGTAAGCCTGCATAGCTTAATGCGGCAATAAAGCCTTCAGGATAATACAAGGCGAACGCAAGTGGTGGAGTAAAAGCGGCAACAGTCAGTGTTAAACGGTTGTGTGGCAATTTGTAACGTTTAAATAAATCGCCTAAACCTTCAAATACCCCTAGCATCACACCTAGGAAAGAGGTGATTAATGCAAGAGCAGAGAACACACGTACGATTTCACCCATAATGTGGGAGTTCGTGATTTGGCGTGTTGCATTGACTAAGCCGTTAAGGGTTGGATCCGCTTGAAGTACTTGCACAAATTCATTTTGGCTTAATACACCGTGAGTCGCTAATTGCCACACTAAATAAGCCACAAGTGGAATCGCTGTACCAATTAAAATCGCTTTACGAAATTGAGTAACACTACCATCTAAATAGCTGTTTACGCTGCCCATGATGATGTGGAAGCCAAAGGAAGTAAAGAAAATTGGTGCGGCAGAGATCACGAAAGCATAATTTAAAGGTAAGGCCATCAGATTATCGACAGACACTTTGGGTAACATCATGAATAACACAAAAGCAAAGGCAATTAATTTACCGATGAACAGAATACGGGTGGCACCATCAACACCTCTTGTGCCTACAACCACAAAGGCACCGAGTACGACAGTAAATAAAATGATTGAAAGTTCAGAGGAAAGGCTTTCAAAACCAAAAGCGGTTGGTAAACCCGATAATAATGAACCACCACCGGTGATGTAGGCTGCAGAAAGGGCATAAAGTAAAATGAGCAAACTAAAGGTGGCTAAGACTCGTCCAGTGATGCCAAAGTATTTTTCAGCGAGAGTCGCCACGCCATCATTCAAGCGATCGGCTGTTTGATACACTTCAACAAAAAGCAAACCGCTGTAAACTAAAAGCGCCCATAAGCCGACTAATAAGAAAACGGTGTAACCAAAACCAATACCGGCAGAGGTTAATGGCATCGCGAGCATCCCTGCGCCGATAGTCGTGCCGGCAATGATTAAGGCACTGCCGAATGTTTTGTTTTTTAGCATAAAATTGTTCTCCGAGTATAAAATTGAAAAACGAGGTTAAAGCTGACCGCACTTTTCTTTGTAATGATAGCGGCAAACCGAAAGATAGGAGTCGTTTCCACCAATTTGGATTTGTTCCCCTTCCTTAATGACTTCACCTTGTTCATTTAAACGTAAAACGAAATTGGCTTTACGTCCACAATAACAGATTGTTTTTAATTCTTCTAGTTGATCTGCCCAAGCAAGTAAATACTTACTACCTTCAAATAGCTCTGCTTGGAAGTCGGTACGCAAGCCATAACAAAGCACAGGAATCTTCAGTTTATCCACGACATCGCTTAATTGATAGACTTGCTGTTTCGTTAAAAATTGGGCTTCGTCAACTAAAACACAATGAATTTTTTCTTCTTGTAAACGTTGGCTCACTTCGGCAAAAAGGTCACTCGTTGACGTAAATAAATTGGCGTCTTCATGAATACCAATACGCGACGTGACCTTGCCTAATCCAAAGCGGTCATCAATGGCTGCCGTATAAACCATGGTGTTCATATTGCGTTCACGATAATTATAGGAAGACTGCAGCAACGTGGTTGATTTGCCCGCATTCATCGTAGAGTAGTAAAAATAGAGTTTTGCCATTATTTAATCACCCATTTCCAGAAATAATAGGCAATAAATCCTGCAACAGGTGGACAGGCTGCTAGCATAAAGGTACCGTAAGTTGCACCACCGCCAACCATTTTTCCGGCAGCTGAAAGCGCGCTAACGATATCACCACTTGGTGTGGTAAAAATCCATGCGCCAATAATCGTGAGCACTAAAAAACAAGCGATACCGGCTGCACGCATCGCTCTCACTTTAATCATATTTTCCATATTTTTTCCTTAAATTGCAGGGAGTTCAGTCATCGCCCAACGTGGTTTAACATCAATGGCGAGATCACTATGCTGACCTTGTTTTAAGCGTAAAAAGCCCGTATAGGCAATCATGGCACCATTATCGGTACAAAATTGAGGTTGCGGATAAAACACTTCACCACCAAGATTTTTCATCATAGTGCCAAGGGTTTCACGTAATTTTTTGTTTGCACTTACCCCGCCAGCAATCACTAAACGCTTATAGCCGGTTTCTTTTAAGGCTCGTTTACATTTAATTGCGAGTGTATCCACGACGGAATCTTGGAAGGCAAACGCAATATCGGCTTTAGTTTGTTCGGTTAATGCGCCTTCTTGTTTGATCGCCTGATTAATGGTGTTAGCCGCTGAGGTTTTTAAACCTGAAAAGCTAAAATCAAGGCCTGGTCGATCTGTCATTGGACGTGGAAATACAAAACGATCTGGTGAGCCTTTTTCGGCTAAACGTGAAAGTGCTGCACCGCCAGGATAATCTAACCCTAATAATTTCGCGGTTTTATCAAATGCTTCACCTGCAGCATCATCAATAGATTCACCAATAACTTCATATTTACCTACACCATCAACGCGTACTAACTGTGTGTGTCCACCTGAAACTAAGAGGGCAATGAATGGAAAGTGCGGTCGATTTTCATCAAGCATTGGCGCAAGTAGATGGCCTTCCATGTGGTGTACACCAATAGCGGGCACATTCCAGGCATAAGCCAGTGAACGCGCGATCGTTGCGCCCACTAATAATGCGCCCACTAAACCAGGGCCACTTGTATAGGCGATACCATCAATTTGATCAGCGGTTAAATTGGCTTCTTCTAATGCGGCTTTAATTAATGGTGCCGTTTTGCGAATGTGATCGCGGGAAGCCAGCTCTGGAACCACACCGCCGTAATCCGCATGCAAGGCTATTTGCGTGTAGAGCTGATTGGCAATTAAGCCTTTGTCTTCATCATAAATCGCGACACCTGTTTCATCACAGGAGGTTTCGATCCCTAAAATACGCATTTTCTTCTCATTTTATTAAAAAAATTGGCAAAGATTTTACCTTGTTTAGCCCGCTTAAACCAGTTCAAACGCCAAATTTTCAGCAAATAGGCGATCTTTCCTTTGCTTTTGCGGGGAAGATCGATTAGAATTGCGTCCTTTATTGAATTTGCCGTTCATTCGGCAGTAATAAAAATTTAAAATTGCAATTAAATTAAACTCATTGAGGTGATTGGCTTATGCCTGTAATTAAAGTACGTGAAAACGAATCATTTGACGTAGCTTTACGTCGTTTCAAACGCTCTTGCGAAAAAGCTGGTATTTTAGCAGAAGTTCGCGCTCGTGAATTCTATGAAAAACCAACTACAATCCGTAAACGTGAAAAAGCAACCCTTGCTAAACGTCACGCTAAACGTAATGCTCGCGAAAACGCGCGCAATACCCGTTTATACTAATTTGTAGTATTTTCTAACTCGAGTTAAGACAAACCGTGAAACCTTTTGGGTATCACGGTTTTGTTGCTTTAAATTCATCGAAAAAAATCACGCAAAATTAACCGCACTTTCGCATCGTATTCAAGGAGGCAAGGCAATGAAAGGCTCAATTCCACGCCAATTTATTGATGATCTGCTTACAAAATCGAATATTGTCGATGTGATTAATGCGCGCGTGAAACTCAAAAAAGCGGGACGAGATTATCAAGCTTGTTGTCCGTTTCATCACGAAAAAACACCCTCCTTCACGGTAAGTGAAAAAAAACAATTCTATTATTGTTTTGGCTGTGGCGCGAAAGGTAATGCTATTTCATTTTTAATGGATTACGACAAATTAGAATTTGTTGAAGCCGTTGAAGAACTTGCCGCTTCGGCAGGGCTTGAAGTGCCTTATGAAAAACGTCCAAATCAATTCGGCAATAAACCGGATGTGAGTTATCAAACAAAACGTAATTTATACGATTTGATGCAAGAGATTGCGTTGTTTTATCAAGCTCAACTTCCGCTAAATATTCCTGCCCAAAGCTATCTTCAGCAACGTGGTTTATCGCCAGAAATTATTGAGCGTTTCCAAATCGGTTATGTGCCCAATGCGATGGATACAGTGTTGCGTCAATTCGGCAAAAATCGAGAAGAACAGAAAAAGCTATTTGATTTAGGCATGCTTTCTCGCAATGATCGTGGCAATGTGTACGATAAATTCCGTAATCGTATTATGTTTCCGATTCGGGATAAACGTGGTCGTACGGTCGCTTTTGGTGGACGTGTTTTAACGGATGAAAAACCCAAATATTTGAACTCACCCGAAACCATTACATACCATAAAGGTAATGAACTTTATGGCTTGTATGAAGCCTTACAAATCAATGATGAGCCAGAAAAATTACTGGTGGTTGAAGGCTACATGGATGTGGTGGCATTAGCGCAATTTGGTGTGAATTATGCGGTGGCTTCTCTTGGGACATCAACGACCTCGGAGCAAATTCAATTATTGTTCCGTTCAACAGAACAAGTCATTTGCTGCTACGATGGCGATAGAGCGGGGCGTGATGCTGCTTGGCGCGCACTTGAAAACGCCTTACCTTATCTGGAAGACGGGCGACAAATTAAGTTTATTTTCCTACCCGATGGAGAAGATCCGGATACTTATATTCGTCAATATGGTAAAGAAAAGTTTGAAGAGTATATTGATCAAGCTCAGTCTCTCACAGAATTCTTATTCGCGCATTTAAGTCCGCAGGTGGATTTCTCTACGCAAGAAGGACGAGGCAAGCTAGTAGCGCTGGCGGCGCCTTTAATTCGTCAAATTCCTGGTGATATGTTGCGCTTGTCATTACGCAATATGTTGGCGCAAAAGCTTGGGATCTTTGATCAATCACAGCTTGAAAGCTTAATTCCAAATCAAATAGATAAGTCTGAACCCAAACCTAAAACGCCACCAAAAACCATTAAGAAAACGCCAATGCGTGTGGTGATTTCGCTGTTATTACAGAATTCACAATTGGTGAATCGTATTTCGGATGTCGGTTTGCAAGCCTTAAAGCATGAGGCGGGTTATGAATTACTCGAAAAATTGACCGCACTTTGTCGTGAACGAGAAGGTATTACAACAGGGCAAATTTTAGAATATTTTCGCGATACAGAATTCAGCAAACCCCTTGAAATATTGGCGTCTTGGGATCATCTACTAGACGACTTAGAAATCATTAATGCATTCTCTCAAAACTATCGTCGATTGAATATTCAAGCGATTGAACGTGATATTGAGATGCTTATCGCCAAAGAAAGGACGGAAGGCTTAACTGATCAAGAACGAGCAATTTTAGTAAATTTGCTCAAGGGAAAAGAAGAGCAGAAAAAACAGTTAGTTAATCCGTCATAACAATGGTAAAATCTCCTGTTCAAAACAAGAGCTTTTATCTTCCAAAAATAACGCAAAACGGGAATAAAAATGGAACAAAATCAACAATCTACCGCCGAGCAATATTCAGAACAAATTGAACAACTTATGGAATTAGGTCGTACGCAAGGTTATTTAACTTATGCAGAGATTAATGACTTGCTTCCAGAAGATTTGATCGATCCAGAATATTACGATAAGTTGTTGCAAACTTTACAGCATGATGCTGGTATTCCGGTTCTGGATGAAGCACCGGAAAGTGACGAAATGATGTTGAATGACACGATTCCAGATGAAGATGCGGTGGAAGAAGCAACGCAAATTTTATCAAATGTGGAATCTGAAATTGGTCGTACAACCGATCCTGTACGTATGTATATGCGTGAAATGGGAACGGTTGATCTTCTTACCCGTGAAGATGAAATCAGCATTGCAAAACGTATTGAAGAAGGGATTGACGAAGTTCAAACCGCCATTGCGGCGTACCCAGAAGCGTTAACTGAATTATTAGATAATTATGATCAAGTAGAAGCGGGTAATTATCGTTTAGCTGATTTAATTACCGGCTTTGTGGATCCAAATATTGCCGCGGAGGAAGCAGCGAATGTTGGTGAGAATTTCGTTGACGAAGATGAAAGCACCGAATCTGTTGCAGACATTGATGATGAGAGCGATGAGGAAGATGAAAGCGATAGCAGCTCAAGTTCAGATGACAGTGATTCAGATAACAGCATCGATCCTGAAGTAGCGCGTGAAAGATTTGCGGCATTAAGAGAGCAACATACTAAAACATTGGCGACTATTGCAAAACACGGACGCAGTGGTAAACGCGCAAAAGATCAAATTGCTCTACTCGCAGATATTTTTAAACAATTCCGTTTAGTGCCTAAACAATTCGATATACTTGTTTTATCAATGAAGAATATGATGAAACGTGTACGTTCAGAAGAGCGTCAACTACAAAAAGTATTAGTTGATATTGCGGGTATGCCAAAAGATGAATTTGAGGCACTGATTATTGCTAATGGCAGCAGTGATGCATGGGTAGCAAAAGCATTAAAATCAACGAAAGCTTGGGCAAAACGTTTACCAAAATATGAAGAGCGTATTCGTTTATCTTTAGATAACTTAGCGAATATTGAACAGCAAACTAATCTTACCATCCAACAAATGCGTGAGATTTGCGATGCGGTATCTCGTGGTGAACAAAAAGCTCGCCGTGCGAAAAAAGAAATGGTTGAAGCCAACTTACGTTTAGTCATTTCTATTGCGAAAAAATATACCAACCGAGGTTTACAATTCTTGGATTTAATTCAAGAAGGGAATATCGGTTTGATGAAAGCGGTAGACAAATTTGAATACCGCCGTGGTTATAAATTCTCCACTTATGCAACCTGGTGGATTCGTCAGGCCATTACTCGTTCGATTGCGGACCAAGCGCGTACAATCCGTATTCCTGTTCATATGATTGAAACGATTAACAAATTAAATCGTATTTCTCGTCAAATGTTACAAGAAATGGGACGTGAAGCGACGCCAGAAGAGCTTGCTGAACGCATGGGAATGCCAGAAGATAAGATTCGTAAAGTGCTTAAAATTGCGAAAGAACCTATTTCTATGGAAACCCCAATTGGTGACGACGATGATTCACATTTAGGTGACTTCATCGAGGATTCAACCCTTGAATTACCATTAGATTCTGCAACCGCACAAAGCTTAAAAGTGGCAACTCATGAAGTGTTAGAAGGCTTAACTCCTAGAGAAGCGAAAGTGTTACGTATGCGTTTTGGTATTGATATGAATACTGACCATACACTTGAAGAAGTGGGTAAACAATTTGATGTAACTCGTGAGCGTATTCGTCAGATTGAAGCGAAAGCATTGCGTAAATTACGTCATCCAAGTCGTTCAGAAACATTGAGAAGTTTCTTGGATGAGTAATTATTCAGTAATATAAAAAGAAAAGGCAGAGAGATCTGCCTTTTTTATTTGATTAAATTTAGTTATTTACCACCAAATCACATTCCTTTAAAATACGCGACTTTCGTCATTTAAAAACAAAAAAGGAACTTTATGGAAGAATCTCAAGAACTCGAAAAACTGCCTCGAGTAGTGACTGGAGTATTAAAAGTAGTATTAAGTTTTTCACTTATCGCGTTGGCTTTAGTGTTGATTATTGCTTTAGCTAAAATCACGTACACTTTAGCGATTATGGTATTTAATACATCAAGCGTTGTGCCTTATGAAGTCGCTGAACAAGCCGTGATGTTTTTCTTATACTTCGGTTTTATTGGCCTCATTGTGCAATATTTTAAAAGTGGCTATCACTTTCCTTTGCGCTATTTTATTTACGCGGGGATTACCGCTATGTTGCGCTTGATTATTGTGAATCATGAGAGTTCGGTTGATACCATCTTATTCGCAGGCGCGATTTTAATTATGGTTATTGCACTTTGTTTAGTGTTGTATTCCAATAAAATTAAAATTTAAAAGTGCGGTTATTTTGACCGAGATTTTGGAATGGATTATTCCGGCACAATCCATTCCACTGTCCAACTTCCCGTACCTTCAGGGACGAGCGTTTGGGTTAAATAAGGCAAAATAGATTTCATTTGCTGTTCTAATTGCCAAGGTGGATTAATCACCACCATTCCACTTGCGGTCATACCACGTTGATCGCTATCAGGGCGAACAGCCAATTCAATTTTCAAAATTTTACGAATTCCCGTTGCTTCTAATCCTTTAAAAATGCGTTTTGTTTGTTGACGTAGAACCACTGGATACCAAATCGCATAAGTGCCTGTCGCAAAGCGTTTATAACCTTCTTCGATCGCTTTAACCACCAAATCATAATCTTCTTTTAATTCATAAGGTGGATCAATAAGCACTAAACCACGGCGCTCTTTTGGTGGAAGCGTGGCTTTGAGTTGTTGGAAACCATTTTCTGATTTTGTGGTGATATTTTTAAATTCTTTGAAATTATTGCGCAATAATGGAAAATCGCTCGGGTGTAACTCTGTGAGCAAAGCACGATCTTGAGGACGTAATAATTGCGCAGCAATCATTGGTGATCCAGCATAATAACGTAATTCTTTACCGCCATAATTGAGTTTTTTAATGAGATCCACGTAGCGAGCAACTTCTTCGGGTAAATCTGTTCTTTCCCAAAGTCTCCCAATTCCTTCTTTGTATTCGCCGGTTTTTTCTGATTCGTTAGAACTTAAACGATAGTGTCCGACCCCAGAATGGGTATCGAGATAGTAAAAACCTTTTTCTTTCAGCGAGAGATTTTCCAATATCAGCATTAATACAATATGCTTTAATACATCAGCATGGTTGCCAGCATGGAAACTGTGACGATAACTTAACATGGTTTGTCCTTTTGATGAGAAAAGTGAGCTCAAAATTTGGGGTATTATTTTGCTGTAGCATAAAAATATTACCACTTGAAGTATTAAAATCTCCGATAAGCATTGAACTCAAAAAGGGTGCCTATTATGACAGAATTTTTTCTAGTTTAGCAACTTATGTGAAAGTAAGTATATGGTCTAAATTATTATATTTACTGCTCAAATTGGTTTTAGAGAACTCAACAAAAAATCTAAACTGCAGTTAATACAATTTTATTCTTGTTTTATTCTACATTGAGATATACAATCGTTTTCAACTTTAGTCGGGGTGCCACAAAGTGGCTGAGATGATACCCGTGAACCTGAAACAGTTAGCACTGACGTAGGAAACTAATATGCCAAAATACTTTCTCATTCTTCATACCTATTTTCATTCCTTTTCTATCGTTACCTTTAGTCGTTAATCCTTAGGTTAATGCTATGGTGAATATTCAGGATCTTAGTCTTGCTTTTGGAGAACAAGTACTATTTGAACACCTTGATTTAACGCTTTTGCCTAATGAATGGGTGAGCTTACTTGGCTGCTCTGGAGTAGGTAAATCAACGCTTTTGAGATTAATTGCAGGGCTTGAAATACAAGGGAAGATTCAAGGTAATATCATCTTTCATCCGAATATTCGAGTGGCATGGCTACCACAAAAAGATACCCTTTATCCTTGGCTTTCAATTATTGATAACGTCCAATTAGAAAACATACTATTTGGGAAAAAATCCCAAAAAACAACTCTTCAAGCAAAAGTGCTTCTTGAACAAGTAGGCATGTCAGAACATCTTCATAAAAGCTGCTCCCAATTATCTGGAGGACAGAAACAAAGAGTGGCTCTCGCTCGAGTATTAATGCAAAACGCTGATTTAGTTTTACTTGATGAACCTTTCTCTGCTCTTGACGCGATTAGTCGTTACCAATTACAAAACTTGGCCCATGAACTATTAAAAAATAAATCAGTATTATTAGTTACCCATGATCCTCAAGAAGCATTACGCTTAAGCCAGCGTATTTTTGTATTACGTTCACCGCAGCCTAATCAGCCAGCATTATCCGACGTCATAAAACCTGAAGGTAAAGCACCACGAGAACTTAACCAAGAAAATTTGTGGATGCTCCAACAGCAATTATTAAATGAGTTATTAGAGGGAAAAAGATGAAACTTAGCCTTCTTAAACCACTCTTTATTGGAATTATATTGCTGTGTCTCTGGCAACTTATTGGCGTATTAGGTGATTTTCCACATTACATATTTCCTTCTCCTCAATCCGTATGGTACCAATTATTTGCTCATTCAGAACTACTTTGGCAGCATACGCAAACTACCTTAATTGAAATTGGCTTAGGGCTGCTACTGGGTTTTATTTTTGGATTGTCATCAGCCCTATTGCTCTCTTTTTCCCCAAAAACATCGTCCTTACTATTGCCAGTTTTAGTGATTTCCCAAGCAATTCCGGTTTTCGCCATTGCCCCAATACTCGTACTTTGGCTGGGTTATGGTATGCCATCAAAAATTCTGATGGCGATACTCATCATCTATTTCCCTGTAACTGCAGCCTGTTACGATGGATTACGCAATACACCTCAAGCTTGGCTCGATCTTGCCAAAACGTTCAATCCTTCCCCTTTGCGTTTATTACTCAAAGTGCGATTACCTGCTGCATTGCCTGCATTTGCATCAGGCTTTCGTATTGCCGTTTCAGTCGCCCCAATTGGCGCTGTAATCGGAGAATGGGTGGGATCATCAGAAGGGCTTGGCTATTTAATGATCCACGCGAATGCTCGTATGCAGGTGGATTTAATGTTCGCTGCGTTGCTAATCTTAGTGGCGATTTCACTTTGCTTATATTTCAGCATCGATTGGCTACTACGCCGTTTTATTTGGCACGTTTAACACTTCATGACACAAGGAGACAAAAATGAAGAAAATCATCCGTTATTTCAGTCTTTTAATTGGACTCACCGCCAGTTTTACCAGCTTAGCAAAAGAGAAAATCAGCTTAATGCTTGATTGGTATGTGAATCCTGACCACGCAGCAATCATCGTTGCTCAACAAAAAGGCTTTTTTGAAAAAAATAACTTAGAGGTCGAAATTATCGAACCCGCCGATCCATCTTTACCGCCTAAATTGGTTGCTGCAGGAAAAGTGGATTTAGCCATTAATTATCAACCTCAACTTTATCAACAAGTTGCAGAAGGATTACCTTTAGTACGCGTAGGTTCACTGATTTCTAGCCCACTAAATAGCGTTGTAGTGCTCAAAAATAGCAACATCAAAACACTTACCGATCTGAAAGGCAAAAAAGTAGGCTATTCAGTTAGTGGTTTTGAAGACGTGTTGCTCGACACGATGCTTCGCTCTATTGGACTCAGCAATCAAGACGTAAAATTAGTAAACGTGAATTGGTCACTTTCCCCTTCTCTTTTAACCGGACAAGTCGATGCTGTCATCGGGGCTTTCCGCAATTTTGAACTCAATCAAATCTATTTAGAAAAACAAGAAGGTGTGGCATTTTTCCCTGAAGAATATGGTGTGCCGGCTTATGATGAATTGATTGTAGTTGCTAACAAAAACAGTCTTGCTTCTAAAAAAATTTCCGATTTATTGACCGCACTTGAACAAGCTACAGCCTACCTACAAAACAACCCAAATGACGCATGGCAAGCATTTGTGAGCTATAAGCCAAAAGAACTTAATACGGAATTAAATCAATTAGCATGGAAAGATACTCTTCCTTTATTAGCTACCAAGCCTCACCAATTAGATACCAAACGTTATCAACAAATGGCGGAATTTATGCATCAGAAAGGCTTGATTCAAAAAGCACTCGAATTGAAAGATTATGCTGTCGAACTGCAATAAGGAAAGATGATGATTGAACAACTCATTCAACAAGCTCAACCTTATTGGAAACAGTATATTGAGCATGAATTTGTGCAACAACTCGCAAAAGGCACCTTGCCCAAAGCTTGTTTTCAGCACTATTTAAAACAAGATTACATCTATCTTTTCCATTACAGCCGAGCTTTTGCCTTGGGCGTCTTCAAGGCAAAAAATTTCACTGAGATGGAAATGCCACGTAAAACGCTCGACATTCTTTGCCAGGAAATCCAATTACATTTGGATTACTGCCGACAATGGGAAATTAGTGAGCAGGAAATATTCCAAACACCAGAAAGTGCGGCATGTATTTCCTATACACGTTACCTGCTTGATTGTGGAATGACGGGCGGCTTACCAGAGCTATATGCAGCCGTTACACCTTGTGCTTTAGGTTACGAACAAATCGCCCGCTACATCACAGAAAATTATCCAAAACTATCAAACAATCCTTATCAAGCGTGGATTGATGCATATTCTTCCACTGAATATCAACAAGCGGCAAAAGAAACGGTTGATTTTCTTACCGCACTTTGTGAGCCACTTAATGATGCCCAATTCGCTCATATCCAACAAATTTTTACTACGGCTACCCGAATGGAAATTGGATTTTGGCAAATGGGATTGGATTTAGCATAAAAATGAAGGTGTAAAATGAAATCAGTTTATTTATCAAAAATTCGTGAACAGAATCCGTTGATTCATAACATAACCAATATTGTCGCAGCAAATTTTAGTGCCAATGGTTTACTCGCTTTGGGTGCTTCACCATTGATGTCAGCTAATATTGAAGAAATGGTTGAACTACCACAAATCAGCCAAGCATTAGTCATCAATATCGGTACAGTCATGGGTCAAGAGCGAGATGCCATGTTACTAGCGGGGAAAACGGCTAATTCAATAGGCATTCCTGTGGTGCTTGATCCTGTTGGAGTGGGCGCTACGAACTACCGACGCGAAACTATCCGTCAGTTACTGTCTGAAATGAAATTTGCCTTAATTCGTGGTAATGCAGGTGAGCTAGCTACGATTGCTGGTGAAGACTGGCAAGCAAAAGGCGTGGATGCAGGACAAGGTAAAACAAATCTACAAGAAGTTGCTCAACGTGTTGCACAACGTTATAACTGTACGGTGTTGATTAGTGGAGAGGTCGATATCATCAGTAATGGAAATCAAACAGCTACCATCCATAACGGCACGCCATTATTCCCCAAAGTCACCGCATCGGGGTGTTTATTAAGTGCAGTATGCGCAGCATTTTTAGCCGTTGATGAAGGTAATCATTTTTCTGCCACAGTCGAAGCCTGTACAACTTACACTGTTGCAGGGGAGCTTGCGGCTAAAAACTTAACCACGCAAGTCGGTCAGTTCCAAATTCGCTTGCTTGATGAATTGGCAGCCTTAACACCTGATTTAATAGAACAAAACGCGGAGGTGAAATATGTCTAACATCCCACAAGTGTTGACTATTGCTGGTTCGGACAGTGGCGGTGGTGCAGGAATCCAAGCAGATCTGAAAACCTTTCAAATGCAGGGCGTATTTGGAACTTCAGTGATTACGGCTATCACCGCACAAAACACACTTGGCGTATTTGATATTCACCCTATTCCACTGAAAACAATTCAGGCACAGCTAGAAGCGGTAAAAAATGACTTTCAAATTGCAAGTGCCAAAATTGGCATGCTTGGCACAGCAGATATTATTGAATGTGTTGCTGATTTCTTAAGTCATTGTCCATTCGGCACATTAGTTCTTGATCCCGTCATGATTGCGAAAGGTGGGGCCCCTTTATTGCAACAACAAGCAGTTTCCGCACTACGCAAATATTTATTGCCACTTGCCGATGTGATTACGCCAAATATTCCTGAGGCAGAAGCTTTAACTGGTTTTAAGATTTCTGATACAGCCAGCATTCAACAAGCCGCGTTAGACTTGCAAAAACAAGGCGCAAAGAATGTGATTATTAAAGGCGGACATTCACTCAATTCACAAAGTCAGCAATGCCAAGATTGGATCCTTTTACAAAATGGTGAACATTTTGTTTTGGAAAGTCCACGTTTCAATACACCACATACTCATGGTACAGGTTGTACTTTTTCAGCTTGCTTAACGGCAGAATTAGCCAAAGGGGCACCTCTAAAAAGTGCGGTCAAAACAGCCAAAGATTTTATTACGGCAGCCATATCTCATCCATTGAATATTGGTCATGGACATGGACCAACAAATCATTGGGCGTATAGTCGTCGCTAAGGATTCAAAGATGAACAATATTCAAGAAATTTTACCGCTCTATTTTGTAGCGGGCACGCAAGATTGCCGACATTTAGGTGAGAATTCGGCAGAAAACTTGCTCTTTGTACTAGAACAAGCTTTAGAAGGAGGCATTACCTGTTTTCAATTTCGCGATAAAGGCAAATTCTCATTAGAAAATTCTCCAACAGAACAACGAGCCTTAGCCATTAAGTGCAGAGACTTATGTCGACAATATGATGTACCATTTATTGTTGATGACAATGTTCATTTAGCATTGGAAATTGAAGCGGATGGCATTCATGTTGGACAAAGCGATACGCCCGTAAAAACGATTAGAGCAAGAACCAATAAACCACTTATTATTGGTTGGTCAGTCAACCGTTTAGACGAAGCCAAAATCGGAGAGGAATTATCTGAAATCGATTATTTCGGTATTGGTCCAATTTTTCCGACTCAGTCAAAAGAAAATCCTAAACCTACTCTAGGAATGGCGTTTATTCAAACCTTGAGAAAAGCAGGTATCACAAAACCACTTGTAGCTATTGGCGGAGTAAAATTAGAGCATGTAAAAACTTTACGAAAATACGGCGCTGATGGTATCGCGGTAATAACCGCAATCAGTCAAGCCAAAGATATAAAGGCAAGCACCAAAGCATTAAAGGAAGCAAGCGGATGCAACCACTGAATAAGCCAAATAGTTTGAAACGTGTAGCAATGGCAACAATGATTGGCACTGCTATTGAATATTTCGATAACTATATTTATGCCATGGCTGCGGTGCTCGTTTTCAATCATCAATTTTTTCATGCGGCAGATCCACTTTCAGGCCAAATTGCCGCGCTTTCTACGCTAGCGCTGACTTTTATTGCTCGTCCTCTGGGGGCGGTATTATTCGGACATTTTGGCGATCGCTTCGGAAGAAAAAATACCTTTGTTATGAGCCTGTTAGTAATGGGAATCTCAACCATAGTGATCGGCTTATTACCGACTTACGACAGTATCGGAATATGGGCAACCATCTTACTTTGCTTGTGCCGTATCGGGCAAGGCATTGGTTTAGGTGGCGAATGGGGCGGCGCTGCATTAGTGGCAATCGAAAATGCACCTGAAGGAAAACGTGGTTGGTATGGCACTTTTCCACAATTAGGCGCTCCTCTAGGATTACTACTTGCCAATGGTGTCTTTTTACTCATTACCGCGCTTTTTGGACAAGCAGTAATGACTGACTGGGCATGGCGAATTCCATTTCTTTCCTCTTTTGTATTAGTTGCCATTGGGGTGTATGTTCGATTAAAACTTACGGAAGCACCAATATTTATTTCTACACTTAACAAGCCTAAACCTAAAACTTTACCGATGATGGAAGTGATCGTTACTCATTTCAAACCGTTCTTCTTAGGCATGCTGATCTGCATTGCAGGCTATGTGCTCTTTTATATTATGATCGCTTTCAGCCAAATTTATGCAAAATCTGCCCCTACCGTATCGGAAGCCGGTTATGCAATGGGCTTAGGCTTCTCACCACAAACTTTTACCGCTTTATTAATGTGCAGTGCGATTTCATTAGCCATTACAATTGCTATTTCAGGCAAATATATCGATATTGTTGGACGAAAAATTTGGTTAATTTGGACAACAGTTGGCGTGGCTATTTTCGGTTTAGCCTTACCATATGCTATAGATGTATTTATCAAACTTAAAATTTCATTAATATAGAGAAATATTAGGGGTAAAAGAATGCCTTTCGCGAATTTGATTCGGAAAGGCACTAAAATTAACCGCACTTTTACTATTTAAATCAGGGTTAGAATAATTCTTCTGGTTGCGTTGCTGGAATCGCGTCTTTGGTTTTACCTGTTCCGCCATTCAAGCGTTGTTGCAACTCAGGTGGAACATAATAACCGCGCTCTTTCATTTCCGCAGAGTAAGTACGTTTAGGCTCGGTACCTACGATAAAGTATTCTTTACGGCCACCACCTTCAGAAAGTAAACCAGAGTTACTGTCAATGGTTTTCTCCACGATATTTGGAGGAAGATCAAGTTGACGTTCTGGTACATCAGAAAGTGCCGCTTTCATATAAGCAACCCAAGCAGGCATTGCGGTTTTTGCACCCGCTTCACCTTTACCTAATACGCGTTTGTTATCATCGAAACCGACATAGGTCGTGGTCACTAAGTTAGCACCAAAGCCCGCATACCAAGCAACTTTCGCGCTATTGGTGGTACCTGTTTTACCGCCAATATCACTACGCTTAATGCTTTGCGCGATACGCCAGCTGGTACCTTTCCAACCGAGACCTTGTTCACCATAAATCGCAGTATTTAATGCACTGCGAATTAAGAAGGCTAATTCACCGCTAATCACACGAGGCGCATATTCTTGTTTAGCAACGCCGTCTTTGGCATCAGCCATTAAATCAACAGAACCATCGTTTAATGCTGATGTTTGAAGTTCTGGTAAGTCAGGTACGTTCTCAGGTTGTTGATCACCTTCTTCCGTATCCGTGTTGTTATTACCTTGTGCTGATTTTAGGTTGTCAGGATTTGCCACTTCTGCGACATCTTTAAAACCGTCGATTTTATCTTTGGTTTCACCATAAATCACAGGAATGTCATTACAGGTGATACAAGCAATTTTCGGGTTAGCAATAAATAAATCTTTACCCGTGTTATCTTGAATTTTTTCAATAAGATAAGGATCAATCAAGAAACCACCGTTATCAAAGACCGCATAAGCACGCGCCATTTCAAGCGGTGTGAAAGAAGCTGCACCTAATGCAAGTGCTTCACTCGCAAAATATTGGTCACGTTTGAATCCAAATCGTTGTAAGAATTCAGCGGTGAAATCAACACCCGCAGTTTGTAACGCTCTGATCGCAATCATGTTTTTAGATTGGCCTAAACCCACACGTAAACGCATTGGACCGTCATAACGATCAGGGGAGTTTTTCGGTTGCCACAAAGGTTGTCCTGGTTTCTGAATGGATATAGGACTATCTTGCAATACGCTTGAAAGGGTTAAACCTTTTTCTAATGCCGCAGCATAAATAAATGGTTTAATCGAAGAACCTACTTGCACTAAAGATTGGGTTGCACGGTTAAATTTACTTTGTTCATAACTAAAACCACCCACCATGGCTTCAATTGCACCATTATCTGAGTTTAATGAAACTAATGCAGAGTTAGCCGCTGGAATTTGGCCTAACACCCACTCACCGTTATCACGTTTACGAATCCAAATCTGTTCGCCCACTTTAACGGGTGATTTACCCGCCCAACGCATTGCGTTTGAAGAAAGCGTCATCGTTTCATTATTAGCTAAAAGTAATTCCGCGCCATTTTTACCCAATGCGGTTACCGCTGCTGGAATAAAAGGTTCTGAATCCGGTAGTTTTTTCAAGAAAGCGACAATACGTTCGTTGTCCCATACGGCTTCACCTTTTTTCCATAGTGGAGCACCACCACGCCAGCCATGACGCATATCATAATCGATCAGGTTATTACGTACGGCTTTTTGTGCTTCCGCTTGATCTTTTGACAGTACAGTTGTGAATACTTTATAACCTTTGGTGTAAGCATCTTCTTCACCAAAACGTTTCACCATTTCTTGACGAACCATTTCAGTCACATAGTCTGCACGGAATTCAAATTTTGCACCGTGATAACTCGCGACGATTGGCTCTTTGATGGCTGCATCATATTCTGCTTTGGTGATTTTGTTTTCATCCAACATGCGGCCCAACACCACATTACGGCGTTCTTCCGCACGTTTTGGCGAATACAGTGGATTCATGGTAGAAGGCGCTTTTGGCAAGCCAGCAATCACAGCCATTTCAGAAAGTGTTAATTCATCTAAGTTTTTACCAAAGTAGGTTTGTGCAGCCGCCGCAACACCATAAGAACGGTAACCTAAGAAAATTTTATTCAAATAAAGCTCTAAAATTTCCTGTTTGCTCAAGGTATTTTCAATTTCAACCGCTAATACCGCTTCACGTACTTTACGAATAAGTTTTTTTTCTGGGGTTAAGAAGAAGTTACGAGCAAGCTGTTGTGTAATGGTACTTGCACCTTGAGAGGCTCCACCATTACTGACTGCAACATAAATTGCACGGGCAATACCAATTGGGTCTAAACCATGATGGTCATAAAAACGACTATCTTCCGTTGCTAAGAAAGCATCTTGCAAACGTTGAGGCACGTTTTCTAATTTCACCGGAATACGGCGTTGTTCACCCACTTCACCGATTAATTTTCCATCAGCCGTATAGATTTGCATTGGTTGCTGCAATTCAACGGTTTTTAAGCTTTCCACCGACGGTAAGGAGGATTTTAAGTGAAAATAAAACACTCCACCGGCAACTAACCCCAGTATACATATCGTAAATAGGGTACTTAATATTAATTTTGCGATCCGCATCGTAAAATTCTCTCTGGTTTAATGAATATTCAAAAAATCAAAATTATGATTTTGGCTGCTAAGTATAAAAGATTAATCCCTTAAAGAATAGGAAAGAATATGGGAATTGCCAATAGAAAGCAGCAAAAACAACAAATTGGTGTCAGTAAACAACAAGATAACCTCTATTTTGTTTGGCTAGATGAATTACACAAAGTTCAATCAATTTGCTTAAATACGCAACAAAAAGATATTTTTTCCCAGTTATTGCCTCATTTGCCACAAAAAAACAGTCAATGCTGTTTTGTTGGCGCCATTTCGCCCCACTTAACTTGGTCTAAAACGCTCATTCTACCACAAACACTTAATGCCCAGGAATGTGAACAACAATGTCGTTTTATTTTGCAAAAAGAATTACCGATTCCGTTGGATGAATTATGGTTTGATTATCTGACTATGCCATTAAAACAAGGTTTTCGTTTGGATATCACGGCGATTCGACAAGAAAGCGCCAATGCAGAATTAGCAAAATATTTGCCACTAAAATTGACCGCACTTGATTTACTGGATCACAGTATTTTACGTGCATTTTATGCCATTTTAGGTCAAGAGCCGACTAACACCTTATTTTTATATCAAGATCAACAAGGATGTCTCGCCGTTTGTGAACGCTTACAACAACGACAAGTTTTACAATCTCAAGGTGATTTATCCGAACTTTATCAACAATTTATCCAACGCTTTCCCGAAACGATAGAACAGGTTTATGTGTATCAAACGCCCGATATATTGAACTCACACACAATCGAATTACAGCCTAAGGATTGGCAGCGTGTTCAAACAGATCTTCCTTTTATTGCTTTAGGTAATGCACTTTGGCAAACCGATTTAAAGCTAGTGGATTTATCTTTAAAACCACCCGCACTTTTGCCTTTAGTTACTCGGGAGAGTGGTGATGTTTAGCCTTAATTTATTACCTTGGCGCTTAGAACAACATCAAAAGGCCTTTCGTCGTTTTATGTGGCAAGGTTTAATTTGGTTGGCTTGCTCTGTTTTGATTGTCGTTGGCTTGAGTCATCTTAATGAACAACAAGCACAAATCCTAAATCAGACAAAAGAAAAACTGACACAAATCACTCATCAAGTCCATCAGAAACGCATTCAGGTTCAGCAACTACAAAGTAGTCTGAAAGAAATGAATGAGCTGACAGAAATGGATACAGAATATGTGTATCGCCTGCTTAATTTATTAAGTGAGCTGCCATTAAAACAGGGCGAGTTAGATGAATTTACGCTCAATGCTAAGCAAGTTGCCCTTTCAGGCATGACAGAAAGCAAACAAGAGTTTGAGGAGATACATCAATTTCTCAAACGCTATTTTACAGAGGTTAACTTAACTAAGTTTCAGCCAGTGCAACAGCAGTTATTTTTTCAATTTGATATTCATTTATCGGAGTCTGTGCAATGAGGAACTTTATCAATGAGCTTGTTCAAAAAAGTGCACAAAGTTGGTTTGGGAGATGGCTTCGATTACCTCAAATGGTCCATGCTGCTTTTTGGTTGAGTGCATTAAGTGCGGTCATCTTTTTACCTGTTTTTCGTTACGTTGAAAATAGCAATGAACGACATCGACTTGACGCAGAATTGAGTTTGCAGCAGCAAGAGTGGGATAAACAGGAAAAGATTTTACAAACCTTAAGGCAAAAGTCAGACAGCCGACAACTTTCTCCAGAATTAGCTAATTCTGTGTTGCCGATTAATCAGCATGTACAGGCGTTGTTAAATGGGCGACTTCGAGCGTTGGATTTACGTTGGGATTTTTCTCAACATACTTTGTTGCATTTGTCATTGCAAGGCTATTTTGTCGATTTACAGCAATTTTTGACCGCACTTTTAAACGATGTTCCTACACTTTCTTTAACTCAATTAAACATTGAGAAATTAGATGAAGAGGAAAATGCTTCTATTACATGTGAGTTAATTTTCCAATTAAATAAGGACAAATAATGAAAAAGCTTTTCTCAATCTTGATAGCGTTTTTTTCTGTATCAGCGTTTTCGCAGGATCCTTTTGATCGTAAACAAAGAGAACAAACCGAATATCCAAAAGAGGGGCTCACCCTACCGCCGGTGTCGGCTTGCGTGTATTCGGAGCCGAGACTGGCGGAGGAACGCCCATTGGCTCAGCTACATGTTGTGGGAGTCGTGCAATATGGCAAACAGGCAGAAGTGTTATTTAATGATGATGGGCATATTCTTTCTGTTCAAGTCGGGCAGAGGATTGGAAAAGAAGGCTATTTAATCGAAAAAGTGAGTAAAAACAGCGTGACGCTTCAAGGTTATAAAGCAGGGCAGTGTGAACAAACGACTTCAATCATAATGAGATTTTAAAATGATAAAGCAGAAAATAAAAACAAAGTGCGGTCAGTTTTTAATGTGTTTTTTGATCCTATGGACAACTTACTCAGTGGCAGAGAATCGCGTATTTTCACTTCGCTTAAAACAAGCTCCAATGGTGGCGACACTCCAACAACTTGCCCTTGAGCAAAATACCAATTTAATGATTGATGATGAGCTAGAAGGAACACTTTCATTACAATTAGATAACGTAGATTTTGATCGTTTATTGCGTTCTGTGGCAAAGAGCAAAGGGCTCTCTTTTTATCAAGAAAATAATATTTATTATTTAGGCAAGCCTTCTCAACATGAACAATATGCAGAGAAAATGACAGAACCTATGGCGATTATCGGAGAAAGTTTATCTAGTGAAACGCCACTTGTGAGTACAACGGTTAAACTGCATTTTGCCAAGGCCTCTGATGTGATGAAATCTTTAACAACTGGTAGCGGTTCTTTGCTTTCACCTAGCGGCACAATTACATTTGATGATCGAAGCAATGTGTTACTGATTCAGGATGATGCACGTTCTGTCAAAAATATCAAAAAATTAATTGCAGAACTGGATAAACCCATTGAACAAATTGTCATTGAAGCACGTATTGTGACGATTACTGATGAAAGCCTGAAAGAGTTAGGTGTACGTTGGGGCATTTTTAATCCTACTGAGGCTGCCCATCGAGTGAGTGGCAGTCTAGATGCGAATGGTTTTAGTAATATCAGTAATAATTTAAATGTGAATTTTGCGACAACGGTCACGCCAGCTGGCTCATTAGCACTTCAAGTGGCTAAAATTAATGGCCGATTATTAGACTTAGAATTAACCGCACTTGAACGTGAAAATAACGTAGAAATTATTGCAAGCCCTCGCTTACTTACGACCAACAAGAAAAGTGCAAGCATCAAACAAGGGACAGAAATTCCTTATGTGGTGACAAATGGGAAAAATGATACACAGTCAGTAGAGTTTCGCGAGGCTGTCTTAGGATTGGAAGTCACGCCGCATATTTCTAAGGATAATAATATCTTATTGGATTTATTAGTCAGTCAAAATTCCCCGGGTAATCGCGTGGCTTATGGGCAAAATGAAGTGGTATCCATTGATAAACAAGAAATTAATACGCAAGTTTTTGCCAAAGATGGCGAAACAATTGTATTGGGTGGTGTATTCCACGATACGATCACGAAAGGTGTCGATAAAGTACCATTATTGGGCGATATTCCAGGTATTAAACGCTTATTTAGTAAGGAAAGCGAACGTCATCAAAAGCGAGAGCTTGTAATTTTTGTGACCCCTCATATTTTGAAACAAGGTGAAAGAATGGAAATGGCTAAGAAAGAAAAGCATTTTAAGCAAATTGAAAAAGCGAAAAAATAAAAGAGCGGTCAATTTCTCTTATGTTTTCTCATTTTTTTCAGTTTAGCTGTGTGCATTGCAAGCGATCTATTCATCTTGGTCGAAATGGATTGTGTAGTCGATGTCAGAAGCAAATTAAAACTTTCCCTTATTGTGGACGATGTGGTTCACCCTTGCAGCATTATGCAATGGGCTGTGGACATTGTTTGAGAAATGAACCTGCTTGGGATCGTATTGTGATTATTGGGCATTATCTTGAGCCGCTTTCTTCACTTATTCATCGTTTAAAATTCCAAAAACAGTTTTGGTTAGATCGCAGTTTATCGCGTTTGCTTTATCTTGCGGTGCGAGAGGCAAGACGAACGCATGGGCTCTCTCTGCCACAGGCGATTATTCCTGTGCCGCTATATCATTTTCGGCAATGGCAACGGGGCTACAACCAGGCTGATTTATTAGCGAACTGGTTGAGCCGTTGGTGTGATGTGCCTAACTGTCATCATGTGGTGAAACGGATTAAACATACCCACACTCAGCGAGGTTTAACGGCGAAAGATCGGAGACAAAACCTTAAAAATGCTTTTGCAGTGAATACCCAAAAGCCTTTTCCTTATGAACGTGTCGCTTTGGTTGATGATGTGATTACAACCGGTTCAACGCTAGCAGAGATAGCCAAACAACTTCGAAAATTAGGTGTAAAAGAAATTCAAGTATGGGGCTTAGCGAGAGCCTAAATTTTTAAAGATAGTATTTATCTATATCTATAAAAATAGGAATAAATGTAGAAAAAATTGCCGTATAGGAGTATCATTCTTGATATATTGCATCAAGTATTAGGACTTTATTTATGGAACAAATTTTTATTTCAGATGCTGCACAAGCACATTTTCGGAAACTTTTAGATACACAAGAAGAAGGTACAAATATTCGTATTTTTGTCGTGAATCCGGGTACACCTGGAGCAGAATGTGGCGTGTCTTATTGCCCGCCAAATTCAGTTGAAGCGACTGATACTGAAATGAAGTACGATACGTTCTCTGCATTTGTAGATGAAATCAGCTTACCGTTTTTAGAAGATGCGGAAATTGATTATGTAACCGAAGAGCTAGGTGCTCAGCTTACTTTAAAAGCACCTAACGCCAAAATGCGTAAAGTTGCAGATGATGCGCCTTTAATTGAGCGCGTAGAGTATGTGATCCAAACACAAATCAACCCACAATTAGCCAGCCATGGCGGTAAAATCACATTAATTGAAATTACTGATGATGGTTATGCAGTCCTACAATTCGGTGGCGGCTGTAACGGTTGCTCAATGGTTGATGTCACCTTAAAAGATGGTGTAGAGAAACAATTGGTCGCACTTTTCCCAAATGAACTCAAAGGCGCACGAGATGTAACAGAACACCAACGTGGTGAACATTCTTATTATTAAGAATAGAAGATAAAAAAGGGCGATTATTCGCCCTTTTATTTTTTTAAGTGCTAGATAATTTCTGTAGCAATCGATCCATGGCCCGATATCCTAGCGCTTCTGCTAAATGAGATTGTTGTATCTCTTTTTCACCATTTAAATCAGCAATCGTACGTGAGACTTTTAAAATCCGATGATAGGCTCTCACTGAAAGTCCAAGCTTATTCAGTGCATTCTCAAGGAATAATGCATCTTTATCTTGTAATTTACAGTCTCGTTCAATTTCTTTGCTTGAAAGATACGCATTGATTTTACCGGCTCGAGCAAGCTGGATTTCCCTTACTTTTAAGACTTTTTCTCGTACTTGTTGGCTTGTCTCACCTCTATCCCCTGTATTCTGTAAGCTACCTTGTGGCAGAAGAGGTACTTCAATGGATAAATCAAAACGATCTAAAAACGGCCCCGAAAGTCGATTTAAATAACGCATCACTTGCTGTGGCGAGGTGCGATTATGTGTTCCAGTGTAATGACCCGTTGGACTTGGATTCATCGCAGCAACGAGTTGAAAGCGAGCGGGGAACTGGATTTTCGCATTAGCACGCGAAATAATAATTTCTCCACTTTCTAATGGCTGGCGAAGTGCATCAAGCACTTTACGTTCAAATTCTGGTAGTTCATCAAGAAAAAGTACACCGTTATGTGCGAGCGATATTTCGCCTGGTTTTGGAATGGTTCCTCCACCTACTAAGGCAGGTAATGAGGCACTATGATGTGGCGCTCGAAACGGACGTTGTTTCCAGTTATGAAAATTTAATTCATTTTGTACTAAGCTCGTAACTGAAGCGGTTTCAATCGCTTCTAAATCCGTCATTTCAGGTAGCAATGCAGTGAGACGACTTGCCAGCATGGTTTTACCCGTCCCAGGTGGTCCTAAAAAGAGTAGATTATGTTGACCAGCGGCAGCTATTGTCAGAGCTCGTTTAGCATGTTGCTGACCAATAATATCGGTCAAATCTAAGTGATTTTTAGCTGAAAATCCGACCGCACTTTCTTGTGCGAGTAATGAGGCCAAAGGTAATTTTTCTTGATTATTTAAGAATTGTACGACTTCCAAAAGGCTTTTAGCGAAATAAGTCTCTTGCTCTGAGACAAGTGAAGCTTCATTGGCATTTTGATAAGCGATAATGGGGGCTCGTTTCGCTTTTTGTGCCGCTAAAATGGCGGGAATCACGCCGTGTACACCACGTAATTCACCTGTTAATGCAAGTTCACCAACGAATTCAAACTGTTTTAAACGGCTGCCATCAAGTTGATCTGAAGCGGCTAAAATACCGATTGCAATAGGTAAATCAAATCGTCCCCCTTCTTTGGGTAAATCGGCTGGTGCAAGGTTGACGGTGATGCGTTTAGCAGGATATTTGAACTGGGCATTCATTAATGCACTTCTGACACGATCTTGTGCTTCTTTTACGGTTTTTTCGGGTAGACCAACTAAGGTAAATCCAGGCTTTCCGTTGCTTAAGTGTACCTCAATGGTAACAAGAGGGGCTTGTACACCCATTGATGCACGGCTGTAAACAATAGCAAGAGACATTCAGATTCCTTAAAGTGCGGTTAAAAATAATTAGATTTTCGCACTATAAAAAAAGCACAGAATGAAAGCATACATTCTGTGCTTTTTTTGCGATCTTGATCGCAGAAATGACTTTTTCTTGATAAAAAATTACGAGAAAAGTGGGGCAAACCAACTATCTAGTTTGGCCGCTAATTTATCAATGCCAATTTTGTTTTGTGCAGAAAAGGCCTCAACCTGAATATCACCTTGGAAGGGTAAAATCGCTTCACATACCATTTTGACCTGTTTGCTACGCGCACTTTGACTGAGTTTATCCGCTTTAGTTAAAAGTAACATAACCGGCAAGTCAGCAGAAACAGCCCATTCAATCATTTGTTGGTCGAGATCTTTTAAAGGGTGGCGAATATCCATTAAAACAACAAGTCCGCCTAAACATTCGCGTTTTTGCAAATATTCCCCAAGGGATTTTTGCCATTCAATTTTCATTTTCTCAGGAACAGCAGCATAACCATAGCCAGGTAAGTCCACCAGTTTACAATTCGGCTCTACTTCAAAAAGGTTGATGAGCTGCGTACGACCAGGTGTTTTAGAGGTTCGAGCTAAGCTTTTCTGATTGGTTAATGCATTAAGTGCGGTTGATTTTCCGGCATTTGAGCGTCCCGCAAAAGCAATTTCAATCCCTGTATCTTCTGGGATAGAACGAATATTTGGAGCACTCGTGAGAAAATGAGTTTTATGATAATTCAGTTTAATTTCAGACATAATGGTTCCTTTCATCAATTGATCCTAGCATATCACAAATAGAAAAATTGCTGAAATTATGAGAGAATGTGCGCTTTGCGTGATTTAAAGCCTCTTTAATTATATTAATAACTATGGAATCTCAAGAGAATCAATATCGCTGGCCAAAAGCGGAAGCCGTTTATCCCGATAGACCTGGGCGTTCTTATATGCTTAAGCGCCTACGTTATCGTCTTCGTGCTTTTTTACACCGTGGATTAATTGCTCAATTTGAGCAATTTATTAACCAGCATCCTTTTCTTGTGACGTTATTAAATGAACATGCAGATTATAGCTATCCGTTAGTTTATCGTTTTTTAGATAAACGTTTTAATAGTAAACAGCGTTTCCAAGCTATTTGCGACAATCTACTTTTTTTACCTGAAAAATTGACCGCACTTTCAGCACCCATTTATAAAACGCCATTAAGTTTTGGTGAAGTGATGCCTGATTTTGAGATGACATTGTCGATGACCACGCACCAACCGATGGAAGGCTATTGGGTATTGGAGTTATGGCATAAACCACGTAATGAATTAGTGTATTTACTCACTTTTGCAAAACTTGGTGAGGCATTGCTTATTTCTGTGGTGCAGGGCCCCAATTTTGAAGGTTCTAAAGAGATGGTCAAGCAACTCACAAAAACTTGTTATGGTTTGCGCCCCGCTTATTTGATGGTGGAAACGATGAAAGCATTGACGAAAGTGTTGGGCTTTAATCAATTGTTAGGTATTCCTCAAAAATATCAAAATAAATCGCGTTTTATTCAAAGCTCTCATTATGTTGTAGATTATGATGCGATTTTTGCTGAATCAGGTGGACAGTTGAAAGATTACTGGGAATTGCCTTTAGAAATAGATAGAAATCTTGATGATGTACCGAGTAAAAAGCGCTCCATGTATCGCAAGCGTTATGCGATGTTAGATGATTTGGCTAAAGTAATTGAAGAAAAATTAGAATAGTAAAAGTAAAAAGTGCGGCGAATTTTTAACCGCACTTTTTGTTTTATAAGACTTTCAAACAAGCCACAAAATGGCTGTTGTTTTGGCTGGTGAAAGGTGGTTTTTGTTTCGCACAATCTTCATCAGCTTTCAGGCAGCGAGTTCGGAACACGCAACCAGACGGTGGATTAATTGGCGAAGGCAAATCACCTTCAAGCAATTCGATAGATTTATTGCGTTCCAATTTTGGATCGGGAATTGGAACTGCAGACATTAAGGCTTTGGTATAAGGATGTTTGGTATTGTTATATACTTCCTCATCACTGCCTAATTCCATGGCATTGCCTAAATACATCACTAATACGCGGTCAGAAATGTGTTTTACCACCGCTAAATCGTGGGCAATGAAAATTAAGGAAAGCCCCATTTCTTTTTGTAGGGATTTCAATAGATTCACCACTTGAGCCTGAATCGATACATCTAACGCAGAAACGGGCTCATCACAAATGATCATTTTCGGCTCAATGATTAACGCGCGAGCAATACCGATACGTTGACATTGTCCACCAGAAAACTCATGCGGATAGCGGTTAATCAAGTTTGGTAAAAGCCCAACTTTCAACATCATAGCTTGTACTTTTTCTTTCACTTCAGCGGCGCTTAAGTGCGGTTGGTAGATCTTTAATGGCTCAGCAATGATTTCACCAATATTCATTCGCGGATTGAGAGAGGCGAGCGGATCTTGGAAAATCATTTGAATATCTTTACGTGTTTCTTTCCATTGTTTCGCTGATTGTTTTCGTAAATTTTTACCAAGCCATATAATTTCTCCTTCACTCGCTTCGACTAAACCGATAATAGCGCGTGCAAGTGTGGATTTACCGCAACCGGATTCCCCCACTACACCGAGAGTTTCACCTGCGTAAAGTTTAAAAGACACATCCTTTACCGCTTTTAAGGTTTGCGGTTTGGCGAAGAAAAGGGATTTCTCATTTTTAATTTTAAAACTAACACCTAAGTGATTGACTTCAAGGAGTAATTCTTTGTTGTTTGAGACTGTCATAGGTTAAATTTCTCCGCGGGTAACCAACAATTACGTAATTGACTGTGATTAAATGTAGTCAGTTTTGGCGCAGTTTGGCATTGTTCGGTAGCAAATTGGCAACGAGGTGAGAATGGACAACCTTTTGGCAAATGCAATAAATTTGGTGGATTGCCAGGAATGGTTACCAAGTGTTCTTCATTGCCGTCTAAGCGAGGAATCGCATCCATTAAGCCAATGGAATAAGGATGAGTCGGATGATAGAAAATTTGTTCTGCAGAGCCGTACTCCATGGTTCGCCCAGCATACATCACCATAACTTGATCGCAGATACCTGCCACTACACCAAGATCATGGGTAATCATAATAATCGCAGTATTAAATTCACGTTTTAACTCATTTAATAAAGTCATGATTTGCGCTTGAACGGTTACATCTAAAGCGGTTGTTGGTTCATCTGCAATGAGTAGTTTTGGACGGCACAATAAGGCCATTGCAATCATCACCCGTTGACGCATACCACCCGAAAATTCATGAGGATACATGCCCATGCGTTTTTTTGCTTCTGGCATTTTAACTGCGTCTAACATTTTCACGGATTCGGCAAAGGCAGTTTGTTTATCATAGCCCTTATGTAATTGCAGCACTTCCATGAGTTGTTCACCGATTTTCATGTAAGGATTTAGCGATGTCATCGGATCTTGGAAAATCATAGAAATTTGCTCGGCGCGGATTTTATTCAATTCAGCATTCGGTAAATTAACTAATTCTTTCCCTTCAAAAATGGCTGAACCTTCCACTTCACCGTTGGCTGCCAATAAACCCATTAAAGCAAAGGCTGTTTGTGACTTGCCTGAGCCACTTTCGCCTACAATACCGAGCGTGCTTCCTGCATTCAGCGTGAAGTTTAAGTCATTCACTGCTGTGACGACGCCATCTGGTGTTTTGAAGCGAACGTAGAGATTTTTTACATCTAATAAAGGATTCATTATTCGCTCCTATCTATCTTTCGGATCGAGCGCATCACGCAACCCGTCACCGATAAAGTTAAAACAAAATAGGGTAAGGCAAAGGAAAAATGCCGGGAAAATTAATAACCAAGGCGAGACTTCCATTTGCGCAGCACCATCACTTAAGAGTGCACCCCAGCTACTCATCGGTTCTTGAGTTCCTAATCCTAAGAAGCTTAAGAATGATTCAAATAGAATGAGTCCAGGTACTTCAAGCGAGGCGTAAACTGCTACTAAGCCTAATACATTCGGAATAATGTGTTTCAAAATGATTTGGCGACGAGGTACGCCACAAACGATGGCGGCTTCGACGAATTCTTTATTTTTTAGGCTGAGCGTTTGTCCGCGTACTATACGTGCAAGACCAAGCCAAGCAATGGCCCCGATTGCGATAAAAATTAAGAAAATGTTTTGGCCAAAAAGAGTCACCAACAAAATGACGAAAAACATAAATGGAAATGAGCTGAGAATCTCTAAAAAGCGCATCATTAACATATCTGTTTTACCGCCTACATAGCCGGAAATCGCCCCATAAATTGTGCCGATAGTCACGGAAATGAAAGCACCAGCAATACCGACCAATAAGGAAATACGTCCACCGATAGCAGTACGTACCAACAAATCTCGACCCGAGGCATCGGTACCGAAGAAGTGATAGCCTTCCATTGTTGGTGCGGCGCTCATCATATTCCAATCGGTATCTTCATAGGTAAATGGGAAGAACCAAGGCGCTACGGTAATAAATATAATAATAAATGCCAAAATAATTAGACTGGCAACAGCAGCTTTGTTACGGAAAAAACGGCGTTTCGCATCTTGCCATAGGCTGCGGCCTTTCAGTTGCATTTCTTCAATACGGTCAGCCACTTGTTCCACAAAATCCGCATTTTTCTGATTAATCGGCTGAGTACGATAATCTGTCATAACTTATCCTTAATAACGAATTTTTGGATCGATGGTGGCGTATAAAATATCCACAATCGCATTAAATAAAATGGTTAATGTCCCCACTAAAATGGTGAGGCTCAAAACTAAAGAATAATCGCGGTTTAATGCGCCGTTTACAAATAATAACCCCATGCCAGGTAAACCAAATACGCTTTCGATGACCATTGAGCCGGTAATAATCCCTACGAAAGCGGGTCCTAAATAGGTTATCACGGGTAAAAGTGCGGGACGCAAAGCATGTTTTAAAATGATTCTCGAAGTAGAAAGTCCTTTAGCTTTGGCGGTACGAATAAAGTTGGAATGTAACACTTCAATCATCGAGCCACGCATGATACGCGCAATCCCTGCAACATAAGCGATAGTTAAGGAGGCGACAGGTAAGATCATGTACATGGCAGTACCGCCGTTCCAACCGCCAGCTGGTAGCCATCCTAAATAAATGGCGAAAATCAGCACCAAGACTGGAGCAAAGACAAAGCTTGGCATAATGACCCCAAGCATCGAGAAACTCATCAAAATATAATCCCAACGGCTATTTTGATTGAGAGCGGCGAGCGTACCTGCTGTTACCCCTAACACGACAGCAAAGGCGAAGGCCACCATTCCCAATTTTATGGAAACAGGGAAAGCTGACGCGATTAAATCATTGACTGATTGGTCTTTATATTTAAAAGAGGGACCAAAATCTCCTTTGGAAAGATTTTCTAAATAAAGGAAATATTGTTTATATAATGGTTCATTTAAATGATACTTCGCTTCGATATTAGCCATGACTTCTGGCGGATAGGCGCGTTCAGAAGTGAACGGGCTGCCAGGGGCGAGACGCATCAAAAAGAAAGAAAAAGTAATCAAAATAAACAGCGTCGGCAAGGCTTCCAACAGCCGTTTAAAAATAAACTTGAGCATAACAACTCCAACCAAAATGGGCGAAAAGTGCGGTCAAAAAACACGACGATTTTTAACCGCACTTAAATACTAGCAACGAATTAATGTTTAATAATATAAAGGTTGCGTAAGTAAATGTGATCTTGTGGATCTTTGCCTGAATAGCCTTTTACGTAAGGTTTCACTAAGCGTGGATTCACATAGTTAAAGATTGGCACGATACCGAAATCTTTTGCAAGGATTTCTTCGGCTTTCGCGTAGGCTTTTGCACGACCTTCCGCATCCGTTGCGACATAAGATTCAGCAATGGCTTTATCGTATTCAGGGTTCGCATATTTCGCGGTATTGTTACTCGAATTAGATAAGAAATAGTTGCCGAATGTTGTTGCTTGGTTGTAATCCGCATTCCATCCTGCACGTGCCGCGTCATAACGACCCGCCCGACGGCTATCAATGTAAGTTTTCCACTCTTGGTTTTCTAATTTCACATCAATCAAACCTTTGGTGTTCGCTTTCCACATAGATGCCGCAGCAATGGCCACTTTTTTGTGGTTTTCATTGGTATTGTAAAGAATACTGAATTTCAACGGATTCGCTTTGCTGTAACCAGCTTCCTCTAAGAGTTTAATGGCTTCTTCATTACGTTGTGCCATTGGTTCTTTTGAATAAGCAGGTTGTTGAATGAGGTGACCTTCTTCGATGTAAGTTGGGGTAAACACATAGGTTGGTGTTTGACCTTGGCCTAAAACTTTATCGGTGATCACATTACGATCAAGGGATAAGTTCAAGGCTTTACGAACATTCACGTTATCAAAAGGCGCTTTCTTATTGTTTAACTCGTAAGAATAGGTCGCAAGAGTTCGTGTCGTGAATACTTCACCAGGTAACTCTTTTTGTAATTTAGCGAATTGTTCTGGCGGTAAGGCGTAGCTCGTTATATCTAAATCGCCTGCACGATAACGCGCCACATCGGTACTAGGGTTTTCAATCGCAAGGAATGTTGCACTGTTAATTACAGTCTCTTTATCGTTCCAGTAGAGTGGGTTGCGTTCAAATTCGATTTTTTCGTTAACAATGTGGTTTGCCAGTTTATAGGCACCGTTACCTACATAGTTTTCTTTTTTCACCCATGCATCACCCAATTTTTCGACTACTTTTTGTGGTAATGGCAATAAGGATTGGTGAGTCGTTAAACTAACCGCATAAGGCACAGGATTGGTCGCATGAACCACAAAAGTGTAATCATCTTTTGCTTCCACGCCTAATTCAGCCGGTTTTTTCTTACCGTCAATAATGTCTTGCGCATTTTCAACTTGTAAATAACTTAAGTAACTCGCGTAAGGTGCGGCAGTTGCAGGATCCACTAAACGACGCCACGCAAACACGAAATCGTGCGCAGTAACGGGATCACCGTTTGACCATTTAGCATCTTTACGTAAATGGAATGTCCAAGTTTTGAAGTCAGGTGTATTTTCCCAGCTTTCAGCCACACCTGGTTGAAGTTTACCTTCAGAGTCTGAGGTGACTAAGCCTTCAAGTAATTGATAAGCAACGGCAGATTCTGGCACACCTTCGGTTTTTTGTGGGTCAAAACTTTGTGGTTCTGCCCCGTTATTGATGACGATATGCTGTTTTTCATCTAATTGTGTTCCCTCAGGCACTATAACTGCTTGCGCAGAATAGGAAAGAGCAAGAGCGATTGCTGAGAAGAGTAGTTTGTGTTGCATTTGAGCCTCCTTGTCATTAGGCGATATTTTTATAAAGAGTCTTCCACTTATTAGCTCAAAAATTCATTTTTGTAAAGATTTGTCAGGAAATTATTTGAAGAAAAATTGAGTTTTGTGATTTGTGTCTAATAAATCGCTAAAAAAATTGCTAAAAGTGATGATATGAGAGGGGGAATCTAGGATGTATTGGTTTTTCCTATTGTAAATATTTACCTGCATAAATTACCTTTTTAATGCTAATTGTGCTATCGTAACCTGATTAGATTTAAACAAGTCCATTCAAGGAGAATACAATGACAACACAGTTAGATTCACTTCGTAATATGACCGTCGTCGTAGCGGATACTGGCGATATTGATGCAATCAAAAAATACCAACCACAAGATGCAACAACAAACCCATCTTTAATTTTAAGTGCTTCTGCATTACCACAATACGCCCCATTAATTGATGAAGCGGTTGCTTATGCAAAAGCACAAAGTGCAGACAAAGCGCAACAATTAATTGATGCAGAAGATAAATTAGCGGTAAACATCGGTTTAGAAATTTTAAAAATTGTTCCAGGACGCATTTCAACAGAGGTAGATGCTCGCCTTTCTTACGGTACCCAAGCAACCGTTGAAAAAGCACGTAAACTTATCGCACTTTATAATGCGGCAGGTATTTCAAATGATCGTATCTTGATCAAAATTGCTTCAACATGGCAAGGTATTCGTGCGGCAGAAATTCTTGAAAAAGAAGGCATTAACTGTAACTTAACCTTATTATTCTCTGAAGCGCAGGCTCGTGCGTGTGCTGAAGCGGGTGTTTATTTAATTTCGCCATTCGTAGGCCGTATTTTAGACTGGTACAAAGCAAATACCGATAAAAAAGAATATGCTCCGGCAGAAGACCCTGGTGTCATTTCTGTAACCAAAATTTATAACTATTACAAAGAATATGGTTATAAAACGGTGGTGATGGGCGCAAGTTTCCGTAATGTAGGTGAAATTATTGAATTAGCAGGTTGTGACCGTTTAACTATTGCTCCTGCTTTACTTAAAGAATTACAAGAAAACACAACTCCACTTGTGCGTAAATTAGAGTACAAAGGTGAAGTAAAAGCGAAACCTCAACCATTAACTGAAGCAGAGTTCTACTGGCAACATAACAGCGATGCGATGGCTGTCGAAAAATTAGCAGAGGGGATTCGCAAATTTGCAGTTGACCAAGAGAAATTAGAAGCGATGCTTTCAGCAAAACTTTAATTTGATAGAGAAGAAAGTGCGGTTAGAAATAATCGCACTTTTTGTTTATGCAGGGAACAAAAGTGATTTTTTGAAAACTAAAAAAGACGATTTCAATAATGGTTAATAGAAAGAGCAATCCAAAGGCTGAAATAAATTCTTTTGTAGTTATCTTTCAAGTTGGTTAGAATAAAGACAATTTTTTGTAATAGGAGAGTGGAATGAAAAAAGCACCTTTACTTGCGGTAGGCTTAATGGCAACGGCTGTTTTAACAGGTTGTGCAACCAAAGCTGATGGTGAACGCAATGATAAATTAGAAAGTTTTAACCGTACGATGTTTGATTTTAACTATAAAGTCATGGATCGTTATGTGTTGGAACCTGCAGCAAAAGGTTGGCGTGATTACGTGCCGACACCAGTCACAAAAGGTTTATCCAATGTGGCAAATAACTTAGATGAGCCAGTGAGCTTTGTTAACCGTTTATTAGAAGGTGAGCCGAAAAAAGCCTTTGTTCACTTTAACCGTTTTTGGATTAACTCAACCTTTGGTATCGGTGGTTTATTTGACTTTGCAAGTGCAAGCAAGGAATTACAAGTTTATGATCAACGTAGCTTTGGTGAAACATTGGGCACCTATGGTGTAGATGCGGGAGCCTATATTGTATTGCCTATCTATAATGCGACGACACCTCGTCAATTAACGGGGGCTGTAGTTGATGCAGCTTATACCTATCCGTTCTGGAATTGGGTAGGTGGTCCGTGGTCACTTGTGAAATACGGTGTGCAAGCGGTAGATAAACGCTCTAAGACATTGGATCAAACCGAGTTGCTAAATCAAGCTCAAGATCCTTATGTCACCTTCCGCGAAGCTTATTATCAGAATTTAGAATTTAAAGTAAATGATGGCAAAGTGAAAGAAGGTTCACAGAAAGAACTGTCTGATGATGTGTTAAAAGAGATTGATTAAGAATACTTATATAAGTGATTAAGACACTTATATGTTAGGATAGTAAGCGTGTTTATACGTCAAGATTAAAGGAGAATATCATGACTAAAATCATTCATACAGAAAAAGCCCCAGCCGCAATCGGCCCTTATGTTCAAGCGGTAGATTTAGGTAATTTAGTTTTAACATCTGGACAAATTCCCGTTAATCCGGCGAATGGTGAAGTGCCGAAAGATATTGTGGCACAAGCACGTCAATCTTTAGAGAATGTGAAAGCGATTATTGAACAAGCAGGTTTGACTGTGGGTGATATTGTGAAAACTACAGTGTTTGTGAAAGATCTGAATGATTTTGCTGCAGTAAATGCAGAGTACGAGAAGTTCTTTAAAGAAAATAATCATCCGAATTTCCCAGCACGTTCTTGTGTAGAAGTCGCTCGATTACCGAAAGATGTAGGTGTGGAAATCGAAGCAATTGCTGTAAGAAAATAATCGCAAAGTGCGGTTAAAATCTGCAGATTTTTTCTACAATAGACTTTACAAGAGCGAGATTAATCACTATAATCTCGCTCCTAAATTACGCTTAGCGTAAAATTTCTGGTTGGTGCTTGACCTATTCAAGCCCCGTCCAAGACCGTAGGGAATGGTTAGCAATAATCGTCTTAATAATCCTACGTAGATGGTGAACAGAATAAGAATATTTCTTGCTTCTGGGCACCGAAGTCGTCCTAGTCTGAAAGATAACTCTTTCGATGAGGTAAATTAATTCCGAGAAATCGGAGTGTATTCAGGAGCTAAAAGCCAATGGCATTAAATCTTCAAGACAAACAAGCAATTGTTGCTGAAGTAAATGAAGCAGCCAAAGGTGCACTTTCAGCAGTAATCGCGGATTCTCGCGGTGTAACTGTTGATAAAATGACTGAATTACGTAAAGCAGCTCGTGAAGCTGGTGTAACAATGCGCGTTGTTCGTAATACTTTATTACGTCGTGCGGTTGAAGGCACTGATTTCGAATGCTTACAAGATACGTTTGTAGGTCCAACACTTATCGCATTCTCTAATGAACACCCAGGTGCAGCAGCACGTTTGTTCAAAGATTTTGCTAAAGCAAACGATAAGTTTGAAATTAAAGGTGCAGCCTTTGAAGGTAAGATCCAAGATGTTGAATTCTTAGCAACATTACCAACTTACGAAGAAGCAATTGCACGTTTAATGGGCACAATGAAAGAAGCTGCGGCAGGCAAACTTGTTCGCACTTTTGCGGCATTACGCGACAAATTACAAGAAGCAGCTTAATCATTAAGCGTTTCTTACTTCATTTAACTTTATTAATTTTAGGAATTGATTGTTATGTCATTAACTAACGAACAAATCATTGAAGCGATTGCTTCTAAATCTGTAACTGAAATCGTTGAATTAATCGCAGCGATGGAAGAAAAATTCGGCGTTTCTGCAGCAGCAGTAGCAGCAGCTCCAGCAGCTGGTGGCGCAGCAGCAGCGGCAGAAGAAAAAACTGAATTCGACGTAGTTCTTGCTGAAGCTGGTGCTAACAAAGTAGCAGTTATCAAAGCAGTACGTGGTGCAACTGGTTTAGGCTTAAAAGAAGCTAAAGACTTAGTTGAATCTGCTCCAGCTAACTTAAAAGAAGGCATTTCTAAAGAAGAAGCTGAAGCACTTAAGAAAGAATTAGAAGAAGCTGGTGCAAAAGTAGAAATCAAATAATTTTTGATTTACTTATGTCCTGTTTCTCAGGCTTAATGGCTGGTGGTTTACCATCAGCCATTTTGTGCTATCAAAAACAGCACAAAAAAACAGATAGGCATTTTCCGTTTAATGGTATCTGTTTCCACTTAAATTAATCAGACGTTTTAATTTAAGTAGCCCACTACAGAAGTAAGGTTCAGAGTGCGGTATCCGAAACGGCGTCAATCTCCGATATAAATAAAAGCGTCAATCAATTTGACCGCACTTTTTTATATCAACTCGGTCTCACTAAAATTTACAGAGGAAAACCAATAATGGGTTACTCCTATACTGAGAAAAAACGAATTCGTAAAGACTTCGGCAAACGTCCGCAAGTTTTAAATGTACCTTATTTATTAACCATCCAATTAGATTCTTTTGATAAATTCATTCAAAAAGATCCTGAAGGTCAACAAGGCTTAGAAGCTGCATTTCGTTCTGTATTCCCAATCGTAAGCAATAACGGCTATACAGAATTACAATATGTTGATTACCGTTTAGAAGATCCGGAATTTGATGTACGTGAATGTCAAATTCGAGGTTCAACTTATGCAGCAGGTTTACGCGTAAAATTACGTTTGGTTAGCTACGATAAAGAATCTTCATCACGCGCAGTCAAAGACATTAAAGAAAGCGAAGTATATATGGGTGAAATCCCATTAATGACTGACAACGGTACTTTTGTTATCAATGGTACTGAGCGTGTTATCGTTTCACAATTACACCGTAGCCCGGGCGTATTCTTTGATTCTGACAAAGGTAAAACACACTCTTCAGGTAAAGTGCTTTATAACGCACGTATTATCCCTTACCGTGGTTCTTGGTTAGATTTCGAATTTGATCCAAAAGATAACTTATATGCGCGTATTGACCGTCGTCGTAAATTACCGGCAACCATTATTTTACGTGCGTTAGGTTACACCGTTGAAGAAATCTTAAACTTATTCTTCGACAAAGTAACTTTCGAAATCGCTGGCAATAAATTATTAATGAAATTAGTGCCAGAACGTTTACGTGGTGAAACGGCGACATTTGATATTGAAGCAAATGGCAAAGTCTATGTAGAACGCGGTCGTCGTATTACAGCTCGTCACATCAAAGCATTAGAAAAAGATAATGTGACACAAGTTGAAGTGCCAACTGAATATATCGCAGGTAAAGTTGCGGCGAAAGATTACGTTGATCTTGAATCTGGTGAAATCATTTGCCCAGCAAATGGCGAGATTTCTTTAGAAGTGTTAGCGAAATTATCGCAAGCAGGCTATAAAGTGATCGAAACATTATTCACCAATGACTTAGATTACGGTCCATATATTTCTGAGACATTACGTGTTGATCCAACTTACGATCGTGTAAGTGCATTATATGAAATCTATCGTATGATGCGTCCAGGTGAACCACCTACACCAGAATCTTCAGAAGCGTTATTCAATAACTTATTCTTCTCTGCAGAACGTTATGATTTATCTGCAGTAGGTCGTATGAAGTTTAATCGCTCGTTAGGTATTCCTGAAGGCGAGGGTACGGGTATTTTAAGTAACGACGATATCATTCGTGTGATGAAAAAACTTATCGACATCCGTAATGGTCGTGGTGAAGTGGATGATATCGATCACTTGGGTAACCGTCGTATTCGTTCTGTGGGTGAAATGGCAGAAAACCAATTCCGTATTGGTTTGGTCCGTGTAGAAAGAGCGGTTAAAGAGCGTTTATCTTTAGGCGATTTAGATGCGATCACGCCACAAGACTTAATTAATCCAAAACCAATTTCTGCGGCAGTGAAAGAATTCTTTGGTTCTTCACAACTTTCTCAATTCATGGACCAAAACAACCCATTATCAGAAGTGACACACAAACGTCGTATTTCTGCATTAGGTCCAGGCGGTTTAACGCGTGAACGCGCAGGCTTTGAGGTTCGTGACGTACATAACACCCACTATGGTCGTTTATGTCCAATTGAAACCCCTGAAGGTCCAAACATCGGTTTGATCAACTCACTTTCTGCGTTTGCTCGTACTAACGATTACGGTTTCTTAGAAACCCCATATCGTAAAGTAGTGAATGGCCAAGTAACCGAAGAAATCGAATACTTATCTGCAATTGATGAAGCAAACTACATCATTGCACAGGCGAACTCAAACCTTGATGAGAACAATCGCTTTACAGATGCATTCGTTACTGCTCGTGGTGAACGTGGTGAATCTGGTCTTTATAAACCAGAAGAAATTCATTATATGGACGTTTCAACCCAACAAGTGGTATCTGTGGCTGCAGCGTTAATTCCATTCTTAGAGCATGATGATGCGAACCGTGCCTTAATGGGTGCGAACATGCAACGTCAAGCAGTCCCTACTTTACGTGCAGATAAGCCGTTAGTGGGTACAGGTATGGAAAAACCAATCGCACTTGACTCAGGTGTGGCGGTTGTAGCGAAACGTGGTGGTACAGTTCAATACGTTGATGCGTCTCGTATCGTTATCAAAGTAAATGAAGACGAAACCGTAGCAGGTGAAGCGGGTATCGATATTTATAACTTAATTAAATACACCCGTTCTAACCAAAATACGTGTATCAACCAAATTCCTTGTGTGAATTTAGGCGATCCAATTAACCGTGGTGAAGTCTTAGCTGATGGTCCTTCAACAGATTTAGGTGAATTAGCATTAGGTCAAAATATCCGCGTGGCGTTCATGCCTTGGAACGGTTATAACTTCGAAGACTCAATGTTGGTTTCTGAGCGTGTTGTACAACAAGACCGCTTCACGACAATCCACATTCAAGAATTATCTTGTGTGGCGCGTGATACTAAATTAGGTTCTGAAGAAATCACTGCGGATATTCCAAACGTGGGTGAATCTGCATTAAGCAAATTGGATGAATCAGGTATCGTTTATGTGGGTGCTGAAGTGAAAGGTGGTGACATCTTAGTCGGTAAAGTAACCCCTAAAGGCGAAACGCAATTAACACCAGAAGAAAAATTGTTACGTGCAATCTTCGGTGAAAAAGCATCTGATGTGAAAGACTCTTCATTACGTGTACCAAACAGCGTAAGTGGTACTGTAATTGACGTTCAAGTCTTCACCCGTGATGGCGTAGAAAAAGACAAACGTGCATTAGAAATTGAAGAAATGCAGTTAAAACAAGCGAAAAAAGACCTTTCTGATGAATTAGAAATCTTAGAAGCTGGCTTGTTTGCGCGTGTACGTAATGTCCTTATCGCTGGCGGTATTGATGCAGCTCAATTAGATAAAATGGATCGCACCAAATGGTTAGAACAAACCATTTCAGATGAAGAAAAACAGAACCAATTAGAACAGCTTGCTGAACAATATGAAGAATTACGTAAAGAGTTTGAACACAAACTTGAAGTACAACGTAAGAAAATCATTAAAGGCGATGACCTTGCACCAGGCGTGTTAAAAGTGGTTAAAGTTTACCTTGCCGTGAAACGTCACATCCAACCGGGTGATAAAATGGCGGGTCGTCACGGTAACAAAGGTGTTATCTCAAAAATCAACCCTGTGGAAGATATGCCATACGATGAAAACGGCCAACCAGTTGAAATCGTATTGAACCCACTGGGCGTACCGTCTCGTATGAACATCGGTCAGATCTTAGAAACCCACTTAGGCTTAGCGGCGAAAGGTATCGGCGATCAAATCAATGCGATGATCAAACAAAAACAAGATGTTGAGAAACTTCGTGGCTATATGCAAAAAGCATACGATTTAGGTCATGGCGCACAAAAAGTTGATTTAAGCACCTTTAGCGATGACGAAATCATGCGTTTAGCGGAAAATCTACGTAAAGGTTTACCGGTAGCAACACCAGTGTTTGACGGTGCGGCTGAGCAAGAAATCAAAGAAATGTTGAAACTCGGTGGCTTACCAACTTCAGGTCAGATTACGTTATATGATGGCCGTACTGGTGAGAAATTCGAGCGTCCAGTAACTGTAGGTTATATGTACATGCTCAAATTGAACCACTTAGTTGATGACAAAATGCATGCTCGTTCAACAGGCTCTTATAGTCTTGTTACTCAACAACCACTTGGTGGTAAAGCACAATTCGGTGGTCAACGTTTCGGTGAGATGGAGGTATGGGCACTTGAAGCATATGGTGCGGCTTACACCTTACAAGAAATGTTAACCGTGAAATCCGATGACGTGAACGGCCGTACGAAGATGTATAAAAACATCGTCGGTGGCAACCAACAAATGGATCCGGGTACACCGGAATCTTTCAACGTAATTATGAAAGAAATCCGTTCACTTGGTTTGAATATCGAGTTAGACGAAGAGTAATCGACAAACCTGTCTTCCCCTGTTCGCAGGGGAAGCCAAAGGAAGAAATCGCCGAAGTGCGGTTAAAAAACGAAATATTTTTGACCGCACTTTGAAACCCTTAACTCCGACAGGAGACTATTTGTGAAAGACTTAGTTAAGTTTTTAAAAGCACAATCAAAAACGAGTGAAGATTTTGATGTGATTAAAATTGGGTTAGCTTCTCCAGACATGATCCGTTCTTGGTCATTTGGTGAAGTTAAAAAACCTGAAACAATCAACTATCGTACGTTCAAACCTGAGCGTGACGGTCTTTTCTGTGCACGTATTTTCGGGCCTGTAAAAGATTACGAATGTTTATGCGGTAAATATAAACGCTTAAAACACCGTGGTGTGATTTGTGAAAAATGTGGTGTTGAAGTAACACAAACTAAAGTACGCCGTGAGCGTATGGGCCACATTGAATTAGCTTGTCCAGTTGCACATATTTGGTTCTTAAAATCACTTCCGTCCCGTATTGGTTTATTACTTGATATGCCATTACGTGATATTGAACGTGTGCTTTATTTTGAAATGTACATCGTGACCGAACCGGGTATGACCGATTTGGAACGTGGACAGTTATTAACTGAAGAACAATTCCTTGATGCAGAAGACCGTTGGCAAGATGAATTCGAAGCGAAAATGGGTGCTGAAGCAATTCAAGATTTACTTAAAGGTATTGATCTTGAAGTGGAATGTGAAAAATTACGTGAAGAGTTACAAGAAACTAACTCTGAAACAAAACGTAAGAAAATCACTAAACGCTTAAAATTATTAGAAGCTTTCCAACAGTCTGGTAATAAACCAGAGTGGATGGTGATGACTGTATTACCAGTACTTCCACCAGATTTACGTCCGTTAGTACCATTAGATGGTGGTCGTTTTGCAACATCTGATTTGAACGATTTATATCGTCGTGTAATCAATCGTAACAACCGTTTAAAACGTTTATTAGATTTAATCGCACCAGATATTATCGTGCGCAACGAAAAACGTATGTTACAAGAATCTGTTGATGCGTTATTAGATAATGGTCGTCGTGGTCGTGCGATTACGGGCTCTAACCGTCGTCCATTAAAATCACTTGCGGATATGATCAAAGGTAAACAAGGTCGTTTCCGTCAAAACTTATTAGGTAAACGTGTTGACTATTCTGGCCGTTCTGTAATCACTGTAGGTCCATACTTGCACTTACACCAATGTGGTTTACCGAAGAAAATGGCATTGGAATTATTCCGTCCGTTTATCTATGCAAAATTAGAAAGCCGTGGTTATGCAACCACAATTAAAGCGGCTAAGAAAATGGTTGAGCGTGAAGACGCGATCGTTTGGGATATTTTGGCAGAAGTTATTCGTGAGCACCCAATTCTATTGAACCGTGCACCGACACTTCACCGTTTAGGTATCCAAGCGTTTGAACCACTTCTAATCGAAGGTAAAGCAATCCAGTTACACCCACTTGTTTGTGCGGCGTTCAACGCAGACTTCGATGGTGACCAAATGGCGGTTCACGTACCATTAACACTTGAAGCGCAGTTAGAAGCGCGTGCGTTAATGATGTCAACCAACAACGTACTTTCACCGGCAAACGGTGATCCAATTATCGTTCCATCACAAGACGTGGTGTTGGGTCTTTACTATATGACCCGTGAAAAAGTAAACGGTAAAGGCGAAGGCATGTTATTGCAAGATCCGCGCGAAGCTGAAAAAGCGTATCGCACAGGTGAAGCAGAGTTACATTCTCGCGTTAAAGTACGTATTACTGAATATGTGAAAAATGAAGCTGGCGAATTAGAAGAGAAAACCACATTAACCGATACCACTATCGGTCGTGCAATCTTATGGATGATCGCGCCGAAAGGTATGCCTTATTCATTGTTCAACCAAACATTAGGTAAAAAAGCAATTTCTAAACTCATCAACGAAGCTTATCGTCGTTTAGGTTTGAAAGAAGCAGTAATGTTTGCTGACCATATTATGTATACCGGTTTTGCCTATGCTGCACGTTCTGGTTCTTCTGTGGGTATCGACGATATGGTTATCCCAGAGAAAAAATACGAAATTATTTCTGCAGCAGAAGAAGAAGTGGCAGAAATTCAAGAACAGTTCCAATCTGGTCTTGTAACAGCTGGCGAACGTTATAACAAAGTAATCGATATTTGGGCTGCGGCGAATGAGCGCGTAGCTAAAGCGATGATGGAAAACTTATCTCAGGAAGAAGTAATCAACCGTGAAGGTAACCCTGAGAAACAAGCTTCTTTCAACAGTATCTTTATGATGGCTGACTCTGGTGCGCGTGGTTCTGCAGCTCAGATTCGTCAGTTAGCAGGTATGCGTGGTTTGATGGCGCGTCCAGATGGCTCGATCATCGAAACTCCAATTACAGCGAACTTCCGTGAAGGTTTGAACGTACTTCAGTACTTTATTTCAACCCACGGTGCGCGTAAAGGTTTGGCGGATACCGCATTAAAAACAGCAAACTCTGGTTACCTAACTCGTCGTTTAGTTGACGTGGCACAAGACTTAGTGATCGTTGAAGATGACTGTGGTACACACGAAGGCTTAGTCATGACTCCATTAATCGAAGGTGGCGATGAGAAAGTTCCACTTCGCGAATTAGTGTTAGGTCGTGTTGTAGCTGAAGATGTGTATAAACCAGGTACAGAAGAAGTCTTAATTGCACGTAACACTTTATTAGATGAAAAACTTTGTGATGTGTTAGATGCAAACTCAGTGGACAGCGTAAAAGTACGTTCTGTTGTAACTTGTGATACTGACTTCGGTGTATGTGCGAAATGTTACGGTCGTGACTTAGCGCGTGGTCACCTCATCAACCAAGGTGAAGCAGTTGGTGTTATCGCTGCTCAATCTATCGGTGAGCCAGGTACACAGTTAACCATGCGTACGTTCCACATCGGTGGTGCAGCTTCTGCAGCAGCGAAAGAATCTAGCGTACAAATCAAAAATAACGGTACTTTACACCTTGCTAACGCGAAATTCGTTGTTAATGATGAAGGTAAATTAGTGTTAACTTCTCGTAATACCGAATTAACCGTTACAGATGAATTTGGTCGTACGAAAGAACACTATAAAGTGCCTTACGGTACCGTATTAAATAAAGCAGACGGTCAAGAAGTATCAGCAGGTGAAACAGTGGCAAACTGGGATCCACATACCATGCCAGTTGTATCTGAAGTATCAGGTTTTGTGAAATTCATCGATATCGTGGACGGTTTAACTGTAACTCGTCAAACGGATGAGTTAACCGGTCTTTCTTCTATCGTGGTACAAGACGTGGGTGAACGTGCAACTGCAGGTAAAGATTTACGTCCAACCATCAAATTAGTTGATGCAAAAGGTAACGATATCTTCTTACCTGAAACTGACGTTATTGCACAATACTTCTTACCAGGTAAAGCAATCGTAAGTTTAGATGACGGTGCGGAAGTGAAAGTGGGTGAACCACTTGCACGTATTCCACAAGAATCTGTGGGTACTAAAGATATTACCGGTGGTCTTCCACGCGTTGCTGATTTATTCGAAGCACGTAAACCGAAAGAGCCAGCAATCTTGGCAGAAATTTCAGGTATCGTGTCTTTCGGTAAAGAAACCAAAGGTAAACGTCGCTTGCTAATCACCCCAACTGAAGGTGAAATCTACGAGGAAATGATTCCAAAATGGCGTCAGCTCAACGTATTTGAAGGTGAGATGGTAGAACGTGGTGATGTGATTTCTGATGGTGCTGAAACACCACACGATATCTTACGTTTACGTGGCGTACGTGCTGTGACTGAATACATTGTAAACGAAGTGCAAGAAGTTTACCGCTTACAAGGGGTAAAAATTAACGACAAGCACATCGAAGTTATCGTACGTCAAATGTTACGTAAAGCAGTCATCACGAAAGCTTACGACAGCGAATTCCTTGAAGGGGAACAAGTTGAAGTGGCTCGCGTGAAAATTGTGAACCGTAAACGTGAAGCGGAAGGTAAACCACCAGTTGAATTTGAACGTGAATTACTTGGTATTACCAAAGCATCATTGGCGACAGAATCCTTCATTTCTGCGGCATCGTTCCAAGAAACCACTCGTGTGCTTACTGAAGCAGCGGTGGCAGGTAAACGTGATGAATTACGCGGCTTGAAAGAGAACGTAATCGTAGGTCGTTTAATCCCAGCTGGTACTGGTTTTGCGTATCACCAAGGTCGTCACAAAAAACGTATTGTAGACGATGTTGTGATTAAATTATCTGAAGACGATGAAGCAGCAATCGCTGATGAATTCGTGATGACAGCAGATGATGCAACAACTAACTTAGCAGAAATGCTTAATATGGCAGATGATGCAGAGTAATCGCTAATCGATAAAAAGAAAACCCGAGTTTAGGCTCGGGTTTTTTATTATCTCAATAAAGAAGTGCGGTCAGTTTTTGATGAGTTTTTCGTTTGGAAAAATATTATGAAATTGACCGCACTTATAATCATCAATAAAAAAGCCACCTTAATCGGTGGCTTTGAAATATTTTACTTAAGGTAAGATTACCAGCCTTTTACAACACCATCTTTAAAGTGTTTTTTCGCTTCTTGGTAAACTTCTTCAGTTTGGTATGCTTTGACGAAATCTTGGATCGCTTTGCTGTCTTTGTTATCAGTACGTGAAACAATAATGTTTACGTATGGAGAATCTTTATCTTCTACGAAGACACCGTTATCTTGCGCATTTAAGCCAACTTGGCCTGCATAAGTGTTATTTACAACAGCAAGATCAACATCATCTAATGCACGAGCTGCAACAGATGTATCCACTTCAGAAATTTTTAAGTTTTTCGGATTTTCAACGATATCTGCGACAGTTGAAAGAAGATCGTTAGAATTTTTAAGTTTGATTAAACCTTGTTTCTCAAGAAGGATTAATGCACGACCACGGTTTGAAGGATCGTTTGGAACAACGATTTTGGCGCCTTCTTTTAAGTCATTTACATTTTTGATGGTTTTAGAATAACCAGCAAGTGGGTAAACAAAGGTGTTACCAACGATCACTAAGTTGTTTAAGTTTTTCGCTTTTACATCTTCATCTAAGTAAGGTTTGTGTTGCATTGCGTTAGCATCTAAATCCCCCTTAGACACAGCAGTATTTGGTAATGCATAGTCATTGAATAAAACAAATTCAACATTTAAGTTGTATTTATCTTTTGCCACTTTTGCAGCGGTTTCAGCTACTTGGTGCTCAGGACCAGCCATTACACCAACTTTGATTGATGTTGCAGCAGGCGCAGTTGAAGCCGCATCTGCTTTTTTCTCTTCTTTACAACCTGTTAATACTAATGCTGATGCAATAGCGGTGATAGTAAATAAGTTTTTTAATTTCATGTTTTTTCCTTGTTGTGAATAAAATGGTATAGAAAATAATTAACGGTGATCCACTCGTTTTGCGAGCGTGTCACCTAATTTTTGACTGAGCATGACAATAATCACGATAACAATCGTTGCCGCCCAAGTTACCGATGGCATATTACGATAGACACCATAGTTAATGGCAAGGCTTCCTAAGCCGCCACCGCCTTGTGTTCCCGCCATTGCAGTATAGCCAATTAATGTCACGAAAGTGAGTGTAATCGCATTAATGAGTGTTGGTAAAGATTCAGGCAAATAGAATTTACGAATAATTTGCCAATTGGTTGCGCCCATGGCTTTTGCTGTTTCAGTCAAACCGGTTGGGATCTCAAAAAGTGCATTACTTGTTAGGCGAGCAAAAAATGGTGTTGCTGCAGCACTTAATGACACAATTGCAGCATTAGAACCAATACTACCGCCAGGAAGTAACCAACTGGTAAGCGGAATTAAAGCAAGTAACAAAATAATATAAGGGATTGAACGTCCGATATTGATAATGACGTTTAAGAACGCATTGAGTTTTTTGTTTTCTAAAATCGCCCCTTTATTGGTTAAGAAGGTTAAAAAACCAAGTGGTAAACCTAATAAAGCCGCAATTAATGTCGATAATACTGACATATAAATTGTTTCAACGGTTGATACCGTTAGTAAACTCGCGAAGTTATCGGGGAATTGTTGGCTAAATGTTGCCCATAACTCATTGAACATAGCCTAGCACCTCTACTCGAACGTTATTTTCCATTAAATAAACTTTGGTTTGTGTAATTGCATCCTCATCACCTTCAACTTCTGCAATCGTAAAACCAAATTTAACGCCACCGGCATAATCAATTTGTGATGTTAAGATACTGAGTTCCACACCAAATTTTTTCGATGCTTGAGAAAGTAATGGGGCATCTACTGAACGACCAGTAAATTCAAATTTTATGATTGGATACGATTTTGCATGTTTTGGCGTATCAGATAAATTTTCTAAATATTCTTCCGGCAAGGTAATGTGGAAGGTCGAGCTGATAAACTCTTGAGCCAATTCTGTTTTCGGATTAGAGAAAATTTCGCTAACTGTACCTTGTTCAATGAGGCGACCTTTATCAATTACTGCAACTTGGTCACAGATGCGTTTAACCACTTCCATTTCATGAGTGATAAGAAGAATGGTGATACCTAAAGTGCGGTTGATTTCTTTTAATAATTTTAGAATGGATTGAGTTGTGGCCGGATCCAATGCACTGGTGGCTTCATCACAAAGTAAGACTTTTGGATCGCTTGCAAGTGCACGCGCAATAGCTACACGTTGTTTTTGACCACCAGAGAGATTAGCAGGATACACATTATGTTTATCACTTAATCCAACAAGCGCTAAAAGTGCGGTCGTTTTCTCTTGAATTTCTGCTTTCGATTTATTTTCTAATTCAAGTGGTAACGCTACATTTTCGAAAACGGTTCGAGAGGTCAATAAATTAAAATGTTGGAAAATCATGCCGATTTGGCGGCGTGTTTTCACTAATTCTGCTTCAGAAAGCTGAGTCAGATTCAAATCATCGATGAGCACAGCACCGTGAGTCGGTCTTTCTAATAGGTTTACACAACGGATAAGTGTACTTTTACCTGCGCCAGAAGCACCAATGACACCGCAAATCTGCCCCTTCGGCACATGTAATGAAACATTATCAAGTGCGGTCAGTTTTTTATCTGGAAGTGTAAAAATCTTCGTAATGTTATTTAGCTTAATCATATAAGCCCTTGTTCTCAGTTAATATTTGAATTTCATTTGTATTCTAGACGTCTAGAATGCTGTGTCAATATCTTATGGGATCTTTTTTAGACGGATCGGTTATGACTTATTATTGCTTATATTAAGGATAAAAGAGATAATTTTGTCTTAAGAAAAAGATAAATGAGAAAATATATGAAGAAAGCTGTTTTTTTAGATCGTGATGGCACTTTAAACATTGACCATGGTTATGTCCATAAAATTGATGATTTCCAATTTATAGAAGGCAGTATTGATGCATTAAAAGCATTAAAGGAAATGGGATACCTTTTAGTTTTAGTGACCAATCAATCAGGCATCGCACGTGGATATTTTTCAGAGGATCAGTTTTTGCAACTTACAGAATGGATGGATTGGTCATTAGCTGATCGTGGTGTAGATTTAGATGGTATCTACTATTGCCCTCATCATCCGGAAGGGAAAGGTGAATATAAAGAAGACTGCGCATGTAGAAAACCAAAATCAGGTATGTTATTAGAGGCAATTCAAGCGCTGAAAATCGATCCTGCACAATCTATTATGGTTGGTGATAAGATTGAAGATCTGAAAGCGGGCATCGGAGCAAAAGTTAGAACAAATATTTTAGTGCGAACAGGTAAACCTATTACAGAAGAGGGTGAAGGGCTCGCAGATTATGTTTTGGATTCCATTGCAGATTTACCAAGAATAGCAAAACGATTAATTAAGTAACAAAAATGATCTATTTTTTGTGCGAATAGGCGAAAAGATCTTCAACTAAGAAAAAATTTACATTTTTTTACAAAAAGATCTTGCAAAGGAGTCTGAAATGCCTAT